>Ga0073928_10000263_pt1 | contig 127546 bp, 133 predicted proteins | sample PaiPotPPA55metaG_FD_76969 | JGI IMG/M metagenome (GOLD analysis project Ga0073928, IMG submission 76969) | Iron sulfur acid spring bacterial and archeal communities from Banff, Canada, to study Microbial Dark Matter (Phase II) - Paint Pots PPA... ... | reverse complement strand
CTGGTAAGGAAGTCCCGGTCGGGACATCAATCAACAATCCACCCACTGGGAGCGTCGGAGAGTGGGTAAAAGCAAACATCAATAAGAGCGGACTGATGTCGTATATCGGCGCGATCCTTGTCCACGAGGGATTCGCGGTAAAGCCTAAACGCGGCTGGATTCGATTCGTCTGATTGAGTTGTACCTATAGTAACTCACGTAGGGGAGGGCTAGTCTTTAGGAGTCAAGGTCGAATGCCCGGACGTATTTGGCACCTTCCGATTTGATAGCGTTCCGATTGACGTCTTCGAGTTTTTCGTGGGACTGTCTTCAAGAGCAACCGCAAACGCTTCCTGCACTCGCAAAGCGTCACGCCCACGCCCATACCCTTCGACGTCGACGGTGATGTCGCCCGTTTCGTTGTCGATTTCAATTGTGATGATTCGCATCCTTAAGGCTACCACGACCGAATAGGTCAACTCTGCACGCATACAGTGACACCTTGAACTTTTGCTTGAACGTACATAAGATTCATGCTCCCACCGCAGCAGGCGGCAGGATAGAACAACCTATGTCGTGGACGGCCTCCAAAGTATGGCCGGTTTTGAACTGATCATGTATGGCCGCTTTTCAGGTGATCACTGAGGGCGTCCCACGAAGTCTTTTGTCTGCCCCGTAGAATTTCAAACTGAAGCCCTACCCAGCGGGTGCAGGGAAACAGCAGGGAAACGCAGGAAAAACGGGTAATGGGCTACTTTGAGTTTTCCTTTGCCTTGGCGTGATGTAGAGCGTTAGCGTATCGCAAATTCTCTTGTGCTCTTTTGATGTCCCAAGGTTTAAATAAATGGCTCCAGTTCGGGCTCAATACCAAGCTCTCTATCGATAAATCGAGCCTATTCTCGTCCAGCAGCCTTACCAGTCCTGATGCCTCTCCACCGCTAACCTCAAGCAGTTTACGCACTGCCGCCACTCCCCCTATGTATCGCTCGCAGTGAGGCACAACCATTTGATACAAACGCTTCGGCCAATAGCCAAATTTTCCAGACTCTTCATAAATTCGGAGAAGTTCGACATCCAAGTCGTGCTCATTTAGGCTTGCCATGATTACGCTGCTCTTTCCTCCCTCCGCTGTTCGCAGGCTTCCCAGAGGGCAACCAACCCCTCTTTGCTCCAAGCTACTTCTTTTTACAGTATGTCAAAGCTGCAGTACTGATTCTAGTCATTCCAGCAGGACACGGGGCAGCGATTTGTTGCGCCCAAGTCAACTCTTGTTTGGCAAGTGGTTGTGGTTTGGGAGTTGGCTGTTCCGTCGTAGCTTGCGATTTGTTCTGTTTTGACCAGCTTTCTGAAATCGCCACGTGCGACACTGCCGTGAAGACATGACACGAACAGAGGATTATCGCATTGACGAAATTGAAGTTAGCAAGGGTGGCTGACATATTGGAGCGGGAAGTGGAACCTATGACCAAGGAATGGCTGAGGCGGGTAAATCTGGTTCCAGAACTAACCGACATTCCACTAAGCGATGCCGACCGCACGAGCCATTTGCCCAACCTTTATCGTGACCTCATCTCCCGCCTCCGCCTTGCTGCGGATACCCAGTTGCCCATCTCCGTCGCCCCTACTGCGCACGGACAAATACGGCGTGCGCAGGGCTACACTGCCTCCATGCTCATTGAGGAGTCACGGCTGTTGCAGGTCACAACATTCGGCACGCTACATCTCCATCAGAGCGAACTCGATCAGTCTCGAGTGCTTTTAGATGTAGTGGAAATTGCGGACGAAGTGGATGCACAACTCACGGAAGCCGTGCGCAGCTTGATGGGAGCTAAACTACCCGAGCCCGCCGCAGCGTAACGCAGTGTTTGAACACTTAATTCCTAGTCATAAGAATTTCGTCATCGGAGGCTTTGCGATTGAGAAAAGAACTCAGCCCAAAAGAGTTGCTTGCCATCCAGTGCCCCACTTGTGGAGCCGCACCGGGAGAGAAGTGTAAACTCACCACGGGACAGCCTCGCACCTCGCCGCATCGGGACCGCCGATTGATCGCAAAAGAACCAATCGTAGAGGATTAGCAGGGAGAGGAAGCTGACCTGAACGTCTGAGATTCAAGTTCTGCTCTTAAGACGTTCTCATGGCACGTTTCCAGTGTGATGTTCTGCCGCCTGCTTTATTGCCACATGGCGAGGCGTCCCCGTGAAAGCACGAGCCCGAGCGTCGTCGCTTTCATCCGAACTAACCCGTAGATACATCGCTGTGGAGTTCAGATTCTTGTGACCCAGAGCCGCCTGAATCTCTTCCAGTTTGCAGCCTGCTTTACGCATCGAAATTCCACATGTGTGCTTCAGGGCATGAATGAATCGCTTGTGCTCAGGCACGCCTGCCAATGAGCCGTATTTATAAATAAGAGAGGTTACTTGCCAGCGGGTCAGCATGCCACCATCTGTATCGGGGAACAACAGATCGTTGGGCTTGAGGTTCTTGATAAATTCGGCCACTACCTGACGTTCATTAAAGAGAGAATCGGAGCAATCATTCAGCCGTTGCGTTGTCTTCTCGGAGCCCTTCAGACGTTGAACCGTGAGGAAGATCATGTCGCCATTGACAGCAAAATCTCGCCGCCGTAGTGCGATGACTTCGCTCACACGTAGACCATGAAGCGTGGTGATCAGGAATAGGACATAGGCCCGATATTCCTGTCCTCGGCTGATCGTCAGCAGGCTACGAAGCTCCGGATAGGTAAGTGCGACAGGCGTCATTTCCTGCCTGCTTTCTCTCGTTCAACGTATTCCTCAGCCGCCTTGCGGAGTAGATAACCGACAGGGCGGTCAAGCCGGTCAGCAATCTTCTTCAGTGCGTCAACCGTAGACTGTGATACCCACAGGCTTTGTCGAACCATGTCACTCTCTGGTTTAGGTGTCATAATCATCCTCGTGCTGAGTAGAGCATACTAATACATCCCTATCATGTCAAGCATAATCCAGCCGACACTACAGGATTCGGGCACATGAGTGAACGAGGAGCCTAAGAACGTGAGCCGTACAGCGGCAAAAATAGGCAAATCGGGCCACCCAAAGACAGAACGTTAGGAGAGAAACCCTCCATGACCTCCATAAGCGAGTGCTCGTTATGTATTAATAAAACGCACCTAACCCAGTCATGGAATAGTCCAGTCATAGTCCATAGTCTGCAGCCACGCCTGCCCTCAGACTAACGATCAGCAGTCAGTCTCATGTTGAGACGACTATATTTCTATAATTGTCGAAATAAGCCAAGTGGGATAGAACCCTCATTAGGCAGTCGAAGTGGACTAAGACCCGTCACACGTTACAACGAACGGTGTGAACCGTGTGTAATGGACACTAAATCCTTATGCGTCAACGATTAATGAGGATACGAGCCATCCCACCAGAATAGTAACTGTGAAGAGAAAGCGAAGGTTACCGACCAAGATCGGGAAAGTGGACATCGGACCTCCCTATGCTACATTTTCCCGATCTAGACCTAGAATCGAGCCTGATTCGCTGATGGCCGGATTCTGGGATCAAGGTAACCACGACCAGAGCGAAACATAGGGAAAGTAATCACGTGTAAGTTATTGAAAACAAAATAGGGTGTCTACCACCCTACCGAAGAGGCCGGGTGCGGTAACCCCAGCCTATAGGCCTGTGCGTGCGAAGCTTGGCCTCCTCAAATCAACACGACCACCTACACCCTTATGACGGTCTCACACGGGGTTGTGGACACTCTCAGACGGCCTTCCGTACACTCTCAGACGGGCTCCATAGGACATGGGGTCCCCTATTTCGGATTTTTGGGATTTCCTAGGTTTGTTATCTATAAAAGGAAGTACGGTCATTTCTCGTAGGCCGGGGTAGAATTTTTTTTTGGATTTCCCTATCGCTAATAGGCGCGACTCTCAGGTAGGTACCATCCGCTGGAGTCACGGGCTGGTTCCATATTTTTTTTATTTCTAACAATAGGGTGTCGGGATTCGGGCCGGTTCCTTGGCGCACATCGCAGCGCCCTAAGCCGCTCTGATCAGAAAATGCCCATAGGATTTTGGGAATTTCTTGTTATCTCGTAACATCGTGGGCGAGGGTCTTGGATTGCCCGGCAAACGTGCAAACTGCATAAGAAGGAACAGGCGGAGATGAAGCGGGCATCAGCGGCAGTGTCCGGGCTGATCTTGGCCGGAATGTTGAGCGGATGCTATGCACGGCAACCGCAGCAGGAAGAGCACCAACTTTCCCCGGCAGTAAAAGCAGCAGTGACTGCTGCGCTTGGTCCTCACGTGACCGATGCTGATTTGACCGAGTTTCTGCGCTCCGCCAAGCTTACCTCACGTACCAAGCAGGACACCGAGGTGGTTGCCATCCTCGACGAGGCGGTGAACTTAGTGCGATCTGCTGCTGAGGATGATTATCGGGCAGAGAAGTATCGTCGGGACGCGAAATCGGCACAGGATGCATTCGGCTTCCTTGAAGAGAGGCACACGGAAAACAAGGCATTCTGCGCCACTACGACGGACGACATCGCGATACGACATTGCAACGAAACCATGGGAAAGGAGGAAAAGACTGTAAACACACAGCGGGATGAGGCTAGACGAAACGCAGAGGCGGCGCAGGGTTACGAGAACGAGAGTAAGCATAAAAGAGATAGGGCGGCAGACCTAGTACAGAAACTTCGGGCGGAACTAAGTGAAGGACCGACTGCTTGGCGGCTCACCCTCAGGGGTAGTTTTGTATTAATAACATTGACTGAACGTCGATAGGCTGAACTCGGCTCCCAGAGCTGGTTTCGACGAGATATGACTTGACAAGATGACCATCGACGTGATATCTTAACAATAATAGAGTAGTTCGTGAGGGTTCCGCACTTACGTAAAATGCAGCGGCAGGGACGCCAGTCCCGTTGGGCAACAATCCAGCGAATAAATCCAAACTCAATATTAGATGTAAAACCAGTGCGATTCGTTCGTCCTAGGGAGGCAGAACTATGTCTGAAACAACGAGTAACGCTAATACGGACTGTGCTTTGAACGCTAACGGCACTAAACGGAAACCGTGCGAACACTGCGGAACAGACTTTCCATACGAGCGTTCGACGGCGAAGTTCTGTTCTGGCGCATGTCGCAAGGCGTTCTTCGACGGGCAGAATGCACGGCCCCCAAGGCAACTCGAAGGAAGTGCGTTGCTCTCCGTTCGGGCTCGCCAACAGCAGAAAGACATTGAGCGTGCCCAAGTCGCCGCTCGTAAAGCGGAGCGAACGGCAAAGAAGAAATTGCGTGACGACCTGAAGGCAGAGAATATACGACTGGCAATCGAGCAACAGCAAAACATAGAGAAAAGTAATGCAGACATTGCAGAGCGATTTTCACAACAGGCACAGATAGATTTAACAAACGGTATTCTCGGAAACAAAATTGCTATACAGGACAAACAGGAGGGACTATGACAAACGTGAAATCAGACAGCATCCTAATACCCGTTCTCACCGAACAGGAATCCCAACAACTGAGCGAGAAGTGGGGACCTGAGTGGGATGAGTACGAGTCAGAGCCCGGAATTTGTACTCCGCTCGACAACTTCACCGGCAAGGTGGTCGACTCATGGCACCGCGATGAGTACGGGGTCAGGCTAATCTTTACTGACGGTTCGAACGTCACTGTTGGCGATGCCGTGATTGCTGAAGGGAAAGCCGAAAACGTCTCAATGGCGAGCGTGCTCGGTGAGGATTGGAACAAAGGGGGATTATGACAACCGCGAGCAACGCAGTCGAAAACGCTGTCGGAACCTTCGGGTTCACGAACAACAAATCTGAGTATTGCCCTCGGAAGAAGGTTTATGTCGAGCATGTCTTTCCACACGGATTGTTGATGGTTCATGGGACGATGAAGCGCGGGCACGCAATCGTTCGTGAAACTGACTTCACGCCGTCTCGTGAAGCGTACTTCTCTCTCGGCTCGTATGTCGAGCCTGAGTGGCTGGGAGAATCGTGCATCTGCACTAACATCTGGTCTGGGGAAGACCATTCAACGGTGCTGGCTCGGACAGACGAACAGGCTCTGAGCATCGCGGGTTCAACGTGGGACGAAGTCAAGAAGCACTTCGGTATCGAGTAGTTGATTGGGTGGCAGGCTTTGCTGGCACCCATTTTTTAAGGAGAGCAAATGACAGAACGTGTTTCACGAGTACAGCAAATCCTTGCGGCTCTCATCGACCCGCTAGACACGACTTATCCCAAGAATTGGCATCGGTCACCGGAATCATATACCCGAGCAGCTTTGGCGAACTACGTCGAAGAGGTTGGAGACACCGTACCGCTCGTTGATGCTCTGACAAAGAAGACAACCTTCACCGCAGACACAATATCATGCTGTGGAGGAAAGCAGATGATGAGTTGCTAGCCCTCACCGAAGATATCGACCCCGAAGACCTCGACATCCCGGGCGGATGGACGGATCAGGAATTTGCGTACGCGGGCGTGATGGCCGTATTCAACAACCCGGCTCAGATGACGCCGTCCGTTATCCCGATGCTGGGTGTAGGTGAATTTCGGCTCGTCTGTGCCAACAAGGCTGCGCTCCTCGACCAGTTTAGTTTGTATGCAAAACCATGGGACAGCGTCCTGAATAAGCATGACCTCGTGACTCGGAAGGCGAGCACAGGCGAGTACGTCATCGACATCATCCCGAAGACGGAGGGAGAGTCTCGTCCACAGGTTCGTGGTTGAGCGTTTCGAGCGTCTTACATCTAACACGGCTTTGACAGGGGACGGTCGTGATTTGGTTCCGACCGTTGGCCCTGACAGGGGTCGATAGGGGGCGGTGATTTTAGCCGAACCCTAGAGTGGGTTTGGAACCGTCCCCTGTCTATGTATATATAAGAATATATTATAGTTATATACAGAGGACGGTCATTCAAGACAACCGTCCCCTGTGGGACAGGGGAACAGGGGTCGCTCCATTCTATAGCATACCTCTTGACCGTCCCCTAAGGCCAAATTACGGCCAACCTGTCGCAGCGGGTGCAAGAAAACGGACCAGAAATGGGTTCGGAATAACTCGGCACACCCGAGAGAAAGCGGGTACAAATGTATGAATCAAGTTCTAACCCCAGTTCTAATTCCAGTTCTCCTGAGGTCGTCTCAGGCATAGCAGCAGCCCTCGCAGTTCTCCACACCTCAGGCAAGGTCTACGAAGTCAGAATCCCCAAGTCTGGTTCGAAGTCCACTCAATCAGGATGGTTCGATAATCACGCGCAAGCAGCAACGGCCATCGCCCAAGTCGACGGTCAGTTCCCAGCGATATACACAACTCTGAACTCGTGCAATCCCGCGCTCCTCTCCCGCGCGGACAACAAGATTCTCGCCGCGAAAGCAACTACCAATAAGACTGACATCTCCCATCGAGATTGGCTGTTAATCGATGCCGACCCCGTGCGCCCATCAGGAATTAGTTCATCCGACAGTGAGAAGACAGCCGCGCTCGCGAAACTTCAATCCGTCGTGACGTATCTTGCGGAAAAAGGTTGGCCGTCACCAGTCACTGCGGATTCAGGTAACGGATATCACGCACTCTACAAACTCGATTTGCCGAACACTCCTGAAGTCGAGACTGCGGTTCATGACGCACTGAAGCATCTCGACAAGAAATTTTCCGACGACAACGTGAAAATCGATACTGCGGTTTATGACCCCAACCGCATCACGAAAGTTTACGGCACAATGGCGGGGAAGGGCGAGTCGACATCAGAACGACCCCATCGCCGCTCCGCCATCCGCCGGGTACCGAACCCCGTCGTCGCCGTCCCTCTAGAAACACTCACATCCCTAAAACTGCACGGCATTGTCATCAAGAAGAATCAATCGAACACTCTTCCCCCAGTGACAGCGGAGAAGATGGTGACGTTCTTCGACTTCTACGGATTGGATTATAGTGACGCCGAACCGTGGAAAGACGGCGGGCTCAAGTGGACGGTTCAGGAATGTCCCTTCAACCCCGAGCACGACTACGCAGTGTTCCTCACTACGGACGGCGTACCCGGATTCAAATGCTTCCACAGCTCCGCGAACTGTTGTGATAAACAGTTTGGGGAGTATCACAAACTCCTTCAGGAAAAGACCGGAAAGAAGTTTTTCTTCCACACGAATGTTGAAGTCACTCCGTCATCTGCCCCAGCAGTAGCGAAATTGAATGTCCAAAAAGCGAGCGAGATTAAACCTGAGGTCATCGATTGGCTATGGGACGGTCGCATCGCTATCGGGAAGTTGACTCTATTCCTCGGCATTCCGGGTATCGGCAAAGGATTGGCGACGATGGATATCGCTTCACGAGTGAGCACAGGAAAGCCGTTTCCTGAAGCCCCGAACAACAATCCACCGAGCGACGTCCTCATATTCTCGTCGGAAGACGCAGCGGGCGACACGCTCGTTCCGAGGTTGATGGTTGTCGGCGCTGATTTGACGCGCATCGGTATTGTGGAGACTACTACCACGAACGACGGCGTCAAACAGTTCAGCCTCGACACAGACCTTCCTGCATTGCGTGCGGCTCTGGTTGATAACCCGAAACTGAAACTCGTCATCATCGACCCGCTGCTGAATCATCTTGGCAAACTGAACGGTAACAAAGAACAGGACGTTCGTTCGGCACTCACACCGCTCGGAGAATTGGCAAAGGAATTCAAGGTTGCCATTCTCGTCGTTACACATCCGAACAAACGCACAGATGTCGATGCGATTGCATCGGCAGGCGGCGCATTAGCCGTCGTCGGATGTATGCGGACAGCGTGGCGGTTTATGGAGTCAAAGGACGAAGAGGGGCTTCGATACATGGCTCCGCTGAAGTCAAACCTCGCCAACAGCGGGATGTCCATCGCGTATGAGACCGTCGGGCAGATTATCCAAATCAACGGGAAGGATGTTGAGATAGGTCGTATTAAGTGGGGAAATGAAAGTTCAATCACGCTCGACGACCTTATGCCCGGAGAGAAAGTGCAGAAAGTCAAGAAGTATGACAAGTGCGTGACGTGGATGGTCGGTGTGCTCGAAAACGGGCCAGTGCCCGCGACGAAGATGGAAGCAGAAGGCAAAGGAATGAGTTTTGGCGAAGGGACAATCAAGAAGGCTAAGGCTGACCTTAAGGTCAAGTCGGTAGAGAAGAGTCTCGACGGTAAGAAGCAGTGGTTCTGGGCATTGCCGAACGGCAATCAGGAAGGAGGTTCCAATGAATAACGTTAGTCACGATTTACTGGCGGATCTGTCGTACTACAAAAAGCTGTGGAAAGCCGCAGTGCCCGAGTGCGTCGATACGCCATCAGACCAGATATTCATGCTGTGGATAGGTCTCGGTATCGGACGCATCGGCATACAGAATTCCATCCTGAAGACGGGGAAGAGGATGTTGACGAACAACGAACAGAACATCCCAACCCAGAAAGATGATGCTGCGAAGTATTGCGCGTCCCTTATTCGCTCGTGGAAGAACAGCCAAGACAGCCGGAACAGTCAAAAGACGGTATCGACTGATGGAAGTGCAGCATGAGTATCCCAATTATCAACGACCCAAACGAGCGAACATTCTCCGCAGTTGTCCGTAAGATGCTAGCCGCCCGAGCCGCAATGCCACAAATAGTTGCTGGGCTCGACGAGCGGCGTTTTACCACGGGAAGTAGATTGAGCGCGGGTATGACGGTCGACCCGAAAACCAACGGACCGACTCGTATCCCATTTAGTGATCCTGAGATCCACCGAGGCAAGAGCGTAATCGTTAAGCCGTTGGCTGTTGCGACAGCGGATGCTGACTTGGATGACGACGTTGAACAGTCTACGGATGACGCTGTCGAGCTAAATCTTGCAGAGGCTGTCGTCGAAGCAGGATTAGATACAGAATCGGAAACAATTTCCGAACAGGGGGGCGAGGAAGAGCCGGAAGTTGAAGTTGGTGCCGAGGAAAGAGATTGATATGGGAGGGGCCTCCAAAAGAAGAAAACAAGCGGGCAATTATCCATACACCAAGCCAACAGGAAAGCCTATATGGGAGAGAACCCCCACGATGACTACGTTCGGAAATTTTAAGGGGCAGACAGTCCCCTGCACCCTCGAAGAATATCGCGAAGGTGAGCGTGAGGGACGTGTGGCGTTACACGAGGCAGGACACTCTGTAGGGGCTTGGGTAATGGGGCTTCCTATTCGGGTGATGGCGTTCCTCGATAGCCCTGAAGCGTGTCGTGCTGTTGGTTACAGCGAAGCCGCATTCCCCAACGGTGCCCGTGCAGTCGTGATCCAACTTGGTTTAATCGAGGATAAGTTAGCTCTACCGCGTGGTGAAAGAATTGTTCTTGCGAAAAAGACGGTTTTCATGGAGTTGGCGGCGGTGTTTGGAGATGGAGCAGTCTCCTCGGATAACCCCTGCCTGAAAGACAGTACCCAACGACATTTTATTGGTGCCATGCGTTTTTATCAGATGTTCGTGGATGGAGCCGTCGGCACCAAGATTCTGCCCGATACCGTCGAGGAAATTGAGCGATTGACCCCGATAGTCGCAAACTTTTTCTCCGACAATCGAGTTCGAGCACTCACTCAAGGTCTCGCGAATTATCTCTTGGAAACACGACACCTTTCTGGAGATGAGATTTATGAATTCCTGAATGACGGGTGGGTTGAATGCGACCGGATTGTTCAGGAAATGGAAGCAGAGGAGGCAACAGTATGAGCATCCGATTTATCTATGCATACCGTGACAAGACGACGGGTCTGCCTGTCTATGTGGGCAGCGCGAATGACCCCGTGAACCGGGACAAGGAGCATTGCAACCGACCTGAAGTTCCCTTCGATAAGGAACTCCGTAAGCGTGGGGAGCGCGGTTTGAGATACCAGGAGGTGCAGCATGAACCTTTTAGATAAATTCGACACACTAGCACGGCTTCATAATCTTCTGCCCAACCAAGCCTCGGAACACCTCCGCATATTCCGCCAACTCGAAAACCAGAGTGCTGCTTGGAGCACCTATTCGCTGGAAGAGTTCAATACCAACGTCGACCTTCGGCTCGAAGCCCTATGCCGAGAATGTCGTGATGAGAATCTGTCGCTGATTGACGCCCGCCGCCGAGAGGCGATGGAAGACAGTTGGCTAAACAAACTGATATCCAATCCTCGCTCGATTACTAGGGATGAAGTGTTGCGATGGACGGCAAGCGCATCTATAGACTTCAATATTGAGTGCGATAAGCGTAACGAGAAGGTTTACGTCAATCTCACTCGGTTCAACAGTTTGAGTCGGTTCACCGTCGGCATCATAGAGTACTCATGGCTCGCAGATTTCAAAAGGCTACATCGCGGGCTATTTCTTAAGAATGATGAACGACTGTATGTTCGAACAACGAGAGAGGTCAACCACTTTGGAAAACTCAAACGTCGGGAAATACCCGTCATCAGCATCGCGGCAAGTGCGAAATACGGCGTTCCGAACTATGACGAAGTGTTGACCACCGCAGAAACAGTCAATACGAACCACCTTGATCTAACCTTTGACAACATTCGCATACCGTCGCTAGAGCGCACTCAACAGACCGCACGGAAGAATGAAGCACTCCTGAAAAAGTCTGTATGCGGGCTCGATACTTCTCGGGTGTGGGACAAGAGCTGGGACGTGGTTGAGAAGTCTGGAGTTGCTTGGGGTAATGGTCCTGTTCGACCTCAAGGCGAGAGCCCCGATTCTGACCATCTTGAAGACGCCGACTAACCCTTCGTAATTGAAAAGATTTATTTCGCCTTACTCCTCAACAACTTACCTTTTCCGTTTGGAGATTTCAAAGCTGTTCTATGAGAGCACAACGGGGGGACGCACGCTAATAGAGAACCCGTCAGCGAGTAACGCTAAGGAGATTTTATGAGTGACGTGAACACCAAAGTCGAGGCAGATATTGAGCGGGTTCTCTCCTCGAACTCGAAGGATAAAATCTGGCTGTCCGAGAACTGGAATCAGGCTGTGCAGTGGTATACGAACGAGTCAAACCGACAGACTGATCGCCCTTTGGAAGCGAACGGAGAGTAGCGCAACACCGGCACCACACCCTCGCCCGCGCTCCGTACTCTCATCGAAGAAACGAAGAAACCTCAGTTTCGTTAGTTCGTTAGTTCTCTTATTAATAACAAGCAACGTTTGGAGGATAAATGCAAACGTCCCATTTCCGAAAGGGCATGCGGAATGACCCACGACACTTCGTTTACACACAAAGACGATGTGCCTGTGGCGCAGAAGGTAACACCACCGTTCCCGCCTAGGGCTGCAGTAATGAGTTGCAAATTGTTTTGTAAGGAATGTGCGGGAACGATGAGAACACCCGTCGCATACAACGAGTCGGACGGCACCGTGAGATTGATTTGCGGTCACCTTCGAAATGTAGCCGAGGGTCCGGTGGAAGTGCGGAGATAGCAATGATCGACGGGTACACGACAACAGACCAGCCATTCGCCGCCATACTTTGTTACATCTTTTCCCAAGAAGCGCTTATTGAAATCGGATTATTGATTTCAGGCCGCACATGACTCTGGACGTCCCTAGTCTTGATGCTGCCGAATACTTGAATGAGTTTCAGAGCGGTACTCTCGCATGTTCAGATGCACAGGCGCTGTTCAAAGCATACGGAAGGATTCTAGGGGCGATCCGTTCGATGCGCCAGAACAAACAAGACAAATGGACGAGTCCTGCATACGCGTCAGCATGGCGCAACGGGGCTTGGCCGGACGGGCGTCGTATCAAATAACGGAGGGGATTATGACTGAGATTACAGGCGGAGACGCAGGACATCTCGGAAGTGCCATCGCACACACCGCAGAAAGAATCGGAACGTTCCAGCGGTCAAAAGACCGAGAGCGTGCTGAGGCTGAGTTTGCTGCGATGCAACCGAAGCAGCAGACATCCGAACACCCGTGGGTAGTTGAAGCACGAGCCGAAGAGGCGAAGAAAGCCGCCGAACGACAAGCAAAACTTAAATCAGGGAAACTGATAGTCCATCCTGATGGAAGTTACACCGAGAAATTGTAGGGACAGCATAGGAGGGGATATGGAAGACCCACAGCTATTCGCACGGCTTCAAGCGGAACCGAACGCCAATCGGAGCACTTTGGAAATTGAACACGATAGGACAAAACGTGAACGCCAGCGAACACTCACGGGTATCAGGAAGCCTGTTACTCAAGTCGAGCGGGAAGAACAAGCGAGACGTTTTCGTGCCATTCAAGCACAAGCCGAGTTAGAGAACCAACTCGAACAAGATTCGCTAATCGCTCAACGTGAGCGCGAGATTCAGCAACTAGTCACAGCCGCTCTTGAAGTAGCGACAGAGGAAGAGCGGGCCGCCGTACTTGAACGAGCCCGTCCGAAGTTACGTCAGTTCGCTTTGTACAGTACGGATGTGAAAGTAGCGGACTGGTGCTGGGCTCAGATTCAGCAAATCCGTGCCGACAAATCGGTTATATAGGGAGGGGTAATGGAAACATTAAGAGAGACCGACAAGTTCGCAGTTTACCGCCAGCAAGTCGCGGAAAAGAACGAGTCGCAGAATAAGATGTCTGAAACTGCGAAGGCAAAACTTCGGGCATTGAATGAACACGAGCGTCAAGGTGCAGCCGCAGACAGTCGATTAGTCAAAGAGTTCAATAGCGGCGAGTGGTCAGTCGAGCGATTGATGGATTTGTTTGCATCCGCGTTCGGTGGCGCGAAACAGTCACCGCGCCGTCGTGCCGTCAAGGCGGCATATCGACTCATGAAAGGCATGAAGGTTTATCACATTAACGACTTGTCCCTCTTCGGGGAACTTCTGCCTGATGAGACCGAGAATAATATGCGGATGTCGAAGTTTCTTGCGAGATACCCCCTCCCAGAACCAGAGGCCGTAACACCCGCGAAACCCGCGAAACCAGAAAACAAGCCTGAACGTGCCGCTAAAGAGCGACTGTGTAAGTCGGGGTCAAAATGCATCTGGAAGCGTAGGAAAGCAGCCTTATCAGTCGGCAGGAGCCTGTATTGCACCCCTGTTTGCCAGCAGGCAGACCGGGCTCGTCAAAGACGAGCCTCTGTGACGCAGCCAACAGCCGTAGAAGCCTCGATAGGCTCTCTGGCAGCCGCATAAACATTGGCTACAACTAGCCTCGTTTGTAAAGAACCATGATACATGGGTACGGACATCATTGTTGAGGATTTGGGTAAAAAAGGAAGAGACATGCCAAGCAGGATATATGACAAGCACGACCCATCCTGAGGCAGGTTTTGAGGGCTAGTTCTGGCGTTTAGGGTCGGACTCGCGGTTGGGGTCACCTAAGTCAAATTCGAGGGTTCCTAGGCGGCCTGTGGTGGTTTAAGCCACTTAGTCAAGAATCGTATTAGTAACAAAGAGGAGGAATTATGCCATCAAAACAGAAAGAAGCACAGGTCGCTGAACGACTGGCGGATTTACGGCTACGAGCCAGCATCGCAGGAACAGGTCACGAAGTCACAAGCGGATTTCATTTGACCCAAGCTCAAATCGAAGCGGCTAAGAACCAAAAAGAGTGGGACGAACTAAAAAGACAGGACCTTGTCGAGGCTGAGAACCAGCGTAGACAGGAACCCGCTTTTAAGTTTCAGACGGAGCAGTGGTCTCGACCAATCGAAACCTTGAAGGCTACTCGGGGATTGTTACTGCCTGACGTCGCTGCGAACCTGCCCGTCACCGACAGAGCGATGGACACTGCGAAAATCCAGACGGCGTACGAAGACTTACTCGCGGTTATGCAAACCCGTGGACAAGTTCTGTCTGCCTCTGGGAAGCAAAGATTTCTGCTTTACGTTTCAGTTCAGGCGGGAGCGACTCAAGTCAAAGGCGGAAAAGAATATCGGCTGGCAGCCGATGACATCAATTGCCTCATTGCGTGCTTGAATCGCATGATTGATTTAGGGGCGTTCGAGTCTGACGAATACGCCGCTTTGCTCGAAGACGATTCGCAGTCAGAACCCGTCGAGCAATCAGCGGACGAACTTCGAGCCGCCGCCGAAGAGGAATGGTCAAAATTTCCTCTATGGCACTCCTGGGAGCAAAGTTTGGAATCAGGCTTCGGCATAAAACTAACGGATTCATACAGACGGATTGTGTGCGGTGAGTTCGAGCGTGCCAACCTCTCGCCCTACGCCGCAGAAAGCTACAACGAAATTCGCCGTCGACTTGTGGCTCGTGAGCGATTTCCGACACGCCCTAGCGGCGAGCCTGCACTGACGGTCGACGAACGCATGGCAGCACTGACGGAGAACTATGACCTCAGGAATCCCGTGCAAAAACGGGCTTGGTGTCACGAAATCGGTCGCCTTCGCTCGGTATTGGGAGAATAAGTTTTTAAGAGTGGGGTGTGCCCCGCTCCGGGAAGCAGGGCTCTATGGAAGGCGAGCACATGTATTGGCTGTCAGTCAGTCCTTATGCTGCTCGGACACGCCCGAACCGAAACGCCTTTCTACTCTCGCTTTCAATTCTGCGGCACTGAGTGGTTCAGTGGGAAGTGAAGCACGGAATCCGTAACTGCTATACGGAACGCCTCTTGCTTGCCACCCAGCGGCGGTTTCGTGTGCTCCACAGTTGAGACAGACGTTCATGTCGAGGTTAAGGTCGTAGCAAGCGTTACCACCGCAAATACCACACCCCCCGTCCCCGTTGCTGATTGCCATATTGTTCTCCCAAAACAACCTTACCACGGGGCTTTGGTGGGGCAAGGTAATTTCTTTTTACTCATGTACGTTGACCACATGCGGCGAATGCGTTCGAGTACGCCGCAAAACAACAAGGCAGGTTTCGGATGAGCCTGCCCCCCTTTCTTACCTTGGAGGAGAATATGGTACTCCGTCGCATCATCGCATACTTGATCGAGCCTCTCCTAGCCGAATTACGGACCGAACTACGGGGAGAGGTTGCCGTGCTTGAAATGGCGTTAAACAAGGCTTTCGTCACTCTGACAACCGAACAAGTAGCATCCGTGCGAACGGACACGAGCAAGGAACTGAAGAACGTAGGCTTAGCCCTCATTGAGACTAGACGGGTGATAGAAAACCTTGACCATAAGATGAAGATGCTGGCGATGGATGCTCAGGTACAGTCGCTACGACTTCAATCGTTGGAGCCTGTTGTTAAACCCATCGTCAAGCGTAGTGCGGGTGAGGTAGACCTCGTGGAACATAGTCTCGGCAACACCGTGAGGTTAGGCAACGAATAGGAGGAGACATGGGAACCAAGTATAAGGACATCACAAATCAGACATTCGGTCGACTGAACGTCATCGAACGTGTTGAGAACGACAAACACGGATTTGCGGTATGGCGGTGTCGCTGTGAGTGTGGCGTGGAAAAGCCAGTTCTAGGAACCTCTTTACGAAGCGGGAATACTACGTCCTGTGGATGCCGCATGAGAGAAGTATCGGCAGCGGGATGTGTGGGACGGTCTCACGGGAATACGTGGGGCACGTTGAATCGTGGGGTAAAAAGACGTGTGGTTAAGAAGACTCGAACGGGAGCACCTGTCCGCAGCATGCGATTTATCGACCTCACAGGTCGAGTATTTGACAGGTTGACCGTCATTGAACTCGACGAGCGCAGCGCCAATTCCTATTGGCGATGTCGCTGTTCGTGCGGAGTTGAGAAGCCTGTTAAGGGGAACCATCTTCGTGAGGGAACAATCAGGTCTTGTGGGTGTCGTGCAATCGAATCCCGAACCAAACATGGGCATGCGATTGGGAGAATAAGCCCCACATATAGCAGTTGGAAAAGCATGATAGCCAGATGTCTGAGGCTTAATGCTACGGGTTATGCTCGATACGGCGGCGCAGGCGTGAAGGTATGTCCTGAGTGGATAACGTTTTCTGGCTTCCTTAGTGCGATGGGCGAGAGGTTGCCAAACACCACCCTCGGACGCATCTTGGATTTGGGGAACTACGAACCTGGGAATGTTGTTTACATGACGGATGTCGAGCAGAAGTTAGCCCAGCGGAATAAGCGAGCGCTACTGAAGTGGGCGGCACGTTAAGAAACAACATTAGCGCAAGTAGCATAAGAAAGTAGGATATCTATATGCCACGAGGACTTCGACGAACAGACGCTAACAATTCTGACACTTTAGGACAATGCTACAGGGCGGGATTCGTAGTGAATGAGCCGCTTGAGTTTGGGACAGAGATCGACCTCCCACACGAATTTGGCAACGTGCCGCCGTTTGATGAAGGGAACGTAATCACTTTTACGGTAAATCCTAGTCATTTTGGCAACATCGTATTACTAGGGTCAACACCACCCCCGAGTGACGTTCAATTAATCGCACATACAGGAGCGACGAACAACAACAGTTTCGCGGGCACAATTACGACTCTGGGTATCAACACGACAGGGGCGGACTTCATCGTCATCGCAGCATCGTGTAAACAAGACACCTTTGGCACCCTCTTCGTAGTCGATAACATGGGCAACACTTTTGCGGCAGCAGAAACACAGTCGGAGGGGGTAGGCGCGGGGGTTATAGTCACCAATCAACTACGCTATTGTTTTGGTTTGCCCAATGTGGGTATCAACCACACATTTACTGTGCTTAACTCCGCAGGTTCGGGCAATGCTGATTGTGCGATAGCAGTCGCAGTCTTTAGCGGTATGGCGACAACAGACCAGTTAGAATCGGGTGGTTTTGTTGGGGGATTCACTACCACACAAAGTATTCAAGGCTCTCCTATTACTCCAGCAACAGCGGGCGACCTCATAGTTCAGGCATTCATGGATGCGGGTGTAAGTCTGGGTGCCACGGTCTCCATCGATTCGGGATTTACGATTCCTGACCAGAACGGAATCAACACTGGGACAGGTGGAGCAGGTGCAGCCCTTGCCTACTTGATAACCGCTTCACCCGTGCCCGTCAATCCAACATGGAGTTGGTCTACAGGTTTTGGGGCTACCTTGGGAATCGTAGGCTCCCCCTTTGCACAAGCGTAGTTCTTAGGAGACATATGCCTGAAGTCAACCCAATCAGCCCAACCAACCCAATCCAAACCAAGACGATTCTAGTCCCCACCAACAACCAATCGCAGATTGCACCTGCAGCCTGCTCAGTCTACGGCGGGGAAACTGTCCGTCAGCAGTGCCAACTCTCAGTATCAAGTCCATCGCCTTGCACGCTGACATTCGCTAGTCAGGTCACTCGGAACAGTACGATACACGTCGTTATTCAGTTGTCAGGCGACACGGTGCAATCGGTGACTGATGACGCAGGCAACTCATATAGCCCGTTAGCGGCATTCACGAATCCAGATGGTACGAGGACGGAAGTCTGGGGGGCGGGGAATGTTCAGACAGCACCAACAGGCGTCGTCGTGACGACAGCCAATTCAACCTCGATAATCGCAGCCATGGTTTCCGAACTTTCGGGCAGTCAGGTGACCAAATAGGAGGAAATATGAGAGTAAGAACCAGTAGGAACAAGAATTATCTTCGGGCTTTAGCGATTGTCGAGGGCAGGCTAGAAGAAGAGCCTAAGTCTGCAGAGGACAGAGAACTAGATAGGCAACTTGCCGAATGGACAGCCGACACCGCAAGACGTATCGCCCTAGAAGGAGAAGGACAATTATGAGCACCCCAACACCAATTCTAACACCCCTCGTAAACGGGGGCTTTTCAGACTGTTCAGGCAGCCCGTTAGCACTGGGCTATCTGGAGTTCAAATCAAATCAAGCAAGTGCAATTTCGGGGGTAGGGTATGTCGGTACCCAGACTATTACCGTCCAACTAGACGCAAACGGCAATGCCGTCTCAGTATTCGTAGATTCCCTAACAGGTCAATCTCTCTGGTCAACGGATGTGATGATTGGACAATCCGCAAACGGACAGAACACCGTCGCATATCGTGTGAAGGCATTCAGTGCAGCGGGTCAACCTGTATGGGGATTGAATAATCAGACGGTTCCTATTTCTCTGCTCGCCTCAACGACCGCAATCAGTATATCCGACGGTGTCCTGACTGTGATTGCAGCCAATACTTTTTCAGTCGGGGATACACCCATGGGCTTTCAATTCGCAGGTATTACAGCCCTGAACGGACTCGTGATCACCGTCGCCACTGCGACACCTACAGGATTTACGGCCCTTGTTGATTTACCTGACGGCACAGATACCACAGGGATTTTCCAGACTGTTCTAGATTTGGGAACGTGGATTCCGAATCTCCTCGGTTCACAACTCATTCTGTCCCAGACACCGTCAATCGGGTCGTACCAACCTTTGCCGTTTATGGATGCTGCTGGGAACCCTGTGGCTGGTGGGACGATGACGATGCGGCTTAGCGAAGATGCCGTTTCGCTGGATGGCAACCAGATATGTGCGGGCATCGTAATAAGCGTGCCTCTGGATGATGACGGTGTGGCGAATACGCTGCTCTACGGCAGCGATGTCCTGAATCCCCCATCGACATACACGCAGGAAGTGTTCACAGCACAAGGGGCGAAGGTTTATAGCCAGAATAATGTATCCGTAACAGGTTTACCTGCACCAACGCAATTAAATGCACCGACGTTTGACCCGCCCGCAGGTACTTACGATTCGCCAGTGACAGTCACTCTAAGCAGCCCGAATGCGACGGGGTATCTGTATAGCCTCGACTTCAGCCAGCCCTCAATATTCACGACTGGCACGGTTCTTATAAGTTCAATCGAGACGCCTCTGCTCGCCATTGCGATTGGTGAAGGATTTTTAGCAAGTCTCGTATCTTTTGGAGAATATTTCGTCGCCTAGGGTCTAACAGGGATGCTGCGGCTTAAACGAGGAGGAAAAGATGGAGAACGAATCAAAGTCGAAGGGCAAGAAGCCCCGCATGAAATCCGTGGAATCGGGCATGAGAACTTGCTTCAACGAAATCGCAGAGTTGTTAGCAAGTCCGACGTTGCGAGAAGTCACAAAGGCAGGTTTGATTCAATCGAAGTTGTCGTGCCTTCAATCTATGGCATTGATGCAGAGTGAAGAGAAGAAGGCTCGACTAAAGAATGCGGATGTAGACGCATTGACGAAAGAAGTCGAGCAACTCCGCAAAGAGAACACTGACCTTCGGGCTGAACTCGACAAGAAGACCGACGTGAAGCCTGATCGTGTGGAGAGTTTCGAGGAGCGTTTGGCAAGGCTTGTCCCAAAGAACTGAGGAGGCATCATGACGGAACACTATGCAGGGCTCACATCATTGAAGGCGGAATTGCACCTCGCCCTCAAGGATGAGGGGTTGAGCAAGGAACGTAAGACGCTCGCTATGGATTTGCTTGACTTCATCGTAACGGCGTCTACACCTACGTACAAATTCGAGAAAGACGAATATTTCCCCGACATCGACTCTACGGTGCTGCGGGAAATCAAGATTTCAGTCGCTGTGCGGAATAAATGGGCCGTCCCGATTGAGTTTGGAAAGGCTGCCCATCCACAGAGTTCTCAACCCGTTCCGACCGTTGAACCAGACCTCTTTGAGGAGTTTTAATGGAGCACTTCGGGAGAGAGCCCCTCGCCACGTCCGACTCCGATTACATCCCCGCGATGCTCGACCTGCCTTTGGAATACCGTTCGAGGGTAGTTAATCGCAAGATTGTTCGGGGGACAGAATTCGTCTCACACGACACGAATTCACCAGACCCTGAAGTTCGATTTCATGACGATGTGGGTGCGAAACACAAATCGATTTATTTGGATTTTCACAACAATGTTGGCGAACGAAATCTTGAACTGGTCTGCCACTACAATTCTTTGAGACGGGAATTCATAAACGCCGCTGTAAAAGAAATGTCAGCCATCCATGGAGAGATTAAAACGGTGACCGTCACGATGGCACGAGCCAACGCCCGTGTTCACCTCCTATTCCTTCAGGATTTGGGATTCAAAAGGATTGCTGACCCGAATCGAACGTCGTGGGCATTCTCTTGCGACCTCACCAAGCGCAGACTCCGCAAGAAGCACAGGACGCCCCGACCGAAGCGAGTTGTAGATGTAAAACCCGAGCCTAAGCCAGAGCCTGTCGAAGACATACGATTCACGATGAGCGTGGACGAACTTAGGGCAAAACAAGATGCCTTGGATGCTCTGCGGTTGAAGATTAGGGAACTGGAGGATGGAGGTGCAGATCCGATCAGGGTCGACTAGGAGCAGGCTTAATGTCGTTTGCTTCAGTTCGCGTAGTTTCATCGATGCTTGCCACAGCAACCCCAGACCACGGAATATCTATGTCGCCGCACACTGCGTGAAAATCTGCATACCCGTAGAGGCCGACCTCAAACCAGGAGCCCCTATCTAACCAGCGTGAAATATTCTCTCTCGTGAATTCACCAATGAAACACAGGTCAGCTTTGCTTAGTTCACGCCTCAAACTCGCGATTTCACTTACTGTTTCAATGTACGGCATTAATCCCTCCAGTCGAGGTCGGCTACTCTAGTCCACATTACACTATATCTGCACTGCCCTTAGCGGCTCAGCTTAGGTGCTTCTTCACCTTGCTCCAAGTGCCCTCTGGCGTTACATACGCCCCGCAATCGCGACAGAAGATAAAATGCTCGTGTGGATTCAAGTCAAAATCTCTCGATCCGCAAAATCCGCAGTTTGAAAGTTCGTCACGCCGTTCCCATAGTTCTCGATAAGACGCGTCTGCTTGGGAGCAGGCTGCACACGGTGCATGGTTGTTCGCTTCGCATGTGTGAACTTGAACACGCATACCATCAAATTTGCGAGCCGTGATGCTAAGCCTTGCCCTTTATCTTCGCCCAGCGTGCTTTCTGTGCGGCAGCCATCTTCCTACGACTCGCGGCAGAGATCACCCGTTTTGGTTTGGCTTGAGCACCCGGCTTCTGTTTTGCCCACCGTGCCTTCTGCTTGAGGCTCATTGCCTTCCTCTGGGCGGCTGTCCACTTGTGCCCTTTTCGTTTGCCGCCGGACATACCGCCGTCGGTGTTGGAAGCTCGGCTTGAAGAAGTCGTTCCGCCCTCTAGGAGATCGACAACCTTTTGTAAACGGGAAATTTCGGATTTGACAGCTTGAAGAATTTGGTGAGTATCCATGCGTGGCAGTATAAACCAGAAAGGATCAATCAATCGCCCGACACACAAATTCATCCCCTTCTCTGCGACACTTCCACTCGGAAACGGTATCCCGATCAACCCCGCCCCAAAATTTCACGGGTATGCTGTGATCCTGATGCGATGCGTTTCCACTGCAATTGACTCGGGCTACTCTGCCCTTGTCGTCTGGCAAGGTCTGACAAGTCCGCTCTTCATTGTTGAGCCAAAATGAATCCATGTCGGTATCTACCCGCAAAGTGGTAGGCCAATAACTGGAGAGTTGAGCATCGTCATCACGCTGCTTCTGTTGACGCTCGTGAGCCGCCCGCTGTTCAATTTGTCTCTGCTGTTCTGCCGCTTGTCTCTTCAGTTCTTCCGCCGCACAACGCCCATCATCTGCCCACCAATAGTGCCCGTTATCAAAGGAGAATATTTGTGTGTTCGCCGTAGAGATTGCACACCTGTAGGCGTCGTGAGCAGTCCCGGCGACATTCCTCCGCATCTGCTCGTAGGATTCGGGCTGGGTTTGATTCGCCAATTGCAGGCGTTTCGCTTCCTGTATCGCTAGACTTTGACGCTGACGCTCTGCGGCTGCTTCCTCTTGAAGTCGGATCACTTCCAAGAGCTTGTGAGCGTCACCGTATTGAGGGGCGTCAGGCGGTACTTTGTTTAAGTGCGGAGTTGCTGTAGGGGGGTCGGCACAGATACTTTTATATTGTGCCGTACGGCAAGCTTCTTGAGCCAGTCGCAAATGTTCAGCGGGAGGTAGATGGTTAAACTTGAATTCGTCGTATGCCTCCGACAACTCCATATAAATCAACGCTCCTCCGATTAGGACGGATGGCAACACGACAACGGTGCTGAATGCGGAAATAGTAGGGTGAGCTTTGTTCGCACGGCTCCAAGACGCGAAGAATCGACATATCCCTCGCCACGCCGAACCGATCCACATCGGCCCTCCTAGGCAGGAAAGACAGGCCGTACTACACTACTGCTTTTGCAGTCGTTAATAGGTCGGCCATGGGTGGCAGTATACCCACGTCTTATCGCGGATGACAATGACCTCGGGCTTAAGGTCAATTCCCGTTAAGCCCAAATTGTCGCGTCATCAGCTTCTTCTTCCACACCGCCTCAATTTGGGCAACTATTTACTAGACTGACCTACTTTGCTATCCTTGGCCGCCATGCAAGAAGCGTTTCACGGCATCGAGGAAAAGCTAGAACGGGCCAACGAGAATATCGTCAATCTTCAGTCGGAGGTTTCCGGGTTCTTTCAAGAGTGCGCGTATCCCGTCATACCGAAGCTCAGCGACGAGAAAATCCTTGAGGCTTTGAGTTATCACAGAACGATGGTTATCCCGCTGCGATTCAGTGTGCTTGCTGGAGAAGTCGTTCACCATCTCCGATCCTGTTTGGATCATGTTGTCTGGGAGCTTTCCTCCGACAGTTACCGCTCTTCGCCCAACTTCCGGTACATCGAGTTTCCCATTCTTGATAAGCGGCCAGCGCCTAAAGACGAATTCACCCGATACGCACGAAAGATAAAGGGAGTGCAAGACCCCGACGCTCTCAAGCTCATCGCCGAACTTCAAGCCTTACCTCAGAGTTAATCCCGTTCTTGACCCGCTGCTAGTCATCCACAACATGGACATTGCCGACAAGCATCGTGAGTTGGTCATCATCAGCACGACGGGCTTGATTGAGGGCCTTGACGCCAATCTGGCGAGAGCGTTCCGTCGTCATGTGAGCGGAACAATTAAACCTTTCAGCCCTGAACTCAAACGACAGTTCGATCAACACAGCAAGATCGCAAGATCACCCCGCAAGTATCGTTCAGGGATTTTGGTGGGGGGATAATCCATCCTATCGTCCCACGACTGACGCAACTCGTGAGCCACGTCAGAAGCATAGTTGCTCGATTCGACCATTTGCATTAGAGGAGTATAATTCGCCGCGCTATGACGATTGGAACCAAGATTGGCGCATCCTGCGCATGTGCATCAGTTCTCGTTGCTGGCGTTGTCTTTGAGCGTATACCCGCCCCGGGGAACGCGTGGCTGCTTCTCCTTACGGGATTGACTATCGCACTCCGTCCAGTCGCCGCCATCTGCCTTGTTGCCGCAGTTTTAGCGAGCATCCGAACTAAAAAGGACCCATGATTAACGAGAACGCTCTGAGGGATGTGTTGGTGACACTGGCCGAGATAAACAAGAGTCAGTATTCGCTGATCGTTGACTTGACGGGTGAAATAGCTGCGCTAGAGAAGACCATGAGTGCTCTCGATCCCACTTTCGCAAATACCTTCGCGCAACGGCGGAAACAGGCGGTCCAAAAAGTTCTCGCATCATCGCAAACTGCGCTTGCGCAATACGATCACCCTTCTCGTCGTCGGCACGCTGGTCTGGTCATACAGCCAACTCTCCGCCGCAAAAGCAACCTTCGTCGTCATCGCTGCATTCTCGTTCTTATCTTTGCTAGTCGGAGCGATTCTCCGAGTCGGCGGGTACATTTCTGAATCAGGGTTCTTGGCAGTGTGGAAGGCTGGATTCAAAGCCGTGACCTCGTTGAAGCGTGAGGGCGCGAAGACAGATAAGAAGTGACTCCTACGCTGATGCTGCTTGCGATTTCGGCCTGTCATCCCGTGTTGTTTCTGGCGGAGTGACGTTAGGCCACGCTTTTGCGATATTCCGTGCAATGAATGTGAACGTGCGATTAAATCGCGTCAAGCTGCTCTGGCAAATCATTTCTTTGCCCGTCGTCACGTTGAGGTAAACGACGTTCTTCGCTCGGATTTCAGTGTAGCCACTACCCACAGCAGCTTTCCGCATCACGGTCAAAAGCATGTCCACGTAGGAAGGTTGCTTCTTCGCAATCCCAATCTTCAACAAGACCTGAATGCCTTCGTCCTCATCCATGACCCACAAGTCGGGCTGTGCGGTGAATACGACGCTCCCGACTTCATACCCGATGCGATGATTTCTCAGAACGTGAAAGCGCCGCTTCCCGTAAATGGTTCGATAAGCCTCAATCGCATCGCGGTTCTTCTCGAACTTCACACTTTGCCAATCCTCTTTCGCCGTCGCAGCTTTGCTACGCAAATCGGCCAGCGCAGCGTCGAAAACCTTCGGGTCGTTTCCATTCGAGTGATAGCTACGAATCGCTTTGAGAGCATGCTGATAGTAGCCGCTTCGGGCAAAGCCCTCGCCTCGCGTGTTGTACTTGAAAGGCCGCAGGAGCAATGCCACTGATTCAGCGGAGCGATTCGGCGATTTCATCAACTCAGCCAAGCAGGAGACTGAGACCCTCACAAGTGTGTCCGCAGTTTTTCCCTGTTTCATGCCTATAGCGTACTCCTCCGTCCGTGCAAAGAAAAGGCGAAGATGGAGCGGAAAGCTGTGAAATCCCTGTAGAATGCGCGATTATCTTGTGGATTGTCTGCACACAAGAAGGTGCACAGGCTCCGACCGTTAGACAGCGATGGCGGTTCGGTTCTTCGGGATAATTTGAACGTGCTTGTCGTGCATACCCGCGAACTTGATTGCCATGCCGAGGAGTTTGTATTCGTCTTCATGGAGAGACGCTGCGAAGGCGTCCTGATGCATGAGAACGAGGTCAGCGCCGGAGTCGCGGCACATCCGTGCGAAGTCTGGAAGCTCCTGCTCTACGATTGCAATTAGGTGTGATTCGCGTCGGGCAAACTCGTCCTGATTTTCCATTGACCTCTCCTCGCTGTCATTGCTCATCTCGGAAACGCCAGACGCAACCGAATCTGGGCGTTACATTTCGGACAATGAGCAAACAGACCTTGCCTCTTCACCTTCCCCGGCTTCTGCTCGTAAATATAGAACAGACCCTCATTGTTCTGACCACACCCACATTTCAAGAACTTCCGTCTCACGTCATCTACCTCGACGTAATCGCTCCATTGGCGTGTCGATTCCGGCATACCTCAGCCTTCGACAGGACAGCCGACTTGTCAATTAACCGACGAGATGCGTCTTAGTGGAGGTGGGTCACTCACTAGCGACAGCAGGAAAACAAGCGGAACATGTCAGCGTTACGGAAGTTAATCTTCGAACAACACATCCTCGCGGTATCCGTAGAACCGCCCGATTGCTTTGGAATCGTTTTCAGGCGGCTGCTCTCCCCAGCAGACCGTGTGGCAGGCATCACGGTACGGAGAATATTCGATGCGCACGCTGGGAAATCCCGCGTGACCATTCAGTTGGTGATACGCGGCTTTTGCCCAACGGATGCTCCCGCAGGAGATGTGCCCGCCCCGACGAGAACCGACTGCTGGAACCGCGAGGTCGATAAAGCGCCCGTCGACCTTTATAGGAATGGCAGCGTCGAGCAGCGTCGTGTCAGCAAGCCGTTCGCTGTACCACTCTCTTTGTTCACGCTCGAATTTTGTCACGTTGACTCAGTTCCGCTGCTAGGTCTCCTCATCGGCGGATGACGTTCGTCAATCGCCTTCATAATCTCCTCAGCCCAACGAACGGCGTCAGAAATAGCGGCAACAGTCGCAGGGACTCGCTTCCCACCGTCGTACGGAGCGAGTTTCCGAGCGGACAGAATCGCCGCCATGATTCCGATCACACGTTTGCGGCCCTCGTCCACGTCGGCATCGTAGCACATCTTTCGCCTTTGCTTCGCCAGTGAGATGTGGTAGCTTTAGCTCTCAGATGTTCGCTTTCGACAAAAGCGTCTTTGAGGTTCCGTGCCCGTCGTGCAAGTTCCCCAACGCTGTCACGGTGCGAGAGGCCCGCTTCGGTTTGACAATTCCGTGTCGAGGATGCAAGACAAACATACTTCTGGTGCCAACGGCCGGTGGTTTTGCAAAGGCAAAGAGAGCACTCGACAGTTTCGTTGCCGAGCCTCCCGAGATAATCAAACTCACTTTCAAGATTTGAGGCTTCATGCTTGCAGACCTAAGAGTCAAACTCCGCACTTGTCGTTCTCGTATTGTGCCCTGTGGTTTTGAAGACTTTCTGCCACAGACGAGACAGTTTTTCGCATTCCTGGACGGCAATTCCGTTTTGAAAGCTGTCATCAACGAACTACTCGCACGTAGTAAGAAGACTGTCGCCGAAGTACAGAAAGTCGGCCCTGATATGCGTGTCTACGGCGAGACAGGAGAAGAAGCTGCAACGATTGGGTATCTTAAGTGGCGAGAGTTTTCGAGCCAGAATAACGAGAGCGGATTTTATTCTCACGCGCTTGGGTCTGGCGATTTCCGGGAATCCGCTGGAGTCTATAAGGATTGGTACGTCGAACCTCTTTTTGACTACCTCGACGAGGTTTTGGATGATGCAAACGCCGTTCTTGCGATGCTTATTCGCTACAAACAAAAAGTTGAGTGGTACAGGCGAACAGAGGTTCTTAGATTGTACGAGGACGACAGCTCAAGGGGTGAGAAGAACGTCAAACAGCACATGTTCGAGTTCCTTTTCGATCAAGGCTTGCCGTTTCACGTCGAGCCAGCCGCAGCATCGGGCGAACCTGATGTCGTCTCGCTCCATGATTCCCAGCATCACTTCATCGGAGAGGTCAAGATATTCGACGCGGAGAGTCGAGGAAAGCCTTACATCAAGAAAGCCTTCTATCAGGCATACCGGTATTGCTTGGATTACAACGAGCCTCTGGCCTACTTGATTGTGTTCAACGTCTCGAAAAGGCAATTGAGAGTCGAGATTCCCTCAGACCCCGATGGCGTGCCGAGATTTGAATACAACCACAAGACGATATTTCTAGTTGTCATCGACATTCATGAACAGGAGGGCACGGCAAGCACTCTCGGCATTGCAGAGACCGTCACGATTACGCTAGCCGAACTGGTTCACGAAGTCGAAGAGGGCACGCAAGCAAAGAGTTAGCGTCAACGCTTTCAAGTCTTCGATGGAACATTGTTCCAAGAAGAGGACAAATGACGACGAGTCAAGCATCTAGAACGTTGGAGACGGCAACTCTCTTTGGCATCGCAGTCGAAACTGCGAGGGAAATCAAAGCGGCTCCTCGGGCTGGTGGTCAAAGACCCGCCCTCATCAGCGTCGTCTTCTCGGTCATCGCTCTGGAATCGTTCATGAACGAGATGACGGATTACGCACAGGACATGACTGATTATCAGCCCTTTGTTGAGGGGCCGGAAGCCCTCGTCTTTGCACAGGTCATGGGTGATGCTGAGGAAGCTCACGCAAGACTTGAATCGAAGTTCACCCTCGCCAAGTGGATTCTGTCAGGCCGAAACATCGACAGGGGCGGACAACCTTATCAAGACTTCGCACTGCTCATGCGTCTCCGAAACGGCCTCGTTCACACCAAACCGAACAAACTCTTCATCCACGGCGTGACAACAAACGGGGAAGCTCACGGGACAATGTTGGCGAGGTTCGGGGATAAGAACATCCTTGCCGACGACCTGAACTCGGGGTCGTGGACATACCTAGCCCAGACCAAGACAGTTGCTGAATGGTCATGCCGGACTGCGGGTCACGTCGTCAACGATCTGTGCTCTGCGGTTCCTCAAAACAACTTCAAGACAGTCTTGGATTTCGTCAACGCCTCTTTTCAATCCCACATCGCCACGCTATAGTGCCTCGTCGGAACGAGAGGCCAGAATCGCATGCCTTACAATCTTCAATTTCCAAACACCCTGTTAGAACCAATCGACCCCGCCAACATCGAGCGTTGGTAAGTCCGTGAGACGGTTAAAATCGAATCTGAATCGGTGAGACATGTCCTCCACCACGTCGCAGGCCAGTAAGTTCGTTGGGATATTCGTATGCTCCTAGACGACATCATCGATTTGGCTACCGACGACAAGCAGTCGATCACGGTGCTGCTGAGGAAATGCACGATCCTCGCCCACCAATTGAAGAACGAGCGACTGCAAAAGTGGACGAACGAAGAACTCAATGGATATTCCTCCCAGAAGGAATTGCCCGAATATCGCATTCTGGACGCCGGAGCAACTGGCCTATTCGCAGGGCCGGGATGGGCACAGGTTCATCGGAACATACCATCGGCGCTGTTGCAGAACGAACACAAGGAATGGGCGACGAAAGTTTATCTCAGCCAGCCAGTAATGACTTTAGAGCACCTACTGGAATCGAAAGACGACGGCGTTATCACTTTTCCGTGGGACGACAACCTCGTGTTGCGTTACCAAAATGAGCTACTGCGAGGATGGGGATTGTTGAAGGCATACCAGCAGACTCCAAAGAGCGTCATCGCAGGGCTGCTGGACACGATTCGAACCCGTGTTCTGAACATGGCTCTGGAGATCAAGTCAGAAGTCGGAGAGACCGATGCGGACCTGAAGAAAATAACGCCGCAAGGGGCGAAGCAGGTTGATCAAACTATCGTGAACAATATCTTCGGTGGGAATTTCTACGTTTCGACCGGAGGGTCGACTATGAACGCCACGACCATTCAGCAACAGCAGCAAAATATCGTCGCCGGGGATTGGGAGCACTTGGCGAAAGTGCTTCGTAGCTCGGGCATATCAGAACCGGAACTCGACGAACTGTCCACGGCGGTCAAGACAGACGGGGAAACGCTGGGGACGAGGGTAAAAGGTTGGGTCCACAAGACCGCCCCCAAGGTTCTGAGCGGTGGAATCAAGATCGGCGTCTCTGTCGGCCAGTCTCTGCTTTTGGAATACCTGAAGCAGTATTACGGCCTGTCCTGAAAACCTCTGATCCGGCTTCTCGAACACCGTGCAGGCGGCGCGGTATCAGCATCTCGCGCCTACCTTTTTGCAGGACGCAGTGCGCGGTTTGGATGGAGTGTTCGGACCAGCATTGGCGGGGCAGGAAATTGCACCAGTCGGAGAACCGTTCCCCAATGCGGCGCTTGAGGTTCCTAGGACTAGGGGGGAGGCCCCTAGTCTTTCGGCACCTCCGATGTTTCCTGCGGCAGCGTCTTCGTGTCCCGCGCCGGTCCACCTGAGAGTTGAGCGGAAAGGAGTGCTGCCCGCATTCGCTCGACTTCGGACCGAAGCAACTCTTCAACTCCCATTTCATCCTTCCGCTGTAACTCTTCCGCCTCGGCCGGGGACAATGCCTTGTATTGGGCGCTGTCCTTCGGTGAACCGAGGATCAATGCAGAAGCAGGAGGCAAAGGTTGTATGTTACGGGCCGCACGTAGAAGGTTGATCATTTCGTCCGTAGAGTGGTGCCCTCCCGAGTAAAACGTTTGGTTTCCAACCTGTTGAATCAGGAATTTGGGAGCTGGCTCAGAAGGTTGCGGTTTGCCCAGCAGAGGAATGAGCACGATTGCACAAGCTAAAGCAAACGCCCCTACGAGGAAGACTACCGAGACTGTCGTGATTGGGAGATGAGTTGCGAATATCCAGAGGCAGAATCCGCAGAACGCGAGCCCGGCAATGACGACAACCGATCTGCCTTCGACCTTCGCGTTGACCGCCTTCAAGAAGTCGAGATTCATTCCACCGTAAAACCAGAATCAGGTTCTATCTTCGCACGCAATCCTTCGACAAGATATTGCCAATTGCCCATCAAAATGGAAGATAGCCTTACGACCCGCAGAGCGTTTCCATAAAAATAAACTTTGCAGCTCTGCATGTGACAATCCTTAATCCGGAAATCGCCAGTGGAGGTTGTTAGCTGGCAGTTTATGAAAACGCAGTTTGAGAAAGTGTAGCCGTCCAGGCTGAGGCCGACGTCCTTGTACACCCGACTTTCAACCACAGGCGATTGATGAACCAAACTCGCGCTTGGTTGAGACTGCGTGAGCAAAGAGTATAGAGACAAAGTGCTCTCTTGGTCCATGTTCGATAGTCCTTTACGATTCCCTTCTTAATGTTATGCAAGTCTAGGATAACGCGACCCCGGTTGTGAAGAGCCTTTTCTTCCGCTCCGCGTGTCTCGCCTTGGGAAAAAAGAAGCAAATTCAGTAACGCTACGGTAACGATAGAATCGATAAACCCGTACCAACGGGTGCTAACCTCGGTACGCTAAATTTACGCATAAATGATTGATGGGTACAGGCTTAGGTTCCGCAAACCGAGCGGGATCAGCTACTTGCAAAACCGACTAAAAGGCCCTTTCACAGCGGTAACTCGGGTTCAAATCCCGTCGGGGACGCCAGCGGTTTCCGGGCCGTAAAAAACAAAACCCAGCCTGATAGGCTACTCTCGGACGACGGGTCTGACGGCGAAACGATTCCTGATTTGCCATATCTATGACCACGGGTATCGAAGGCGTTACTTTCTTTTCAGAGCCTTTATTTGGGCGCTAGATGTCGGAGTGGACATCGACTGCACGCCCTGCTGCATAAGCCACTTGGCGATGGCAGCCGAATCGAATCTGACACACGAGCCAACACGAAACGACGGAATGCTGCCCTTCTTCGCCCGTCGGAGAATCGTGAGCCGTGCGACCTGGAGCAATTCAGCAAGCTCTTCTGCAGTCAAAGCACGGTGAATGGCTTTGATGCGCGAGGCGAGGGACATCAGCCGATGCGGATTTGGGCTATCGAGAACGCTGTTCATCGTTGAACCTCCTGAAATGTCGAATTCACTTTGTCTTTTACTGTCTGGCTTCGTGATGGCTTGAGATAGCGCATCGTGCTCTCCATGTCAGAATGACCCAGCCACATCTGCACCGTGCGAAGGTCTACTCCGTTCCACAGATGCCGCGTGGCGAAGGTCGCTCTAAACTTGTGCAGCCAAAAGTTGTCTTCATCAAGCTCGGCCCGCTCAGCGACGGCCTTCAGATCATCGAGAAAATTCATCTTCACATTGCACCCCGAGGTCGGAAACACGAGGGGGCACGTCTTGTTTGCCTTCGTCTTCCATGCCTTCAAACTCTTGACCAGCTTTGCAGGGATGGGAATCTCGCGTTCTTTGTACGCCTTCGGTGTCCACCCACGGTCGGACTTGTGACTGACCCGAACTGTCGCATGAGTGAAGTTGATGTCCGACCAATAGGTGTACATCACTTCCTGCTCTCGCATCCCCGTCATCAGAAAAAACTCGTACCAAAGCCTCTCTTTCGCGTCACACGCCGCAAACAGAGAGAGCAGTTCGTCATCCTCGTACGTGTCAGGTTCCTCCTCGGTGTACCGAGGCCAGTCGTTCTTCCCAGCGATGCCGCGAATCCCGTTTGTCTTTAGAAACGTCATCACGTTTTCGAATTTGTTATAGACCGAACGCGGGGCTTGTTCTTTGTCGTCGCGGAGGAATGCAGAGAATTTCAGCAAGTCCCTGCGTTCGATGTCGTCGAGATAGAGCTTGGGGCAAGATTCCTGAAAATAACCCAGAGCCGTGCGATACGCGGCCAACGTCTTCGGCTTTTTCGTGAGCCTTGTTTCCTCCAGGAAGTCGGTAACCGCCACCGCGAGCGAGTTTCGCCCATTGTCGTTCTCGGCCAAGATCTCAAGCCCGTTGTTCATGGCGTTCAGTTCTGCTTCTTTTTGAAGACGACGTGCGGTCGCGGTAGACGCATCCTTGCCGACCGAGAGGCGCATCAGACGCTTCCCGTCGTACCAGGAGATGTAATACGAACCTTCGGGGTGCCGTTCTTCTTTGCCGTTGACTAGGACTGCGTCAGGCTTGATCTTCCCGTTTCCAGAGAGGATAACGGGACAATAGCGAAGACCCTGGGGCGTCTGGATTCGTTTGGTGACGCTGCACTCGCGATTCAATGATGATCCTCCACTTCGCTACGCTATGAGACAATCCTGATATTTCTTGCTCTTCTTGTTGTTGCATCCGCCCCGTCCGTGACACAGCGGCTGGATATTCGTAATGTGATTCAGTCCATCTTTAACAATGGGCACGATGTGGTCGGGGACAAGTTTGCGTCCCAACGCCGTCAATTCGGCTTCAGTCTTCCAACATCCGACGCAGCGATACCCTAGTTGCCGCTTGAGGGTTTCCCATTCGGCGGGCGTCCACGATCCGCCGTTGCCTTGAAGTCCCGCTCGGCGGCGATGCTTTTGGGCTTTTACTTTGGTGGGATTTTTCGCACGCCACGACCGTAGACGTTGACGGGCTTTCTCAGGGTTAGCAGCAGCCCATTTCTTTGTGTTTGCTGCAGCCCTTATCGCCGCTTCCTCCGGGTGTGCTTTTGCCCAAGCGTTCGATTTTTCTGGATGGGCCTTTGCCCATGCGAGGCTAGTCGCCTTCAACTTCTCAAGATTGGCCGCTCGATAGGCACGCCAATAGCAGGGCCTGCAGAGTCCTTTGGCGTATTTTGGTTCGTGTTCACACATAGCACTTGCGTCGCCACCCTTTTCAGGGCTGATATCACTTCTAATATCACCACGACGTAAGTGCTAGATTACAAAGGTAATGGCGGAGAGGGAGGGATTCGAAACGATGGCGCTCCTTGAAAGGACGCAAGTTACTGATTTCACAAACGGCACGTTCCGACAGAATCGCTAGAATCGCCCAACCGAGGTACATGGCAGGTACACGATCTATCGGGCGCGCGCTAACCGGCTTGAAGTGCTGCGCGTCATCGGCTCACCAACCACGTTGTAAAGTTGAGCCAAACATGCGTGCTGCCGATGATCATAAATACGGGGAGGGACGACAAAAGCGCCAGCCCACCCCAAGCGAATCCGGGATGCAAACGACGGTGTTTGATGGTGTCATATAGGATGCACACGACCGGAGTGATCTCTGTAAAGCCGACCATTTCCCACAGGCCGCCCGCATGAAGGAAATGCAGAGGAATGCGTTCGAGAAGGCGTCCGACCCCCGGAAGAAGGAGACCGCAGGAAGCGAGAACGATCAAGCGCTTGTGGATGCCACCGCGACGACGAAAGTAAAGCGCGGCGGCAACAAGAAGAGCGAAGGTCAGGCTGCTCCCGAAGTCCAGAGCGAGAGGGCGAACGCTAAGGACTGTCAATGAAGCTGGGTTTGCCAGATAGCTTCGCCGCCCCGCATGAAACGCAACCGCAATAGCCACGCAAGCCGCAAGCGGGGCCAGGACCGCCCCGAAAGTACCCAACCGGCGATGAAGGTCTACACGATGCCGCGCAATTAGGCGTGCCTGAATGAAAAACAACGCGAACCACAACGTAAAAATCAGTCCGTGCAGATGCAGAAGCAACGGAAGTGCAGGAGTGCCGAACAGTGCCTTCAAGTAGTAAGTCCGTGCAAACCCGGCAAAAATAATCAGGAATGTGCCGACCGCAACCCATGTATAGAAACTACCGCGTGATTTGACTTGAGCAGTAGGTACATGAGTATTCATTCGCGTTCGTCCTCCCCGTGCTGCGAACTCCGCCAGCACATAGCTTTTCGACACGATTCGCCGTTCGCTCCGAGTGGGGTCGTGTCCTAATTTCGTTTTTGCTGCTATTGTGCGTCATTTTCCTGAACCCTAAACATTTCTGACGCGATGGTCAAAATACCCGCCGAACTGGGCGAAGTGAGACTTGCCAAAAACATCATCGTAAGTAATCTTGGCCGAGAATCTAAGAATAGCCTCGCCCCTGAGAAACTTGTCGAACGTTTCTCGTGTGAGCCATTCCCTAAATCGGTGAAACCCGACGATCTGGGTATCCCCAGCCCCTATAATCACGGCCACATTGTCGGGAACAGCATCATCGTTCGGAACATCTGGGAGTTGCAAGGAAACCGCGAATCTGTTGTTGTTTGCTCGGGTGCGTCCGAAATTCTTAAACTCCATCTCCACGTAAGCATCTCCATCGAATCGCTGTGTGCGTGGGCTGGGAACTACACTCACTCGAAGGAGTAACACGTCGGCGCGTTCAGCGAGCGTCGTAGCGACTTCCGCAAAGTCGGCGCTTTTCTTGGCTGCATTGGCCGCCCTTCGTGCCTGAATCACCGAGTTTCTGAGATGGGTGGTCTGCCGCCTCATGCTGACGGCTTGTCTCTGAACGGCCCGAAGCGTCTGGATCGCATATCCAATGCCTATACCCCCGACTATGACAAGCAATCCCGTGAGTACGACGTAGGTCTTTTCCCATCCCGAGACGGAGGTGGGCTGCTGAATGACGACGGTTACGTGTTTATGGGGATTGCATGGTGTTTGGCTGGCCTGTTGGTTTGTATTGGGACTATCAGAGTTATCGGAGGGAAGCGACGCGCCGGAATCTTCCTGCTTCTTGGCGGCATTGTTTTGGATGACTTGGCTACCGCCAGCGGTGTTATTGGCTGCCTTCCGTGGAATTGGTGGGGCTGTCTGCATGACGGCCAAGAGCATGATGGAGTAGATGAGGTCGTTCCAAGCAATAAGCATTTTCTCCGCTCTTCGGCCCTGTCCCCGACTGATGTCACTCAAGGAGCTAGGCCGGCCCCACGTTTTCGCCTGAAGTATAGACCCGGAGTGCCTCATCCTAACGCCGCTGCCCTCGGGAAAGCCTTTTTCGGCAAACGAGTCCCTTTAAGGGCCGGCCAGACATCGGGCATGATTTCAACAAAAACGGGGCATTCTGACCTTTTAGAGGCTGCGCCCCCGCATGCGCAGCTTCCTAACTAGTTGATTTTAAATGGTAGGCGCGGCAGGAATCGAACCTGCAACCACCGGATTAGAAATCCGGTGCTCTATCCGTTTGAGCTACGCGCCCTCCTGCAAAATTTATCACAAGGTCTTAGGTGGAGTATTATGCGGTTTCGCATGACGCCCGCTCTTCCATCCCGCCGGCTCGGTTATATCGATTGGATGCGCGGCCTGGCCTGCGTCCTGATGTTTCAGACTCATTGCTATGACTCCTGGCTAAGTCCGAGCGCCCGCCGGGGTAAGTTCTTCATGTACTCGCAACTGGGAGGAACTTTTCCGGCCCCCCTTTTTCTATTTCTGGCCGGCGTATCGTTCGCGCTGGTAACCGAGAATCTGTGGAGGAAGAATTTACCCCCGGTGCAGATTGCTCGGGCCACGATCAGACGCGGCGCAGAGATCTTTGCCTTCGGCCTGCTTTTTCGCCTGCAGGAATACATGATTGCCTGGGGTTGGGCGCCGCTCAGCGACCTATTGCGCGTCGATGTGCTAAACACGATCGGCCTCTCGATGATGCTGATGGGCGTGCTCTGCTGGTTGGTGTTGTCATTTCGAGGCGGAGAGCATGCCAGGACTGCGATCGTCCTCGCGGCAGCCGGAACCGCCCTATTGATTTCTCTGATCACTCCTCCGCTGTGGACGACCTGGCGTCCAGATTGGCTGCCGTGGCCTCTGGAGTCTTACATCAACGGAGTGCACAACCTGGGCACGCCGCAGGCTTGGCTGTTTCCTGTTTTTCCCTGGACCGGTTTCGCCTTCGCGGGACTGGCTGCCGGATTTATTTTGCAGAGCCAGTGGGCGCGCCAACGCGAAAGTCTGGCCTTCTCTCTAGCGGGTGCGTCTGGCTTAATCCTTGTCGCAGCTGCGCGTTGGCTTGACGCCCGGCCGCATCAACTTTACGCGGTCTACGATTATTGGCACACCAGTCCGAATTTCTTTCTGATCCGGCTAGGCATGCTGCTCGTCATCCTGACTTCGAGTTATGCCTGGTGCCGCTGGGGCGCCGGACAGTTGGGCTTCAGTCCGCTGATTCAGTTGGGCCAAGCTTCGCTACTGGTCTATTGGGTGCACCTCGAATTCGTCTACGGACGCGTCTCCATCCTGCCCAAACATAGCGATACGATAGGCATCGCATCTTTGGGATTGCTGACGATTTCGCTCGCGATGCTCGCCCTCGCTCGCTTTCGCACACGCTTGAAAGGGCGTGGGATAAATGTGCTGACTTGGTTTTGGCGCCCGGCTCGCGCGAACTGAGTCCGCCGCTGTTACAAACTAACCTTTTTATTGAAACTGCCTGGCGAATTCCACGACTTCGCGCTCCGCCCAGCGGCCATCATAGCCCGGATCGCCGTCGCGTTCGCCGATGAACGCGCAGTGGCCGCCGTCCTCGGCTTCGATGTAGGTAACATTGGGATTAGAAATCAGCGTATGTCGCGTTTCCGGCAAAATGCGAATAAAGGGGTCGTTCACCGCGTGAATCACGAGCGCAGGCTTGGCAATGCGTTCGATCACATTTGCGGCGGCGGCCCGGGCGTAATAATCGTCAGCACCTGAAAAGCCGCAATAATAGGCTGTCACGCGGTCGTCAAACTCTCGCAATGTCCGAACACCCCGCAAACGCGAAGCATCGAAGCCGCCGGGAAAGAGGCGCGCTTTCTGGCGGAATCGGCGAAACAATTGCAGAAGAAAATAGTATTCGTAAATCCGGTTCGCAGGTTCATGCAGCGCGTCCGCCCCCGCAGCGAGGTTTACCGCCGGGCATACCGCCGCGACAGCGCGAAACTCCGGCGGCCCATCGTTTCCCCACTCTCCCGCGAGCTTCAAAACCAGATTTCCGCCCATGGAAAAGCCGATGAGCACGAAATCAGAGACCCTGTCGCGCTCGACGACGTCGCGTGCCACGGCTGCTACATCCGCCGACCGGCCTGAGTTGTAAAGTGTGGGAGCGCAGTGATCCATGCCGCCGCAGTTGCGCTGGTTCATGCGCACTACATTCATGCCTGCAGCCAACGCGTTGCGCGCGATTCCCAGGATGTATTGCGATTCACTCGATCCCTCGAGCCCGTGCACCACGATCAAGGTCAGCGCTCTGCGATCTTTCTGCCAGTGACAGTGGCAAAGCACGGGAACACCAGTTTCCACTTCGATCAGACGGCGCTCAGCATGCGGCAAGTGGATTCGGCGCGGGAGAAAAAAGGCGGCGAGAGTTTGCACATGCCCCCCCGCGAGCCAGCGACGGGGCCGGAAAATGTTGTTTCCAAACAGCGGTGGCGCCGGCGGCGAGTCCTGCCGTTCACCCCTAGATCTATCATTCCTCGGATCAATTTCCGAATCAGGCGGCCCAGGCGTTAGCGCTCCAGTTTGCGAAGTTCCCACAAATTGATTCTAATAGGAGTAGTCCGCTGGATGGGAGTCAGTCATGCCGATTTTCGAATACATCTGCCAGGAATGTCAGCACGAGTTCGAAGCCCTAGTCTTCGGCCGCGACAAGGCAAAATGCCCCAAGTGCGATAGCAAGAAGCTAAGCCCACAGCTTAGCGTTTTCGCCGTATCCGCAAAAAGCTCCACCGGCATGGCGGCCGGTACGGGTGCCTGCGGCTCCTGCGGTGATCCGCGCGGTCCGGGCGCCTGCTCGCCGGGCGATCTCGACTAAGCGGCTCGGCTGCAGGGGCACCTTCGTCACCAAACTTTCGACACGCGATACGGGTGACCGCAGTTACCTTTGTTTCCTTGCCTGCTCCCCCTACGATGCTCTTACCCCCCCCAAAAAAAACTAAGGAGCATCGCATGGATCGGCGTCGTCAATCGCGTGTTTTCGTTGACCTTCCCGTTCAGATTTGGGGTATGGATACTCATTCCCGACCCTTCACGCAGCCTGCCAGCCTCCGCTCTATTAGCGGGCGCGGCGCCACGCTGCAGTGCGTGGACGCTCAACTGAAGCCGGGTGAAGTGATCGATGTTCTATACCAAGGCACAAAAGGGCAATTCCGCATCGTGTGGTGCGGCAAACCTGGAACTGAAATGGCGGGAGAAGTAGGACTTGAGAATATTTCTGCAGACGCCCGGCTTTGGGACGTCGACCCATTGCGCTGTGCCGCGACGGTTGGGCAGGGTTGAAGATTATGTTCTCCCGGATAATGGACCGCGCAGTTAGTTTTCATTCCGTTTAGCCTCAAGGGAAATTGTTACTTCGTTGATTCGAAATCTGATGAAGAAAAACTTCGGGGATTTGTCAGGTTGTTCAGAAGCACCTTTGCTCTTAATTTTCTAGCTTTCATTTCCGAGCATTTATGTTTCCGGTGTGTTTGTGGATGACTACGCAGGTTTGAGTCCCCAAGGACACAGATTGGCGATTGCTCTTGGGATCCCTTTGTTTTTCTGGCTGATGCTTGGCGCGCTGGAAGGAATGCTTTGGGGGTGTACAAGAAGACGGTTCCGAGCGTAGCTGCCTCACTGAGCGAGGTCGGACCTGGTGTTAAAGGTCAACTACGAGTGATCTCTCGTCGGCCAGTCGGGTAGCGCTGGGTATTCTTCTCGCCTGTCTCGGCGCTCTGATTTTGATAATTGGTGCGGTCTTGGTTTGGCAGCATACGCGCAATGGGAGACCGGGCCCCGGCACCCTCGCAGCGGCCAGCACCGGAAGTTCGATCTCACCAGTCCGATGAATGCGTCGCTGGTCGCTTCACGTGGTACGACCTTCAAGTGATGCTCGCAACATTGGAAATCCAGAGCGGGCACAATCGGCGTCGATTCATTGAGGCAGAAGTAAAGAGGGGAGGGCGGGAGAGAGCTGGAACCCGCGTTGCGCGGGCTTGTTCAAAGTATGCAGCGACTGTCGAGCGAAAACAAGCGGAAAGCGGAGAAGCAACGCTAATTCTTGCTCAGAGTTGTAGAAACTTTCATACTCACTGCCAGTCCGTCGGGAAAAAGTTGCAGTTTCTGTCATGTTTGATCGCTTTGCGGGGACCTCGACTGCGCCGCCAGAGGTTCTCACGAAATTATCTCCCGCAGCAATCCCACGCTGTAAACTCGCAGAGATGCGAGTAAAGATTCTTGGCTCTGCAGCTGGAGGCGCCTTTCCGCAGTGGAATTGCGCCTGCACCAACTGTCGCGCTTTGAGAGCTGGGACATTCCGCGGCAAGCCCCGCAATCAAACGCAGGTTGCGATCACGGAGGACGGCCGCACCTGGTTCCTGTTGGGCGCGTCGCCGGACTTACGCGCACAAATCGAAGCCACACCCGAGTTGCATCCACGCGATGGCTTGCGCCAGTCGCCCATCTCCGGGTTGGTGCTGGCCAATGCGGAGCTCGACCACGTTCTTGGTTTGCTTCTGCTGCGCGAACTGCAACCCCTGCGCGTTCATGCCACAGCGTCCGTCCGGCGGATTCTCCGCGAGAACAATTCGATGTTTGGCATGCTGCAACGAATCCCGAACCAGTCGGTATGGACCGACTTTCGTTCCAACGAAGAATTCCAGCTATGCAATGCGAAGGGGGAAGACTCGGGGCTGGGCTGCAAGGCGTTGTCGTTGAATCCGCATTTTCCCACCTACGTCACAGCGGAGCGGCAGTCGCAACTCGCGCCCGGCGAAGCATCGATGGGCTTCATGATCCAATCCCCTGCGGGTTCGCGATTAGCCTATATGCCCTCCGTTCCTGTGCTGGATGATACCCTGCTCCAGCAACTCGACACATGCGACGTACTACTGTTCGACGGCACGTTCTGGAACGACGGCGAACTGATTCGGGTGCAAGGAAGCGGGCAAACTGCGCGAGAGATGGGCCACATCCCAGTGGAAGAGACCTTAAAGAAGTTGGCGGGAGCGCGCTGCCCGCGTAAAATATTTCTACACATCAACAACACCAATCCCATGCTGGATGAGGCAAGTCCTCAGTATCGCCAGGTGCGGGGCGCGGGCTGGGAGGTAGCGGAGGATGGATGGCAGTTCGACCTGTAGAAAAACAGTCGGCAGCGCACACGGCCGCTTTGCTCTCACTTGAAGAATTGCGCAAGCAGTTACAAGCCACGGGGGAAGAGCGTTATCACCACCAACATCCCTTTCACTTGCTGATGCACGAAGGCAAGCTCACCCGTGGACAACTGCAGGCCTGGGCCCTAAATCGCTTCTACTACCAAAGCATCATCCCGATCAAGGATTCGATCATTCTGTCGCGAGGTCCGGACCCCGTCTTCCGCCGTGCCTGGCGGAAACGCGTAGTGGATCATGATGGCGACGCCACCAGCGAGGGCGGGATCAAGCGCTGGATAAAGTTGGCGGAAGCCACTGGGCTCGATCCGGCAAAGGTTCGCGCCGGCAAAGGCATTCTTCCGGCCACGCGATTCGCGGTTAACGAATATTTGAACATCGTTCGCAATCGCACCTTACTGGAGGCAGTCGCGTCTTCGTTGACGGAACTGTTTTCCACTCAATTGATCACCTTGCGCGTGGAAAAACTGCGGGAGCACTATCCCTGGCTCGCGGGCGGTCTGGATTATTTCGAGGCAAGGCTTTATCAGGCGCCGGAAGATTCGCAGTTCGCGGTGAACTATGTATATGAGAACGCCAGAACGCGCGCCGAACAGGAGTTAGTGATTCAAGCCTTACGCGACAAGTGCGACATTCTATGGGCTCAGCTCGACGCGCTCTACTTTGCTTACGTGCAGCCAGGATGGACGCCGCCCGGAGCCTTCCAAATTGAGGCCGGCTAACGTGACGCCTCCAGAGGATTCCAGCCAGCCGCGCCTGGCGGCCGGTTGCCGCTGGGGTGGCAGCGAAGAGGAGCGCATTGTCCTGTTTCCCGAAGGCGCAATCAAGCTGCAGGGAACGGGCAGGAAGGTGCTGGAGCGCTGCGATGGCGAGCGCACTTTCGGACAGATCATCGGAGAACTGCAAGCTGAGTTTAGCGAAGCCGATCCCAAGAAAATTCGCTCCGACATCAGCCAATTTCTCGAGCAACTACACCACAAGCGGATTGTCGATTATTAGCCTACCCGCGCTCCCGCGTCCGACGCACAGGCCCTCTGGTCGCCGGACAAATGGCTCCCGTCCTTCTTCCCCTCCGAAGGTAAACGTGCCTCTGCTAAGGAAGCGACAATTCTGCGACACGGCCTGGTAAATGGCCCACTAAGAAAATGGATGGCCAATTCCCGTGCCAGACGCCGACCTTCAGCTGAAGCAAGAAGTGCAAGCAGAGGTTCGCCCACATAGCAGTGCAAAATCGGCGCGTTTCAGGTTGCAATTTTCTTCATATTGCGAGCGATAGAGATGGGGACCTTAGACTGGACGAGTGGTGAAATCTGTGGAATGAGGAGATCGCCGCAAGCCAGATCCCAATGAGATTCATCAGGTTTAGTCTATTGCTTTTTGCTGTATTTGGGGTCGGCCGCTGCTTTCGGCCAAATTCCATATCCCAATCCGATTAATCACGTCATCATTTATTTACCAGGAGAACCGCAGTCTCGACAACCTCTTTGGCAGCAACTCTCCCAAGAACAAGTACAACTTGCCGGGACTCGACTTCTCCACTACCGGAAAGGCGAACAAAGTTGTCAATGGCGTGAAGACCGTATTTACCGTGAACGCGGTTCCGATCCCTCTGGCATCTACGCCAGGATCTGCCAACAGCATCGCCGCCGATGACTATGACCCCGATCACTCCCACAAACCCGCCTGGCTAAACGCCTGCGACGCGCCTGAAGTTACCGATCCGGGCACCCAATGTGCCATGGATGGATTCAACCACGTGAATGTCACCTGTCCGGCAGGAGCAACCGGATGTCCGGGTCCGACCTACCCTACGTACGCCTACGTTCGCTACAAAGATGTTGTCCCTTATTTCCAAATCGCCTCCCAGTACGGTTACGCAAATTACATGTTCCAGACCAACCAGGGACCGAGCTATCCAGCCCACCAGTTCATTTTTGGCGGGACTTCACAAGCCGGGGTGGGTAGCGAGCCCACCTGGTTCGTAGCCGAAAATATGATTCCGATCGGGCAGGAGAACAATGGATGCGTTTCTCCCTCCACAGTGACTGTTGCGCAGGTCGATCCCGCTACGCAGACTGAGATCACCTTGTACCCGTGCTTTGCTCACACCACGCTGGTCGATCTTTTCGCGGATCACACTCCCCAAATCACATGGACTTATTACACGCCCGGCGAAGGGGGCATTTGGACGGCGCCCAACTCTATTTCGACCCTCTGCACCAACAACGACGGAAACTGCGCGGGTCCGTATTGGCCTCCCTGTTCTTCCATTGTTAACGGATGCATTGACATCAACAACCCGTCCGATGTGCTTACCGACATCGGCAACTGCAAACTGCGGCAAGTGAACTGGGTCATTCCCACAGCCCTCGAGTCGGACCATGCCGGATCAACCGATGGATCGGGGCCGTCCTGGGTCAGCTCCATCATCAATTAAGATAGGCGCGAGCCCCTGCACCGACGTCGTGCACGGCAAGACTCTCACCTATTGGGAGGACACGGTGATCCTGATCACATGGGACGATTGGGGCGGGTGGTACGATCACGTTGTGCCCCCTGAAGTCTCGTCTCGTGCTCCCGCAGTCGCGTCATCGTATGTGTATGGCTTCCGGGTACCTCTGCTCGTCGTCTCTGCCTACACCCCTGCGGGCACGGTCGACAACACTATGGGTCTTGACTTCGGCGCCATGCTGAAGTTTATCGAAGAGGTGTTTGGCGGCCTCGGAACCATTTCAGACGACCCCTTCAACCCGTACGCCGACTACTACGCGAAGGATGACCTCCGGGGGGGTTTCCAGTTCAGCAAGCCCGCGCGTCTTTTCGAACCCGTTGCCGCTCCTCTGAAGGAAGAGTTCTTCCTCAATCCCAACCGGCCGATGGAGGCCCCAGACAACGACTAGCGACCGCAGAGGTTAACCAGACGATTGCCATTAATTCGTTCATAATATGAGGGCGGACCCAATGATTCCCAACCCGCTTGCCCTCATCGCCGAGATCACGCACCGCTGCCCGCTGCATTGCGTTTACTGCTCGAATCCGCTGGAGTTGTCGGCGGTGAATTCGGAGTTGCGCACTGGGGAGTGGGTCGATGTTTTTCAGCAGGCGGGCAAGCTCGGGATGCTGCACGCGCATTTTACTGGTGGCGAACCGTTGGCGCGTCCGGATCTTACAGAACTCATCGCCGGTGCACGCACTGCCGGCCTCTACACAAACCTCATTACCTCGGGCATTGGGCTTGGCGAGCCGCGATTGCAAGCGCTGGTCGACGCCGGACTCGATCACATTCAAATCAGCTTCCAGGATTCGCGCGAAAACTCTGCCAACTGGATTGCCGGCGCCAAAGCGCACGCCCACAAGATTGAATTGTCGCGCATGATCCGCCGCCACAAGGTCGCTTTCACCGTAAATCTTGTGGTGCACCGTCAGAACATTGATCATCTCGGGGAGATGATCTCTTTCATCGAGGAACTCGCGCCCGACCGCATGGAGATCGCCCATACCCAGTACTACGGCTGGGCGTTACACAATCGGGCTGCGCTGCTGCCGACGCGAGAGCAGCTTGCCGAGGCCGTGGGAGCCGTAAGCGCTGCTGAAGAACGCCTCGCCGGGCGTATCCGCATCGATTCAGTAGTGCCCGATTATTACGCGCGCTTTCCCAAGGCTTGCATGGGAGGCTGGGGCCGTAGATTGATGCTCATCAATCCCGCAGGCAAAGTTCTTCCCTGCCACGCAGCTGAGATAATTCCCGGTATGACGTTTGAGAATGTTCGACAGCAAAGTCTGGAGTTCATCTGGCGGCAGTCTTTCTCGTTCCAGCGCTTTCGGGGAGAAGAATGGATGCCGGAGCCGTGCCGCAGTTGCGACCAGCGCACGGCAGACTTTGGCGGATGCCGCTGCCAGGCTTTGCAGCTGACCGGCAACGCAGAGGCCACGGATCCCGCCTGCTCACTCGCCCCTGCGCATTACATTGTCGAAGCCGCATTGGCAGAAGCTAATTCCGGCGCCGCGGTTTCGCAACCGGCTCCGGCATCATCGTTCGTGCAGTTACAAGAACTCGCCGGAGATCTCTGGAGCTACCGCACGAATCCCGAGTAATTGCGGCTACGTAATCGACTGGTGACGCAAACCTTACCAGCGCACGCCGATCGTAATCGGGCGTATGTCGGTGGTCGTGTTGTTGGCCGATCCGTGCATCAGACGGTATTCCGCGTAGATCTCGACGCCGCTCGGCATCTTGCGCGCCACGCCGGCGCCCACGTTGTATCCAAATTCGTTCTGGTTGGAGCTGACAAAGCTTCCGTTGAGGGGAATAGCGAGACTTGAGCAGGCGCCCCACCAGGTCCAGAAGGGGTTACAACCTGAACCTGGGACCGTGGTGTCATCGTGCAGACTGCCGCCGCGATGGTAGAAACCGCCCCCGAACAGAACGTATGCGCTATAAACCTTGGTCACCGGAACGTTGATGATGGGATCGAGCGTGAGCGCCAGCAGGTAGCTGGAAGCTCCTCCACTCGCCTGCGCCAGTTGCAGAGTGGAGTCCCGCAACGGCAGATCCGCAAAAATAAAATCCGCTCGCAGCCCGAGATATTTGTTGGCATTGCGAGCTACGCCGAATGTGCCTCCGACGCCGCCGCCTCTCACGAAGGTCTTCGTCGCGCCGCTGTCCACATTGGCGCCGACACCGATATTGTAATTCCAGTTCTTGTAATCGCGGGCACGCTTCTTTCGGCGTGAAATCGATTCTTCATCGGCTGGTTCCTGGTTATTGTTGGGCTGCGCGGCAGGTTGTTGTGCAGCGGTTGCTGGTGCGGCAGGTGTTTGCGCATCAGGCGTGGGCGCCGTAGGCGCGGCCGCGGCAGGCTGATCTGCGGGCGTTGTCTGAGCAGAACCTCGCGCCGTCAACAGACTTGTCAGAATCAGCAGCGTCACCGCCATCGCAGTCGCGAACTTTCCGATCATCCATTCTCCTCCCATAACCGGGCGTGGTGGCGGACCGCAGCGCTCGGCATGGAGAGAGAGGCGCCGTTTGATAAAGGTTCCGCTTGTGATTCCTCGCAAGGGGGGCGTGCCCCGCTTGCGGTGAGATCGCATCATCTTACCAACTTTGATGCTGACTGTGCCTGGCAAGCCGCCTGCGCTCCTGTTCGCTTTCCACTTCGCGCAGGCAAGAGTCACACGTATGATAAGAATGTTTTTCCTTCTCGAGAAAAGGCTTTGCACAAGACTCCATCAGCGCCGTCACTGCACGCCAATCCCGGCGCCACCCCAGGGGATCGCATTCCCGCGCGCCAGGTCGCTCTCGTGGGCTTTGGAACGGTTGGCCGAGCCGTCGCTAAGATCCTGTGCGAGCGCAGCAATTTGTCGCTTCAGCTAAGCCATATCTGCAATCGCAACGTTGAACTCAAGAAGCAATCCTGGGTGCTCAACAACGTAGTTTGGACAGAAGACTTCCATACGATTTTGAACTCCGAGGCAGACATCGTGGTGGAGCTGATCGGCGGCTTAACGCCAGCGGAGGATTTGGTGCGTAGCGCTTTGAGCGCGGGCAAGTCGGTGGTCACGGCAAACAAACAACTCATCGCCCGTCATGGCCCGGAGTTGTTGCAGCTTGCGAGCTTGCATGGCTGCCAGCTTGAATTTGGAGCATCGGTTGCCGGAGGGGTTCCCGTTCTACCCGCGCTGCGAACCGGGCTGTGCGGCGACCGCTTGCACGGCATTGCCGGGATTCTGAACGGCACCTGCAATTACATTCTCAGCCGCATCGAGAGCGCTCGCGTCCCTTTCAGCGAAGCGCTCGAAGAGGCGCAGGCCTGCGGCTATGCGGAAGCCGATGCCAGCGAAGATCTCGATGGCGGTGACGCCCGCGCCAAACTTTCTATCCTTGCCCTGGCCGGTCTTCAGGTGCGAGTTTCTCCAGCAGACATTCGCGCCCGCACCATTCGCACCATCGACGCGATCGATTTCGACTATGCTGCGGAACTCGGTTGCACGATCCGCCAGATTTCGCGCGCCGATTTGAAAGAGACTGCATTATTTGCCGAGGTTGGCCCCAGCCTGGTTCCCACTTCATCGCCTTTTGGACGAGTACAGCGAAATCTGAATCTGGTTTCTACCTCGGGAAAATACAGCGGCGACGTGGCTTTCCTGGGCGCGGGCGCGGGAGGAGATCCGACGGCCGTAGCGGTCGTCTCAGACTTGATGTTCATTGCGGAAAACCTCGCGTCTGGGCCCCGGCCGCACCGTCCCTTACAGCTTGCATCGCCCAAGGTGAGCTGCGACTTTGAGACGCCCTGGTATCTTCGCTTAGTGGTGAAAGATCAGCCGGGAATTATCGCGAGTATCGCCGCAATCCTCTCGGCTCACCAATTAAACATCGATGCTGTGCTGCAAAAGCCGGGATTCGATAAAAACACGTTGCCCTTCGTCATGACGCTCGAGCCTTGCCGCGATGCGCAGCTACACCCGGCGCTTCAGGAGATCTCTGCATTGCCGTTCGCGTTGCGCCCATGCCTCTGTTTGCCCATCTTGCGCTAGATGATGACCGAATGCTGCAACCCAACGACGATCTGTCAGCCGAGCGAAGTAAGGGATCTTCGTAGTTGCCAGCGACCGCAGAATCAGGCTCAGGCCAAAAACCGAGATCCCTCGCTTCGGCTCAGGATGGCCGCAGGTGTTAGTTCACTTCCAAAAGGGATTCTTCAACCCAGCCGGAGCAAGAGCGCTGTTCGAGCTTTTCGCTTCCGTGCCGGAGTCGTCTGAAACCTTCTCGTCTAGCAATCGGGACGAAGGCGGATGCGGATCTTCTTGACAATAGGACGGCATCATAGGAGAAGAATGTTCTGATTCCATCGAGCAACCTCCACACAGGGATTTATGGTCTAGTTCTATTGAAACACCTTGAAGGCCATCCGTAGGCCGCAAAATCTTGATCTCTCACATCGAAAAATTAACGGCCATGAAATTGGATGGAGCGGCTTTATTTCGAGTGCCCCAGCAAAACTGCTAGGATGTCAGGTCGAACCATGCCCTCGAATCATAAATTCATCCTACGGAAGACATCTTCATGAAATACCGCAAGCTGGGCCGAACTGGGTTTGAAGTCAGCGACATTGCTTATGGACTTTGGGGCATGAGCGGTTGGAGCGGATCCGACGATCAGCAATCGCTCGATTCTTTGCAGCTTTCCGTCAATTCTGGCTGCAATTTCTTCGACACGGCCTGGGCCTACGGAGAGGGTAAGAGCGACGGCCTACTCGGCGAAACCATGGCGCGCAACTCAAAAAAACGCCTGTTTGCCGCATCGAAAATTCCACCAGCCAATGATAGGTGGCCTGCACTCTCGACCTACAAATACCGCGATGTGTTTTCCCCGGACCATGTGCTCAAGTATGCCGATCTGATCCGCAAGAAGCTTCGCGTGGATGCCATCGACCTGCTGCAATTCCATGTCTGGGACGACAGTTGGAGCGACGTTCCGGAATTCCGCTCCACGGTCGAGAAGTTGAAAGATGGCGGCTGGATTCGCTTCTTTGGTCTCAGCTTGAACCGGTGGGAACCGGAGAATGGCATCAAGGCTTTGCACACTGGATTAGTGGACGTAGTGCAGGTGATCTACAACATCTTCGATCAGGCACCCGAGGACAAATTGTTCCCGCTGTGCCAGGAACTCAACGTAGGCGTAATCGCGCGCGTGCCTCTTGACGAAGGCAGCCTGGGCGGCAAGATGACGCTCGAAACCCGGTTCCCGAAAAGCGATTGGCGCTCCGGTTATTTCGGACCGGAAAATCTGGCGCCCACTGTTCAGCGCGTCGAAAAACTGAAGAAAATTTTGCCCGCAGGCATGACCCTTCCCGAAATGTCCTTGCGCTTCATTTTGTCGCATCCCGCGGTAAGCACCACAATTGCAGGCATGCGCAGTGCCGAGCACGTGCGCCAGAATGTTGCCGCCAGTGATGCTGGCCCGCTCGACTCCTCATTGCTCGCCGAATTGAAAAATCACCGCTGGGACCGTACTCCGCAGCCCTGGTCGGATTAGTCGCCGCCTAAGCTGCATAGTCACTGATCGCTACGACCTCTGGTAGTAGCAGGTGCGGCCGTCTAGTCTCGCTACGGTCCAGAACATGAAACCAAATTCGCGCCAGACCCCATTCTCCCTGACGCTATTCGCAATTCTGCTCGCGGCGAATCTCCACGCTCAGAACCCGCGGGGATCGCTCCGCGGCACAGTGCAGGACGCCACTGGCGCCCGCGTCACTTCCGCTAAGATCGTCGCACAACTGTCGGACTCTTCCGTGCAACGCGAAGCCGCCAGCGAAGACCGCGGGGAGTTTCGCCTCGATGATCTTCAGCCCGGCTCCTATCGCGTCACCGTGACCGCCAAAGGTTTTAGCCAGGCCACTGCGGATGTACCGGTAGAGGTCAGCGTGGTGCGCGATATCGCAGTCACGCTTAAGCCGGAAAACGCGCGCGAGACGGTCAACGTGCAAGCAAATTCTTCCTCGATCACAACCGAAACCATTGACACGTCGAGCGCGGTTCGCGGAGGCGTAGTCGGCAGCCAGGACCTGGAAACTCTGCCGCTGCCGGCACGCAGTTTTGCCAACATCGCCTATCTTGTGCCTGGGACCGAACCCGTCGAGCCTTCCGATCCCACCAAGGCGCGCATTACAGCCGTCTCTACCGGAGGAAGCTCCGGGTTGAACAACGAACTGTCGGTGGACGGCGCCGATAATTCCGATGATTGGATCGGAGGCTTCCTGCAGAATTTCTCGCCCGATGGCGTTCAGGAATTCGCGGTGCGCACCTCGAATGAAGACGCCGACACGGGTTGGACCACGGCCGGGTCGGTCGTGATTACCACCAAGCACGGGAGCAATGAGTGGCACGGAAGCGGGGCGTTCTTTGATCGCCAGGCGGCGCTAAATGCCCGCTTTCCCATCGAGAATCCGGCGCCAAATCCGAAGCAGCCGTTCTCCCGCCAGAACTATGTTGGAACTTTCGGCGGTCCCATCGCAAAAGACAAAGTGTGGTTCTTCACCTCATTCGAAAATGTGCACGAAAACGCGAGCATCGCTTACAGCCCGGCCAGCACCACCCAATTTGACGCGTTGGCACAATTGGCCTCAGAGGAATTGATCACCGGCATTGCTTCCATCCCGGTTCCCGCCACGGTTCCGATTCCCTTTCGCGACTACCTCGGTTCGCTGCGTTTTGACTGGGCGCAGTCGTCGAAATCGAACTGGTTTCTGCGCACATCGGAAGACAGCTACATAACGCGCAACGCCCTGGTGCAGCAGGCGACGTTGCCCTCGACCGGTCTGCTCACACACAACAATTACTGGAATGTTGCGCTCAGCAATACCTATACTTTCAACTCAACCTGGCTGGGCAATCTGGTTCTCGACGCCAGCCTGCTGCATCTGACGCAGACTCGGAATTCGGATCTCGGATTCGCCGTACAGTTTCCCTTCAGCGTGACCGCGCTGACCGTCTCCGGCTTTGAGACGTTCGGCGACAACCAGTTTGCCACTCCGATCACTCTTTTTCCCGACCTCCGCAACCAGGACAAATACCAGTTCCGCTACGACCTGAGCCACGTTGTCAAGGATCACGCACTCAAGTTCGGGATTGACTTCATTCACGAACCGGTGCTGAGCGGGGCGTTTGCCTCGACCGCGGAGCAGTTCACCACTTATCCCTCCAATCCCGATTGCTACATCAATCCGCCCGGCCCCGATTGCGGCGGAATCACGACTGCCTTGCCGTTCTATTACACGCCCCCTAGCGCGCTGTGCAATCCGATGCCTAATCCAAGCACCGGTATCGGTTGTACCTTTACGCCCGCCGGCGACGGCAGCTTTTCACAAAATGTCCAGCGTCTGGGACTCTACGTCGAGGACTCGTGGCGAGTCTCGCACCAACTCACGGTCAACTACGGCTTGCGTTATCAGACGACGTGGGGGCTATTCGTCGGGTCGGGACGGAGCCAGGCCGATAACGCCGCGCTCGTGACGCTCAAGGCGTTGCAGATACCCATTGTGCCCGGCGTACCGAGTGACTATCGCAGGCAAATCGCGCCACGCCTTGGGGTCGCTTACTCCCCTGGCGCCAGCGGGAGGACCGTAATTCGTGCCGGCTTCGGCCTCTTCTACGACGATCTGGCACAGAACGGATGGGCAACTGCGTTTCAGGGCGTTAATAATTCTGCCTTCACGACTGGAACCTGCAGCCTTACGGGGGGTCGGGGCACTTTTGCCCTAACCGGCGCGGGTTGCCTGCAAGGTGGCGCGGCCGCCACGGGTAATCTGATCGGCTCCTCTTACAAAACGCCCTACTCCATTCATACCACCGGCGGGGTGGAGCACGCTTTCAACCAGCACTGGCTGGCGGGCGCCGATTACGTACACGAGCAGGGCAATCACGGATACCGCGGCTTCCCTTACGCCGGCGGCAGCAACTTGCTCAGTCCGCTCATTCCTGCGGCGGATGCCACCGATCAGATGGCCGTGGTACCGAATGTGAATGTGTTCGAGTCCGACAACCGTTCCAGCTACAACGGGCTGATGCTGCATCTGCAAGGCAACATGCGCCTCTTCAATCTGGTCGCCAACTACACTCTCTCGAAGGCGCAGACATGGGGATGCCTGCTCGGCGAACTGTTTGATTATGTCGATGGCGTCTGCCCTCAAGAACCTGGCCGACCCAATGCCGGATTCCTGAATGCTTTCGGACAAGGCGACTACGGCCCGTCTGGCGAAGACGTTCGCCACCGCTTCGTGATTGCCGGCACGGTGCACCTCCCCGGCGGCTTCGAGTTGAGCACCATCAATCAGATTGAAAGTGCGCGCCCTATCACGATCACGAACGCCGACAACACCGACCGCATTTACGTGAACGGAGCTTATACGAGCCTGGACGAATTCCGCGGCACGCCTTACATCCAGTCGGACCTGCGCGTCACGCGCCCCTTCAAAATCAACGAGCGCTGGCAGGTTGATCCGTTCATCGAGTTCTTCAACCTGTTTAACCGCAACAATCCGGGAGCCAACTTCGCCGTCAATGTGGCGCAACTTCCGGTACCCGCGGCCCAGATGGCGCCAGATCCAGTCAGCGGTATCACCAATGTCACCAGCATTTGCACCAATGCGAGTTGCACCCAAACCACGCCCATTACTAGCCTGAAGCAACTCGAGATACCCGAGGGCGGGCTAGGAGATTTCTTTGGCCCCGGTACCACGGTAGGAATACCGTTCGCTGCGCAGGTGGGTGTACGCGTGACTTTCTGAAGCAATTCCTCCGCTCACGTCACCGGATATCCCGTAACCCTCCTACGATGATCCCATGATCATCCTTGCGCTGATTGCTGCCCTCGCGATTCAAGCTCCCAACGCCGATCAGACAATAAGATTGCTGCGCACAAAGGACCAGGCGCTCCTGGACGCCTATGCGCCCGGCGACAGAAAAGTTTGGGATGACGCGCTCGCACTCGACGCGGTCTACGTCGATGAGAACGGCACCATCATGAACCGTGACCAATTCCTCAAGCAACTCGAGCCCTTGCCCGCCGGGGCTTCCGGCAGCATTCAGATTGCGTCTTATTCGGTTCATTTTTCTGGAGCCTTAGCAACCGTAGTTCACACGGACGACGAACAGGAGAATTACCACGGCCAGACCTTGTTCGCGCGCTATCTCACGACCGAAACCTGGCGCAGCGAATCGGGAGAGTGGAAGCTGCATCTGATTCATGTCTACGCGGAGCTCAAAGACCCGCCGGCAATCTCGCTGCCTCCTGAGTGCTGAAGCAATACGCGGGCCGATATTCGGGGGGGCAGCGACCTTGTCTACCTAGTGGAGTGGACCGGAAAACAACTGATGGGTGGCCGGCAGGGAGGACCCATGAAACCTTTACTGGCCGAGGTCCGCGATGTGCTTTTCATCGCGGGCCAGCCGCGAACCCGGAAGATCTTTCAGCGGGACGCGGAGGGCAACATCACCGGGTTTGTGGATCGACGCCAAGCCCGGGACCTGGTATGGCATCGCGACCACTCCGGACCTTCTTAAGCCGGCCTTTACCGAACTAACCACTCTGTGGCCATGTGTATCTCTGCCAGTAATTGGGGGTAGCTTAGCGCCAAACTAGCGGTGACCGCTGCCACAACGCACAGCGCATATCCTGACGAGGATCTTCTTGCGGGTGGTCTCTCCGACCACGTAATCAGCCGCTCCACACGCGCGTTCACGGACTCCGCCGGACGATGCACCAAAGCGGTGGTCAATTCGGCCGGCGGCTCGAGCGAAGCCAGCCGCGACAACTTGATCAAAGCCGCAGCCAGATCGAGAGCTTCGGAGGCGCTTGAGACTGCGGCATCATCGGCGGCCATCTCAGTTGCTTCCCGCCATGCATTCTCCAGCTCTGCCATTCCGGGAAACGCTACTAGACACAGCATCAGTTTTCGCAAGTTATCGCGGCGGCGCACGTGCACCACCTCATGCCGCAGCGCGCTCTGCAATTCGCGTTGGCTCAGCACAAACTCCGCCGCTGAGGATAACCATATGCTCGGGTGAAAAACACCTGCAACCGTAAGCGGAGGTGCGCCTGCCGACGGGCGCAGGACGGAAACCGAAGACATCGAACGGATCGGCGAATCGACCCCGCCGGAACCGACTTCGCCTGCTTCGCGGGACCACAACGCAACCACTCGCGAAGCCCTCACGAGTGCCCATCCTGCATTCCACGTTGCCGTCAGCACTACGGCAATCCCGCAGACACCGAGCACAGCGGGTATATTGCTCATGGATTCGGTCACAGCACGCGGTTCGAGTAGAAGGAACGAGGGCACAGCAAGAATAATGGTTACTCCGAGGGCGATAATGAATGGAGCCATCCGCAAGGCAAAAAGCAAGTCGGCGCAGCGTCCAGCAGAATAGTATTGGCGCTTATGCCAAACTCCCCGCCAGAGTCCGCAAACTGTCAATGAGAGGGCGCCATAGAGCAGGACAAAGATCGAAAAAGAAACCGCGATCCCTCGCACAGCGAACATCACTCGGTCTCCTTCGCCTCAGTATGCGATTGGCCCAGCTTCCGTTGACCCGGTTCTCGCGAGACCAGATTCGATTGGCCCAGTTCACGGCGTTTGCGTTCCACCAGCTTTCCCAGATCGTCAAGTAATCGCGTGTCCCGCTCGCCCAGGATTTCCACCAGAAAGGAAAGCGGCAAAGAAGAAGCTGGGCTTGCATCCAGTAATTGGCGAAAGGCATTGCTTGCGGCCTCGCGATGCAACTCTTCGCGGCTGAACCTTGGAGCGTAGCGAAATGCCCTGCCCTCTTCCGATCGCTTGAGCAGGCCCTTCTTGAACAGGCGGTCCAGAGTGGTCATCAAGGTGGTGTAAGCCAGGTCTTGATAGCCGTTTTCCACGAGTTCACGGACAGTCGCGCTGCCGCGGGCCCACAACCCGTCGAGCACGCGCTCCTCCAGCCGTCCTAGCTGGCGCGAAGAATTTCGAAAGAGATGGAAAATCTGCTTCATTCGGCTTTCGACTGAAGTCCACATTCTACCCTGAGTCAGCCGTTCGCGGTTAGAGTCATTACGGGCTACCACCTTAGGCGACTGCCTCCCTATTCTTCTCGGTTACGTCTTCGATCGCCGGCACGATAAAGGGATGGCCGGGCTGCTCTTCAACGCCGCAAGTGTTGAGCAGCATCTCGCGAGCTCCGTTTAGTAGAAAATCAAGGTCTGGGCAAGCAGGAATAATTTCTTCTGGTGTGGCTAGGAGACGAAAACGCTCCCACGGCAGGTCAGGTAGGAGTCTCAACCGTAAACGAGAATACTTCGTTTTGGGACGATGTGCTGCGGGACCAGTCAGACCCTGAAGCCGCCGGCACAAAGGGAAGCCAGCCGCAGCCCGCTCACCCTAAACCAAAGGTCAAGGCATGTGGAGCGTAGGTACTACCGGCATCTGCGGGTCTAAACAAGAAGTCGGGGCAAGGTTAAGAGAAATCTGGGGTGGGAAACGGGAATCGAACCCGCAACCGTCGGAGCCACAGTCCGGTGCTCTGCCAGTTGAGCTATTCCCACCGCCATGCTGATTATACAACCGCGGCAGAGAGATGGGTTGGCAGGTGCAATCGCGACTGTGCAGAGGTTCCGGCCTTTCAAGAGTCGCGTGGTTCGACGATTTCAGGGAAGAGGCAGGACGCTGTTTTCGCCCCGCCCAACGGAACGCTTCCAGTACCCAGTTTGAATCTCAAGCGAGAGAGAAGAGGCAGAGCAGCACAAACCTCATTCATTCGTGCGGGACTGAGCTGGACCATGCGTTCCCCAGGCGCTGTTGGGGCACTTAACTGCATTGCGCAGATTCACCGCGCACGGGAACTTCATGCCGCCCTCCTCAGTCAGGACGGCGGGGAATTTCGCGCTCGCGTGGCGATTCCAGAGATTAAAGATTGAGGAGGTGGGAGGGGGATACCCGCGATTCCCAACGTCGGAGTCAGCCATCCGACACCGCAACGCCGCCGCAAACCTTATTTTCGAATCGAAATCACAGGAAGTTTACCCGCGCCCAACGCCGACGTATTCAAACCCCATGGCGCGCAGTCGGACCGAATCCAGCAAATTTTTCGTATCCACGATGATCGGTTTCTTGAGCAGATGCTTGATCCGTTCAAAGTCCAGTGCGCGGAACTCAGGCCAGCCCGTGCCCACTACGAGCGCATCCATACCTTCCGCCGCGGCATAGGCTGACTCGCAATAGCGTACTGAGCCATTCAGGCGTGTCTTGGCCTCGGCCAGCGCGACGGGGTCGTATGCCCGCACGCGGGCGCCCTTGGCTACCAGTGTCTCGGCCAACCGTATCGCGGATGATCCGGCTACGGAATTCGTATTCGGCTTAAAAGCCAGTCCGAGAATTCCGACATCTTTGTTCTCAACTGAATTCAATGCCGCTGCTATCTTCTCGACCAGACGGTCGGCGAGAGTGTGGTTCACATCCCGCGCCGCGCCCAGCACCTTAAGAGGAAGGCCATTGGTCTGCGCCAACTCGGCCAGTGAATCCATGTCGGACTCGGCAAATACTCCTCCCATGCCTGCTCCCGGCTGCAGACAACGTGGTGCGATTTTCTTGTCCAGGCCTAGAGCCAAAGCCAGGCTTACCGCGTCTGCGCCCACACGCTCGCATAACGCCGCAACCTCATTGATGAAAGAAATCTTTGTCGCCACGAAGGCCGTCGCCGATTCACGCACCAGTTCCGCCGTCGCCTGGTTGGTTACAATCACCGGCACACCGCGCATCACCAACGGATGGAAGATCTGTTTCAGAACCTGCACCGCTTCGCTCGAGCTTGACCCTAGAATGAGCCGGTCGGGCCAGTTAAAGTCTTCGACTGCGCAACCGTCGGTAAAGAACATGGGCTGCGAGACGATAATCCCCTCCAACCCGGAGTCCTTCAGGGATTTCTCCAGCGCTCCCGCCGTGCCTACCGCTACGGGAGTCACGATGATGAGAATCGGGGGCTTGGCTGCGAGGCGTGCAATCCGCACGGCCACATCGGTCAAATTGTCCGCTCCATCTTCCGCCAGAAAATTGACCTGAGTCTTGCGTGCGAAGGATTCGATATCGGTCGAATACGCGAGCCGCCCAGCCCGCACGTTTCGCCGGATGATCTCTTTCAGGTTCTTTTCGAAGAACGGAATGTTGCCTTGGGCCATTTCGACCATGCGCGTCCGGTCAGGATGACAGCAGGAAACCGGTGTGCCAAAGTCTGCCAGACAAGCCGAAATCACTGTTCCCAGATAACCCGAACCGTAGACCCCAATCTGCATGCGTAGCCCTCCGGCATGGCTGAAAACCCACGTCCGAAGCGGTATCCGGCGCGGGATTCAGTTCCATTCCCCTCTATTGTGTTTACAGTGCCTCCCGAGCCTCGGCAACGCACGGGAGGGAAATGTACCAGAGGCCATGACAGCCGCGCAGGGGGTAACGTAACCGGCAGGTAATCACGTGGAGTCGTTATAGAGGCAGCCCCTTAGCGCGATACTAGGGTGCCGCCAAGAGGCACGGGAGCGAGGTCAATCCAGCAGTTCGGCGCGTCCTCCCGCACAAAAGTAAGGCGGCTGAGCAGGATGCGGCGGCTTCCCGAAAACTGCCGCCAGCGCAGGCGGGCCGTCTCGAGAGCTTGTCCCGCCGCCCGTTCTGTGGCCATCGTCCCAACTGTGAGGTGCGGCACATAGGGCCACTCTTCGGCAAAGGCGAGTGCCTGTGTATTCAGTTGAGCGTGCAACTCTTCCAGACGCGGTGCACCGTGAGCCACCTTGATATAAACGGTGAATGTGGTTGGAACAAACGATTCCATGTCGCCCAGGGTCACTTCGAAAGGTTCGACGCGGCCACAGATCCGTGCCAGCGTCTCCAATGCCGCGCTTTCTGCTCCCTGCAGCGGCCGCGGCGGCAGAAAAGTGAGATGTGCCGCGAGATGAGGCAGGTCCGGATGCAGCTCTCGCCGGAGGTTTTCGACGAACTCTCCCACTGGACTCTTGACGTAGGCAACTAGCGCATACCGCAGGCTCGGCATATCCAGAGAAAAATTATAGCGCGTTCCGCCTTTTATGATCGAAGCAGTCGTTGATTCTCTGGAGTCGTCTACCATGTCGGGGCGTGGCGCAGCCTGGTAGGCGCACCTGCCCTGGGCGCGGGAAAAGTTCATCCAACCAGCCCATTCCGGGACTTGGTTTCTATTTGTTTTTCAATAATTTGGGGAATCTGCTCTTGGTTCAAGGTTAGCCGAAATAACCCCAATTTCGTCCATAAGCGCACCGTCCCTGGAGCCATACGGCACGCGCCACGCAGGTTATGATGCACGGATCGGTTTATCCCGTTTTTTGAGGAGCATTTGCATGGAATCGTACCGCGTTGGGTCGTTGGTATTTCTCGCCTCAGTCCTTGCGCTGGCCGCGTCCGCCGCGCTCGCCGAAGAAGCAATCTTGGTCACCGTGGACGCGACTAGAACTCAGCAGAAGCTGCTGCACACGCATTTGGTGATGCCCGTCAAGTCAGGGCCTCTCACGCTCTACTACCCGAAATGGATTCCCGGTGAGCACGGGCCCGATGGACCCATCGCAAATCTCACGGGCCTCAAGTTCGAGGCGGAGGGGCAGACCATTCCGTGGCAGCGTGATTTGCTGGATGTTTTCACCTTCCACCTGGAAATCCCTCAGGGCGTCAGCCATCTTAGTGTCAACTTTGACCTTATCGAGCCTGACGGCGGCTCAGCCACTGACAAATTGATGGTTCTCGAATGGAATGAGGTCGTAGTTTATCCGGCAGACGTCCCCGCCGAGAAGCTTACGTATGAAGCCAAACTTGTGATGCCGGATGGATGGAAATTCGGCACAGCGCTTGCCGTAGAAAATGCAGCCGGGAACCAAGTTTCATTCAAACCGATCTCTCTAGACTTGCTCGTGGACTCGCCTGTAATTACCGGAGAGTTCTACCGGAGCATCGACCTCACGCCGCCAGGCGAACTCATCCATCATGAAATCGACATCGCTGCCGACAGCGCAGATGCTTTGAACATGAGTCCCGAAAACCAGAAAGAGATGATCAGTCTTGTGGCCGAATCGGGCAAACTCTTCGGCGCTCGCCACTATCGCGACTATCATTTCCTGCTCGCGCTCAGCGATCATGTGGCGCATTTCGGCCTCGAACACCACGAATCGAACAACAGCCGGTTGCCGGAGCGAACTCTGCTTTTGCCCAGTTCCGGCATGTCGCTGGGCGGACTGCTGGCGCACGAATTCGTCCACTCCTGGAACGGCAAATTTCGCCGCCCCGCTGATCTGACCGTTCCTTACTACGAACAGCCCATGAAGACGGACCTGCTATGGGGCTATGAGGGGCTAACGGACTACCTTGGGCCCATGTTGGCGGCACGCAGCGGCTTGTGGACGCCCGACCAATACCATGAGTACCTGGCCAGCGTCGCGGCCATGCTTGGCCCGGGACGCCCCGGCCGTACCTGGCGCCCGTTGCTTGACACCGCAGTTGGAGAACCCGGCCTGGGCTTCGGAAGAGGGGGCTGGCTGAACTGGCGCCGCGGCACCGATTACTACGACGAGGGCGATCTGCTCTGGCTCGAAGTGGCCACCATCATTCATCGCGAGTCTGGCGGCAAGAAATCGATTGACGATTTCTGCCAGGAATTCCACGGCGGGCCCAATCATGGCCCGGAGGTGAAGACCTATACCTTTGACGATCTGATGAAGACGCTCAACGCGTTGGCGCCTTTTGATTGGGCCACATTCTTCCACACCAGGTTGAACTCCACTTCTGCGGAAGCACCCGTGGGAGGAATCGAAAATGGCGGCTGGAAAGTCACGTTTAGCGACAAGCCTACGAAGTTGGAAGGCCGCCGCGGCAATATCGGCGAACTCTATTCCATCGGCCTCCAGGTGGGCAGCGATGGGGTTGTCACCGACGCTATCGTCGGGAGTCCCGCGTTTGAGGCCGGCATCTCTTCGCAGATGAAAATAATTGGCGTCAATGGCCGCGTCTACACCCAGGAATTGCTCTCGGACGCGATCAAGTCTGCGAAGGACGCTTCACAACCGGTCACACTCCTCGTCGTCGTGGACGATTATTTTCGAACATGTACGGTTACTTACCATGACGGCGCACGTTACCCGCACCTGGTGCGTGATGGTGAGCGGCCGGACTATCTCGACGAGTTAATCAAGCCCCTGGCCGCGAGCCATTAGAGTTCGCCAGCCTGGTCTTTGATAAGGTTCCAATTGCAAGTGCATGAGTCTCTAAATCGAGCGCAGAGCGTCGATTGGATCCGCGGATGCGGCACGGCTTGCGGGAAGCACTGACGCGAGAAGCGCCAAGAAAATCATGATCAGGACCCCCATTACGTAGATGAGAGGGTCGGTCGCGCTGACCTCGAAGAGGAAAGAACTGACAAGGCGTGACACAGCTAGCGAGCCGAGCACACCGAGGCCGCATCCGAGCAGCGCCAGTCTCGCGCCTGAAATGAGCACGAGTCGGGCGATGCCAGTGCGCTTGGCGCCGAGCGCCATGCGGATGGCAATCTCCTGGGTGCGCAGCGAGACCGAGAAAGCAACCACGGCGTAGATGCCAGTGATGGCGAGCAAGAGAGCGCCCGAGGCAAATGCGGTGATGAGGTCGGTGTTGAAACGGCGCGGCGCTTCCACATTCGAGATCACATCATCCATGGGCTGCACCTGATCCAGGGCGAGTAGCGGATCGATTTCGGCGATGCTCGCGCGCAGGGTTTGGGTCAATTGTTCAGGAGGAAGGGACGAACGAAGTACGATGTATCCAGCAGCCGGGTTGGTGAGGGAAGAGGCATTCGCGCCGAAGAGAATAGCGGGCTGCTCCGCCGGAATATACCACTGGTCATCGCTGGGCTCATCCCGTGAGCCGCGCTTGGTATCGGCGACGACGCCGGCTACGGTGGCCCACGGCAGTCCTTTGTGCGGGTTGCCCACGTGGATATGCTTTCCGATGGCGCGCTGATCGGGCCAGCAATGTCTCGCCATGGATTGGTTGACGATGACGACCAGGGGTGAATCGGAGCGGTCGTCGATGGTGAAGTACCGGCCATCGACCAAGGGGATATCCATGGCCCGGAAATAGTCGCCGTAGGTAATCGTGAACATGGAGAATTTCAGCTTCCAAGTCTCTACCGGTTGGTCCTCGATGGTGTATGTAGCTCCCGAAATAGCGCCGGATGCGGGAAGGATGTTGGTTATGCCGACGGCCGTGATTCCCGGTTTGTTCGAGAGGCGATCGATGACGGAATGGTTGAAGGAGTCGGCCGAAGCATTCGTGGAATATTGCTGGAGCGGTAATTGATAGCCGGCGACCAGAACGTGGTCTGGCCGGAAGCCGGGATCGACGGCGCGCATCTTGTGGAAACTGCGCAGGAAGGCTCCCGACACGGTGAGCAGCACGAGAGCGACGGCGATCTCTGCGACGACCAGGATTGAGCGCAGCCAGGCATGGCTCGAGCTACCCGAGCCGCTCCGGGTGCCCTCTTTGAGGCTTTCCGTGAGGTTGGTCTTCAAGGCTGCGAAAGCTGGCGCGAGGCTGCAAAGCGCGCCGCTTGCCAGAGCGAGGAGCAAAGCGAAGGCGGCAACAGTTGCGTCCATAGAGATAGAGTCGATGCGCGGCATGGACTCAGGCAGAAGGTATAAGGCGGTGCGAATCACAGTCGCGGCAAACGCGAGGCCCAGCAATCCGCCAGCCAAGCTGAGCAACAAACCCTCAAAGACAGATTCACGGATGATGACGCCGGAACCGGCACCCAGAGCCAGTCGAACGGCATATTCACGACGCCGGCGGATAGCCCGGACCAGCAGAAGGCCGGCGACATTAACGCATGCGATGAGCAGGACAACTGACACGGCGAAGAACAGAGTGCGCAGCAATGGTCGTACGTCGGCGACAGCGTACTCACGCAGCAACCTGACATCGCCGTGAATATGGATCGCCGACATGCCCGCGGGAAAATCGCGCATGACCTGCTTGGTGACCCGATCGGTATCCTGCGCCGCTTGCGAGAGGGTCACGCCATCCTTGAGGCGGGCGACCATTTGGTATCCCCAAGAGCCGGCGTTCTGGTCCGAAAGCTCGTCGACCGTCAGGCTCATGGGCACCCAAAGCTGTGCCTGAGCGAGGCGCCCGTCCACCACGGGAAACTCGAAGCTGCGCGGCATCACCCCTATGATCGTGTACGCCTTGCGATCAAGAACGATCGAGTTTTCGAGGACGTGTGGGTCACGGTGGTAGCGGTTCGTCCACAGGGGATAACTGATCACGGCGAGCGGCTGATGCGCGTCTTCTTCCTGTTGCGTGAAGACGCGGCCCAGGATCGGAGGAACGTCTAAGGTTGGGAAGACATCGGCGGTGAAACGGGCGGCGTTGACTTCTTCCGGAGTTGCGCCACCGGAAAGCTCATAAGTGGTGGCGATGTAGCCGCCAAGAGAAAAAAAGGCGCTTGTTGCGTGCGAGTATGTGCCGATCTCGCGGGCGGTGACGGGAGTATTCGGGCCATTTCCGATGTGATCTCCCAACACAACGAGGCGGTCCGGATCGCTGAATGGGAGCGGACGCAACAGGATGCCTTCGACGAGCGAAAAGATGGCGGTGGTGGCGCCGATGCCGAGGGCCAGGGTGACGACGACCGTCAGGGTAAAGCCTGGCGCCTTCCGCAGTTGGCGAAATGCGAAGCGGACATCCTGTGCGAGTGCGTACATTCGTCCTCCCCCAATCGTTGGATCGCCTGGGCGATTGCGCAGCTAACATCTGGACGGCTAACATTAAAGAACGTTATGCGCCGCTTTTCAAATCTGGAAGACGAAGAAGTGTTTCTCGATACGAATCGACGCAACCCCGATGAGTCCGGCCTTTGGTGATTCGATCGAAAAGACTGGAAACGTCTGAAATTCTATCCGCGAGCTTTCTGGGGGGCTATCTTCCGAGGCCAAATCGATGGTTCGGTTTGCGAGTCGGTTGGGCGAACGCGATCGGTCTCCTCCGCCGGTTTATCCGACCTTCGACTGGCGAGCGGAGTCAAATCTCGTCTGCCCAAGCAGACGTCCGCTGGCTCGCTGCCCACTGCCGGGTTGGTTACACGTGCTGAATTCGATCCGGAAGATATTTGCGTTTTTCGTTGGCTTTCGTTCTTGGCCTCACTCTTTGAGAAAATTTTCGCTGTGATTAACATTGCCGTAATTGTCATGGTCAGAAGTGCGAATTGGCGCCATCCATTCAGCATTGACGCATTGCCCATCAGCGTGAGACCTGCGAAGCAAAAGAAAAGATGTACGCAAAAGACCTGCAGCGAAGATTGTCCCATCAGCACCAGTGGCTTTATCGCAGCCATTTTCGTGATCGGTTGCGAAAGAATTAGCAATGCGGCCACCGCCGCGAAATCGAGCATCCTTACCGGTCCGAGATGCCACTTATCGAAGAGAAATTCCAGAGCGCCCAGAGCTAAACCGTGCGCGATTTTTCGCCGCAGGACGAAACATAAAACAGCGACAATCGCAGCTGGAACAGCCGCCCGCCTGGCCCACGATTCAATCGCCAGGTTTTCCTGGGCCCAACGCACGCCCAGCCATACACCCACAAACCAGAGAAATTGCCAGGCCCAGAGGTCGAATGAACCCATCTCGTTCAGGGGAATCCGCGTATGAATGTAGCGCATCATGAATGTGTGTTCAGCGCTGCGAAAGCCGAACTGAGCGAGAACCCAGACAGCGAAAGATATCCCCAAGATCGGTTTCCATCCAATGCGCCGCGCCAGCGGAATCGCAATTGATGTGAACAGCAGAAAAATGATGTACATGGGCAGGATATCGAGCAAAGGTGGCCGATAAATCAGAAGAGCCGCCTCGGTCACAGCTTGCTTGGCCCCAGCCATGAAGTAAAAATCCAAGAGGTTGTGAAGCCCTGGCCGGTCGCCACGGGAGGCAACGGGCACCGCGACTAAGAAGGCAAAAGCCAGCAAGAGCACGTGGTAGCCATATAAGCGCAGGGTACGCGCCCACAACTTTTGCGTCATGGCTGAATAGCTGTCGTGCTCTGCGATACGGAAGTAAATCCGTCCAGTGAATAGCGCCGAGAGAAAAATAAAACCCTCAGCCGCTCCCACGAAACCAAAAGGTTGATTTACCCATGAACTCGCAACGGTGGGCAAATGTGTCAGAGCGATCCACACAAGCATCACTCCCCGCACCGCATCGAGTTCTAATCGGCGTCCTGTGCTCACATCCCTTTAGACGCAATCCGGCCTCCAGTGGACACTCAAATTCGCACTCGGATACAAAGCTCGCGCGACTTTACGCAAAATTACATGCTAAAGTTTACAGTCGGAGAAACTTAAGTGGCTGTTGTTTTAAAGGCTTTGAGCGCGTTGTTGTTTCTGTACCTCTTAGTCCCGATCCCGGCTTACGCAAAAAAGCACGAGACAGGGTTCCTCGACCGCACTACTACCATCCAAACAATTACTTACAAATACGAGGTATTCGTTCCGGAGGATTGGACGCCTCACCGAAAGTGGCCTGTGATCCTCTCTCTTCACGGCGCTGGTGAGCGCGGCAGCGACGGCTTGCTGCAAACTGATGTTGGCATCGGCACTGCCATCCGCTCAAACCGCAGCGCGATCGAGGCAATCGTGGTTATGCCGCAGTGCCCAAGAAATCATTGGTGGATAGTGCCACCCATGGGCGACCTGGCAATGGCCGCACTGGCAGAAGCGACCAAGGAGTTCCACGGGGACACTCATCGCACCTATCTCACCGGCTTATCTATGGGAGGCTATGGCGCATGGCATCTTGCTCAGAAATATCCTGGAAGATTCGCAGCTCTCGTGGTGATCTGTGGAGGTATTCGCCCGCCTGCAGCGGCAGAAAAGGCCTACCCCGATCTTGCAGGAGTCACACCACCTGACTCACCCAAATCGTACGCGGCCGCAGCCGAACGAGTAGGCAAGATCCCAGTCTGGATATTTCACGGCGCCGACGACGACATTGTTCCCGTCACCGAATCTCAACGGATGACCGCGGCAATGAAGCAGATTGGGGCGGAAGTCCACTACACCGAATATCAAGGCGTCGGACATCCCTGCTGGAACAAAGCCTACGACGAACCAAAACTGTTTCCATGGCTCTTCTCCAAGTCTCTCCCGGATTAGTGATCACCAGAAAGCCACGCCCCCGAAACCTGAACCAGCTACGGGCAGTTGAAAATGTTCGGGTTAATACCGGAAGACTTGGAGAATCGATCGCTTCTCGTCGTGTATAACGGGCAACCCGGACGTTATTCCTGGAGAGAAGTCGGCTTGTAGGGTAGGTCCCCGAGAAAAACCCGCAAGCGGGGCTGTAGTTCTGAAATCGTGGAATCTGAAATCGAAATTCCGTTGGGGTAACGTGCACCTCTGCGCTACTTCATATCGAGCAGCGCAGCCATCGTTTCCACCCCGTTCCACAGATTCTGCAAGCGCAGGTTCTCATTGGCGGCATGCTGATTGTCATCGTAGTTGGCGATCGGTACCGTGATGGTGCGGGTCTGCGCCGCGCGTTCCATGGCTCCCAGCGGCACACTCCCTCCCATGGTGGGCAGCAGCACCACATCTTTGCGCGCGCGCTCCACGGCTTCAATGACCTCCCGCGCGATGGGCAGATCCATCGGCGTGCGCACGGCGTTGTAGCTCGCCTCATCGCGCATAACCATCGCAACCCGCGGATGCTCCAGAAGGATTTGCTGCGAGGGTTCACGATCCACGATGAAGTACCCGCTGGAGCGAATGTAGTCTACGACGCGTTGCTGCTGCGCGCGCCAGTCGATCCCGACCACCAGCCGCAGATCCAAATCGGCGATCGCGGTGGGAGGAATGACATTGGCGGCCCTGGCTCCGGTTTGGCCCGATGAGAGGCCGTTGATGTTCAGGGAAGGCTGGTTGATCAGCTCAAGCAGATGCGCGCCTGCGCCGTCGACGTGTCCCAGCCAAAAGGCATTCATCAGCATCCGGTCGTTCACCGGCGCACGGGCCAGCGCTTCTTTTTCAGCCGCCGAGAGCGGCACAATTCCGTCATAGAAATGCGGTACTAGAACGCGGCCGTGTTCATCTTTCATCCCGGAGAGCAACTGCGCCAGCATCATCGCCGGGTTCGGCGCCCAGTTTCCGTAGTGGCCGCTGTGCAACCCGTGGTGCGGCCCATAAACCGTGATCGCCAAATGCGCATCGCCCCGCGCTCCAAAGACTACCGTCTGTCGGCCGCTCTGATCGACCGGTCCGTCACACACCAGCCACACATCGCCGTGGACCAGGTCGCGGTTGGCATTGAGGATCTGCTCCAGATGCGGTGATCCCGCTTCCTCCTCGCCCTCCCACACGAAGCGAAGGTTCGCCCGCAGCGGGATCCCGGCCGCCTTTAACGCATCGAGCGCCGTAAGCTGCGCGAAGATCGCCGCCTTATCGTCGCCGGCCGATCGGGCGTAGATACGCTGCTCGCCATTTACTTCCCGCACTATCGGCGTGAAGGGCGAGCCGCCGTCCCATTCCGACGGAGTAACTGGCTGTCCGTCGTAATGCGCATAGAAGACAATCGTATGTTGGGCACCCGGCACATTGATCTGGCCGAAGACCACCGAAGGAGCGCCGGGGAGGGAGAGCAGCCGGGAATCGATACCGCGTTTCCGGAGCTTTTCGAGCAGCACGTCAGCATTGCGCTTCAGGTTTGCCGGATCGGCGGCAACGTTCGGTATCGACAGCAATTCGCTAAACTGCTGCACGAGTTCCGCCCGATGTGCCGCGGTGTACTCGCGCGCAGCCTCCGGCGGCGTCTGCGCTGCGATCGGGATCACCAGACAAAAGAGAACCGCCGCAAGGTAGGGAAGTTTCATAGGCTTACTATACAGTCGCTTTTTCCCGAACTATTATTGCGCCGTCCTGCCGGACCCAGCCTAACTTCCACGCACCTTCCGGTTTGCCGACCGACCGTTCAGAATCGTAACGCTCGGTCTCGAAGTAGTCGGAGCTATCCTTCGTTGGCGGGGTATTACGCATTGAGGGGATTTTGCTGCACCCTACCCCCAGTGGGTATGCGAGGCGGCTGGGATCGCGATGTTGTGCGAGTGGACGCGGAGTGCGGGAGCCCGTTTCGCGGCGATCTAGGGAGACTCTGAAGCGATGTGTGGGCCAGCCCCCTTAAGGAGTGACTGCGAATACCGTGCCGGCACCCCAGGGCTGGCCAATCACGGCAGGCGGAGTGAATTCAAAAACCACTCCATCGTTCGTTCCTCCCCCTACGTTCGCAGTGCCATAGACGTTTCCAGAGGCGTCAAGAATCGGCTCGCTGGTAGGAGCGCCACCATCCGGGCCTTCCTGGAAGGTGTAGAGCACCGTCTCCTTGCCGCCGGCCGTGATTTGATAGAATGTGCCCCCGTCCAATGCGCCGCCATAGCTGGTGAATCCGTAAAACGTACCCTGCCGGCGAAGGTTAGGCCGTTAAAAGGCCCGTCAACCGTCGTGCTCTCCCCCCGAAAATTGTGGAGCTGGGTCTCGGTCCATGCGCCGCCCGAAGTTAAGGGAGTGAGCTTGAAAACTGTGCCCAGCCCCAGAACGCCTCCGCTTTCGGTGGTGCTATAGAGATTGCCGAGATGGTCGAAGACTACACCACTGAGCGGGGCATCTCCGTCGGTCAGCATCCTGTGCCAGAGAGTTATGTGCAACCTGCCGATGTTGAGAATTCATTATTTCCCGATTGCGCTTCAGTCAAAGCCCCTGAAGCGCTCCAAGGTCAAACTTGCGGAAGCTCAAGCCTCAGCAGTTAATCCCCCGAAAGTCTTAGGACCATCAGGGGAAAGTCTCTTGCCACTCGTCCCGCCGTGCAAATAGACTTCTCCCCTCCGCATTAAATACCCGCCCTTGGCTCCGCGCTCCACTGGGGGTGGAGGGTCAAGGCGGGTACTTTTTAACTCATAAACCTGATGGGGTTGCTGAACCGGCTCACCATTCAGAGTGATTCCTTGCCCTTTATCAGAGCCTTACGATGACGGCCCTTGTGAAATGTGTGCCCCTGGTGATCGGTGACGCGATCCTCTGGATGGCAAAGTTTGCCGCAGATCGGACAGAACATGTACTCATACACCAGGCGCATGATCGTCTTTCCTGAGCGGACGTGCGTGACTTCGTAATATTCGCCGTTCATTCCCATTGCAACATTCGCAGAGTGGTGAGGATGGTTCACCAAGGTAACTTCATCACCAACCTTTAACTCTCCCGGAGCCTCTTTTCCAACTTCAAAAGCGAGAACGAATTTTGGTTTGCCGTCTTGCAGAATGCCGATGGCAACGGTACCAATCCAATGGATTGTGTACATTAACCACCCTCGTTTTCTAACGCCCACAACGGATTATCAACCAACCTCGAATCCCTTGCATATTATTTTTCAACATCTGTCACTCGCTCGTTACCAAATAAACGTAACGCTTTCACTTCGTTGGGCCGATGGGCCATTGCGAGCGGAGCGCCCCTCAGATCGTGGTGCTTGCTATGAATTAAAGGGGGCTTGTTGAGCCTGGCACATCTGAAAACGTTCAACCTTCGCCCTCTGCTCGTTTTTCACCCCCGGCCCCTACAGAATCTATGCTAGTTTCCCTAGGAAGATTATCGGGATTTCCCGGTTGCGGAGAGCTTGTACCTCGATGCGTAATGAAACGTGGGACGCAGGAGAGACACAGCCCTCTTGCACAGCCCTCAGTGTGGGTTCTTGATGCTTACGAGCAAGGTTCAGGAATCAATCGCGGCGATGAGCAACCGTCTTGATCTCATTCAGTCGTTCTATTTGCCGCACTGCGTCTCATCGGAGATGCGCCGTTTCCGAACATGATGCCGGTTTCTACTTCAACCAGCTGGCCGCCCCGGCGATGGGGTTTGAACTTCCATTGTCTCAGTGCATCGGTAATGATCTTTGTTTGGTCAGGAAATGCGCTGAGAAAGTGAATGTGTTTTACCTTGCCTTCCCTATCGATGATGATCCGGACCGGAACCGGGTTGAAGCGGTGCTCGGTGAAAATGGGATCAACCCGAGTAATCACGTTTTCATCTCTGACGTAGTCCTTGATGCAAACCGGAACATCGCCACCCCCGGTTCCTAAAGTGGGATCGGCCTCCGCAGGCAACTTCATCTTGTTCAACTCCAGGGTCAAGCTCTCCAACAATTTAGTATCGCGACTGGTAAGAACGATCTCAACCGCGTGACAGCGAATTTCAGTCGCCAGAACGTACCAATGCAGCTCCGCCACTGGCGACCAGTACGCGAAGAAAGTGAACGCTCGGTCCGCAATCTTTGTTGGTGTGGGTGGCATTTCAACTTTGTAGTCGGCCTGCAAATTGGCTTCTGAGAAATTGATGAGTTCGAGGGCGTTGCTCGCAGGCAAGGGGGTGAAGAACATATCTTGCGCCGTGATCAAGATAGTTCCTCGGTTTGATCCTTTGAAGCTGTCTGCGGGACTGATCTGAGCTAGCACATAGCGGCCGCTGTCGGATGGAGGCGGCCCCTGGTATTTTTCAGCCCAATCTGACGGTAAAGGGTAGGTGATTCCAAAGTACCGGTTAGTGAAAAGATCATTGGCCACAGTACCGCCTTCCGGCAAAGGAGTCACGGAATCGCTCGCGCTCGACCAGGCGCCCTTCACCAGGATGACACCGGTCGGGACCTTCGTCAGAGGTTGTACGTTGTCGGAAAAATCCCCGCCGTTCTTGGCAGCGTTTTGCGGCTTGGCGCTTTGACACCAAGACAAGGACGATGAGTACAGAGCCAGAACGAGTAACGAACGAGAGAATATCGAGTACATGTTTCTCCTTTGAATCTAGGCCAGCCTGGCCGATGCGTCGCTGGCCCACAGCGGACGATCCCTTTCAAAGCAGAGAAGATCTGGCGAGACACGTTCGTATCTCGCCAGCAAGTTGTTCGGTGGACTAGAGCGAACGCAGGAAGTCCAATATTTCCTGCTGCTGATTGGGTGACAGGTTATCGAAATTTTGTTCTACCGCATTTGCTTCACTGCCATTGCTAGCGTGAGCATCGATGGCCGTGAGCAAGTTTGTGGTGCGGCCATCGTGCAGCAGGAATATGCGTTGTCCCAAGCCCCACAAGGGAGCAGTGCGGAACTGGTCGCCGCCGGCGTTGCCTTGCGAGACATTGTCCGCCAAGCCGCTTCCCATGTGGTGGATCTCAATATCAGAGAACGCATTCACGGGGGTCTGGCTCAACGAACTCGTGATATTAGATGCTTGCGTGTTGCCGACCGTCGGATTGTGGCAAGTAGCGCAGCCGATAGAGCTAAACAAAGCGCTGCCGGCAGCGATGGTCGATGCGCTGACACTCGATCCATTTAGTACCACCCCTCCGGTAGGCGGCGGGGCCAGGGTCCGCATGAAGTCGGCAAAGGCCGAGACGTCATCGAGAATCGCCGCGCCCGTCGACCCCGGATTGTTCGTATCTTCCGGGTAGCCGCTCCCACTAAGGTTTAGGCAGTTCGCCGGCAGCCCCGTGCCCATCTGATCCTCACCAGGCAGCGGACGGTCTTGGGTAAACAGTAGGTTCGAGATGCCCATCTCTACGTTGTAGGCTTCACCGGAAAAGATATGCAGCGACTTGTTCTGCGCTTTCCAGCCGAAGCGGGTGATCGTGCCGTCGTTGCCGTTGCGGTTCAAAGCCCCGGAGATGCCCAGGTTGTTGTTGTTGTTGGCCAACCGCTTGTTCAGCAAGGTTGAGTCGTCAAGGTTCTCAATCAAGCCTGCGCCAAAGGTCGGCGTGGGAATGCGAAAGATTACGTTGTTTTCCGCCACCGCAATGGCGAAGCTAGGCTGCGGCAGTGCGGTGCTGCTGTTACAGGTGCCGGCATCGGAGCGGCCAGTCACAGTGTACAGATCCTCTACCCCGCCGTTGGGCTCACTGGTGTTGACCGAGCCATTGTTGTTAAAGAAGAAAGGGAACCGTGCCTCACGGGTTGGTCCAGTGGCCGTGATGAAAGATGGGATTGTGTTGCCCGGCGCGACCCCGTTGGTGGGGAACTGGAATTCGGGATTAGTGGCAGCGCCGCTCCCGCCAATGGCGGGTTGGGCATGACATGAACTGCAACTATTCGAGTTAAACCGCGGTCCCAAGCCGTTGTTGCCGGCCGGGTTGCCGGAAACGGACTCTACAGCCTGGAATCGGGCCTGCCCATCGGTGAAAAAGGAAAGTATCCCCGAGGGGCTGTTGGACAACACGGAAGAAAGGGCCGCGCCGGTGCCGCGGTTGCCGCTCTGAACTCCGGGATCGGTCTGAGCCAATGCCACTCCGGCGAGGAGTAGCACGGCCAAAATGAATACTGACGCACGCATAGCTAGTTTGATCACGATGCCTCCTTGGTGTCCCTACCTGCTTTACTTTCGGCGCCGCTGTTGAAATGTCCGGGCAGTATTAACCCGGGGAAGAAACGGAGGAAACGCAATCTTGCCTCCTCCGCAGGGGAGTGGGCTTTATCGGGCGGAGCATGAGCTCCTCCGTAAAGGACTTGTTTTACGGCTAGGGACCGAAAGATGGTCCAGAGATGCAAACTGAGTCCGGACGAGATGCAGGGGTGTCCGAAATCGGTGCGGCACTTTTAGCGCAGATTCGTCGCGGCCCAACAAAAAATCATTGGATGTTACGGAATCGGAACAAAGTGCACAGCTCAAAGCGCAGGATCGTTAGATTTTCCTTATGGATAGGGATTTTTCCTAGAAGGCATCCTCAAGTTTTCGGGGAGGCTCAAAAGGAACACTGATGTTCGGAAAGCCGGAACTGGCCCGCCCTCAAGAAAGGGGAAACTGTACTGTTGGAGAAAAACTATTGCCATGGGCCGGTTGGCACGGTGCGTCCTGCCTCGGCCAGGTGTTTCGCTTCGAGAACGACGAACAGGCCCCAGGTCGTATAGCGAGGCATTGTCCTCATGTTCTCTATATCCGAGACCGCTTGCCGACAAACGCCGATTAAACCGGCTAAATAGCGTTGACTAAAAGATGCCAGCCGACGCAAGGCTTTGAAGCGGAGGGCAACGTCGGCTTTATCGTCGGGCCTCATGGCGTCCACCAGCAGCTTCTGGGGTTTATGAGGTAAGTGTAAGGCCTTACAGTGTCAAACGATTGCCTCTGGCGCGCTCTTACGCGCATGTGCGGCAATACGCCCAATACGCCCGCGCAAGGTTGCAGCTAAAGGAGCTGTCGCAGAGGATTGGAACGGATACAGAACGAAGTCGGACGGGCTTCGCGCCATTGTCGCGGCAGTGGCACGATTCTCCAAATGCTGATCAGGGACGCTTTGTTGCTGGGAAAACGAATACCGATTGGGCAAGGAGGAACCTCGCCAACTAGCGGGCGGATCTGAACTTCGCTAAACGAGCAGTCTCCTCCTCAGTAAGCAGCGTAACGATTTTCTTGCTGCGCAAAACGTATTCGAGGGTCTCTTCGGAAATACCCGTTGATCCCAGCGGTTATCACGCAACCTTCGACGAGCACCGGAAGGACAAGACGCGCTTTTCGTCGAGTTCGCGCATTTTGCTAGAACTCGATGTTAGCTCGGAACGAGGGAACTAGCACCGGGCCGCGGTCGCGGTTGTAGCCGGGATCGTTGATGTGCTGCAGGCCGGGGGCGAGGTAGATGCCGCGCCAGACGTGAGCTGTGTAGTAAGTCTCCACGATATTTTCGCGGTCATAGTTGAGAGCGCCATCGCCGAGCAGGAAGCCGAGGCCGCCATCGGCAAGATAGGTTTGATGATCCTTCTTGATGGCGTTCGAGACAAATGCAATGCCAGCGCGGTCTTGTTTGCGATGCCACCAGGCGCCATTTGCTCCTAAGCCTTCGGTGAAAGTCTGATCGACTTCGGTGTAAGCGAAAGATTCGGTCTTGCCATTGTCCCAACCGAAGCGCGCGAACGCAGTGAGGTACTGCGTGAGATTCTGCTCGAGGTTGATGCCAAATCCATATTTGCGCGTGATGTGCCAGGGATGGTTGGTGATCTGCGGGACCGGTTCCGGCGAGGGGGCGGAGTGATCTTCAAACTGAACGACGGCGTCACGATAGATGCCCATGTTGGCGTAGTTGGTATAGGCCAGGAGACGGACGATGCCAGACTTCTTCGGGAGAAGGCCTTCACGTAGTTCGTACTCAAAGTTTTCCGCGTGGACCTGCCAGGGTCGATATACCAGATCAATTCCGTTTGCGACCTTGGGCATGAGAGCTTCAGCGAAGCGGAAGCCCCAGTTACGATCTTCGTAATCGGCAGTAGCGCCTACGGTGTAGCCGCGTGTGTCGGCGGCATAGTCCCATGCGCCGTTGTTGTCGGTGGTCCAGTTGATGAACTGCAGGTGGGTATCGGAGCCGACGGAATTTATGTCGAAGAAATCCGGCATGCTGAATTTTCCGAAGCGGAATTCCAAGCGGCGGCGCGGCAGTTCGTCGAAGAGCGAGAGATAGCTGCGTTGGTTTTCGACTCTATCTTTGCTCAACGCAAACACCTTGTGAAAGATGGCGCGGCTTAAGTAAGGCGCTTTGCTGAGAAGGGGATTGCGGACGATATCGAGATCGGTGTTGCCGGCCAGGCCGAGACCCGTGCTGAGAGCGGCTCCGCCAGCCTCTTCGATATCGACCAGAAGTTCGGTGGAGTTGTCGAGGCGCACGCCGGTGTAGAGCGTCAGTACACGGGATGTAGCTTTCTCGTAGTTGGGACTGAGACTGTTCTGGCCGCTGTAGCCCGCGGGGAATGGCGGGTGAGTCTGGAAAATAAAGTTCGCCTGACCGGAGAGCCAGAAGCGGGAGTTCTTGAAGTGAGGGAACATGGACTCGGTGGATTCATCGGGTGGCTGATCGATAGGGCCGGATGCGTCGGCCTGAGGCTGAGTATCGGCCTTGGCGGCAGAGGGTGCATCGGGTTGTTGGGTGAGCGCTGAAAGCGTACAGGAAAACACAATCATCGACAACAGGATCGGGCGGGCTTTCGCGAAAGACGCAACGGCGGCGAGATTAGCGCTTGCGCCGAGACTTGTGCGGCGGGGCGATGCAGCCTGCGCGAAATAGAGATTGCAGTTCATTTGCATGTATTTAATGCAAGCATATCAAAATATATTAACTATGGTTAACAAAATGAATTGCGCATAACCCTAAGCGATAATCGGCACAGGGAGGCATCATTGCTGCTGGCGATTCGAAGACAATGAGGAAAGCTTCTGCGAGAAAACTGCGCCACTATGACAGGACGGCCAAGTGAGCGCGGTGAACGAAGTATTTGAGCCTTTCTGTTAATGAAAGAGCCCTGTCCTTTCCTTAGCCGAAAGCTTTCGAAGTGGTCGATCATTCGATCAACCAGCACGCAGGGCGTTGCCATGGGAGTGGTGAGCTCGGCCATGGGGCTGTTTTTTGGGCAGTCGAAAGAATTCTTCGAGCTTTTGCGCGACCTGGCTGAGGATGCGGACAAGGCCAGACGAGAATGTCACTGAGGTCAACGATTCTCTGACAGGCGCTGCTCCGGGAGTGCGGCGCCTTTCGTCTCGAGTCTTCAGATCACAGCACTGCACCTTACTTTCCAACGATCTCGAATTCAATGCCAACTTCGTCCTTAACCTTAACTGATCCTCCAGCAACGCTAACCGGTGTGATCCCGAAGTCTTTCTGGCGCAACTGCGCCGATCCTCGGTAGACACCGTTCTGGCGCTCCACCTCCGCTTGTACTGGCCTGGTTTGGCCATGAAGGGTGAGATCGCCGTGAACTGTCCAGTAGTCGTTGCCGTGGCGATTTACCTCTGTGGACTGAAAGCGAATCTCGCGAAATGTTTCACTATCCAGCACCTTCGGTCCGAGCATTGTGGCCTGAATGTCTGCGCGGTCTTTTTCAGAGGCATCGGAATCTCGAACTTGCAGGTTTCGGGCTTCAACAACGAACCAGACAGTATTTTTCTCTTCGTCGAAAGCACCGTCTTTGATTGGGGCCCGAATTTCGTGGTCGTGCCCAAAAGAAGAAAACAAGCCGCTCTTGTAAACGCGAACTGTCACGGCTGACCGCTCGGTGTCGATGGGCCTTTCCGAGCTCGCTTCTGCCGTCCCTCCCGGCGACAGACTGAACATGAATATCGAGCTGAGTAATATGGTCGATCCAGCTATTGCTACCATCTTCGCGAGTGCGAGTTCCCGGAAAACGGGACGTGTCCCACTGACCGGGTGGACGGTTCGACTGCCCTCCCGGAGCATTTCGTTGGTAAGTCCTCGCCTCATCACTGGGTCTCTGCGGTTGGAATCGCTCCGCGAAACACATACCATCATAGGGGAGAGCCCTCCTGATTTGCTCATGCATTCCTACGGTGGATTGGATTCACCCCAACCGCAAAAGAGCGTCCTGGTCCCGATGAAGTGACAATCACTTTACATTCGGTGGGAACATCCAACTCGGCCGCCTCCCACAATCAGGTTGCGAGCTTGGCGCGGAGAGAGAAACGAGAGAGCAGGGCGTATCCCGCTCTCTCAACCACGGCACCTTCCATCACTTCTCGGCCCTCGGACACTGGCGCTAAGACAACATCACTATCGCAGCCCCATAAAGCGGGCTCCGGATTGGCCGCGGCGCAGTTGTTGCTGAAGCAGCTTGCGGGCATCGTCGCTCAAAATCCTCCGGCTCATCACGTCTTGTGAACTACTCTCACTGGTCGCAACATGGTGTGTCGGGGTGGCGAGATAGGTGTGAATCTCGCCGGTGCTGGTGAGACCCAAGCCAGTGATTTCCCCACGGGAATTGATTGAGCAACCCGTTAGTAGATACAGGGGAGAATCACCCGCAATCAGAGTGTTGAGGTCGATCATCGCACCCTTCTCCCACAGAAACGCCCGCGGATTGAAGTTCGCATCCAGGGACGTGCCAACCACCAACCCGGCACCGTTGATGCTGATGCTTACGCTCGCTACATCACCGGAGAGTGTGCCCAAATCCTGCATTCCAGTTCTCCGGGTCCAGAGAAAAGCGTGAAAAGTTGTGTCGCCCGCCAGGTCCGAGTTACCGACCACCTGGCCTTGGTTATTAATGTCATAGGCGATGTTTCCGCCCGCCTGTCCCGTTTTGCCGCCGAGATTGCCGAGGTCAGTTGCTTTGCCTTTTTCCCAGAGCAAGGCATGAACCGGCGTGAGGTTGTAGAGGAAATTCGTGTTGAAAGTTGCACAAGTGCCCGACCCGCCAACGACCTCTCCGTTGTCGTTGATCTCCTGTGCAACGCCATCTGGATCGCCCCCAAACGTGGGCAGTTTGTGAATCACTCCTTTTTTCCATACGACAGGCTTAAAGTGGAGAACTTGGGGAGCCGGGCAGCCTGGGTCCACTCTCGAGTTCTCCGCAAATCCGGCCACTTCTCCCCGATTGCTGATCGCCATAGCCACACCGTTGTTGCCACCGAGTGTCGCGAGCTGAATCATTCCCCCGTCCTGCCACAGGAAAGGTAAACAGGTGAGGTGTGTACCGAATCCGCAAAAATCTTCACCGCTGGGATCCGGGGTAGAAGTTTCAGCTTCACCGGCGGACTGGAATCTTTCGTTGTCGCCAAACGCAATGCTGTTCGGCCCTCCGAGTCCGGGCGCGCCGATGTCGACCTTCAAGTCCTCCAGCCAAAGGGTTGCGTGCTGAGTGCCGTCCGGGAGGCTCGAGGAGCCACTCACCAGACCGTACCTGTTAATAAAGAATGGCTGGCTGAAATTGCCGCCAGACAGAGTGCCGAGATCGGTCACGGTGTAGCGGGCGGGCTGGGACGGGCTGGGCTGGGCTGATGGCTCTTGTGCGGCTGCGTTCAGTGGAACCGCCAGCGCAGCCAGCAAACATGCCGAAAGCGACAGCAGAGATTGAGATTTCATGTGGCCTCCTTATATTTTTCCGCGTTATTTGCGGCTGATCGTGAGCTCGTTTCGCTCTTGTCTAAATAGGCGCAATCGGCGGCACAGAACTATCATCCGGAGATTCTCTTTTTCTTGAACGGCTGGCTTTGAAGGGCTGGCTTCGCAGGGTATGATTCCCCGGAGTGTGGGGCTATGGAAAACTCCGAGCAACCTGTGAATCTCGTGAATGAGAGGGCGCGGGCTCCCGATCGTGGCGAGGTGAGCAGCCTGCTGCAGGCGTGGAGCCGGGGAGACCAGGAGGCTCTTAAGAAACTGACACCAATCGTGTACGAAGAATTGCACCGGCTGGCGCGGCACTACATGAGAGGTGAGAAGAGTGGTCACAGTCTGCAGACCACGGCGCTGGTGAACGAGGCGTACATCCGCTTGGTCGATTACAAGCGGATGCAGTGGCAAACCCGAGCGCATTTCTTCGCCGTATCCGCGCAATTGATGAGACGGATTCTGGTGGATCATGCGCGGCGTCACAATCTGAAGCGCGGAGGCGGGGTGCAGCATGTCTTGCTGGAGGATACGGCCGTGGTTGGCGGGGAGCGGGACGAAGATCTGGTGGCGCTGGACGACGCCTTGCAAGCCCTTGCGCGCGTGGATTCCCGGAAAGCTCAGGTGATTGAGTTGCGTTTCTTCGGCGGACTCAGCGTGGAAGAGACGGCGGAAGTGCTCAAGATTTCGCCCGTCACCGCGATGCGTGACTGGAGCACCGCCAAAGCCTGGCTGTATCGCGAACTGACCGGCGGGGCGACCGATGGACTCTGATCGTTGGAAGCAAATCGATAGCCTGCTGCAGGGGGTGCTGGAGCGTCCGCCCGAGGAGCGTGACGCTTTTCTGCGGCAGCGGTGCGCGGGCGACCAAGCGCTGGAGCGCGAAGTCCGCTCTCTGCTAATAGCGGAGCAGCAGGCGGGAAGCTTCCTGGAGAGTCCCGCCATAGAAGCGGCCGCGCTTGCCATCGTGCAACGGCAAGGCAAAGACACGCACGAGAGCGGCGATTTTCCCAGCGGTCGCACCGTCTCCCATTACCGCATCGTGGGAAAGCTGGGCAGCGGCGGGATGGGCGTAGTCTACAAGGCTCAGGACACTGATCTCGGTCGCTGTGTCGCCCTGAAATTTCTCCCCGATGGAATGTCCCGCGACCCGCAAGCTCTGGAACGCTTTCGCCGCGAGGCCCGCGCGGCGTCGGCTCTCAATCATCCCAATATCTGCACCATCTACGAAATCGGCAAGCAGGATGGTCAGTCTTTCATCGCCATGGAGTTTCTCGACGGGGTGACGCTGAAGCAGCGCATCGCTGGACGTCCGCTGGAGGCCGAGTTGATTCTGTCGCTCGGCATCGAGATTGCGGATGCCCTCGACGCCGCTCACGCTGCTGGTATTGTCCACCGCGACATCAAGACTGCGAACATTTTTGTCACGAAACGCGGAGCGGCGAAGGTCCTCGATTTTGGACTGGCCAAGCTTTCCCCCAAGGACGAAGGAATTGCCATGAACGCCTCAACGCTGGAGGAATCTCTGACCGGTCGGGGCGCCGCGGTGGGTACGGTCGCCTACATGTCACCGGAGCAAGTTCGCGGGAAGGAACTGGACTCCCGCTCCGATCTGTTCTCTTTCGGCGTGGTGCTCTACGAGACAGCAACCGGAACCTTGCCGTTCCGCGGAGAAAGTATAGGAGTGATTTTTGAGGCCATTCTGAACCGGACACCAATCCATCCTGTGCGATTGAACGCGGACCTGCCTGCCGAATTGGAAAGCATCATCGGCAAGTGTTTGGAGAAAGACCCGAACCTGCGCTACCAGCACGCCTCGGAGATCCGGGGTGATCTGCGACGGATGAGGCGGAATGCGGATTCGGCACAAGCGCGGGCGAATGTCGGCACCGAGACCTTAACTCGCATCGAGAAACGCGGCATCGCAGTTATTCTTTCTGTCGTGGCTGTGTTGGGGTTGTCCGTGGGTGGGTACTTGTACTGGCATCGCCCGCCGAGGCTGACCGACAAGGACACAATTGTGCTCGCCGATTTCGTGAACACGACGGGCGATGCGGTGTTTGACGGAACATTGCGGCAGGGGATGGCCGTGCAGCTTCAGCAGTCGCCGTTTCTGAGCCTTGTCTCTGAGGAACGCATACAGAGCGAGCTGCGTTTAATGGGCCAGCCAATGGAGGGGCGACTGACGCCTGAGATTGCCCGCGAAGTATGCGAACGGACCGGCAGCGCCGCAGTTCTGGATGGAACGATCGCCAGCCTTGGAAGCCAGTTTGTTTTGGGCTTGCGCGCCCGAGATTGCCGCACCGGCAATGTTCTCGTCGAAGAACAGGTACAGGCAGCGAGAAAAGAAGATGTATTGAATGCACTCGGCGAAATTGCGAGTAAGTTCAGGAGCCGCATCGGCGAATCACTGACATCAGTTCAAAAGCACAATACTCCGCTTGCCGAAGCGACGACATCTTCCTTAGAAGCCCTGAAATCCTACAGCGCAGGATGGAAAGTCTCAATGTCGAAAGGGAGTGGGGCCGCCGTTCCGTTTTTCAAGCGCGCCCTCGATCTCGATCCAAAGTTTGCCAGCGCATACGCGGCGTTGGGACTTATGTACGGAGACGGCGGCGAATCCGCGCTGGCAGCAGAAAATACCAGCAAAGCCTACGCACTCCGAGATCGTGCCAGCGACCAGGAGAAGTTCTTTATCGCCGCTTATTACGACGGCCGGGCCACTGGTAATCTTGAGAAGGCGGAACAGACCTGCGAATTGTGGGCGCAGACCTATCCGCGTGAGACGCTCCCCCACACCTTCCTGGCGGGATTTATTTATCCGGCATCCGGCAGGTATGAGAAGGCGATCGAAGAATCGCAAAAGGTGATCGAGATCGATCCGGAGGCTGTAGTTGTGTACTACTTTCTCGCCAGTGATTACGTTGCGCTGGACCGCATGGAGGAAGCCGAAAAAGCCATTGCTCAGGGTACCGCCCGAAAATTGGAGAGCCCTCAATTCACTGCTCAACGGTACGACATCGCTTTTCTCAAGCGGGACGCGGGCGGCATGGGGCGCGAAGTCAGCGTGGCCAAGGCGGGACCGGGAGGCGAGGCCCGGATCGCCAACCACCAGGCGTTTGCGGTCGCCTATACCGGACACTTGCAACAGGCGAGGCAGATCTCGCGCAGTGCTATCGACGCAGCCAAACAGGCAGCGCACCGGGAAAGAGCGGCTATATTCGAGGCGGGAGCCGCCCTGCGGGAAGCCTTCTTCGGAAACGCGGCGGCTGCGAAAGAGCGCGCTAAAGCAGCGCTCGGGTTATCGAACGATCGCGAGGCGGAGTACGGCGCGGGACTTGCGCTGGCTATCGCTGGAGATTCTTCTCTCTCCTCAACCTTGGCAGAAGATCTGGCAAAGCGCTTTCCGGAAGACACATCGGTAAAATTCAGCTACCTGCCTGCTCTTCAGGCCATGCTCGCCCTGAACCAGGGAAATCCTTCGAAAGCGCTCGAGCTTCTGCAACCCGCGACTCCTTATGAACTGGGTTCGCACCGCAGCAGTTTCTCTGGATTGTTTGGAAATCTATATCCAACCTATGCGCGAGGCGAAGCCTACTTGGCCGCGCACCGGGGAACGGAAGCCACCGCGGAGTTCCAGAAAATTCTGGAACATCGCGGAGTCGTCGTTAGCGATCCCATCGGCGCGCTGGCGCACCTGCAACTGGCTCGAGCCTACTCGATGTCCGGAGATCACACACGGGCCAAGTCCGCCTACGAAGATTTCCTAAAACTGTGGAGGGACGCAGATCCGGAAATCCCCATCCTGAAACAAGCCAAGGCTGAGTATGCGAAGGTGCAGTAGCAGCAGCATTTTCTTTCAGCATTGATACATCTCCTCCACTTGAGGTAGGTTCCACCTTCCGAACATCGGCGCGGTTCTATTGTTGCCAACCGCCGCCCAGAGCTTGATAGAGCTGGACGAGAGCCAGGAGTTCGTTCGCCTGGGCCTGCGCCAATCCTAGCTCAGCGGAAAAGGAATTCGTCTCATTGGTCAGCACTTCGAGGTAATCGGTGGTTCCAGCTTTGAAACGCACCTCCGAGAGTCGCGCTGCATCCTGGGCTGACTCGAGCAAGTGTTCCTGCTGAATTCTGAACTCTCGATTCTTGCGATAAGCAACCAGCCCGTTCGAGACGTCTCGGAATGCGCCCTGAATCGTTTGCTGGTAAGTCAACAACGTCTGCTCGTGTTGCGCCTCAGCCAAACGAACATTCGACTTGAGCCGTCCACCCTCGAATATAGGCTGAGTTACTGACCCGGCTAAGTTCCATATCCCGGCCGGACCGGTGAAGAGACTTGTTAGCGCCGGGCTCTCGTAACCGGCAGTTCCGGTGAGCGAGATCTGGGGGAAGTAAGCCGCCCGCGCGACGCCGATCTGCGCGTTGGCAGCGATGAGATTTTGCTCGGCTTCACGGATATCCGGTCGCCGCTCCAGCAGCGATGATGGAACTCCGGGGGGAATCTCTGGTGAGTGCGGCTCCTCGGTGAGCCTGAGTCCGCGCGGAACATCGCCCGGGTTATTCCCCAGAAGGATGCGGATGGCATTTTCCTGCTGCGCGATCTGCCTTTCGAAATCGGGAATCTCGGTGGCAGCCGTGTACACCAGTTGCTCGGACTGGCGTACGTCCAATAGCGAGTCAATTCCGTGTTGCTCGAGGGTCTGCGTCAATTGCAGAGAGTCGCTGCGCGAGTGGAAGGTCCGTTTCGAGATTTCCAATTCGAGATCCAATTCCCGGAGCTGAAAATAGGCGGTCGCCAGGTCAGCCACGAGAGTGGCTGTGACCTCTTTTTGCGCCCACTCATTGGCAAGCAGAGTTGCTCTGGCAGCCTGCGTAGCACGCCGATACTTTCCCCAAAAGTCGAGGTTATAGGCGGCGGACGCAGTCAGTTGTCCTTGCGTGACCTCATAAGCCGGAATCGGGCCGATTTTTGGGTTCTGCTGGCTGGTGACGTTACCACCAGCGCTCAACGAAGGAAGCTGATCGGCGCGAGTGATTCCGAGTTGTGCCTGCGCCTGCAAGACCCGGGTCGCTGCAATGCGAACGTCATAGTTATTCTGGAGCGCCGTGCGAATCAGGCTCTGCAGTTGAGGATCCTGGAAGATCTCCCACCATTTCTCGTCGCCCAGTGAGAACGAGGGTTGCGGAGGGGTTGCGGCCTTGGCGGCTTGCGTCTCGGTCTCCGGAGTGGGTGAGGCTTCGGCTTCGGCCCCTTGTCCCGATGTCGATCCGCGATACGTGCCGGGCACATCGACTGTCGGCCGTCTGTAGTTCGGGCCGACAGCGCAACCGGTCAATCCGGCCATGCCGATGAAGAGAGCGCAAAACAAGAAACGAGTGTGCTTAAGAATTCCAGTCATAATCATCAGTCTCCCGCGCCTTCCTGCAGCGCAAAAGCGGGACTTGTCTGCGGCGCCGGTTTGCGTCTTGCCCGGAGGAACGACACACGGTCCAGCACTTTCTCCTGGAATTCCTCAAGATAGAGATAAATGGCCGGGGTCACGTATAACGTTATGAACTGCGACACGATCAGGCCGCCAACTACGACCAAGCCCAGCGGGCGGCGCGAAGCTCCGTCAGCGCCATATCCCAGCGCAATCGGCATCGCCCCGAGCAGTGCTGCCATCGTCGTCATCATGATGGGGCGGAAGCGCTCCATACTGGCGTCGTGGATCGCCTGAATATCGGCAATTCCCTGACGCACTCTCTGCTCCGCGAAGTCGACAATCATGATTCCGTTTTTCTTCACGATGCCCATCAGCATGAACATTCCAATGTAGGCATACAGCGAAGCTTCCGCGCCGAACAGCCACAGCGTGAGCAGTCCACCCAGCAGCGCGACGGGCAAGGAGGAAAGCACCGTGATTGGGTGCAGATAACTCTCGTAAAGAATCGCCAGGATCACATACATGACGAACACCGCGACCAGCATCAGCACAGCGAGATCCGAAACGGTGTTGCGAAATGTGAGCGCCTCGCCCTGGAGCGCTCCAACGATGCCAGGCGGCAGAATCTCCTTCGCAGTCTGTTCCACGAACTGGGTTGCCGGTCCGATGGCGTAACCGGGTTTCAAATTGAAGAACATGGTCACGCTAGTGAACTGATTGATGTGGTTGACTGCTTGCGGGCCGATGACCGGGTGCCAACGAGTGACCGCGTTAAGAGGAACCATCCTCTGGCCGTCGTCGCTCTTGATGTAGAGCTTGCCCAGGTCTTCAGGGGCGGAACGCTTGTCATCCGCAACTTCGAGGATCACCTGATACTGATCGGTCGGCTTCTTGATCAGGTAGCTGTAATTTTGCGAGTAGGCGTCGTGCAGAAGCGTAAGAATCCGGGTCTCCGACACGCCATAGAGTTTCGCTTGCTCGCGCAGAATGTCGACTTGCAGATTTGGCGTGTGATTGTAGAGGTCGGAGTTCACAAACAAGAACCCGGGATATTCGTGCATTTTCGCCATCATCTTGGCTGCCGTTCCGTATACCTCGTTGGGGTCGATTCCGGAAAGCGCATAGGCGAATTGGCCCTGCGCATTGGCGGTAGCGCCAGTACTGATTTCGAGGGCAGGATTGGGCTGAAGAAATGCCACTGTGCCGGGAATGGAATCGGCGATCGCGCCCATCAGCTGACCTGCGACTTGCGCGATTGGGGGTCGCTGGGAGGGATCTTTTAGAAACGCGATTAGAAAGGCCTGATTCGATCCCATGAACGATGCGTTTCCACTCATCGTGAAAGTGCTGCGCACGGCGGGATTCGCCTTCATGATCTTTTCCGCTTGCGTTTGATAGGCGTGCATCTGATCGGGCGATGATCCTTCCTGCGCCACTAATATGCCGCGGATAAATGAACTGTCGCCCACCGGCAGAAATGCCTTCGGAACCACATAAAAGAGGTACCCAGTACCGGCGAGGCAGACTACCCAGGTCACAGCCGAAACCCATCGATGGCGAAGAAAGAACCACAGGGAACGCCCGTACACATCCAGCACGCGATGTTCGAAGGCGCCGAAGGCCCGCTCCATCCAGGTTTTCTTTGCGCCCGCTCCGCGCTGGCCGAGCAGCCGGGAGGTCATCAGTGGAGTCAGCGTGAGCGACACAATTCCGCTGGCCAGAATCGAAATCACAATGGTCAGCGAGAACTCGCGGAAAATACGTCCCATGAGCCCGCTCATGAATACCAGCGGGATGAATACGGCTGCCAGCGAAAGCGTCATGGCCAGAATGGTGAAGCTGATTTCCTTCGCCGAGTTCAACGATGCGTCGAAAGCGTTCTGTCCTTCCTCCATCAGCCGTACTGTGTTTTCCAGGAACACAATTGCGTCGTCCACCAGGAATCCGATGGCCAGAGTCAAAGCCATCAGTGAGAGGTTGTCCAGGCTGTAGCCGAGAACGTCCATGGCAATGAACGTCAGCAGCAGAGACAAAGGCAGAGCCACGGCTGGAATCAGAGTGTCGGTAGCGCGTCCCAGGAAGATGAAGATAACCATCACCACCAATACGAAGGCGATGTAGAGCGTGGCCTGCACATCTTTTATGCTGCCCACGATCGTTTGCGAGCGATCATAAGCGGTTACCAGCAGAACGGAACTTGGGAGTTGCGTCTGAATGGTTGGGAGCAGGTCGCGCACCGACTTGGATACCTCAACTGCATTCGCGCCCGCGCGACGAAACACGGCCACCACAACGGTCGCTCCGGGCCGCGGGTATCCGCGCACCCAAAATCGCATATCGATGCGCTCGTCCTGAACACCTTCCCTCGCGCTGGCAACATCTTTCAGGTAAACGGGGGCGCCGTTGGTTTGACCGACGATGAGATCGTTATATTGATCCGCTGTGGCTAGCTGACCCTGCGGCTGGAGTAGAAAGCTTCGTTGCGGCCCGTCGAACTGGCCCGCACCGGTGTAAGCGGTTCCATTCTTGATCGCCCCCGTCAGGTCTTCCAGCGTGATGTTGCGAATTGCCATCGCCGATGGATCGGCTTTGATCCGCACTGCCGATTGCGTGCCGTAGACCGCAACCTGGCTCACGCCGGGCAGAATGCTGAGGCGCTCACCGACCTGGGTATTGGCATAGTCGTAGAGTTGGCCTTCGGTGACCGTGTCGCTGACCAGCGCGATGTATTGGATCGGCTGATCGTTGGGATTTGTCTTGGTAAACGTGGGAGGGCTGGGAAGGTCGATGGGCAGCTGTCCCTGAGCGCGTGTGATGGCGGCCTGCACGTCGGTCGCTGCTCCGTCGAGGCTCTTGGAAAGATCAAACTGCAGGACAAAACTGGAGTGGCCCTGAATGTTGTTCGAGGTCACCAGTTCAAGACCCGGGATCTGCATGAATTGGCGCTCGAGCGGCGTGGCCACGTTGTTGGCCATCGTGTCCGGCGTGGCTCCAGGGTAGTTGACCTGTACTTGGATGACCGGATAATCGACGGCTGGCAGGTCGCTGACCGGCAACCGAAAATATGCCAAGACTCCGAACAGGATGACGGAGACGGTCAGCGCGACCGTCATTACCGGACGACGAATGAAGACTTCCGAGAGATTCATGAATGACCTCCGTTGGGAGCGGCGGCCTGGTTGCCCGCGTTCGACGATGGCGCGGCGGGAGCCGAGGAATCGACGCGCACCTTACCGCCGGGGCGCACCAGCATTTGGCCGGCGAGCATGACGCGTTCGTTGGCGGCGACTCCTTCGGTCACAACCACGTCGTCGCCCTGGCGCTGCCCCAACTTCACCGGCCGGAGTTCAGCCGTATCGTCGGATTTCAGCACGTAGACAAACGGCCCTTGCTGACTGATCTGTGCGGCTTGATTCGGAATCAGCACCGCCGCCTTCTCTGTGGTCAGAACGAGTTTCACGTCGACGAATTGGCCGGGCCAGAAGTGATGGTCGGCGTTGCTCATCGTGGCGCGCAAATTCACAGTGCCGCTGCCGTTCTGCACTGAGTTGTCGAGGAATTCGACGCGGCCGAATTTCGCTGGATTTTCTGCGTCTGACGGAAGCCGGACTGCGGCTTTTAGTGTGCCTCGGGACATCTGTTTTTGAACTTCTGGAAGATCGCTCTCGGTGATGGTGAAATTCGCGTAGATCGGGTCGAGCCTCTGAATCGAAAGGAGCGACGTGGCATTGGCCTGCACTACGTTTCCGACATCCACCAAACGTGCGCCGGCTCTGCCGTCGATGGGAGAGTGGATGTAGCAGTACTCGAAATTGAGCCTCGCGGTCTCAAGAGCTGCTTGCGCTGCTTCAACCAGAGCCTGGTCGACATCGACAGCGTTCTTCTTGGTGTCATAGTCCTGTTTTGAGATCGCTCTTTCTCCTATGACCTCCTCATCGCGGGCGAATTGAATCCTGGCGAGGTCGAGCGCCGCCTTCGCCTGGGCAAGGCTCGCTTGAGCTGAATCGAGTTGTGCCTTATACGGACGAGGGTCTATGACAAACAGCAACTGTCCTTTCTTCAGGCTTTCACCGTCCCGAAAAAGCCGTTCGACGATCCGTCCGCCGACCTGAGGCGTCACGGTGACCGACTCGAAGGCCGCGTTTCTGCCGATCTCGTCCAAATACTTTGGGACGTCCTGCGCAGTGGCCTTGACCACCGTCACCAGCGGCGCGGGCATGGCAGGCGCAGCTGCTTGCACATGGCTTCGGCTGCACCCCGCCGTCGCCAATAGCAGCACTGCAGCCAGTCCAAGCCGTTCGTATCGAAGATTTGAAGTAGTCCTCACCATCATGTTCATGGCCATCCTTATCTGATCTGAGAGGGTTCTTGGTTTACGCCGAAGTCGCTAAACATTGACCAACCAGCAGCTCAAGCAGCGAACCGCGGCGCTCATCCGATACCGGTTGTTCTGAGCTGGCAGGCGGCAGTTGCCCAGAGTGTGCTGCCATCGCGCTTCCGATTTGCTCGAAAGCGCGAGTGCGTGCGGCGACCACGTCCCGCCGTGTGCAGCCCAGTAAAAGAGAACAATCCTGGTCGGAGTAGCGTTCAAGAACCGTCATTACGTAGACAAAGCGCTCAAACCGCTCGAGTGCAAGAACTGCAGCAATCTCGACCTGCTCCGCCGGCGGCGTTTTGCCATTGCTGCTGGCCCTGGCACGGCCATTTTCTTCCATTGGCCGGGGATTGATTGCCCTCACGGCGTTTACGATGATCACCCGCCGAGCCCAGGAACGCGCCCATTCCTTGAAAACCGGGTTGCCCTCTACCGCGTCCTCCAGGCCGGAGACAAAACAATGCTCCGCTATCTCACGATCTGCGGTTAGCAGAAAGGAGAGCAGGTAGAGGCTGTTCATGTCCTCGTCGAAAACCCGGCGGAAATGGTCGCTGTTGGCGTACGGCATGGGTCTCGTGATTTGCTTTGCCTCCGGCATGTTCACCTCCGTCTTTCATGTATTCGTCGTTTGAGCTTGGTGAAAATCGACAACCAAAACCATTTCTCTGATGTTTTTCACCGTCTCATGCCTTCTTTTCGAGCACCTGCGACGGTGTGCACTGGCATCTTCGGGCCAGTCCCTTCAGCACGTGTCGAGTAAGAATGCCGGCGCAGGAAAACTTTGCGCCCTGCTTCATAAGATCGAAAATCGCATCTTCTCCCTCGCGGCTGAGGACGGTCAGGCTGCTTAAAACTATAACCACTTTGCGGCCATCTAAGTCACGGCTCGCATTTCTCCAGGTGGTGCGAAGCTCCTCGACCCAGGGTTCGCTCAGTTTTCCTTCTACCACCAGCTTGCGTTGAGTTCGGGTATCGACAATGGAAATCTTGAACATATTGCAACTCAGGACGGATCTAGTAAGCGCAACGTGGATACCAACGCCGCACGCCTGCAAGATGTTGAGCCTATTGGCGGGAGCAAAATCGTCGGAGCATTGTGTCAACGAATGTCAAAATCACAATTGACACTTTGTCGAGACCGGAGCAAACCACAGCACCTTGCGGAAAAAGTCCGAACGCCAACGACGCAGCGGAAACTGAAACTAAGGATGGTCGGTGACTGGTGAGCCTGACATCTAAGATTGGAGATGCGGCTGCAAGAGGACAGGACTGGTTTCAGGAAATGCGAGCCTACGCGATGCGGTCGAGGCGCCCGGAACTATGCTTAATCGAAGCCGGAGCCGCGACGATGCTCTCCCGTCTGCTTGTGAACTGAGATTTCGTCGAATCGATATGTGGCCCTATTGCCTCTCTCAGAAGAGCGCGCAGAAATACCAGCATGAAGACAACCGCAGCGCCGCCCACGCCTGCTAGTGCAAATGATCCGATCACAGTGAGAAGTGAAGCAACCCAAGGGCCAAGATCGAAGGAACGGGCAATTTACAGAACTCGATGAGACGTAAGGTTGAGCACGCGTCTGCCGCTTGTCGAGGCTAGAGTGCGGTCCGGAGCTTTCGACAATTGTCGGACTTCATGACACTCTTCGCGGGTCGATGCCCAGCTTTTTCATGCGAGCGAGTAGGGTCGTCCGCTTGATATCCATGCGGGCTGCGGCACCGTCAGGGCCTGCTACTCGCCCGTTCGTAGTTTTCAGGATGCGGATAATCTCGTCGCGTTCATTCGCCTCGCGCGTCCCGGCCACTGGAGTGGTCCTGCCGTTGTTGGTCAGTTCAGCGATGGGGGCTTGCAGTGCTGTGCCGTGAGTAAGGATCACCGAACGCTCAATGAAGTTCTCCAGCTCACGAATATTCCCCGGCCAATGCCAACTCGAGAGCTTCCTCATGGCTGCGGCGGGAATCGATTGGATCTCCTTGTTCATGAGGCGGCCGTACTTCTGCGTGAAGTAGCGGATCAGCAGGGGAATGTCCTCCGGGCGCTCGCGCAAAGGTGGGATGCGGATGGGAAAGACATTCAGCCGATAGTACAAATCGCTGCGGAACTCACGATTCTCCATCATTTTTTCGAGGTCGCGATTGGTGGCCGCTACCAGTCGAACGTCGACCTTTTTGGTCCGGTTGCTGCCCAGCCTTTCAAACTCACGTTCCTGCAAAGCTCGCAGCAATTTGGGCTGGATCTCGACCGGGATGTCCCCGACCTCATCTAGGAACAGGGAGCCCTGGTCCGCCAGTTCGAGGCGGCCGATCTTCTGTGCAATCGCGCCGGTGAAGGCGCCTCGTTCATGTCCAAAAAGTTCACTCTCGAGCAGCCCCGTGGGAATCGCAGCGCAGTTGAGCTTTACGAACGTCCGATCCTTACGCCGGCTGCGTTCATGGATCGCCCGCGCAATCAATTCCTTTCCGGTACCGGTCTCACCGAGAAGCAAAACCGTCGAGTCGCTGGGAGCCACGGTTTCCACCAGGTTCAAGACATGGCGGAGAGCCGAACTCTGTCCAACAATTCCTTCGAAGTCCATCTCGCCGCGGATTTCATCTTCCAGATACAGTTTTTCCTGCGCGAGTTTGTCCTTGAGATCAGCGATTTCACCATACGCCAGCGCGTTCTCCAGACCGATCGCAACCTGCTGCGCGACCTGGGTCAGAAAGGCCGTCGCCTCCCGATCAAAAGCATTTTCTTCCCGGCTCGCCAGGGCGAGCACGCCAAGCGAGCGATCCCGGCTGATGAGAGGCATGTCGCAGAACGAATGGATACCCTCGCCTGCGGCCTTTGCGTACATCTCAGGAGGTACCTCTGCAGGATCGAGTCGGTTCAAGACCCAGGGCTTGCCGCTTTGATAAGTTTCACCCGGAATCGAATCCGCGATGGGAATCAAAACTTGTTTTGTGAAAATTCCTCTGCTATCCGGGAAGTCAAGAGCGTGCACCCGCAAGTGCGCGCCGTCTGGCTCGGGAAGCATGATAGCAGCGGCATCACAACGCATGACCTGGCGAACACTCGCCGAGATGGTTCGCAGCAGTTCCTGAAAATTCAGGTTCGAGACGACCTGGTTGGTTAGACCAAGGATGAGCTTCAACCGATCCTGCGCCTGCCGTGACAAGTAGAAGTTCACGGCAGCGTCAATGGCTAGCGCAATCTGGTCGGCGACCAAGCAGAGGAAGCGGACTTCCTCCTCGGGGTAGGCCTGCAGGTGCGAACTGCCAATGCTCAGCGCACCGAGCCGGCGCTCGCCTCTCGCGAGCGGAAGCACACAAGTCGAGGCGATACCTAATTCATTCAGAAATTGCCCATGCTTCGCAAACCGCGCCTCCTGCCTCCAGTCTGTCGTGATGAGAGCCTGCTGAGATTCATGTACCCACGCAATGGGCGTGTCTTCCAGAACAACATCGGCCTCGGGAACATCGTGCCTTCTACCATTTGAGTAGAGCAGATGCCACTCGACTGTCTTGGTGTCACTCTCAAACGCGACCAGCTGCAGGTAGTCAAAGGGAACAACCTCGAGCAATGTCTTCAAAAGCATGTCAGCGGCGGCATCGCAATCGCTGCACGTTCCAATCGAATTGGTCGCGCGCAGCAGCGCTTCATAGCGTTGGGTGTAGGTCTCTGAGATCGTTGCTGCCAAAGCGCTCATAGATTTGTTCGCTTGTTACATCGATCAGGAACACCCCAGCCACGGCGAACGCTCCCCAAGGGCGCTACCGATTCGTGGATATGTTTCATCTGATGTAGTGAAGCGGCAGAAAGCTTCGACAAAAATGTCGTTGCCTTCGCCACATGTCCAACCCCGTGTCGGGGCGCTCGACACCGTATCGTCAGCTTTCGGCTTCAGCTGCGCAACCTCCCTCACGCAAGCATTTCCGGTGCCACTCCGCCACGGGCGCAACTTTGGCACCTCGGATGCCAATGTGCGGTCGGCCTCCTATCTGCGGAGATCGTCAGGATATTTTCGCCGAGCGTGCAAAGAGCCGCACCCTTCCACAGCCGAGCCAGAGCGAACCCGAATTAGAGTTTCCCTAGCGGTCGAAGATTATCGTGGGGTGGCCTTTGTAAATTGTGCGTTGGTATTCTTGATATCCACATTTTTGCGCGACCCGAATGGAGGCCAGATTCTCCGGATGGATGATGCAGACAGTGCGCACCGGCCCAAAGTGCGCTTCGCCCCAGGCGACAGCTGCGCGAACCGCCTCCGTGGCGTAGCCCTTGCCATGTGCTCTGGAGACCAGGGCCCAGCCCAGCTCGGGCACGCCTTTGATCGACGGCGCGATATCCCGCTTATAATCGGCGAATCCCAAATCGCCCACAAAATCACCCGTTTTCCTTTCCTCGATCACCCAATAGCCGAAGCCCATCAGCGACCAGTGCCCAACGTAGCGCAGGAACCTGGCCCACACTTCCTCCTCGGAGAATGGCTTGCCTCCGATGTGGCGTGTGACCGCTGGATCAGCCCACATGGCGGCGCAATCGACGAAATCATTCAGCCGATGGCCGCGCAGGGTGAGGCGTTCGGTTTCAATGACCGGAACTTCCGCGGAGTGAACCAACCGGGACATAGGAACCTTCTGACCTTCTGCGAAACCGGAATCTCCTTTCTGGCTCAAAAACGGCATCGATCATACACTCCATCCCGCTGTCCCCCGCCAGGCATGAAACAATTTTCATACGGACCGTCGCCCATGCGGTTCAATGTCATCGACTTGCCGGGGAAGAGTGAAATGGCCACTTTTTGTTCAATCATTTTCATTCCTCCTGGTACGGTGTTCCTCAGTAGTAATGAGGAAAACTAAAACGACTCTCCAACCATTTCTTCGCTTTTCTTCCACAGCGCCTCAGCATTGTTTGCATCGAGCGCATATCCGCGTACCCCTTCGCTGATAGCGGTGATGGTCACGTGATCCGGCACGATTTGGCCGACATGGCAGTTCTCGCAATATCGGCCGCCAATCTCGTCGGCCGTAGCGACCACCGCAGCCCACACCGAGCTTGCGGCTCCCTGAGGAATGGTCTTCCACTGAAAAGGCCCCTTACCCTGTACGGCGAGCTGCTGATTGATCTCTTCGACAATCTTTTCGATTCGGCTGGAGTCGATGTGGCGATCCAGTTCCGTTCGAATGCCTCCTGGATGCACCCCTGCGGCGCGCACACCGTGGCCCCGGTGCCGTTTATCGAAGGCAACGGCGAAGAGGATGTTCGCCGTTTTGGATCGGCCATAGGCGACGAACGGATCATAGGGCGTGTGCTCGAAACTTGGGTCCTCAAGATCAACGTTCGAGTAGCGATGCCCCGAAGACGACAGATTGATGAGTCGCCCACCGGCGCGAAGGAGACGCGCAATACGGTTGACCAGGACAAAGTGGCCTAAATGATTGGTGCCAAACTGAGTCTCAAAGCCGTCAGCCGTATGGCCAAATGGTGTGGCCATCACGCCGGCGTTGGCAATGACCACATCGAAGGGTTCGCCTTTTGCCAGCAGTCCGTCCGCACAGGAACGCACACTATTGAGGTTGGCAAGATCGAGTTCAACCAGTTCGAAGCTGCCCCCATTCGCCGCGGCGTCCTTTCGCACCTGCGTAGTTGCAGCCTTGGCCTTGTTCAAATCCCGCGCTGCGCCTACAACCTGAGCGCCGCGGGCGGCCAGCGACCGAGCTGTTTCCACGCCGAGGCCGGCTGAAACACCCGTAACGAGGATCCGTTTGCTCTTCAGATTCACGCCGGACAAAACGTCATCTGTGGTCGAAGTTGCACTAAATGAAGTTGCCTCAAGTATGTTCGTCATTTTCTACCTCCTTGTACTGATACGTTCGATGTGACGGTTCATGGATGCGCTCACGCGCTAGCTGTGCACGAGGACGGCGTCCGCAGCGTGTTCGAAATAGTGCTCCGCGTTCAGATCGGCAATGAGCCCAGGATGAACCGGGCTCCATCCCAGCCGCTCCCGCGTCAGCGCGCTGGAAGCCTGGCCGTCGATACCAAAGAAGCGAGCGATCCAGCCAAAATGATCGGCTGCTTCTTCGCTAGATTTGCTGACGACCGGTACGTTCAGGCCCCGACCGATTGCCTCAGCAATCTCTCGAGTCGGCACGCCCTCGTCCGCCACGCCGTGATACCGCGCTCCGACGGAACTTTTCTCGAGCACGAGCCTGTAGAGATGAGCGGCATCGATCCGATGCACCGCGGGCCAGCGATTCAGCCCGTCGCCTATAAATGCGGAAACGCCCTTTTCGCGTGCGATGCTAATCAGGCGTGGCACAAAGCCGTGATCACCGTTGCCGTGAACCGACGGGGGAAGCCGCAGCACAGATGCGCGGACTCCGCGTGCTGCCAGCGCAAGCGCGGCCTCCTCCGACTTGCGCGGGAAGCTGGGATTGTGCGCATCCTCTTCTGTTGCGAGCGAGCCTTGGCGTTGAACGAGCAAGGTTCCGCTAGTGACGATCAATGGGCGATCAGAGCCCGCGAGCGCGTCGCCGAGAGTCTCGATGGCACGCCTATCCGCCTCGGCGGCAGGGCCATAGTTTGAGAAATCGTGGATAAAAGCGGTGTGGATCACTCCGTCGGCTGCCGCTGCTCCGCTGCGAAGGCTATCGAGATCTTCGAGCGAACCGCGATTTACGTCTGCTCCGGCAGCGACTAGGGATTGAGCTGCAGCATCCGAGCGAGCAAGACCGAGCACCTGATGACCAGCGTCGATCAGTTCTCGGACGATTGCCGTACCAATAAAACCTGTAGCACCGGTAACAAGAACATGCATATTCTTTTCCTCCTAAGCACTTGTGAATTCGGTTGAGAGGGACGAAGCGTTCACTCGACATGCGAGCCGAGTCGAAACCTTCGCAGTGATCAATCTCCATTCGCGGGCTGAAGTGGGCAGACCATCTCTCTGGATCAACTCCTGCAGCCAGTCCTCTGCTGAGAGCTCCGCGTGTTTTGAGCCGAACAACTGGGTGATGGCCTTGAAGAATGCTGACAACTCTCGCTCCGCCATCGTCATGAGGTCGGCGCAACGAAGATCGGGGTTTCTTGACGGTTTATAACGAGCGAGTGGATTCATATTCCTCACCTCTCGAGGCGGAAAACGACGACCCTACCGGAAACCGTTATTGACAGGCCCCCGGGTTCCGACTAAAACGGAGAGTGTCTCCGAATCTGGTTGATAAGATAACCGGAGACTGTCTCCGGTTGCAACTTTTTTATGCCGACCACGAATCAGAACATTGCCCTGCGAAAACCGCGCACCGACGCGCGATTGAATCGTGAGCGCATTCTGGAAGTGGCGAAGGAGGCGTTTACTCGGTCCGGCGCGAACGCCAGCCTCGATGACATCGCCAAAGAAGCGGGGGTTGGAGCGGGAACTCTGTATCGCCACTTTCCTACGCGCGATGCGCTGATCGAAGCGGTCTATCGGACTGAGGTGGAAAAACTAGCCGCCGCCGAGAAGAAGTTCTCTGAAAGCCTTCCTCCCATCGAGGCTTTGCGGGCATGGATGTTGCTATTCGTCGACTACATCGCGACCAAGCAGATCATCGGCCCCGCTCTAAATTCGCTGGTCGGAGGGCCTTCGAAGCTGTATGAAGGTTCACGCGCTCAGATTCAAGGAGCGATTGGTGCGCTGGTGAAGCGCGCGATTAAGAACGGCGACATGCGTAGAGATCTGGAGCCATTCGATCTGCTTCGGGCACTGATCGGAGTCTCCCACGTGGCGTCCGGCCCTGACTGGCAGCAAAGCGCTAGGAGACTCGTGGACATCCTCATCACAGGTTCGCGGCCAATCAAATAGACTCGAAACGGCTCGGAGTGGAAACAAAGTTGGAAAGTACTTTAGAATCAATTCTGCTAGTCATGTCGGGGCGTAGCGCAGCCTGGTAGCGCACCTGCCTTGGGCGCAGGGGGTCAGGAGTTCAAATCTCCTCGCCCCGACCAATAACAAGTTACGCGGTTTTCCTCCAAATCTGACCCCATGCCTGGAGGAAGACTTATGAAACCGTTTTCGCAGTTCATCCGCGAGGGTCAATACTTATCGAACGTCGCACCCGCAACCCTGGAGTGGTATAGGAATAGCTTCAAGTGGCTGCCCTCAGAGTCACCCTCACAGGAAGACTTGAAAGATGCTGTGATGCGGATGCGTGAGCGGGGACTGAAAGCAACCGACTGTAACTGTGCCATCCGAGCTATTAACGCTTATCTGAAGTGGTTCGGGTCAACACTGAAAGTCCCGCAACTCAAAGAGCCTGTGTCGGTGCTACCCACGTTCACACCACAACAATTCCGGTCGCTTGTCGCGTGGAAGCCCAAGGGAAAATATCAGCGGCGGTTGCATCTGCTCGTTCTCTTCCTGCTCGATACGGGATGCCGCATCTCGGAGGCTCATAGTCTGCGGGTGCGTGAAATTGATCTTGAGAATTTGCTTGTGACCCTGGACGGCAAGGGGCGTAAGCAGCGGATTGTCCCGTTTTCCTTCGCCCTGAGGAAGACACTTTTCCGCTACATTGCTGAATATGACCGCAAGCCCGATTATCTTCTCTTGGCGAGCCGGAACGAGACGCTGTTGGGCAGACGTGTGATGCTGAGAGACGTTAAACGGCTCTGCAAGCGGATGGGATTTGATCCTCCGGCCCGGACGTTGCACGCCTTCGGCACTATGCCGAATCCTGGAATATGCCGAATCTAGTCGGTTGAAACTACGATAAGTACGCAAATCCGGAGCTAACCCGAGTTCGCCATTCGGGATGCATTCGGCATAGTCCGACGTCCTCAAAAGCTCTTGATGAAAGCGAACTTCTCATCTTCTACCCGGGAATGATCCTCTTTCCTTTGGTAAACGGTACGGGCTTCGCCAGCACACTGTTACTCATGGGCCAAAAATGATCCCTGGATTCTTCCGGACTATGCCGAATCAATAACGCGCAGAATGCGCATGGCTACGAGCGAAGGCGAGAAGATTCGGCATATTTCGGAATTCGGCATCAGCGCCACACATTCGCCATTCACTATTTGCGGAAGGGCGGCTTCGTGTTCCATCTCCAGAAGGTGCTTGGGCATTCCAGCCTGGAGATGACGCGGCGATATGTGAACTTGGTCACGGAGGATTTACAGGCGGTCCATGAGCGGGTTTCGCTTTTGGCCCGCGCATAGCCTTTGGAATCAGGCGGGCGCTTGAGCGACTTTCGCCGTAATCAAGGTAGACACCCCTTCGCATCGCTAACAGTGATGCGGTAATATGGAAAGCTTATAATCTCCGAAGAATTGGATCGCTTGCTGAAGTGTCTTGGAATGCGCGAGAAAACCACGGCCCGGACTGGCATCCGGGCTTTTTCTATTTCAGCTTGCCATTATCTCAAGCTTCTTGGCCTCTGCTCTGCGTTGCTCGATGTGCTCATGCAGGGCATCCCTGAATTCGAATAGAAGGTTGTCTATCTCGGCAGGATCGGTCGCAGCCACAGCCTTTAGCCACAAAATCCTAAGCCGCTCTTCAGAGAGAGAAGGCACAAAAGTAATAATACCGCAACGCCCTCCGCTGGACTGGTCAATTGTGAACGGTGCGTTTTGTTTTGTGGCGTTGCATTAGCCGCTGCCCCGATCAGACCCCCGGTAGCCGCCCAGACTTTGACCTGAGTGCTGTCAACTGGATGTGTCCGATATGCGGCCTTGCAGCCTTTTACCATCGTGGCAGCTTGAAAGTGTTTGATGAAACGGACTCGCAAGGAAGGCCAATCCCAATGAGGAGATCGTTTGTAGTTCGAGAGTGGGTTGGGCAGGGATTTGAGAAAACCCTATACACGCATGATCTAGGACCGTTTGAGACATACGAGGAAGCAAGTCAGAGGGCAAAGGTCAATCCGCGTTGGTTCCCTCAAATGCGTGAAGAGGTGGATAACCATTGAAAGGATTCTATGACGTTCCCCTTGTCAGCGCAGTACATGGAAAACTGCGATGGAGGCTTGGTACTCCGTCAAATGGAATATGGACAGTTGATTTTCAGAAAGAACGAGTCTGCCGCCGTCAAATATCGAATTGACGAAAAGACGGGATGCGGGTACGTCTGGCACGCGGAAGGATATCCATACTGGCATCCGATTTTAAGGCTTCATCGCGGGCCGTTCACGCTGGTTATGAATAATGGACGAAAATTGAAAGTGTTCCTGAAAACCTTGGATGGCTTGATGCATATAACTGAAGGAAAGAAAACCGCTCTCAGAGTGATTCCTGCCCTTTTATCAGCGCCTCACGATAGCATTCTTTGTGGAACGCGCGGCCCCGTGAGTCAGTGACACAATCCTCTGGAGTACATGGCTTGCAACAGATGCGGCATGTGGGCGGGTCAATCGCTGGCATGTTATTTTGAATCACCGGCCATCAACTTCTTTTTTTCTTCCTCAATCCAAACCTTGATTCGTTCCCGAATACCACCATCGGTGCATTTGTTCAGGGCCTTTTCCAGTCTCTCAATCTCAGCCCTGATGCTCGCCACGTCTCCCCGTGAAAGCATGACGAATACCCCCATTTTGGTAATTATACAAATTGAGCAAAACTGATCAGCGAAGCCTCATCATCTTCCAGCATACTTGGTATGGATTCTCCCACAGGAGGGACTATGCTAGGTTACGGTTTGTTGGGAACGATTGTCGTGGTCGCGATAATCGTGGTAGTCATTCGCGCTCTATGAACCCTCTGGGCGTGCAAAGTGCGCGTCCAGATGATCTGTCTTGAATCGTGTGTCTTCCTGATGTTGCCCCCGAAAGAAATCGCGAGAATCAAAGCTGATATTAAGAAGCTGGAAAAGGCTCGCGACGAGTGCGCCGATAGCGGAATCCGCAAACAAATCGAAGCGTGGATTGAGGATCATCTGAAGTGGAAGTTGCGGGAACTATCCTAGCAGGGGTATAGAACACTTGTGCCCTTTCCTACCATTGGGCACGGGCTAAGGCTTGCCGAATTTTCGCGGTTTTCTTTTTCTCCCCCTCGACTTTGAGTTTGGCTTCCGACGCAAGGCTATCTTTCTCGTACGTGGAAAGGTTGCTGTGGTAGTCCAGGATGTTTGTGGAGTGCGGCTTCGTGCGGGTCTTTCGCGGCGTACCGGCGATCATGATAGTCCGAAGGACGTGATTTGGGTGTCCGGTAGCGCACAATTTAGGTTCTTGGACTCGGGCCGGAGGGACCTAGGCACGATACGATGGGGCTTCTAAAACAGGAATGCACTTGGGGACAAAATGCCAGCGGCACATGCCAAGTGTTCCCTTCAAAGAAAAACATAGTAGCTCGGTGCTCCATCGACGCGCCACAAATGCTGCACTGCTTGCAACACTCACTTAGAGCGCTGGCGGTGGTTAGAAGATCAGCGATTTCCTTGGCGAGGGTTTGTCTCGTGTGCTGTGGACCGGGAGGATCGCTCCTCGTCGAGGACATCAGCCGTTGCACGTAGCAGGTTTCGTGAACGGGCTTGCCGTTCTCATCGGCGCAGTGATCTTGATTTAGGTTGACAGGTTTATTGCAAAGCTGGCAGGCAAACTTACCCACTTCCGGGTGATGGGTTTCGATCACATAAGCCTAGTTTCCCTTTACCCAAGAAACGATAGCTTTTGAGGCCAACCACAGTCTGAGCAATATTGCTCACCTTTGCGCGGTCGCGCACCGTTCGGTCAGATGGAGAACAGGATTACCCTGTATGGACAATACCCTTCGTAGGCTCCTATGTGTGACCTTATGTTGCCGCCCCCGCCAAACATTTGCTGGGTTTGCCGGAGGCCGGTCCCCAAAGAATCAAGCCCGGACGAATACGGGTTTTTCTTCCATGAGAGTTGCCTCCATTTAGAAAACCAAGAACGTCCCGAGCGGCCTTCGGCGAAAAAGGCTAAGCAAGGCGGCTAGGCTATGCGAAGCTAGAAAAGTGTGGGCCGTCCCACGCTCAAGCCTTTCCGTGAAGTCCGCATCCGCGATCCAAGGGGCAAACTGTGGTGGACCAATTTGCGCCACTGGCAGTGTGGGTAGTACTACTGCTGTTCACAGTAGTAGTAGTAAAACCTAATGTTAGGAGAATCTATCTGTGACAGTTCACGTTTGCGCCCGGCTGTGTCCTTCACTCACAACACGCGGATAGCCCTTGCTAATTTGACCCCCTGTGTTATCATTCGCGCCGGGGCGAATTCCGCCTAACCGATTGGTTCTCGGGGCGTAGCGCAGCCTGGTAGCGCACCTGCCTTGGGCGCAGGGGGTCAGGAGTTCAAATCTCCTCGCCCCGACCAATAACTTCTTCTGCACCAATACATTCTGAAAGCGCCAGTTTTCGCCAAGTGAAACTTGGGTCCAACTTGGGTCCAAATAAATGCGCTTCCAACTTTTCCGCTGCCACCCGCCGGTCTTCGGGCAGCGAATGCAGGTACACCTGGCGCGTGATCTCGCTCGATGAGTGACCGTTTAAGCCGATTCTTCTGGAGCTGGGAGGCAAAGCTCCGCTCATCATTCTTGACGACGCAGATCTTCACGCGGCTGTCGAAGCCGCCGCTTTCGGGGCCTTCATGAACCAAAGGCACATCTGTATGTCGACGGAACGCATTGTCGTCGATGAAAAAGTGGCGGATGCGTTCGGCCAGAAATTCGTCGCTAAACTGAAGGCTTTGCCCTGCGGCGACCCGCGAAAGGGTGAGGTCGTGATCGGTGCGGTTGTGGAAGGTTCTTTTGAATGGAGACTCGCAAGGCACGATCATGCCAGCCGTGATCGTCAACTACGTTACTCCCGAAATGCAAATCTTCCGCGAAGAGTCTTTTGGACCTTCGGTTTCGATCACTCGTTTCGAGACTGTGGAAGAAGCGATCACGTTGGCAAACGACAGTGAATACGGACTATCCTCTGCGGTCTTCGGCCGCGACATTGCCCGCGCCGTGGAAGTTGCAAAGCGCATCGATTCAGGGATGTGCCACGTGAATGGACCGACCGTGCACGACGAGGCGCAAATGCCTTTCGGAGGTGTGAAGGCCAGCGGCTACGGGCGTTTTGGAGGGAAGGCCGCGGTGAACGAATTTACTGAGTTACGCTGGATCACAATCCAGACAACGCCTCGGCATTATCCCTTCTAGAAGTGCTCTTGCTACGCGCGCATCGTGCGTTCGGCCACCAACGACCGCACAGCGTGTGCGATTTTCTCTTCATTCGGTAGCAGGTAGCTTTCGAGCGGTTCGCTGTAAGGTACCGATGCGTCGAGAGCCGTCACCGAGGTTATCGGCGCGCGTAAATGTTCAAACCCCTTTTCCGCGATCTCGGCGGATATCACCGCTGCGGCCGATGAATGCCGCGGAGCCTGATCCACCAACACGAGCCTTCCCGTCTTCTTCACCGACTTAATAATGGTCTCGGTGTCGAGGGGTGCCAAGGTTCGCGGATCGATGACTTCAGCGCTGATCCCCTCGTGCTCAAGTTGCTCGGCGGCGGCGAGGGATTTCTTGACCATCCACCCGGTGGCAACGATGGTTACGTCGTCGCCGGCACGCTTGATGTCGGCGACGCCGAAGGGCACGATGTATTCGCCTTCGGGCACCTCGCCGGTGTCGAGCGTGAGCATATAGTGGTGAAGATACACGACGGGGTTGTCGTCGCGGATGGCCGTTGTCATGAGTCCCTTCGCGTCGGCCGGCGTGGAGGGAAGCGCTACTTTAAGGCCGGGTATGCCCATCATGGTGTGATAAATGCAGTTGGAGTGCTGTCCGGCCCAGCCCGCGGCGAATCCGTACCCGGCTTTCAGCACCAGCGGAACCTTCACCTGTCCCCCTGACATGTAGCGCAGTCGGGGAGCTTCGTTCAGGACCTGGTCCATGGCTACCAGCATGAATTCGCTCATCCAGAGTTCGACGATGGGCCGCAATCCCGTGATTGCGGCACCCACAGCAAGGCCGATCTCGGCCGTCTCGGAGATGGGCGCAAGACGAACGCGGTTTCTGCCGAACATCTTCAGCATGGGGTCGCGGTCGGTCATGGCCATGTTCTGACCGTAGAAAACTACAACCCCATCGCGCCGCATTTCTTCGATGATGGCCGTCGCCATCGCTTCCCCGTACATCATTTCTTTGGGCATGGGTCCTCCTAGGCGTAGACATAGTTGGTGGCTTCTTCGGGCTCGGGATGCGGACTGGCGAGCGCAAACTGGACGGCATCGTCCATTTCTGCGCACCCGTTGTCGTCAAGCTTCCGGGCCTGCTCCTCGTTGATGAAGCCTTCGCTTAGCAGGTGTGCGCGGAAGCGCGGAATGGGATCCTTCTCTTTCGCGGCGCGGTACTCTTCTTTGTTTCCATAAACGCCAACGGCCTCGTGTTCGGGAAACTGCGTAGGCGTGGGCGGCACAGTGATGGCGTTGCCGTGGGCGCTGAGCCGGTAGAACTTCGATTCGATTAGGCTGGGGCCTTGTCCGGCACGGGCTCGTTCCGCAGCTTTGGCGACGACCTCGTAAACAAGAATCGGATCGGTACCATCTACGGTAATACCCGGAATGCTGAATGCCGCGGCCTTCTGGGAAAGTGGATCGCCGGCTTGCGCATTGGCATCTTCGAGGCTGACATGGGTATACGCCTGGTATTCATTGTTCTCCAGAATGAAGACGATCGGCAGTTTCCACACCGCTGCCATGTTGAGGGTCTCGAAGAATGCGCCTTGCTTGCTGGCTCCGTCTCCGAAGAAGCAGTAGACGATCTGTCCCGTGTTCTTGACCTGAGCCGTTAAAGCCGCGCCCGCGGCATGGGCGATACTTTGACCGACCATCGCCGAAGTGCCGGGGAAATAGTGTTCGGGATCGGCGAGATGCATGGAGCCGCCAAAACCCTTGCACAGTCCGTCTCTGCGGCCATAGAGTTCAGCCATCATTTTTCTGGGCGAGGTGCCGAGCACGAGCGGGTGAGCGTGGCAGCGATAGGTGGGCATGGCCCAGTCGCTGGCGTTGCGCGTGGCGAGCGCCCCCACAATTGAAGCCTCCGCGCCGTCGGCGAGATGAGTGTGGCCGCGCATGGCTCCGGGATGTTCGAGGAAGGTGCGCTTGACGCGCTCTTCGAATTCGCGAATCCGCGTCATCTGCGCGTAGATCCAGATCAAACGGTCTTTCTCGAGAATGGTTTGATTCGGCATGGCATTACTCCTTGTTACGCAGGGATTGGACCACCAGGCTGGCCGATATGACATAAAGGCCCGCCTACCGGCACCTGGACATTTTCACCGGCGACAATTTTGAGCAAGACGCCGGCTATCGGAGACTCCAGCTCGTAGCTCACCTTTTCCGTTTCCAACTCGACGACCGCTTCACCGACTTTTACTGGATCTCCCTCGCGCTTGAGCCAGCGCAACACGCCAGCTTTGGTCGTGGGAATCCCGCCCGTCTTTGGGACTTTCAACGTCGTAAGAATGACAATGCCTCCGCTCTGTCAGTGAACCTCGCGGTCCGTAGTTGCCCAATACGGTGTCCGCATCGTTTTGCGGTCGAACTTCCCGGCCGGAGTTTTGGGAATTTCCAGCACGAAGTCTACGGACTTGGGAGACTTCACGCCACCCAATTTTGTTTTGCAATGAGCGATGACTTGGTTTTCGGTGAGCAATTCGCCGTTCTTTAGAACGACGAGAGCCTTGACGGCCTCTCCCCACTTATCGTCGGGTACGCCGATGACGGCGCACTCCTGAACCTGCGGCAGAGCCATGATGCCGGCTTCGACCTCGACACAGTACACGTTAAAGCCACCGCTGATAATCATGTCTTTCTTGCGGTCGACGATGTAGACATATCCATAATCGTCGCTGTACCCGACGTCTCCGGTATGGTGCCAGCCATGCTTGCGGATTTCAGCCGTGGCTTGCGGCAGGTTATGGTAGCCCGCCGTGATCAGTGTGCCGCGAGCTACGATTTCTCCCACCTGGTTAGGAGGGAGGATTTTACCGGCATCGTCCATGATGGCGAGGCGAACCGCAGAAGTGGGCCGGCCGCAACTGCGCAGACGCTCTGGATGATCTCCGGCTGCGGCCGCGGCTACAGTTTGCGCGTCGAGAAAGGTTAGGAGCATGGGCGCTTCGGTTTGTCCGTAGGACTGACACATGCAAGGGCCGAAGACTTCCACACCTTTCTTGAGTTTGTCGGGTGACACGGGAGAACCCGCCAAAAGAAAAAGGCGCAGACTGGAGTAATCGAACTTGTCCAAGTCCGGATGAGCGAGCAAGGCGTAGAACGCAGTAGGTGGAAGAAAGAGATGGGTGGCGCGATGCCGTTCGATTGCCTGCAACACTTGGGCTGCGTCGAATCCGGGCAAGACGACGTTCGTGCCGCCCAGCGCGAGCATGGTGAAAGCGACGACACCGGCGGCATGCGAGAGCGGAGCCGTGCAGAGGCAGACCGGATCGACGGCTTCACCTTTCCAGTAGTGGATGGCCATCTCCGTCATATTGCCCCAGGCCAAGTTCGTGACGCGGACACCGCGCGCCGGACCGGTGGTGCCGCCGGTGGGAACGAGGCCCATAATCTGGTCGAGATTGCCGAAAGGATCATTGCCTTCGGCGTCGATCGAGTCGATATGTTTATCGTCTTCTTTGGATGCGCCTCCCAATTCCATGAAGCTTGGGAGCGAGGGATGCTCATGGTCCGGGCCGTCGATGCAAATCAGATGCCGTAGCGAGGGGACGCGTTTGCGAATCTCTTCCACCTGCTCCCGAAAACGGCTGTGATAAAAAAGCCATGCCGTCTCGGAGTAGTTCAAGAATTCCACGTTGGCGTCGGTGGCATTGCGAAAGTTGATGGGTACCCATGCGGCGCCGGCGCGCAGGATGCCCAACATGCAGAACAGAACTGCCGCATGATTGTGGGAGTAGATTGCCGCGCGCTGTTCGCGCTCAACGCCGCGGAGCTGCATCCCGTGGGCGATGCGGTCGCTGAAGGCTCGCGTTTCAGCGTAGGAGTAACGAGCGTCGGCGTCGAGGATCGCGATCCGGTGGGGGTCGAGATCGGCACTCTTATCGAAATAGTCGATGGCTCGCATGGTTGCGTGAGACTGCGCGGCGCGCGCATCACCCCTAAAGCGGCTCTTAATTCTGTAAGAATTCACGGCATCGCTAAAGCGATACCCTGAAGCCAATCTCTGTTCTCTGCCCTGCGATAAAAAGCACCCTCCTGCGCCTGTACCTGCTGGCCATTAAGATGACAGCTTCGCTTTGGAGACACCGTGCGTCTCCAAAATACCCAGGATTTCGCGATGACCAAAGGCTTCCGCTGCCGACGCGAAGCCCACCTTGCGCGGAGCACGGCGCACCAGGTTGCAGGCCGCGAACGCCTGAATGAGAGCCGTTTGGCGATAACAACACGTGCCAAAGACCACACACTGCACGGAGTTCGTGCTTCCGCGACCGGCGATTACATCAATGGTTCGATGCTCACGTGGGTTTTCTCGCGGCGGTGTGCTGCCCGTGACCGCATTCGCCATCTCCGCGAGCTTGCGTTCCTGCTCGGCCGCGGGCAGAGGACGGATCTGCTCTTCAAATAATTTCTCTGTCGCTGCCACGCCTTCCATAATCTGGCGGTCAAGCAGACCACCAAAGGAGCGCACGTTGGCGACTTGGGGATGATTCCTATACCAGACCGGATGGGGGAACCCTCCCCAGGCCAGAGCCAGCTGAGTTTGGATACTTCCGGGGACGACGACGTCATAGCGAGTGGCGCGCGGCCAGGGTTTGTAAGCGTTCTGTTCGAGGTAATAAGCATCGGTTTGAATCACGGCGAAGATGGTCTGGGTGGAGCCGAAGGTTGGATTGCCTTTGAACATCGTGAGCACTTCGAGAGTGTCGATGCCGGGATTGTTCTCAAGGCACAATCGAATGGCGGAGTCGCTCACGGCCGACATAAAAGCAGTGGCGGGAGCGGCGAGCAAGTCGCGCTGTGCAAACTTGCATCCCCATTTCTCAGCCACGGTACGGATCCAAGCTTGCTCGCCGCCAATATCCAGATAGTGGCAGCCCGCGTTTAAAGCGGCTTCAATCACCGCGGGGCCGTTATAGATAAAGGGGCCGGCTGTATTGCAGACCACCTTGGCGCCGGCGAAGAGCTGGGCAAGATCGTCGACCGAACCTTTTGTCTCGACGATCTCGCAGTCGGCAGATTCGATGCCGGGCACGTGCTTCATGACCTCTTCAAGGCGGGCGCGGTTGCGGCCCCCGGCTATAAAGGGCATGTTGTACTCACGCAGAAATTCCGCTATCAAGCGGCCAGAAAAACCATTGGCGCCATAGATCACCACCGGCTTTTTGTCGCCCATTCTGTTTTCCTCACATTGGAATCGGCCCCGGTCGAAATCGTCTCAATCGCTCGTATAAAGACTTTTCAGTCGACCTCGAATGCGGTATCCTCTGGGGACCGAGGGTTAATTCTAGGCAAAAGTATCTTTTTGGCTAGTAGGCACGTTTCGGTAACCTACCTGCGGGAGACGCCCCTGTGGATCACTCCAATTGCCCTGTAAAGTTGACGGCTTCCATCATTGGCGGGAAGTGGAAACCGACGCTGCTATTTCATCTCGAAGGCAGAACCCGGCGGTTCTGCGAGCTGCAAAGGCTCATCCCTGGGCTAACCAAAAAGATGCTAACGCAGCACCTGAGAGAATTGGAGAGAGACGGAATCGTGCACCGGAAAGTATATGCTGAGGTGCCGCCGCGGGTAGAGTATTCGCTGACGCGCCATGGAGAAAGCCTGAAACCGATTCTTAAGCTGATGTCGGCTTGGGGAAACCGGCATCGAGCCCGCTACGGTATGCCGGCGGCGCACACGCAAAAAGCCGAGGCACCTAGCAATCCCGTAGAACCGATAGTGGCAAGCGCAACGTTGAATCCTCATTTGCCACGCCTCGCCGCCGCAAGCCCGGAAATTAGGGACAGCAAAGTTTTGCTATGAGTTTCCGCGATAAAGCACTCGTGTCGCGCTACGACGGTGTCTTCCTGCTCGATGGCGTGCGTACCCCGTTCGTGGAGTACAACACGGCTCTCGGGCTGGTATCTCCAACCGACCTGGGCATCAAAGCGGCTCGCGAGGTCTTCCGGAAGACCAGTGTGCCGCCCACCGACGTTGACATCGTAGTAGCCGGCAACATGGCCCAGGCCTCCTTCGATGCTTACGTGCTGCCCAGGCACGTCGGGCTTTACTCGGGTGTGCCCGTCGAGGTGCCGTCGCATCTGGTGCAACGCGTTTGCGGTACTGGCATCGAGGCGATTCTTCAGGCCGGGGATAATATCAAGCTTGAGAAAGCCGACTTGGCGCTGGTGGTCGGAACAGAGTCGATGTCGCGTAATCCCATTGCGGCCTACACTCATCGCGGCGGGTTTCGCATGGGCGAGGTGGAGTTCAAGGATTTCTTGTGGGAAGCGCTCCTTGACCCGTGTCCGAATGAGACTATGGGTGGAACGGCGGAGAAATTGGCGAAACGGCACGGGATTACACGCGAGGATGTCGACCAATTTGCTGCTGAGAGCTTCGAGCGGGCGATTGCCGCGCAAAAGATCTGCTTCCTGAGCGGCGAAATCGCAGCGCTGACGAGCGAAGTCTTTGAGCTTTCCGGGTATTCACCGCGGGGAATCAAGTTGCCACGCGGGGTGGAGAAATTGACTCAGGATACTCACATTCGGCCCTCGCCCTTCGAAGTTCTTTCCCGGCTGAAACCGGCGTTCGGCGGAGTGCAGACCGGGGGCAACAGCTCAGGAATTGTGGACGGCGCGGCGGCGACGTTGGTGGCTTCGGGCAAATATCTGAAGCAGCACCAGCGGGAACCGCTGGCGAGAGTGGTCGCCGGGGCTGTGGTGGGCGTGCGCCCAGAGATTATGGGCATTGGGCCGGTGCCGGCGATTCGAAAGCTGCTGGATGTGGCTGGGTTGAGCCTGGGGCAGATCGATCGCTTCGAAATCAACGAGGCCTTTGGCGCGCAGGTTCTCGCCTGTCACCGCGAACTGGGCCTAGACCGTAACAGGCTCAATGTCAATGGAGGGGCGATCGCGATCGGGCATCCGCTCGGCGCCACGGGAGTCCGGCTGGCGATAACGCTGGCGCGCGAGTTGAAGCGCTCGAGCGGGCATTACGGTGTGGCCTCGGCCTGCATTGGCGGCGGGCAAGGCATCGCTTTGCTGGTGGAGAACTCTTCAGCTATTAACTAGGCAGGCCGGTTATGGCTGGACTCAGCGCCTCCCTTCATTCCAGAGCAACAAGCCGCAGCGCTGCCCTGAAATGGTCAGGGCATTTAACCGTTGCCAGGGGAATCGCTGCTCACGTTGGCATCGCCGCCGCCGATATTGACTAGTGCATCCCTCTATACTGACCTGAAAGATGCCTCCGCAAGAAAACATCGATGCATTGCAGTATGCCGTGCGGCGCTTAAGAGTAAAGGACGTCGACGGGTACCTCGCGCTGCATAGCGAATCGGTCATTCACCATGGCTATTCGAGTCGCATGCGGCCCGGTGTCCGGGGGCTACGAGAGCATTACGCCGGTCTTCTAACAGGCTTCCCCGACCTGGGGATTGAGATTGAGGACATTATTGCTCAGGGCGAAAAGGTCGCTCACCGATTCACGTTCCAGGGAACCCATCGCGGGGAGTTTCTAGGAATTCCAGCCACCGGGAAGACAGTTTCGGCCTCCGGTATCCAGATTAATCTCTTCTCCGGTGGGAAGGGCATCGAAGTATGGTCGGTGCACGATAGCTATCGTTTCCTATCGCAAATCGGCGCGGTACCTCATCTTCGTGATAGGGCAATAAAGCAGGCGTCAAGTTAGTCCAGAGCAACGATGCTCGAATCCTTCCCATAGAACACCCGTCTGTATCCTTATTTCGTAGAAAATCACGGTCGCATGGTCTAGGATTTTGCCGGCAGGCGGCATAGCGGCAGCCCGCTTTTTTCCCCAATAAGGATCCCCATGCAAGGAACCATGATGCATTATCCGCTAACGCTCTCGCACAGCCTGGAGCGGGCAGGCAAGTTCTTTTCGAAAGCCGAGGTCGTTTCCCGGCGGCCTGACCATGGGCTCCACCGCTACTCGTATGCGGAGCTGTACCGGCGATCGCGTGCTCTGGCGGAAGCGCTGCAGAGAGCGGGTCTGCAGCGCGGCGATCGCGTGGCAACGCTGATGTGGAACCATCACGCGCACCTTGAAGCCTACTTTGGCATCCCAATCTCCGGCGGTGTGTTGCACACGCTGAACCTGCGGCTGGCGCCGTCAGAGATCGCCTACATCGCCAATCACGCGCAAGATCGCTTCCTGATCGTTGACGACGTTCTTTTGCCCCTCTTCGAGAAGATCAAGAGTTCGGTCCAATTTGAGCGCGTGATCGTGGTCGGTTGGGCGGGCCGAAGCAGTGAGCCGGGACACGACGACTACGAAGACTTCCTGAGTACGGCCTCCGGTAATTTCCGTTATCCCGACCTCGACGAGAACGAGGCCGCCTGCATGTGCTACACCTCGGGCACAACTGGAGTGCCGAAGGGGGTTGTTTACACCCACCGCTCCGTAATGCTGCACTCGTTTCTGATCACTACCGTGGACAACTTCGCCATCTGCAACGCCGACACCGTGCTGCCGATTGTTTCCATGTTTCACGTGAACGGCTGGGGACTGTCGTACGCGGCGACGCTGGTGGGGGCGAAACAGGTTCTGCCGGGCCCGCAACTCAAAGCGGAGAGTCTGCTGGACCTTTGTGAAATGGAGAACGTCAGCGTTGCAGGGGGCGTGCCGACGGTGTGGCACAGCATTCTGGAGTGCCTGGACCAGAATCCGGGCAGGTGGAAGTTGCCGCCCATGCGGGTTCTCGTGGGCGGTGCAGCGCCGTCGCTCGCGCTAATACAGAGACTGCGGCGGCACGGATGGAGTCTGGAACAGGGGTGGGGCCTGACCGAAAGCAGTCCGCAGGCGACCACGAGCTTACTTAAAGCGCACATGAAGAGTTGGACCGAGGAAAAGAAATGCGAAATCAAGGCGCAGGCCGGAATCCCGGTTCCGTTTGTCGAGAGCAGGGTCGTGAACGAGAAAGGTGAAGTTCCATGGGACGGAGAAACCATGGGAGAAGTGCAATTGCGTGGCCCCTGGGTTGCCTCCAGTTACTACAACCTGCCGGGGGAAAATGACAAATGGACCCCGGACGGATGGTTCCGCAGCAGCGATATCGGGACCATGAATGAGGAGGGCTATTTGCGGATCGTGGACCGGACCAAGGATCTGATTAAGTCGGGCGGCGAGTGGATAAGTTCTGTCGACCTGGAAAATGCTCTGGTCGCACATCCCGAGATTCGCGAAGCAGCGGTGATCGCGGTTGCTCATCCTAAGTGGCAGGAGCGGCCAGTCGCCGTGATCGTGGCGGACGTAGGAGCGCGGTTATCTGCGTCCGCGCTGCGAGAGTTTCTTTCGCCGAAGTTCGCGAAATGGCAGTTGCCAGATGCATTTGTCTTTGTGGAGGAACTGCCGCATACGTCTACCGGAAAACTGCTGAAGGCAGAACTGAGGCGGCGCTTCCAGGATTGGAAGTGGGAGAGCTAGTTGCATCCCGGATGAGGTTTTCGGTTGATAGCTGATGCCCGAATTTATTTTACCTGCAGCGACGCGATGTACCGGTTCAGATTTGCGATGCGTTCGGTCACGATTCCTTCGCTGCCCCCACTCATCGTCCAAAAAACGCGGCCCCACACCGGCATTTGCTGATCGCCATGCGGTACCAGATTGGTTTGCCCGCGCAAAATGCTGGTCACTTTGTCCGCGGGATACTTGCCGCCATTGAGCTTTGCCAGAACCGTCAAATCTGCAGGAGTTGCTTTGAGCCCGGGGGCGGCCGGACCATCTCCCTTCGCGTCTTTACCGTGGCAGGCAGCGCAGTAACTCAGAAACATCTCTTTGCCGGATGCAGACGAAGTTTGCGGGGCAATTGCATGTTTGACTTCAGGTTTCGCTTCCTGCGCCGTTGCAAGTGTCGCACTCGCGAAAATCAACGTCGCCCAGCAAGTGAAATAACGCATACTTATAGAAGATTCCTCCTGTAGTTCCCGCGAGCCGTGCGTCGGTATCTTCGTATAATCACAGTTGCAGGGAAAACACCGCCGGCACTAAGCTGCTCCGGATCGAACCGCCACCGTCGCTGCACGCATACTCAGAACGAAAACTTAGCCGAGAACTGGAACTGCCGGGGGTTGAGCATGGTTCTTGGCTCGCCGAAGGTAGAATTCGGAGAACTCGGAACCGATACCGGCAAAAGCCCCAACGCAAGCCAGGCCGGTGGCGCGGCCGCGGCCTGTTGCGCCGCGCAAGATACCGATCCAGCGTTCTGCTGGATGGCCAGCGTCGTTGCGTCTCGATAGTGCTTCGGAACAGCCCCGCAGAAAGCAGGCGAGCCGTAGATGTAATTCACTTCGTCCACGTTCTGCCGGTTGAACACGTTGAATGCATCTACCGTCAAGTCGAGCCTAATGTTCTCACGAAGCTGGAAATACCTCGACAAACGCAGATCAAAGGAATACAGAGGATCGCCAATGTAGGTGTTGCGGCCGATCATCGTGTCGCAGTTCGACACGTTAGTGCAAACGCCGCCCAGACCTCCGACACGGTCCGTGCTCAGGCCGGCCACGTCCCCAAGAACGTTCTCCCCGGCAAACAGCGTAAAGGGGCGACCGGATTGTAAGGTGATGATACTGCTGAATTCAAAGTTTCGGGCAAAACTGTCGTGGGGCGCGTCCGCGGTGAAGTTCATTACTACGTGGTGGCGAACATCCTGGTTGGAGTTGCCACGCTCCGAAGCATAGTCGAACTGGTTCGGAGGCAGGTTGATGAAGGTCGTGAAATTACCGTTGTCGATGGTGTGAGAATAGGTGTAATTGGCGGTGAGGTTGAACCACTTGCCGAGGCGCTCGACCGCTGTAATGGTCAGACCGTTGTAGGCGGCGTTGACCACGTCGTTGTTGTAGTCCAAAAGGCCGCCGCTCAGGGTCGGAGGCGTACCAGCCGAGGGTACTCCGAATTCCAATCCGCTGGGGTTGACCGGAAGCTTAGGGTTCGGCGGAGCGAAAGCCGGTGGAATGGGGCTCGCAGGTCCTAGCCAGTCGAAGAACGGACCCAAGCCCAACGGCCCAAGGATGGGTGTTCCGCTACAGGGAGTGAGCGAGCCGTTGGGATCGAGCAATCCCTGAGCATAATAAGGATTCGACGCCTTCGCCGTGCCATATGGGCAAGGAACATTGATATTGTTGCCGCGGACAAGTTTGTGCGCCGCGACGAAGAGATATCCCAACTGGAGCGTGAGTCCGCCGCCGATCTGGCGATCAATCTCGATGCTGGCCTGTTCAGCATAGGGAAGCCGGGCGTTGCGTTGAATGCCTCCGGCACCGACGCCGCAAGCCCCGCTGAGCGCGCCGGTTACAGCGTTGGCAGTACAAGGCCCGGTTAGAGACACTGGATTGTAAGCTTTCGGACCATCGGCAAGGATGCCGAGGGCCGTTAGGGCCGCGACGCTGATCGTGCCACCGGGAGCAGTGTTGCAAACCGTACTGGGTATACTGAACACCGCGCAAGGAAGGGAAGGTGTGCCGGGATAGCCTGGGTCTGCGGACAATTGCCAGCCTCCTCTGGCTGCTTTGTTCTGGATCATCGGAACCACCACGCCTTGCGAGAATCCGTTTGCGGCGCAACTGGGGTCTGCGCCCGGAGGATTGCAGAAGTATCCTGGAAGCGCTTTCTGGTTTCCCGTGGTGAAGAAGAACGTCAGGTTATTTCGATCGAAGAAAATTCCGGAGCCGGCGCGAATCACAGTCTTGGCGTCGGGAGAATAGGCGAAGCCGACTCGCGGTTGGAAGGCTCGGTAGTCCTGGTTGATGGTGCTTCCCAGTCCGGTCTCGACATCCCACCGCAAGCCGTAGTTCAAAGTCAGGTGGGGAGTGACTCGCCACTGATCCCCGGCAAAGATTCCCCAGTAGCCGTGATTCAAGCTGTAGGCGTAGTTGGAGTACTGATTTGTTGGAAATGCATTCGGCCAGCCACTGCCGAAGCCTCCGCCGGTCGCCGGCAAGGGCTGGTAACCGTTCACGAAACCGGTACGCGGAACCGCAACTCCCCAGTACAGGAAGGCTACGCCGTCCGCAGCGGGCGGGAGCGGGCAGTTCGCGGCTCCAGGAACAGTCCCGTATGTGCCCGTAGTCAAGAGGCTTACGGCATCGGCGAATGCGTACATGCAGTCGAGATCTGGAAGCAAAACGCGCTCCGGAGTAAAGCCGGGGTAGTTGTTGTAGCTCCAGACATAATTTCCGTCAAAGCCAAATTTCGCGACATGATTCCCTTTAACCCAGGCAATCGAATCGGAGCCTTGTACGCGGCTCTCGTAGATTGCATCGTAGGTGCCGAAGTTGTGTCCGAATTCCAAATCGTTCACCACGCTTAGATCGGGTTCGCCGGTGGCTCCTGGAAAGTTATAGTGCCGCCTTGAGTATTGGCCCAGTACGCTATTCACAAGGTTGGGTTTCAGCACCGAGTTGAGCGTGCCCACGAGGGATTGATCGCGAATGAAGAGATTGCGCGCGCCGCTCGGTGAGCCAATGCCGCCGCCATCTTCCGTGTTGCCGATTAGTTCTCCCAAGTCGCGAGCATCCTCGACCACATAACGGAGAGCCACGCGATTGTTGGTGTTGATTTGGTGGTCGAGTTTGGCAAAGCCGTAATCGTTATCGACCGTCTTCAGAACTCCTTTGAGATAGGAGAACGGTGAGCCAGTGCATTGGGCAGGAGGAAGGTTGCAGCCTTCGGGAGACAATCCCAAGTAAGATTTGGCCTGATCGATGTTGGCAATGTTGTTGTAGAGATCAGGGGCGTAAGTCGGAGATTGACCGCTCCTTCTACCTTCGTAGTTCAGGAAGAAGAACGTTCGATCCTTGCGGATGGGACCCCCGAGCGTACTACCATATTGATTTTGCCGCAGCGCGTAGGGCAGCGGCGCCGGCTGCAGAAGCGAGCGCGAATCGGTGGCGCTGTTCTGCAAGTAGTCGTAAACCGAACCATGGAAATCATTCGTTCCGGATTTGGTGACGATATTGACGATGCCGCCGAGGGCTCGGCCATACTCGGCGCCAAAACTGTTGTTGACCACGCGAAATTCCTGCACGGAATCCTGCGGCGGCGTGGCGCGCTGCACACCACTAACGGAGTTCACGAAGTCGGCGCCATCCACGGTGATCTCGTTGCTAAACGAGCGCATGCCGCCAAAAGAGATTTGCGTCACCTCGAATTCTGTAAACGTGCTCCCCAAAGCGGTCCGGCTCTTGGCAACGCTGGGAGTTAAAAGCGCAAAGTCGGTGAAGAGGCGCCCGCTGATAGGCAAATCTTGAATCTGTTGGGCCTGAATCACCTGGCTGATCTCGGTCCGCGTTGTTTCCACTACAGGAGCTTCGGTGGTTACGGTAACCGTCTCAGTTACCGCCGCAACCTTGAGGGTCACGTTGATATTGGCGGTTTGACCGACAGATAATTCCACGCCGGTGCGGGTGTATTTCCCAAAGCCCGCGGAGGTCACGGTAAGTTCGTACCGCCCTGGCGGGAGACTAGGCACCGCGTAGAACCCGGCCTCGTCGGATGTAGCAGTGAAGGTCTGGTTGGTCTCCAGCGAGCGGACCGTGATCGTGGCCTTAGCGAGAGGTCGCCCTCCGGCATCCATCACGGTTCCATTCAGCAAGGCATAGCTAACCGTGGCTTGGGCCGAAGCATTCTGCGTCGACGCCAAAGCGGCGAACAGAGCACACAAGCAGACCGATAGCCGACGTGATTTCATGAGTTCTCCTGTCCTTCGCGAACTTATGGTCGAGGGGCGTAACTCTGTTACCTTTTCCTCCGCCGTTTCCTCAAGCACTGTGGGTCAGTCGTACGGAGCGACCCCAAACCTCCTGCGCGGTTTCTGCCACCAGGCGCAGCTTTGCCTCCTGGTCGGCATGCGTGACCGCGTTGCCTTCCATGGTGGAAGCGAAACCGCACTGCGGGCTGAGGGCGAGCCGCTCCAACTCGACAAAGGCAGACGCGGCTTCGATCCGCCGCTTCAGTTCGTCCTTGCTTTCCAAGTCGGGCTTCTTCGAACTCACCAGACCGAGCACAACGCTGCGGTCTGCCGGCACTTGGCGCAGCGGTTCGAAACCGCCGGAGCGTTCGTCGTCGTACTCCAGCAAGAATCTCTGGAACTTCGTATTACGAAAAACTTTTGTAATTGGGCCATAGTCGCCTGCAGCATAGAACTTGCTCTGATTGTTTCCGCGGCAAAGGTGCAGGCCGAAGGTGATGCCGGGATGATCACCGATTACCGCATTGTCCATCTCGATCGACAAATCCAGCAGCCGGTCGGGATCGTTGCCGCGCTGGCGGTAGCCCTCCCGCAGATGGGGATCCAATAGAGCGGTGTACTGAGGCGAATCGATTTGGATATAAGTGCAACCGAGGCGAATCAACTCGCTCACTTCATCGCGCAGAATGTCGACGAGATCGGCAAGGTAGGCGTCGACGGTCGCATAAGCGCCGGTTGATTTGTTCTTGTCGTAGTAGGCCGCGGCCTGCTGGGCGCTGATCATGGTGGTTTTAGCGGGTTGTTTGGTGCGCGCACGGACGTAGGTGAATTCCTCGGCGCAGAGAGGCCGCTTGCGGCGTAGCTTGGAAACGACCACTGGGCGCGGCAAAACCAACTGTTCGCCTTTTTTGTCGCGGAAAGGAATGGCCCAGCCGCCGTATTTGTCGAAGCCTTCGACTGCATCGATCAAGTGACCGTAAAACGCATAGCGGCGCACTTCGCCGTCGGTGATCACTTCTATCCCGGCGCGAATCTGAAGGTCGATACATTCGTCGACCGCGCGGTCTTCCACTTGTTTGAATGCGGCGTCTGTGAGGCTTCCGGCAGCGAAGCGATCGCGAGCATCCTTTAGATACACGGGACGCAGAAGACTTCCGACTACATCACTGCGGTACATGACAACCTCCACGAACGGCGCATGATCGAAACGACTTTGTTCGATGGCCTCACATCTCGCCGTGGTCTACGAGAGCAACGAAGCGGCCTCACTCTAATCCACTCTGAAGCAGACTTACAAGATGGTATGTTGCTTGATATTTGGTTACCTTTCCGTGCCCATCTTCGGTTACCTTGAAGTGCCCTTTTTAAAGCGGCTTGGCGCGGGAGTATGATGACGCTCCGACCGGCAGCCGCGAAGCGGGAGTCGACAATGAATCCAAACATCAAAGCTACTGTCGTGGGGAGTTACCCGGTGCCTTCGTGGCTGGTCGGCAATACTTCGCGGCTGGTTCTTCGAGATGCGGTAATGGCGGTTTTGAAAGTGCAGGAGCTCGCAGACCTGGATCTGGTGACCGACGGCGAACTCATGCGCTTCGATCCAAGCCATCCCGAGACCAACGGAATGGTGGACTACTTCGCCGCGCAAATGGAAGGAATCCGCAGCCATTTTGCGCTCTCGGATTTCGACCGCTTCCGCGCGGATCGCGCCTCGGCGACTCGCTTGCTAACCGCCGGCATGGTGATCGGAAAAATCGGCGAGGGCACGCTGAATCTGCCACGAGACTACGAGATCGTGGCGCCACTCACGAAAACTCCGCTGAAGTTTACTTGCACCGGACCTCACATGCTGTCACGCACGGTCACGAACTGCTATTACAAAGACATTCCCGAGTTGGCCATGGATGTCGCGGCCGTGCTGCGCCGCCAAGTGCAATCCATTGAAGCCGACGTGGTGCAACTCGATGAAGCTTGCATCGCCGGCTATCCGCAGGATTCACTCTGGGCGGCGGACGCGATCAACCATGTTCTGGACGGCATTCTGAACGAACGCGCTGTGCACATCTGTTTCGGTAACTACGGCGGACAACCGGTACTTCGCGGCTTCTGGCGCGATCTGATTCCTTTTCTCAATTCGCTTCATGCGGACCACCTGGTGCTGGAATTTGCCCGTCGCGGCTATGACGAGCTCGAGGTCTTCACCGGCCTGAATCCGAAAATCGCACTCGGCATCGGCCTGATCGATATTAAGGACAACGAAGTGGAATCGCCTGAACTTGTGGCCTCGCGCATCGAGCGCGTGGTGAAAACATTGGGGGCGGAGCGCTTGCGCTACGTGCATCCCGACTGCGGATTTTGGATGCTACAGCGCAGCGTGGCGGATCGCAAGATGCGTGCGCTGGTCGAGGGCAGGAATCTTTTTGAGGGCAGGGCGTAACCGCCGGCGCCGCTTTGATGTCGGCAGTGGAATTGGAACTCGGCGAAATACGATGCCAGCAGCAGGAACCACCTCAATCGTCGGTGAAGAAGAAAAGACACAGGTTCGCGCCGTTGTGTTTGGGCACCTCGCAGGCATTGTTCTGGCACCCACGGTGAAAGCCATGTGGGACAGGCGCGTATTCGGTCTCTTCGGGTCCGACGGTGAGTGGCTGGAGTTCGACCGGGTCGCGCAAGAAACTCGCGCCAATCGCGGTTACCTGCGAGTCGCATTGCGGCTGCTGGCATCGTGCGGCTGGCTTCAGCAGCAAGTTCAGAGTGGACACGCCCCGCGTTACGCACTGAGCGCCGAAGGAAGAATCGCTGTGAGCACGGCTCCGCTCCTCTATGGCGAAGTGCTCTCGTTCGTTGCCAAGGCGGTTTTTCTGGAGGATTTTCTGTTTGGAGGATCCGACCGGCCCGTGCTTCCATCGCTACAGGAACTGGTTCGTCGGTCGAAAGAACGATGGAGCTTGCAACCCGATCCCGACCCTATCGTCAGCCGGGTAAGAAATCAAATTTGCGAACACCTTGATGGCATGCTCGTTGGACCCGCCATGGTTGCCTTGGCGCGTGCTGGAATTTTGGCACAGCTCGAGCAACCGGTGGACGTCAATGCCGTTTCGGCGAATCGCGCGACTCTTGCCTGCCTTCTCGATTTGCTTGTCGCGCAAGGATGGATGGTACGCGAGAAGAATTTCGTGAGCCTGACCTCGTGCGGCCGCTACGCGGCTCAAATTGCAACGTCCTATGGGGTTACTGTTTCGTACCTTCCTCTGTTCGACAATGTGAGCACTCTCCTGTTCGGCAATGCCCGTATTCCTCGCATGGACGAGAGCGGCGTGGAACTGCTGGTTAACCGCGGCATGAATGTTTGGAGCAGCGGGGGTGCGCACCGCACATATTTCAAAAAAGTGGATGAGATCATCGTCGAGATTTTCAACCGGCCCCCGCCTTTGCAGCCTCGGGGTATTTGCGACATGGGCTGCGGTGACGGAAGTTTTCTCGTACATTTGTACGCCACGGTGAAAGCCAAAACTGAGCGCGGCAAAGTGCTCGACAAACATCCATTAATCATTGTTGGCGCCGATTTCAACAAAGTGGCGCGCCGGGTTAGCAAGCAGACGCTGCGGAAAGCCGGCATTCCCACCGCTCACGTAATCCCCGGCGACATCAACCGGCCGGCGCAGTTGGCGAGCGACCTGGAGGAATTGAATCTGGACGTGCACGATCTGCTTCATGTGCGTTCTTTCCTCGACCACAACCGGCCCTACATTCCTCCGGCGAATTATGCCGCGGGGACGCGCATTGGGAAGTCTACCGGAGCTTTCGCGCATCTCGGCCGAGAAATTCCGGCTGATGAGTTGGAGGAAAACCTGACCCGCCACTTGCGGCGGTGGGCGCCTTATGTGGGACGATTCGGTTTGCTGGCTCTGGAGCTACACACGCTGCCTCCTGAGCGCACCGCTGCGAACTTAGCCAAGACGCCAGCTGTGGCTTACGACGGGACCCATGGATTCTCCGACCAATATCTTGTGGAGCTGGCAGTTTTTCTGGACGCGGCCAGGGAAGCCGGATTGAAGGCTGATCCGCGATTCCAGGCGAAGTTTCCGCCGTCGGAATTGGCGACTGTAAGCATCAACTTTTTCACCACGGCCGGCAATCCATACGATGCCGGTTTGTGAAGTCGTGAGACTTACCTCTGCGGCGTAGTTTTTTTCGCGTCGTCGCCATGGTTCGCATCGCTCATGCTCTGATTCGCGCGGAAGATGACGTAGGCACGAATGTCTGCAGCATCTTGTTGCGATACTTCCTCGCTAAACGCCACCATGCCAAGCGATTGATATGCGCCGCCGCGAACAATCTTGAACCAGCGATCATCCTCCAACGCTAGGGAGTAGCGAAGATCCGGTAACAGTCCACCGCTGACGGCGACATCGCCATGACATCCGGAGCAAAAACGCTGGTAGACCGCTTCTCCATGCTGAATCGCAGACGCGCTCGCGGTTGAAGGCGGCGGATTCAAAGTGGGTTCCTGGAACGGGGGCAACGGAGGAAGACTTGCCTTGCCATCCAGCCTGAAAACCAACATCCGGCTGACATTGCGCACGCGACCTGACTTGAACGAGACCTCGCCTGCGACCAATGGGAAAACTCCGCCCCAGCCCGCAAGCACCGCAACGTATTGCTCGCCATTCACGGTGTAGGTCGCGGGACCTGCCATCACGCCGGTTTGCGCGTCAAAGGACCAAACCTTCTCGCCGGTGTCGGCGCGATAGGCTTCAAAGCGTCCAGCAGCTGTACCTTCGAAAACCAAATTTCCGGCCGTGGCTAGCGTTCCGCCATTCCATGGTCCCGGCCGGTCGATTGCCCATGCCTGTTTCTGCTGCACCGCGTCCCACGCCACCAATTTTCCTTTCACGCTGTCGAGAATTGATTTCTTGATCTGGGGATCCTGCGGCATTCCCGCAGCAACCACGTCGATGCCGAAATTCAAAGCCAAGTTACTGAACTCGAAATCCTTCGGCGATTTGAAATTGAATCCGACTTCATTGACTGGAATGTAGGTCAAGCCAGTCAGGGGACTGTAGGACATCGGTTGCCAACTGTGCGCCCCCAAAGGCCCCGGAACGATCGGTGGTGAATCCGTGCTGGGGTAGCGGGCAAGATCACTTTCCATCGGCCGTCCGGTGTTCACGTCAACGCCGGTGGCCCAGTTGATAAAAGTGTAAGGCTTCGCTGAAACCGGCGTACCGTTCTGCCGGTCGATGACATAGAAGAAGCCATTTTTCGGAGCGTGCAGCAGCACTTTCCGTTGCTTGCCTTCAATGGGAATGTCGGCCAGAATTATCTGCTCCGCGGAATCGAAGTCCCAATCGTCGGCCGCGTTTTCCTGATAGTGCCAAACGTACTCGCCGGTGTCCGGCTTGAGGGCGACGATGGAGCAAGTGAGAAGATTATCGCCCCCCTTCGGACTGCGATATTTTTCGTTCCAGGGTCCGCCGTTGCCGACGCCAATGTATAGGAGATCAAGCTCCGGATCATAGACGATGGCATCCCAAACCGTGCCTCCTCCGCCGAGTTTCCACCATTCGCCGGTCCAAGTTTTTGCGGCTTTCGCCAGGATCGGTTGCTCGAAGGGTTTCGAAGGATCGCCGGGCACGGTATAAAAGCGCCACACCAGTTGACCCGTCTGTGCGTCGTAGGCTGTAACGTAGCCGCGTACGCCGAACTCGGCGCCGCCGTTACCGATAATCACTTTGCCCTTCACAATGCGGGGCGCGCCGGTAATGGTGTAGCGCCAGCGAGGGTCGATGGTGAGTCGTGACCAAATCGGTTGCCCGGTTGCGGCATCGAGCGCGATCAAACGGCCATCGAGAGCTCCGATGTAAACCTTTCCTTGCCAAACAGCGACGCCGCGATTCACCACATCACAGCATGCGTTTGCGCCCCACTGCGGCGACACTTCTGGATCGTAGAACCACAGGCCAGCGCCCGTGGCCGCATTCACAGCAAACACCTTGCTCCAGGCGGTGGAAAAATACATCACTCCGTCGACCACGATGGGAGTGGCTTCTTGCCCGCGGTTGGTGTCAAGATCGAAGTACCACGCCAGGCCCAGGCGGCCTGCGTTCTTATCGTTGATCGCGTGCAGCGGGCTGAAGCGTTGCTCGCTATACGTGCGCCCGTAGGTGAGCCAGTTTTCTGGTTGGCGGTCGGCGTTCACGATCTGTGCGTCAGTAATGTTTGCTGCTAAAGATGGCGGAGACTTTGTTTCTCTGGCAGTGGAGAGGATGAATCCCTGGAAAATCAGAACTCCGAGAACTACTGTGACAACTGCAAGGTGAGCCTTACGCATAACTCCTCAGTCCATTGACGTGTTGTATTTCAAGCCTGCCGTCGAGGGCTCTTTTTTGGCAACGGAAAGTCTGCGGATCACTCCCGCAGGTAGAGGCACACTCTTCATTCGGTTCGCTCGGGTAGGGTGGGCTGCGGCCCAGACGTGCGTCTCCCAGCCCTCCACGGCCAACTCCCCATCGCGCAGGAATTTAGGGCTGATGATGAAGCTGCTCTTTTTCCATTCGGTCACGCAGGATTCCGCGATCAGTTCGTCCCCGTACGCGGACGGGATGATGTATCGGGCCCGCGCCTCCACCAGCGGAATGCCGATGACACCATGCGCTTTGAACAACTGTTGCAAAGGCAGACCACCCGCGCGAAACAGCGCAGTTGTGCACTGATCGAACCAGCGGAAGTAGTTGGCCAAAAAAACGATCTGGGCCGGATCACAATCTCCAAATTCGACCCGGATTCGAATGCGATTAATAAACATAATTCTTGCGATCCAAGTAGGGATTCAGTCTCATTCCACGTCAGAAAGAACCTTTGAATTCGATCATAACGATACTGATATCCAACGGCCCTAAGTTTTCCACGGTATGCGGCGGCAACCGCTGCGTGCGCTGGGCACAGGGAATTGCCGGCGGATCTCCAGCTCGGCGACTATCGAATAGAGTCTCGCCCTTCTCATTTCTGCGGATAAAGTGGCTCCAACTCTGCAGGTAAGCCACGCCGCCCCATCGATGAGTGTGCAGCGGAACTATATCCCCGGGAGCGATGCGGGTATGAAGAACGCGCACTTGCTGGTCTTCCAGCAACAGTTGATGATGGGCTGGCGCAGCTACAAGCGCATCCAGCGACTCCGGCCATGGCCAGAGTTTCGGGTTCGCACGAACAGGGTCTTGGCTCACGCGGTTCTGAGAAAACTGAAGTGTCGCATCTTACTCCGGAAAATGTAGAAACGCAGCTCTCTGAACCGGACCCTTAACTTGAATGTTAGAGAATCTACTCAAACTGCGCCATGGTCGTGCGAAACGCGCGCGTGGTTAGCTCTTCGAGCGGCAGTGTCCGCAGTTCGGTAGACAGCACTTCAATCCCCCAGGGCCCTGCGTAGCCCGCCCTCCGCAGGCCTTGAACGAAGCCACGGACATTGAACTCGCCCTCACCGCAGAGTTGCCGGTGATTGATTGTATCTTCGTGCAGGCTCCACGGCCCTTGAAGAGTGCCATCGTTCAACTCCACGCCGACCACGTATTCCATCGGAACGCAGCATACATCTTCATAGGGAATCCCGAGCTTCACGACGTGCCATAAGTCGAGGATGATTCCGCCGTTGGGTGATCCCGCTCCCTCCACCATCGCTATCGATTCTTCCAGAGTTCGGATCATGGCGAACGGCATGAGCTCGAAACCTATTTTTGTGCCGTGCTGCGCCGCCTCCGCGCAGAGAATAGCAAATGCGTCGATGACACGAGGCAAAGAGCATTGCTCCTGCAAGAAATCGCCGACCTTGAGGTGACGAGCGCTCAACCCTTCGGCGGCTTCGAACAGTTTTTGCTTCCGGATGTCCGAAGATTTCTTGCGTTCGCCTTCCAGAAACCAGTCGTTGAGGAACTCCAACTCGACGTGTTGGATACCATTGTCGTCGAAGATCTGCTTCATCTCCCGGAAGCTATACCTTTCAAGGACATGTTCCAGATCTGCGTGCCAGATGCCGAAACCTTTGAACCCCGCTCGGGAAGCCGATTCCACGCGATCTTTGAAGTCGAACGGACTATATTCGCGGTCGGTGTGAGGAAGGCCGGCCGAGATCGTCCAATAAGAAGCGAGCAATTCGACGGCCGGTATCATAGCACTTTCATCGCAACGCGCGGGCGCACGAGAAGGATAGGCGCGCGCAACCAAGCGTTCCCTCGCGAAATGCGCACCGCAAAAATTCTAAAGCTGCGCACAGACCGATTTACTTTCGGTGTACAACTCCAGAGCCGCATGGCCCATTTCGCGGCCCCACCCCGATTGCTTGTAGCCACCGAAAGGCAAAGCCGGGTCGAAGACGTTATAGCAGTTAATCCACACCGTGCCGGCACGAAGCTTGGTAGCCATGCGGTGCGCCTTGCCGATGTCGCGGGTCCAGACCGCGGACGCCAGCCCGTAAATGGTGTCATTGGCGAAGGCAACGACTTCCTCCGGCTCACTGAAGGGAATGGCAGTGACGACCGGACCGAAGATCTCCTCTCGAACCACTTTCATGTTCGGCTTCACGTCGATCAGGATAGTTGGCTCGACGAAGTAACCCGTATCGCCAATGCGATGCCCACCTAATACGGCCTTGGCACCCTCTTTCGCGCCCGAATCAAGGTAGCCGCAGACCCGACTAAGTTGCTCTTCCGAAACCAGTGGTCCCAGATTCGTGGATTCTTTTATGCCGGGGCCGACCTGGAATTTCTTCGTCTCACCGGCAACGCCGTCAATGACTTTGTCGAAGATGCTTTTGTGCACGAAGAGGCGCGAACCGGCCGTGCAGATTTGCCCCTGATTGAAGAATATGGCGTTGGCGCTCCCGGGAATCGCGGCATTCAAATCAGCGTCGGCAAAAATCACGTTGGGGGATTTCCCGCCAAGTTCGAGCGAGACTTTTTTCAGATTCCCCGTAGCGGCGTTTGCGATCAGTTTGCCGACCTCGGTTGAACCGGTGAAAGCGATCTTGTCCACGTCAGGATGCGCAGCCAGCGCAGCTCCGGCTGTTTCACCGAAGCCTGCCACTATGTTCACTACTCCATCCGGGAAGCCTGCCTCCTGAATCAGTTCCCCCAGCCGCAGAGCGGTCAACGGGGTTTGCTCAGCGGGCTTAAGTACACACGTGCAACCCACGGCGAGCGCAGGCGCGAGTTTCCAGGCGGCCATGATAAGTGGGAAATTCCATGGGATGATTTGCCCAACAACCCCGACCGGTTCGTGCAGGGTATAAGCGAAGTATTTGGCATGGGGCGCAGAAAGCGGAATGGTTGTGCCTTCGACTTTCGTGGCCCAGCCAGCCATATAACGAAATACGTTCACTACGGTCGGGATATCAACGATGCGCGAGAAGAAAAGCGGCTTACCGTTATCCAAGGTCTCGAGTTCTGCGAGTTCCTCGTGGTGTTGCTCGACCAGATCGGACAGTTTCCACAGAAGACGCCCGCGCTCTGCCGGAGACATCTCAGGCCACAGCCCGGCTTCAAATGCCTTTCGTGCTGCGGCCACAGCTTCGTAAATGTCAGCGCGATCGCCCTCCGCCACCTGCGCTAACACCCCGCCTGTAGCGGGGTTGTAGGTTGGGAATGTCTTACCCGACTGAGCTTCGACCCATGCGCCGCCAATCAGGAGTCTTCTCGGTTGGCTCACGAACTCCTCTACAGACCTTTGAAGCCTGATGGGGGCAGTTGTAGTGGCCATGTGTCTCCTTAACCTTCTATTGCACTGACCATTTGACCGCCTGTGCGTTTCGAACCCAGGGATTGGCTCAATTCGGACGCTTCCTGAGTCGAATGGTCGCGCAGTCGATTCTAGGCAGACGCGGCACAATTGCAAGTGGGAACCTCGACGTAACCTGGTCCCCAGCAAGAGACCAGAATGAGAGTTTTCTTCGACCTCGCTGCTCTCGAGCACGAGTAAGGCCAATGTTGTCGCTTGCGACGTCAGTGGGTGTTGAATACTTCTCGATAATTCTGTCCCGAACCTTGCAAGATGCGGGAGGGAACTGGAATTCGCGTTGACCAAGATCGAGTAGCCGGGCTCTAACTGACCGACAACATTCCGGATCTACCTCTGGTGAGGGAGCGCCATTCATCGGCGACTCTTGCCAGATTCTGGACCCGACCTTTGTTCGTTCCGAGACATAGGTAACAGAACGTTCCGGAGACATGGGTTAGGGTCCAAAATGCGCTTCCAACTTCTCCGCTGCGCAGCGGTTCCTTTTTTGAATCCAATTGGTATCCCAGGGCGCGACGGCTCGGCTATTCGCCTGCCAGATTGCTGCTGCAAGCAATCTGGTAGTGGGAAAGCGTGTGGCCGACTAGGAAAAGTTCTCCTGGGTCAGGCAGTTGGCATGTCGCTCTGCTCTTTGGACAAAGTCAGGGCCGTTTATACACCAATAGTCTTACCTGTCGCGCAACCGGATCCAATCTTCCAAGACAGTGCGCCGACCGGAATCGATGCGGATTCCGGTCAGCCACATACCCGGCGCGCTGATGTCGTTTCGCTGCAACTACTGTTTGTTGTCTTCTCGTGCTTCCGCAATGTGAGCCTGGTGACCCGCTTCGGAAACTGCTTTCACAAACGCGTCCGCGCTTCTCGGAGTTGAGGCCTTGCCCGAAAGAATATTGCGGAACATCATGTGGTGGCCGTAGATAGCGCGAGTCGAGTCGTTATCCTGCTCGACTACCGCACCTTCCAACGTCAGGCCGGCGAATATACCCTTCGAGCGCGAGTACGTGAGTACTTCAGTGTTCAGCAATACGTCAGTGCCGGCGGAGGTATGACGGCCTACCGGGCCCGCTGCCACCGATCCTTCACCGGTAAGCTCGAACTTGGTCGAAAGCAGATGCTGTAGCCCCCGGTCGTTCATGACCAGCATGACCAGGTCCACGCCTTCGACGCCGATCTGCAATCCCCAACTCCCACCGCCCACTGAGACGAATGCAGGAGCGCTCCAGCCTTCCGTTGTGCGGCACGTAGCAACCCCACGTCCGTGCTTACCGCCAAAGATGAACCCGCCTTTGAGCAGGTTTGGCACTACGACGATGCACTTTGCACCGTTCAGCACTTCCTCCGGGATACCTTTGTCGGGAGTTGACATGATGGACTGGAGAACATCTACAGATTTTTGCATGCGGTCGACCGTTTCCTCCCGATCCGACCCTGCCCACGCATAAGTTCCGAACAAGCCCAGCAAACTCATCAGGGATAGTGAAATTATCTTTTTCATGAATTGTTCCTTTCGAAGCCACTGGAACTTAAGGAGAGAAAACTTCAGATGAGCTGACTTAGTTCAGAGAACCTGAAAGAGAGAGAAGAAGTGTTCGTCTCTGCCATCATGACCGGTCGGCACCCAAACAATAGCTGATCTGAATTGCTCACCACTGTCAGACCGTCAAAAAGCGGGGTGCACCGAGTTTCAGAATGCAAACTGAGAGTTCTGATGAATTGTGAGCAATCCTGCACAGCATCTCGTCCATTGATCTGTCATGGTTGACTTGCGGAAGGTACCAAGCGGGAAACTCCTCGATTGTTCGGATCGTTTGGTCCGCACGATGTGGACCGTCTTCTCAAGGACAGAAGGAGTGGAGGTCAATCGATGACGAATGGTCGGCTTCGCGATCGTTTTCGCAAAAGGCTGGCGGTCATCACCGATTCATTCTTGAGGGTGACCGCGACCATTACGCCAAAAAACCAGAGGGTCGGATCACAAAGGATGTGCCCCTTCTGCAATCTGATTACCCCACGTTCCGGACGATGTTGTTTGGAGTGTGGAAAGGCGTTCGGAAACGTCTAGTGAGTTCAACTTCTCGATCTTCTTGGGCTGCCTTCTTACTTATGTTGAAAAAGGGCGCGAAAGTTTAAGCTCGTGACTTGCTTCACGACTCGCAGAGCAACCTGGCCAAAGTTGTCTGGGCGGGGAACTTTGGCTGCGGCGAGCGCCCGGGCTAGATGAGTCTTGACGCACGGATGCCCCGCAGTAAGCGTGCACTTCTCTTTCGGCTTGGCTCGGCACATTGGGCATCGGACCGACAATATATGTCGCAACGTGAGTTTTGTAGTTCCCACTTCTACCATTGTTCAATATCGCCGGGTGGATAGATGGTCAATTGTGCTCTGTTGTTTGTTTTTTAGACCGAGCGGACTAAATCGGGAATCAATTTAGTGTCGGGGGATCTCAGGGTGATCGAGCCGCGAATTGTCGCTCAGGACCTAAAGCCGTTGCGACCGCAGCATGCTCAGAACTGAACGGTTCCTGCTCGAACATTTCTCCACTCTCGTGCGGAAAAAAGCGCGTCCTTAGGGTCAGATGCCGGGTTGGTCTGCGACTGGCGCTTTCCTTCGCGACTCTGGGCTGGCTTCACATTTAATACAAAGTGAACAGTTGCCCACAGGAAGTGGGCGCCGTCGGATTTAGTGACCAGCGCGTCAACTGAATTCAAAGCGCCGTCAGGCAATTCGAGATCGTCAGCCAGCATGACGATGGGAATCGTCGGCCGGATCCGCTTGATTTCATTTGCAACCAATGCGCCATCCAACAGTCCAAGGTGGTACTCGAGCACAATCGCATCGACAGGTTGGGAGGCAAACAACCGCAGACCGTCGCTACCCGTGGTCGCGGTTAGCAGTTCATAGCCATTTTCCTGCAATGAACGCAATTGTTGCGGATCGCGGTGTATGCAGAGGAGAGTTGGGTTGGTCGCCATGCTTGTCAGTTATAGGGGAACGGCTTTCCAAGAATCTGCTCCAAATTGCTCACCAGTCGGCGGCAATGACCCGGTAGGCACAACTTTTGTCGGGACTGGAAGACGAGCAAAACTGACCAGATGCCCCATCGTGAAAAGCTTAACATTTCACAGATGTTTTAGGGCGGGAGGAAAATCCATGCGAAGACACTATCTGCACTTGTCCGCTTATCCTTGTGACAGTTGTGCCGGCCCGGTCATTGCCGGCTCAACTGGGGCTCGCGAGAATGAAATATCGAAGGAAACTGACATAGTGTCTGTGGGAGCGGCAATGTGCCTGTCGTGCGGGCATCGGCAGAGCGGGCCAACGGAACCGGCTCGCACTCGTTATTTGTTGCCGATTGAATGGGATCCAGCGAGCGGGGAGCGGCATCTGACGCCTGCTTACGGGGAGGCACTTAATCGTGCAGAACTACATTGAGCAGAGAGCTGTGGACTTGCAAAGCTCCTTCTGCGCCGCCAGCGTAGTGAATGAAACCCAGCTTTCTGAAGCGGTTCATGAAGAAGCTAACACGAGAACGGGTGGTACCAACCATCTCGGCCAACGTTTCCTGGCTGATCTTAGGGACCACAGTTTCCGGGATGCCCTCCTTGCCAAAGTGAGCGAGGAGTAGCAGGACGCGGGCTAACCTCTTTTCGCTGGAGTTAAACAGTTGGTCGACCAGATCTTCTTCGTAACGGATATTCCGCGCCAGCAAATACGCCACAAACATCTCAGAAAGCGCAGGTTGGCGGTGCAGCGCCTCCATCATCGTTTTTTTGTCAACCCGCAAGATCTCGCAATCTGTCATCGCCGCTGCGGAGCCCATGCGCAGAAGTTGCCCTGCGAGTGAACCTTCCCCAAAGAAGTTCCCTTGACTCACGATCCCGATGGTGGCTTCCTTGCCTATCTTCGATACGACGGTGAGTCGCACTTTGCCTTTTTGGACGTAGAAGACAGCGTCCGCCTCGTCCCCTTGTGCAAATATCATTTCCTTTTTTTCAATAGAGAGGATCTTCCTGCCATCGCCAATGGTCGCGAGAAAAGTATCGGAGTCGAACTTGCCGTGCTTCTTGACTGCTACGGGGGGGCTCATCGTCAGTAAAGTATAGTCTGCGGAACAGGGCCCAAACCGGATAAATCAGGACAATTAAATAATTCGCGGAGTGAGCGTTTTTGCTCAGTATGTCTAAGGGAAATGGGTGAGTCTAAAGGATTGAGTAGGGCGGTTTTACGTCGATGGTTGCGGGTTTCTCCGGAGGGCTTATGTCAACAGCCGTTCAAGTCGGCACGATTCTGATGAAGGAGTGGCCGGGGATGGCGCAACTGTTTCAGGTGGAGAGTGAACCCTACTCGGGAAGCTGGAGCCTGGTAAAGAATCTGGATGGCGTCTCTCTTGATCGTAAGATCCGTGCGGCGGGATGGAACCTCTTTTTCATGGCGGCAGAAGTCAAAGTGATGTTCTTTGGCGTTACTGGAGCGGCGAAGATCCAAAACGCGTTAAAGCGGATTTTAGCGAACGTGAAGCAGCAACACTTTAATGGCCTCGAGGTAACTGGAATCGTTGCCAGCCATTTTCTGGGAGTGCCGTACGTCACCGTTTCGGCGCATTCGCGTCACATGCAACAGGGCTGCTATCTGGATAGCTCCGAGGCGCGGCAGGCGTCCCAGGACAGCGCCGAATGGGCCAAGGGCTGAGCCCCTCTCCGAGAGGACAGCGACCTAAACTCCGACCGTCTCGCTGCAATTCTCGCCGAGCCCGCCCTGAGTTCCGGGCTCTGATCCCCGTCACTGGTGAAAGCTGGCCAGATCAGTCCGCTAAGCAGCTATTTGTCCGAAGCCACTAATCGCCGGTCTCGATGAGGGTTCGTGCGGGGTAGACCTGTGCTAAGCTCGCACTTTTCGCCCGGCCTCGCTCCACACGTGGGGCAGCGAACCGCCAGAGCTTCCTTCACTTTTGCCTTCATTGCGCCATCATGCAACGTGGCTCACCAGGAAAATGGTCAATAGTGACCAGTTCGCGAGTCGTTTTGGTTAAATACTGACACAAGGAAACTTCAATCCACCCTCCGGCTTGCCTGCTTGCGGCTCCCCGGAAGAGCCTTACTCTGGAATGGTTCTCATCAGGCGAAGGGAAAATGGCGAT
>Ga0073928_10000261_pt1 | contig 127597 bp, 124 predicted proteins | sample PaiPotPPA55metaG_FD_76969 | JGI IMG/M metagenome (GOLD analysis project Ga0073928, IMG submission 76969) | Iron sulfur acid spring bacterial and archeal communities from Banff, Canada, to study Microbial Dark Matter (Phase II) - Paint Pots PPA... ... | reverse complement strand
CGCGATCGATACGATGTTCGTTTCGCACGCGACCGAGGGCAAGGTTGATGGCGTCTCGGCGGTCACGTTCAAGTCATTCGAGATGCGGCGCGAGAAACTGCAATCCGAAACGCTCGATCTGATTTGGGTGGATGAGCGCCCCACCGAGGAAGTTTATTCTGAGCTGCTCGCTCGCACGTCCGCCACCGATGGCCACCTGATCGTATCGTACACCCCGATCGGTGATGGGGCCGCAGCCGGTGTCACCTACAAGTTCCTAAGCGAGCCATCGTCCGACCGCGCGGTGTTCCGCATCACGGGTGCCGAGGCCAAGCACATCACCCCGGAGCGGCGCGAGGAGCTGGCCAGCGGCTACAGCGAACACGAGATCGAGACGCGGCTTGAAGGCATTCCGCAGCTCGGGACCGGGCCTATCTTCCCGGTGGAGCTATTCCCGGCGATCATCAAGCCGTTCAACCCGGACGAGGAGATCCCATCGTGGTCGAAATGGATCGTCGGCATCGATTTCGGTTTCGACCATCCGTTCGCTGCGGTGCTAATTGCCTGGGCGCACGATCTCAATCGCATCTGGGTGACCGACTGCTTCCGCATGGAACGAAGCACGCCGCTCTTTCACGTCCAGCGAATTCACGGCATGACACGCGGGCTGCGCATCCCGGTCGCCTGGCCGCACGACGGCAGCGTCCATGACAAAGGCTCAGGCTTGCCGCTCGCCGGGCAGTACCGCAACTTCGGCGCCAACATGCTGCCACGTCACGCGATCAACCACGGTACCACCCATTTCCACGTCGAGCCTGCGCTCGAGGAAATCCGCGCGATGATGTATGAGGGCCGCGTCACCATCGCCCCGCATAACGTCGAGCTGGTTGATGAGATGCGGCACTATCACCGGGATGAGAATTTTAAGATAGTCAAGCAAAGGGACGATTTGGTTAGCGCTCTCAGATATGCCGTAATGGTTCGCCGATCAGGCAAGCCGCGCTCACAATGCGACGGCGTGGGGTTTGGCAACATGCCGTTTGCCGGCCAGCGCGCAAACCGCGGCAACGAGCAGCAGGTTGCTCGCAACGTAAATTTTGACGTGTTCACTGGCCAAGCATTCGACGAATAAAGAGCCCTGGGGGGGCTGGGGGTCAGCTCGACCAGGGCTCTCGACCGGCCGCTGTCCCTCCCCACTATTTGTGCGGTAGTTCCAGCAACGGCGGTCGGAAACGAGACTGCGCATTTCCGCGCGAGTTGTCGAGGGGGGCTTGGAAAGGCACAGCCCCGGCCTTACGCGTGAGCCACTGGGCAGACATCAGTCTGCCGCGAGGGGTTAGAGGCGGAGGCCAAAAAGAAGAGCCCTGGATTGTGCGCGATTTCGCCAGGGCTCCTAATCCGACCGCCAAGACTGGTCAGTCTGTCCAAAGGAAGGAACGGCGGTCGCAGATGCAGTCTGCTCCGTTTCAGCGACGCTGTCGAGGGGGCACGCGGGACGGTAGTGGCTACTTTGATTGTGGCGAGCGTTTTGCCCGTTCTTCTGCTCTCTCTGCGAGCCGATCATAGTCCTCTGCGATCCCAAGCATCATTTTCTTGGATAGTTGGTCGCTCATTTTATCCGCTAGAGCGCGCGCTTCCTCTGCGCGCATGCGCCAGTGCTTTGGATCATTAACAACCGACGCCGGCACTAGAAGCCAACCTCAGGCGACCACACTACATGACGCTGGTGTGCCGCCTCCCAAGTCTCCAGCACATCCACAATATCACCAATTTCCCAAAGCCGCTCGGTCACTTTTGCGGCCATCGCGGGGGTGGTCCGCAGCGTCTTAATGGATGCGAACAAAATTATAGTACATCGCGAACAGCGCTCATGCCGTCTTGTTTCTAGCGGGGTCGAGCGTTGCCTTATTTCAAAGGAGCCCACTACCCGCGGGATTACGCAGTGGTAAACCGGTCCCGTGCTTTTTTGCAGGGCCGTAAGAAAAGAGCCCTGTTGTGTGAACCGCATTACACATGTTCTTTGCAATCGTCGTTACCTCCCAATCGGAGGTACCAAATGCGCAAGCACATCAGTTTTTCAATTATTACCACGATCGCGGGCTTGGCGATTTTCTGGGCTATATTCGGTGTGGTCTATACCAATGCCGCAATCGTTCGGCCGAAGGTTGAGTTGTCGCTATCCATTTCACACCCGCACCTGCCGGCCGAGGTATTCGCCCCGATCTACTGAAGACAAACTGACGCGGGACCGGCATGCGCTGATCCCGCGTCGACGCATCGCTAAGCGCAGTCGAGAGGAGGCTTCGGATCATCCGGCCCTATGATCGCGCGCCTCCAAACGTCTGCCTTGAGTAGAGCGCGGTGGTACTTTTGCACACGCTCACGATGGTGCGCACCCTTTGCGGGCAGTATGGCAACTTTATCTTTTGCGAGATGGCGCCCAACATGAGCAGTATCACCCGAAAGAAGCCAGTCGAGATTTACGTCGTGTTTGTGTGCAAACCTTACGAGCTTCATGCCGCTCGGACCTTGCATGGGTGGTCCCTCCAACTCATACCTGCGGTATGTTGCGAGAGATACGCCGCAAGCCTTTGCCGCCTTCTCATCGCTAAGGCCAAGTGCTAACCGCGTGACGCGCAGTCTGTGGGCAAACTGTAGGCGCTCTGACTTACGCATGCCGGGCCTCCGATGCTGCAAGCTTTTCGAGCACTGTCTCGACTGACGCCATAAGTTCCAAGCTCATTTTGATATCATCATCGACTTTCCACTCATCCCGATAATGCTTCGTCCAATATCCGAGAACAGCTCTTGCTCCTGCTGCGGTGGTCGGGACGGTCAAGGCAAGCTCACCGAGCAGCTTGATCTCGCGCTCGTCGGCAATGCTTGCCTGCTTTTCGGCCTGCGGGAAGCCCGCACGATGGCTTGCCCGAGCAATTTTTGCTCTCTCAGCGCGTAGTTTTTTAAGGGCTCTGCGGCGCAATTCAGGGTGCCGCTCTGGATTGCAATTTGTCGCGAGCGCCTCGTCAATGTGCTTTGCGGTGGAGCAGCGCCAGAACTTCAGTTTTTTGCCGATCTCCGGTGCATCGATGTCCATCTCGGTTGTTATGCGCACCGGGACCGGAACCCATGGCAGCCCCCGAAATTGCTCCGGGATGCGATTTTCGGCGGCGGCAACTTCCTTATAGGCCGCGGTTACCGCAGCACACGCGTGCCGGTGCCGCTCGATCGCGGCGAAGACCGGATCGGGGGCGGCGGCGGCAGCCGCGAGTGTTGAAGCAAGAGCAAGGGCGGGCACAGCAGCGGCGCCGGCCAAAAGAGCGCGGCGGGTAGTCTTACGATCGTCTGTCATGATGGGTTTCCTTCGCGTGTAAGGGTGTGGATTGCCCCAACCGCCAAGGCGGAAGCCCATGCAGACTCATGCTATTGCGGGAATCGGTCATTGGCACCCGTTTCGGCGGCGTGCTGGTGGCAAGTCCCGGCGCGTCGTTTCCGCGGCGCGTCGGGGCGCTTGTCAGGATGCGCCCGGCCCGGAATCACGTCAAGATGGGAAATCAAGAACCTTGGTTTGGCTCGCTGGAGCGGGCCTTCCGTGCAGCTTTAGCCCTCGTTGGCCATTTGGCCTTAGGGCTGCTCATGTTGGGCGGAATTTGGGTAACAGAGCATTGGTTTCGCTGGCTATGGGGGGAAGCGGAACCGATGCTCTACGGCAGGGTTCCTTTACGGTACCTATTTGATACTATGGACGTGGCGATCCTGATCGTTTTTACCGTTTGGGGTGCCTGGGAGGCACATCGCCAGCTCCGAGGTGAGCACTAATGAGTAACGCAGCAGCCGCCATAATCCAGCCCGGTGGCTGGCATGATCTCATCCGGTGGATAAGCGTTCGGTTTGCGGTTTACGTGACCGTAGCGCTTGGAGCAGCTGTTCTGTTCCTGGCCGGCGCCACGATTTATGTATTCCTGCAACCAGCACCAACAGCAATTCCGATTGAGATTCTGCGGACTGCTCCAATTGTACAGCCGCCAGTAGCCCCTCCGCAGGGTCAGCCCAAGGACGCGCTCATAGTAGCGCAAGAACCGTCAGCCGCTCCCGTTGCGGCATCCGGTGTTTTTGGCTTGCACCTTTTTGGACCCGCCGATGAGCAGATCGGCGACGTGTCAGACGTTATCTTTGATCGGCGCGGAAATATCCAAGCCGTAGTTGTTGGGCTCGCTGGTTATCACTGGAGCACCAGGAAGTATGTCATTATCCCATTTGAGCAGGTCAAGTTGGTGACAGGCTCACCAACAGAGGACAAGCTGATGCCTGCAAAGCTGGAGCGAGGAATTGTGCCGTACAGCCTTGCGGATCTTCGAAATATGCCAATGCGCCAGAATCCTGTATGGCGAGACGATCCCACCGACGAACGACAGGGAGGCAAGGAGGCATCTCCAGCAATAAAGTTTTACAGGACTTCTCCTACAATCAATCGCTAGGCGAAGCCGTATAGCCTGGGCGGTCTATCGCGCTCTCGCACCAGCAGACCAGCTTGCGCTGCCATTTGTTGAGCGTGAAGGCTTTCGCCGCCATGAGCTCGGCCGCCTTCTCGTCCGGCGCCTCGACGTGCTTCGGGGCTGCTTCTTGGCCGGCGCTCGGATACGCGAACGCAATCGCCCCCCCTTGCCAGGACCCTCTGGACTACCAGCGATCCCTACAGACACGCATTTTGCAGGAACCGTTCCCACGACGCTCTACACAGCGGCATCTCTGGGCGACGATGATCGTGGCCTCGACCGACCGCGCGGCCTTGGCGGTCATCGCATTGCTCGGCTGTGTGGCGGCATTTGATGTACCGACAAAGCTGACAGTGAAGGCGAGCGCTATGGCCGGCAGCAGTATGCGCATTGATAGTTCTCCCTGGTTGTGACGAAGGATGACGATTCGGAAAGGGGGCCAGTACCACCGCACCTAAGTAGAAGACCGCGGGACAGGAGTCGAGTCGCTGCGGCACTTCTGCCAGTTGGTCAGGAATTGCGCCTTTGCCTCTTCGATGCTGGCCGCGCGTCCGCTCGTGGTAATGCCGAGCTTCGGATTGACGTAGACCGTGACGGACCAGAACCACCGCAGCTCGGCGCGGCTATGCCGGTCCTCGTAGATGCGCCCCACGTCGCGGCCGTCTTCCACGATCACGTAATCGAGCCAGTCCCGATAGGCCGGGGATGACAGGCGGGTGGGGCGTAGGGTCAAAGCCATCAAGCATTGGACCCAATTTTGGACCCAAACTCCGCAATACTGATCAGGATAGCTTGGACTAGTTGGACGGCACACCAGTCAGAAAGGCCAGAAATCCGGATCACATGGACCGGGCGAGACTAGCGCTAATGAAGCCGGTCGATTTTCAAGACCGCTGCCTTAAACCACTCGGCCACCCTTCCGGACCTGTAATGTCAAGGACTTAGGCCACCAGCTCAAAAGAGCAAAATAGGTCTTTGCTACCGGATTGCTACCATTTCAGCGCCCGAAAGCCGCATTGATCGCCGCGACCGCCTTCCCATCATCCTTTCTGAACAAGTGAGCATAGATGCGCAAGGTAATGTCGGGCTTGGAATGCCCGAGCCGCTTGCTGATGCTCACAATATCCACGCCAGCGTCGATCAGTTGCGACGCATGCGTATGCCATAACGCGTGGAACGTCACGTCTGGCAGATCGATACTCTCGGCGAAGTCGGCCCACGCCGCTGAAATTGCATTCGGTGACAGCGGATCACCGTTGATGGTTGCAAACAGCAATGCATCAACAGCAATGCATCATCGGGAAGCTTCCGAGCCCCAAGTGCATCCGCAGTTCAAGCTGCTGGCACTGCAGCAGCAGTAGGAGGGCACAGCTCTGACAGAACTGTGGCCCCCTACGTGACCGTTGGATTGCAGGGCTACCGGCGCGCGTGGCGACGGTTAGCCAGAAGTAGTCATCTACGGATCATCGGGTAGTAGCCGAACTTGTAGTTCAGCCCGACCCGGATGATGTGGTCGGTCACCCTCTCGTTGGCTGTAAACGTACCAAACCCGGCCGGAGCAGGCGTTGCGAAAGCATTGGTCACGCTTCCCAGGTCAACGTAGAGGTATTCGAGCTTGGCCGACCAGTTTGGCGCAAGCATGGTCTCCACCCCACCGCCAACAGTCCAGCCGCTCCTGGTTGTGCTGAAGCTTGCAGGCGCGTCGAACGTCAGTCCCAGAGCGGTTGCCGTTAGAGCGAAGTTCGATTCGACGCGAGACCAAGCGCCGCCGCCTGTGGCGAACCACAAGTAATCGCCGTGGACATAGCCAAGCCTGCCACGGATCGTCGCCAAGTCTCTGATCCGCTCTTGATCTGAATCGGTGAATGTGACCAACCCCGCTGCGGCCGTCCCAACAGTCGTCCTTGTTGACTCCTGGTTCGACCACGACCAATCGCCTTCGACGCCGAGAAGCCACAAGCCCACTTGCCAGTTATAGCCGGCCTGAAGACCACCGATTACGCCGGGAAGTGCCCGCCGGTCGTTGTTGGTCGTGGTAGCAAAGCCGGCGGTGCGGGTGTCGGTCGGGTCGATAATCCCGATGCTGCCGCCAACGTTGCCGCCGATGTAGAAACCGGTCCAATCGGCCACAGCCAATGGGACAGCCGCTCTGTAGATGGGTCGCGCCGCCATATCCGCGGCCAGTGACTGGCCCCCGAAAAGACCGACAAGCGCGACGGTTGAAAGCAAAGCCCTCTTCATGAAACTCCCCCGTTTACTCCACCAGATTTCCCAGGGAGTATCATAGAGCTGCGCGATGGGCTGTAGTTTTTTTGTCACACGACGGAACTGGCATCCCTCGGCCTGCAGGTTTGGGGACTGGCGAGTCAGCGTGGACCTATCGGCGCTGGTTTTTTGACTCAGCGGCTCGCCTGGGGGGGCTGCGGCTGTTGGAAACCCACCTCTCTGGTCCCCCTCCGGAATTACGGGAGTTTGTCGAGCGTGAGGCCGAGCATGAGGACCGCACGCCGGCGCAGCTTGTGCGCCACCTGAACGCCTCGCCTCCCGGTCAGGGGTGCTCTCGATCGAGGCGCAAGCGTCGCCCGCGCCGTGTCAACTGTGACAAACCACCGGACAACTTGCCTCACTCTGCCGCACTGCCCAGCCGCTAACCTTTCCGCCCGCCATCGCGGGCGCTTCAACAACGCGGCGTTGGTGGTCCCGGCCGGGATGGGGAGACGCTGTATCCTTGCGTACCTGGCCGGGGTCTCTGCGCAATACAGGTCCTCTGCCGCGGTCAATGGTGCAAATTGCAGGATCCCCAGCCGGCTGGTTTCTTTTAGCGCGCCTGAAAGAGTGACTCGACAACCGCTCTAGAATCAGAACAAGTGCAGGCTTACCGACACGCCCCCGCACCTGATAGCCACGGAGAAAAACACGGCGGGGCGTAAGCGGCGAGAGCCCTGGGTCCCCCCTGATCCCCCGTCAGCCCTCCCAGGGCTCTTTGTTTTCTTAGATTTTTTATACGGCTGGCCAGTGAACAGATCAAAACTGACGTTCCGGGCCATCTGCGGCTCGCGCGTGCGGTCGGCACGCCGGCCGGCAACCGGCAGGTTACGCCCGGAAATTTGCCGCATGGCCGGTCCAGATCGATTGTTTGAAAGCAATGGAGTATCAACCCCGATAAATTTGCTGGTGCTTGCGCAAACAATTTCGGCAGGATCGGACTTATGAGGGCGTGCCATGAAGAAGGGCAACCCGCGCCAAGTCGGCTTCACCGACTTGGCTCGCTAATCGTACTGCATCACGAATGCTCCACGCCGACACCAGCCGGCAGAAGCTCTGCTCGCGAGCAGCTCCGCACAAAATTTTTCTGCACAAAAATTCCTCTTGCGAATGTAACCGGACTCAAGTATGAATAGGTACGCTTGCATTGTTGTGGTAAAGCCCGGGGCGCTGGTTCGTGCCGGGCTTTCCTTTTTGCTTACTCAGAAGAGGAGATTGCTCCGGCAGTGAACGTCCATGCGCGCATCGTGCCGCATCGACGCTAGAGGCACCTGTTCGCGGGCCGCGATTTCGTCACTCAACTTCCGGCTGAAAAAGCCCTGAAATTTCCTGTTGTTTACTGCGAGCATTGTGGTGGTACTTGCCTGCAGCAGCGCTCGCTGTTCCATACTGATTTCCATCCGCGCCTCCTGTGACAGCGATGATCTTTTTGCAGCGGCGTAGCCGCTATTCCGGCTCTCCCAGCATGCGGAAGATCTCGGCAAGCTGGGGGCTCATCGGCAGGTTCAGCGTCTCGCCGGTCGGCAGCCGGCGCAGAAACCACTTGCTGTAGAGCTCCGCGAGCCGGCGCTCGCCGGCGATGCGGCTAAACGTGCGCTCGATCAGGCCGGCAAAAGCGGGATCGTCGCGTCGATAGGCAAGCCCGTAGGGATCATAGGAGAGATAGTCGCCAACCACCATCATGCTCTTCGCCCGCGCGTCCGTGGCAATGAAGCCGTAGAGCAGCACGTCATCGGTTGCGAATGCGTCGGCTTTGCCCGCGGCAAGCAGGTCGAGGGACTGCCCGTGATCGGCGGCGCTGACGATGGACAGCGCGAGCCTCTGCTTTTGCGCGAGCGTGCGCAGCGCAGCCTCGTTGGTGGTGCCGGCAGTCACCACCACCGTCCTGCCGGCAAGATCACGGTAGGACCGGATGGAGGAGGACTGCGGTACCATCAGCTTGGTGCCGGCGATGAAGAAAATCGGCGAGAACGCGACCTCTTTCCGTCGCTCCGTATTGGCGGTGGTGGACCCGCATTCGAGATCGATCTCGCCCGAGGCCACTTTCTGCAGGCGGTTTGCGGGCGTCACCGGCGCAAAGGCGATCTTGATGTCCATGCCGTCGAGCTCGGTCGACACATCCTCGACGATCTCGCGGCAGAGATCGATGGAGTAACCGATCGGCTGTCGCCTGCGGTTGAGATAGGAGAAGGGCAGCGAGCTCTCGCGATAGCCAAGCGTAATGGCGCCGGTCTCCTTCACCTTCTTGAGGGTGCCGGAAAGCACCCCGACCGCGGCCGAGTCCTGCGCCTGGGCGTGGAGGATCGCGCCGGCGACCACCCCGGCAACGAGCAGACCAAGGATCTGATGCCGCCCGGATCGAGTGCCCGGCATTACGGTTCCGCGCCCGCGCATGGCGCCCGCGCCCTCATGCGACCTGCGGCTTGAGCGCCGGCTCCGGCAGCGGGTGATGCAGCTTCTCGCCCTCCCATTTCGCCACCACCGCCGTGGCGAGCGTATTGCCGATGACGTTCGTCGCCGAGCGGCCCATATCGAGAAACTGGTCGATGCCGATGATGAGCAGCAATCCGGCTTCGGGGATATTGAAGCTCGCCAGCGTAGCGGCGATCACAACAAGCGAAGCGCGGGGGACGCCGGCCATGCCTTTGCTGGTCAGCATCAGCAGCAGCAGCATGGTGAGCTGCTGCCCAAGCGGCATGACGATGTTATAGGCCTGCGCAATGAACAGCGTGGCAAAGGTGCAGTACATCATCGAGCCGTCGAGATTGAACGAGTATCCCATCGGCAGGACGAAGCTGATGATCTTCTTGCTGATCGGAAACTTCTCGAGCTGCTCCATGGTCTTCGGGTACGCCGCCTCGCTGCTCGCGGTGGAGAAAGCGAGCAGGAAGGGCTCGCGCACCAGATTGATCAGCCGGAAGCTGTGCGGTCCGAAGATGACGAAGCCGACCGCGATCAGCAGGCACCACAGCAGCACCAGGCCGAAGTAGAACTCGAGCACGAACTTGCCGTAGGTCACCAGGATGCCCAGGCCTTGCGTGGTGACAATGGCCGCCATCGAGGCAAACACGGCAATCGGCGCGAGCGCCATGATGTAGCCGGTGATCGACAGGATCACGTGGGAGAGCTCCTCGATGCCTCCCACGAGCTTGCGGGCGCGCTCGCCGAGAGCGGAACAGGCAACTCCGAAGAACAGCGAGAACACCACGATCTGGAGAATCTCGTTCGTCGCCATCGCCTCGACGATCGAGCGCGGCACGAGATGCGCTACAAACTCCTTCATCGAAAGCGAGGTGACCTTGAGATTGGTCGCCGCATCCGCATCCGGCAGCGGCAGATTGAGATTGTCGCCGGGCCGCAGCACATTGACCAGAACCATTCCCAGCAGCAGCGAGACCAGCGAAGCTGCGACGAACCAGAGCATGGCCTTGGCGCCGATGCGACCAACGGCCTTGGTGTCGCCCATATGCGCCACGCCCACGACCAGGGTCGAGAATACCAGCGGCGCAATGATCATCTTGATCAGGCGCAGGAAGATATCGGTGAGCAGCGAGATGTAATCAGCAATGGTTTTAGCGGTCTTGGGATCCGGCCAGAGAACATGGCACGCGTAGCCGACGAGAATTCCGAGCACCATGCCGATCAGGATTATTGTCGTGAGCTTCGAACGCATGGCTCGTCTCCCATCCCATGAACGTCCGGCTCGCAACATAGCAGAGCAGGGAGAGCTTGGCTGCAACAATGTTGCAGGAGACGGGTGGTCGCCAGGAGGATAATCCACAATTGCGTAGCTACACCCGGACAACTCGTGTGCTCCCGATAAATTTTTGGTTGATATATTGACATTGTAACAAAAATCTGCTATGAGTCGCCAATCTCAGGAAGCTGTGAGAGAAGCCCGGCCCGGACTCCCGCGCCGGGCTTTTTGGCTTGGCCAATCGTCCGTCTGCTGTCTGGTCGAGCTGGGACGCGCCGATGAGAACGACGACTACATCGTCTTTCGCTGGGAGTGGTGATCGCGACTGGGTCATGAATCGTGGTTATTTCCCTGTTATTTCCCTGTTCTTCCCTGTTCCGGATCCTACCATTTCGGCAGATGTCATTGATGGTACTCACTTTTTTGCAGGTTTTGGCTGTTGCCCCGCCCCCTTTACAGGGATTTACAGGCAGGGAAAGCCAATGGCACCCATGGGATGCCGCCCCCTGCCGTTTCCGCAGACCGGCGCTCAGGCGTCCCAGGCCTGCACGACGGTCTGCTTGCTGATCTTGCCGCCGGCAAGCTCGATCATCGCCGCGCAGAATACCCGCGTACCATCAGGGTAGGCGCAGGCCTGGGTGAACGCCAGGCGCTCGCCGTCGGCAATACCCGATTCCATGCTGTGGATCAGGCGGCTGCACACGTCGTCGTAGTAGGAGACGATCGCCCCTTTGCCCTTAAGCTCGCGCGGCCTGCTCGGCGGGTTGTCGCAGTCGATGATGCGAAGGAGCGCATCGTCTGCGTAGAACCCCGCCATTGTACGCGCGTCGCGTGTCTCGATCGCGCGCTTGAGTGCGGCGATATCGATGCGGTCGGCGTGCATCGCTTTATCCCCGCCAGCTCCTACTGCATAAAGAATGAGAGCGCGAACGCGCTGCGGATGCGTGGCAGCGAAGAGGATTGCCATCGGGCCGCCCTCGGATGCTCCCAGCAGTGCAGCACGCCCGCTGCCGGCTGCGTCCATGACGGCGCGCACATCGTCCATGCGCGTCTCGAGGCTCGGCAATGCATGGGTATCGACGCGGTCGCTCAAGCCGGTGCCGCGCTTGTCCAGCTGGATGAGGCGAGCGAATGAGCCGAGCCGACGCAGCAGGTGCGCATAGCCGGGATCTTCCCAATGCACGTCCAGATTGGAGATGAAGCCGGGCACGAAAACCAGATCGATCGGACCATTGCCGACCACCTGATAGGCGATGCGGACCTCGCCGCTTCGGGCGTAGCGGGTCCCCGGCAATTTCACGACGGATCGGCCTCGACTTCGCAGCCGGAAGGAGCGGCCCGGCTGCGCAGCTCATTCTACATCAAACCCGAAGGCAGCGGTTGCGCTTTTGCGGCGCAAGCTGCTGCGGAGCCTCCAGGCTTCGCGGTGAGCCAATACAGCCACCGCACGTTCTATTTTCTCGCCATGGTTTATGAAACCTTGCCGCGCGCGCGCAGCGCTCGCATCGCGGTAATCGAGTGCGGTGAAATCTCCTTCGCCTTGTCGCAATCGCAACGCATTAGCGACCAAATCGCGGAGCAAACACACCGAGGAAAAAATTTGCTTAACAAATCAGACGCGCGCATCAACAACACCGGAGAAACAAATGCAGCGGCGCATGTCACTCTTCCTCCCTGCCCTCCTCACGGTCAATCTGGGTGTTTCCTTGTCGGCGAGCTCGGGCGCTGCGGCCGACGATTGCCTTGCCGGCCCGAATGCTCCTTCCCCACCCGGCACTCACTGGTACTACCGTGTGGACCGGGCAACCCATCGGCAATGCTGGTACCTCGGCGCCGAAGGTGGTCACGTGCGCACGCAGACGCGCCAAGCGGCCGCGCCCGCGCGGCCCGCCTCTGCCAAGCCGAGCGAGCGATCGGCCTCACCCGCCCCCGTGCAGGCGACAAGCCCGGAACCGGTCCCTGCGATCGCAGCCGGCGCCGAACCCGCTACCAGCACGGCCGACGCTGTCGAGCAGCCGGGTACCCCGGCCTTCCCCACCCGCTGGGATGATGCTCCCAAAGCCGCCGTCGCCGTCGACACTGGTACCACCGGCGCTCGAACGAGCTATGCGCAAGAGCAGTCCACGTTGGAATCTGAGGACGAGATGCCTTTGGTATGGCCGATCCTGACGCCTGACGAGCTGGCCGCAGCAGACCAACCGACGACCGGATCGGCCTTCGCGCATCTTGCCGGGCTGTTTGCCGCGGTGATGGCCATTGCCGCTCTGATCGGCACTCTTCTTCTGCGGATTTCAACCGGGCGCAGGCCGCGGCGATCCGCTGTGGCACAAGAGCCGAGCTTGGATTGGAGCACGCGCGCGCATCGAGCGCCGCCGCACGAGACCTTCGTCGAGACCGAGTCGCCGCTCGCGCCGACCGCCCATGACCACACCTGGCCAGCCACGCCGGACGACGAGCTCGAAGACACCGTGCCGCAACTCCTGACACCGCTGCGACGCCGGGCATATCAGGAAGAGCTGAATGATCTCATGCTCGCGCCCGCTCGCTAAGAGCAAACCCGAGAGCCGCCTGCCGTCCCTTGTTTGGTGTTTGTTAAGCAGTTCCATTATCCAATCAAACGGAACCTCATTCCGGGTCGCCAATGCCGGCAAGCTTGCGCAGTCCCCTCCGACAAGATCGAATGGGATCGCCATATCTACGCCTGGACGCCGCAAACTCTGCTGACGCTGCTTGCGATCAATGGCTTTGCATACGTCGACCATTGCTATGAAAGCAGAGTGCCGGATCGGCTCCGGCGTTGGCTGCTGACAGTCCTGCCGTGCTGAACTGCAATGTCGTCACCGACGAGCGCGCCCCGCCGTCAGTGCCCGTAATCAGGGTGACGATGATCAACAACCACATGTGACACTCCCTGCCTGGATCAGGGCCGCATCACATTCATCCTATCACAGTCCGGCAAGCTCGTAGCGAGAGAAGTCGTAGCCTTCCTTAACCATGATCTCGAGCAGGAAGGGGGCGCCCGTCTCGGTAACCCGGACGGCATCCTTGATGGCCGGCACGATGTCGCCCGGCTTGGCGATCCGCATCGACGCGACATTGAGCCCCTCGGCCACCTTGGCGTAGTTGCCGCTCACCGTCAGCGCGCCGTACTTTTTGGACGAGAGCGGCAGCACGTCTCGTTCGGCCGCCATCACCCCGTTGTTGAAGACGATGGTGAGAATGGCGATGCGATTGCGCGCGGCGGTCTCGATGTCCATCCCTGTCATGCCGATCGCCGCATCGCCCATGATATTGACGCAAAGCTTGTCGCCGGCCGCGAGCTTGGCGCCCATGATCAGGCCCAATCCGTAGCCGAGCTGGGTGGACTTTCCCCATCCGATATATGAGCCCGGCCGGGTCGGCTCCCAGAACGGAACGAGCTGCTCCCGCGGGCTGCCGGAGTCGTGGGTAATGATGACATTGTCGCGGTCCACCGTGCGCATCAGATCGCGAATGACCCGGTACTGGTTGATCGGCACTTCCTCGGAATCGAGATGCTTGGCCCATTCGGCGAGCCACGCCTTCTTGGCCGTCGCGATCTCCTCCTTCAGCGAGGCAAGCGCATTCGCCCCACCACCTGCTTTCTGTCGGCCGATCTCTGCGATGAGCGCATCGAGCACAAGCGCCGCGTCTCCGACCATGGCGTGATCGACGCGGTATTCCTTGTTGATGTCGTGCGCCTCGTTGGTGGAATGGATGATGATCTTGCCGGGCGGCACGCCGGGTCCGAACGGGGTCCGGGTGAGGCTTGACCCGATGGCGAACACCAGATCGGCGCACGCCATGAAATCGGTGAACATCTTGGGTCGCGAGCGCGTAGACGCGCCCAGCGCCAACGGATGGCTCTCGGGAATGGCGCTCTTGCCGGGGTTGGTGGTCGCGACCGGCGCGGGGATGAGCTCGGCGAGCTGGATGAGCCGTTCGCTCGCCTCAGCGTAAAGCACGCCCTGCCCCGCAACCAGCAGCGGGCTCTTGGCAGATGCGAGCAGGCTCGCGGCCTGCTTGACGGCTTCGGAATCAGGAGCCGTTCGGGTAACCGGTACCGGCTTGTAGTCGAGCTTGCCGCGGTATTCCGCCTCCCAGACCTCCGCAGGGACCTCGATGAGCACCGGGCCTCCCTTGCCGCTGCGCATCGCGTGATAAGCCCGCCGCATCAGATCGGGCAGCTCCTGCACGGAATGCGCCAGCCCCGCCCATTTGGTGACGGGGCGATAGACGTCGGCAGCACGGAAGACCGGGCGTACATAGTGTCGGGCGAGTGGCAGGCCGCCTGGAATCACCAGCAACGGCACATTCTCCGAATAGGCCTGGGCGATGCCTGGGAACGCATTCTCGATGCCGGGCCCGGCCTGGGCGGCGAACACGCCGTTCCTTCTGCCGCGGCGGATGCGGGTATAACCGTCGGCCATTCCGACGCCGACCCGTTCCTGCCGGCACAGGATGGGACGGATATCGAGCGCCGCGCACGCCTCGATCAGCGGGTTGCGGGGATAGCAGGCCAGGAACTCCGTGCCTTCACGCTTGAGGATCTCGGCAATGACGTCCGCCCCGTTCATGATGGCAATACCTATGTCTCTGGCGGCTACGGACTTTACACCACGGCAAATTTCATAGTGAGGGGAGATGATACGTAAGCTAAAGTCCGGCGAGTATCGCCTTTATTCACGCAAGATCAATCCGAAAACCGGCAGGCGCCGAAATCTCGGCACCTTCAGAACGCGCGCGGCGGCCGAGAAGCACGAGCGCGCCGTACAATTCTTCAAGCGCCGCGGCTGAGCAAAGGGCACAGGCGGAGCACGGCCGATTTAGCGTTCACGACTGACACCGGTTGTCGATCGGAACAGCGATCCATCCGCGTTGGCGGCACGGCAGATCTGCGCCGGGCACCGCCCCACTGGAACTGGGCAAGCGTAGCGTTCTATGATCGCTTAACAGCGTGCGATGCGCGCCATTATCACTCTGCTGGGAGGTATAGAATGCTCACAGGACGGCTCTTGCAGCTCGTGCCGGCGGCGGCCGCCATCATGCTGTTTCAATCGGCGGCGCCCCAACTCGCGGCACAGAAGCAGGCTCCCGCGGCGCTTACCGGACAGGTGGTGTCCGAAGCAGAGGGCGCCATGCAAGGGGTCGTGGTCAGGGCCAAGAAGGCCGACTCGATCGTGACGGTCAGCGTCGTCACCGACGCACAGGGCCGATACAGCTTTCCCGCTAGCCGGCTCGCCGCCGGCAAGTACACACTCAAGATCCGCGCCATCGGGTACGAGCTTGCCGCCCCGAGTGCCGCAGACGTTGCCGATGAGCAGACGACCACGGTCGACCTCAAGCTGGAGAGGACGAAAGACCTCGCCTCCCAGATGAGCAATGCCGAATGGATGATGAGCCTGCCCGGCACGGAGGAAGAGAAGTCGTTCCTGCTCGGATGCGTGGGCTGCCACACCCTTGAGCGCGTTGTGCGCTCGAACCATGATGCGGACGAGTGGACGCAGGTCATTGTGCGCATGAACGGCTACGGTCCCGTGAGCCAGCCGATCAAGCCGCAGCGCATGCTTGACCCGGAGCGGTCGGGAACCCCCGACCAGTTCCGCAAGCAGGCGGAATACCTCGCGAAGATCAACCTGAGCCAGGTCTCGCAGTGGGAGTATCCGCTGGCGACGCTGCCGCGTCCCACCGGTCGGGCCACCCGGGTCATCATCACCGCATACGACATGCCGCGACCCACCACCGAGCCGCACGACGTGCTGGTGGATAGCAATGGGATGGTCTGGTACTCGGACTTCGGCGAGCTCTTTGTCTCCAAGTTCGATCCCAAAACGCTCCAGCTCACCGAATATCCGGTCAAGCAGTTCAAGCCGGACGCGCCGGTGGGTAATCTGTCGCTCGAGTTCGACAAACGCGGCACGCTCTGGTTCGACACCATGTTCCAGGGCTCGCTGGGCACGCTCGATCCAAAAACCGGAGAGCTCAAATATTATCCTCTGGCCCCGGAGTACAACGACAACCGCGTGCAGCTGAACTTCGTTGGTCTGCGCCATGACGTTGATGGCAAAGTGTGGACCAAGAACGTGGGCACACAGGAGGTATTCCGCCTCGACCTCGCTACCGGCAAATGGGAGCGATTCCAGCCGCTCAAGGAGCTGACGGGTGGAAGACACTCGATCTACCAGGTGATCTCGGATTCCCAGAACAATCTCTGGATGTCCGAGTTCAGACGCGGTCACATCGGCAAGATCGACGCGAAGACCGGCAAGGCGACGTGGTATCCGCTTCCGACCGCCAACGGCCGGGCGCGGCGGATGAATATCGACGATCAGGACCGGATCGTGATCGCAGAATATCGCGGCAACAAGGTTGCGATCTTCGACACCAAAACCGAGAAATTCACCGAATATCCTGTGCCGCCCCAGACCTGGCCCTATCGCGCCGCTATCGACAACAACGGCGAGATCTGGACCGGCGGCATGCACAGCGATCGTGCGGTGCGGGTGAACCCAAAGACCGGAGAGACGGTGGAGTATCTGCTCCCGAGGGAAACCAACATGCGCACCGTGTTCATCGACAATTCGACCACGCCGGTTACCTTCTGGACGGGCAGCAATCACGGTGCCGCCCTGGTCAAGGTGGAGCCGCTGGACTGAGGGCTGCCAGCCGGCCGCGCAATCCTTGTGCCCGTCCCGTTTCAGCACGGGGCGGGCATTTGTTTGCACGACCTTAATCGCTGTCCCAGCGGTTCATGCCTATCCTCAAATGCCGATTTTACCATTCCCGGGAATTTCCCATGGGATGACGAGACACGCAGCAGCAGAATCTGATATGCATGGGCCAGCGCATCGACGGTTCGACCATGCCCACGCAAGCCTATTTGATGCAATTGGCCCGACGCTGCCGATTCCTGTCGGATCATACCCTCGATCTGAGAGTCGCAAGAGAGCTGCGAATTCTGGGCGATGAATTGGAGGGGCAGGCACGCGAGGTTCGGACCGCTGCGGATGCGGCCGCCCCCGCCCTCGTGCAGGCCTACGCTCCCCGCTAGTCCCACGTTTTCCAGGTTCGCATCATATCGCCGCATCAATCAACCGCGTCCTAAAGGAGCGCACTCCGATCTCGGGTTTACCCGAGATCGGCACATCAAGTGCGGTGCGCGCGTCTCGAAGCCTCGTCCGAGGAGCGCCGCCTTCGGCGGCGCGTCTCGAAGGACGGCCACAAGCGAGATCGGGCCAGCGGCCATCCTTCGAGACGGGCGCACGCAAGCATGCGCCCTCCTCAGGATGAGGTCTGCGGGCAAAGCAAAGCCGGCTTCAATCGCCAACCCGCCCTACTAATGCGGCATGCGCAATACCGGCTTGATTGTCGTGCCGTCGTTGGAATCCTGCGCCGCGCGGTTGATGTCCGCAAGCGGATAGAAGGTGATCATTTTCTCGACCGGCATTTGTCCCTGCATCAGCAGGTCGACCAGCTGCGGAATGAATTCCTGCGGGTGGCTCTCGCCCTGAATGACGCCGCGGATGGTGCGTCCGAATTGCAGGAACGGCATCTCCAGCGAGACTTCCGTTCCCGCACGCGCGCTTCCCAGCAGCACGCAGGTGCCGCCCGGCATCAAGGACTGGACGGCTTCGCGCAATGCAGCCGGTTGCGCCGATGCTTCCAGCGAATAACGCACACCCTGTGCGGTGATCTCGCGGATTTTCGCCACCACGTCGGTGCGTCCGGTCTGAGCGATGGCATGGGTGGCGCCGAGCTCGCGCGCGAGCGCAAGGCGCTGCTCATGGACGTCGATGGCGATGATCGGGCCGCATCCCGCGATCTTTGCGGCCATCAGCCCGGACAAGCCAACTGCGCCAACTCCGAATACCGCAAAGGCGTCGCCCGGCTGCGGCCGCATGCAGTTGAGCACCGCGCCTGCCCCGGTCTGCCCGCTGCATGCGAACGGCCCGATCAATTCCAGCGGCGCATCCTTTCTGACCTTGACCGCAAAGCGCGCGTTGGCGATGGCGTAGGTTGCAAACGATGACTGCTGGAAGAAGGCGCTGTAAACCGGGACTGCCTCCCTGCTCATCAGCGTCGATCCATCCGGACGCGTGCCGCGCATCTTCAGGGCGAAGTTGTTCTGGCAGTGGGATTCCATGCGCCGCGTGCAGTTGGGGCATTTGCCGCACCACGGAAACGAGATGACGACGTGATCGCCGGGCGCAAATTGCGTGACCGCCTTGCCGACTTCGGCGACAATACCCGCACCCTCATGACCGAACACCGCCGGCAGGGGCGTATTGTAGTAGCCGTCACGCCCGTGCTGGTCGGTCTGGCACATCCCGCTGGCAATGACCTTGACCAGGAGCTCGTCAGGGCGCGGCTCGGTCAGCTCCAGTTTTTCAATGCTGAAGGGGCCAAAGCGTTTGTGTGCGACAGCGGCGATGATCTGCATCGCCCGCCCTACTTCCCGAATGGATGTTCCAGCTCGCCGTCCTTGTATTGCGGCGGATAGACGATCACCTGCTTGTGGCCGGTCAGATACTGATCGAGGCCGCTGCCCTGGACGTTCTGGAATTGCACCACGATCGGACGCGCCTGCGCCCACTCGCCGAGCGCGTCGAACCTGATCTCCCCGACAATGGTGTTGAAGGCACTGCCATGGATGTAATGGGCAAGCTTCTCGTCATCGACGCTGCCGGTGGCGGTAATAGCCTGCTCCAGTACCTGCATTGCAGCATAGGCAAAAGGCGGCTGGTAAAAGCCGAGCGGATCGACGCCAGCGCCCTTGGCCTGCGCCTGGTATTTCTTCAGAAAGTTCTCGATCCCGGGAAAGCTCATTTTCGCGCTGGGAACGAAGAAATGGTAGTTCACGAGCCGATTGAGCTTCTCCGACAGCTGCGTCATGAGTGAAGCGTATTGCATCCCCACCATGGCGCCGCCAAAGAGCTGCGTCCTCAACCCGATTTCGGTCGCGGCACGAACCATGCCCACGGAGTCCGGTGGATAAGACGCGAGCAGGACCACATCCGGGTTGGTCGCCTGGATCGCACGCACAATGGGACTGTAATCGACCGTCGATGGCGGGTAGCTGCGGTCATAGACGATCTGCAGGCCAAATTTCTTGGCATTTTCGCGCGCGCCGATAAGCACGTTGTTGGAGAACTCGGCATCGGCGCCGACCAGCGCGACCGTCTTCGGCGCCGGGTTAAGCGATTTTGCGACCTCGAAGAAGGCGTTGGACAGAACGCCCTTCGGGTCCGGTCCGAAGGGAGCGCTTTGGAAATACCTGGGATACTTGAACTCGGCATTGGAGCCGAGCGCCAGGAGCACCATCACCAGCTTCTGGCGCTCCATGATCAGGGGCATGGCGGCGACAATCAGATTGGTCGCATGTCCCATGACGATGTCGACCTTATCGACATCGATGAGCTTGGCGTAAATGCCCGGGATATTGGCGGCGTTGGTCTGATCGTCGTAATAGACAAGCTTTACCGGCCGCCCCAGAAGGCCACCCCGGCCATTGATCTCCTCCACCCAGATTTGTTTGGACAACAGGTGGGCCTTGCCGGATGAAGCGAGCCCGCCGGTCAGCGCCACGCTGAATCCGATCTTGATCGGCTCCTGCGCATGCGCCGGAATGATCGCGGCGATTGCAAGCAAGGCTATCGTCAAGAGCCGCAGCATTCGCATGCACGCCTTTCCCATCGCGGGCCTCCCCAGGCTGCTCTATTGTACTGACACGCGAACACGGTCGCCTTGCGCCGTCAAGGTCGCGCCAAGCCTTTCGCTTCGGCCCGCAAGATCCGTCAGCACCTCGCCTTCGTCCTGTGGGCGGCAGAAGATCGTCTCGTTGGCGTCGCTGTGGCGCACGAGACGCAGGTCGAGTGTCGCAATCTTGCCTTGCTCGCAAACGATCTCGACCAGCACCCCGACCCAGTTGCCGTGCTTGCGGCCGCCATGGCCGGTATGGAACGAGAGATTGCCAAGCCCATAGCAGATCGGTCGCCCGCGATAGATCTCGATCGGGAGCAGCTCATGGGGTCCATGGCCCACGACGATATCCGCGCCTGCTTCGATCGCGGCATGCGCGATCTCGATCATGTACGCCAGCGGGTCGCGTCCAAGACCCCAGTGACAGGAGGCGACGACAATATCGACCTGCGGCCGCAGTGCCGCGATGTCACGACAGTACTCGGCCAAATGATCCTTATCGGCCCAGGTGACGATAAGCGGCGGCACTCCCGGCCGGTTTGCCGGCGGCATCCCCGGGTGGGCACGCCCCGTGGGCACCTGATAGGCGGTATGGCCGCAGATCACGGCAATACCGGGTGTATCGTCGTGCGCCTCGTGGTCGGTCGGCCAATAGACGGAGCTCCTCTGCAATACACCTGCGCGCACGCCGTTGCGGGCGATCACCGCCGGCGCGCGTGCCGCCGAGCGATCACGCCCGGCGCCGGTGTGCAGGATGCCGAGCTCATCGAGTCTCTCGATCGAAGCCATTACGCTCGCCGCGCCGTAATTCACGTTATTGGCAATGCCGACGGCATGAATGCCGGCGCGCCGGAGCGCCTCACCGCCGATTACCGGATCGGCGAAAAATCCTTCCGTCGAGGTGGCGTGATGAGAGGAAGGCAAGTGGAGACAGCATTCCAGATTGCTGAACACCACGTCGGCTGCACGCAAGTCCTTGGTGATTCGCCGAAACGGCACGTCCGGATCGGCGATGTTCATCAGATTGATGTCGCCCGTCAAAACCAGCGTGCTCGGCACTCCCGCCCCCTTTTATCTCAGACTTGCGCGCGCTTGCGACCTGCTTATCGCGCCGCCTGCACGCTTCGGCAAGGATCGCAACCCCCCGGCGCAGCATCGATCGCGTTTGCCCCATCCGTTGCGAGCCCCCTCGATTGACTTTCCATCCGTCATTGTCGGACATCCCCGATCCGGTTCGCTCTGAGCGAGATTGCATATGGGACACACGTTCCCTTCCGAGTTGGTTGCTCGCATGGCGGTGGTGGGCGCGCTGGCCTTTCTCGTCATCTGGACCTTGTGGAGCTTTTTGCCGGCGCTTGGGTGGGCTGCCGTATTGGCGATTGCCACCTGGCCTGCGCGGCAATGGCTGACCCGCAATGGTCGAAGCCCGACCCGCGCGGCCATTTTGCTGACCGCAATCGCCGGCCTCCTGATCGTGGGACCGCTTCTCATCGTTGTCATCGAAGCGACCAGAGAGTCTCTTCTCCTTCTGCATTGGCTGCGAGAGCTCAGGCAGACCGGAATACCCACACCGGAATGGCTCTCGCAGCTCCCGTTCGTGGGCAGCTATCTTGCGCCATGGTGGCAAGCGCATCTGGCCGATCCCGAGGCAGCACGCGCGCTCCTGGGGCGGACCGAATCGCTGACGGTCACGCAGTGGACCCGGCATCTCGGCCATGAATTGATCCACCGGCTGATCATTCTGGGCTTCACCCTGCTGACGTTGCTTTTCATCTATCGCGACGGCCCGCGCCTCACGCAGCAGATCCGCACTGTCGCTGATCGCCTGCTGGGCGTTCCGGCGCGGCGCCTCGGGCACGAAGCCATTGCCGCCGTACGGGCCACGGTCAACGGTCTCGTTCTGGTTGGATTGGCCGAGGGCGCCGTGCTCGGCATCGCCTATCTGGCGGCTGGGCTGCCCCACGCGCTTCTGTTCGCCTTTGCGACCGGAATCTTCGCCACTGTGCCCTTCGGCGCCCCGGCAGTATTCGTGATCGCATGCCTCATTCTGCTTGCGCAGTCCAAGGTGACGGCCGCGGTACTGGTCCTGATATTTGCCTCGCTGCTTGTTTTTGTCGCCGACCATTTCGTGCGTCCCGTACTGATCGGCATGTCGGCGCGGCTTCCATTTCTCTGGGTTCTTCTCGGCATCTTCGGCGGGCTCGAGACGTTCGGCCTCCTGGGTTTGTTTCTGGGGCCGGCCATCATGGCGGTCGCGCTGGCGATCTGGAGAGAAGCCGCCGAGCCGAGGCCGCACGAGGATCCGGCCGTTCAACCGCCCACGGAACCGCTGGCGGATACCGGACATTGATTGTGACCGAGTACGCGGCTTCTCGCATCTGCTTGTGTCAGACGATGGGATGACCCCGCACCCACCCTGTCGGCAACACGGTCGGCGCTAGGCGGCGAGCATCTCGCGCAGCTTGGGCCACGGATCTGGCTGAATACTCTTGAACGGCGCCCAGTCGGTCTCGGTCATGCGTCTTACCGTCTGTCGTTCGACCGACGGTCTGCCGCGAACACGTTGCCACCATGCGCCGACTGCCGGATAGCGGTCCCAGAGGCCTGCCAACCCAACCAATTCAAGCCGCAGGACGTAGGGAATAACCCCGACGTCGGCCAGTGAGAACGTCTCGCCGGCAAGATAGGGCCCCGTCCTTACCGCGTCGTCGATCCAGTGCAGAAGCTTCTCGTGCGTCTCCAATGACTCGCGCATGAATTCCGATTCCAGTCCGTGCGCAACCACGTCGCGCTTTATCTCGGCGCGCTTCTTGATTGGAGACTTGGAAAACTGCGCTTCCCTCTCTTCCGGGCTGAGCCGCAGGAACGCGGGGCGGAACGCCGTTCCGAAAGTCAGGATGATGCAGGCATTGTGCACATATTCGTCGATCAGCTTGTTGAACAACCGCACCTTCGCCCGCGACAGCGGCGCTTGCGGCATGAGCGGCTTCTCGGGAAAGGCTTCATCGAGGTAGTAGAGAATGACCGAGGACTCCACGATCACGTTGCCGTCGTGAATGAGCGTCGGCACCACCGCGTTCGCATTGAGCTTCATATAGGCAGGATCGAACTGGTCGCCTCGGAGCGTCATCAGGTGCTCGGTTGCCTGCAACCCTTTCTCTGCCAGCGCAATACGAACCTTCTGCGCGCAGACCGAATTGATGCTGTGATAAAGCTCAAGCATGGGGATCCTCCTGATCTTTGCGATGGCATTACGCCATCAGCTCTCGTTAATCCAGAGCCACGGAAAGGTCGCTCTCACCGCATCTGGCTGGTGAGCCCGGCAAAGCGTTCGGCAGCCAGCATCAGCAGCAGAGTGACGATCACGATCACTCCCGATACCGCCGCCGTGCGCACGTCGAGATTCGTCTCGATCTGCTGCCAGAGATGGATCGGCAGCACTTCCGTGCGCTCGTCGGCAAGAAATAACGACACCGGAACATTATCGAATGAAGCCATGAAGGCGAGAAAGCTGCCGGCGCCCACTCCTCGCCCGATCAGCGGCAGGGTTACCCGGCGGAAGGTCATCCAGCGGCTGGCGCCCAGGCATGCCGAGGCATCGAGCAGAGCATGATCGAGCTGGCTCAGCGCTGCAAGAGTGGTTCGCAGCACGAATGGCACGCACACGATGACATGGCCGAGGATGAGGAACGGAATGCTCGGGCGCAACCCGAGCTGATAGATGAAGACAAGCGCAGCGAAGCCGAACGCGAGCGCGGGCAGCAGCAGCGGCGACATGAACAGAAGATCGAACAACCGCGCCCACAGCCGATGGGAGCGGAAGATCGCAAGGGCGGCAGGAGTGCCGAGAAGGGCGCATAGGAAGGTCGTCCACATGGCCACCACCAGGCTCGTCCATGCCGCGTGTTGCATCTGGTCGGCCTGCAACAGCGCGGCGTACCAGCGCAACGACAGCCCCGCGGGAGGAAATCTGAGCGACTGCGAAGCCGTCAGCGAGGTCAGGATAACGATAAGGCTTGGGCCGACGAGGAATACGATCGCTACGGCGGTGAGTGCCGCGAACGTTAACCGCAGCGACAGGCTTTCCCAGTCGATGCGAGTGCTAGGGCTCGGCATGGGCAGGGGTCATCCGCATGAGCAGGTTGAGCAGGGCAACGACGCAGAGCACAGCCGCCATGAAGATGATCGAGATCGCCGCCGCGAACGGCCAATTGTTGGCTCCGATTGCCTGCTGATAGATGTGGAGCGGCATGTAGACTAGTCGGGCGCCGCCGATCAGGGTTTGCGTAACGAAGGCAGTCACGCTGGCGGAATAGGTGAGAATGCAGCCGGCGATCACGCCAGGCAGGGACAAGGGCAGCGTCACGCGCCAGAGGGTGCGCCACTCGCCTGCCCCCAACGCGCGCGAAGCATCCGCCAGGTTGGGGTCCGTCTTTGACATGACGGTCAGAATCGGGAGCACCATCAAGGGCATCTGCACCTGTGCCAGCACGATCACCACGCCCAGCTCGGTGAAGAGCAGCCTGAGCGGTTCTGTAGTGAGCCCCAGTCCCATGGCGATGCGGTTGAGCAGCCCTTGACGTCCGAGGATCACGATCCAGGAGAAAGTCCGCACCACCACGCTCGTCATGATGGGAAGGATCACGAGGAACAGGAGGACCGCCTGCCAGCGCGCCCGCGCGCGGCTTGCGATCCAGGCAATCGGATAGGCAAACAGAAGGCACAGCAGAGTTGCCTTGACGCCGAGCAGGACAGTGTTCCACAGAATCGAATAATTGAACGAATCCGTGAAAAATCTGACGTAGTGATCGAGAGTCAGGCTGCGGAGCGCGCTATCGACGGTAAACGACAGGGCAATGAGCACCGCCAGCGGAGCCGCAAAACAGACCGCAAATATCGCCCCCAACGGCAGGACGAGCGTAAGATCGCTGTCTCGCACGTTCCGCGACCGATCAGGTCACAGCTTTATCTCGCGGTTGAACCGCTCGATCAGCGCGCTGCGCTGCGGATTGAGCTTTTCCCAATCGAAAGAGCGAATTTTTGCAAGCTCTGCATGTGTCCTGGCGATCGAGGTGATGGCGCCCTCGAGCGTTACTTTGCTGTTGGTCGGGATCACGTCATATGGCGGCTTCGCCATTGCGCTCTGCACCGTCGGATCGAGATGCGTATCGATGTACGCAACGGCAAGGTCGGGCTCGGCGGCTTTCGTCACGATGTGCATGCTGGTGTACCAGCCGACCGGGCCCGTGCTCGGAATCGACAGCTCCACCGGAACATCCTTGCCCTTGAGTGTCTGCACGAAATTGAAATTGTACGGCGCAATGTCGATCTGCTCCTGCTGCCACAAAGTTGCATAAGCGCCGAGATTGGCGCCGATTGCCCCTACGTTTGGCAGCATCTCGCGGAGCGCCTTGAATGCGGGCTCGAAGTTCTCCTCGTTACCGCCCCGCAACCGATTGATCTCGGCAAGAAAGGCAATGCCGAGCTGGCTGTTCAGAGCAGTGAGCCCGACCCGCCCCTTGTATTGTGGATCCCACAATACGTCCCAGCTCTTGGGTGGGGTTTTGATCTTCTGCGGGTTATAGCCGATTCCGATGATCTGCATGGATATGCGCGGGCCCCACTTGTCCTGGAACTCCGGCAGCAGATCCTTGTAGTTCGGCGACTTGGCAGCGGGGTACTCCGCGATCAATCCCTGCTTCGCAGCGTCGAGCACCTGCGGCGAGTCGAACAGCGCCACATCGAACGGCGGTTGACCGCCTTTTGCCGCGACGAGCCGCGAAAGCTGGTCGTTGCCCAAGAGAATTGATTGCGTCACCGAGGCCCCGGTGCGTTTGGTGAACGCGGGGGCAAGGAATTCGCGGTGCGCTTCGTTCCAGGTGCCGGGGAAGGTTGCAGCGACAAGGGTCTTGCCCTGGGCGCGCAAGCATTGGGGAATGAGCGCGGCGGCGCCGAGCGCCGCGCCGGCACCCAGCAGATGACGGCGGCTGATCGGGATGTTCATTGGACGACTCCTTGGGGCTCGGATTGCGCAGGAAAGAGGTGGCAGGCAGCCGGTGAGATCGGTGCAAAGTGAACCGTCGTTCCGCTCTGGAGCGGCACGCTGCATGCATCACGCGGTTGGCTGATTTTCACTCCCGTGCCGCCGGCTACTTCCACCTCATAGATCACCTGCGGGCCGAGCGGCATCCCCACCTTCACGATTCCTGAAAGCTGTCCCGGTCCGCCTTCGTCCTGCACCCGCAAGTGTTCCGGGCGAACCGAAACCATGACGCTCGTGCCCTTCATCAGCGCTGAAGGCGATGCTCGCAACACCCCGGCGGCGACCGCAACCTCTGTCCCCGCGGCGTCAGCGGCAACGATCCTGCCCGGCAAGAGGTTGGTCGTGCCGACGAATTGATTGACGAACAGCGTCGCCGGCCGATCATAGATCTCGGTTGGGGGCGCCGTCTGCTCGATGCGGCCGCGATGCATCACCGCAATACGGTCCGCCATGGAGAGCGCCTCCTCCTGGTCGTGGGTCACCAGAATGGTCGTGATACCGTAATCACGCTGCAGGCGCTTCACCTCGATCTGCATGTCAAGGCGCAGATTCTTGTCCAGCGCGCCGAACGGCTCGTCGAGCATCAGGATCTTCGGATCGACCGCGAGGCATCGCGCAAGCGCGATGCGCTGCTGCTGCCCACCCGAAAGCTGACGCGGCAGCCGCCCGGCGTAGGGCCGCATATGGACGAGATCGAGCATCTCTTCCACGCGCGGCGCTATCCGGTGGCGCGGCCAATGATGAGCCTCGAGCCCATAGGCGATGTTCTGGCGAACGGTCATGTGCGGAAACAGCGCATAGCTCTGAAAAACGATGCCAACACCACGGCGATTGGGTGGCAAGTGATCGACGCATTCATCGTCGAACAGGACATGCCCTTGGGTCTGCCGGATGAAGCCGGAAACAATGCGCAACAAGGTTGATTTGCCGCATCCTGAAGGTCCCAGCAGCGCGACGAGCTCTCCCGCTGCGATGTCGATCTGCACATCACTGATGGCCGCGAAATCCCCGAACCGGTGGCTGATGCGGTCGAGGCGTAAATCGTGCCCGCGCCCGTCGGAAGAGAGCGCAAGCTCGCGCGACGCCGATTTGATTGATGCAGGGTTGCTCGAGGCCAACCGTGCCGCCACCGGCTCTGGACCAGATAACAATGATAAGTCCTCTCACCTCTGGCGGACTATAGCGACGCCGAGAAGCGCAAAGGAAGCCCATAATGTCATCAATCTACGCTCACGCGCCCAGCTGAACCGCCAGATCCGTCAGATCGGAAGCTGCAAAGTCAATCGGCGCGTGCGGCTTTGCTTCGCCCTTGCCTGGCCCGCGCTCATTGGTCCGCGCGATATGCGCGGTGCGCAGCCCGACTTTGGCGGCAGCCAGCAGATCGCTGGTGTGGGCGGCGACCATCATGCAGGAGGCCGGGGGCAGATCGAGAGCCTCGCAAGCGGCGAGATATACGCGCGGCTTGGGCTTGTAGTCGCCCGCCGTCTCCGCCCCAAGCACGGCGTCCCAAGGCAAACTGTTGCGACGTGCGAGATCGACCATGAGGGAGATATTGCCGTTGGATACGGGAGCGAGCACGAACCGCGCCTTGAGGCGCGCCAGCCCGCCCGCCACGTCCGGCCATGCGTCGAGACGATGCCACGCGAGATTGAGCTCGCGCGCCGTGTCCTCTCCCGGACCGGAGATGCCGAAGCGCGGCAGAATGCGGTCAAGATTGCGCCGATGCAGCAGGTCAAGTTTGCAGAACGGGATTCGTCCGGCGCGCACCTCCTGCATCGCAGGCTGATACTCGTCCCGCCACGCTTCGGCAAAAGCGAGCCAATCGAGGCTGTAGCCGAGCGGCTGGAGAATGCGCTCGGCTTCGCGGGCCACTCCGCCGCGCCAGTCAACGAGGGTGCCGAAGACGTCAAAGAACAGCGCGGCCACCGAGATCACGCGGGTTCCATCCCCTTGGCCTTGAGCACAGCGGCCGCGGCCGGACCCGAGAGCGTCTCAAGCAGAGCCTTGGCGGCGGCAGGCTCCTTCCCGCTCGCCGACAGCGCAGCTGCGTAGATCGTGTAGTTCTGAAGGTCCGCCGGGAGGGGACCCACCAAGGCGACGCCCTTCACCGGCAGGATCTCGCTGATCTGATGAATGCCGAGCTCAGCCTCGCCCCTGGCGATATGCTCGGCTACCGCGCCGCCCGGAACGAGCCTGCTCTTTCCTCTCATCTCGGCGGCAATGCCCAGCTTCTCGAGCATCCGTGCCACATAGATTCCGCTCGATCCGCCACCTGCCGGGTCGATGTAAGCGATCGATTGCGCGGCCAGCAGCGCTCTTTTGAACGCCTCATCGCTGCTGATGTCGGGCCTCGCGGCACCCTCCTTCACAACCACTCCAATGCCGACCCGCGCAAGATCCTTGCGGCTCCCGGCAACGAGCACGCCTTTCCCTGCCAAGATATCGATGGCCGCCGGGGTCAGCACGGCGAGGTCGAAATTCTCACCAGTCTCGATTCGCTTGGCAAGCACACCGACGGTGGCGTTATCGACCTTCACCTGATGGCCGGTCTGCTCCTCGAAGTCGGGCAGCAAGGCCAGGAGCACCTGCTTGAATGCACCGGCGGTCAGCACCTTGATCTCGGCAGCAGCAGCGCCGCGTGGCGCGCCAGCTGCAGTCAGCACCATGGCCATTGTCACCAGCATCATTCGCATTTCTCTCGTCCTCATCAATCGCGGGGGTCGGGGCAAATCGGCATCACCCCCTGCCCGCGGGGCTGTCCCATCGATGAAGCAGGAGCTGGCCGCCGAAACAAGCCCTCGGGATTCTACCCCTTTGCACGAGCCAAGCTCCGCGCTTGACTAATTTGCAATCCAGTTTACTTTGCAGCGCAAAGCTAGGCGGCGGGCTATGATGCAGGATCTGGATAAGGCCTTGGCCGACATCGCGGCTATCCGAACGCAAATGGCGCGCGGAACCGAATTTCGCGGCTACGGTCCCTTGACCGTTGCCGCTACGGGCCTGCTCGCGTTTCTCGCCGCCGGATTGCAAGTGCTCTGGGTTCCGGATCCCCTGAACGACGTGTTGAAATATATCGCTTTATGGGTCGCGGCCGCGGCCATGTCGGTCGTGCTGATCGGCATAGAGATGGTGGCCCGCTCGCGCCAGATCCATTCGGGTCTCGCCGACGAGATGATCTATGCCGCAACCGAGCAGTTCATACCGGCGGGAGTAACGGGTGCGTTGCTCACGGTCGTATTGTATCGATTCGCGCCGCAGTGCCTCTGGATGCTGCCCGGACTTTGGCAGCTGATATTCGGTCTTGGTTTCTATTCCTCTTGCCGCTCGCTCCCGCGGCCGATGTTTGCAGTCGGGACTTGGTATCTCGCCCTGGGATTGAGCAACCTGGCCTTTGCGGGCGGCGTCAATGCGCTCTCGCCCTGGGCGATGGCTGCGCCATTCGGCATCGGCCAGCTCTTGATGGCCGGCATTCTCTATCGAAGCGCCGGAGCAGACGATGCCGAAGGCTAAGGCGAAAGGTGAGCAGCACGGCCGCTTCGCCTATGACGGGCTCGATCGCGTGATCCACGAGAAAGCACGTCTGAGCGTGCTGACCTCGCTGGCCGCCCACCCCAAGGGCCTGGTATTTGGCGATTTGAAGCAGCTGTGCGCCCTCACCGATGGAAATCTCAGCCGACACCTGCAGGTTCTTGAAGCCGCCGATCTCATTGCCATCGAGAAGGGTTACGACGGCAATCGCCCGCAAACGATCTGCCGGATCACCGCGGAAGGACGCCGGCGCTATCTCGACTACCTGAAGGTGCTGGAGCAGGTGGTGCGCGACGCCGCAAGCGCAGCCAAACCAAGCCGGCTGCCCCTGAACTTGCAGCGTTTGACGACGGCGTGATCCTCTTTTTTTACACCGGGGCTTTGTGATGCAAAGTACTCCAAATACAAAAGATGGTCTGCACGTTGCCATCATCATGGACGGCAACGGCCGATGGGCGATGCGTCGCGGGCTGCCGCGATCGGCCGGACATCGCGCCGGCGTGGCGGCAGCTCGCAGCGTCGTGGAGGCTGCGCCCGATCTTGGCATCGCCACGCTGACGCTTTTTGCGTTCTCGTCCGACAACTGGCGCCGGCCTGAAAGCGAGGTCGAGGCCCTGATGCAGCTGCTGCGGCGCTACATTCGGACAGAGCTTCGCCGCCTGATCGAAAGCGGTACGCGTCTCACCGTCATCGGTCGTCGCGATCGACTGCCATATGACCTGGCCGCGGAGATCGGCGACGTTGAGAACAAATCCGCCAGCGGAGGGCGCCTCCATCTGCAGATTGCCATCGACTACTCCTCTCGGAGCGCGATTGCTCACGTTGCGGCTGGCTGGCTGGCCGACGATTCTCCGTCCTACCAGGCGTTTCGGCGGCTGCTTGCCTGGCAAGGCAGTGGCTCTGGCGCCGATGTCGATCTGCTCATTCGCGCCGGTGGCGAAAAAAGGCTTTCCGATTTCTTGCTGTGGGAGTGTGCGTACGCCGAGCTCTGTTTCACCGAGACGCTATGGCCCGATTTCAGCGCGGAAAATCTGCGCGCGGCCATCACCGATTTCCGAAATCGCGAGCGACGTTTCGGCGGGCTCCCTTCGCTCAATCAGGCGGTCGCGGCCGAATGAGGCAGCTGCATTGCGCGGGCCTGTTGCGGGCCTTGTCGAGCCCACGTGAGGCTGAAAGATCGCGATCAACCCATCGCAGCAGGACTCGCGCGGCTACGCTAGTCCGCGTTGGCGGCAGCACGCCGGCATGCTAGCGCGCCGACATGCCTGCGCTGATCCTTCCGCTTCCAGAAATGGCGACCCATTTGCCTCCACGCGGAGCCTTGCTCGGCCTCGATCTCGGCAGCAAGACCATCGGTGTTGCCACCAGCGATCCGGCACGGCGTATTGCGACCGGGGTGGAAACAATCACAAGAAAAAAGTTTGCCAGCGACGCGACGCGTCTCCTCGCCCTCGCAGCTGAGCGCAAAGCTGCTGGATTTGTGCTCGGCCTGCCGCTCAATATGGATGGCAGCGAAGGCCCGCGGGTACAGTCTACCCGCGCGTTTGCCAGGAACCTCGGCCGCATGACCGAGCTTCCGATCGCGCTCTGGGACGAGCGGCTGTCAACCGTCGCCGTCGAGCGCACGCTTATTGCTGCGGACGTGACCCGCGAGCGCCGCGCCAAGGTCATCGACCAGCACGCGGCCGTGTTCATCCTGCAGGGAGCACTGGACCGCTTGGCCCGCGGCAGCGTGTAGGGAGCAGTGTATCAGCAGTGGTCGGGTACAAGCCTGCTCAGGAAGCAGGAATCGACAGGCGCACCCGGCTTCACGCGCAGCGCCCGATAGCGCAAGAACCCGCTCTTCCGGTCGAAGCCGTTGGAGAGCTCCCAGGAAGGTTCGACGCGCAGGCCGGGGGTATAGGCGTAGGCGGCATATGGGTCGACGTAGCCCTGCGGTTGACCGACCGCACCGGGCGCAACCCGGACAGTCTGGGCGGATACCGCAGCAACTCCCATTACGCTGATCGCGGCGATCAGTGCACCCGCGCTCAACATCTTCTGCAAAGTGTTGCTCATATGGATTCTCCGCGGTCCCGACGGCCGGAGAATGCGCCTCCAAGGACCGGCCGGGATTGAAAGGTTTTGCACTTCAACTCGACCACATGCTCGGCGAGGACTCTGATTCCCCATTTTGCGCAACAGGCCCATCATAATCATGTGCTTGCCACGCACAAGGAGCGCTCGGAAGTATTTAAATCGGGGTGGAAAGCCCGATCCCTCAGGCTCATCCGGTGGGCAATGCGCGGCCAAGCAGAAGCTGGACCTCGCTGGGCTCAAGCCTGCTCGTTCCCAGGATGCCGCCGTGCGGCTCATGGAGCCGCGTGCGCGCGAATATTTCGGCCACCGCCGGCGCACATTCGCGCAAGGCGGCCGCGGCGGCAAGCAAAGCGAGCCGGCCGACCGCAAGCCGTGCCGCAGCTTCAGTGTGCTTGGCGGAAAATGACTCCTGAATGAACGTCGCAGAACGGCTGCTTCCCGGAAGATCCTGGGTATCCCTCCCGAGGGCCTCCAGCACCGCAGACATGACCACGGGCTCGCTCGCCAGTGCACGCAGCACATCCAGGCACATCACGTTGCCAGAACCCTCCCAGATCGCATTGACGGGCGCCTCGCGATAAAGTCGGGGCAGCAGGTTCTCCTCGACATAACCATTGCCGCCGAGGCACTCCATCGCCTCATAGATGAGGGCAGGAGCAGTCTTGCACACCCAATATTTCACAGCGGGCGTGAGCAGGCGGGCCCCTGCTCCCTCGTGCTCATTGCCCGCGGCGAGATCGAACGAACGCGATAGCCGGATCACGAGCGCAGTCGCCGCCTCGACCTCGAGTGCCATATCGGCGAGCACCGCGCGCATCAAGGGCTGATCGACGAGAAGCGTCTGAAATACCCTGCGATGGCGCGCGTGGTGGAGCGCCTGTGCAAGCGCCATGCGCATGATCCCGGCCGACGCAATGGCGCAATCCAGTCGCGTGAGCTGAACCATGTTGATGATGGTGCGCACGCCCCTGCCCTCCTCGCCGACGCGCCAGGCAAAGGCCCCTGCGAACTCCACCTCCGAGGACGCATTCGACCGGTTGCCGAGCTTGTCCTTCAGGCGTACGAACCGAAGCGCATTGACGCTCCCGTCGGGGCGAAATCGGGGCATGAGAAAACAGGTCAGCCCGCCCGGGGCTTGCGCCAGCACCAGGAAAGCATCGCACATGGGTGCCGACATGAACCACTTCTCACCAGTGATCGCATAGCCGTCGCCTTCGCGCTCGGCACGGCTGGTATTTGTGCGGACATCCGTGCCGCCCTGTTTTTCCGTCATGCCCATTCCAAGCGTGATGCCCAATTTCTTCCACCACGGCTGAAAGCGCAGATCGTACTCACGCGCAACAATGCCAGGGATGAGCCTGGTCGCGAGCGCCGGCTCAACTGCGAGCGCAGCAAGAGCCGCGCGCGTCATGGTGATGGGACACAAGTGTCCGGTTTCGATCTGCGCGGCCATGTAGAAGCGAGCGGCGCGGAGAACCTGCGCCGGGGCTGCTGCCGGGCCCGCATCGTCGCGCCAGGTCGAAGCATGCAACCCGGCGGCGATACTTTGAGTCATGAAATGATGATAGGCCGGATGGAACTCGACGACGTCGAGCCGATATCCCCTTGGGTCGAAGCGGCGGAGCTTCGGCGGATTCTCATTGGCCTCGCGCGCCAGATCGAACATCTCGGCTCTACCCCAGTGGCGGCCGAATTCCGCCAGCGCCGCGCCGTGCTCTCCGCCCGCATTTGCGATGATGGCATCCCGCAGCGGCTGATCGCTGCCGTAGAGATCAACATCGACATAGGGCGGCGATTGGTTGAGGAGGCCGTCAGGATCGAAGCGTATGGGCATCACGCCTATCCATTGCCGTCTTGGCATCGCGCCGTTGAAGACGCATCTCCGGCAGGCCGCCAACGGCCGAAGATGCCCCGTTCCCGCTGTGGAGTGACCGAGCGCGACCCTTGTCCGCGGGAAGAACTGATCCTATAGGTGCCACTTTAATGAACATCGCTCAAAACGCTCATGTTCTCGCCGGCCAGCGATGGCTGCGGCGGAGCGAGGAACTTGCGCGCGAGGGTCGGGGTCATCTCCTCCGACTTGCGGAAGCGGTTGAATTCCCGGCCTCGAGCGAGCTGCCGATGAGGCCCGCTCTGACCTCTGCGGCCGTCTTTTGTTGCCGGTCCCAACGCCAGCGCTCAAGAGCAGACGCATGACAACAGCTCGTCCAGCCAAAAAGCCGATCATTCGTCACGTCGTCTCCATCAACGATCTCACGAACATAGAGATCGAGCAAATCTTCCAGGTCGCGCAAGCCTTCCTCGATGAGCTTTCAGACAAGTCGCTTCCATACCGGATTGGTCGCAGCACCACCTTGGGAGCCAAATCCATCCTTGCCACACTCTTTTATGAACCCAGCACGCGAACCCGCCTGTCGTTTGAGAGCGCAATGCTTCGTCTGGGCGGAGAGAACATTACCAGCGCCGATCCGAACACAAGCTCCGCCGCCAAGGGCGAGAGCCTGGCGGATTCCGTGAGGGTCATATCGAATTATGCCGACATCATCGTGATACGTCACCCCAAGGACGGCGCCGCCCGTCTCGCAGCGGACTATTCCACCGTTCCTGTAATAAACGGAGGTGACGGCAGTCACGAGCACCCCACCCAGACTCTCTGCGATCTGTTCACTCTGAAGACCAAGAAGAGGACTTTGCGCAACTTGAGCGTAGCGATTTCCGGCGATCTGAAAGGAAGCCGGACCGTGCACTCGTTTGTTTACGCGCTGGCGAGGTTCGGGGCGCACATAGCGCCCAGGCCGGCTCCCGGAATGGATCTGCCAGCTCACGTGGACAAACGACTGCGCGAAGAATTCAGGTGCACCATCGATCCCAACGGGCCGATCGGGGTACTTTACCGCACGCCAGACGAGCCGCACCAACCAACGCTGTTCGCAGAACCCGAGTACAGGATCGTCACGGGCAAGCCGACCATTGGCGCCGTCTATGTCACGCGTTTTCAAAAGGAGCGTTGGAGCAACAAGGATCAAGCCTATCCGACCGTAGATGCCGAATTCCTGAAGCAGCCCGAATTCTCTCATGCCAGCGTCCTGCACCCGCTGCCCCGGGTGGGCGAGCTGGACGTGTCGGTGGATTCCGACACTCGCGCAATCTATTTTCAGCAAGCCGCATATGGCGTACCAATCCGGATGGCACTGATTTCTCTGCTGCTGGGGCTTCGCAAAGGCAAATCTCTGCATAAATTCGAGGGCGGGTTCGAAAATGAGCGTGTCCCGGCTTACGATCAGCCCCGAGACGAGGGTCTCCAATGCCCAAACGCAAATTGCATCGTGCACGACCCGTCTGAAAGGCCGTACGTACGCAACAAGTTCCAGCTGATAAGGCTCAGTTCGCTGCCCACGCAGAAATTGAGATGCGCGTATTGCGAAACCGACGTCGAAGACTTTGTGATAGCCAGCAAGAAAAATAAATGGTTCACCCCCGACATCGCTTCGTTTCTCAGAATCAACGGAGAGAATTTCCGGGATTTTCTTGCATTTTCGTCAGCACCGGACGCTCGTAATGCCGGTTTCCACTTGCGCAAGCATTTCGCCCCGCAGCCCGCACTGGCGCGAGCCAAGGCTCGCGCGCGAGGCGCCTGACCCGTGGCACTCTCCTATGCTGCCGCTTTGGTGCTTGGCTATCTCTGCGGCTCCATTCCGTTCGGACTGCTGCTGACACGGCTTGCCGGGACTGAGGACATTCGTTCCATCGGCTCCGGCAACATCGGCGCAACCAACGTGCTGCGAACGGGGCGCAAGGGCCTCGCCGCCGCCACCCTCGTTGCTGACGCCCTCAAGGGCACCGTGGCGGTACTCGCGAGCGAGCACCTCTGGGGGCGCGACGTTGCACTTGTCGCAGGAGCCGGGGCTTTCCTCGGTCATGTTTTTCCGGTCTGGCTCGGATTCCGCGGCGGCAAGGGTGTTGCCACCTACATCGGCGTTCTCCTTGCGCTGGCCTGGCCGGCGGCGATTGGCTTTGCTGTGGTATGGCTCGGTGTCGCGGCGCTCACCCGGTATTCCTCGCTCGCTGCCCTCATCGCAAGCGCCGTGACCCCCGTCCTGCTCTGGAGCCTCGGCCGCCTTCCCGAAGCGGTGCTGTTTGCGCTTCTCACCCCGATGACCTGGATCATGCATCGCGCGAACATCGAGAGGCTGGTGCAGGGAACAGAGGCGAAAATCGGGAACCACAGCGCTCGCTCCTGATGGGCACCCGGACCGAATTGTCGACGAAGCGCTGCTGCGGACAGGCTTGCAGCCAGGTCGTGAAGGGATGACGTGAGCGGCGACGACAATCAGGCTCTCATACCGAGCGACGAGCAAAAGCTGGACTGGCTTTGTCTTATTCGCAGCCAGCATGTTGGTCCGCGAATATTTCGGGCGCTGATGACCCGTTACGGGAGCGCGCGCGCCGCCCTTGATGCGCTGCCCACGTTGGCGCGACGGGGCGGAGCGCCGGCTCCTTCACGCATCTACTCACGCGATAATGCCAAGCGCGAGCTCGCCGCAATGAAGGCGCTTGGGGTGAGCCTTATCGCCATGAGCGAGGTGACTTATCCGCAGCGCCTGCGAATGATTGACGGCGCGCCGCCGCTTCTCGCGGTGCGGGGCAACGTCACGACGCTGGGACTGCCCATGGTCGCGATTGTCGGAGCGCGCAACGCCTCGGCCGCGGGGCTGCGCTTTGCCGAGCATCTCGCGCGCGATCTTGGCCACGCCGGGTTCATCATAGTTTCAGGCTTGGCGCGCGGCATCGATGCCGCCGCGCACCGTGGGAGTCTCGGTTCGGGTACGATCGCCGTATTGGCCGGAGGGCATGACCAGATCTACCCACCTGAACACGCAAGCTTGGCCAATGCCATTCTGGCGCAAGGCCTTCTCCTCTCCGAGATGCCGCTCGGATGGCAGCCGCGTGCCGGCGATTTTCCCCGTCGCAACCGGCTCATTTCGGGGCTGGCGGCCGGGATCGTAGTGGTGGAGGCGGCAAAGCGTTCGGGCTCTCTCATCACCGCTCGCCTTGCGCTCGAACAAGGGCGTGAGGTTTTCGCAGTACCAGGTTCTCCCCTCGATCCTCGCGCCGAGGGGAGCAACGATCTCCTCAAGCAGGGGGCGACCATCGTCACGGAAGCAGACGATGTGATCTCGGCGTTGCGTCCGATCCTCGGACGTCCCGTCGAGCTGCCGGCCGAGGAACCGGAACGCGTGGACGCGCAGGCGCGCGAGCCTGACACTGACGAGCGGTCGCGCATCGTTGATTTGCTCGGACCGACACCGACCTCCGTGGATGATCTCATTCGGTTGTCGGGCTGCTCCGCAGGGACAGTACGAACGGTCCTGCTCGAGCTTGAGCTCGCTGGCCGCATCCATCGCCATGGCGCAGGTCTTGTCTCGCTGATCTGAGGTGCTCTTGGGTAGCAGGGACATTCGCCGACAGGGGGAATTTTGCGTGACGGAATTGCCGCAAGACCGGCTGGCTCAGACGCCTTACGCAACTGTGGGCTACCGGCTGGCGGGGACGCCGTATACGACGGTTGGGTACCGCGTCGCGCGCGTGCCGTACACCACAGTCGGTTATCGCCTGGCAAGGGAGGCGTACACTACCGTCGGCTATCGGCTCGCCCGGCAGGCATACACCACGGTCGGCTATCGCCTTGCACGGCAGCTCAAGTAATCCGTGTCTCATTATGATTAATATCGTAACAGTTGCGCTCTTGCAGCTCGATTCGTGGGGTTTCAGGGGCCCGGTCCAGCGTCCGATCCGGGCCGGCCTTTGACACGCAGGGTTGACATTCCCATGTATGGCCGCAACAAACGCGGCCCCCGTTTCGCCTTGATATCTCGGTTTCTACTTCTAACTCCTTGGAAATATTGGAAATAGATGAATATTGTCGTTGTCGAGTCGCCGGCCAAGGCCAAAACCATCAACAAATACCTTGGCCCGGACTACGAAGTATTGGCCTCTTTTGGCCACGTCCGGGATCTTCCGGCCAAGAACGGCTCGGTCGATCCCGAGCACAATTTTCGTATGATCTGGGAGGTGGACGACAAGTCGCGAAAACGTGTTGATGACATTGCCAAGGCGGTGAAAGGGGCAAAAAAGCTCATTCTCGCGACTGACCCCGACCGCGAGGGAGAGGCCATCTCCTGGCACGTGCTGGAGCTGCTCAAGCAGAAGAACGCGCTCAAGAAGCAGACCATAGAGCGCGTGGTCTTCAATGCCATCACCAAGCAGGCGGTGCTCGATGCCATGAAGCACCCGCGTGGCATCGACGATGCCCTTGTTGATGCCTATCTCGCCCGGCGCGCTCTCGATTATCTCGTAGGATTCACCCTCTCACCGGTGCTGTGGCGCAAGCTCCCCGGCGCGCGTTCGGCGGGTCGCGTCCAATCCGTGGCGCTGCGCCTGGTCTGCGACCGCGAGCTCGAGATCGAGAAATTCGTCCCGCGCGAATACTGGTCGCTGGTCGCCACCCTGGCTACGCCGCGCGGCGACACGTTCGAAGCACGGCTCGTGGGAGCCGATGGGCAGAAGATCCAGCGGCTCGACATCGGCTCCGGCGAAGAAGCCGAAGCCTTCAGGCAAGCCTTGGAACGCGCCGCGTTCGCCGTCGGCTCGGTCGAGGCCAAGCCGGCCAAGCGCAACCCGCCTGCGCCGTTCACCACCTCTACGCTTCAGCAGGAGGCAAGCCGAAAGCTCGGCTTGGCACCGGCCCACACGATGCGCACCGCGCAACGTCTCTACGAGGGCGTTGATATCGACGGAGAAACCGTTGGCCTTATCACCTATATGCGCACGGACGGGGTGGACATTGCTGACGAGGCCATCGCCGATCTGCGTCACGTGATCGGTGCCGATTACGGCACCAGCTACCTTCCGTCCTCGCCGCGCAAGTACCAAACCCGGGCCAAAAATGCCCAGGAGGCGCACGAGGCGATAAGACCCACCGACGTGGGCCGCCGCCCCAGCGCAGTAAGATCGTATCTCGATGCCGATCAAGCCAGGCTCTACGAGTTGATTTGGCTGCGTGCGATGGCAAGCCAAATGGAGTCGGCGGAACTCGAGCGCACCACCGCCGACATCGTCGCTCGCGCGGGAGGACGCGTGATCGATCTGCGCGCAACGGGCACGGTGGTGAAGTTCGATGGCTTTCTGACCCTCTATCAGGAGGGACGCGACGACGACGCCGATGACGAGGAGAACCGGCGTCTGCCCGAAATGCGCGCCGGGGAAAAGCTTGCCAAGCGCAAGATCGACGCGAGCCAGCACTTCACCGAGGCCCCGCCGCGCTACTCCGAAGCCTCGCTGGTCAAGCGCATGGAGGAGCTCGGCATCGGACGGCCATCGACTTATGCGTCCATTCTGCAGGTGCTCAAGGATCGCGGATACGTTCGCATCGACAAGAAGCGGCTTGTGCCCGAAGACAAAGGGCGGGTTTTGACGGCGTTTCTCGAGAGTTTCTTTTCTCGCTACGTAGAATATGGCTTCACCGCCGATCTCGAGGAGCAGCTCGATCGCATCTCCAACAATGAGATAGCTTGGCGCGACCTCCTGCGCGACTTCTGGCGCGAGTTCACGGCCGCTGTCGGCGACATCAAGGAGCTTCGGGTCGCCGCGGTTATCGATGCCCTCGATGAGATGCTGGCTCCGCACTTGTTTCCACCGCGCGAGGACGGCGGCGATCCGCGCAAGTGTCCGAGCTGCGAGACCGGCCGCCTCTCCCTCAAGCTCGGAAGATTTGGCGGCTTCATCGGCTGCACGAATTATCCGGAGTGCCGCTATACGCGCCAGCTCGCCCGGACCAACGGGTCAGGTCCCGAAGGGGGGATGAGAAAGCTCGGCGAGGATCCCAGCACGGGGCAAGCGGTTACTCTGCGATCCGGCCGCTTCGGGCCCTATCTGCAACTGGGCGAAGCCGGCAATGGGGACAGTGGCAAGCCGAAGCGCGCCAGCGTGCCCAAGAGTACGTCGCCCGACGACATCGACCTTGATCAGGCACTCGCGCTGCTTTCGCTTCCGCGCGGAGTCGGCAGGCATCCCGAGGACGGGGAGCTGATCATGGCCGGGATTGGCCGCTTCGGGCCTTACATCCAGCACGGCAAGACCTTTGCTACCCTCGGTTCAGTTGATGAGGTTTTAACCGTCGGTTTGAATCGCGCGGTTACGCTGATCGAGGAAAAACGTGCGCGGGCCCCGCGCAGCGCCCGGTTCGGCAGGGCGTCGGGGCGCGATCTAGGGCAACATCCGGAGAAGGGTGGCCCAATCCTGGTGAAGACCGGCCGGTACGGCCCTTACGTGACCCATGCCGGCGTGAATGCGACTCTTACCTCCGACATGAGTCCCGAGTCGATTTCTCTCGAACAGGCCGTGGAGCTACTGCGCGCAAAGAGCGCGCGCGGAGCCGGCGCGAAAACCCAGAGCACATTGCCTGGCAAGCCTCGCAGCTCCGCGCGCAAGGCGAAGTCGAGCCAAAGGCCTGCTGCAAAGACGAACTCGGCAGCTAAAAATGAAAAAAAGCCGCCGCTAAGGGCAAAGGCGAGGTGAAGACTACCGCGTGCGGGAGCAGGACGCGCATTAGGCCGCAAGCATAGACCTCCGATGTCTTTACTGAACGCCCTTCCGTGCCTCTCGATATGAAGCCCTCGCGGAGCAAGCCTGCTCTTCCCTCCAAAGACGAGCTTATCGCCTTCATTAGCGGCCAGGCTGGAAAAATCGGCACGCGCGAGATTGCACGGGCTTTCAGCTTGAAGAATGCCGACCGTATCGCGCTCAAGCACATGCTGCGGGAGCTTGCGGATGAGGGCCGCATCGAACGTCGGCGCAAGAGGCTGCATCGCCCGGGAATATTGCCCCAAGTCGTGGTTGCGGACGTGACTGGACGCGACGCCGATGGCGAGCTCATTGCGGTCCCTACCGAATGGGACGAGGCGGAGCATGGGGCCGCCCCGAGGATCCGTGTTCACATCGCGCGCCGCGCACACCCCACCGAAGTCGCAGGTGTGGGCGACCGCGCCCTGCTGCGGGTTGAAGAAGCCCGCGACGACAAGGATGCGGTGGGCCACAGCGGGCGCGTCATCAAGCTCATTGAAAGGGCGAAGCAACGCGTGCTTGGCATATTCCGCTCCAGTGCAACGGGGGGCGGCCGTCTACAACCCATCGACAAGAAGCAGCTCGGCCAAGAGCTTCTCATTCCGGCGGGAGCCGAGGCAGAAGCGGCAGATGGCGATCTGGTCGCCGTCGAAGTGACGCAGCGCAAAACCGGGTATGGTTTGGCCGGTGCCCGAGTGAAGGAACGATTAGGCTCGCTTGCGAGCGAGTGGGCCATAAGCCTCATCGCCATCCATGCGCACTCCATTCCGCACGTTTTTCCACCGGCGGCGCTGGAGGAGTCGGAGCGGATGAAGCCGGCCACGCTGGGATCGCGCGAGGATTGGCGCGACCTCCCGCTGGTCACAATCGATCCAGCCGATGCCAAGGATCACGATGACGCGGTGCATGCGGCACATGATGACGATCCCAACAACGCGGGGGGCTTCATTATTACCGTCGCGATTGCAGACGTCGGTCACTATGTGCACCCCGGTTCGGCGCTGGATCGTGAAGCTCTATGGCGTGGGAATTCAGTTTATTTTCCGGACCGCGTTGTCCCGATGCTGCCCGAGCGCATCTCGAACGATTTGTGCTCGCTGCTGCCGGGAAAGGATCGGGCTGCGCTCGGGGTGCGCATGGTGCTCGGCGCGGACGGGCGCAAGCGTTCCCATACTTTCCACCGCGTGCTGATGCGCTCGATTGCGCGGCTGAATTACGTGCAGGCGCAGGCAGCGATCGACGGCTGGCCGGATGAGATCACCGGCCCGCTGCTTGGATCCGTGCTTGAACCGCTCTACGCCGCGTATCGGGCGCTCAAGCACGCACGCGACGAGCGCGCGCCGTTGGATCTCGATCTTCCCGAGCGCAAGATCGTGCTGAGCGCGCACAACACCGTGGACCACGTGGTCACGCCCGAGCGTCTCGACGCGCACCGCCTGATCGAGGAGTTCATGATCCTCGCCAATGTGGCCGCGGCGGAGTCTCTCGAGCGGGCCCGCGTGGCGCTGATCTACCGCGTGCATGACGCGCCCGATCCGCAACGCGTAAGCGCTCTGCGCGAGTTTCTGCAAAGCCTCGATATTTCCTTTCCGAAAGCGGGAGCGCTGCGCGCCGCCCAATTCAACCGCATTCTGCAGCGAGTGAAAGGTCGAGACGCCGAGAAGCTCGTCAACGAAGTGGTGCTCCGAACCCAAGCACAGGCCGAGTACGCTGCCCAGAACTACGGGCATTTCGGACTTAATTTGCGCCGCTATGCGCATTTCACCTCGCCCATTCGCCGCTATGCCGATCTCCTCGTACATCGCGGCCTCATTCGCGCCTTCAGGCTCGGTGACGGAGCGCTGCCGGAAGCGCATGATGCTGCGGCGCTTGCCGAAATCGGCGCGCAGATATCGGCCGCGGAACGGCGCGCCATGAAGGCAGAGCGCGAGACCTTCGATCGCCTGCTCGCCCATTTTCTCGCCGACAGGATCGGCGCAATCTTCGAAGGTCACATCTCGGGTGCCACCCGCGCCGGCCTGTTCGTGAAGCTTGACGACACCGGCGCTGATGGCTTCATCCCGGCGCGCACTCTGGGATCGGACTATTTCCGCTATCACGAAGACCGCCACGCCTTGATCGGCGACCGCAGCGGAGAGACTCATCGTCTCGGTGACCGGGTGACCGTACGGCTTGTCGAGGCGGCTCCAGTTGCCGGTGCCTTGCGATTCGAGCTGTTGACGCAGGCCCGCACTGGCGAGGTGCGCCGGAAACCGAGGCGTTACGCCAGAGACAACCCCTCCGCCGGCGTCCAAGCCAGGGTAAAACGCCGCAGATGACTTCCGATATCCCCGCGATCGATGCCCCAGAACGGCGCACGGCTGACAAACCGCCACTGAGGCTCACCCCAGCGACCGAGCGCCCCAAGGATGCGGCAACGCTCATCCTCCTCGACCGCTTCGGGCCGACGCCGAAAGTCCTGCTCGGAAAGCGCCACGCGAGCCACAAGTTCATGCCGGGAAAATTCGTCTTTCCCGGTGGGCGCGTCGACCCTGCCGACAGGCACATGCCGGTTGCGAGGCCGCTTGACCCGGCCGCGCAATCCAAGCTCATGAAGCGGCTTGCCCGCCCAAGCCCTGCCAAGGCACGTGCACTTGCGCTAGCCGCAATCCGGGAAACGTTCGAAGAGACCGGATTGCTGCTCGGTGCCTCGGCGACCGAAATTCCAGCTGTCCCGAAAGGGCCTTGGCAAGCGTTCGCCCAGGCCAACATCCTGCCGGACCTGCAAGACTTGTATTTCATCGGCCGGGCGGTAACGCCGCCGGGCCGAACGCGCCGGTTCGATGCGCGCTTCTTCGCGCTCGACGCCACCGCAATAGCTCACCGCATTGAAGGCGTAACCGGACCGGAGGCCGAGCTGGTGGAGCTCGTCTGGATGTCATTGCCGGAGGCAAAACAACTCGACTTGTCGGTGGTCACAGTTGTGATGCTGGAAGAGCTCGAGCTTGGCTTGGCGAATGGGTTTTGTCACGATCGTCCGGTGCCGTTCTACCGGATGCCGTTCGGGCGATTCATACGCGAGATGCTCTGATCGGCACGCACCGCGACGATTCCTTGACATTGAGCCGTCGCGGGCTACGCTCCGCGCCCAATTTAACCGGTTGAGGTTCCCCCATGGCGAAGGCCACCACCATCAAGGTAAAGCTTGTCTCCAGCGCAGATACGGGTTTCTACTACGTTACCCGCAAGAATTCACGCACCATGACCGACAAGCTGGTGAAGAAAAAATATGATCCGGTTGCCAAGAAGCACGTCGAGTTCCGCGAATCGAAAATCAAATAGCCTGCGCGGGCCCTATCGGACGGCGCCTGGGCGCATAAGGGGTAATTCGGGTCTGCTGCCCCAAAATGTACTGAGGCGCGTTTCCCGCAGTGCGGAACGAGGTGGCCGGTCGGTGGCAGTGTCATGAGGAGGCCACTCGCACCGCCTCCCGACCGGCCGAACCCCACGGGACCCAGGAGATGCGGCGGACCTGAGCATTCCGCAGGGTTATCAAAAGGATAGCGCAAGTCATCCCCGCAGCGAGCCTGCTTGCGCCTTGCGCAAAATACCGCAACGGCCCCGGAAATCAACAATTTGCGTTGTCGATTACCAAGGCAATTCGTTCAAGCTAAAGGATTAGGGTTGACGTTTGGCGCTAGGCAGCGTCGGGCACGACGCGGTTGCGGCCATCGCGCGTTGCTCGGTAGAGAGCCTGATCGGCGCGCTTAATCACGGTTGCAGCGTCTTGCGGATTGGTCACCCCGGCAATCCCAATTGAAATCGTCACCGGGACCGAACGCGCGCCCTGCTGGATGACTAAGGGCTCGTTCGCAATGCGCCGACGCAGGCGCTCTGCGACCCTCGTTGCCGCACCGACGTCCGTCTCCGGCATCACCACATTCCTCGCCACCATAGCGGCAAGCGAGATCGATATCTCGGATCCACTTCCGAATCCGCAGCGCCAATTCCCGCAGCACCTCGTCTCCAGCATCATGCCCATGGGTGTCGTTGATCGATTTGAAAAAATCGATGTCAAGCATCAGAACGGTCAGCGGCTTGCCGCGAGCGACAGCCTGCTCCACGAGAGTGTCATCGGCACACTTCCTCAGGCTGCATTCAGAAAGTGCCGAATAGTATCGATAAACTTGCCGACCGAGATGGGCTTGGACAAATAGGCCTCACAGCCGCCTTCCCGAATCCGCTCCTCATCGCCCTTCATTGCAAATGCCGTAACGGCAACGACCGGGATCTCCTTGAGGTCAGGATCCTCCTTGAGCCATTTCGTCACTTCCAGTCCCGACACCTCAGGCAATTGAATATCCATCAGGATCAAGTCGGGCTGATGCCGGCGCGCGAGATCGAGAGCCTCGATGCCGTTGCGGGTGCCCACGGTGCGGTAGCCATGAGCCTCCAAGAGGTCGTGGAAGAGCTTCATGTTGAGCTCGTTGTCTTCCACGATCATTACGATTTTCGACATCCCCGCCCTTCCAACCGACCATCTCCCGAGCCGATTAGCGATGTGCGACGGCTGCATGCCCCCGGCGAGCCATGCGGAGAAAATTAGGGGTCATATGTTACGGAAACGCAAACGCAACCCAAGAATCACTTGCCGCAATTGTGGCCGACAAATAGGCCAAAATCATGGGAATGCAGCGCCTTGCAACTATCGGGTGACGCAGACGCGAAGAAACAGGCGCTCCCGCCCGCAAGCCGTGACGCCGGTCGTCGCGTCTGGGTGACAGCCGCTAATCTAACCGGGCATTACCGGGGTAACATCCATCGTCCGGCGGCTGAGCGCGATATTGAAGGTATAACCGCCGAATAGATCGACCATGGTTATGAAGATGAGCAGCGCCGCCGCTTCCCAACGTTGCGGCGTATCAAGAAGGTGCGGCTTCCCGAATGCGACGATGAGGACGACCGCCAAAGGAACCAGCGAGGCCATCCCATCCACGACGCCCACGAATCGATTGGCGGTCACCGGCAAGCTGAAGGGAATGGAGATGAGCTGATAGGTCAAATAAATCGAGGCCAGCCATGCCATGTTGAACCCTAGGCGGTCTGGGGTAAACCAACCAAGGTGCCCTGCGAGCTGCGGAAACGAGCCCGCATACCAGAAGAAATAGGCCTCCCAGACCGCAAGTCCCAGCGCGAACAGAATGCTTATGCCTGCGACGGAAAGATGCGACCTGCGCATGCGTGCCTCCATGGGTCCTAGGGCGCACCTCACCTATCCGACATTACGCCCAGGCGTCGACTCCATTTTTTTGGTGTCGGTGCGGCTTGATTTACCGGCGCATCTCGGACTTCCTTGCTGCTCCCCGCCCAGGCCTCCCGACGGAGGGAGGCCATGACAAATTGGGGTACCAGCCACGATGCCGATTCGACCCCGGCCAGAGCACAAAAGGACCCGCGGGGGCCAGCAGCACGAGCAAGCACAAGACTTGGCGGTTGCGGCATTTGAATTTCTCGCCGCAGACTCTCGCCGGCTGCAACGCTTCCTGGAAGCGTCAGGCATTGACTTCGCGGTGCTGCGCTCTGTGACCCGGGAGCCTGATTTCCTTGCTGGCGTGCTCGATCACATCTGCGGCGAAGAGGAGTTGCTCGTTGCATTCGCGGCGGAAAGTGACATCGCGCCCGGTCGTGTCGTCGCGGCCCGCGAAGCGCTTAATGGCCATACGTGGGAGCGCGACATGCCGTGACGGCCGCAGCATGAGGGTTTTGCCTAAGCAGGGCGCAAGACATGCCGGGCTTTTGCCGCGATTGCCGCCGCGACGTCGCCGATAAAGCAGGCCGCTGCCTCGGCTGCGGGTCCCCACGGCTGTTGCACCACGCTGAGGTCGATACGCTGGCAATCGCTCACGTCGACTGCGATGCCTTTTATGCCAGCATTGAGAAGCGCGACGATCCTTCACTGAACGACAAGCCGGTCATAGTGGGCGGCCGTGCCCGCGGCGTCGTGCTCACTGCCTGCTACGTGGCCCGGACGTTCGGGATCAGATCCGCCATGCCCATGTTCGAGGCGCGGCGGCTCTGTCCCCAGGCCACCATAGTTCCTCCACAGATGGATAAATACGCACGCGTCGGGCGCGAGGTGCGCGCGCTTATGAGCAAGCTTACCCCGATCGTGGAGCCGGTATCGGTCGACGAGGCCTTCATGGACCTTTCAGGAACTTCCCGGCTGCATGGTACCAGTCCCGCCAAAGCACTCGCACGCTTCGCTGCAGAGGTCGAGAAGGATCTCGGTATCACCGTCTCCATCGGTCTGTCGTGCAACAAGTTCCTCGCCAAGATCGCCTCCGATCTGGACAAGCCACGCGGCTTTGCGGTGATTGGGCGCGCCGATGCGAGCGCATTCCTGGCACCGAAACCCGTCACCTGGATCTTCGGCGTAGGCAAGATCGCGCAGCAGCGATTGGCCCGCGATGGGGTGCGCACCATCGGCGACCTTCAGCGTCTGGGCGAGCGCGAATTGATGCGGCGATATGGAGCCGAAGGAGTGCGGCTGGCGCGTCTTTCGCACGGCATCGATGATCGGTGCGTGCAGGCCCAGCGCGAAACAAAAAGCATCTCGGCAGAGACAACGTTCGAGCGCGACCTTGCGGATTTTCGGCCGCTCGAGCAGCGCTTGTGGCAGCTTTGCGAACGAGTCTCCTCACGCCTCAAGCACAACGGCCTCGCCGGCTCGACCGTGACGCTCAAGCTCAAGACTGCAGAGTTTCGCTTACATACGCGAGCGCAATCGTTGGCCCACCCCACTCAGTTGGCCGCACGCATTTTCAGCGTCGGACGTAACCTGCTTGCAACGCAAGTGGATGGAACCATGTTCCGTCTCATCGGCATCGGAATGTCATCGCTCGTTACCGCTCAGCGAGCGGAGCTGTCAGATCTGGTCGATCGGCGCACGGCCGAGGCCGAGCAGGCGATGGACCGCTTGCGCGAAAGGTTCGGTGAGACTGCGGTGATCAGGGGACTTGCGCTCAATGCAGACGACGACCTACCGGCGGACGATACATAGAGCATCCGGTCATCTGCAGCGGGGACTCATCACCTGCACGGCTTGCTTTCTCTGAGATCCAGGGAAGTGAGCTCGCCGGAGATGGCAAAATCATTATAGTCGAGCACCAGCGCGCGCGAGATACCATTCTCATAGAGCTCGAATTTGATGGCATACACCGGCGGTTGGTCTGTCTTGGCAGCTCTGTCGAAATAGCTCACCGTAACCGGCCAGCGCTTCATTTCGGCAAGCTCGACCTTGCCTGCCGCTGCATCCGTGGGGACACGTTCGTTCGGAGCTATGCCGCGCCCGATCACGCTCAGAGTATTGAATACCTTATCGCCTTTTTCCGAGCCGTCATACACCGGCAGCTCCAGGATGCTCTTTTCATGGCGGGCGGCTGTGATGATACGACGCATGTGATCGGTCGGAAACACAACCGCGGATTCGATGTCGAACTTTCGCTCTTGCGGCTTGGTCAAAGCGACTTGAACATGCTCGCCGGCGCGTTGCGCCTCGCCGTCGACCGTGTCGAGGAGATTCTCGTTCAGGTAGTTCTGCGATTTGAAGACAAACCGGTTTGCGCTCGCCTCCTCCCAACTGGTCGAGCGCAGGTCGCTGAGGGTGACTTTGCCCTCGCCATTATCCAGCTCCGAGACCTGGCGGAACAGAAGCGCGTAGCCCTCGCAGGAACTACCGGAAAAATCATAAAGAATTCGGCCGCGCGCCGACATCGTCGATGAATTCCCTCGTGAGCGTGCAAGCTTGAGCTCGTACACCGCGCGATGAGATGCAAATTCGAGCTGCGGCTCGGCTGCCAGCGCTACCCTGGAATTGAATGGAATGCCGACGAGGAGCACGGTCAATACACTGACAGCAGCAGCAACCGGCATAGCTCTGGCGAGATCTGGCATGAGGTTCGTCTTGTGGGCGCCCGTGACGCACAAACATAGGGTTCGCGGATCGGTCGCGCAACCTGCCGCGACGACTTGCATGCAAGGGCTCGATAGGCGAAGACACGTTCGCCCATGAAGACTCGGTAACTCGCTTCGAGAGGATTTCCAATATGGCCGGAATGTTTGAACGCAAGCTCACGGAACTCGGCATCTCCCTTCCCAAGCCGGCAAGTCCGGTTGCAAACTATGTCCCCTTCGTGCGGGTCGGCACGTTGCTGTTCGTCTCGGGTCAAGTGTGCCTCGATGAAACCGGCAAGCTGGTCGCCAAGGGCAAGCTTGGAGCCGGCGTTTCGGTGGAGGACGGCCAGAAGGCGGCGCGCGCATGCGCGGTCAATGTGCTGGCGCAGGTCAAGGCGGCAGTTGGAGATCTGGACCAGGTGGCGCGCGTGGCGCGACTTGGCGGATTCATAAACTCCGACCCATCGTTCCTTGAAGGTCCCAAAGTAATGAATGGCGCCTCCGATCTTATGGTCGCGGTATTCGGGGACAAAGGCCGGCATGCTCGAACGACAGTGGGTGTTGCCGTGCTGCCGGGAGATGCGGCCGTCGAAGTGGATGGGGTATTCGAGCTCGCGTGAGCGCGCGAATCGGCCGACCGCGTATCCATTGTCGCTTCGCACTCTGTGCTGGTATGCGACAGAGCACGATGTGTGCTTGCCGAAGAACGGATTCGAAGGGCTTCGGGTCTAAAGACGTAATTGGTCGAGAAGTTGTGGATGTCTTCGATCCAGCTTAGCCTGCGGATAACAAATGCGATCGGCGAGGTCGCCGCGGAAGCTTGGGATGCGTGTGCCAATCCCGGCCAGTCGCTCTCAGCGGATCGCTCCGAGGAGCCCGAAACCCCCTGTGCATCAAAGGCGCATCCGACGAAGTTAGAAACGGCGTACAACCCGTTCATCTCCCATTCCTTCCTGGCGTCGCTGGAATCCTCAGAATCCGTTCGCGCACGCGTGGGCTGGCAACCCATGCATCTTCTCGTCAGCAACGATGAGGGCGCGTTGGAGGGAGCGGTACCCTGCTACATGAAATCCCATTCACGCGGCGAGTACGTGTTCGACCACAGCTGGGCAGAGGCTTATGAGCGCGCCGGCGGCGCGTATTATCCCAAACTGCTGGTCGCGGTGCCCTTCACGCCAGCGACCGGACCCAGGCTCCTGGTTCGCCCCGGGCCACAATCGGAATCGGTGCGCGGTGCCCTTGCCGACGCGTTGATCGATGTATGCCGTCGCACAAGAGCGTCCTCGGTACATGTCACCTTTCCGACCGAGCCTGAGTGGGAGCTGCTCGGCGCTCGGGGCTACCTCAAGCGCACGCATCAGCAGTTCCACTGGGAAAATGCCGACTACCTGAATTTCGACAGCTTTCTCGACGCGCTTTCCTCACGCAAGCGGAAAACCATCAGGCGTGAGCGCGAGGAGGCGCTGGCAAATGGCATAAGCGTACACTGGCTGACCGGCTCCGACCTCACCGAAACCGTGTGGGATCATTTCTTCGAGTTCTACATGGAGACCGGCTCGCGCAAATGGGGGCGGCCTTATCTGACGCGCGCATTCTATTCCCTTGTCGGCGAGAAGATGGGGGACCGTATCCTGCTGGTGATGGCCAAGCGCAACGGTCGCTGGATCGCCGGAGCCATCAATTTTATCGGTGGCGACACGCTATTTGGCCGCCATTGGGGCGCCATCGAGTATCATCCCTTTCTGCACTTCGAGCTGTGCTATTATCAGGCCATCGAATATGCCATCGCGCACAAGCTCGCACGAGTCGAGGCCGGGGCCCAAGGCGAGCACAAGATATCGCGCGGTTATCTACCGAAGACCACCTATTCGGCGCATCACATCGCGGACCCCGGTTTGCGGCGCGCCATCGACGACTTCCTCAAGCGTGAGCGCGCCTATGTAGCCGCGGCCGGAGAGGAGCTTGCGCAAATAGCGCCATTTCGAAAAGAGTGAGCGAGAGCGCCTGCATAACTGCACTCGCGCTCGCTGATCCACCTTTGTCCGGAGGGGCCTTATGCCTGCCTATGATGCAAACAATCTGTTCGCGAAGATCCTGCGCGGTGAGCTGCCGTGCCACAAGATCTACGAGGATGCGAAGACATTTGCATTTCTCGACATCATGCCGCGCGCTCCTGGCCACGGCCTCGTGCTGCCCAAGGCGCCCGCGCGCAACATTCTGGATGTTGCTCCCGACGATCTCGCCCACGTCTTCAGAGTCGTGCAGAAAATTGCCAAGGCGAGCGTCGAGGTTTTTCATGCGGATGGGGTGACGATTCAGCAGTTCAACGAGAGTGCCGGCGGGCAGGTTGTCTTCCATCTGCATGTGCATGTCATTCCACGCCGGCACGGTGTTGCGATGAAGCCGCCCGCAAGCGTGAAGGAAGCGCCAGAGGTCCTGGCAGAGCAGGCCAAGCAGCTGATGACGGCGCTTTCCGCCTGAGTACCCCAAGCTGCGCGACTACGCGGGCTGAAAGGCGGGCATGGAGCGCATCCCGACCGCGCGCCTGAGAACCATATCCGGTACTCTCCAACGCGCTGCTCGTGACTGCCACCTTTCTGGTGACGCCTTATGCCTTCAACTACGATATGGTCGTATACCCAGGCCGTAGTGCGTGGCGCCGCTTCGGAGATGACGGATGAGCGGCAATTGCAGGTTGCATAGCTGATCAGCGAGCTCAAGCCCAGCTCACTCAACCAAAGCGAGTACCAATTAGAGCTCCATTGTAAACAACAACAAATCTGCAATGATTATTCTACTTTGAATTGAGGCGACGGGTCACGACCTGCGGAGCGCCATTACTGTCACTGCATCCTTTGCGTGTAAAGAGGCCCAGAGCAGTGAACTGGCCGGGCCTCGACGTACCTTTTGAGGATACGCTTTTCTACTTGAGTCCCGGCTCAAGGTCAACGCTGTTTCGAAACCGATCAATTGTCTGCCCCCCTCGCCTATACCTTCACCAGCGGCACCTTGGGCACGGAGCCGCGTGGAGAGGAGGGACCATTGTCGTTGCGTGGGCCTGATGGTTTTCGTCGCGGCGGCCGCCGCTTTGCCTTCGCACCGGCTCGCTCGGGGATCTTTTCCGGCTTCGGGGTAACCGGTCCGTCCAGATATTCAAAGCCGAGCTTCTCTGCGCCACTCTCGTCCGTGGCAGCCACGACGCGCACATGTCCGCCAGCCTTGAGACGGCCGAACAGCACCTCATCAGCGAGGGGCTTTTTAATGGTCTCCTGAATGAGCCGGGCCATGGGACGCGCACCCATCTGCTCATCGTAGCCATGGTTGATGAGCCACTTGGCAGCCTCCTCGGAAAGCTCGATCGTCACGTCGCGGTCACCCAGCTGCGCCTCCAGCTGCAGCACGAACTTCTCCACCACCTTGGCAATGATCTCGGGCGTGAGATGCGCGAACGTGATGATGGCATCGAGGCGATTGCGAAATTCGGGCGCGAACATTCGATTGATGGCCTCGATGTCGTCCCCTTCCCGCTTGATGCGGGTGAACCCGTAAGCCTGTCGCGCCAGGTCTGCTGCGCCGGCATTGGTGGTCATGATGAGAATAACGTTGCGGAAATCCACCTGCTTGCCGTTGTGATCCGTGAGCTTCCCATGATCCATGATCTGCAGCAGCACGTTGAACAGGTCGGGGTGCGCCTTCTCGATCTCGTCGAGAAGCAGGACGCAATGCGGATGCTGGTCCACGCCATCGGTGAGGAGACCACCCTGGTCGAACCCGACGTATCCGGGCGGAGCTCCGATCAGGCGCGAGACCGTGTGCCGCTCCATGTACTCGGACATGTCGAAGCGGATCATTTCCACGCCCAAAGCCGTGGCAAGCTGCTTTGCCACCTCGGTCTTGCCGACCCCGGTCGGTCCCGAGAACAGGTAGCACCCGATAGGCTTCTCAGGCTCACGCAACCCGGCGCGAGCGAGCTTGATGGAGGCAGATAGCGCAGTGATCGCGCGATCCTGCCCGTAGACCACCTGCTTGAGGGTCTGATCAAGATGCTGAAGCACCGCGGCGTCATCCTTCGACACGGTCTTGGGCGGGATGCGGGCCATCGTCGCGATGGTCGTTTCAATCTCCTTCAAGCCGATCGTCTTCTTACGGCGGCTCTCCGGCAGCAGCATCTGCGCAGCCCCGGATTCGTCAATCACGTCGATCGCCTTGTCCGGGAGCTTGCGGTCATGAATGTAGCGTGCGGACAGCTCGACCGCGGCCTTGATCGCCTCGCCGGTATATTTGAGCTTGTGGTAGTCCTCGAAATAGGGCTTGAGGCCTTTGAGAATCTCGATTGCATCGGGGACCGTCGGCTCGTTCACATCGATCTTCTGAAATCGCCTGACCAGCGCGCGGTCTTTCTCGAAATATTGCCGATACTCTTTGTAGGTAGTGGATCCGATGCAGCGCAAAGTGCCGGAGGCAAGCGCGGGCTTGAGCAGGTTCGACGCATCCATTGCCCCGCCCGAGGTGGCGCCCGCGCCGATCACGGTGTGGATCTCGTCGATGAACATGATCGCGCCGGGATAAGCCTCGAGCTCCTTGATGACCTGCTTTAGCCGCTCTTCGAAATCGCCCCGGTAGCGGGTGCCGGCGAGCAGGGTTCCCATATCGAGGCAGAACACGGTTGCGTTCTTGAGCACGTCCGGAACTTCGCCGTGGACAATTCGCCGCGCCAGGCCCTCGGCGATCGCGGTCTTGCCAACGCCCGCATCGCCGACGAACAAGGGGTTGTTCTTCTGACGTCGGCAGAGCACTTGTATGGTGCGGCTGATCTCGGCGTCGCGACCGATCAAGGGATCGATCTTCCCTTCGCGCGCTTTCTTGTTCAGGTTGATGCAATAAGCCTCGAGCGCATCCCCTTTTTTCTTGGAATCGTCGCCGCTCTTGGTGTCGGTCTCATCGTCGGAGCCGCGCACCGGCCGCGCCTCGGACATGCCCGGCCGCTTGGCGATGCCGTGACTGATGTAGTTCACCGCATCGTAGCGAGTCATATCCTGCTCTTGCAGGAAATAGGCCGCGTGGCTTTCCCGTTCGGCGAAGATGGCCACCAGCACGTTCGCTCCAGTTACCTCCTCGCGTCCCGATGACTGCACATGGATGACGGCCCGTTGGATTACGCGCTGAAACCCGGCTGTCGGCTTGGAATCCTCATTGCCGTCGCTGACCAGGTTCTCAAGCTCGCTCTCAAGGTAGGCAACGAGGCCGCGCCGGAGCTTGTCCAGATCCACATTGCATGCCCGCATCACGGCAGCGGCGTCCTGGTCGTCCAGTAACGCGAGCAGCAGGTGCTCCAACGTGGCGTACTCGTGGTGCCGCTCGTTGGCGAGCGTAAGCGCCCGGTGCAAGGACTGTTCAAGATTGCGCGAGAACGTGGGCATGTCAGGCCTCGTGGTAACGCTTGAATGTGTGCGGGTGTTCCCTCTGTCCTATCCCGGTCATTTTTTTTCCATAACGCACTGGAGAGGATGCTGGTGTTTGCGAGCAAAGTCCATAACCTGCGTCACCTTGGTCTCGGCCACCTCGTAGGTATAGATGCCGCACTCGCCGATCCCGTGCTGGTGGACGTGCATCATGATTCGGTGTGCCGTCTCGGGGTCCTTATTAAAGAACCGCTCGAGCACATGCACCACAAATTCCATCGGGGTATAATCGTCGTTCAATAGCAGCACGCGATACAGGCTGGGACGCTTGGTCTGCGGCTTGGTCTTGGTGATGACCGCGGTCCCGGGTCCACCAGGCCGACGCTTGCTGTTGTCCCCCCCTGCCAGGTGCGGCGCCCGCAGTGCATTGCTTGTTTGGCCTATGATTCTGGTACACGTTCCGATCGGTCTTGGGCTCATGGTGGTGTCGATAGCACAGTCTCGGGCGTCCCAGGATCACAGCGGGAGGCACCCACTCTACGCCGGTGTCGCCAGCGAGTTCAGCCGGTGATTAGAGTTAATCCCGGAAAAGCTGGTTCGCCAGAGCGTCCCCTCTCCAGCGTAAGTTCGCGACTCAATTGCGGGCAATTCGCGGCAGGTCCGGCAAAAGTTGCGGATTGGACCGCGGAGGTCAAGAGCCGAAGAGCAGAAGTGACGACACGCCGCGGCAGGATGTCGGACTCCAGGCTCATTTGCAAACCGGCAGGAACGCGGGATGATCGAGACCCGCGAAAGGGCGCCGCTACAGGCGCCCACTGCTCAAAAGCTAAGCCCGGCATCTCGGCCGGGCTTTTCGTAATCGAGCAGCGTTGGGCTTAGTTCACTTCACTGCGGAAGCAATCTTCCCAAACTGGCTCTCGAACGGCTTGTAAGCCTCCTTGGCAAGATCGGTGTAGAGCTCGCCGAGCTTGGTGGCTTGGGCGACGAAACCCTCATACGAGTTCCTGACGAAGTCGCTCTGTACCTCGAAGGCTTTGTCCAGCGACTTCGCGCCCAGAAGCTTCTCCGTCGCAGCGGTGCCTTGCTCGAACACCCGCTTGGAGTAGTCAGCCAATTCAACGGCAATCGCCTGCATGCTCTTTGAGCAGGCGCCGAACGACTTCATCGTCGCGTCGATATGCTCCTTTCCGAACTGTTGTACCTCTTCGATATTTTTGACCATCGGGATTTCCTTTCTTTCCGGCGGCGGCCGATTCGCGTGGGTTGTGGTTCTCGGGCATCCTCAACCCGGAGCCAGACCGAATATATTGCACTGCACAAAAATGTCAACTTTTTTTTGCAGTGCAAAATCGCCTTTGACGGCCGCTATTTACGGTTTTGCAAGCGGCCGTATCTACCCTGCTCCCAATCCATTCTCGCGGATGGAAGAAGATCCTAGCGGCTGGTTCGAGGTTGCAGCGGGGAGAGGCGCCAAAAAGGCTGGAAAACTTCAGAAAACTGCCTTTTTTGCCTCGTCCAATCCTTCAACCTCGGAGTGACAGGGGTGTCGGTGCTCCGCTTGAGCACCAAGGGGACGAGGACGGGGGAATATCATGCTGCGGGTCGGATCCGGAGCCCCAATTGGGCTTCGCTTGGTCGTGTGCAGTTCTGTTGCGGTACTGGTGATGTTCGCGAGCACTCCAACACGAGCCGCCCCATACTCAGACATTGTGGTCGACGCCAATTCCGGGAAGGTGCTGCACGAGACCAATCCGGATGCGCGCCGTCACCCGGCGTCCCTCACCAAGATCATGACGCTTTATCTGCTGTTCGAGCAGCTGGAAGCCGGCAAGCTCAAGCTGGACAGCCAGCTCAAAGTCTCGCGCGAAGCGGCCGGCCAAAGCCCGACCAAGCTTGGGCTTAAACCGGGCAGCACCCTTCAGGTTGAAGATGCCATCAAAGGCATGGTCACTCGGTCGGCAAACGATGCCGCCGTCGTGGTCGCAGAAGCGCTCGCAACGAACGAGGACGAGTTCGCCAAGCTCATGACCCGGAAGGCGCATGCGCTTGGCATGGCGCACACGGTTTACAAGAATGCCTCCGGGCTGCCCGACGATGACCAAGTCACAACCGCGCGCGATCAGGCCACGCTCGGGCGTGCCATTCAGGAACGATTCCCCCGGTACTACAAATATTTTTCCATCCACTCATTCAACTTCCGAGGCCAATCCATCGGCAATCACAACCATCTGCTGGGCCGGGTTGAAGGTGTGGATGGTATCAAGACGGGGTACATTGACGCGTCCGGCTTCAATCTGGTCACATCGGTTCATCGCGGAAACCGCTACCTCGTCGCAGTCGTCATGGGCGGCGGCAGTGCAGGCAGCCGCGACGCGCGCATGCGGGAGTTGATCAGCGAGAAGATCGCGCAGGCCTCCACGAAGCGGACGGCGGCGATGATTGCGGAAGCAGCTCCGGCGCCTGCCAGCAGCGAGTCCAGCACTCCTGCCAAGTCTGCGGCAAAACCTGACGCGGTGGTTGCGCGGGTCGAAGCCAAGGCCGAACCGTCCGAGCAGAAACCGGAGCCACGATATGAGATGGCGAGCGCTGAAAGCGCACCAGTGCAAGTCCACGCGCCGGCTGCGCCGAGCAAGGCAGCGGCCGCAACGCGTGTTTCTGAGAACACGAATCCCGGTTTGCAGCCCGTCGTCGGTTCAGCGGAACCTCTTCGTCCTGTGATGGTGAGGACGCTCAGCGTCAGAGCCGGCCCCCATACTGCATCGGGCTCCTCGGCCGCGCCTTTCCAGGTTGCTCCGGCAGGGCCCGTCAAGCCGGTCGAGAGTGTACGACCTGCTGAGGTCCCGGTGTCCGCAGCGCCAGCCACGCCGGAACCGACGCCCACCCTTGCGCCCACGGTTGCAGCTGAGGCACCGACACCCGCTGCACCCGCGGAGCCAGAATCAGCAAAGACCGTGGTAGCACAGGCCTCCCCTGCTCCCGCGTCCAAGCCGCAGATACGCAGCGGCTGGATCATTCAACTCGGCGCGTACCACGCCGAGCAGGAGGCGAAGCAGCGCCTGTCAGCGGCGCAAAGCAAGGCATCCAAGATACTTACCGGCGCTGATCCGTTCACCGAAACGATCGACAAAGGCGGCACGACCTACTATCGCGCGCGGTTCGCCGGGCTGGATAAAGACAAGGCTGAAGCTGCATGCAAATATCTCAAGCGCAACGACTTCGATTGCGTGACCCTCAAGAACTGAGTCTCGACCACAACAGGAAGCCGCGTTGACAGGAGCCGCCCCGACATGCATCGAGTAACGGAGTTTAGCGATGGCGGCGCAGAAGGACTTCCTTGGCTTCATTGACGCGTGCCGCGAGGTACGTCGTCCCCCCTTGGTCGGGATGCAATTTCTTCATCAGCGAGCGATGGGCACGAGCGATCTCATCCGCGCTCGTCCCCGGTTGCACGCCAAGGATCTGATAGGCCTCCTCTTCCGTCATTTTGCCGCTGCTCCAGCCCGAGCGGCTCGACCCCGCTGCCGAATCGTCCTGCGTGTGCTCACGCCAGCGGGGCTGCCGGCGGTCCAGATACGCCATCAGTAGCGCGCGGCTCTCCTCATCGACCTCGCCCAAAAGGGCGATCAGGCTGGCAACATCGAGCGAGTCGAGCACCGTGCCCCGATGCCGGCCGGCCAGAATGCGTCCATGCATCGCGCCGGTGTCGTGGTCGAGCTCCATCTCCAGGAAGGCCGAGCGTACCTGGGAAACCTGACCCGGGCGTTTATGCGTACGGGCTGCGAAACCAGGGATGCTCCAGGGCAGCCAGCCCAGCAGGCCAAGGCCCGTCAGACCGAGCGGAATCGCAACGTCGAGGCGGCCTCGCACGCCGAGCAAGCCTGCAATCGCCAACGCCCCCAAACCGCCTCCGGCTTTGAGCACCGCGGCGGCAGTGTGCGGATTCACCTTGGTGAACGCGTTGAGTGCCCATAATGCCAACGCGAGGACGACCACCCCGAAAATGAGCGAGGCCATCAGGGTCTCATTTGGGCAAGGAGCTTGGTGGCGCCCGCCTCGCGCCGAGCAGAAAGCTCGGCAAGAGCGCGCATGCCCCCGGCGGCGTATGCCGCCACCGCGCGCAACAGCTCGGAAAGCTGGTGAGCAGCGCCTGGATCGAAACGGCAATAGGCGCCGCGTGTCAGCCGCGCAATTTCGCGGAAGGCCTGCTCCGCCACCGGATCATGACCTTCCTGGAACATGAACGCAGGCACTCCAAGGAGCCCAAGCTCGCCAGCGGCATGGCAAAGATCGTCCAGCTTTTCCTCCATGGCATCTCCCACGAATACCACTGCCTGCACCTTGGTGCTTTGGGACTGCCGCTTGGCGTGCGCAATGATCTTGCCGATCTGGGTGTGACCACCCCGACAATCGATTTGCTCCATCAGCCGGGCGAGGCGCTCGGCATCCGAAGCCCATGGCGAAGCTCGGCACTCAGCGAGCCCGCGGTAATACACCAGCTGAATCTCGAGCCCTCCCACGGACGCGGCCTCGCGGAACATCTCGGCTTGCAGCTGACAGGCGGTGTCCCACAGCGGCTGCCGGCTCATGGTAGCGTCGAGGGCAAAGATAAGACGGCCCCGCTGCCTTGTTTCTTTCGTCGCAGCAAGCCCTTTCACCTTGTTCAGGAAGGCGTCGATCTCCTGGCGTGTAGACTGCTCTGCCGGCGGGTGAGAGCCACCGCCTGGCACCGGGCTGTTGTGGCTGCGATCCTTCGACATCGATCAAGAGATTCCGATGGTGCGATGAGGCAAAGGTGGCCCCGGCCAACGGCCGACGCAATGGTCTTGCAGCGGGACGGATTGGAATCAATCCCGGCAGCAATGCCCGCCGGAACCGACCTCGCTGCGGTCACCCATCGACAACATCATGGATTTCCAGCGGGTTTTCGAGCGCTGCAAACCACTCTGAACGCGCGGCAGCGCGCCGCTTGCCGCGCGCATCAAGGGGCAGTCTTAGCGTCTCGACCAAGCCCATTACCTCCAGCCGGGCGGCGGCATGGGAAAGACTGGGCTTCGTCCCCAAAGTGGGCTCATCCAGGTTGTCGAGCGCGGTCAGCCCGCGGGAAAACAACTCCCGATAGATCACGCGTTCTGCGAGCCCTTCGGCGCAACGGAAACCCAGCCGCGCTGCCAGCTCGGTCAGTCCTTGCCCCACGAGGCGCTTGTTTTCGGTGCAGACATCAAGACAGCGGGCCGGCAGGTATTCTTATATCGCTTGGCGTCGTGCTTATAGGAATCTGCAACCGCTTGCTTCCACAGCATGCTATTTACGAGCGAGCGATCTCTATTTGGTCACGACTGCTGGAGCGTAGCCGAACTTGTAGTTGAGGCCGATGCGCACCACACTGTCTGTAAAATGAGTATGCGTGGTTATGGCTCCGGTGAATGGCGTCGCGTAGGTGATCCCAGGAAGCAGCAGGCCGAACTGAGGGACCGCGCTTGGGAATGGGGTCATAGTATCGAGCGATCCCAAATCGACGTAGAGATACTCTAATTTCCACGTCCAGCCTACCGGTAACCAATACGAGCATTTGCCCTCGATCCCGCCGCCGACTGTAAAGCCGACAGTGGTTTTCGAGGCATTGAACACGGTACCTCCGGGCGTAAAGGCGTAAACGCCTGCTGGAATTCCCATGGATTGCAAGGAGGTGAAATCTGTTGATCCATTAACACTGGTAATGCCCGACAGTTTGACCTGACCATAAGCCAAGCCACCGGTCCCGTAGAGTAGAACCTGATCAGTTATCAAATAACCCAGGCGGCCACGAACGGTCCCAAACCAGTTTATCCTGGCTTCGTATGCTGTCCCTACTATCCCGTTGGCCGGAACATTTGGGTTGCAGGTGAAAATCGTTCCATCGGTTGTGGCCAAGCCGCAGAGTTGGGTTGAGAACGGATTGACGAAGGTGCTGCTGCCCCGTTCGCCTGAGCCCTGGATGTCGGTCTCAAAGCCCAATACCCAGTTCGGAGTAAATTGAAAGTTGTAACCAATCTGACCGCCGCCAACCACCCCGTTCAGCCGTGTCGTATTGGAACCAGCAAAGCCAGTGTTGGCAGGGAACCCTGGGAAATTTGAAAAAAGACCAGCGAAGCCTGGAAATATGAAAGTGCGCCCGCTACCCGCGACATCGGTGCTGCCACGACCCCAACTGTAGCCGATGTTGCCGCCGATATAGAACCCGGTCCAAGTCCAGACCGGCGCGGCTACCACCACGGGACGCCGGTAGACCCGTGGCGCTTGGTCGGCCGCCATCACGGGACCCGCGACTAGCGCAGCGAAAACAGCGCCTGCGCACAATAGCTTTTTCATGACCCCCCTGAGCGCTTAAAGGGTATCAAACAGGAGGAGGATCGGCTGTATTCTTTCGGTCACAGTGAAAGGAATTTGCCGCTGGTTCGGGCTCTCTCGCGAAGCCCGCCCGGCCAGAGAGTTTGATTGTGCCTATCAAATAGATTGGAGCAAGCAGATGCCGGCCAATAAAGAAACAAACCCGCACCGAGCTGATTTCTGCGCGAACATCTCGCTGCGCAGAAAGAGAGCTAGCTCGCGAGGGCGCCCGGATCCCGATGCTGCCTTGGCGGGAATGGCAGCACGCGATCTTCGCTGTTCTCGATCCTGCGGGCATGCTCCAACGCCTCGCGGATGGACTTTTCCAACGCTGGCAGATGGAACGGTTTGCGCAGCACCCGAGCTTGCGATGCCGTTTGCACCACATCGCTGTAGCCGCTAGTGAGCAGAACCGGAATGTGAGGATAATGGTTCTTGATCTCCTGTGCCAAAGCAATGCCGTTCATGCCACCTGGCATGACGATATCGCTGAGAACGAGCGCGATCTTGTAGCCGCGTTGCAGCCGGTTGAGAGCGTCGGTGGCGTTGTTGGCGCGCAACGTTCGATAGCCGAGTTGCTCGAGCAGCGAAGCGGTAACCTCGGCGACTTCCGGGTTATCCTCGACCATGAGGATCGTGCCCTCGCCGGGTACTATCGGTTGTGTTGTCGGCGTCTCGACGGTCGGAATGTCGGCTCTCTGCTTGCGCGGCAGGTAAATCGTGATCGTGGTGCCGCTCCCGGCCTTGCTGCTCGCGACCACCGTCCCTCCCGATTGATGCGAAAAGCCGTAGACCTGCGCCAGTCCGAGGCCAGTGCCTTTTCCGAGCGACTTGGTCGTGAAGAACGGCTCGAATATTCGCGGCAGCACATCGGGTGCAATTCCAACCCCGGTGTCGGTCATCGCCAAGGCGACGAACTCTCCCTCAAGACCATCGATCCCGTCACCCGATCTCAGGATGGCGTTACTCGCTGACAGGGTGATGATGCCGCCGCCCGGCATGGCGTCACGCGCATTGACGGCGATGTTGACCAGCGCCAGCTCAAGCTCCGCGATATCGACTTCGACCGGCCCGACATCGGGTGCGATCTCGCAGTTGAGCTGGACGTTGCCGCCCAATGACCCGAGCAGCATCTCGTGCACCGCTTCGATCCTTTCTTTCGGGTCGGTAACGACAGGATTGAGTGGCTGGCGGCGTGAGAAAGCCAAAAGCTGACGGGTCAGGCTTTCACCGCGGTGAGCCGCCGAGTTGACGGCATCGATCGCTTTGAGATCCTTCGGGTCGCTAAGGCGGCGTCGCAGCAGCTCGGCGTAACCGGTGACGATCATCAGGAGATTATTGAAATCGTGCGCAATGCTGCCTGTGAGCTGTCCAAGCGCTTCCATTTTCTGAGATTGGGCGAGCTGTTCCTGCGCGCGCTCGATTGACGCTTGCGCCTCGCGCCTCTCGGTAACATCACGTGTGATGTGCACGAAGCCAATGAGTGTGCCCGCCTCATTGCGGATTGCCTCGATGACGACGCTTGCCCAGAATTTGCTCTCGTCGCGTCGCATGCGCCAGCCCTCGACGGCGTATTTGCCCTCATATGCGGCGGCCTGGAGGGCGCGGGCGGGCTCGCCCGCCTGTTCCTCCTCCCCGGAAAAGAACAAGCTGTAATGCCGCCCGATGATCTCTGCCGCAGCATATTGGTGGATCCGTTGCGCACCCATGTTCCAGTTTGTGATGCAGCCATCCCGGTCGAGCATGAAAATGGCATAGTCGGTGATCCCCTGTAATGACGGTGCGAAAGCGCCATTCGCTTTCCATCAGCGCCTCTTGGGTCTTGCGACGCTCGGCTATGTCGTGCTTCAGGGCGGCTTCGACCCGTTTGCGCTGCTCCATCTCCGCATGGAGGACTTCCCGGGCTTTCTTGAGCGCAGTCGTGCGCTCATCAAACGTGCTCTGCAGGATCTGGTGCTCGCGGATCAGTTTTTCCTCCGCGCTGCGATGCGCCGTGACATCCTCGGCCACTGCCGCGAAATATTGGATGACGCCCCTTTGATCAAAGATCGGTGCAATATTGCTTTTGATCCACACGCGTGTTCCGTCAGGCAATTTCGTCTTACTCTCGACTGTGAAAGGCTGGCCAGTGTGCACGGCCTGCGCAAGCAGCTCACGCATCTGATAAAGATTATCGGAATCGATAAGCTTGTCGATTCGCAGCGCCAGCAATCCCGGGCCGGACGTGCGAACAATGTCACAATAGCGAGCATTAACAACAGTGAACCGTCCCGCTACGTCGATTTGGGCCAGGCCCACGTCGGCGTGGCTTAATAACGCTCGGAGATTCTGTTCCTGGAAGCGAAGCTTGGCCTTGATGCGCTCTCGCTGCACAACATCCGCGCTGAGGGCGAGGCCGAGAACGGACGCGCCCATCACGAATATGGACGAGATCAGCAAGGCCTGATCGGTATTTGATCCAAACGGTCCGTCACCGGGCCAACCGCCCCAGATTGCAAACGCGGATAAAATGAGCGTGCACACAGCAGTCACACGCTGTGTACAGTTCAAGGCAGCCCATACCAGCGGCGCCACGGCAAGAAGGCCGAAAGCGCCCCTGTTCAGGGGGAATGCGAGCAGCGGACTGAACGCGAAAAAGCCCACGGCGCTCGTCGCAAGCAATGCCGCAGCGGAAACCCATGGATTGTCAGACGCACCGTATTCGTGTTTCCAGCGCCGGAAACTCTCGGGTGCCCAGATAACGAGTGCCGGTGCAACTACAAGCATGCCGCTCGAAAGGCGGAGCCAGGTTTTAGCCAACACGAACCCAAGCTCGGCCGCGACCACATCACCCGACAGATAGAGGGCGGCGGTTGCGAGAGTAGCACCCAGCATTGCGCCCGGACCGAGGCTGATCGCGACAAATCTCGCGACCCCCGCCGGTGTCTCGAAGCTTCTGCGGCCGTCCGACCACACCGTTATCAGAGAACCCGCAACGAGGGCCGCGAGAGCATTCGCCCCCGCAACCGACAGGGGCACGGCCCAATCCGCCACACTCAGAGCCGGCATGGCGGCAGATGCAGGGGCGGCCAGAAAGCCTGCAAAAACTGCAGGCCAGATCCACAGCCCACGCAACAGGACAGCAGCCACAGCGAAGCTAGGTGCCAAGGTAATGATAAGCGGAGGCGTATGCGCGGCGACGAGCTCCAGATCCACTTTCTCCAGGCCGAAGCAAATGCCGCCAATGAGCAATAGCTCGAGCACACAGGTTGCTGCGCCAAGAGCGGCCGTCGATTTCAGCTTTTGGAATGCCGTGAAAGGAGCCATGCTTATGTCCCCTAAACAGTCCGCCCCCGACGTCCTCGTCAGTGTCGTCGGGGTGAGTGACCAAACTGAGGCAGAAACGGATTCGCGAGCCTGGACAACCGCTTTAAAGGCGGGTCTCGTCGGCAGAGACGGCGCCCAATCGTTGGAGTCTTAAGCTCGGGAGGCCTGGTCGGTTGTTACCCTTGTACGCTTCAACGCTGCCACTTCTGTTGGACGTACATTCGCCTCGGGGAATCGTGCATTCTGTTGAGCAAGGTTAGAACGTTGCAGCCGGGGAAGGTGAACTCCTCAAACCCTGTCTGCAAACCTTAAACCTCGGCGGGTTCACTGCACACCCCCGCCGTGTTGCCTCAAACCAGCAGAGACGGCAGAGCGCTACCGTCGCCGAGCCCACCAACTTACCGCTCATGTGGCCTAGATATCACGGTCGTCACAGAAGTCGGCACGGTCAACATTGTCTTTTCATTGCGCCGCGATTGCGCCAATCCGCCCATCCACGATCGGCCCCAGTAGGTTCGGATCAGTCAGGGAGTCGCAAAAGTGCAGACAAGCCAACTTGAATCGCCCTCGCTCCTGCCCACGTTGGATGCCCTTGATGCTGAATTTGGATGCGAGAACGAGCCGCGCACAGCCGGGCGCAGAAGCGAGGGAGGTGCTCCGATGAATGCCATGTTTAGACCGACGCACTCCGAGTTCCACACGGACCTGAGAGCAGCTACGCGAGCAGCCGACGCCGTGAAGCCGTCATCGGACGAGGCGGCCACCATCCGGCCGTCGCTCGCCAGGCGCGTGTTGCGCAGGCTTACGCGGTTGTTGGTCGTTTTCTGCATGGGTGTCGGCAGCACGTTGGCCTGGCAATCATACGGCGATAGAGCCCGTGCGATGATTGCCAAATCTTCGCCGCAGCTCGCCTGGTTGGCGCCGCAAGCCGCCGCCTCCGAGACGGCAGCGCCGGCCGTTGCCGCTTCAGCCGACCTGCAAAAGCTTGCGCTCGGCCTTGCAGCCGTGCGCCAAAGCGTTGACCAGCTCACATCCCAACTCGCGGCCGCGCAGCAGCAGATGGGGGGCGATATCGCCAAGCTGCAGGCGAACGAGCAGGAGATTCTGCACAAGCTCTCGGCCACTGCGTCGCGGCCGACCGCAGCCTCGCCGCACAAACCGGCCCCCGTAGCCGCGTCCGCGCCTCCGCCACCGTCGCCGCAAGCGCGGTGATGCCAATCACAATGCTAAAAGGTCGGGCTCAGGCGCGCGGGATGCGGCAAGTACCAGTAGCTTTGGTACTTCGCACATTGGGGTGCGCTGGCCGGCCATCGCGGTGAGTTTCGTTCTCCTCGACGTGGCCTGGTTGCATGGATCTCGCCTATTTGCGACCGGCATAACATATTTCGCCTGGAAAGCGCTGAACTTGGCGTATGAGCAGGCGATGCGCACGAGGTGCTAAGTGATCGCCTGGAAACCTCGTCGGGCAGAATAGTAGCTGCTTTGCCACACTCTTTCTGAAATGCGTTTGCGAAATAGATTGTGCACTTTCCTGCCAAAAAAGAATCCTACGTCATGTGCTGACTAATTTCGGAAAAGTTCGTTTCAGGAAAGGAAGCAATGATGAGCGTCCAGACAGCCGAGAAACCAGCTTCGGTTATTGCATTTGCACCCAAAAATGGGACGCCAGACGCTACTATCGTGGCGGATGATGCCGGACAGCACATTGTCGCTCTAGTCCAAAAGGCTTCCGATATGGCCAAGGCAGACTGCCAGCGAGCAATGAACCTCGCCCAGCGCATTTCTTCGGAGCTGCGAGCGGCCGAAGAAAGAGCACGCGAATTTGAGGCAGAGGCGAATTATTATCGCGACCGTGCCGCTCGTGCGGAAGAATGGCTCGTCCGCATTGAAACTGAGCTCAAGCACACGTTCTTTCAAACCAAATAACACCAGTATGACCTTATTGGCTTGTGCGCCGCCCGTGAGCTAACCCGGGGCACGCAGGCACTTTTCGACCCCCATCGGCCTTGTCGGCGAGCTACGAGACTCGTCTGAACACCCGTTGAGGGCGGTCGCTCGGCTTATGTCCGTTCACTGAAGCTGAACCGGCCATTACTGCTGCGGTGCGGTATCTTCGGCTTTTGTCCCTGAGCGGTCATTGCGGTTGCGGCGCAGCAACGGCATCCCCGCCCCTCCCGAACGTGAAGATGCCTTTGATCTTCAGGTTGGACGCTCACTGTTCTCGCTCACTAAGGCTGCCACTGTTTGGAGATCATGTCCACGATATTGGGCATTCGCGGCAGCATTCGGTCGTGCACCCTCGCAAGGGCAACCGTTACGTTGAACACAGACACATTCGGTACATTGGGGTTCATGTGCCAGGGGCTGCTGCCGTCGAGCGCGATGAACGCGATTGCCGCAGGATACGTGAGGGGCATTTCCTGACCGTTGATGCTCGGATTTGCCTTGGCTTCCATCGCCGCAACATCCAATTTCTGAAACCAAAATTCCAACAGATTTGGCAGCTCCATGAGCGGACCAATCTCTGATGCATCGTACTTGGCGAGCCGCATTCGCAGTGCGGCCATAACATCTTTTTGGAAATTGTCGCCGTGGCACTGAATGCTGGCGAGGCGGAATAGCCAAGCGCAGTAGATCAAGATCCACATCGGGCTTGAGTTCTTAAATTCGGCCCCAGCGTCGTGTATCCACTCGCTGAAATCAGGTTCCGGTATCTCCCAGTGATACTGCGGCAAGAATTGCGCGAGCAGGAATGCGGCGAACGCATAATGTCGCGAGGGGAATGGCTTTTTTGCACGGCTGAACAAACCACCAACCATGGCATGCTCTCCTACGCGGTCCAGCGACATTCATCAACCGCTCTAATCTTCTTCCGCCTCGCGGGTCACTGCGGGCGCCTTGGGGTTCTTCGCCTTCAACCAATCCGTCGCGCGCCCCGAACGATACGGCGAAGCCTTGCGCTTGGAAACGATCCCTCTGCTTACAGGAGTGCTGCGGATATAGACCTCATCGGCGGCGCGAGATGGCCGCTCGTTGTGAGCGGCCGAGTCTGAGTCTAGGGAGGAACGCCCAAGGAGGCGGCGGTAACGCGCCAACCCCACCGCACCGAAACGATATCTCAAGGCGCGGCCAGTGCTGCGTGACGCGCGTCACAGATCCAGATTAGCGAAGTGAAGCGGTGAAGACCGCGCGATAGAGGCGTGATATCTTCGCCCCTTCGCGACCCCACGAGAGGGTCAACATGGCAATCCACATACGGCGGAGAGAATTTAACCGTTGCCAGTCCGCCGCGCGTCCGCGACTTCGAGCTCACCTTTGTAGTCGATGGTCAAGACGGGCGGCTCGCCTGGGGACACTCCTTATCGACTGTTGCCCTGATTGGTTCTGTCAAGACCCGATCTCCTTCAATCCCTACTGAAGCATTTTGAGCAGGTCCGACCTAATCTCGGAACGAGCCTTCTCCTGCATCGGCTTGTACGTTTCAGGCGCCACGAATTTCGGCGCGTAACCCGGCGGAGGGTCGACCACGATTGTCTTTCCGACCTGGCCCGGTGGAGTGGGGGCCTCTTTGGTCTCTCCAGCTTCGATGCCCGCCATCATCTCTTCCAGGCCACCCCGGCACAACACATCGTCGTCCTTACGCAGCGATGCGGTGCGCTTCTCAAGAGCAATCGCGGCGTCGATGACCTTTGCCTTGAATTTAGCGGGCTTCGTTTTGAGATAAGCGATTATCGGTCCATAATCCGCCAGAAGTTGATCAATTCGGTGACCGGGTGCACTTTGGTCAGCGCACTTGGTGCCGTCGATGATAATCAGTTGCAAGGTATAAAGGACCATCAACCCGGCACGAAAACGTGGGTCTTTATCGGGATCATTGACGTTTTGCACGCTACCAACGTCCCATAGAAATCGGCTGTACAAAAACCCTAAAAGGGATCCACCACCAGAGTTGATCCTTGCGTCCAGCCAATCAAGCGCCCGCGCCAACGATCCATCGGACCTTACGCCTTCAAACGCTGTTGCAAGGCCGTCCCAGTTTCGGGCTGCAAGCAGCGCATCGAGCAGCTCATCAGAAGGCAAGGGGGCAGCCCCCAGTCGCGTCTCTGACTTCGTGGTGTCCGAGGCCTTCTCGGTGGCATCAACGAGGGGCGCCATCACAAACAGCAGCGCAAGAACCACAATGAGGATAAAAGACATATCACTGATCTCGCTGCTTATGCTGTCCCAGGTGCTCCAGCGACGCTCGGCGGCGCGCGATCCATGATTGGCGTACCCGTGCTCAAGGACGACAAGTTGATCGTTTCCCAGGCTTCCTCTTCCACGGCGAGCAAATATGGCGGCACCGGCCTTGACCTCGTGATCAGTAAACGCTGCTGCCAGATGATGGGCGGCGATATCACGGTAGCAAGCGAGCCTAGTCGCGGATCGACCTTCACGATCCGGCTACCGAGGATTGTGGAATCACGGTGTACGTCGATCCGAAGCTTGGCATTGTCACCAGCGGCTGGGTGCCCACGATCGAGGAAGCCAAGGCACGATTCCTGGCGAGCTCGCAGAAAGGGCCGGTTCGCGAGCCGCCAGTCGACTTCTGTCGATTACGGCTCAAGTAAATAGGATTAGGATAAACGCCCAATGTGCCATCGCACCCGACACAAAATAGGCTGTGAGCCATGCGTCCATATGCCCGTCCCCTTCTGCTTTGGGCCGCAAACTTTCCCCTTTGGACGCAGACGCTCTGCATCCGTGTACAAGGCGATGTGAGACTTACAGGGTAAGCTGTCGTCACTGAAAACCGCAAAGCGGACGCGACCAACAGATGCAATTAGATGTGGATCGATTCGCCTCGGAAGTGCAAGCGGGATTTTGAAAAGCTCGCCAAATGGCACCGTAGTGTGACCCGCATGCGGCACAAAGGCATCGCGGTGGTTCGGCTGACGCAGACCGAGGTCGCTGGCCGGAGGAAATTGCTGCGGGGGAATCAATATTGGCTCGGGCGACGATGAAATCGCGCATTGTGCGCACGGTGCCGGCACTGCGTCGCGCTATGGCGCAATGGAGAGCCGCCGGCGAGCCGACTGCGCTGGTGCCAACAATGGGAGCGCTGCACGCCGGGCATGTTGCGCTGGTGCGCGCCGCCAAACGCCATGCTCGGCGTGTGATCGTTTCCATCTTTGTCAATCCCGAGCAATTTGCGCCGGACGAGGACCTCGACAAATATCCGCGCACCTTCGATGCGGATTTGGTCACGCTGCGGAACTTGCCAGTCGATCTGGTCTGGGCGCCATCGACTCGGGCGATGTATCCGCCCGGATTTGCCACCCGCGTCGTGCCGGCGGGACCTGCGGCTGCCGGCCTGGAGGATAAGTTTCGCCCCCGCTTCTTTACCGGCGTCGCCACGGTCTGCACCAAATTGCTCGTCCAGTGCATGCCTGATTACGCGACCTTCGGCGAAAAGGACTATCAGCAGCTCAAGGTGGTCAGCCGGATGGCGAAGGATCTCGATCTGCCAACGAGGATTCTCGCCGTCTCCACTGTGCGAGAGAAGGACGGTCTCGCCCTGTCATCGCGCAATGCGTATCTGTCCATGAGCGAGCGCGCAGCAGCACCGACCCTGTTCCGGGTGCTGAAGGAATGCGCAGCCAAGATTGCAAGCGGCGCCTCGCCTGCCCTTGTGTTGGATGAAGGCGCAGCCGAGATCGAGCGCGCGGGCTTTGCTCTTGATTACCTGGAGGCACGTCACGCGGAGACACTGTCGCGGATCATCTCGTTGCGGGACGGCCCGGCTCGGCTCCTGGTCGCGGCACGTCTCGGCAGGACCCGCTTGATTGACAATCTGGCCGTCTGAGCCCCGGCGCAAGGAATGCCGCGCTCAGTCACAAAAGCCCCAGCTCCCGCAGCTCCCGACGAAGCGCCTCCGGCATGTGCCTCGCCCCCGGCGCAGCACGATCGAGGTCGCGCGGAGAATCCTTGATCGGCAGATAGCGCCAGCCCTGAAACGCTCGCCAGGGCCTGGGCTCCACCAACACCAGCTTCGGCTCAAGCACGAGGTAGCAGCGGCGAATCCCGCCCTTGTCCACGAACGGACGCACATCAATGAGCCGCTGCCGGCAGAGAACTTCTCCCCGAATTACCCAATAGAGCGAGCCGCCGTCGCGCAGCTCATCCGCCCGCTTGGGCGCCATGCGAGTGCGATGCATATGCTCACGCGACAACTTGCGCTTGAGGCGGTCTTTAAGCCGCTTCTCGATCCAAAGCTCCAGCTCTTGGACCGAGTCGCAGCCGACACAAAGCTTGATCAGATTGAGAGCCACTGGAACGTCGCCGGCGAAAGGTGTCGCCCGGCCGCAATTCGGACGGTCGGCACAGGCGCGCGGGCAGATCTACTGCGAGGGAGGCGCAAGCTGCAACGGGCCAGAGCGCGGCGAAGCCGGGCTATCCACCGCCGGCGACTGCCGCGATTGCGGCGCGCGCTCCTGCGGCTTGCGCGGGTGCCCAGGCGTGTCGGCAGAGGCGGTCGTTTCGGTCGGCTGTTGGGTTGCTGCGCTCTCGGGTGTCATGATGGTGACGGGCGGGATGGAGGAAGAGGATGGGAAGAAGAGCTTGGCCCCTGGCCGCAGTGCGCCTATTGCAGTACCCGCAGGCGGGCCCAAGCCCGCTACGCCTGGCCCGGGTCGAATGTTGTGAGTGGCCCACTCCGGGGAGTGGAGAGCGAGCGAGGCTTCAAACGGATGCTCGCCCAGATTAGCCCGTACCCGACCGGCATCCTGCAGCAAAGCGAAGAGGTCACAGTGCTCTGGCCTACAACCGCGGCGGGCGGCAAAGACGTGCGCGACAATGCCGAACTGATCGCGCTCGATTGCAGTACGAAGCGCCATGATGGCATCCGAATAGCTCAAGCCGCTTGCTTGCATATGCTTTCTGGCGTCGCCCAACAGCTCAAGCTGGGCAGTGACATAGGCCACGGCGGCGGCGGCTGTCTCCGGGCCGGCGAACAACACCTTCTCGCATGCGTCCTGAATGACAGGAGCAATGGGCTCGAGGCATGCCAGTGCCGATCCAGGCACAAGCGCCTGCAGCTTCAATGCAAACGCGCGCTCATCGAGTGCGTGTCGCTCGGCTACTAGATCGCGGGCGGCGAGCCGATCGAGCGCCCAGACTGCGGCGCCCACAACCACGCAGACAATGACGATGGAAATGATCGAGACCCTGCGCATGCCGCGGATTGCGACAAAGCGCAGGCCCACGGCCAGCCCGACAGCGAGCACCGCAAGCATCCAGGGCGGCAATGCGACTGTGCTGCTGAGATCGAGGCCGGTGAGTTTCTTCGCGAGCTCGAGCATCAGCTACACACGCCGCAGCATGGGGGAGAGAGGCGGGAGCTCCGTACTCCCGCCCCACAAACGCCTATAGCGTTAACAACCAGATTGTCGCGATTTGGCGACCTTTGTGTGCCAATGTTGGACGTGCCGCTATCGCCGCGCATTCCAGAAGGGCATAGCGCAATGGATGCGTCAGCCGCGCCTTGGGAATTCACCCATGCAGCCACGAACTTGGAGGCAGGGGGCTTACCGCGCCTCCGCCGCTCTAACGCCGGCTATTGCGAGTATTCGAGCTGACTTTCCCTGACCACGCGTTCAAACGCTTCTTGGGGGTTCTTGATCCGATATTGATAGTCGCTGCCGTCGTTGGGCAGGAGCCTCACGACCTCGTACCTACCGTTACGGATCATGTGACCAACAGGACGGGACGCGAAGTAGACCGATTGGCCAAGCCGAAACTTGTGTTCTTTCAACGCTGTTCTCCTGGACACGAAAGACACCAACCTGCTCCGTTGCAGAGCAGCTACCCCACCGATCGCCTTCAATATACCGCAAAATTGCCTCCTGTCGAAAAAAATCCTTGTTTTAGCCGGGGAATAGCCTTTGGCCATAACCCGCATAATTGCGCCTTGTTTTTCAATGTTTTAGCGCGACACGTTCGAGTAAAACTGCACACCTTGCGAAGCTCATAGGGGCCATGCGCGACGATGCGGTAAAAGGTCTACACGGGTGTCCGTGGCCCGACTGAGCATTGGGGGCTAAGCCCATCCTTGCAAACACAATCGCGCCGTGTTCCAAGCCTACGCGTCCGATGCAGGGAAGCGTGCGGGAGAAGCGCCGATGCGGCTCATCTTGGGGATCATCTTGGGATGCGCCCTCACGGTTGGCGTCGTTTATATTGCCGATGCAACCGCGAGCTCGGACGGCAAGCAGATGGTGAACTGGGACGTAGTGGCCAAGCGTGTGGACGCGGTCACCACCCTCGCACGCGAGGGCTGGAAGAGGATCGCTGGCTGATTCCGCAACTCAGGTCGCCAATGACGCGCCGAGCGTGTCGTCCGGGTCCGGGGACTAGGCTCGAACCTCCTGCCGTTGGAAGACCATGTAGCCGATCGTGAACAGCACGATCGTGCCCGCTACCAATCCCACGATATCCGGCCAGGCGATGACCAGGCTCTGACCAAGGGGCAGGGCTCCCCGCGCAGCGCCCTGCAACTGGACCAGATAGATCGCGCCCAAGGAACGCGCACTCACATCATCCGGATTGAGCAGCACAAAAGCGATCTCGCCGAAGAGAGTGCTGGGGGATAGGCGCGAGAGCATCTGCCCCCACTCCGTCGTTTCCGGCGTGGGAAGGCCGAGTGCGGTATAGCCTGGATCGGGGGGCGCAATCACCGCTGCCACCATCTGCGCAAGTACTGATGGCCACAGGAAAGTCAGGAACAGCCATAGCCCGAACGTGACGAGAGCAGCCGTTGCGGCAGAGCGAAATACGATTGAGAACAGCAGCGCAAGCGCCAGCCATACTCCCGCATACGCAATGGTCACCAGCAGGAGGATGAAGGCACGCGCCGTCTCCTCCGCGCTCGGCGGCACCCCCAGAAGCACCAGGCCAAGCCCGATCACCAGCAGCCACAGCGCAACCAGGCTGAACGTTATCGTGAGCAGGCCGGCAATAAACTTTCCCCACAGCAGCGCATCGCGATAGATCGGCTGCGCCAGGATGCGAGAAAGCGTTCGCCGGTTGTATTCGCTGTTGACGGCATCGAAGCCAAGCCCGATCGCCATGACCGGCACAAGGATGCTCAGGAAGGCGACGAATGTAATGGGGATGCCCTCCCTCGCTCTGGTGAACAGCCGCAGCAACAGAAATGGATCTTCGGCGGTCGTCTCTCGCACCTGCTGAATGGCGAGGTAAAGCGCGGCAAGAGCAAACAGGACAACGAGCCATTCCAGCACTCGCATCCGCACGCTGGTGAGATGATCGCTGAGCTCCTTGAGGATCACCACCCCGAGCCCGTTCAAAGCCGAACCTTCACGCCGCATGGCGTTCTCCTTCGTGCGGATGCTCGTGGAAATACTGCCGGTAAATGGCTTCGAGGCTAGGCTCTGCCACTGCAAGTCGCAGCAGGCGTCCGCCGGCCGCAACGACCGCGGCGGCGGCCTCCGGCCGGACATCCTGCTCCGCCAGGAGAAGCCACCGGCTCGGTCCCGCGCTCTCTACCTTGCGCACTCCTGGAACCCGCGCCAAGTGCTCCGCGAGCCCCTCCCCTTGCGCCTCGACCTCGACGCGAAACCCGCCGCCCAGCACCTGTCGTCCGAGCTCTGGCACCGTGCCGAGGAGCACAATGTTGCCCTCATTGAACAGCGCTACCCGATCGCAAACACTCTGCACGCGCTCCAGCAGATGCGACGACAGCAGCACGCTCACGCCGCGATGCTTGAGATCGCGAATGATGTCGAGCAGCTCCACGGTGACCTGCGGGTCGAGACCGGAGGTCGGTTCATCCAATATGGCGACCTGGGCATCTTTCATCAGGATCTCGGCCAGGCCGAGCCGCTGGCGCATGCCGCGGGAAAACGTTCCGACTCGCTTGTCGGCGACATCCGCGAGGCCGACATGGGCAAGCGAGCGGGAAATCCTCTCCTCGCGTTCCGCCCGACCAAGCCCGATCAACCGGGCGGTGTAACGGAGATTATCGCCGGCGCTCAGATTGTCGTAAAAGCCGACTTCGTCGGGGAGATATCCAACCCGCCGCTTCACCGCGAGCGGCTCGCGCACGGGGTTATGATCGAGCACGCGCGCCGTTCCAGCCGAGATGTCGCTCAGGCCCAGCAGCATCAGGATGGTGGTCGTCTTGCCGGCGCCATTCGGGCCAAGCAGCCCGAAAATCTCGCCGCGCGCCACGGAAAACGAGATCCCCTTGACGACGGCGATGCCGCCGTAGCGCTTGGTGAGATTTTTCGCCTCTATGACGACGTCGTTCATCGCCGGCCGAACCATGCCACGGCGCCGACCAGAACCAGCAGCGCGATCCCGATCAGGGCGATTCCCACGATACCCCAGAGCGTTGAGGTCACGACCGCAACACGGAAGGTTTGCGAGGCGGATTCACCGCGGGCTGCGGCGCGAATCGTGGTGACGTAATCGCCGGCGATCGCCTTCGCAGGGGGCGTGATCAGCGCCTGTGCATCCTTGCTCTCGTTTGGCGCAATCCGATCTATCGTCTTGGGCTCGAAGTTGATCTTCCAGCCGCTTGGCGCCGACCCGGACAAGTCAACCTGCTCGGCGGCGGCAGTGCCGGAATTGGTGAGAACAACCGGCACGGAAGTCTCGCTGCCCGCGGACGCGCTGGCGTTAAGCCGGCCATCGCGCCCGGTGATGTCGATCTTTGGTTGACCCGTAATGTCGAGCACCAGATCAGCGGTGGCCGATGCATCCTCGGCCGAGACTTTTGCCATTACCTTGTATTTGCCGGCCGCGACCGTATTGGGCGGCCGTACCTTGAGCTTCACGTCCTTCGATTGACCGGCATCGAGCGGAAGAGCATTGAGCTCCTGGCTGCCGTACTGCTCGGTAAAGGTCGCGTCGAAATTCTGCGGCGCCTGCGCGGAGAGGCTGACGGTGACCTTCTTGCCGCTGTCGTTCTTGATGCTCAGCTGAAACTCGAAATTTGATTTCGATGTCCCTCGCAGCTCGGGCAGCTGAGGATTGAGGGTCAGCTTTGCCGGCAGATCGGTCGCGAGCGTTACCGCGACCGGCAGCGAGACATTCGCGGTGGCGCCTTGCGCATTGACGGTGAGATTGGTGGTTCCCATCGGGGCATCCTTTGGGACCTCGACGCGCAGCTCGAGAGACACGCTGCTGTTGGTCGCAGGCATGGCCGCCGCAACCGGCTGACCGCCGCCGATCAAGGTTGCCGTCCAACCCGACGGCACCCCCGAGACCGAAAGCGCAAGCCGCTCCGGCGGCAGATCATAATTGTGCAGTCTGAGATTGATCGAGGACGTCGTTCCAGGACGCAGCGTAACCGCGGGATAGTCCGTCAGCAGAAACAGTCCTTTGACGTCGCTCTTGGGCTCTTGCGCATGGGCTGCGATGCAGAGCGTGGCGAGAATGGAAAGCACAGCTGAACACAAGGCGATAGCGCGACGTCGCATGACGACTGCTCCAGACGGTAAGTGACAATTGCTCATACTTGGAAAATACCCCTCCCACGCGCACCAAAGGGTTGCGGTACTTTGCGGGACAGGCGAGTATTTCTTTCGTCTTGGCGCGGGAATCAACCCTCCGGTGTGACATTTTTTGACACAGGGCCACGCGGCTGCGTTCATGCCCTGGTGACGATCGGCCAGTCCACTTCGTCTTCCGGCAGGATTCCGGTCTCGGCAAGCGCGCCCGCGTGCCATTGAGCCCAGGCGGGCAAAGCCATGATTGCGCCCATATAGGCGCGGCATACCGCGGCTATCGCAACATCATAGGTATGGAAGCGCGACACGACCGGAGCGTACATCGCGTCGGCGGCGCCGAACTCGCCGAACAGGAACATGCCGTTGCCTCCGAATTGACTGCGACAATCCGTCCAGATCGCCTCGATGCGCTGGACATTCGCATGCGCTTGCGGAGTGAGCTCCCGGCGGCGCACCGGGCGGCGCATGTTCATGGGTAAATGCCGTCGCAGCGGGGCAAAGCCGGAATGCATCTCGGCAGCAATTGCACGGGCCCTGGCGCGCGCGGTGGGGTCCTGCGGCCACAGGTTTGCGCTGGGAAATCTCTCGGCGAGATATTCCAGGATGGCAAGCGATTCCCATACATGCACATTGTCATCAACGAGCAGCGGCACTTTGCCGTTGCCGGAGAACCCACCAAGGCGAGCCTTGAAGTCGCTTGCGTCGAGCGGAATGACCTCCTCCTCGAAAGGGATGCCGGCGACCTTCATCGCCAACCACGGCCGAAACGACCATGAGGAGTAGTTCTTGTTGCCGATGACGAGCTTTTGAGCCATGCAAACCTGCACTAAACAGCGAGGCGTGCGCTCAACGCAGGCTCGCTTGGCGCCCCGCAAGCCCCATTTGAGCGAAAACAGCGCGACCCAGGAGGCCATAGGGATTTCCCAGGGTCTCCAGCATCTCGAAATGGTTGTAGCCCTCGCCGACGATGAGGTCGGCGGGCTTGCCCGCGGCTTTCACCGCTGCGTGGAAATCGCGCGTCTGCCGCTGAAATTCCGGCGTCTCGTAAGTCCCATGGGCGAGGATGAGCGGAGTATGGAGCTTGTCGATATGACGCTGCGCGCTGAGCGCTTCCTCCATCTCATCGGTGAACTTGACGTATTTGGAGCGTTTTGAGAGCCGCACCGGCTTGAGGTCATACATCCCGCTGCTCAAGGTCGCGCCCTTGAGGATGTCCGGCGGCAGGTTCTCCTTGCGCCAATCGTGCGTGACAACGCACCCCGCGAGGTGGGATCCGGAAGAGTGCGACGTAAGGTGGAGCCGGGCGGGATCGCCGCCGAAACCGGCGGCATTGCGATAGACCCAGCCGACTGCGCGTCGCACCTGCTCGACCATCGGAAACAAGCTGCCGCCTGCTGCATCGACGTTGGTGAAATCAAGGATGACGTAGTGAGCCCCGGCGTTGACGAAAGGCTCGGCGAGGAACGCGTAATCGGCACCCTGGTTTGCACGCCAGGCACCGCCATGCACAAAGATGTTGACCGGCGCGTTGGGGCGAGTGCTGCGATAGATATCCAGCTTCTCGATCTCGCTCGGACCGTATGCAACGCGCTGCGGCATGCCCAGGACGGCGCGTGTCTTGTTGCTGTTTGCGATCCGGCGTTTTCCGACCTGGTCGCGATTGGGGGCGTAGACGATCTGATCATAGGCATCGTCGAGCTGTTGCTGGTCCATATCGAGCCAGACCAGCGGACCCTGTGCCCGCGGTTTGATTACCGCCGCGGCAGCTGCCGTTGCCGCCGCGGCGGAGACCACGTTGGGTGCGGCTTTGCTTGGATCGTATTGCATCGATTTGGCCTTCAGAGACTGGCGTGATTGATAAACTTCTCGGGCGGCGCCTCGCCCCACTGGGAGGTGAGGGCTTCTTCGGCGGGAACGAGATTTGAGCCGTTGGACAGGTTCAACCGGTCGCTGTCCGCCCAATGCTCATGCACGCGTCCCCAGGGATCCGCCCAGTAATCGTACACCTGGCTGCCGAGCACGTGTCGGCCGATGCCCCACATGTGCTCGTATTTGCCAAACTGGGCCAGATAGTCGTGGCCCATGGCGACATCGTCGATGTCCTGGACCTCGAAGGACAAGTGATTGAGGCCGGTGTTCTGATGGTTGAGGCAGAAGAACACGTGATGGTCGACGTATGTATCGCCGCGATCGCAGCGATTGAAGGAGCCGATCAGGTTGCTTTGCTCGCCCACGTAGACGTCATCCGAGCAGATGAACCCCAGAGTGTCGCGGAACCAGGCTACGGTCTCGCGAAATTTCGACGTCATCAGCACGCCATGGCCAATGCGCTTTACATGCGAGGGCCCCCTGGGCAACCGCATGAGCTCGCCCGCCCGCGATAGCGGATCGAGGCCGGTGTTGAGCTTCTGTCGCTGCACCGGTATCGGCGCCGCCGGCGCGATCCCATGCACCACCTCGATTTGATAGCCATTGGGTTCGGTCAATCGCACGCGGCTGCCGCCCCCAGGCTCGTCGATATGCTCGATTCCGGAAGCTCCCGGCGCCTTGGCCACACGCTTGAGGTCGTCCTCGTTCGCAGCGTAATAGCCAAAGCCCACGAATTTGGGCTCGCCTTTCTCCGTGACATGGATGTGGTGGTTGGGATCGGTGCCGCGCATGTAGAGCGCGGTCGGCGTCCGTTCTGTGCGAGTCATGCCGAACCGCGTAAGAAATTCTTCCATGATATCCAGGTCGGGGGAGCGCAGCCGCCCGTAAGCCATATCGGTTACCTTGATGATCGCCATCGTCGTTTCCCTATGCAAACCGCCAGAGAGTTTTGCCCTAAAGAACCGGAGTCGTCGAGAGATCGATCGTTATCCCAGGTTGAGCTCCTTGAAGAAGTCGTTGCCCTTGTCGTCAACGACAATGAAAGCAGGGAAGTTCTCGACCTCTATCCGCCAGATCGCCTCCATGCCGAGCTCGGGATACTCAACCGTCTCCACCTTCTTGATGCAGTGCTCCGCAAGGTTCGCAGCAGCCCCTCCGATCGAGGCGAGATAGAATCCCCCATGCTTCTGGCAGGCCTCGCGCACGGCGGGGGAGCGATTGCCCTTGGCCAGCATCACCATTGAGCCGCCAGCAGCCTGGAAATCCGCGACGAATGAATCCATGCGGCCGGCGGTGGTCGGACCGAACGCGCCGGATGCGTAGCCCTGCGGCGTCTTTGCCGGGCCGGCGTAGTAGACCGGATGGTTCTTGAAATAGTCCGGCAGCCCCTCGCTTCTTTCCAGACGCTCGCGCAGCTTGGCATGGGCAAGATCGCGGGCAACGATCATCGGTCCGGTAAGCGCGAGGCGGGTCCTGATCGGGTGTTTGGAGAGCTGCGCCAGGATCTCTCGCATCGGTTTACGCAGGTCGATCTCGACCACATCGCCGCCAAGCCTGGAGGCGTCGACCTCAGGCAGATATTGCGCCGGATTATGCTCGAGCTGTTCGAGCCAAACGCCCTCCGGCGTGATCTTGCCAAGCGCCTGGCGGTCGGCGGAGCAGGAAACGCCGAGCCCGATCGGGAGCGAAGCGCCATGACGGGGCAGCCGGACGACGCGCACGTCGTGACAGAAATATTTCCCCCCGAACTGCGCACCCACTCCTAGCGATTGCGTGAGCTTGTGCACCTCGTTTTCCATATCGAGATCGCGGAAGGCGTGACCGTCCTCGGATCCATGGGTTGGGAGGTCGTCCAGGTAGCGGCACGAGGCAAGCTTGACGGTCTTCATCGTCAGCTCGGCCGAGGTGCCTCCGATGACAATCGCGAGATGGTACGGCGGGCAAGCGGCGGTCCCGAGCGTGAGCACCTTCTCCTTCAGGAATGCGATCAAGCGGTCAGGCGTGAGAATCGAGGGCGTCGCCTGGAACAAGAAGGCCTTGTTGGCCGAGCCGCCGCCCTTGGCGATGAACAAGAGCTTGTAGGCCTGCTCGTTCTCCCCTCGCCCCTCGGCATAGATCTCCACCTGCGCCGGCATGTTCGACCTGGTGTTCTTCTCTTCGAACATCGAAATCGGCGCGAGCTGCGAATAGCGCAGATTGCGCTTGAGATAGGCGTCGCGCGCGCCCTCGGCGAGCGCTGCTTCATCGTCGCCGTCGGTGAACACCAGCCGGCCCTTCTTGCCCATGATGATGGCGGTTCCCGTGTCCTGGCACATCGGGAGCACGCCGCCCGCCGCGATATTGGCATTCTTCAGGAAATCGTAGGCTACGAACTTGTCGTTCTCGCTCGCCTCGGGGTCATCGAGGATGGAACGCAGCTGCTTGAGGTGGCCCGGCCGCAACAGATGATTGATATCGGTGAAGGCCGCCTCGGCCAGCGTGCGCAGGGCCTCGCGCTCCACGACCAGCATATCCGCGCGGCCGATGCTCTCCACTCGCACGCCGTCGCCGGTGAGCTTGCGATACGGGCTGCCGTCCATGCCGAGCGGAAACAGCGGCGTATGCCGATAAGGCGGCACAGCGATATCAACCGGCGCGTTCATTTCTGTGCTCCACTTAACGATCAAGCTCCTTGAAATAGCGATAGATCCCCCACTGGCTGAATGGGATCCGCCGTTTGGAGGCGAGATAGGCAGCGATACGCGGGCGCTTGGCGACGCGATCGTGCAGCGCGACCAGGCGGGGCACCTTCTTCTCGAACCGCTTCATCCGTTCGGGGAACGCGTAGCGCAATCCCTCGATGATCTGAAACAACGAGAGGTCTACATAGCAGAGCCTGCGGCCGAGCACATGCGGGCCGCCGCTCCTTGCCAGCACGCGCTCAAAGTAGCCGAGGACCTTCGGCACGCGATAGCGCCAAAAATCCGCGGTGCGGCGTTTGGCGGCCGGCCGTTGCTCCTCGTAATAAAGGTATGTCGTGACGGGATGGTGGGTATCATGAATCTCGACCACCAGATCGGAGATCGTGAGCTGCAGCTGGTGCGCCCATAGTCGACCCGCCTCGTCACCGGGCGCGAGCCCGAGCCGAGGTCCGAGGTAAAGCAGAATGCTCGCAGTTTGAGCGATGACGAGCTTTCCCGCCCGGATGAAGGGCGGCGCGTAGGGCGGGCGCTTGCTGCGCCTGTCGTCCATCAGCTTGGTCATTGCCGGCACGCCGCGCTCGCCCGGCCGACGCGCCACGTCGACGTAGTCGGCTCCGGCCTCTTCCAGGGCGAGGCGGACGAACTCGCCACGGCCCTGGATCGTCGGCCAGTAGTAAAGCTCGTAGCGCATCAGCCCGATCCGGCTTTGATTTTGCGGCCGGGCGATATTGGCGCCGGTTGTGGAACACCGTCCAGCATGGCTCGCAGACTATCTTGCGAGAGCACAGGGCGCTACTCTGAGCGATCGACGATCGGGAGATCGAGGTGAAATGAGCAGCGATCTCATCCTCCGCGGCGGCCGAGTGATCGATCCGTCGCAGAAGCTCGACGCTGTCACCGATGTGGCGTTCTCGCGAGGCAAGGTGGCGCAAATCGGAGCCGGATTGAATGCCGATGCGAGCACCGAGGTGCGTGACGTCTCCGGAACGATCGTGACACCGGGACTGATCGACCTGCATACCCACGTCTACTGGGGCGGCACCTCGCTCGGGATCGATGCCGAAGATTTCTGCCGCCGCTCGGGCGTGACCACCGCAATCGACACCGGCAGCGCGGGACCGGGCAATTTTGCCGGCTTTCGCAAGCACGTCATCGAGCGCAGCGAGGTGCGCATCCTCGCCTATTTGCACATTTCCTTCGGCGGCATTTTCGCGTTCTCGCAGCGAGTGATGGTCGGCGAGAGCGAAAATATTCGCCTGCTCGCGCCGGCGGATGCGGTTGAGGTCGCGCGCGCCAACCCGGATCTCATCGTCGGCATCAAGGTCCGGGTTGGCGCCCGCGCTTCAGGCCGCTCCGGGACCGTCCCCCTCGATGTCGCGCTGCAGGTGGCGGAGGAAGTCGGTTTGCCGGTGATGGCGCATATCGATGAGCCGCCGCCCAGCTATGAAGAAGTGCTCGCACGCCTACGGCCCGGCGATATCCTCACCCACGCGTTTCGCCCATTTCCAAACTCGCCTGCAACCGCGCAGGGAACCATAAAACGGGCGGTGAGGGAAGCGCGCCAGCGCGGCGTGCTGTTCGATATCGGCCACGGCAAAGGCTCGTTTGCGTTCAAGACCGCGCGCGCCATGCTGGCGAATGGTTTCCTGCCGGACACCATCTCCTCAGACGTGCATGCGCTGTGCATCAACGGCCCTGCCTTTGATCAAGTCACCACGCTCTCGAAGTTTCTCTGTCTCGGCATGCCGCTTGTAGACGTGATTGCCGCATCTACCGCCAATTCCGCCTTCGCTTTGAAGCGTCCTGAGCTCGGCAGCCTCAAGCCCGGCAGCGTCGGCGATGCAACGATACTGTCGGTCAAGGACGGCCGCTTCGACTATGTGGATGTCGTGGGCGAGCACTTGTCCGGGGATCGCCGGATCACCGCGGAAGGGGTGGTGATTGCCGGCCGCTGGTGGCACCCCAAGCCATCGAGCAAATTCGCAGCGGCTTGACCGACCTTGAAAGGGTGATCTCTCGCTTAACCCCATTGATCTCCGCCCACGACTCGTCGATGCAAGCGAAACTCCTTGCGTGCAAAACCACGCATGAGGAGCCCGCGAATCGGGCGGGTGACCGAGGCTGCGGGAAGGCAACCTCAACGACGTCATATGTAATCCTCAGTGGTGCCCTAGACGAAATACCTCAGGCCGAAATCATGCACACTGGCGAAAGACAACTTGTTTCTCTGGCGGCTGCCTTAATGGGTAATGCTGCGGGACTCTCAACCTCTGAAAGGAAGCTTCTAGCCAACGCCGAGCGGATCGATTCTCGCGTTGTTGCACATGCACGCCGGCAGATCCTCGCCGGCGAGGATATACTCGGGGCCACGTTTTGCTCGCTGAGAAGCGCTGCGCAGCGCCGTCAATGCGGCGCAACCTACACCCCCCCGCCAATCATCGACACCATGGTAACATGGGCCCAGGCCGAGAACTTGAGGCCTGACCGCATCGTCGATCCTGGCGCAGGTTCGGGGCGGTTTTTGATCGCTGCGGCTCGCAAGTTTCCCAACGCGGAGCTGATCGCCGTCGAGATCGATCCCCTCGCCACGTTGATGTTACGTGCCAACGCCGCGGTGCAAGGTTTTGCCGATCGCCTGGTCGTACACGTGCTTGACTATCGAAGTCTTGCGCTGCCGGCAATCGCTCGGCCTACCCTTTTCATCGGCAATCCCCCCTATGTCCGACATCATAAGATCGGCGAGCACTGGAAGAATTGGTTCGCAGCCTCGGCCCAGCGCCTCGGTTTGACCGCGAGCAAACTTGCCGGGCTGCACATCCATTTTTTCTTTAAGACCCGCGAGCTTGCTCGCCCTGGCGACTATGGCGTCTTTATCACTGCGGCGGAATGGCTCGACGTGAACTATGGCGCTGTGCTCCGCCGCTTGCTCGCCGACGGACTGGGCGGCACCGCCGTACATGTCATAGACCCGAGAGCCCAGCCTTTCGCCGACGCCTTGACCACAGGTGCTGTTACTTGCTTCTGCATTGGCAAACGGCCGACTGCAATCACCATGCGCGCGGTTAGCTCGCTCGATAACCTGGCTCCTTTGGGTCAAGGTCGCGCGGTCTCTCGGGACGAAATCGCCGCCGCCACCAAATGGTCGGTATTCGTCCGCGAGCAGAAGCAGGCACCTGCCGGGTTCATCGAGATCGGTGAATTATTCCGCGTTCATCGGGGGCAGGTCACCGGCAGCAATGACGTCTGGATCGAGAACGACGCGGCACGTGACGTGCCGAAAAAGTTCAAGCCATTCACAGTCACCCGCGCCCGAGAATTGCTTGCCGCAGGCGCCGAGCTGGCGTCGCAGGAAGGTCTACATCGCGTGATCGATTTGCCGGCCGCGCTCGATGCTCTCGATGGCCACGAGCGCAAAGTAATAGAGCGCTTTCTTGCCTGGGCAAGAAAGCGCGGTGCGCACCAAAGCTACATCGCTACGCATCGCCGCGCTTGGTGGTCAGTCGGGTTGCGAGCGCCTGCCCCCATCCTATGCACCTACATGGCGCGTCGGGCCCCCGTGTTCGTGCGCAACAAGGTGCTGGCGAGGCATATCAACATCGCTCACGGTCTGTACCCGCGCGGGCCATTAAGCGACGCCGAGTTGGGAACCGTTCTGGCCTATCTGCGGAGCCATACCAGCACCACCGGCGGTCGCACTTATGCTGGTGGATTAATCAAATTCGAGCCAAAAGAGCTTGAGCGCATCCTTTTACCGCGTTTAGAAGATATTCATGGCTACCTCGCTAAAGGCGAAGCGGCTCCCCAAGCGGTGGACGGAAGCCGAGCTGCAATCTGATGCGGCCACGGCAAGAAGCGCGTTTCGCAATGAGCGATTGTTGGAGCCACTCGATCTCTACAACCAAGATGGGCGAGTAATGGCGATCGAGTGCAAAGTCTCGAATTCAACGGTCAATTCTTATAAGCGCCTGGTGCACGATACCGGCGGGAAGGCCGCACATTGGTATAATCAACTCGGCCGGGCTCAGGTCATACCCTGCGCGGTTCTAAGTGGAGTGTACAGCACGGCGAATCTTGCGGACGTGCAAGAGAGCAAGGGCGTTTATCTGTTTTGGCAGCACCGTTTGACCGACCTCGCTGCCTTCGTAAAAAGGGCGCGATAGCTCAGCGCTATCTGGCCGCACGTGCGGCGCACATCTCAGGCTTGACGCGCTCGCCTCGCCAGGACCAGGATGTCAGGGCTGGCATGGCGTTTGCTGGAGCTAGCGATGGCGCCACTGCGCTCGACGGGGTGGTCGCGCGCCTGCAGGCGCATCTGACAACGAGGCAGACTGGCGCAACTCTAGGCACGCTCTGGGAGATCAGGTCATGGATCGCAGAACGCTTCTGAAAGTCGTTGCGGGCGGGGGCGCGCTGGGAATGGCGGGCAAATTGTGCACCCCGGCTATTGCGCAAGGCGCGGCGGCGCGGGTGCTCCGTTTCGTCCCGCAAGCCAACCTCGCAAATTTCGATCCGATCTGGGGCACGCAATATGTGGTGCGCAATGCCTCGGCCTTGGTGTGGGACACTCTTTATGGGGTGGACGAGAAGCTGCAGCCGCAGCGGCAGATGGTGGAGACCGAGGAAGTCTCTTCGGACGGCCTCACCTGGACTTTCCGCCTGCGCTCAGGATTGAAGTTCCACGACGGTGAGCCGGTGCTGGCCAAGGATGTGGCGGCGAGCCTCAACCGGTGGTCGGCGCGCGACCTCATGGGCCAGATGCTCAAGGGCATCCAGCAGGAGCTCACGCCGGTCGACGACCGCACCGTCAAGTGGGTGCTGAAGAAGCCTTTTCCGAAGATGCTTCTGGCGCTGGGCAAGGTCAGCACCCAGGTGGCCTTCATCATGCCGGAGCAGGTCGCTCAGACCGACCCGTTCAAGCAGATCAGCGAATATGTCGGCAGCGGGCCCATGCGCTTCGTCAAGGACGAGTGGGTACCAGGCGCCAAGGCGGTGTTCGAGAAATTCAGCGATTACGTGCCGCGGCAGGAACCTGCGTCATGGCTCGCGGGCGGCAAGCGCATGGCCCTCGATCGCATCGAGTGGGTGATAATGCCCGACCCCGCCACCGCCGCCGCGGCGCTGCAGAACGGCGAGATCGACTGGTGGGAGACGCCGATCCCCGATCTCGTGCCGCTCCTGCGCAAAAACCGAAATATCAAGGTGGATATCGCCGACCCGCTTGGAAACATCGGCGCCTTCCGAATGAACCATCTTTATCCGCCATTCCACGATGTGCGTGCACGGCGCGCGATCCTCATGGCCATGAGCCAGGAAGACTACATGCGCGCCATCGTCGGCGATGATAACGCCCTGTGGAAGCCGCTGCCGGGTTTTTTCACGCCCGGTACTCCTCTCTACACCGAAGAGGGTGGCGAGATCCTCAAGGGCCCCCGCGATCTCGACGGGGCAAAGAGGCTCTTGGCGCAAAGCGGCTACGCGGGTCAGCCGGTCACTTGTCTGGTGGCGCAGGACCTTTCCTTCACCAAAGCACAGGGCGATGTCACGGCCGATCTGCTCAAGCGCCTCGGCATGAACGTCGATTTTGCTGCCATCGACTGGGGCACGGTCGGTGCGCGTCGCGCCCAGAAGTCGCCGCCCGGGCAAGGCGGCTGGCAGATGTTCCACACTTGGCACTCCGGAGCGGATTGCGTGAATCCGGCTGTTGCGATCGGGGTGCGCGCCAACGGCGACAAGGCCTGGTTCGGCTGGCCGGAGATCCCCGCCGTCGAGGCGGAAATCACGGCCTGGTTCGAGGCCAAAACGCTCGAACAGGAGAAGGCCGCGATCCGGCGCCTCAACAAGGCCGCGCTCGAGGGCGTAGTTTACGCGCCGACGGGGTTCTTCCTCGGTTATCAGGCTTGGCGCAGCAACGTGGGCGGGATCGTAAAGGGCCCGGTACCGTTCTTCTGGGGAGTTGCCAAAGCTGTTTGATCCGCGTCTCGAGGGCAGCCGCGTGGACCGAAGGATATTGCTAAAAAGCACGGTCGCAGCGCTCGCCGCGTCGGCCCTCAATGGCCTCGCGAGGCCCGCAATCTCGCAAGCGGCCACAGCGCGCACGCTGCGGCTCGTTCCCCATGCGGATCTCGCCAATTTCGATCCGATCTGGAGCACGGCCTATATCGCGCGCAACGCCGGGCTGCTGGTGTGGGACACGCTTTACGGCATCGATAGCGACCTGCAGCCGCAACGTCAGATGATTGACTCCGAGGAAGTGTCCGCGGATGGCCTCATCTGGACATTTCGGCTGCGGCCCGGGCTGAAATTTCACGACGGCGAGCCGGTGCTGGCAAAGGATGCTGTGGCCAGCGTGCGCCGTTGGGCCGCACGCGAGCCCATGGGCCAGATGATCAAGGCCGTGGAGAACGAGCTGGCCATCGTCGATGACCGGACCTTCCGCTGGTCTCTGCGGCGGCCGTTTCCGAAGATGCTGCTGGCTCTCGGCAAGCTGGCCACCCCATGCTGCTTCATCATGCCCGCCCGGATCGCCGCAACCGATCCCTTCAAGCAGATCAGCGAATATGTCGGCAGCGGGCCGATGCGCTTCGTCAAGAACGAATGGCTGCCCGGTGCGAGGGCGGTTTTCGAGAAGTTTCCCGATTACAGCCCGCGGCAAGAACCCGCCGCCTGGCTCGCCGGCGGAAAGCGGATCCTTGTCGAGCGGGTGGAATGGATAGTGATCTCTGATCCCGCCACGGCTGCCGGCGCGTTGCAGAGCGGTGAGGTCGACTGGTGGGAGCGGGCGCTGCCCGATCTGATTCCCACCTTGCGCAAGAACCGCAACGTCGCTGTCGACATCGCCGATCCGCTCGGGTCAACCGGCATGTTGTTCATGAATCATCTCTTCCCGCCGTTCAATGACGTGCGGGCGCGCCGCGCCATCCTGATGGCCATGAGCCAGGAAGATTACATGCGTGCCTATGTCGGGGACGACAACAGCTTGTGGAAGCCGATGCCCGGCTTCTTCGTTCCCGGCTCGCCGCTCTACAACGAAGAAGGGGGTGAAATCCTGAAGGGCCCGCGGGATGTCGATGCTGCGAAACATCTGCTCGCGAAAAGCGGCTATTCCGGTGAGCCGATTATCCTGATGGCTGCGCAGGACCTGGCGACTCACAAGGTGTGGGGCGATGTGACCGTTGACCTGCTGCATCGACTCGGGCTTAACGTCGATTTTGTTGCCGCGGACTGGGGCACCGTCGTCGCCCGTCGGGCGCAGAAATCCCCTCCCGGTCACGGCGGCTGGAACCTCTACCACACCGGCGTCTATGGGGTGGATTCGGTCGACCCTTCCAACAAGTTCTTGCGCGCCAATGGCGAGAAAGCGATGTTCGGTTGGCCCAACATTCCGGAGGTGGAAGCCGAGATCGCCGCCTGGTACGATGCGAGGTCCTTTGCCGAGCAGCAAGCCGCGGCTCGCCGGCTCAACAAGGCTGCCCTCGATCACGTCGTGTACGCGCCGCTCGGATCTTATCTGACGCACCAGGCCTGGCGGAAGAACGTCACCGGTATAGAGCGGGGACCGCTTCCCTTTTTCTGGGACGTCGGCAAGGCTGCCTGATGTCCCTATAGCCTGAATGGAGCGTCCTGGGGGCGCGCGCTCCGTGAGCGGAGTACGCACATGGATCGAAGAGCATTCTTGAAATCCGCAACCGGCGCAGGCGCGTTCGCAGCCACAGCCGGACTTGCGAGCCCTGCCGTCTCGCAACGCCTCGCGGCGCGCACGCTGCGCTTCGTGCCGCAGGCCGACCTCGCCAATTTCGATCCGATCTGGAACACGCAGTATGTGGTGCGCAACGGTGCCGCACTGGTGTGGGACATGCTCTATGGCGTGAACGCCAACCTGCAGCCCCAACGCCAGATGGTCGAATCGGAGGAAGTGTCGGCCGACCGCCTCACCTGGACGTTCCGGCTGCGGCCCAATCTGAAATTCCACGACGGTGAACCGGTGCTCGCAAAGGACGTGATCGCGAGCCTTGCCCGGTGGCAGGCGCGCGACAACATGGGCCTGATGATCAAGGCGATCGAGAACGAGCTCGTCGCTGTCGATGACCTGACCTTTCGTTGGAGGCTCAAACGGCCCTATTCGAAATTGCTGATCGCCCTGGGAAAGGTCGGGACGCCCTCGTGTTTCATGATGCCTGCGCGCATTGCGGCTACCGACCCATTCAAGCCCATCAGCGATTATGTGGGCAGCGGGCCGATGAAGCTCGTGCGCAGCGAATGGGTCCCGGGCGCGCGGGCGGTATTTGAGAAGTTTGCAGACTATGTGCCCCGGCAGGAGCCAAGCTCCTGGCTCTCGGGAGGAAAGCAGATCTTGGTCGAGCGCATCGAATGGGTGGTCATGCCCGATCCGGCAACCGCATCGGCCGCGCTGCAAAGCGGTGAAGTCGACTGGTGGGAAACGCCGATCGCCGATCTTGTGCCGGTACTAAAAAAGAGCCGCAACGTGGTGGTCGATATCGCCGATCCGCTGGGGAATATCGGCAGCTTCCGCATGAACCATCTCTATCCTCCTTTCAACAACGTGCACGCGCGCCGCGCCATCCTCACCGCAATGAGCCAGGAGGATTACATGCGCGCGGTCGTCGGGGACGACGCCTATTGGAAGCCGCTCCCCGGCTTTTTTACCCCGGGCACGCCGCTCTACACCGAAGAGGGAGGCGAGATCCTCAAGGGTCCGCGCGATCTGGACGCGGCCAAACGCCTGCTCGAGCAAAGCGGTTATGCCGGTCAGCCGATCATATGCCTCATCGCGCAGGATCTTCAGGTCGCCAAAGCTCAGGGCGAGGTTACGGCCGACCTGCTCAAGCGCCTGGGCATGAATGTGGATTTCAACGCCATCGACTGGGGCACCACCGCAGCGCGCCGCGCACAGAAATCGCCTCCCGGTCAGGGCGGTTGGCACATGTTCCACACCTGGCATGCCGGTGCCGTGTGCGTCGATCCTTCAAGCTACACGGCGATCCGCGCGAACGGCGACAAGGCATGGTTCGGCTGGCCAACGAGCGAGAAGGTCGAAGCCGAGATTGCAGCGTGGTACGAGGCGCCGAGCTTGGAGCAGGAGAAGACGGCGATAGGCCGGCTCAACCGGGCGGCATGCGAGGACGTGGTCTACGCCCCGACCGGCTTCTTCCTCACCCATCAAGCCTGGCGCTCGAACGTATCCGGGATCGTAAAGGGCCCGCTGCCATTCTTCTGGGGGGTCAGCAAGGCGGCGTAGGTGCCTTTGGGCGGCTATCGGCACAAATCCTGCTAGAGTGAGCCCATGCTGAACTACGTCATTCGGCGCATTCTGGCGACCATCCCGGTGATGGCGGTGGTTGCGCTGTTCGTGTTCAGCCTGCTCTACATTGCGCCCGGCGATCCGGCTGCTGTCATCGCAGGCGATCAGGCAACCCCTGCCGATGTCGAGCGCATTCGCCAGAGCCTTGGTCTCGACCGGCCGTTCCTCGTGCGTTTTGGCGAGTGGGTGTGGCAGATCCTTCACGGCGATCTCGGCACCTCGATCTTTACCAATCTCCCGGTGGCGGACTTGATCGGCCAGCGCATCGAGCCGACGCTGTCGCTGATGGTGGTCACGCTGATACTCGCGGTGTCCATCGCCGTGCCGATCGGGGTGCTGGCCGCGTGGAAGGCCGATACCCTCATCGACCGTGCCGTCATGGCATTCGCGGTGCTCGGCTTCTCGGTTCCGGTTTTCGTCGTCGGTTATCTGCTCGCCTATGTGTTTGCGCTGGAGCTCGATTGGCTGCCGGTGCAGGGCTACACGCAGTTGAGGAATGGGCTGTGGCCGTGGCTGGCGAACCTGATCCTGCCCGCGATCGCGCTCGGCTTCGTCTATATCGCGCTGATCGCCCGCGTAACCCGCGCGACAATGCTTGAAGTCTTGCAGCAGGACTATATCCGCACGGCGCGGGCGAAGGGCATGGGGCAGAGCGGCATCCTCTTCCTGCATGCCTTGAAGAATGCCGCCGTGCCGATCGTAACCGTGATCGGTATCGGCATCGCGCTTTTGATCGGTGGGGCGGTCGTGACCGAGTCCGTGTTCGCCATCCCAGGGATCGGCCGGCTTACGGTCGATGCAATCCTCCGCCGCGATTATCCGGTTATTCAGGGCATCGTGCTCTTGTTCAGCGTCGTCTATGTCCTGGTAAATCTGCTGATCGATCTTCTCTACACGCTGCTTGATCCAAGGATCCGGTATTGAGCAGCCCCTCGCAGGCGACGGCATTGGCAACCGCCGAGGCTGTGACAGCAGCCGCAGCACCTGCTTTTGCCGCGGCTCCCGAGTTGCCCGATATCTGGCCGCCGGTAAGGGTCCGGCGCGGCTTGATCGGTTTCCTCTGGCGGCATCCCGCCATAGCCGTTGGCGGAGCGCTGGTCGCCACGATGCTGGTGATCGCGTTGCTCGCGCCCTGGCTGGGCACCGTCGATCCGACCGCGCTTGCGCCGGCGCGGCGCACCCGCGAGCCTTCTGCCGCATTCTGGTTCGGCACCGACATGCTCGGCCGCGACATCTATTCGCGCGTGCTCTACGGCGCGCGGGTATCGCTTGGCGTGGGTTTCTCAGTGGCGCTCCTCGCCTCCATTGCCGGCCTCACCATCGGCCTCGTCTCCGGTTTTTTCCGCTGGGCCGATGGATTCATCATGCGGGTGATGGATGGAATGATGTCGATCCCTCCGATCCTGCTTGCCATTGCGCTGATGGCGCTCACCCGCGGGAGCGTCGGCAACGTGATCACCGCGATTACGATTGCGGAGGTTCCGCGGGTGTCACGCCTTGTCCGCGGCGTCGTCCTGACGTTGCGCGAGCAGCCCTATGTGGACGCAGCAGTGGCCGCAGGTACACGCACCGGGACTATCCTCCTCCGCCACATTCTGCCGAACACGGTTGCGCCGATGACGGTGCAGGCCACCTACGTGTGCGCCAGCGCCATGATCGTGGAAGCGATCCTGTCGTTCATCGGCGCCGGGACGCCGCCCACGATCCCGTCGTGGGGCAACATCATGGCCGAGGGCCGCGCGCTCTGGCAGGTCAAGCCGTACATTGTGTTCTTTCCGGCATTCTTCCTTTCCTTGACCGTCCTTGCCGTCAATCTGCTGGGCGACGGCCTTCGCGATGCGCTTGATCCGCGCATGATGAAAAGGCTGTGACGGCGTTTGCAAATGGCTCTGCTGGAAATTGAAAATCTGCAAACGCATTTCCGCACCCCCGACGGGGTGAACCGGGCGGTGGACGGCGTCTCGTTCAGCGTCGAGCCCGGCGAGACGGTTGCGATCGTTGGCGAGAGCGGCTGCGGCAAGACCGTAACGGCGAGCTCGATTTTGCGCCTGATCCCCGAGCCGCCGGGCAAGATCGGCGGCAGCATCCGTTTCGAGGGGGTCGATCTGCTCAAGCTTGATGAACGCGCCATGCGCGACATCCGGGGCAACCAGATCAGCATGATCTTTCAGGAGCCGATGACCAGTCTTAATCCGGTGCTCACGGTAGGGCGCCAGATCCGCGAGACCCTGCGGCTCCATCAGGACCTTGGCCGCCGCGCGGCCGAGGGACGTGCGGTGGAGATCTTGCGGCTTGTGGGTATCGCCGAGCCGCAACGGCGCGTGCGTGAATATCCGCATCAGCTCTCGGGCGGCATGCGGCAGCGGGTGATGATCGCCATCGCGCTCGCCTGCAACCCGAAGCTCCTGATCGCCGACGAGCCTACCACAGCGCTCGACGTGACCATTCAGGCGCAGATCCTCGATCTGATGAGCGACCTCAAGCAGCGGGTGGGCGCCGCCATCATTCTCATCACCCACGATCTCGGGGTGGTGGCGGAGATCGCCGAACGCGTCCTGGTCATGTATGCGGGTCGTAAGGTGGAAGAAGCGCCGGTCGGCGAGCTCTTCCGCAGCCCGCGACACCCCTACACGCAAGGTCTCCTCGGCGCGCTGCCGAAATTGGGCTCCTCGCTCGACGGCAGGGCGACAAGGCTCGCCGAGATACCGGGGGTGGTGCCAAACCTGAAGCAGCGCATTGCCGGCTGCGTCTTCGCCAGCCGCTGTGCGTTGGCAAGCGAGGTTTGTCGGCGCATACCACCGGCGCTCGAGCTCAAAGCGCCGGGCCATCTCGCGGCATGCCATTTTGCGCCCAAAGCCATGGTGGCGGCGTGAGCATCCCGCTTCTTCAGGTCAACGATCTCAAGAAGCATTTCCCGGTGCGTTCAAGTCTTGCTGCTCTCAACATCGGGCACAAGCGATGGGTCTACGCGGTAGACGGGGTCTCGTTTGATATCGCCAGGGCGGAAACTTTGGCGTTGGTCGGCGAATCGGGCTGCGGCAAGTCGACGGTCGGGCGCGCGATCCTTCGGTTGTTCGATATCACCGCGGGCCAGGTAGTCCTGGACGGACGTCGGATCGACGATCTGTCACCGCGCGCGCTTCGCCCGCTGCGCCGTCGTGTGCAGGTGGTCTTCCAGGACCCGTTTGCGAGCCTTAATCCGCGCATGCGCGTGCATGACATCATTGCCGAGCCGATACGCAATTTCGGGCTCGCAAAGTCGTCCGCAGACCTGGCGGCGCGGATCGGCGTGCTGATGGACAAGGTCCGGCTGCCGCGCGACGCGGTCAACCGATGGCCGCATGAGTTCTCTGGCGGACAACGCCAGCGTATCGGGATTGCGCGGGCACTTGCCGCCGAGCCGGACCTGATCGTCTGCGACGAGGCGGTTTCGGCGCTGGATGTATCGGTCAAGGCGCAAATCGTGAACCTGCTGCAGGATCTCCAGCTCGACCTCGGCCTCGCTCTGCTGTTCATCAGTCATGATCTCGCCATCGTCGAGCACATGACGCATCGCGTAGCTGTCATGTATCTCGGCAAGATCGTCGAGCTCGCACCGAAGCAAAATATCTTCTCCGGCCCCAAGCACCCCTACACCAAAGCGCTGCTTTCGGCCGCTCCGGTCCCGGAGCCCGGGGCTTTGCGCCAACGCATCATTCTCAGAGGCGACGTGCCGAGCCCGATAGATCTGCCGAAAGGGTGCCGCTTCCACACCCGCTGCCCGTACGTGTTCGAGCGCTGCCGGACGGAGGAGCCGCAGCTGCGGTTGATCGGCAGCGCGCATCTTGCCGCCTGTCATTTGCATGACCTGCCGCCCGCACTGAACCCGATGACAAGCTGATGACTGGCCGCAGGACTCGGTCGCATGCTCTTCCTGCTCTGTTTCTATTTCGCTTCGTCAGGGAAGCCAAAGGCACAGCAGGTTCTCAGCGAGACATTGGCGAAACGGGACCGCAATGGGTCGTGGACCGTCCAGGCATCGCTCGGGGGCTCTTCAGCGCCTGCCCAGCGGTGGGAAATTCCTCTAGCACAATTCCGCCATATTCCTTAATATCGCCTCGTTGGGACGATCTCCCCCCAAAAATGGGGAGGTATCATTACGGAGAGAGGAATGAGACGATCGACGCTCGCCTTAAGTGCGCTATTGCTCGTTGTGGCCGCGGCACCTTCCGCGAACGCGTGGGTGCGCCCCGAATGGGTCGTGGTCCGCTGGGCTAATGCCGATTGCAAGATCTGGCACAACGATACTAATGCCCCTGTAGGTTACGGCTGGCGTCCTGTCGCCTTTGCCGGCACCTGGGGCGGGGCTTATTGGAAGATGGTACGGCTATATCAAAGGCGCGTCTGCGTATAGCTCGCGCGACGCCGGCGGCGGATTCGCCCGGCATTTGCCGGGCGAGTTTTTTCACTAGGCGAGTCCGCAGCTCATTCGAGTGCAGACGTAACCGCGAGCTTCGGGCACTTTCGTTCAGTGCCATAGGCTGACGTTAGCCGGATTCGGTGCAGGACTGCACCTCTCGCGTCACAGTCCGTTGAGGCGCTCTCACGGGCGGGGAATATTGCCGCCTGAGAAGACCGGAAGCTTCGGGCTGAATTCGTGGCGCATTCGGTTTTTGGCGGCATTTGCGAGCCGTAACGCATCGTATTCTCCGTCCGCGGCTAATTGCATAAGGCATTCGGAAAGACGCCGCTGCAGTAGCGCGGGGTTTTTTGTAGCGAAGTATGGATCCTTTGAAATGAATGCCCATGATTTGTGAAAGGCCGCTGCCAGCGCTTTGACCGTTCGTGGCTGAAAAGCATAGTGGGCACTCATCGGGTAGCGCCTCCAGGTCCATGGCGCGATATCGAGAATGTGTTCGCACGGTTCCAGCAGAATATGAATTGATTTGCTTTGCATTCACTGGTGAAACGAATTCATCAATACTTACCTTGCGGCTGCAGCCCACGATGGAAAAATTGGATCTGGCTCAGATATTGCAGCTCACGAATCAAAAGGGATTCTTGAGTGAACGTCTGCCGGTAATTGATTTCGGGGCGCGAACCATGTCGATGAACGCTCGCAGCGCGGCCGGAACCTGCCGGCGTCCGTGATAGAAGAGAAAGAGACCTTCCACCGCCGCCGACCAGCTCTCCAAAATGCGCACGAGTTGGCCGGTGCGGAGGAACGGCGCGGCCAACTCTTCGGGAACACGCGCGATCCCAATACCGTCCAGCGCGGCGCGAAGGGCCAGCTCGGGGGTGTTCACGGTCAATCGACCTGAGCCGCTCAGTTGGCGAGCTTTTCCATTCCGCTCGAACTGCCATTTCGCAATCGGACCCTTTGCTCCCAATCGATATTCAATGCAGCTGTGGGAGGCGAGGTCGTCAGGCGTGCGCGGTGGCCCCCGGCCGGCAAAATACGCGGGCGCGCCGACGACGGCGATCTCGATCGGCCCCGTAACGCGCACCCCGATCGAAGCTCCGCGGGTCTTGCGCGTGATCCTGCTGGTAATCATTGCGCTCTCGTTCCCGGGTCACCGTCGAGCGGAGTGATCACCGCGAGGGCACGTCAACGGGCGCGCAGTTACGCCGTCCTTGCGCCAGGCAGTCGTCGAGCACGCGCTGATCGTACATGGCGTTGGCAAGCCAAATCCCCCCGCCAATCACGATCGCCAGCAAGACCAGAAGCACAATATTTCCAAGCCGCCGGTCCGCTTCGCTTTCCGGTCCAGTGCCTGCCGCGCGCTCCTCCTCGTCATCCATGACGATCAACGCAAACGCTATATCTGCTCAGCTCGCCATGGTTTCTTTCACCGCCGTCACCAGCTGCTTGAGCGTGAACGGCTTGGGCAGAAAGCTGAACTGCTTGCGATCGGGCAAGCTTTTCTCAAAAGCGTCTTCGGCGTAACCCGAGACGAAGATGATCTTGATGGCGGGATTGCGTTTGCGGAGCTCCTTCATCAGCGCCGGCCCATCCATTTCCGGCATGACCACGTCGGAAACAACAAGGTCGACCTGACCGCCCTGTCTTTCGAGCTCTTCCAGAGCCTCGAAGCCGTTGCTCGCCTGAATCACGGTATACCCGCGCGATTGTAGTCCGCGGGCGTTGAGCGTGCGCAAGCCCTCCTCATCTTCGACCAGGAGTATCGTTCCCTGCCCGGTAAGGTCGGCCGCCGCGGTCCGCACCACCGTGTCAGCCGCGGAAATGGCGCTGGCAATGGCCGGAGCGGTGGTTTCGGGCAGAGGCGGCAGCTCAACGTCGTCCGCGCCCGCAATGTAACGCGGAAGAAAAATGCGAAAGGTGGTGCCCTTCCCCACTGCGGAATCGACATAGATAAAGCCGCCGGTTTGCTTGACGATGCCATAGACGGTCGAGAGGCCAAGTCCCGTGCCCTTGCCGATCTCCTTGGTGGTGTAGAAGGGATCGAAGATCTTATCGATGATCTCGGGCGCGATCCCTGTTCCGGTATCTTCCACTTCAACCAGCACATACTCACCGAGGGGCATCCCCTTCCCCTGGAACCGGATGCTGTCCTCGGCGCGAACATTCGAGGTTCGCAAGGCGAGCTTGCCGCCGACCGGCATGGCATCGCGTGCATTCACCGCCAAGTTGATGATGACCTGCTCGAACTGCCCGACGTCGGCCTTGACCGGCCAGAGGTCGCGAACCTGCGGCACATCGAGCGTTACGTTCTCGCCGATGAGCCGGCGCAGCAACACTGTGAGGTCCGAAAGCGCCTCACCGACATCGATCACCTGCGGGCGCATCGTCTGCTTGCGCGAGAAGGCAAGCAGCTGGCGCACCAGGCTGGCGGCGCGATTTGCGTTCTGCTTGATCTGCATGATGTCATGGAACGACGGATCGGTGGGCCGGTGCGCGTTGAGCAGAAAGTCCGTTGCCATGATGATGGCGCCCAGCAGATTGTTGAAGTCGTGAGCAATGTTGCCCGCAAGCCGGCCGATCGTCTCCATCTTCTGCTGCTGGTTGACCTGGTTCTCGAGCGTGCGCTGCTGGGTCGTTTCCAGCGCATAGACAATCGCTGCTTCGCGGTCATTGTCCTGCTCGTCCTGAATGGCGGTGACGAAGAAGGTCGCGAAGCGTTCGTCGGGACCGGCGAGCGCCGCTTCAACCGGCTCTATTTCGCCCTGACCTTCTGCGGCGCGATCGATTGCCGCTTCCAAGGTGCCGCGGTCGCGTGCCGCGACCGCAGTGAGAATCGAGCGATCGGCAGAGCCTTCGTTCTTGAATGCGGACAGGCACAAGTGGGCAAATTTCGCATTCGATTCCGCGATCCGCCCCTGCTCGTCCACAGTGGCGATTGCCATCGGCGTGTTCTGAAAAAAGCGCATGAACCGGACCTCGGCGGCACGCTGGGGGTCGTTGCCCTCATCATGCGCCCGATTGAGAACAAGCGTCCTGGAAGTTCCCGCGGTGCCGTCGGCGCCAAAAGCAACCTTGTGGTAGAGGCGTACGGGCAGCGTGCGGCCGCTGCGGGTCTTCAGGTCGATGTCGAAGATCCCGGTTTTCACCTCTCCGGGTGTCACCGCGATCGTGGTGAGCAAGGCCGTGCCCTGCCCCGCCACGATATCGTCGAGCTTGAGACCGCCAGAGCCGACCTGCGCCAGATCGTAATCGAGCCACCCCGCCAGAGTAGCATTGAGATAAACCACGTTCCCGCTTGCATCTGCCGCGAAAAAGCCGGCGGGGGCGTGATCGAGGTAGTCGATTGCGTGCTGCAGCTCCTGAAACACATTCTCGTGCCGCTCAAGCTCGCGGGTTACATCCGCGAGCGACCAGACGGTCATTCGGCCATCGCGCTTGCCGGTTTCGAGCGGCCGAACACAAATGCGCAGCCAGCGCCCCTCCTCGCCTTTATGGGCGCCCACACGGACTTCCTCCTGGCTCCGACGGCCTTGGTGCGCCGCTTGCATGAGCCGATAGACGGATTCGGACACGCCCGGATCGCCGATGAAGACGCGCTCGACCGGGCGAACCTCATCCGATTCCGCTGTCGCGATCAGGGCGCGATAAGCGGCATTGGAATAAACCACCCTTCCCTCGCGGTCGGTCACCAGCATCCCGTCGCTCGCGCCATCAACCACGGCTTTGAGCAGCGGGCTTGCCGGTTCGCTGCGCGCAACGCGCAGGATGCCGGCGGCGAGCGCAAACAGCAGAAAGACGCTGATGGTGGCCAGGGTCGCGAGAACAGCAAGTATGTAAGGCTGCGCATGGTCGCGGCCCGCGAACAGAAGCCCTCCTGCGGCCAGCATGAGCAGCAATGCCACGAGGAGCACGAGACCGACGCTGCCGCCGGCCTGGTTCAGCACGGTCCGGTCAATCGGCTGGGAAGCATCGGCGGCAGGCCGCTGCATGTCGGTTGTGAATCACTCCGTTCGCAGTCAATCTGAGTGCCTCAGGCACTGAGTCGGTGCAAGAGCGGCTCCATGCCGACCTCATGCCGACCACATGCCGACCAGCGTCGACAGGGCACTTGGGTTACAGTCTCCTGAGGCAGTCGATACCGGCGCTCAGGCGAGGGCCCAAAGCACACATCCGCGGCCTCGGTCGAGCTGTTTACCTCGTCGATGCTTCTGGTATACAAAAGCAGAACCGAGCGGAGATACTGGATAATCTTTGTAGTATTCCGGTCCGCAGCGATGTCATGGCGTTCTGTACTGGACCATTCCAGGCGAATGCCTTTGCGTAAGGGCGCAGGGGAGGAGTGATGTTCAACACCCTGTTCGGCGAGGGATACGCGTTCAAAATGCTGTTCGCGTTCATAGCCGTTTTCGGGCTGCTGGCGCTGGCCTTGTGGCTCGTGCGCCGGTTTGGAGGCGAGCGGCTGAGCAACGGCAGCGCCCGCGGACGCCAGCCCCGATTGGCTGTGATCGACGCAGCAAACGTGGATGGGCGACGAAAGCTTGTGCTCGTCCGTCGCGACAACGTCGAGCATCTCCTGATGATAGGGGGGCCGTCCGACGTCGTCATCGAGCCTAATATCGTGCGCGCAGCAGCAGCGCCGCGCGAGATGCCTCTACCGCGCCCCTTGCCGGCAGGCGATACTCTGCCTCGAGCGTTGCCGCTCGGCGAAGGAAACATGTGGCCGCTGCAGCCGGAACCCGTTTCCAGAGCCGAGCCACCCCTGCCGCGTCCGGAGCCGCAGCGCTCGCCTCCGCCCGTTGCGGAGCAAGCCCCGCCCCGGCCGCCTCGCGAGGCCGAGTTTCCTCCTCCACCGCAACCCGCTCTTTCCCGGGAGCGCCGGCCGCGGCACGATCCGCTTTCCGGATTGGCGGAGGAGTTGGGACGGGTGGGCCCCTCGCCAGAGCCGGAAGACTTCGAGCCGACACCGCGCCCGGCTCGACGTGAGCCTCGTTTGCGGCCCGTACCGCCCCCTTCTCCCGGTTCAGGTTCGGCTGGCGACGCAAAGTTCGCCTCCCCGGCGGATCAAAACCTGGCCGATATGGCGCAACGCCTCGAGGCTGCATTGCGCCGGCCGAACCGAAAAGAGGAGGTAGCCGCTCCCCAGCCAATCCCGAAGCCGGAGCAACCCGCGACCGCAGACGAAGAATTAGACGGGTCGGCTGTGGTGGAGACTAGCTCGCGTGCGCCTCGCACAGGCGCTCCGAGCGAGGCTCCGACGTCACCTCGGGATGAGACCAGAGCCGCCCGCAATGAGGCCAAGGCAGCCCCACAGCAGAGATCGCTCTACGACAGTCTCGAGCAGGAGATGGCCAGTTTGTTGGGCCGGCCGGGGGGCAAGGGCTGAGGTTTGACGGATAGGGCGAGGTTCGCCTCGGCGGAGGGGCGGGCGTCGCCCCCACGGCGTTCCGACGGGCAGTGCGGCTACTGCCGGCTCAGTCCCGCGACTCTCGCCGCCGCTGCAAAAAAGCTTCACTCGTCGCGGTAGATGCGCTCACGCCGCTCGTGACGCTCCTGCGCCTCCACCGACAGCGTGGCAATCGGGCGCGCTTCCAGCCGTTTGAGCGAGATCGGCTCCCCGGTCTCCTCGCAGTAGCCGTAGGTGCCGTCCTCAAGCCGCAAAAGCGCGGAATCGATCTTGGCTATCAGCTTGCGTTGGCGGTCACGGGCGCGCAGCTCGATGGCCCTTTCGGTCTCTGACGAGGCGCGGTCGGCGAGATCGGGGTGGTTCTCGCTCTCTGCCTGCAGATGGGCCACCGTCTCCTTGGCTTCTTTGAGAATTTCCTCCTTCCAGGTGAGCAGCTTCTGGCGAAAATACTCGCGCTGGCGCTCATTCATGAACGGCTCCTTCTCGGAAGGACGGTAATTCTTGCTCTTGTCCAGCACCGTAGCGCCGTTCTTTTGCGATGACATTGCAACCCCATGGGAGAACGCACGCGAAGCCCCTGCTCGCGCGGCGAGCTTATAACGACACCCGCAGCGCCGGACAATAACGCAATTCGTGGCGCAATTCCGGGCGAGGGTTTCTTTGCTGCGCTGCGAAATGAGGCTCCGGGTTGCACCGATTCTTGGCAGAACGAACCCGGCCGACGGCGGGGGTTACCGTTATTGGGTTAACCTGGGAAGGCCGCTCGGCGGCGCTACTCCTTCTTGCCCCAAAGCTCCTCAAGCCGTGCATCCCGCCCGCAGTTCAAGCGGTAGAACTTGTAACGGATCGGGTTCTTGAGGTGATAGTCCTGGTGGTATTCTTCCGCCTTGTAGAACGGGCCTGCCGCGGTAATCTCGGTCACGATCGGAGATTTGAAGCGGGCCTGCACCTTGGCCTTCGACGCCTCGGCGAGCTTGTGCTGCGTTTCGTCGCGGTAAAAGATGGCGGTGCGGTACTGGTCGCCGTGGTCGCAGAACTGGGCATTCTTAGTGAGCGGATCGATGTTGTGCCAGAACACGTCCAGGAGCTTGTCGTAGGTCACCTTTGCCGGATCAAACGCCACCTCGACGGATTCGGCGTGGCCGGTGCCGCCGCGCGAGACCTCCTCATAGCTCGGGTTGACGGTGTGCCCGCCGGTATAGCCTGAAGTGGTGCTGATCACGCCTTCGACCTTGTCGAAATCGGCCTCCACGCACCAGAAGCAGCCGCCGGCAAACGTTGCAATTGCCGTTTTCGCGGGCTCGGCCGGTTGCGCGGCGATCCCTGCGGCGAGTATCAGCCAGACTGCCAAGCCTGCTCCCCCACCCGTCAAAATCCGCATTCCTAACCTCCCGGTTCCAGTCACATTATACCCGGTCCGGATTGCTTTCGAACGGCTCACGCCTACAACTCCCCCTCACTTTCGTGCGAGAGATACCTGCCGGTAACAGGCCAGGAGTGCTGGAATGGTCGCACTGGCCGATGAAGGATCTGCATGCGGTTTGAAGGAACGAATGCCTATGTGGCCACCGACGATCTCAAGATCGCGGTCAATGCCGCTATCGCCCTGGAGCGCCCGCTCCTGGTCAAGGGCGAGCCCGGTACCGGCAAGACCGTGCTCGCCCTTGAGGTGGCCAAGAGCATCGCTGCCCCACTGATTGAGTGGCACATCAAATCCACGACCAAAGCACTGCAGGGTCTCTACGAGTACGACGCGGTGTCGCGGCTGCGCGACAGCCAGCTCGGCGACGAGCGGGTCAAGGACATTCGCAACTACATCAAGCGCGGGAAGCTGTGGGATGCGTTCGTTGCCGATGAGCGGCCGGTGCTGCTCATCGACGAGATCGACAAGGCCGACATCGAGTTTCCGAACGATCTGTTGCAGGAGCTCGATCGCATGGAATTTTTCGTTTACGAGACGGGAGAGACGATCAAGGCACGCCGACGCCCGATTGTGGTCGTCACCTCAAACAATGAGAAGGAGCTGCCCGATGCGTTCCTGCGTCGCTGCTTTTTCCACTATATCCGCTTCCCCGATACCGACACCATGCGCGCCATCATCGAAGTTCACTTCCCCGGTATAAAGCAACGTTTGGTCGCCGAGGCACTGAAGCTGTTCTACGAGATCCGTGAGGTGCCAGGACTGAAGAAAAAGCCGTCCACCTCGGAGTTGCTCGATTGGCTCAAGCTGCTCATGGTGGAGGACATAGGCCCGGAAATATTGCGCGAACGCGATCCGAAGAAGCTCATCCCGCCATTGCACGGGGCGCTCTTGAAGAACGAGCGGGATGTGCACCTGTTCGAGCGGCTCGCATTCATGGCGCGGCGCGAGGGGCGTTGATTGCGGCATCACTGCCGGCGAGTACCGCGCTCGTCCCGCTCGCCTTGCGGCCAATCGTCCGCTGGCACTTCCGGAATACGCACCCTTCCGAGCGTTGCTCCGTCCCCATGGCGTTCCGCCCCAGCGGCGTCGGTGCGGTCACGAGCCGCGTGTCGCGGGGTTTCGACGTTCTCCGCCATGGGCTTGATCGTTTGCGCGCGATGGACCGGATCAACCGGCAGATCAGCCAAGGGCGGTTCTTTGGGCAGTTGCTCGGGCGGCACAACCGCCCCGAGCTTGGCCTCGCTTTCGGGCTGATCTTCTCCGGCACGCAGGGCGGCAAGCTCCTCGGCCCGGCGAAATTCATCCTCGCGCTGCCTCGCCTGTCGCGCTGCCCAACGCTCGCGCGCGCCGAACCACCAATAATACACTTGAATGGCCGCCCGGCCCAAGGTGCCCCCCGCCCAGACCAGCTCGAATGGGGCAAAGAGGCGCCAGGAATCGTCGCCCTCCGCAATGCCTTGTGCGACCATGTTGCCGGCCATCGCGGTGGTATTGAGTCCATGACCGCCAAAGCCGCTCGCAAGCCAAAGCCCAGGAGAGAGCTCGCCGATTTGCGGCATCCGGTGCAGCGGGTTTCCTAGCAGGCCAGACCACGAATACTCGACCTCTACATCATCGAGTTGGGGGTAAACGCTCCTGATGTCTGCGCGCAGCCGCGACGCAAACCTTGCTGGATCCACCTCCCAGGTCGTCGATCGTCCGGACCAAAGCAAGCGGTCGCCATCCACGATGCGGTAGTGATTGTCCGCGAGATCGGTGTCCGTCACAGCGCCGCGGTAGCTAACGGCCTCCGCAAGCTGCGCACCGAGATGGTGCGTGGTGATCACATAGCTCCACACCGGCACCAGGGTTCCGGCGATGCGCGGCAACAGGCGGCCGAGCTGCACATTGCAGGCAAGAACGATGTGGCTTGCCCGAACCCGGCCTGAAGGCGTCGTGACCCGCTTGCGTACGCCTGCGGGATCGATCGCCAGCGCCTGGGTGCCCTCGAAAATGCGCACGCCCGCCGCCTCTGCAGCCTCGGCGAGACCCAGCGCGTAGTTCAAGGGGTGGATGTGGAACGCCTGTGGCAGATGCAGCGCATGAAAGTAATGCCTGCTCCTGAGCACGTCGCGCACGCGTTCAGTCGGCCATCCCTCAACCTCTGCCCCAAGCTCCTCGCGGTAGAGCTGCACGTCGGCCAACACATCGTCTCCATTGTCAACCTTGGACACTTTCAGCCAGCCAGCCACCGGCGCAACGCCTGGCATACGCAGCTCGGCGATGGTGGCGCGCACATAGTTGAGGCCCATCTCGGACAAGGCCCACAGCGCCTTCGCGTGATCGAGGCCCACCCGACTGATGATCTTGTCCATGGATTGGGCGAAGCCCGGCAAAACAAAGCCGTCGTTGCGTCCGGAAGCGTTCCAGGCAACACGCCGGCTTTCGAGCAGCGCCACCGACCAGCCGCGCTGGGCGAGCTCGCGCGCCGTGGTCAGGCCAGACAAGCCGCCACCGACGACGCAGACGTCGACATCGAGGTCGAAGGTCAGTGGCCCTCGCTCCCGCGCCGGCACCATGCTGGCGCTGTACCAGGTCGCACCGTAGGACGGTCGCTCGGCAGCGTTCACGTTCCGCTTCCCCGCACGTTCGCGAGACATTTTCTAGCGACGGTCTATGCTAAAGTGCCATCTGAGCAAAATCGATCTGCCGCCATGCGCCTGATGCTGCTTCGACACGCGAAATCCGAGAAAGCCGAGGCCGGTATGCCTGACCGTGACCGCCGGCTCAATGCGCGCGGACAGGGGGACGCCACCACGATGGGCGCCTACATGGCGAGGCACCAATTGACGCCCGATCTTGCGTTGGTCTCCACCGCTCGGCGCACCCGCGAGACCTGGGAGCAGGTCGCCGCGCAGATTTCGACCCGGTCCCCCCCGACCTTCGATCGCCGCCTCTACAACGCGGGAGGCGATGCGATCCTGCGGGTCATCGAGCAAACCGACCAGGCCGTGCACAGCCTTCTGGTCATCGGCCATAACCCTGGCCTGCACGACCTCGCCCGGAAGCTCATTGCTTCCGGCGCTGTCGAAGCGCGGGAGCAGCTCAACGAGGGCCTGCCCACAGCCGGCCTCGCGGTGATCGACTTCGCCGCCGAGAGCTGGAGCAAGCTTCATCCTCGTGGCGGGCGGCTCGAGCGCTTTGTCACCCCCCGCTCCTTGGCAAGCGCTGATCCCGCGTGACGCCATAGCCCGCCTGCCCGCCCCGGCCGATGACCCGGCAAAAGCCAAACATGGTTTTGCTCACGCTTCCTTCGCGGACGTGGCAATATGTAGCGTTCAAAAACTCAAAAAGAGTGAGAACGCCGCCATGTACAAAAACATCCTGGTTCCGATTGATCTCGCGGACGTGGAGCTGGTGAAGCCCGCGATTGCCGCCGCTTCGATGATGGCCTCGCAATCGAGCGGGTCCATTCGCCTGGTAAATGTACTGCCGCTTACACCCGTAATGCTGGCCGAATACGTGCCGCCGGACTTCGAGGTACAGCAGCGCAAGGCTGCCGAGGACGCCCTCGGGGCCATGGCCAAGGAGATCACGGCTGCCGGCGTGCCCCCATCGGCTACCGTGCGCCAAGGCGGCATCTACCAGGAGATTCTGGAAGAGGCGAAAAGCATGGGAGCCGATCTCATCATCATGACCTCGCGGCGTGGGCAGCGGCACGCAGTGCGCACCTATTTTCTCGGCTCCAATACCGGCCATGTCGTGCGCTACGCCAAATGCTCGGTGCTGGTGGTGCGGAACTGATCGCGCACTGCATAATAAGAATGCCTTATAACAATTTGATTTGTAGAAGATCGGAGTGTGATCGCCAGGTTCACGATCGCGCGGGAACAGGCCTTCCAAGCTCCTCAAGGACTTGCTCTACGAAGGTCAGGAGATTGCCGCGCTTGAACAGATACGCAGGAATGCCCGCGCGCCGGGCTGCTTCCAGGTCGCTATCTTTGTCTCCGATGGCAAAACTCCCCTCTTTGCGCACCGGTAATTCACGCATTGCACGCAAGAGCATTCCCGGAGCAGGCTTGCGGTTGCTGCAGTCGCGGGCATAACGCGCAACCGTCGCCTGGGGGTGGTGCGGACAGTAGTAGAACGCGTCTATGTGGGCGCCGTGGCGGGACAGCTCCTCGTTCATCCAGGCATGCAGGGCATCGACAGCAGCCTCATCATAAAAGCCGCGCGCCACCCCCGACTGATTGGTGGTGACGATAACCAGGTACCCGGCAGTGTTCAGCGTTCTCACGGCCTCCATCGCGCCCTCGATCCAGAAGAAATCCTCTGCCCGGTGAAGGTACGCGATGTCCACGTTGAGCACGCCGTCGCGGTCCAGGAAGGCCGCGGGACGCTGGGCCGATTTGCCTGCGCCGGTCGGCGCCGTCATTAACTGCCTCAGCTGCGTCTTAACTGCCTTGTGGTCGAATGGGCGGGTTATCCGGTTTGTCCGAATTTTTCCAGCCGTTCTGTTGCGCCAGCATCTTGCGGAGATAGGCGACATTCGCTGCCGCCTCGTCGGACGGCAAATCCGCCTGGGCGATGCCTTCCGCTTCGGCGAATCTGCCCTGCAGCCCCACGACGAGCGCCAGATTTTGCCGCACGCGGGGATCGACGCGAGACTGTGCTGCCGCTCGCCGCAACGTCGACTCCGCTCGCACGAGATCCTTGGAAAGCGCATAGGAAAGTCCGAGATTCGACAGGACCGACGGCTCGTCCGGCACGATCCGCAGCGCCGTCGCATAGTAGCGCTGGGCCTCCTCATGCCGGCCCATTTGATCGAGGACAGCTCCCTGAACCGAGAGGATGCGCCAATCAGGCTGGTCGGGCGAGTGAGCGCGATTGAGGATTTCGAGTGCCTGCTTGTAATTGCCGACATCCGCAAGCGCCCGGCCGTAGGCACCCAGCAGCCCCGTGTGCTTGGGGTTGTGCAGCGAGGCCTGCTCGAGCACCGCGACGGCCTGGGCGCGCTGGCCGCTGCCCCGCAACGCCTGGGCATAGTTGATGGCAGCCTCCGGATCGCTGGGATTGGCACGATAGCGCTCCCCCCAGGCATCCGCCGAGTGCCGCCAATCGGCCTCTCCCGGCGGCGCAGAAGCCATGGCAAGCGAGCCCGTCGTCTCAGTTGGCGAAGTGGTCTGGCAGGCTGTTGCCGTAAGCGAAAAGATAGCTGCGAGCGCAAGCAAGGCAAACCGCCGCATCAGTTCGGCTGGCTTGGGGTGGCTGGAAACAGTCATTCTTGGCCTCGTGGGGCCCCCCACGAAGCTCGGCAATAAAGTGTTAACCTTAACGGGCAGTTAATGCGTCAGGTCCATGTGAATGGACGGCCCCTGTCGCTCCCTTTCCATCCGTCTTCATTCGTCCATGGACGGCATGCTAGCTATTGAGCATGCATCGGACGTTTCTGGCCCGCGGCGAAGCTGCATCGTCGATCCCGGTGTGGTTTGTGTATGCCGCGAATTGGCGGGAGCACCGGGACAGCCTGGACGCGCCGGCGCGGGCATTCACAGATGCCGTGGGGTTCGAGCCGATCCCCGGCCGGCATCTTCTCATCGCTTCCGGCGGGGGCGGGATAGCTTGCGTCCTGTTCGCCATCGAGGACCTTGCGGATGGCAACAAGGATTTGTTCCGGCCTGGTGCGCTCGCCGATGCGCTGCCGCCCGGCGTTTACCGATTCGCGAACGCCCCTCACGATTCACGGCTGGCCGCGCTCGCCTTCGCACTCGGCTTGTACCGGTTCACGCGATATCGCAAGCAGGCGGAAAAGGATCTGCGCCTCGAGTTGCCGGGCAACGTCGATGGCGAAGACCTTGGTCGTATCGTCGAGGGCGTCTTTCTGGCGCGCGACCTCATCAATACGCCTGCAAACGACATGGGCCCGCCGGAGCTGGAGCAGGCGGCGCGTGCGCTGGCCGACCGCCACGGCGCTGCGCTGCGCGCGATCTCCGGCGAGGATCTCATTGCGGAGAACTTCCCGCTCATCCACGCGGTCGGCCGCGCGGCGGCTCGCGCACCCCGACTGATCGATCTTAGCTGGGGCGAGCCGACGGATCCCAGGATCACGTTGATTGGCAAGGGCGTGTGCTTCGACACCGGCGGCCTCGACATCAAACCCGAAAGCGGCATGCTCAACATGAAGAAGGATATGGGCGGAGCGGCCGCGATGCTGGCCCTCGCCCACATGCTGATGGACCGCGGAGCCAAGATCAGGTTGCGCGTGCTCATTCCAGCAGTCGAGAATGCGATTTCCGGCTCAGCATTCCGGCCGCGCGACATCTATCGCTCGCGCGCAGGGCTTACGGTGGAAATCGGCAATACGGATGCGGAGGGGCGCCTCATTCTTGCCGATGCTCTTGCGCTCGCCGACGAGGAAGAGCCCGAGCTTATCGCCGATATGGCCACCCTGACCGGCGCTGCCCGTGTTGCGCTCGGCACCGAGGTGCCGCCGTTTTATACCGATGACGATGAGCTTGCTTCCTCGCTTGCGCGTAGCGCCGCGAACGAGAACGATCCGTTGTGGCGGATGCCGCTGTGGCGTCCCTACGAGCAGTTGCTCGATTCCAAGGTAGCGGACATCAACAATGTTTCCTCCGTCAATTTCGGAGGATCCATTACCGCGGCGCTCTTCCTGCGCCGGTTCGTGTCGCGGGCCAAAGCCTGGCTCCACTGCGACGTCTATGCGTGGAACCAAAACGCCAGACCCGGCCGCCCCGAAGGCGGCGAGTGCCAAGCTGCACGCGCACTCTATGCCCTGCTCGCAGAACGGTATGGCTGATACGTGTCCCACGGCACTTGATCCACGCATCACAGCCGCGCGGGAAGATCTCGCGGCAAAGCACCTTGCCGGCAAAGTCGATGCGAAGCGCTTCGCCGAAGGCCGGTGCTATGAGGTTGGCGAGCCACAAGCGCCTGTCCGCCGGACGCCCTCCGCCGAGGCAGCGCTCGACACCGAGGCGCTCCAGGGCGAACGCGTCAGCGTTTATGACATGGACGATGAAGGCTGGGCCTGGGGCCAACTCGAGCAAGACGGGTATGTGGGCTTCTTGCCCGCAAGCGCGTTGCGCACGCCCGGGCCGGCTATGACCCATAAAGTGTCGGCGTTGCGCACCCTGATTTTCCCGGGCCCGTCGCTCAAGCTGCTGCCAACCCAATCCTTACCCCTGGGCGCGCGGCTGGCCGTGGACCGCATCGAGGAGCCGTTCGCCGTCACCTTCTCGGGCGGTTACGCTCCCGCCAGGCATCTTGCATCCCTTGATGCAACCGAGCCGGATTTTGTTGCGGTCGCCGAGCGCTTTCTCGGGGCTCCCTATTTGTGGGGCGGCAAGACCAACCTCGGCGTCGACTGCTCCGGACTCGTGCAAGTAGCGCTGGCGGCCTGCGGTACCCCCTGCCCTCGCGACAGCGACATGCAGGAGAAGACCCTGGGCGAGCCGATTCCACTTCCTTCCCGCATGCTCGACCAGCTGCAGCGCGGTGACCTGTTGTTCTGGGACGGGCACGTCGCGATTGTGCGCGATCAGACCACGCTCATCCACGCCAATGCGTATCACATGGCGGTCGCCATCGAGCGCATCAGCGAGGCAGTAATGCGCATCAGGGATGCCGGAAGCGAGGTTACGAGCGTGCGTCGGCTGTCTCTTCGATCAAGCCCAGCTTAATGAGCCGCGACGTGATGGCGCCATGCTTGCGCTGATGCGCGCTTGCAATATCGGCGATGGCCTCGCCCTTGCGGAACATCGTCACCAGCTGTTTGTCCTCTTCCGCACTCCAGGCATGGCCGTGTCGCGCGGGAAGGCCGTCGTTCCTGTGCGCGGGCCGTTGTTTGGTTGCGTCGTGATCTGGCATGCGAGCGTTCAGTCGCTGGCGCTCTCGGCTCGACAGAAGCGGCAGACGCTCATCCGCTCCTTGCGCGCGTGGGCCGGTCCAGATGCAATGACGTCGCTCAGGCCCCGCAAGCTCGCGCAGAAACCGGGACGGGCTGGAAGCTTGGCCGAAGCGCAAGCTGGCATAGGTGAGGCCGACAATGCGCTTGGCTCGGGTGAGACCCACATAGGCGACCCGGCGCTCCTCCTCCAGATCCTCGTTGCTGGCATGGGGCAGCACGCCTTCCTCCATCCCGACCAGGAGCACGGCTTCCCATTCGAGCCCTTTGGCCGAATGGATGGTCGACAAAACAACGGCATGCTCCGGCGGATCGCGCAGCGTAGCCGACTGCTCCCCGATTTTTGTTTCCAGCTCGGCCAAGGACTGGCACGACGATGCAACGGCAATCACCGCATCGACAATGCTGGTCCACTCTGCCCGGGTGCGATCCGACGCCTGGCTGGGGACGGCCGACACGACTACGTCGCGTACGATCTGGCACGCAACGGCGAACGAGAGCTTCTTGCCGCGTCGCGCCTCGTCGAGCCTGCGTCGTACGATCTCCGCGCGCCGACTGCTGCCCATGCGGCTCATCGCATCCACGGATTCTCCTTCGCGCAGGAAATACAGCGACCCCACGACCAGCCTCGCTGCCACGCCCTGCCAGAGATCGCCGGCGCCGCGCACCTCATAGGGGATTTCGAGCTGTTGCAGCGCCGGCTGGAGGGCAAGACCGACGGAGCCGATCCGGTAGAGAACGGCGACTTGCTCCGGACGATAGTGCTCCAATAGCTGGGCCACCCCCTTCGCCACCTGCCGGGCCTCGATCTCGGGCGTTGCATAACCGCGAATGACGATCTCGCCCGGCTCCGTGGTGGTCGACTGATAGTCTTTGTCACGGCGCGCGCGGCTGTGAGCAATCAAACCCTTGGCGGCTGCGACAATGCTCCGAGCGGAGCGATAATTGCGATCGAGGATGTGAACCTGCGCAGCGCGGTACTTCTGCGGGAAATCAAGGATGAAACGCACATCCGCCGCCCTGAATGCATACAGTGTCTGGTCATCGTCCCCCACCACCCAGAGCGCAACGCCGGCACGCACGAAGCGATCGAGCAGCTCGACCTGCCCGGGGTTTACGTCCTGATACTCGTCCACGAGCAAATGGTCGCAGGCGCCTGTGAGCGCCGCACCATACCCGGGGTGGTTGTCGATGGCCTTGACCAGGAGAGGTACCATGTCGGCGAAGTCGATTGCGCCTGCACTCTGAAGCGCCTCCTCGTAAACGCGGAAAAAGGGTACCGCGTTGGTGAGAGCTTCGTCGTCCGGATCTATCGCGGCGGCGAAGCGCTTCGCATCCAGGAGCCTTTCCTTCGCGCCGGCGATAATATCCAAAATGTCCGTTTCCTCATTCCACCACATCTTGCGCGAGTTGAAGACGTGCCGCTGCTGCGGCGTATCCCAGAGCTGAAATTTTTCCGGAAGACCCGCGAGTCGCGGATTTCTTCTGAGCTGTCGAAATGCGAAGCCATGAAAAGTCGCGACCGTGAGATCGCTTGTGGATGCGAGATCGAGCGCTTGCCCGATGCGGGCCTTCATCTCGTCAGCCGCTTTTTTCGTGAACGTCAACGCGAGAATGCGCTCGCGATCCACTCCTTGCCGCATCAGGTGAACAAACCGGCCGGTAAGGGTTGTGGTCTTGCCGGACCCAGGTCCGGCGAGAACCAGCTGATGAGCGCCGATTGCGGTGGCTGCGGCCATTTGGGTCGGGTCGAGCGAATCGGCCGTCATCCCTGGGCCACAATCTCGGCGAGCCGGTCGCGATTGAGCGCGAGCCATTGCAGCGCAGCGATGAGAGGCCCGCTATGAACCGATCCTTCGGTCAAAGCCGCAAGGGCAGAGTCGATGGACACCCGCATCAGATAGACCACTTCGTGCTCGGATACCATTCCGCCCTGGTGCGAAAGCGTGGAAGAATCCACGATCCCGAGAAACAGCGTTATCTGCTCGAGCTCACTGAGCCACTATTCCCTCCGGCGCCGTCTCCAAATTGAACGCCGCCGCGAACAGTGCGCGCGTATACTCGCTCTTCGGGCCCTTGAACAGCTCTGCCGCAGGCCCTTCTTCCACAACCTTGCCGTGGCGCATTACCAGCAGCCGGCTCGACAGCGCCGCCACCACTCGCAGGTCGTGCGAGATGAACAAATAAGTAAGATTGCAGCGCCTTTGCAGCTCCCGCAGAAGGTCGACCATCTGCGCCTGGATCAGCATGTCGAGCGCGCTCGTCGGCTCATCGAGCACGATGAAAGTAGGCTCCAGCACGACCGCGCGGGCTAGCGCGATGCGCTGGCGCTGTCCGCCGGAGAATTCGTGCGGGTAGCGGAACCGCGTTTCAGGGTCGAGGCCGACCTCGCCGAGCGCGCGCACTATCCGCCGCTCGCGTTCTTGCTTGCTCATTTTTGGATGATGGACCCATAGCCCCTCTTCGATGATGTCGGAGACCGACATGCGCGGCGACAGCGAGCCGTAGGGGTCCTGGAATACGATCTGCATGTGCCGGCGGAATGGACGCATGCTTTTGAAGCTCAGTCCGGCGATGTTGCTGCCAAGGAACACGATCGGTCCATCAGACGAGAGCAGCCGCAGAATGGCGAGACCGAGCGTAGTCTTGCCGGAGCCGGACTCGCCGACGATGCCGAGCGTCTCGCCCTGGCGAAGCGCAATGCTCACCCCGTCCACGGCCTTGATATGCCCGATGACCTTGCGCATGACGCCGCGCTTGACCGGAAACCAGACCTTGAGATCCTTGACCTCGATGATGACCGGGGCATGGGGGCACATCGGCGCAGGGTCGGGCCTCGGCTCCGCCCGCAGCAATGCCTGGGTATAGGCATGCTGCGGCGATTTGAATATGCGTTCGGCGGGGCCATGCTCGACGATCCTGCCTCCCTTCATCACGCAGACCGTGTCGGCGAGCTTGCGCACGATGCCGAGATCGTGGGTTATGAACAGCATCGCCATTCCCAGGCGCGTCTGCAGCTCTTTGAGGAGCGCCAGGATCTGCGCCTGGACTGTGACGTCGAGCGCGGTTGTCGGCTCATCTGCGATCAGGAGGTCGGGCTCGTTGGCAAGCGCAATCGCGATCATCACACGCTGACGCTGGCCTCCGGAGAGTTGGTGGGGATAGCTGCTCAGGCGCGTCCGCGGCTCCGGAATCCCGACCTGCTCAAGCAATTCGAGGATGCGCCTGCGAGCCGCCTCTCCAGTCAGTCCCTGATGCAGCAGCAGCGCCTCGCTGATCTGCTTCTCTACCGTGTGCAGCGGATTTAGCGAGGTCATCGGTTCCTGGAAGATGACCGTAATATCGTTGCCCCTTACGCGGCGAATCTCGGCCTCGCTTAACCCGAGAAGCTCTTGGTTCTTGAACCGGATGGAGCCCGAAGGATGGTGCGCAGCCGGATAGGGCAGAAGCTTCAGCACCGAGAGCGCCGTTACCGACTTGCCCGATCCGGATTCGCCAACCAGGGCGACGGTCTCGCCCTTCCTGATCGAAAACGAGACGCGATCGACGGCGAGAGTTTCTCTTTGCCCGTGCAGGAACGCGACCGAAAGATCCTTGACCTCGAGCAGTCTCTCGTAGCTCGCCTCCATCAGCTCACCCCAGCGTCTTTCTGGGATCGAAGGCGTCGCGAACCGCCTCGCCGATGAAAATCAAGAGCGAAAGCATGGTCGCAACCGTCATGAACCCGGAGATTCCGAGCCAGGGAGCCTGAACGTTGGCCTTGGCTTGCGAAAGCATCTCGCCGAGCGAGGGCGATCCCGGCGGCAAACCGAAACCGAGAAAGTCGAGCGAAGTCAGGGCGCTAACCGATGAGGACATGATGAACGGCAGAAAGGTCATGGTGGCCACCATGGCATTGGGCAGAAGGTGGCGAAACATGATGGTTCTATTCGACACGCCAAGCGCGCGTGCCGCCTGGATGTATTCGAAGTTCCGCCCGCGTAGAAATTCAGCACGGACCAGCCCCACGAGCGATACCCAGGAGAACAGCAGCAGAATCCCGAGCAGCACGAAGAACCCGGGCACCAGCACCGACGAGATGATTAACAGCAGATAAAGGGCGGGCACTGCGGTCCAAATCTCGATGAACCGCTGGAACAGTAGATCGGTCCAACCGCCGAAATACCCCTGCACGGCCCCGGCTGCCACGCCGATGACGGAGGAAACGAGAGTAAGCGCCAGCCCGAACAGCACCGAGATGCGGAAGCCGTAAATGAGACGTGCCAGAACGTCACGCCCCTGATCATCGGTGCCCAACCAGTTGTATTCCAGGTCGCGACAGCTGCTGAGACCCTTGCGTTCAACCACGGCCTTGCACTCCTTTTCCGTCAGCAGCCAGGTCGGCTTCGAGGGCGCCGGAGTGGGAAGATCGAGATTCTGCGTGTTGTAGGAATAGCGGACCGGCGGCCACAGCATGTAGCCGCCCTTTTCCGCAATCAGCTTCTGCAGGTAGGGGTCGCGATAATCCGCCGCGGTCTCGAACTCGCCGCCATACGCCGTTTCCGGGTAGGTGACGAAGACGGGAAAATAGGACTTGCCGTCGTAACGCACGTAGAACGGCTTGTCGTTGGCGATGAATTCCGCGAACAGCGAAACCACGAACAGCACCAGGAAGACCCAGAACGCGACGTATCCCCGCCGGTTCGCCTTGAAGCTCTCCCAACGGCGCTTGTTGAGGGGCGAGAGCGAAATCCGATGTCCTTCCGGAAGCACGGCAAGTCCCATGGGTGACAGCGCCGTCGTCTCGGGCACCTCGATGCTGGTTCGCTCGTCCACCTCAGACCTCCCGCGTCTCGAAGTCGATGCGCGGATCCACCCAGGTATAGGTGAGGTCGGACAACAGGTTCACTATCAGCCCGAGCAGGGCCATTATGTAGAGCGTTGCAAATACTACCGCATAATCGCGATTGAGAACGCTCTCGAAACCGAGCAGGCCGATGCCGTCAAGCGAGAAGATCGTCTCGATCAGAAGCGAGCCCGAGAAGAAGGCGTGCACGAATGCGCCGGGGAACCCGGCAATCACGATCAACATGGCATTGCGGAAGACATGCCCATACAGCACCTGGCGCTGCGTGCACCCTTTCGCCCGGGCAGTAAGCACATACTGCTTGCGTATCTCGTCCAGGAACGAGTTCTTGGTGAGGAGGGTCATGGTCGCAAACGCGCCGAGCCCCATGGAGAAAATCGGCAGCACGAGATGCCAGAAATAATCGGCGATCTTGCCCGGAATGGACAATTGCGCCCAATTATCCGACGTAAGCCCGCGCAGAGGGAAGATATTGAAGAACGAGCCCCCCGCGAACAGGATGATCAGCAGGATCGCCACCAGAAAACCCGGGATCGCATAGCCCACGATGATGGCACCGGATGTCCATACATCGAACTGCGAGCCGTCCTGCACAGCCTTGCGGATACCGAGGGGAATCGAGATCAGATAGGTCAGCAAGGTAAGCCAGATGCCCAACGATATGGAAACCGGCAGCTTCTCCTTGATGAGCTGGAGAACAGTCGTATCGCGAAAGTAGCTCTTGCCGAAATCGAATCTGCTATAGTTCCACAGCATCAGCAAGAAGCGCTCGTAGGCCGGCTTATCGAAGCCAAACTGCTTCTCCAGGCTTTTGATGAATTCAGGATCGAGGCCCTGAGCGCCGCGGTACTTCGAGTTTACCGAGTCGATTCCGGAAGGTCCTTGCAGTTGACCGCGCGAGCCCAGATCGCCCCCTGGCGATCCGGATACTCGCGACGTTGCCCCGGTGTCGGAGCCGGAAAGCTGGGCGATTATCCGCTCCACCGGACCACCGGGTGCAAACTGCACCACGATGAAAGAAACCAGCATGATGCCCAACAGCGTCGGGATCATGAACAGCAGGCGGCGGATGAGGTAAGCGGTCATGCCTAGGGCGCTATCCTCGCTCCTCTAGCTTCGCTGCTTTTGCCTGATCATACCACCAGGTTTCCGGTATGCCGCGCCCGAACCGCGGCTTCGCCGTCGGCCGGCCGAACACGTCCCAAAATGCGAGCCAGTGCGACGGCTTATACCAGTGCGGGATCCAATAGCGGCCGCTTCGGATCACTCTATCGAGCGCCTTGCAGGCCGTCACCAGACCGGAACGGGTGTCAGCAGCGATGATTCTCTCGATCAGCTCGTCGACGACCGGATCGGCCATGCCGGCAAGGTTCTGCGATCCCTTGATCGCGGCAGCCCGAGAGGAAAAATAGCCGCGCAGCGAATCACCGGGGGTGGTGGAAAAGCCGAACCGCTCTATGGTGAGATCGAAATCGAAATCGTCGACGCGTTTGCGATACTGCACTGGGTCGACAATGCGCAGATTAGCCTCGATGCCAAGCGTTCCGAGATTTTTAATGAGAGATGCGTGATGCGGCTGGAACGACGGCTCGTCGATCAGGAACTCCGCCTTGATCTCCTCGCCCGTAGGCGAAACGCGTTTGCCCGCCTTGATGAGGTATCCCGCTTCCTGCAACAGCGCGCTCGCCTTGCGCAGGAGGGCGCGGTCCTGGCCTGATCCGTCCGACACCGGCGGAACGAACGGCTCCCCGAACACCGCATCGGGGACTTGACCGCGAAAAGACTCGAGTAGCGCAGCTTCATCCCCCGCCGGCTTGCCGACCGCCATCATGTCGGAGTTCTGAAACACGGAGTGGGTGCGCTCATAGGACCCGTACATGATCGTCTTGTTGGTCCATTCGAAGTCAAAGGCGTAAATGAAGGCCTCGCGCAGCCGCCTGTCCTTGAGCTTCTCGCGCCGCGTGTTGAAAAACCACCCCTGGGCGCCCGACGGCGTGTCATCGGGTATCACATCCCGCTTGACCCGCCCGTCGCGAACAGCCGGAAAATCGTATCGAGTGGCCCAGGTCCGCGAGGTGAATTCCTCGCGAAAGAGATAACTCTTGGCGGTAAAGCCTTCGAAAGCCACGTCGCGATCCCGGTAATACTCGTAGCGGACCACGTCGAAATTGCTCTGCCCGCGCGAAACCGGCAGATCCGCGCCCCACCAATCCTTGACCCGCTCGTATTCGATATAGCGGCCAGCCTCAAAACGTCCGACCTTGTAAGGCCCGCCGCCCAGTGGCGCATCGAGGGTGCTTTCGTCGAAGGGATGAGCGGCGTAATAAGCCGCCGAAAAAATCGGGAGACCGGCAACGAACAGCGGGACATCGCGCGCGCGGTTTTTTGCAAATCGCACGACCACGGTTGCATCGTCCAGGGCATCCGCTCCGGCAAAATCGCGCAAGAGCTGCTGGGCGATGGGATGGCCCTTTTCCTTGAGCGTCTGCAGCGAGAAGACGACATCACGAGCCGTCATCGGGCTGCCGTCATGGAACGTGATCCCGGGCCGCAACGAGAAGCGATAGGTGAGCCCGTCCGAAGATATCCGCACGCTGCGCGCGGCAAGACCGTAGAGCGCATCCGGCTCGTCCTGGGCTCTGCTCATCAGGGTCGCAAAGGTCAGCTCGATCCCTTGCGCGCCGTCGCCCTTGAGAATGAAGCTGTTGAGGGAGTTGAAGGTGAGAAAGTTCTGGTTGAATGCGCGTGTGGACCCGACATGCGAGAAGATGCCGCCTTTGGGCGCGTTCGGCTCCACATAATCGAAATGCTGGAAGTCTGCGGGATACTTGAGCTCGCCGAAAGCGGACATTCCATGATGCTCGCTGCCTTCCTCGGCATTTGCACTGGGGGAAAGCGCCGCGATGATCCCACCAACACCGAGGACGAGCGTCGAGCGTCGGGTAAGTTCACGCGGCTCCGTCACTATCTCGTTCCAATTCTCGCGGCTTTTTCGGCATCCCACCACCACACTGTCGGAAAGCCCGGTTCGGCATATTTTGGAAGCGTGCCGGGATAGCCGAAGCGATCCCACCGCGCAGTGCGGGTCTGATCAATGGTGAATTGCGGCACCACATAGTGATTCCACAGGAGCACGCGATCGAGCGCCCTTGTCGCGGCTACAAGCCCTGCTCGATCCTTGGCGAATATCACCCGATCGATCAGCGCGTCGACCGCCGGATTTTTGATCCCAACATAATTGCGTGACCCTGGTGTGTCCGCCGCCTGCGAGCCCCAGTAGTCCCGCTGCTCATTCCCGGGGGACAACGACTCCGGCCATACCGCGACAATTACGTCAAAGTCCCAGTTGCGCAGGCGATTCTCGTATTGCGGAGTGTCGATGGTGCGGACATTGACCGTAATACCCAGACGCTCCAATGACGGCTTATAGAACAGGATGATCCGCTCTACGCTCGGATCTTCGCTCAGTATCTCGATGCTCAACGGCTCGCCGGTGCGAGCATCCACCATTTTCTGGTTGCGAACCTCGTGTCCGGACTCCTTCAGCAGCCGGATGGCTTCGAGCAAGTTGCTGCGCACATTCTCGCGATTGCCGGCGGTGGGGTTTGCGAATGGTTTCGTGAACACCTCGGGCGGTACTTTGTCCCGAAGCTTCTCCAGGATGTCGAGCTCCTGGCCCGCGGGCAGCCCGGAGCACGCCAGCTCCGTGCCGTCGAAGTAGCTCGTGATCCGTTTGTACTGGCCGAAGAATATCTGCTTGTTCATCTCCTCGAAGTCGTAGGCATAGTTGAACGCGAGCCGCAGGCGCGGATCCTTGAACTTCTCGCGCCGGGTGTTGAAGGCGAAGGCCTGCATGATTCCCCGGCTGCGCAGCGGGAACTCCTGCAGCAACACGTGCTTGTCTCGCACCGCTGGAAAATCGTAGGCCGTAGCCCAGTTCTTCGCGATATTCTCGGTGCGCCAATCGACCTGGTCGGCCTTGAACGCCTCGATTGCGATGGTGCCGTCGCGAAAGTATTCGAAGCGCAGCTCGTCGAAATTGTCCCGCCCAACGCTGACGTTGAGATCCTTGCCCCAATAATCCTTCACTCGCTCATAGATTACGGTGCGTCCGGCCACAAAATCCTTTATGCGATAGGCACCGTTGCCGAGCGGCGGCTCGAGCGTGGTTGCGCCGACATCGCGCATCTTGCCCGAATGGTCCGTTCCCTCCCACCAGTGCTTGGCCAGAACATTGAGCTGCCCCAGGATCAGCGGCATTTCCCGGTTGCCCGGACCATCGAGGATGAAGGTGACTTCGCGCTCGCCGGTCTGCTCCATTTTGGCAACGTGGCGGTAGTAGGCGGCATGCCCCGGGCTGTGCTTCTTGAACGCCTCCATCGAGAAGATCACGTCCTCGACGGTGACCGGCCGCCCGTCGTGATGGCGCGCTTGCGGGCGTAAGCGAAAGCTTGCCGTCGCAAAATCCGGCGGATAGCTCACCGCCTCGGCAATAAGCCCATAGTCGGTTGACACCTCGTCCAGCGCTGAGACGAGGAGAGTGTCGGAGAGCACTCCGGCCCCTGCCGCCAGCGATCCCTTCAGCCCGGCCACGACCTCGTTGAAATTGTCGAAGGTGCCCAACGCGATCATGCGCACGCTGCCGCCTTTGGGAGCAACCGGATTGACATAGTCAAAGTGCTTGAAGCCCGCCGGATATTTCAGCTCGCCGAATAAGGAAACCCCGTGCCGCCACTCACGTTCCGCCTCCGCGGCTTGCGCCCTGGCAGGACTTGCGAGCAGCGGCACTCCAAATCGGCCGATAACGGGCAAGCCAGCCGCAAGCGCGCCGGAACGAACGAGAAAGCGTCGGGTCAGATGCAAGTACGGCCTCCAGCGGTCACGGGTCCTGGGTTAGAGTCTAGCCCAATGTAGGATTGCTGCGCATTGCGCGGCACGGCTCTGCGACAAAACAAATCATCAATTCTGAGATAGCGACCAGGAGACTTCGGGTTGTCTAGCCTGCTCGCAAACGTAATGACCGCCTCGCCATGGGCATACGAGGCTTTGGCCGCCAACCGAGCGAGAACGACGGTTCTACTGCGCCTTCTGTGCTTCCCCCGCCTCCGCCGCCTTGGGGAGCGGAGCTGGATTATCCGATAGACTGTTGAGGTAGTCGATGATGTCTGCCCGCTCGCTCGCTCGCGGCACTCCGGGAAAGGTCATGTTGGTGCCGGGAACCGCAGCTCTCGGATTTGTAATGAACTGGTTGATGTCGTCGATGGTCCAATTGCCACCTTTTGCTTTGAGCGCGGCGGAGTAGTTGTACCCCGGTTCTGACGCTTTCGGGCGCCCCACGACGCCCCACAGGTTTGGTCCGACCAGCGGCTTTCCGCCTTTGTTGAAAGTGTGGCAAACACCGCATTTCTTGGCATCGTTTTCGCCGCGTTTAATATCGGCATGGGCCAGAAGCTGCTCGATCGGGGGCTGCTTTTCCTGCTCCTGCGGTTTGGCTTCCCCGCCTTTTCCGGGCTGCGGCGCAGCGATCTCATAGCCGGGTTTCGCCGGATTCTTCGGGGCGAAAATCGCGCCGGCAGCAATATTGATGGAGAGGACGATCAGGCAGGTGCCCAGGATCGCGCCAAGAATCTTATTCAGCTCGAACGAATCCATCCGCTCCGCGCTCCGGCCGAGAAGGTCAAGCAATACGGCAAGCATGCCGCGGCGCACAAATACCCGGTTTGCCTGATCCTAGGCAACCCGTATAAGGGGCTCGCTGAATTTTCTTGGCGCTGGCTGGTCCTCCGGAGGGCGGAGGCGGCACATCCATGCCGGACGTTCTCATCCTGATCCCGGCTCGCATGGCCTCAACCCGGCTTCCGGGCAAGGCCCTGGCCGATATTGCCGGCGAACCCATGATCGTGCGGGTCATGCGCCGTGCACAAGCGGCTCGCCTTGGGCCGGTTGCGGTGGCCACTGATTCCGAGGCGATAGCGGCGTGCATCGAGAAGGCCGGTGGCCTTGCGGTGATGACGCGGGCAGATCACACCTCCGGATCCGATCGGATCTTCGAGGCCCTGGATGCGGCGGATCCGCATGCCAGCGCGCGGATCGTGATCAATCTTCAAGGCGATTTGCCAACGATTACACCCTCGGACCTCTCCCGCGCGGTCGAGCCGCTGAGCGATGGCGCCGTGGACATCGGCACGCTGGCAGCGGAGATCACGCGCCCGCAAGAGCGTAGCGACCCCAACGTGGTCAAGGTCGTGGGTGCGCCGGTTTCGGCACGCAGGCTGCGCGCGCTTTACTTCACCCGCGCTACTGCGCCTTGGGGCGAGGGCCCGCTTTTTCACCACATCGGCGTTTATGCCTACCGCCGCGATGCGCTTGCCCGTTTCGTGCAGCTTCCTCCCTCACCGCTTGAGCAACGCGAAAGGCTTGAGCAGCTGCGAGCACTGGAGGCCGGAATGCGGATCGATGTCAGCATCGTCGCCAGCGTACCGCTCGGCGTGGATACCATGGAGGACCTGGAGCGCGCGCGAGAGCTCGTGGCCGGCACCATGTCGTGAGCACGGTTGCCGGTCGCTCATTGACTTGAAGGTTCGGCGTGCGTACCGGAACCAGCATGGCCGCCAGCAAGAAGATTGTCTTCCAAGGAGAGCCGGGAGCGAACTCACATCTCGCCGCACGCGAGGTGTTCCCGGATTACGAGGCCGTTGCCTGCCCGACCTTCGAGGACGCGTTCGCCGCAATCTATGGCGGCGAAGCGGGTCTAGGCATGATCCCGATCGAGAACTCCGTTGCGGGTCGGGTAGCGGATATCCACCATCTGATGCCGCATTCGGGCCTGCATATCGTGGGCGAGCATTTCATGCCGGTGCGGCATCAACTGATGGCGCCCAAAGGAGCAACGCTCGAAGGAATCAAAAGCGTCGAGAGCCACATTCATGCGCTCGGCCAATGCCGCAAGGTCATCCGCCGGCTTGGCGTGAAGCCGATCGTTGCGGCCGACACGGCCGGCTCGGCGCGCGAGGTCGCCGAAGTCGGCGACAAGACCCGGGCGGCTATCGCAACCAGGCTTGCAGCCGAGATCTACGGCCTCGATATCCTGGCGCAGGACATCGAGGACGAGGCGCACAACACTACACGCTTCCTCGTACTTTCGCGCGAGGCCAGGTGGACAAGCAACAACGGGGGAAAGATCATCACCACCTTTCTATTCCGTGTTCGCAACGTGCCGGCGGCGCTTTACAAGGCGCTCGGCGGATTCGCCACGAACGGCGTCAACATGACGAAGCTCGAAAGCTACATGATCGAAGGCAATTTCTTCGCTACCCAGTTCTACGCGGATGTCGAGGGCCATCCCGAAGATCGTCGGCTGGTCTTCGCTTTCGAGGAGCTGGCGTTCTACTCCAAGGAGATGAAAATCCTCGGCGTCTATCCCGCGCATCCCTTCCGCGCATCGTTTGAGGAAGCAGTCGCCTCGTAGCGCGGCTTCAGATCTTCTGATTGTACTCGCCGACTTCGGGATGGGTGCGCAGCACCATGTCGAGCGACTTGAACATGTCGCGCATGCGAGCTTCCGATACCGGACTTTCCACCACAACAACAAGCTCCGGCTTGTTGGAGGAAGCCCGGACTAGGCCCCAGGTGCCGTCCTCGAGGGTCACCCGGACGCCATTGACCGTCACCAGATCCCGGATGCGCTCTCCCGCTACTTTGTCGCCGGCCTTTCTCGCCTGCTCGAACTCCTTCACCACCTCATCCACTATCCGGTATTTCACCTCGTCGGGGCAGTGCGGGGACATGGTGGGTGAGGACCAGGTCTTCGGCAGAGCCTTCTTCAGATCGGCCATGCTCTTGTCGGGATTGCGATCGAGCATGTCGCAGACGGCAAATGCAGAACGCAGCCCGTCGTCATAACCGCGTCCCAGCGGCCCGTTGAAGAAGAAGTGGCCGGATTTCTCGAATCCGGCGAGCGCCCCCACCTCGTTCACGCGCCGTTTGATATACGAGTGTCCCGTCTTCCAGTATTCGGCCTTTGCGCCATGCTTGCGCAGCACCGGATCGGTCATGAACAGGCCGGTGGACTTCACGTCGACGACGAATATTGCGTTCCGGTATTGCGCCGAGATGTCACGCGCAAGCATGACGCCGACCTTGTCGGCAAAAATCTCCTCGCCTTCGTTGTCGACGATGCCACAGCGGTCGCCATCACCATCGAAGCCGAGCGCAACGTCCGCCCCCACCCGCAGCACCTCGTCCCGCATGGCGTGCAGCATCTTCAGGTCTTCGGTGTTGGGGTTGTATTTTGGAAAGCTGTGGTCAGGCTCGCAGTCGAGACGTACGACCTCGCAGCCCACCGCTTCGAGCACTTGCGGCGCGAATGCGCCGGCCGTTCCGTTGCCGCATGCGCAAACCACCTTGAGCCTGCGCTCGAGCTTTGGCCGGCGGGTGAGATCGGCGATGTAGCGGGCGGGAAAGTCGGGCACAAACTCGTATGCGCCGCCTCCGCGCAGATCAAAGCGCGCCTCAAGAACGATGCTCTTCAGCCTGCCCATCTCGTCCGGACCGAATGTAAGCGGGCGTTCAGCGCCCATCTTCACGCCGGTCCATCCATTGTCGTTATGCGAGGCGGTCACCATCGCGACGCAAGGAACGTCGAGGTCGAACTGGGCGAAATACGCCATCGGGGTGAGAGCAAGGCCGATGTCATGCACCTTGCATCCAGCGGCCATCAGGCCGCAGATAAGCGCGGATTTCACTGCGGCGGAGTAGGCGCGGAAATCATGTCCGGTGACGATCTGCGGCCTTGTACCCAATTGATGGATGAGGGTGCCAAGCCCCAACCCGAGCGCCTGCACGCCCATCAAATTGATCTCGTCTCCTAGCAGCCAGCGCGCATCGTATTCGCGAAACCCGGTGGGTTTCACCAACGGCTCGGATTCATAGGCATAGGTATTGGGAGTAAGCGCGAATTTCGGCTTGGGAAACATCGCTCATCCTGGGACGGTCGCCTCGCGCACGCCGCATAGCGCATGCGCGACGGTGGGAAAAGCAAATCCTCGGCTCGTGGTTCCGCACCCGAGCCCCGCACTCCTGTTTCCTGCACAGCACGAAGGCGCGGTTAAGCGAATGGCTACAATTCGAGAGAACCGCCATCGGCAGCATCAGCGAGGCCGAGGCTTGGCACTGGCGGTCGCTGAGGCCGTGAGCGGATCCTCCGGCCATGGATGACGCGGATAACGACCGCGCATTTCGGCCCTGACTCCCGCATAGCTGCCGCGCCAGAAGCCCGGAAGGTCTCGAGTTATCTGCACCGGCCGGCGCGATGGCGATAACAGCTCGACGAGGAGCGGCATGCGGCCGCCGGCGATTGCGGGATGGCGATCGAGCCCAAACAATTCCTGCACGCGGACTGAAATCTTGGGCCCCTCCTCGGCCTCATAATTGATCGACACGGAGGAGCCGGAGGGCACCCTGAAATGGATCGGTGCCTCGGCATCCAATCGATGCCGCAGCGTCCACGGCAGCAAGTCCTCAAGAGCGTGCGCGAGCTCGTCCGCGCGGAGCTCGGCCAGTGCGGTCTTTCCGGCAAACGCGACGGAGAGCCACTCGCGCGCATCGCGCGCGAGCGCTTCATCCGAAACATCGGGCCATTCCTGACCCTCCACGCGCCGCAAGAACATGACGCGGTCGCGCCATTGCCGCAGCGCGTATGTCCACGGCAGTCGCTCGATCCCGAGCCGCACGATGGCTTCCGACAACAGGCGTGCGTTCTCCCCGCTGGGAGTTACCGGAATGGGTTGCTCCGACAACACGACGGCGCCGAGTGCGCGCAGTTGCCTGGCGTGCAGTCCCGCCGTTGCTTGGTCGAATGCAATCTCTTTCCGGCTCTCGATGCGGGCGTCGAAGAACGCCTCGATTTCTGCCAGGCTTATCGGGGCTGCCAATTGGATGCGGCCATGGGCAGCAGTGCCGGCGACGTGAGCGACTGCGAGAAACGGCGCGCGCGACAGCGTCGATGTCTCAGGGGTACGCGCCCACGGCCATTTGCGAGCAGGAAGGATCCGTCTTGCCCGCGGTTCCTGGCAATGCGATCGGGATAGGCAAGCGCGATCAGCACCCCGGCCGAGGGAGCTTCTTGCTTTCCCCCCGAGGCAACCGCATCCGGGAATGGCGAGAGCGATCGAGCGAGACGCGCCCAGCGCTTTGCGATTGCGCGTCCAGCACGTGATCGCTCCGATCGATCCTGGCGCAAACTCTCAAGCCGCTCGGCCAGCTCGATCTCCTTTCCCCCGAGCCCAGGCTCGGTGAGGACGAGGGCGACCTCGGCGGCAAGCTCGGCGGCCTTCATGCTTGCACCGCGCACGACCATGCGGGCGAGCCGCGGCGGGAGCGGCAGGCGCCGCAGGCTCTTGCCCGTCTCGGTGAGGCGCCCGTCCTTGTCGATTGCGTCGAGCTCGATGAGCAATCTCTTTGCCTCCGCAAGCGCCGGTGCCGGCGGAGCGTCCGCAAAAGCCAGCTTGGACGGATCGGCGATCCCCCAATGGGCAAGGTCGAGCACAAAGCCGCTCAGATCCGCCGTCAGAATTTCCGGCCGATTGGCCGGCTCGAGGGCACTCGTTTGCCGCTCATCCCAGAGCCGATAGCACGCTCCCGGCTCGGTGCGTCCGGCACGGCCGCGCCGCTGATCGGCCGAGGCACGGGAGACCCGCACCGTTTCCAGCCGCGTCAATCCCAGATCGGGCTCATACCGCGGCACGCGGGCGAGGCCGGAGTCGACCACCACGCGCACGCCCTCAATGGTGAGGGAAGTCTCGGCCACTGACGTTGCAAGCACGATCTTGCGTCGTCGGGGCGGCGCCGGTGCGATGGCTCGGTCCTGGACATGGGCCTCCAGCGCGCCATGCAGCGCGACGATGTCGATGTCGGGTTCGCTGATGCGCTCCCGCAGCAAGGCCTGGGTGCGGTGGATCTCCGCAATGCCGGGCAAGAACACGAGCAGCGAGCCCGCTTCCGCTCGCAGCGCACCCAGGACAGCTTGTGCGACTTCTCGCTCGATCCCTACCCGGACGTCTCGGCCGAGGTAGCGGGTCCTGACTGGAAAGCCGCGTCCTGCGCTCTCGATGACGGGAGCACCGCCCAGGATCCCGGCGATCCTCGCCCCATCGAGGGTCGCCGACATGACGAGGAGCTTGAGGTCCTCGCGCAATCCCTGCTGGGCATCGCGCGCCAGGGCAAGGCCGAGGTCGCCGTCGAGGGAGCGCTCGTGGAACTCGTCGAAAAGGACCGCGGCAACGTCCTCGAGGCTTGGCCGCTCGATCACGAGGCGCGTGAATATGCCTTCCGTCACCACCTCGATGCGGGTCGCGTTTGAAATCCTGGAGCCGAACCGAACGCGATATCCTACCGTCGCGCCGACGTTCTCCCCGAGCGTCGCAGCCATGCGCGCGGCGGCTGCGCGTGCCGCGATCCGGCGCGGCTCCAGCACGATGATTTTCTTTCCCTTCGCCCAGCCTTGCGCCGCCAAAACGAGCGGAACCCGTGTCGTTTTCCCTGCCCCCGGTGGTGCTACCAGCACCACCGTGCTGTGCGCGCTCAATACTGCGGTCAACTGCGGAAGAGCGGCGTCAATGGGGAGCGGGCCACCGAGATGCATGCCGGCTAATGTGGGTCAAGTGGCTGATGACTCCATACCTCCCCCTACAAGGGCCCCTTCAGGGGGAGGTATTGCGGAGGCGGTGGCGGATTAACCCGCGCGGTGATACTTCCGCCCTATGCCAGCCAAAGCCGCGCAAGTCCGCAACACGATACGCCCCGTTGAGGCCCGCTCGCCCAACAAAGGCGACCACATCTACCTGATCGACGGCTCCTCCTACATCTTTCGCGCCTATCACGCGCTGCCGCCGCTCACCCGAAAGTCGGATGGCTTGCAGGTCAATGCCGTGCTCGGCTTCTGCAACATGTTGTGGAAGTTGCTGCGCGAGATGAAGTCGGAGGAGCAGCCGACCCACCTCGCGGTTGTGTTTGACAAGTCGGAAAAGACTTTCCGCACCGACATGTATCGCGATTACAAGGCGCATCGCCCTGACCCGCCAGACGACTTGCGCCCGCAGTTTCCCCTGATCCGGGAGGCGGTGCGCGCGTTTGACATCCCCTGCCTGGAGCAAGGCGGGTTCGAAGCGGACGATCTGATTGCAACCTATGTGCGCGAGGCGTGCGAAGCGGGCGCGACCGCGATGATCGTGGCCTCGGACAAGGACTTGATGCAGCTCGTGCGCGACTGCGTCGTCATGTACGACAGCATGAAGGACCGCCGGATCGGCATTCCGGAAGTGATCGAGAAGTTCGGCGTACCGCCGGAGAAGCTCGTCGAGGTGCAGGCACTGATCGGTGATTCCGTCGACAACGTGCCGGGCGTGCCCGGTATCGGCATCAAGACCGCGGCGCAGCTCATTTCCGAATATGGCGATCTCGATACGTTGCTGGCGCGCGCTGGCGAGATCAAGCAGGAGAAGCGCCGCCAGGCACTGATCGAGAATGCGGACAAGGCGCGCTTATCGAAAAAGCTTGTCACCCTGGATGATCACGTGCCTCTCGAAGTCCCGCTTGCCGATCTCGCGGTGCACGAGCCGGACTACAAACGTCTGATCGCATTCCTCAAGGCGATGGAATTCGTCGCGCTGACCCGGCGCGTAGCGGAGTTCTCCGGCATCGATGCGGCCGAGATCGAGCCGGACAGCAAGCTCAGCGCACAGACCGCTGACCCGGCCCAGACGCCGCGTCCCTCCCCTGTCAACCGCACACCTGACGTCCCGGAAAGGAAAAGGCAGACCGCATCGGCGATACCCGCCGGTGCCACCGTTGAGCTCACGCCGCGGGCGCTGGCTGCTGCCCGCGCGGAAGCGGCACGGCACGCGAAGTTCGATCGCGCCGGTTACGAGGTCGTGCGCAGCCTCGACCGGCTCGACGCCTGGATCGCGCGGGCAAAAGAGCTCGGGTCTGTGGCCCTCGATATCGCTGCCGCCAGCCTCGATCCCATGCAGGCGGTCCTGTGCGGGTTCTCGCTTGCGCTTCATCCGAATGAGGCTTGCTATGTGCCGCTCGCCCATCGCCGCAGCGGCGATGCCGGCAAGGATGGCCTCTTCTCCGCCGGTATTGCTCCGGACCAGATCGACGAGCAGCAAGCTCTCGCGGCGCTCAAGCCGCTGATGGAAGATGCGAGCGTCCTCAAGATCGGACACAACGTCAAATTCGATCTCCAGATGCTCGCGTTGCGGGGGATCACGCTGGCACCCTACGACGACGTCATGCTGATGTCGTACGTCCTCGACGCCGGGCGTTCCGAGCACGGGCTCGATGCGCTCGCGAAGCGCTATTTCGATCACGCGCGACGTGATTCCGACGAGATCACGGGATCGGGCAAATCGAGGATCACATTCGATGGCGTGGATATCGCCAAGGCCACGGAATACGCGGCAGAGGATGCGGATATCGCGCTGAGATCATGGCAACTACACAAGGCGCGCCTCGTCGGCGAGCACGTCACGAGTGTCTACGAGACGCTGGAGCGCCCGCTCCCGGCGGTGCTGGCGCGGATGGAGCGCCACGGGATCTCGATCAACCGGCAGGCGCTGCTGCAACTCTCCAATGAGTTCGGGCAAAAAGCCCTGGCGCTCGAGGCGGAGATCCAAAAGCTTGCCGGCGAGCCGCTCAATCCGGGCAGCCCCAAGCAGCTGGGCGACATTCTGTTCGGAAAGCTTGGCTTGCCCGGCGGGACCAAAACCAAGACCGGCGCCTGGTCCACGGGCGCGCGCACCCTCGACGAGCTGGCAGAGCAGGGCCACGAGCTGCCGCGCAGGATTCTTGATTGGCGACAGGTGGCAAAGCTCCGCTCGACCTATACCGAGGCACTGCCCAACCACGTCAATCCGACGACGCACCGCGTGCACACCTCTTACGCGCTGGCGTCGACCACTACCGGCCGGCTCTCGTCTTCCGAGCCGAACCTGCAGAATATTCCCATCCGCACCGAGGAAGGGCGCAAGATCCGGCGCGCGTTCATCGCCGCCGAAGGACATCAGCTCGTTTCCGCCGACTATTCCCAGATCGAGCTGCGTCTTTTGGCTGAGATCGCGCAGATCGAGCAGCTGCGCAAAGCATTTCGCGACAATCTCGACATTCACGCGATGACGGCCTCGGAGATGTTCGGGGTCGCGATCAAGGGCATGCCGTCGGAGGTGCGCCGTCGCGCCAAGGCGATCAATTTCGGCATCATCTACGGCATCTCCGCCTTCGGCCTCGCCAATCAGCTCGGGATCGAGCGCGAGGAGGCAGGTGCTTATATCAGAAAGTATTTCGAGCGGTTTCCCGGCATACGCGACTACATGGAAGCAAGCAAAGCGTTTGCCAAGCAGAACGGCTATGTGCTCACGCTGTTCGGGCGCAAATGCCACTACCCCGACATCGCCAATCCAAACCCGTCGGTCCGCGCCTTCAATGAGCGAGCCGCAATCAATGCGCGGCTGCAAGGGACTGCCGCCGACATCATCCGGCGCGCGATGGTGCGCATGGATGCAGCGTTGCTAAAAGAGAAGCTCTCGGCGCGTATGCTTCTGCAGGTGCACGACGAGCTCGTGCTCGAGGTGCCGCAGGATGAGATTGAAAGAACGCTCCCCGTCGTGAAGAAAGTCATGGAGCAAGCGCCGATGCCGGCCCTCTCGCTATCGGTTCCGCTGCAGGTAGACGCTCGCGCCGCAAGCAATTGGGATGACGCGCATTAGCAAAGCAGCGGCCTGCAGGGGAGCGACGCAGCCTCGCGCTCTG
>Ga0073928_10000260_pt1 | contig 127805 bp, 115 predicted proteins | sample PaiPotPPA55metaG_FD_76969 | JGI IMG/M metagenome (GOLD analysis project Ga0073928, IMG submission 76969) | Iron sulfur acid spring bacterial and archeal communities from Banff, Canada, to study Microbial Dark Matter (Phase II) - Paint Pots PPA... ... | reverse complement strand
GGCCGCGGAGTGCCAGGGCGCGCACTCCATTTGCACTGTTCCGCCGAACACCTGCGCTGGCGGAGTGGGTGTGGGGTCGAAGACCTACAGTATTCCGTTCCCGATGCCGGCGCTTCGACAAAACTGAACGCAACCAATCAATTTTCAACCAACCATACGCCGAGCACGTGTAGTCGCATGTCGTATTATTGCCGACTCACTGGACGAGTCTTGTTGGCATAGCAAACTCGTGCTTACGGGGACGAGGTGTTGGCTTTTCGTGTGCTGTTTTCAGCGGCAACATGGTGCGAAGAAAAGAGGAGGGCGCGGGCGATTGTCGGTTCAATTCAGGGCTTGCAAGTACAAGCCCTGAAACCGGTCGCCTCAAGGCGTGGAAGCCTGCCTGCGGCAGGTACAGGCCCTGAAACCCGCGCCCCATGGGGACGCTAACGATTCGCGGCGGTCGCCGTCTTCGTTATTGGTTTGTAGCCGCACGTTGCGGCTTTACGCATTGCGTCCTGAGCTTCGGCGGCAGTCAGCAAGGTGGTGGTATTGCACTTGCTTACTGTGCCGCCCGCTGCAAAGGCCAGAGCAATCGCAGCAGCAGAAATGTTGTCCGGCATCTCGGTGATCAGCACAGCGTCATGCTCGCCAAACGCGAAGTAGCCGTGTTCTACTTTGCCACCCAATTTTTCAATTGGGCTGCGCACTGCTTCAAAACGATCCTGCGGATGCGCGATGAGCTGCGCCATGGCGTCCGTTGTGTAGCTGATCTGGTGTAAAAAACGCGGCATTGTACGACTCCTTTCAAAGTGAGGAGGGCAGTGAGGGGATGACGGGAACGATGCTCCCGTGCTGCGGGAGAGTCAAGAGGATTGTGAAAAATAATTGTTGAAATAATTGGAAAAACCTAATTGTTGGCAGACAAGGACATTATTCCGAGGAGCCTGCCTGCCGCAGGCGGGCTCTGCGACGAGGAACCTCTCTCGTTTTTGAGTGCTCAACGCGAGAGGAAATAATCGCGCACAGCGCGGGCTTGCCGAATGCCTAAATCGAAGAGAGTTTCCTCGCTTCGCTCGGAATCACGGCGTTGGGTTTGCATGCTTGCTACGCGCACCTACGCAGCCAGACTCAGAATGGCGGTGTTGGGGTTGCGTATTCGTTTCGCGTGTCTGCGCAGACAGGCTCGGAATGAGGGATCTAGAGACTTGTTGGCGAGCGGTTCAGTAGGTGTCTTTTACTGGCGGCGGATTTGGCCGGCTGGCTGGCGGCACAATTCCATTCAATCGAAGATAAACCGTCATCTGGCCGTAGTGATCGGCGTTGTGCCAAACGACCACAGTGGCGAGGCCGAGGCGGGTGTTGGGCCCGGCGTAGGGGCCTTCGATGGGCTCGAATTGATTCTTCGCGGTGATTGCGGTGAACGATTTGCGGATCGCCAGGAACGAGTTGCGCAGATAGATCAAGAGTTCGCGCTTTGTTTTGGCTGGATCCGGACCGCCCTTGTCGCAGCCTTCAGGCGGCTTATCGCCATTGAGTTCCGATGCAAACGCTAAATTCGAGCAAGCTACGTGCTTGACCTGTTCGGCAAAGGTGCGCAGTTCGGCGGGGCCGAACTCGGGCTTCTGATCCTTGAATTTTCCCTCGGCTGGACCGTATGCGTACAAATCTTCGGGCATGGCCTCGGCTGCGGAGCGAACTTCGTATTCCTGAAAGTCCATGCCGCGGAGCAGTGCGGAGGCCACGGTTTCTTTCTTGCTGAGTTCTAGGGCGGTGGGTTGCTGGGCCTGCTGGCTCGATGCCGGGAGCACGAACGCTGAAGAGAGGAAGACGATTGCGGCTGTAGTTTGGGTGAAAAAGCAACAGAGTTTCATGATGTGCTCCTGCAATCGGAGTGTAGCACGCAGGAAATTGCTGATGCGACGGGCGTTGAAAAGAAACGGTTTAGTCAGAAAGCCGTTTGGCGCGAAAAAATCTTTTGCGCAATTTAATTTTTCGCGCACATGAGCGATCGGGGGTCACGCCAAGAACGCAAACGCGCTGGCAGCTTTACGAAAGGGAAGCGCGCGAAGATCGCGCCTACTCGAACTGGGCTTACCACTTACTCGACGACGCGGTGCCCGCATTCCACAAGCACCGGTTCGTCACGGTGTCGTAGACCTTGTCGATCGCGTCCATCCTGGCAGCCGGGAAATAGTGATACCCCGCGCTACGGACAAACTCACCACCACCAAAATTCGTCTTTCGCCGGTGCCGCACCGCTGAGAAATAACACGGCGGACACACTTACCAGAGCCACTGCGCGCAGCTGAATTTCGTGCGTGTAATTCATCTCGTGCAACGCCACAACGAGAAGTGCGGCGATGATCAGGGCAATGCCAGAGGCAATACGCTGCCAGCGCAAAGTTTTCATAACGCCCTTGTGAAACTGAAGTGCCAACTGCAACCGTGATTGCAGTTCCGTGATGCATAAAATTTTATTGGGTGCATCCGGTCGAAGTCCATAGCCCACATCACGGGAGTGCGCTAAAGGGTTCACATCGTGCACGCAGCGATAAAAACGATTTGAACGCTATGGCGGCCTGCCTTCGCGCGAGCAAGACGTGGTGCTCAGCGGGTGGGAGTCCGAGGACCACTAAACCCCATCGGTATCGCCTCAACCCGACCGCGATGAAGGCGGAACCCTGTCCCACAACCGTAAGCGCACAGAAGCATCTCAAGAAGAACCAAGCGCCAAACCAAGCGAATATCCACAGCCATCCGCCTTATCAGAAGATATCCATTGACGCTGCGTCCTATAAGTTATATTATGTTAACTACGAAACGAGGCTCAGCTCTGCGCCTGTGGATTGCCTGTGCAATCCTCGAAACCCCTCTAAGTGAGGTCTTCCCTCTTAAGTTCTCGTCAATTTTTCTTCGTGGCGGGATGCTGCAATTCAAACTGCAGCAATTGCTCAAGCTGGTGCGGATCAGCGCCGACAATCCGCCGTCCATTCACAAATAGCGTCGGCGTGCTGGTTACCTCCAGCAGCTTGGCGTTGGTAATGCTCGCGTCAACGGCTGACGCTGCTTCCGGGCCGGTCATGCAGCCTTTGAACGCGTCGGTATTCAGCCCGGCTCGGCCAGCGTAGTCCACCATCTTGTCCCAGGCATTCTCAGCCGACACCAGGTCTTGATTGTCATAAAGATCGTCGTACATCTTCCAGAAGGCCTTGGGATCCTGCTGGTAGGCGCAGCGCCCTGCCAGCGCTCCGGTACGGGCCCACGGATGCACCTGTTCGAGAGGAAAATCCTTAAACACCAGCCGCACCTGCGGATACTTCGGCAGCAAGCCGCGCAGCGCTTCATGCAAGTTTCGGCATACCGGGCACTCAAAGTCCGCGAACTCCACCACCGTAATCGCCCCATCGGGGTTACCCGTGGCAGGAGCATCTTTGACATCCAGCTTCGCGCGATTCGCCGCTAGCATATCCTTGCTCATGTCGTTCAGTTCACCACGAAACAGGAATTTGCCGTCTTTACTGACCCACATCTTGGCGTCTTCCTTGTTGCCTTCGATGGTCACGCTGATGGTTGTCGCAAGCAGTCCAGGCATCCCAGTCTCTTTGAAGTCGCCGACCACCAGCTTCGTCTCCGGGCCAAACGCGAACATGTTTCGCAGGTACAGCTCGACCTTGTGTTTCAATTCCTCCGGTGAAGGGTTCTGCGCCAATAGCGCCGGCGCACAAAGGCTCGTCACTGAGCCCAAGACCAGCACCGCACAGAGAATCTGTAACCAGAGTTTCTTCAAGGCAGCCTCGCGTTTCATGGAATAAACCGCTGCGCAATCGGGAACGGCCGTCCAAAGCCAAATGCGCGCGAAGTAATCTTAAGTCCAGGCGCCGCTTGCTTGCGTTTGTACTCGCTGCGATCCACTAGCAAAGCGATTTCGCGCACCAGTTTTAATTCAAAGCCGTACTTGTCGGCAATCTCCTGCGGGCTGCGCAGGTCCTCGATATAAGCTTTCAAGATGCGGTCCAGCACGTCATAGGGCGGCAAACTGTCTTCGTCCCTCTGATTGGGCCGCAATTCTGCCGACGGTGGTTTCTCAATAGTCGCGCGAGGAATGATTTCCCTTTGCCGCGTGCCCGCTTCGCGGGCGCCCTGCAAGTTGATGAATCTCGCCAACTCATACACCATCAGCTTTGGTACGTCGGAAATCACCGCGAGCCCTCCAGCCATGTCGCCATACAGCGTGCAATACCCTACCGCAAGTTCCGACTTATTCCCGGTGCTCAACACCATCGAACCAAATTTGTTCGATAACGCCATCAGATAATTTCCGCGAATGCGCGCCTGAATATTTTCTTCCGTCACATCAGGCTTGCGCGAACCGAACACCGGTTTCAACTCCGCGCGATAAGCGTCGAAGACCGTCGAGATGGGGATGGTCTTCAGTTCGATTCCCAGGTTTTTTGCCACGGCTTGCGCATCGGCTTTGCTGCCTTCGGACGAAAACGGCCCAGGCATGGAAACGCCCAGCACATTTTCCGCGCCCAAAGCCTCAACCGCAATCGCCGCCACCACTGCGGAGTCGATTCCGCCACTGAGCCCGACGACGGCCTTCGTAAACCGGCACTTATGCACATAGTCGCGCGTTCCCATCACCAGCGCGCGAAACGCGTACACGATCTCTTCCGGCGGCTGCTCGTGAATTTCGCCTCGCCCGGTTGCGGTATCGAAGAGAACCAGGTCTTCTTCAAACGCAGCGGCCTGCGCGGCCACTTTGCCATCCACAGTCAGCGCCACGCTGGCCCCGTCAAAAATCAAGCTGTCGTTGCCGCCAACCTGGTTCACATAAACGATGGGGAGCTGGTGTCCGAGCGCGATTGAACGCAACATATCCACCCGCAAGGCTCGCTTGTCGATGGTGTAGGGTGATGCCGAAATGTTGATGATGACGCTGGTTCCCTGCGCAGCGAGTTCGGTAACGGGATCGCGGTCGTAGCGGCGCACCGCCCAGAAGTTCTTGTCGTTCCAGACGTCTTCGCAAATCGTGATGCCCAGCTTTTCGCCGCCGAATGCAAAGATCTTTTGCTCTGTGGCGGGCTGAAAATAGCGCGATTCGTCGAAAACGTCGTAGGTTGGCAGCAGCATCTTGCTCTGCTCAAAGACCGCCTTGCCGCCACAGATCAGCGCGGCCTTGTTGGCGATGCCGCTGCCGGTGCCATTCTTGTTTTTGCCGACGTAGCCCACAATGGCGGGCAACGCCAGCTTCGCTGCCAGTTGCTTCAATTCTTTTTGATTTCTATCGATGAACGCTGGACGTTCCAGCAAGTCCTGAGGAAGGTAGCCGCAAATACAAAGCTCGGAGAAGACAGCGAGATCCGCTCCCCGCTGCTTGGCGCGTTCCGCCAAGGCGAGAATGCTTGCCGTATTGCCCGTAAAATCGCCGACGGTGGGATTGAATTGCGCCAGCGCAATTTTCATGTTTGCTCTCTAGAATACTTTTGCCGCCCGGCCTTTGCAAACTGCACGGCGATTTTTATAGCGGTCACACGCCGCGAAATACAAAAAGGCTCCTGAAATGGACGCTAATTCCCTTTCAGGAGCCTAAGATTTGTTTCACACGTTTTATAAGTAACGCGGTCGCAATGCCAATTAAACGCTGAACGAACTGCCGCAGCCGCAGGTACTCTTCACGTTCGGATTGTTGAACTTGAAGCCCGCGCCTTCAATCGTTTCGATGTAGTCGATTTCCACGCCTTCCAGATACATCGAACTCATCTGGTCCACGGCAACTTTCAGGCCGTTGAAATCCACTACTTCGTCGGTGTCGTTGGTCTGGTTCTCAAATGCCATGTGGTACTGAAATCCCGAACAACCGCCGCCAACTACCGCTACGCGCAGCGCCGTAGGCACAGGGGTTTGCAGCCCCATGATTTCCTTGACCTTGGTGCTCGCTGTAGGAGTCAGACTGATCATTTTTTGGCCTCCCCGCGGCAATCCCGCGGAATACTTACCAACTCAGTTTATCAGAATAGGAACTATAGTGCATCTTTTGTGACCAAGCTTTGAAGTTGTTTCCAGGAAACTGGCTCTGGCCTCCTGCTTCGACAACCCTAACTTGTTCCCATACAATTAGATGCACCTATGAGACACAAAGTCACGCTATTGCCCGGTGAAGGTATTGGCCCGGAAGTTTCCAACGCGGTTCGCCGCATTCTGGAGGCTGCCGGCGTGCAAATCAACTGGGAAGTAATTGACGCGCGCGCCGCGGCCGGTTCTGCCGACGCGAGCCAGGTTGTAAACGAAAAGGCCATCGAGTCGGTCCGCCGCAATGGGGTCGGCCTCAAAGGCCCCATGGCCACGGCCGTTGCAGGCGGAGCGCGCAGCGTAAACGTAGCTTTGCGCAAGACCCTCGATTTCTACGCAAATCTTCGCCCGGTGAAAAATCTTCCCGGCCTGAAATCGCGATACGACAACGTCGATGTGGTGATTGTCCGCGAAAATACCGAAGACCTGTATTCCGGCCTGGAACACGAAGTGGTTCCCGGCGTCGTCGAAAGCCTGAAAATTATTACTGAAAAGGCGTCCACACGCATCGCGCGCTTCGCGTTTGCGCACGCGAAAAAAGAAGGCCGCAAGAAAATTCACGCCATCCACAAAGCCAATATCATGAAGCTTTCCGACGGCTTGTTTCTGAAGTCCATCCGGACCGTCGCCGCCGAATTTCCTGAGATCGAATACAAAGAAATGATCGTGGACAACGCCTGCATGCAGATCGTCATGAATCCGCAGCAATTCGATGTGCTGTTGCTGCCGAATCTTTACGGCGATGTGATGAGCGACTTGGCTGCCGGGCTTGTCGGCGGCCTCGGAGTCGTTCCCAGCGGCAACATCGGCGACCACGGAGCGCTTTTCGAGGCAGTCCACGGCACCGCGCCGGACATCGAAGGCAAAGGCCTCGCAAATCCCACTGCTCTGCTGATGAGCAGCATCTTGATGCTCGATTACCTGGGAGAGCGCTCCGCCGCGCGCCGCGTCGAGACTGCGCTCGAAAAGGTTTACACCGAAGCCAAACACACCACGCAGGACGTAGGCGGCAAAGCCGACACCGCCGAATTTACCGAGGCGCTGATCGCCGCCCTGCCGCTACGAGCGAATTAATAATTTAGAGCAAAAATTACGTCAATCGTGGTATCTACTTCGACGGCTTTTCCCTCCAGCGTTGTAGGCCGGTAACGCCATTGTGGCGACGGAGCTTGTTGAGCGAACGCATTGAACTGACCCAATGCTATGAAGGCAAGAAATATCGACAGAATCTTCACGAACGGCCTCCCGGTAAACGGGTTGCAGTTTAACCTGAATCCATTCTCAATTCTCATGAAGAAAACTTCAGGCGTACCGGCGCGTACATCTGGTACACCATCCAATACACTATTACTCCGCTGACGCAGACGTAAAACCACAGCGGTAATGTCCAGCGCGCGATTTTTCGATGCTTGTCGAAGCGCTCCGTGAATGCACGGAGCAGCGTAAGCAAGATCAGCGGCACGATCACGATTGCCAGGATCGTGTGCGAAGTCAGCAGCACGAAATAAACCGGCCGTATCCATCCCTGGCCCTGGAACGGGACATGTCCCACGCGATAGTGGTAAACGAGGTAGGAAACCAGAAAAGCGGACGACACCACAAACGCAGAAAGCATGAAGCGCTTGTGAACCGCGATTTTTCCCTGGCGTATTGCGGCGTAGCCGCCCGCAAGCAGGATTCCGCTGGTTCCGTTGAGTGTGGCGTTTAACGCGGCGTGAGAAAATAGCATAATTGTGAGGTAAATGAAGTAAAAGAATCGAATGAGGCAAAGGAGAAGAGCCCGCTGCTTGATCACGCTGAACGACGACGCTTATCTCCTTTGCGTCCTTTATCTCCTCGACTTCCTCTACCTCCTGGTCATCTTGCGATTTTGTCGTACACCATCAATCCCAGCAGAATCGGTATGTGAATGATGGTGGCGTGCATCAGCCACTTTGCGCGAACATTGGTCTTTTCCGCCGCCGCCCACAAACAAACCTGGACTAGCGCCATGCTCAGCACCAATGCACCAAAAAAATACAGCACGCCCGCGAGTCCAAGTACCGCAGGCAATACGCTGACGCCGACCAAGATTCCCGCGGTGACGATGATTTGACGAAATGTACGCGTGCCGTCGCGATCCACTACCGGCAGCATTTGTATTCCGGCGCGCGCGTAATCTTCGCGATACATCCACGAAATTGCGTGAAAGTGTGGAAATTGCCAGAAAAACAAAATCAAAAACAACAGCCACGCGCCTTGGTCGAGCTGGCCGCTGGCCGCGACCCATCCAATCATCGGCGGAACCGCGCCCGGAAATGCGCCGACAAAAGTAGCCCACACGGTGCGCTTCTTCAGCGGAGTGTATGCCAGTAAATAACTCAGGCAGGTCACTACGCCGAGCAGCGAAGTCATCCATCCGCCGACTAACCAAAGGTCTGCAGCACCTGCAATCGCTAGCGCAACGCCGAACCACAATGCCTCCGCTGGCTGCAACAAGCCGCTGGGCAGTGGCCGCGAAGCGGTGCGCCGCATGTGCCGGTCAGATTCGCGTTCAATGTAGTGATTGAGCGCAGCCGTGCCTGCCGCGATCAGCATGGTCCCGAACACCGTGTGCACCAGCTTCAGCCAGTCCACCGGGCCACGCACACCCATATAAAATCCGGCGCCAGTGGTCATCAGCACCAGGAAAGAAACGTCGGGCTTGGTCAGCGCGACGTACGCGCTGGCGCGGTTCAGTAGCGTGAATTCTGTTGAACGAACTGTGCTCATTCGATTGCAGTCTGCGTCGGGGATGCGACAGCAACCGTTCCCCTGCGCGGAACCAGACGATAACACAGCAACACAACCAGAATCGACGTGGCAAACACCAGCGCGCCGAAAACCGTGTGCACCACAGTCAAAATCACCATCACCGGCATCGGCTGCGGAGCGTCGTGGGTCGCCAGCCGAGACCAATACGCTGCGCCGCCCAGCAAGAGTTGTGTGCCCACCATCGCGTGCAACAGGCTCCGGCCGAATCGCAGCTCGCGCGAGGAATCAAATCGCCGCCGAAGAACGGCTGCCGTCCAGTTCATGACGCCTAGGACTACAAACGCGCCCACAATGTGCGGCCAGATCGGCATATCCTGATGACGAAATCCCGCGCCGAGAAAAACCTGCAAAAACGTAACGACGGCGCTGATAATCACGATCGTGTGGATGGAAACCCCGCCGCGATCATCGAGCGCCGGCTGCTCTTCCGTCCACCATTTGCTGGTAAAAACCGCCAAACTCAAAATCGCGGCAAACATAATCTGTGCAAAGCACGCATGCAACACCGGCAGCCAGTAGTGCAGCAATTGAATCACGACTTGTCCGCCGAGAATCGCCTGCGCCACCACGCCGCCTACCGCGGCCAGCGCGAACCAGCGCAGCCAGCGGCGCTCTTCGTAGCACCAGATGACTACCGCTTCAATGATTAGCAGGATTCCCAGCGCGCCTGCGGTTAGACGATGGCTGTGCTCGTAGAAAATTCCGCCATACATCGGTGGAGTAAACGTGCCATAGGAAGTCGGCCAGTCAGGAACCGCCAGCGCCGCGTCGTTCGAAGTCACCAATGCCCCGGCCACCAGCAACAGGATCGTCCAACAGAAAACAAACACCGCATAACGGTGTACGCCAGGATGGGAAGCCGTTTTCATCAATAATTTTCCCAGCGAAAATTATACTCCAACGCGTTTGGCCCGCGTACCGCGTATCTCAGCCAATCTCAGACGGCCGCGCGCAACTGCTCTTGTTCCCGCGTAATTCCGAGCGCTTGCAGCACTGCATCCTGCAGCGCCGCGATAAATGGCGGCGAATCGCCGACTGCCGGCATCATCCGGAAACGCTCGATGCCCCACTTTTTCGCATCGCTCCGGCCATCAATGTTGATTTCGTGCAGCGTTTCGATGTGTTCGGTGACGAACGAGATCGGCACCACCAACATTTCCTTGATGCCTTCGTGGCCTAACCGTTCCATTGTTCCCAAAAACGGCGGCTCCAGCCATTTCGAAGGTCCGACCCGGCTCTGATAGCAGAGTAGGTGCGTCCTCGGCCATCCGGGATACTGTTTCGCGCCGCTCTCGCACACTAGGCGCACCGTTTCCGCAATTTGTTTCGGGTACGGGTCGCCTTTTTCGACCAAACTCATCGGCAACCCGTGCGCGCTAAATAGCAGATGAATTCGCGAACTATCCGGAAATTGCCGCAGACAGACGCCAATTTTTTTCACGACAGCTTCGATGTAGGAAGGATGTGCGTAGAACGACTCGATGGCGTGTTCTGGTGGTCCTCCAACTGGATTGCCATATACGCGCCGCCACTCTTTCATGCTGCTCAGCGTCGTTGCGTAGGAATAATGCGGATAAAGCGGAAGCAAAACCAGTTCGTCCAGCGGTCCTGCAGCCTTCAATGCCCGCACTGCATCTTCGGTGAACGGCTTCCAGTAGCGCATGGCCGTGACCACAACTGGATCCATAAATGACGACAACGCTGCGTTCAGCTTAACGCGTTGCCGCTCGGTAAGAATCGCAATCGGTGAACGACGGCCAATCATTGCGTAACGCCCAACCACCGGCACCGAGCGTTTCTTCGCAATGAAACGCGCCAATGAGCCACGCAAAAACCCCAGCGGCCCCATAGGAATGATGTCCGGATCGAGGAAAAGGTTCCGTAGAAAAGGCTCCACCGCGCCGAGCGAGTCTGGCCCGCCGAGCTGAAACAACACGACTCCGACGCGCTTCTTCCCTTCCGCCACGCTATTTCCCTCGGGAATTTCCCAGCGCTGACTTCTTCAGGCGCTCCACTTCGGCGCGCAAATCGTTCGAGCGTTTCGCAATGCTCAAATAAAATCCAAAAAAAATCGCCCAGCCCAGCATGTACGCCCAAAAAACGCTATCGAGATTTTTCACGTCGCTTCCGCCTCCTGGCGCAGTAGTTCCACGTCGTTTCGCATTTTTTCCAGCGAATAGCGTTCCACAATCAGGAACCACATCAAAATGTGCATCGCGAACACTGCAAAGAAAAACGTCCCGCGCATCCCTGGCGCGAGCCCCGAGTTCGGCCCGCCCATGATGACCGGAGCCGGATGTTGCGTCCGCCACCAGCGAATCGCGCCGAAAACGATCGGCACGTCAATGAAGGCAAAAATTCCGAACAGCGCGCTCAGCAAAGCACGGCGATCGGGCTCTTCGATCAGCGTGCGCAGCAAAAGATACGAAATATAAAGCAGCCAAAGAATAAAGGTCGAAGTCAGCCGCGCATCCCAGGTCCAATAAATACCCCATGCAGGCTTGGCCCAAATCGGTCCGGAGATCAGCACGACGGTGGTGAACACCACGCCCACCTCCGCGCACGACACTCCGAGCCAGTCATATTTTTCTCCGCGCTTCCACACGTACAGAAGATTGCCCAAAAAACCGACGGAAAACGCAGTCAGCCCGGCCCAGGCGCAGCTTACATGAAAATAAAAAATCCGCTGCAGCACGCCCATGGTGCGCTCTTCCGGCGCCACAAAAAAGGCAGCATACGCTGCGGCAATCGCCAGCAGCACCGCCGCAGCGCCCAGCAACACGCGTTTGGCCATTCCCGCTTATTCCTCCAGAAGATATTCGCCGAAAAGCCACAGCGCCGTCAAAAACACCACGTCAAACACGGCCAGAAAACCAATTCCCTTCCACTGCATGAACGGTTCGGGAGCCATCAGGCTTACCGTGACTTCGGTGCTGGCGACCAGAATGGGCGCAAGTAGCGGCAACAACAGCAGCGGCAGCAGCAATTCGCGCATCCGGGCTTGTGCGGAAATAGCCGCCAACGCCGTGCCGGCCACAGAAATTCCCAGGCTGCCCAGAAAAAATGTCAGCAAAATTCCCGGTAGCTGTCCACGAAAGCTCACGTTGAAGAACGCTGCAAAAACCGGCAGCATCAGCAACTCAGTCATGAACAGAAATAAAGTGTTCGCGGCGATTTTTGCCAGGAAGATCGCGAACGGATCACTGACCGCGAGGCGCAGTGCACTGAGAGTGTCGTTCGCCTGCTCACGCAGAAAACACGGCTGCAGCATCAACGATGCGGCAAACAGAAATGCCAGCCACAACAGCCCCGGTCCGAAGCGATGCGACTCATTGGTGGTCGGATCAAACGTAAAACTGAACAACACCACCACGATCAACACAAAAACGATGGTGGTGCTCAGCAGTTCGCGCGAACGAAATTCCGTGCGCACTTCCTTGCCAAGCAGCGCCGCCGCGTTGGAAAGCAGTCCCATTCATCCGCCTGCGAAGGAAAACACGGACTGAAACGTAGCGCCGCTGCGAGTATCCGCAACCACGCTTCCGGCGTCCAGGCGCAGTGCGCGCGTAGCGAGGCGCACTACATCCGATTCGCCATGCAAGCTCATTAAGATGGTGCAGCCGGAGTCGCGTAACTTCGCTAAATGCCCGGTCAGCCACATTGTGGCCTCCGAATCGAGGCCGGTGGCTGGTTCATCAAAAAGCAGAAGCGGAGGATCGGCCAGCAACGCCCGCGCAATCGCAACTCTTTGGCGCATGCCGCGCGAAAAGGTCCGTACCAGCGAATCCTTGCGCTCGCCAAGTCCGACTTCGCGCAGCAGGCTGTCCACGCGCTGCTGGCGATTGGCTACGGCAAGCAGCTTAGCGAAAAATAAAAGATTTTCTTGCGCGGTCAATTCGTCGTACACCATCGAAGCGTGCGCGACAAAACCGGCTCGTGGATTCTGATTTTCGATGACTCCGGAAAAGGAAAGCGTGCCGCGCGTGGGCCGCGTCAGGCAGGAGGCGATTCGCAATAACGTGGTTTTGCCCGAGCCATTGCGCCCCGCCAGTGCCACGCATTCACCGGGAGCAATCGCCAGGGTCAGATTGCGCAGCGCATAGACCGCGCCATAGCGCTTGTCCACTTTTTCGAATCGCAAGCCGATGGAAGATTCCGCAGCTGCAGCCACAGCTCAGCCCCGGACCAGATCTCGCAGGACTTGTTCGGCCTTGGCGCGTTCGCGCGAGTATTCCTCGTCGCTGATGGTTCCGGCCTGGCGGCGCAGCTCCAGCCGGAAAAGTTGGTCTTTCAGTGCGTCCAGGCTGTTGCTGGTATCGCGATCCAGCGCGGTGAGCGAATTTCCATTGCCCGCAGCGTTCGCTGATTTTCCAGAGTCTGTTTGGGCGAATTGTGATTTTGCTGCCGGTTGTTCCGGGAAAAATTCGGGGTCAGCTACGGTGACAGAGATTGGTTTCTTCCACAACAATACCGCAGCGAAAAGAAACAACACGCAAAAGCCGCCCACCAGCCACCATTTGTACTCGTCGAGGCGTCCGGGAATCGATTGAATCGCTGCCGCAGGCGCATCGCCGCCTTGCACATTTTCCGCGCGTCCCGGCGCGCCGCCAGCATCAGGCGCGCTTGCAGCTCCGGGAGCAGGAGCAGTTCCAGAAAGATTGATGGTGATAGTCGTTCCCGTCGCAACGCTGGCGCGTTCGTAAATATTCATTCCTTGCTCTTGCCCGGCCATCTGCAGGCCGTCCCCGGTGAGCGTCACCGATGGAGGCGCCACCAACAACAATCGCCCACCGCCATACAACGTCGGCAACTTAACGGCAATTTTGTTGTTTGGATACGGCAATTCATACGAAAGCCGCACTTCGCTCTCTCCTGGCCGGAACGCAAAAGAAATCGCATACGTGTTTTTTCCTTTTTCGATTGGCGCTTGCACTACCGGCATTCCTGACGGGCCGGAGGCGGCAATCTGTTTGAGCTGCGCGTTGTCCGGCAAGGCCGCGTCAAAATTTCCGTCGAGTTTGAAAAACGCCTGCGGCGGCTTGGAATCGTTCTTCACGCCGTATTCTTCTCCAACGATCAAGGACCCGCCGTTCGGCTGAAAAATAATAACGTGCGATGGTACAGAGATCGTTTTAGCATCCCCGGTCGGCTCAAACACTTCCACGCTGATCGAATCTTTTCCCGGCGGTAGCGGCTGGTGAAAATTCACGCCCTTGTACACGGCGCGAACCAGCATGGGCTGCCCGCCGATATTGGGATTGTCGAAGGTAAATTTTCCTGATGCGTCGGTTTTGGTATGGGCGACCGGTTGCATGCCGCCCTGTAGCTGGATCAGGACAACTTCGACGCCGGCGCCGGGCTTGCCGGTTGTGCCGTTATTCACCGTGCCGTGGACAGTCGCGGCGAAATTTGTCTGTGCGAACGCGAGAATCGCCAGCGCCACTGCGAAATAAAACGCGACGCGCTTCATCGCGGGCCTCGATCTGGCGCCGTACGCGGCCCTCTAGGCCGCTTCACTCCCGCTTCGGTCACCTGATCGATTTCTGCCAACACCAGGGCGGCTTCCGTCTCCATCGCATTCTTCATCGCTTCGAAGTCGGCCGCGGAATATTTTCCAGCACGGTATTCGAAACGCAGATCGCGCAGATTATCGTAAATCGCGTCGCGGCGCTCCATCAATTGGTCCAGCTTTGAACGGTGCGGCGCCAGGTCGGAAGCGTCAGGTTGAATGTAGAAAATAAAAAGTAGCGTCGCGGCGGCGAGGGCAAAGCAAGCGCCGAGGACAGCTCCATCGCGGGAAAAGACCAGAAAAACGGCAGCGAGCGGCACCGCGATCAATTCACTCCTCCGTCTCGCGCTGCGCCTGCTCGCGTGCACGAGCCAGGAGCTCCGGCGAAACGTGAACGCCGTTTGCGCCCACCGCAGAGGCGACTGCCACCGGTCGCTTTCTCCAGCGCTTCATCACCACGACCACCAAAGCGAGCCCACCCGTGAGATAGAGAATCGGCATCAGCCAAGCAACCAGTCCAAACCCGCTCTTCGGTGGCTCGACGTACGCAAGCGGGCCGTATTGTTTGATCATGGCGTCGAGAACCTGCTGATCGTTCATGCCTGCGGCGATGTGCGTGTTAATTTCTTTCAACATTGTTTTCGCGGTGTCGCACGGGCCGGAATAGGCTCCGCCCACGTGATAACACTTGCCAGCCGCCTGGTCGCAGCCATTGCACATGCACTTTATTTTCGAGCCGATCTGGTGTGTGCGGTCGGTTTGATCGGCCAGCAGCCGCGTGGCGCCAGGCGGCATCAAAGTCGCGCACGTAAATAAAATTCCGGCTGTGATTCTTGTGCGATTCTTCATGAAATTAATCATGGCCCTCCCGCAGCGTCACTGGTGCGGGCCGCATTCCGCTCAGTTCCCTTGCTCCAGATGGTACTTCGCTTCGCGCCAGCACCACTACTGCTGCGCGGTTCGGCACTAGTGCAACGATGGTGCCCATCACGACGACCATTCCGCCCCACCATACCCACTTCACCAGCGGATTGATGAACGCATGAACCGTCGGCAAATTAGTTTGCGGATTCATCCCCGCATACACGACATACAAATCTTCTTTCAACGTCGAATAAATCGCCACCATGGTGCCGGATTCCTGATTAGCCGGAAAATTTCGGCGTTCCGGGTACAGCATCATCACCGGCTTTTGATTTTTCATCACCTCCACGATCATGCGGTCCGCAACGTAGTTTTTTTCCTGCTTCTGGTCCATGCCCTGTAACAGCAGATCATATTTGCCGATGCTAATTGTCGAGCCGATGGGCAGCTCTTTCTCGACTTCCTGGTTAAAAGCCTGCCCGGCAAGACCGATGAAAATCATCACCATGCCGAGGTGCACGATGTAGCCGCCGTAGCGGCGCGTATTGCGCAACGTCAAATCCACGCACGAAGCCAGCCATGACGCTCCGGAGCGGATTCGAACCACCCGCGCGCCACGATAAAATTCCTGCACAATCGTCGCAGTCACGAAGATGCACAACGTAAAACAGATCAGCGAAAACATTTCGCGCAGGCCGAACGCAAACAGCAAAATGCCGCCAATCAGTCCCGCGGAAAGTGGCGCCTGAAAGTTGCGTCTCATGCTGTCGGTGGAGGTCTTACGCCAGGCCAGCAGCGGGCCGACGCCAGTCAGGAACATCAGCATCAGCCCCAGCGGAATGTTCACTTTGTTGAAGAAGGGCGCGCCAACGCTGATACGCGAACCGGTGAACCATTCCGAAAACACTGGGAAAAGCGTTCCGGAAAGCACCGCCACACACGCAACCAGCAAAACTAAATTGTTGAATAGAAAGCTCGATTCGCGTGACACCAGCGAATCCAGTTGGTTCTCGCTTTTCAAATAATCTTTGTTTTTGAAATAGGCCGCCAGGCAAACGCCCAACACGATACACAAAAATCCCACGAACCAATTTCCGATACTCGATTGCGCGAAGGCATGCACCGAACTGACTACGCCGCTGCGCGTCAGCAACGTCCCCAGAATGCACAGCATAAACGTGATAAATACCAGCCACACGTTCCACACCTTCATCATGCCGCGTTTTTCCTGCATCATTACCGAGTGCAGAAACGCGGTTCCCGTCAACCATGGCAGCAGCGAAGCATTCTCCACGGGATCCCAGCCCCAATAGCCGCCCCAGCCCAACACCGCGTAGGCCCAGTGCGCGCCTAGCAAAATTCCCATGGTCTGGAAGCACCAGGCAATCATGGTCCATTTGCGCGTAAGGTGAATCCATTTTTCGCCAGGGTAGCGCGCCAGCAACGCCGCCAACGCAAACGCGAACGGGATCGTGAATCCGGTGTAGCCCGAATAAAGATTCGGCGGATGGATCACCATCTCCGGGTATTGCAGCACCGGATTCAGTCCATTGCCGTCGGCTCGCGCAACTAAATTAAAATTGCCAACGCTGTTCGCAACTCCAAGCACCTTGAACGGGCTCGCCACAAAATTGCTGATGGTCAGAAAAAATAGCTGCACGCCGGCGAGAATTACTCCAACGTACGGCATCAACTCGCCATTTTTGTTGCGGTAGGTCAGCAGGACGGAAACAACATAAATCGCCAGCAGGAAACTCCAGAATAGTAGCGAGCCTTCTTGTCCAGACCACAACGCGGCAATCTTAAAAAAAGTGGAAAGATCACGGTTGCTGTGCGAAACCACATACGCAACGGAGTAGTTGTCGGTGAAAAAAAGGTAAACCAGGCTAAGCGTCGCCGTAAAGATAAGCCCGCAAACGGCAATCCCCGCCTGCCGCGCACTTTTGATGAGCAAAGGATGCCGCGTAATAATCGCCGCGATGCCACCTACGAACGCGTACACCGCGCACACGAACGCCAGAATCAGCGCGAACGAGCCAAATACATCCATGCAGTTCCCGCCTCTCCCCAAAATATCAACGGTCAGCAGCCAGTGGCTATCGAGAATCTACATTGAGCTGCGTTGAGTCGTACCTGTCGGCACGGTCTTCGGCTTTTCGTAGGGTACCGCGTTCGGGCCGCCCGGCGCCGCTTCATACTTGGACGCGCACTTGGCCTGCACGTGGTCGGCAACGAATCGGCCCTCGGCGGTCGGCTTGCCTTCAATCAACGCTTGCGATTTATCAACAAACGTATCGGGCAAAGGGTCGCTCCCAACATAGCTGACAGGCAACGCTTTGCCTTCGCCCTCCAACACAAAGTCCACCCGCCCGGTCATGCGGTGAATGCTGCCTTCTTCGACCGTTCCGCCAATCCGCATGTGCTGATTGCGCGCCGCACCCTTGAGCCCATCCAGTTCAGCCAGCGTATGGTAGTACGTCTTGCTCTCGCCGTAGCCGAGCCACGCCAGGCACGCCATCGAAATCACGATGACCCCTATGCCGATTCCGAACTTGGCCCGCTTCTGCATTGCAAAAAGCTCCTAAGCATTGGATTTTCTTCATCGTATCACAAGGCTTGCAACGGCGCGGCCAGTTCTTTGGCCAGCACTCCGTAGCCAATTTCAATCCACTCGAATGGTTTGCCGTTCCGCAAAATCAAGGCCGCGTCTAGGTTCGCCGCGATGAATTGCGGGATGAATTGCTCAAGCTCCCTGCCAAGCAGCACCACTCTCTTCGGCTTGAACGATCGCCGAATTCGCGTCATTGTCGCAGGAATTCGCCTGGCCAGCGCTTCCCCGCGGACCGTTGCATCGCCCGTCGCTCTCCCGCATTCGATAACATGAGCCAACAGGTAACCTCGACGCTGAAAATCGCTCAAAACTTGATCCACCGTCCTCTCAGCAGTCTCAACGCTCAGGGACTTCAGAAGCTCCGCACCTTCTCCTGCAAATAAACCATGCGCCGAGTACAAATATTCCCCGCTATTCGCCGGACTCGCCGCCCCCAAAAACAATGCCTGCACGTGGATCGGCCGGTACCGCGTCATGCTTTCCAGACGCTTCAGCCTGCGTGCAATGTGGTCCAGCCCTGCCGACTGCCCGCATCCGTCACAGGAGATCCGGGTTTGCGTCTTCATATTGAAATCGTAGTGCACTCGCCGCCCGTCGGCAAATCAATGCGTTATCGTTTCCCGTCTTTTGCAGAATTTGCTGTTGGCGAGCGAAGGCTTCGTAACCGCAAGCTTGTTCTACCGTCTGAGCGGCGATTCGCCGTTTCCCGCGGATATCGAGGATTGCAAATACGCCATCCGGTTTTTGCGAGCCAACGCAGCGAAACACGGAATTGATCCGAATCGCATCGGCGTGGCCGGAGCGTCCGCCGGAGGCCATCTCGCCGAATTGGTGGCCACCGCCGACCAGAGCGCGGGACTTGAAGGCGATGGCGGCTGGCACGGCGTTTCGAGCAAAGTTCAAGCCGCTGCGGCGTACTACGGAGTTTCGGATTTCACCGTGGGCGCCATGCAGTTGCAACGTCACACCGGCCAAGTCGTCGTGAAGCTTTTTCGCGGCACAGAGAAGGAAAAGCCGGATCTATACCGCAAAGCCGGTCCGGTTTTCTACCTGTCGAAGGATGCGCCGCCCCTGCTGCTTGCGCATGGCGAAAAAGATGACCTGGTTCCATTTGACCAATCCGTCCGAATGGCTGATGCCTATCGCCGCGCCGGCCTTATTGTGGAATTTATCCCGGTGAAGAACGCAGGACATGATTTTCAACAAGTGGGAGGCGCCGCGATTTCACCATCGGCTGAGGTCATTCACCAAAGGACTATCGCTTTCTTTCAGCGGTATTTGCTTCAAGTTGATTCCAATCGATGAAAATTTCCAGACTACATGGCGGATTCGTTGTCGCCAGGAAAAAAAACAGCCCGCCCGAATTTCTCCGAGGCGGGCCGTGGGCTTACTTGAGAATAATCCAGCAGGCGTCGATGGCCTACTGCTGGTTCTGGTTTTGGCCTACCGGTTGTCCCGTGCTGGGGTCCAAGATATAGGGATTACCTTGGTTACCCTGGTTGTTGTTGTTCTGGCTGAAATCGAACATTTGCGTGATGGAGTTCGCGAGAGCGTCAAAAGAACCCTGTCCGATGCGCTGCCCGCCCAGCCAATTATCTTCGATAAAGCGCAGAACGGAGCTCTGGTCCGTAATGGAGTGATCGACGTAGTTCACGCGTGCCCAGGGCGAAACCACCAGCAGCGGCTGGCGGGGCCCATAGCCGCAGCGTCCGAGCGCGTGGGCATTGCCCGGGTCAACGCCAGGCAACGCGGTGGTGGTCGCGGATGCGCCGCAGAATCCAGGTGCGGTGAGAGCGTCCTGCGAGCCTTGGGACTGGTTCACGATTGGGCTCATCTGATGGTCGTACCAGCCGTCGGAATCGTCATACAAGATGAGCACTGCCGTGCTGCTCCAGTCGCCACTCCGCTGCAGCGCGTTGACCACGTTGACGACGAAGGTCTGCTCGTCCAGCGGATTGGAATACCCCGGCGTGGCCGTCCTCGAAAGCGGGCGCTTTCAGGAAACTGACGGCCGGAAGATTGCCTGCGCTTAGCGCGGCGTAGAAGTCCGTGATGTCGTAATTGTGATTGGCCTGACCGTCGTGCCCGATTTCGGAAATGCTCTTGGGCCGAGCGTGGGTGGGATTAGAAGTCGTCGAGGAATACTGGAAGAAAGCATGATGCGGTATGTAGTCATGGCTGGTCCCTGGGGACACGCCTGTTGAGCTGCGGCCGCAACCGGTGGTGCCGTTGCTGTTGTGGGCCGTGAGATCGAAGCCGCCCATAAATGAACCCCAGGAGACGTCGGCTGCTGTGAGGAGGTCACCGACGTTCTTTCCCGTCATCGAAACCGTGATGCTGGTGTTGGAGCAGGTATCTCCCAGCGGATCGGGGTCACTGATTACGGTGGAGGAGCCGTTGCCACCATCGGTAATCGCAAAGCTGGCAGCGCCGGCAGTGATGTTAGCAGCGCCGTTGGTTTGGCCGGCAACCAGGTTCAACAGGCCCGGGGTGGAGGGGCCAAAGCCGGTGCTGTAGGAGTTGTCGCTCATGGCAAAGTGCTGCGCGTAGTTCCAGAGAGCCGTCACGGTGTTACCGTCGAAATAACCCAGGTTCAGGCCGGTCGTGCTCAAAATGCCTCCGCCAACCGGTGGTGGGCCGGACTTTCCTACGAATTCTGGAAAAAGGTCCATGACACCGCCGTCGAACGCTTGCTGCTCCTGCTTGTATCCATGGCCCTGATCTCTGGTTGCTGCCTGCGAACGGCCCAGACGGAACGGATTGGTAGCGCCCGCACCGTTTACCGGATTCAGATTCGGATTATTGTTAAGCAGCGCCGGAGTGTAGCCGTTGACGGATAGCGTACCAGGCCGTGCATGAAAGGCGGGTTCGCCGGCGGGATTCGCTGCTACCGGATAGGTCCCGAAGTAGTGGTCAAACGATACGTTCTCCTGAAAAATTATGACCAAATGCTTGATGGGTGTCGCCGTCGACGCTCCGTCGGCGAAAGCGGGTGCTGCCGGCATCAATGCAATCGCCGAAGCGGCAATGGCCGCCAGGCCTCTCCTGATAAACAGACGCATACGATGATCTCCTTGTTTGGGTTATCGTGTGCTTTTGGCACACTAGTCTTCCTGTGTAGGTTCCTGCGGGCCGAGCTACACGCTAAAGAGATATAAACTTGTGCCATTGCCGGATCATGAACGCAGCTTCAAAAGTCCTCCGTCTCGGTTACGGAGATGTTAAGTGCTGATGATTTTTCAGATTGGATTAGCGCCGGCGATGAGTTTATCGCGAAATTTCAGACTTTTAACTGCGGCCAGCCAAGCGCCATAGCAAGCAGTTTCTTGGGACAAAAAGTCAGGGCTGCGGAACAGTTTCGTCCTGCGGCAGCTTCGAGCGCAGGCACCACTTCAGTTCCTGGCTGAGCTCGGTAACTTCCATACCCGGCATCACGATGAACTTGCATGCCAACATCTCGCGTGAATCGTCGTCGTCGGGCAACTGGCAGGTTACGCGGCAGTATTGGCAATCCTGATTCCAGCAAAAACGGCCGTAAGGAATGGTCTCCGAGCTGATGAATTGGAAGCACCGCAATAGCGAATTGCGCTCTGGCACCTGAAACTTCTTGCCCAGCAGTGTGATCTCCACCAGTTTCTCGTAAGGACGGAATGGTTCCGACATAACATAGTCCAGTTTCCGCGGGTTCTCTAGTGGTTGCTGGGCGCAACTCTCAGGGTTTTACGGTTGATATGCCTACAAACCCGGAGCTGAAGATGGCACTACCCGCATGGCTTTCAGGAAATTTGCTACCAATTCAGGCTAGCGTGTCGAATCACGGCCGGGCACAACTTCCTGCCCTGGCGTTGCCTATCTGCCACTGGGAAGTACTCTGACTGGGAGTTAATTGATTAGGCGAATGCAGCGCTTCAGGAACCAAGAATGGCGCCTCGGTCACGCCTGCAGATCGAAGAATTGCCCCATCTGACGGAATTTCTTGTACCGCGCTTCAACCAAGTCTCTTACCGATTCGGTCGTAAGCTCGGTCAGCTGCCGGTCCAACACTTCATCCAGGAATTGCGCCGCGGCCTCGAGGTCGGTGTGCGCACCTCCTTCCGGCTCTTTCACAATTTCGTCGATGATGCCTAATTCTTTTAGATCCGTCGCGGTAATTTTCATCGCGGCGGCGGCAGTTTCCGCTTTTGTTGAATCGCGCCAGATAATGCTGGCGCAGCCTTCCGGCGAAATCACAGAATAAAAACCATTCTCCAGAATGTTGATGCGGTCGCCCACGGCGATCGCTAACGCTCCGCCCGATCCGCCTTCCCCTGTCACGGTAACGATGACGGGAACCGGTAGCCGAGCCATCTCACGCAAGTTCCGAGCGATGGCTTCGCCCTGTCCGCGCTCTTCGGCATCAATCCCCGGGTATGCTCCGGGCGTATCGACGAACGTCAAGATCGGACGGCCAAATTTCGCCGCTAGCTGCATCACGCGCAGCGCTTTGCGATAGCCCTCCGGCTTCGGCTGACCAAAATTTCGGATTACGCGCTGCTTGGTGTCACGACCTTTTTGCTGGCCGATCACCGCCACGGGGCGGCCCTTAAACTTTGCCAGGCCGGCAATCAGAGCCCGGTCATCGCCAAATGCACGGTCGCCGTGCAACTCCACAAAATCGGTAAACAGCAGCGGGATGTAGTCGGTCAGATACGGACGTTGCGGGTGGCGCGCGATTTGTGCGCGTTGCCACGGGCCGAGGTGCGTGTAAAACTCTTTGCGAAGCTCCGCCACCTCTGCGCGTAGACGTTCCAGCTCGGCGTCGGCATCCTCGTTGCCGGCCAGAAGTTTCAGGTCGTCAACTTCCTTTTCCAGCTTTTCCAGTTCTCGCTGGCGAGCCGCTTCGACCGTCTCGGCGGATTTTTTCTTTTCCTTAACTGACATGCACTCCCCTAGCCCGCATCCCGGCTACACCGGCAAACGTTTGCCATGAGCTCCCCAGGGTCCTGAGCGGTCGTTGCAACCTAAGCAGCCGCGGCTTTGTCACGGATCTTGCGCACCGCTTCCAGCAACTCCGGTGAAGCCTTCACGCGTTGCTGTGACGGCAAGACCGCAATCGAGCCATCCGCCGACTCCAATTCAAACACAACTTGGCTCGTTCCGGGGGCGGCAGCGAATAATTGTTCGAAGCCCTCGAGGGTATCTTCGGTCATCGACGCCATTGAAACCCGTACACGAAATTCCTGTTGTGCCGCAACTTTTTCCGCAATGTCAGCAATGCGCCGCGCTTCTTGGAGGGACAACCGAGTACCCGCTTCCTCAATCTGCACCCGAACCTTCATCAATAACGGTGTTCCAGGCTTTAGCGTCTGTTCATGCTTTGAAAAGCTTTCTGGGAACGCCAGCAACTCCTGCACTCCGGTCATATCCTGAATCGTAAAGATTCCCCAGCGCGCGCCCTTTTTCGAACGCATTGGCCGCACGCCCACAATCAGCGCAGCAACCGCGATCTCTTTGCCGTTGCGCTGCCCTTCCACTTCTTCCAGGCGCACCACGCTCCACTCCGAAAGTCGCGAAGCGTATTTTTCCAGCGGATGGCCGGAAACATAAAATCCCAACATCGCATACTCGCCGGCCAGTCGCTCCTCTTCGCTCCATAACGGCGCATCTCGCAGCAAAAACGGCACCGCAGTTTCCGTAGCGCCGCCATCTCCGCCAAACAGACCGTGTTGTCCAGACTCCCGCAGCCGCGAAGCGCGTTGCAGCGCAGCCAGAGCATCGTCAATCGAAGCGGCCATGGCCTCGCGCGGCCCCAGCGAATCCACCGCGCCGGACTTGATTAAGCTTTCAAACACCCGCTTATTTAGGAATCGTGGCTCAATTCTTTCGCAAAAATCGTATAGAGCCTTGAACTCTCCAGTGGCCAGCCTTGAATCGCGAATCGCCTTCGCCGTGTTCTCGCCAACATTCTTGATCGCCGCCAGCCCGAACCGAATCGCTTCGCCGATCGGCGTGAAATATAGATCGCTCTCGTTCACATCTGGCGGCAAAATCGAAATGCCCATACCGCGTGCTTCATTGATGTACTTCACGGCCTTTTCCGCGTTCCCGGTTTCCGAAGTCAACAGCGCGGCAATGAATTCCACCGGGTAGTGAGTTTTCATGTAGGCCGTCTGGTAAGCCAGCAAGGCATAGGCGCAGGAATGCGATTTGTTAAATCCGTAGCCGGCAAACTCTTCCATTAAATTGAAAATGCGTTCGGCCTTCTTCTCTGGAATCTTATTATTCGTGCAGCCGTGCATGAATTTCGCACGCTGAGCCGCCATTTCTTCTTTTTTCTTCTTGCCCATGGCGCGGCGCAGAATATCCGCCTCGCCCAGGGAAAAACTCGCCAGACGGTTGGCAATCTGCATCACTTGTTCCTGATACAGAATTACGCCGTAGGTCTCCTGCAAAATGTCCTGCAGTTGCGGTAATTCATAACTGACTTTCGTCTTGCCATGCTTGCGGTTGATGAAATCGTCGACCATGCCGCCCTGAATCGGGCCCGGCCGGTAGAGTGCGTTCAACGCCGTCAAATCCTCAATTCGCGTTGGCTGGTAGCGCCGCAGGATGTCGCGCATGCCGTGTGACTCGAACTGGAAGATCGCCGTAGTCTCGCCGCGCGCGAAAAGTTTGTAAGTCTCCGCGTCGTCCAGCGCCAGATTATCGATGTCCACTTTCACACCGCGGTTCTGCTCGACCATCTTTACCGCGTCGTGCAGCACCGTGAGCGTCGTAAGCCCGAGAAAATCCATCTTTAACAGGCCGATGCGCTCCAAAGCGTTCATGTCAAACTGCGTGGTGATTTCGTCGCGATTCGTCTTGTAGACCGGCACCAGATCCGTCAGCGGTTCTGGCGAAATCACTACGCCCGCAGCGTGCGTCGAAGCATGCCGCGCCAATCCTTCCAGACGCAGCGCTACCGCCATCAAGTCCTTCAACTTTTCGTCGCTGTTTACCGCCGACTTCAGCTGCGGAGCATCCTCCAGTGCTTGATCCAGCGTAATCCCCAACGTCAGCGGCACCATTTTGGCCAGCCGGTCCACTTCCACGTAGGGAATTTCCATCGCGCGGCCCACATCCTTGATTGCCGCCTTGGCCGCCATCGTTCCAAAAGTGATGATTTGCGCGACGTTATCGCGTCCGTATTTCTGCGTCACATACTCGATCAACTCGCCGCGCCGCCGCATACAGAAGTCAATATCAATATCCGGCATCGAAACGCGTTCGGGATTCAGGAATCGTTCGAATAGCAAGTTGTATTGAAGCGGGTCCACATCGGTGATCCGCATTGCGTAACTGACCAGGCTTCCCGCCGCCGATCCTCGGCCCGGCCCGACCGGAACGTCCTGCGTTCGTGCGTAATGAATGAAATCCCACACGATCAGGAAATATCCTTCATAGCGCATTTTCTGAATCATCTGGATTTCGCTGGTCAAGCGCCGTTCGTACTCGACCAAGGGATTCGCCAGTGCGCCAGCCTTGGCCATGCGCTCCAGGTATGGCACGCGCGAAGCAAATCCTTCGCGCACCACTTTTTCAAAATAACTTCCTGGCGTGTGACCGTCCGGCACTTTGAATTCCGGGAAAGGATTCTTGATTCGTTCGATTTTCACGTTGCAGCGCGCCGCGATGTCCACCGTTCGCCGCAAGGCTTCTGGAATCTCTCCGAAAACCTGCGCCATCTCCGCCGCGGTCTTAAAATAAAACTGGTCCGTAGCGAATTTCATGCGATTCGTGTCGCCCATGGTCTTGCCGGTCTGAATGCACAGCAGAACTTCCTGTGCGTGGGCGTCATCGTGACGCAAGTAGTGGCAATCATTGGTTGCCACCAGCGGAATTCCCGTTTCTTTCGACAGTCTTACCAGGTGGGGATTTACGTGCTTCTCGATTTCCAGGCCCTGGTCCTGGATTTCCATGAAGAAATTCTGCTTGCCGAAAATATCGCGCAAGCGGTAAGCATTCTCCCGCGCTCGGTCGTATTTCTCTTCGACCACCGCTTCGGTCACCGCTCCACGCAGGCATGCGGAAAGCGCGATCAGGCCCTTGCTGTGCTTGGCCAGAAGGTCATAATCGATGCGCGGCTTGTAATAAAAGCCTTCCAGAAATCCGCTCGACACCAATTTGATCAGGTTGTGGTAACCCTCGAGATTTTCGCACAGCAATACCAGATGGTTGCTGCCACGCGAGCCGCCTTGGGCTTCTCCCCGGTCACCGCCGTTTGATGGCGTTTTTTCTCCGCGTTCGTGGCGGCTGCCTTTGGCTACATATACTTCGCAGCCGATAATCGGCTTTACGTCACGCTTGCTGGCTTCATAGAAAAAATTGGCGGCGGCAAACAGATTTCCGTGGTCGGTGATCGCCACGGCGGGCATCTTCTGGCGGGATGCTTCATCCAGCAGCTCGCCGGTCTCGCAAGCACCGTCAAGCAAACTGAAATCAGTGTGAACGTGTAGGTGAACGAATTCTGACTGCCCCATGAACCTTAATTCTAAATCGCCGCGAAAAGAATTGCGACGTTCATTAACGCGTTTTCAACAGAAATAATTTTTCGCTCGCGTGTTTCAAAAACGATCCAGGAAGTTACTTCTTCTTCTTTTTCGCCGTGGCCTTGGCTGGTTTTGACGCCGGTTTGTGCGCCGCCTTGGCTTCCGGCGCTTTCCCCTTCGGCTTGCCCTGCATCTTCATCAGCGCGTCATGCGCTTGGTCTGAACCTTTCGTGCCTTTTTTCTCTTTGCTCTTGGGTTCTTTCTGCTTCGGCGGTTCCTTGATTCCAGAAAGTTTCCGCAAAGTCTTTTCTCTCTCCTCGGGAGTCTTGCCTCTTCCGTTCAATTGCAGTGCGAACATTTGCTCGATCACCGCGTCAAACTTCGGTCCTTCCGGCATTCCAATTCGTTTTAGTTCGTCGCGCACCGTGGCGATACCGGCTCGCAGTGGCCGCCACTTGTTCAAATACGCTTTGATCTTCGAAAGCGCCGCCGAGTTCCGCGTCTCCGCCAGCAGGTAGCCAATCCGGTCCGCCGGCATCCTCTCCAAAAATTTGTACGCGTCAATCGGCGCATTCAGTTTCTTGCCGGACAATTCCTTGCCGGCTGCCTCCGCCCCATCCGCGAAGCTCAGAATGGCATCCGTTTCAGCGGCGCGGAATCCCAATTTTCCCAGCACATTCGACTGCTCGCGATCCTTTAACCTGCCCAGAATCGCCAGCAGCATCGGCGCTGCCAGCCGCGGCCGCAGACCCGCCATCATCAAATCGTCCCGCACCTTGCTAAGCCCGTTAATCGCCTCATAGTCCGGCTTTTTTTTGGCCAGCAGGGGATTCACTACTTCCATCAACTTGTGCTCTTCCCACGATTTCAGCGTGTCGCTCGGCTGTTCTTCCTTCGCCAGCGCGCGCAATTCCTCGCCCGCGTCTTCCGGCGTGATGCTATGGTGCAAATCGCGCTCCATCGCCAGTTCCAGCCATTCTTGCGTGCGTTGTTCGAGCTTGAAGCCCATGCGCGCCGCATAACGCAGCACTCGCAGCAACCTCACAGGCTGGTTGGTAAAACTATGGATAGTGAGCGCGCGGATTTCACCGCGCTCAATATCTGAAAGCCCGTTGGTAGGGTCCAGGAGCAACCCGCGCGAAGCCGGGTTCAGCGAAATGGCAATTGCGTTCAGCGAAAAATCCCGCCGCCGCAAGTCTTCCATGATCGTGGACCAGCGAACGTCCGGCCGAGTTCCCGGCCGCACATAGTGGTCGTCCCGTGCCGCGGAAAGGCTGCCTTCACATTCGCCCGCGAATAATAAATCGATCTGCCGCAGCTTTTCGTCCTCGTGCAGCACTTTCGCGCCGCCTTTTTCCAACTCCCGGGCAATTTTTGTCGGATTGCCTTCCACAGAGAAATCCAAGTCGCGCAACGACGCGCCGGTAATCAAGTCGCGCACCGTGCCGCCTGTCAGGTACACGTTTAGCCCCAACGCGGCGGAAAGTTCCTGCACGCGCATCATGGCCGCGCGCTGCTCCGGCAGCAGCCGGCTCTCCAGCAAAAACATATAATCTGGCATCGCTCTCCTCGGATTTCAGGGTTTCAGGACTTGTACTTGCGAGCCCTGAGATAAAAAGTCGTACCAACCCTAAATGAAATAGACTTCAGGCCGGTTCTCGGTCGACTTCTCCAGAGCCGCACCCGCATTTTTCCCACTGGCCCTGCGCTACGCGCGCGGATGATGCGCCTTGTAAACCTGCTTCAACCGCTCTTCCACCACATGGGTATAGATTTGCGTGGTGGAAATATCGGAATGTCCAAGCATCAGCTGTACCGACCGTAAATCAGCCCCACGCTCCAGCAAATGAGTGGCGAAGCTGTGCCTCAACATATGTGGCGTCAGCGGCACACGCAATCCCGCTTTTCGCCCATACGACGAGAAAATCTTCCAAACTCCTACCCGGCTGATCCGCCCGCCGCGCCGGTTTACAAACAAAAAGGATCCTGCAGTGCCTCGGACAGAACCGATCAAGACCGTGCGTCCATGGCGCAGATACTTTTCTACGATTGCCAAGGCCTTGCGCCCGACCGGCACGATGCGCTCTTTGTCGCCCTTCCCTATGCACCGTATGCAGCCAACCTTGGTGTCCAGGTCCATCACCCGCAAGCTGGTTAGTTCGCTGACACGCAAACCCGTGGAATATAGCACTTCCAGCATGGCCCGGTCGCGCAAACCCAGTGGCGTCGTCTGGTCCGGCAATTCCAGCAGCTTTTCCACTTCGTCCAGCCGCAAGTAACCCGGCAGCGAACGCCGAATCTTGGGGGACTCCAGGTGCGCCGTCGGATCCTCGGTAATCAACTCCTGCACCTGCGCGTGCCGGAAAAAATTCCGCAGCGTTACCAGATGCCGCGCCACCGTCTTGCTCTCCAACTTCTGGCGATAAAGGCTGGCCAGAAAATCTACCAGGTCATGGCGTTTCACTGCTACCAAAGCTAGCTGGCGCTTCTTGGCAAAGTCTTCGAATTTGGCCAGATCCCGCCGGTAAGCGCTCAGCGTGTTCGTCGCCAAGCCCTTTTCCACCTGCACGTGAGTCAAAAACGACGAAATGGCTGCCGCAATTTCCATCACTCCACGTACGCTTCCCCGCCGCGCTGTCGGCGCGTCGCTATGCCATAAATCTCTTCAATTTCGCTGCACCGGAACACCCAGGCCAGCGCCAGGTACAACACCGTAGCCCCGGCAATCAACGAAATGAACGTCAAGAGTTGCACCAGAAAACGAGAATGAATCGTGAACTCCGTATAGTGCCCGCCCAGCCAGCACGCTACTCCCATAATCGCCGAACACAAAAAGATTTTTGAAAAGGACTTCAGAATTTCGCGAATTCCCATTGGGCCGTAGCGCAACCGGAAAATCAGGATGAGCGCAAAAAAGTCGAAATAGCACGCCAGAGCAGTCGCCAGCGCGGGACCGCCGTTCTGCACCCGCTTGAAGAAAAACTCCAGGAACACGATATTCAATACCACGTTCAACACCATCGAAATGGCCGCAACGATGACCGGCGTCTTGGTGTCCTTGGTTGAATAAAACGCCGGCACCACCAACTTCACCGTTGCCAGACCCGGCAGCGCTATCGCGTAATAAAGCAGTGCCCTGGCCGTAAGGCGTGTTGACTCCGCGATAAACGCCCCGTGCTGGAACAATACCCGGATGATCGGCTCGCGCAAAATCATCAATCCCAGCATCGCGGGAATCGTAATAAACGCCACCAGGCGCACCGAAAAAGCCAGCGTCTTCTTCAGCCCGCCGAAATCGCTTGCCGCCGCCTGGTGCGACATCATGGGCAAAATTGCCGTAGCCACTGCGATGGCATAGCCTCCCAGCACTAGCTCCATCACTCGGTCGGAGTAGTACAGGGCGGTTAGGCTGCCCTTCGGCATGATGCTGGCCGTCGCAAACCGTGTATCCACCAGCAGGTTGATCTGTGCCACGCCAATGCCAAACAACCGCGGAATCATCAGTCGCGCCACATTGCGAATTCCCGGATGCGCGAACGAAATTCCAAACTCGAAATTCATCCCCTTCTGCACCAGCAGCGGCACTTGAATCAGAAATTGCAGCACTCCCCCTACCAAGACTCCCACAGCCAATGACGTCGCCGGATTCTTGAAGTATTTCCAGACGGCCGCAATAGAAAATAGGATCGACGCCAGATTCCAGAACACCGGTGTTGCAGCCGGCAGCCCGAACACATGAAAACAGTTCAGGATTCCCATCGCTAACGCAGCCAGCGCCACAAAAAACAGGTAGGGAAAGATGATCCGGTTCAGCTCGACCGCCAGATCCAATCCACCCGCGCTCTGCACGTCCGAAGTGAACAAATGAATCACATACGGAGAGAAAACCATCCCCATCACGGTAATCACCGCCACCACCAGGGCCAGCGTCCAGAACAGCTTGTTGGCAAAATCCCAAACTTCCTCCCGCTCCTTCTCCCGCATGTAGTTGGCAAAAACCGGAATAAACGAGGCGGTCATCGCGCCCTCTGCTACCAGCCGTCGGAAAAGATTGGGGATGCGGAAAGCCAGCTGGTAAGCAACCGATACTTCGGTTGTTCCCAAAAGAACAGCTATGCGTTGGTCGCGAATGTAGCCGAAGACCCGGCTAACAATGGTGACCAGCGAGATGATCGAAGCCGATTTGAGGATTTGCTTCTTCTCAGTCAACGAGGCAGTGCTCCCGGCCGTAAATCCATTAAAAACAATAGGTTGACAGGAATTTCGCGCTTAACATAACATACAATTTCATTCCGTGCAAATTGCGCCCTTGTAGGGGGTAATTCGGTCCCTTGAAACTTCGCGCCCCAGCCAGCACCCACAAAAAGGTGATTGTTGAGCTCCACGACCGCAAGTCTTTTCGCGGCTACCTTAATCCCTCGCGCCTCGGCGAACTCGATCCGCTCGACCTCCTCACTCAAGAGGGCGAGCGCGAGCAGATTCCACTCTCGCGCATTCGCTCCGTCTATTTCGTCCGCGACTTCGATGACGATTTCGAACCGCAACGCCGCGCTTTCCTCAGCCGTCCTAAACTGGACGGCCTGTGGCTCCGGCTGAGATTCCTGGACGGGCAATCCCTCGAAGGTGTGGTCCCCAACGATCTCCTCTCGCTCCTCGACAACGGTATTCAAATCACTCCGCCCGACCTGAATTCCAACGCCGATCGCATCTTCGTCCCCCGCTCGGCCCTCACCGAAGTCACCGTCCTCGGCGTAGTAGGCATAGCCCGCCGCAAACCCGCCGTCCCAGCCATCCCGCAGCCCACCCTGTTCAACGAATAGTTCCGTTTTGTCTAGCAGCGGGTTTATCCCGCTGCCGCCCTGTTCTCTTCCGGCCACTGGGCATTTAAGTCCCGTTTAGTTTCGCCATGCTAGAGTCCTCAAGTGCCAGGCGGAAAACTCTCTATTCTGATTCTTTTTCTCTGCGTTGCCTCTGCGTCTGTCTTTGCGCAATCCTCAGCTGTTGTTTCCGGCACGGTGCAAGATCCCTCTGGCGCCGTAATTCCCAATGCCACAATCCTTCTACAACCCACGGCCCCAAACTCTTCTTCCGCTCGTACGACGTCCGATTCGGCCGGCAACTTCCGCTTCGCAGATGTTCCGCCGGGGCCGTCTAGCCTCACTATTTCCGCTCCCGGTTTCAAGCCAACCATCGTCGCCGTCAATGTGACCTCAAAACGTCTCGCTCTTATTCGCATCACTCTTGCACTTGCTGCGCAATCTGAGTCCGTCACCGTGGGCGCTTCCGACACCGCTCCGCAAGTCAGCACCGAAACCTCGGAAAACCAAAGCGCAAACACCTTTGAACGCAACGCTCTTGATCGCGTTCCGGTCTTCGACCAGGACTACATCACCACCCTTTCCCGCTTCCTCGACGACAACGCCACATCCACCAACGGCGTCTCTCTCGTCGTAAACGGCATCGAAGCCAACGGTCCTGGCGTCACTCCCTCTGCTATCAAGGAAGTCCGCATCAATCAGAACCCGTACACCGTATTCTTTGCCAATCCCGGACGCGCCCGCCTTGAAATCACTACCAAGCCCGGAACTCCGGATTTTCATGGCACCGTCAATCTCCTTTACCGCAACGCTGTCTTCGACGCCGCAAACGCCTTCGCCGTCCAAAAACCCTCCGAATCCCGGCAGTATTACGAAGGTTCCCTGAGCGGCCCGCTCAGCCGCGACAAGAAAACCACGTTCCTTCTGTCTCTCGATCGCGATCTTGATTCCGTGCAAACCATCATTGACGCGGAAAATCAGTTCGGCCCGGTGCACGAAAACGTTCCTGCTCCCATCCATCATTTTTTTGGCGAGGGCCGCGTCTTCCACGAACTCGCCAACGGCGACCTTTTTTGGATCGGCTACTCCTACGAAAATTCTTCGTACGCCAATCAAAACGTCGGCGGCAACATCCTTCCTGAAGCCGGCTATAACTCCCTCACCGTTGAAAACGAAATCAACGTCAGTTATCGGCACACTTTTTCAACTAATTGGATCAACCAACTTCGTTTCCTGATAGGCCAAAATAATCAGCCTCGCACCAGCGTCAATGACGCTCCGCAAATAATCGTCTCCGGCGCATTTACCGGCGGCGGCGCGCAAGCCGATTCCCGCCGCACCGAATACCATTTCGACGGCACCGACATCGTCACCTGGATTCACGGCAAGCATCTTCTTAATTTCGGCATCGACGTTCCGGACATCAGCCGCCGCGGCGCCGACGATTTCACCAATCAGATGGGCACTTACACCTTCGCCAGCCTCGCTGCCTTTCGGGCCAGCGCTCCATCCACGGTCACCATTCAACAGGGCAACGGCCACTTAGTCTTCCTCGAAAAAACTGTTGCCGGCTTTATCGAGGATTCGATCCGCGTCAATCCCAAATTTTCTGTCACCGTGGGCGTTCGTTATTACTGGCAGAACTATTTTCACGATGATCCCAACAATTTCGCTCCCCGCTTCAGTCTAGCCTTTGCCCCGTCAACCAAAAGCAAAACTGTCTTTCGCGGCGGTGCCGGCCTCTTCTACGACCGCACCGGACCTCGCGCTATCGCCGATCTGCTCCATTTCGATGGCGTCGATCTCCTTCGTTTCATCATCAAAAATCCCACGTTCCCGGTAACTCCTGCGGAAATCGCCGCCACTCCCAGCAGTCTGGTCACTCTCGATCCTCGCCTGCATATCCCCTATCGCCTGCAATACGGCTTCGCTATCGAACGCCAAGTCACTGCTAAAAGCACCTTCAGCGTCGGCTACGTCGGCTCTCGCGGCATTTCGCTATTCCGTTCGATTGATGCCAACGCTCCCTTGTTTCCGCCCTTCACAGATCGTCCTGACCCCGCCCTCGGCCAGAATCGCCAAATCCAATCCGACGGCTATCAGAAATCGAACGCTCTCGAACTCACATTTCGCGGCCAGCCTTCCAAGTTTTTTTCCGGCCAGATTCAATACACCCTCAGCAAGACCTATAACAACACCAGCGGCATCACCTATTTCCCGGCCGACAGCTACGATGCCGCGGCGGATTGGGCGCGTTCCGATAATGACCGCCGCCACAAATTTGACCTCCTGGGCTGGTCACATTTCACGAATCTTTTCAGCCTCGGCGCAGCTCTGTCTTTCTATTCCGGTAAGCCCGTCAATGTCACCACCGGTGCGGACAACAACGGCGACGGCGTCGTAAATGATCGTCCCTTCGGCTATGCGCGCAACACCCTTCACGGCCCCGGCCTGATCGATCTCGATCTCAACCTTGCTCACGATTTCCTGTTCAAACCACAGTCCGATAAGCAAAAAGATGTCCCCACGCTCACTGTGTCGCTCAACTCCTTCAACATCCTGAATCACCCTAATTACGTCACTTACGTCGGCGTCCTCACTTCGCCATTCTTCGGCTTGCCGGTCGCCGCAAATCCTCCGCGCCGTTTGCAGCTAAACCTGGAATTCAAATTCTAGAAGCCGCTTCCCCCCAAACGCACTTTAGAAGCCTACGTTCACAATGACTTTAATTAGCCGAACGGAAGCAATAAGAAGAGACAAAACCCAGGAAGGCGCTGAAAGAAACTTATCGGGCACGGTTAAAATTTGGCGTTCCGAGTGAATCCGATAAGCCCACCTGTCACAGGACAGAATCGCAGATCAAAGATTCCGACGCCCTGGTCGGAAAGGTAACTCCATTTAAACTTCGCTGAGGCCCACCCGACAGGTCAACGTCGCGTGAACGTCGACTACAAATCCGTGGCGCGCCGCCCGTACTTTGCCGTCCGCATTTTTATATGTCGCAGAAAATCTGGAAACAAAGCGCCTGCTGTTATCGCAATTAGTGCCAGCAAAAAAGTCTCAGCGATCGTCCTTGCATCCATCACGTCACCTCACATATCGATGCTGAACTAACCGTTCACTCCAGGCGGTATGATTCCCACCCGCGAAATTTCTGCCAATACCGGAACCACCCGATGCGCCAATATTTTTACACTCATCGAACGCACGTCGCTCTCTACATGATTTCCAGTAACTGACAAGTCCTATCTGCGCCTCCCTCGTCGCCCGATAGAGCGGCTATCGGTTTAGCGCCCTCGGTCGGCGAGCACGTTCCAGCTTTCCTTATTTCACACTCACTTTTCCGCTGGCCAAATCGTAAACTCCGCTCACTACTTTCACCTTTCCGCCTTTCAACGCGTCTCGAAACACGGTCGACGAAGTCCTCAATAGCTCCGCCTGATGCTCGGCATTCAAACCAATCGCTTTATCCAGATTCCCGCCCGACTTCTCCACCGCTGGCCGCAAGTGTTTGTACAGCACGCTAATTTGTCCCGGAACCGTATCGCTCTTCATCGCTGCCTTCACCGCGCCGCAGCTCGTATGTCCCAGCACCAGCAGCACTTTCACTCCCAACACCGCCACTCCATATTCCAGAGTCGCAATGATTTCCGGCGTCACCATGTTGCCTGCGACGCGCGCCACAAAAATGTGTCCGATGGTCTGATCAAAGATCAGTTCTACCGGCAGCCGCGAATCGGCGCACGCCAGCACCGCCGCGAACGGTTCTTGTTTGTCCGCAGTGTGTTCTTTCAAAATCTCCAGATCGTGTTCCACTGATGTCAGTTGATTCGCGGCGAATCGCTCGTTCCCCGCCAGCAACTCTTTTAATGCCGCGTCCGGTGTCAGATTCGTTTGTGCTTCAAGCATCGTCGGCACTCCCAGTTCGATTCCCGCTTGCGCCGCCATTGCGATTGCCACGCCTGAAACCCTGCTATGCAGAAATCTCCTCCGGTCAATCTCCGTTCCAGGCTCTTCGCGACTTTGCATAACTCACCGGCTCCTTTACAAGTTCGCGGCGGCGCATGCCATCTTAAGTCACCCGGGAATTCCCTGGTAGCTTTTCATTTCGCAATCATCGTTTTTTGGTCGTCGCGAGTTTCATGGCAAAAATCGCAGCAAAATTCACGGTCTTTACTGCAAAATAGTCCCAAAGGACTATCCCGTCAAACAGTTTTCAAAATTGTCCCGCCGTACAGTAGATTTTTCCTCGGCTTCAACCTGCTCTCGTCTTTTCATCTCAAGCGCTGCGGCGCTTCTTGAAAGAAAGTTTTTGTCCCACCTGCCCCAAACGATCGGTGCATCATCCCCCAGCGCCTCCGCCCGTCGCTTCCACTACTTCTCAGCGGCCGTGACGGACCACTCGCCTCGTCTTTTCATACACTTACAAACACTTGTGTTCAGCAAAAACTCAACCTCCCTATTTCCAATGGGTTCCGCATGTTTGAAGCAAACACACCCGGGTGGCATGCCTTCAGCGCATCATTCCCCATTTCACTCCTGGCCCGCTCTCTTCGCCCTTTGCATACGAAGGACTACGACTTCACCCGCCTAACTCCTTTCTGTTCAATCCGGCTTTTCACTTTTCTTCAGTCTTTCTCACTCTTGCAGAAATAAGTCCTCCATTTGCTACTCTTACGCAAAGGGGTACGCTCCCCTCCTCCAAATTTTCTCGACGGACTCCCGTACGTTCCCGTTTTGGAACCTGCCGCCTGGCCTCCGCCTCCCTCTTGCGCTCGTTTCATCCTTACCGCGTTCCCCCTTCTTTATGCGAGACTCGCTCATCACTCTCACAGGAGCCCTTTCAATGAAACTCTCTGACGTCGCAGAGAAACTTTCCTGCCGCCTCGAAGGCGATCCTTCCGCCGAAGTCTCCGGCATATCGGGCATGGACCACGCCTCCGCCGGCCAAATCACATTTCTCGCCAACCGTCGCTACTTTCCGCTGCTGCACACCACTCGCGCTACCGCCATTTTTATCGAGGACGGCATTCGCATCGAACGCGAGCCGGGCCTCCCGCCGCTCGCCGCTCTCCGCTCCAACAATCCTTATCTCGCCTTCGCGCACGCCATTGAACTGTTCTACCAGCCGCCCGCCTACGCTCCCGCCATACATCCCACGGCAGTCATTGCCAACTCAGTGAAAGTTGGTTCCGGCGCACACATCGGCCCTTACTGTTTCGTGGACGAAAATGTCACTATCGGCGATCACGCAGTCCTGCACAGCTTCGTCACCATTTATCGCAGCGCGAAAATCGGCGATCACTTTTTTGCGCACGCTCACGCCGTAGTTCGTGAACACTGCCGTATCGGAAACCGCGTCATCCTGCAGAATGGTGTAGTCATCGGAGCCGACGGCCTCGGCTTCGCAAAACAAAAGAACGGCTCCTGGTACAAGATGGCTCAGTCCGGCCCCGCCGTTCTCGAAGACGACGTCGAAATTCAAGCCAACTCCTGCATTGACCGCGCCACTGTCGGCGAAACGCGCATCGCTCACGGCGCAAAAATCGATGACCTCGTGTTGATTGGACATGCTTCGCAGGTAGGAGCTAACGCCATGCTCTGCGGCCAGGTTGGCCTCGCCGGCTCGACGAAAATTGGCGACGGCTGCATTCTCGCCGGACAAGTCGGCACTGCCGGCCATCTCACCATCGGCAATGGCGCAGTCATCACCGCAAAAAGCGGTGTCCCCAACGACGTGCCACCCGCAGGTTTGTATTCCGGTTATCCCGCCGTGGAAAATCGCCAGTGGCTCAAAACTCACGCCGCCTTGAATCGCCTGCCGGATTTGCAACGAAGAGTCCGCGAACTCGAGGAACAGATCGCTGAAATTCAACGGAGAGCTAAATTATTTTGAGCTTATTTACGAAGCGCCGGGAAATCCGCTCGGTCGCTGATCCCGAGGCAATCCAGCCGCTAATGCGTCATGCACAACCGCGTTGAGCTTTTCCCGCTCCTCGAAGGTGTACTGCGAAGCATCAATGGGCGCAAGGAATTCCACCAGGATTTCTCCGGGATGCATTTCCAGCGAGCTCTTGCGCATAACGCGATGCGCACCGGAACACGCGATGGGCACAATCGGCACGCCGGCCTTGATAGCCATCACCACCGCGCCTTTTTTGAATTCCTGCAGGCGTCCGTCAGGACTGCGCGTCCCTTCCGGATAAATCAGGAACGATTGCCCGCCGCGCATCGCCTCAATGGCTTTTTCCAGGCTGGCAATTGCCGATTCCTGCTTCGAGCGATCGACAGGAATAAAATGCGCCAGGTGAAATGCTTGCCCGACAATCGGATACCTGAAAAGCGATTGCTTCAACAGGATGGCAATTCGCCGTGGTATCGCGCCGACCACCGCGGGAGCGTCCGCCGTGCTGGTATGGTTCGCGACGAACAGGCAAGTGCCGGATGGAATTCGCTCCGTGCCTGCGATGCGCACGCGCACCCCAACCGCGCGCACGAAAAACATCACCCCGCGAACCCCGGCCCAGTACAGCGCATCCGGATTTTTTGAAATGACGGTGTAAAGGAGCAGCGGAACACCGGCAACGATGATGTACAGCGATAAAAAGACGCCGATGAAAAGTGTGCGCAGCATGAAGTTGAGCTAACTCTCTCCAACGCTGGCTCGCGCGTCAAGGTGAACTTCGCGATTGCGCTCAGTGTGTTGTGGCGCCCGCGACGGCTGCAAGCGGTTTTCCGCGCAGCAACCCGTCACGGATTGCGCGCGCTTTCGGCGAAGCTTGTGGATCTTCCGCAATCGCAAAAACGGATTCCGATTTTCCGCCGAGTGCGAACGTAATCTCGACTGGCCGTTCGTTTCGCAGCACCCTTAATTCCAACGTGTCGCCCGGTTTCTTATTGCGCAACCAGTATTCCGGCCTCCGTGGAACGTTTTCCCCGTTGAAATTACTGATCTCGTCGCCGGCCAGCAAGCCCGCGCGCTCTGCGCTTGATCCCGGAATGACAGAGCGAACCGCAGATTTCCCGCTGGCATCGCGCTCCATCGAAAATCCAGGTTCCGCGCGAACGATTTCCTGTTGCTTCAGCAGCAAACCGGTTTTCGCCAGCACTGATTCGTACGGAAGCGGTTCGGCGCTGGCCACGTATTTTCGAAAGAAATCTTCGAACGGACCTCCAGCAACTTCTTCAGCGGTGAGTTGCACATCGCGGCTGTCGCGATACGTTTTTCCTTTTTTTGCAAAGTCCTCATTCATCTTTCGCATTACGTCGTCGAGCGAACGCTCGTTGTTCGTGCGGTCGCGAATAAGAATATCCAGGAGGTTGCCGAGAACCTGGCCCTTGGTGTAATACGACACGCTGAATTCCGGGCCGTTGTAGTAATCGTATTTGTCGAGCCAGGTATCTAGGCTCGATTGTTCCGCGCTCTGCCAGCGATGTGCCGGGCGAGATTCCAGTTCGTTAATTTGCTGCGCGAGGTCGGCATAAAAATCCTGTTTCGACCACAAGCCGGAACGCAGTTGGGCGTACCGCCCGTAGGTGCTGGTCACGCCTTCGGCAAACCACAGCGCACGCGAATACTGTTCGCGTGTGTAATCGATAGGTTCAAGCGAAGCGGGCCGAATGCGTTTTACGTTCCAGAGGTGGAAAAATTCATGCGCGGAAACTCCAGCAAGTTGCGCTTCGGAGGCGATATTGATGGCAGTCGAGTTGGCATGCTCCATTCCGCCGCCCGCTCCTTGCGCCGCTTTGCCCACGTGAAAGATGAACAGGTAATGATCGAACGGCGCACCGCCCATCAATTCAATTTCGTATTTGCAGATTTTGCGCAGCGTGTTTTCCACGTCGGCCTGCTTCCACCCGTCACCATGAATCGCAACATCAACCGGGGGCTCGACTCCGTTGATGCGGAAGAACTTGAATGTGCCGATCTCGATTGGGCTGTCGGTTGCAGCGTCGTAAGAATCGACCCGAGCCTGATGCACTGGTTCGGAAGGACCTAGTAAGGTGTGGAATTGGATTGGGCTTGCTATGTGCCAGTCTTTCGGAAAATCGTAAAGCTTTAAGGAAACGGCTTCCGTTCGTCGATCAGGCGAATACATTAAGACCATGGCGGGATTGATGAAAGCGTGCTCTTCGTTGAGTTGGGAGGCAAAAGGGCCTGGACTGTCCCAGTAAATCGAGTAGGCCACGGTAATCGAGCCTTCTCCTCGAACCCGCCAAGTCAGCTTGTCGATCTTCTCAGGCGAGAGCGGGAATGATTCAACCGATGCTTCAACACGCTGTATCCGGCTGCTGAAATCGCGAATCTCGTACAGGGCGTTCCATGCAGGCATCTGTAGAGTGAGTTCGCCGTGCACATCTGGGACCGTGACAGCCACTCGGAAAAGGTGCTCGGATCGCTTTGCGAGCGAGATTTCGTATGAAATTGTGGCGTCGCACGGAATTACGGCTACGCCGGCGAGCAAAATTGCAAGAAGTAAGAATGCGCGAAGAAGCGCAGATCGAAGCTGGAAGTGTTTCACCTAGACTTGGCCTCGGCTGGCGCTGGCTGCGGAACATCCAATTTTTTCAGAAGCTTTTCGCAAAGTCCATCGAAGCTGCCGTTGGACATGATGAGCAGAAGATCGTTGGACTTGGCGCGTGCGGCAAGAAATTCAGCCATGGCTTCGCCGCCAGAAACAACATTGGCTTCTTTGCCGAGAGCGCGAACGCTCTGCGCAACGGTTTCCGGATCGAGGCGGTTTTCTCCGTCGAGATGCTGAGCTCGGAAAACTCCGCCGAGCGCAACGCGATCCGCGAGAGCGAGCGCTTGCGGCAGGGTTTCCTGGAAGACTTTGCGGCGCATGGAATTGGAACGCGGCTCCAGTATTGCCCACAGGCGGCGCGTGGGCCAGCGGCCGCGCGCCGCTTCGATGGTTGCGCGGATCGCGGTGGGATGGTGCGCGAAGTCGTCTACAACCAAGATTCCTTGATGCTCTCCTTTGACGTCGAGGCGGCGACGAACGGACCGGAAGGACGCGAGCGATTTCCGCAAGGATTCGACAGTGATGTCTCTTCCCTGCGCGACGATGATTGCAGCCAGCGCGTTCAGTACATTGTGGCGGCCGGAAGCGGCAAGGGAAAATTCCCCGAAAACTTTTCCTTTGTGCGTGACGCGAAATTTCATCGCATCGTCGAAAAATTCCGGTTCGCAGGCGACCCAGTCATTTTCAGCAGAAAAACCATAGGTGATGACGGGGCAGAAAGCTTTGGCAGCGGCTTCGCGGAGAGCGGGACCGGATTTTTCCGTATCGCCCCAAATCACGACGCGGCCGTTACGCGGCACGAGATTGACGAGGCGCTTGAAAGCGAGCTTGTAGATATCAAAGTCCGGGTAAATGTCGGCGTGATCGTATTCAAGCGAAGTAACGATGAGATCGTCGGGGTGATAATGGAAGAATTTTGGGCCGCGATCCCAGAAAGCAGTTTCGTATTCGTCGCCTTCGAGAATCATTTCGGTTCCCTGCCCCAGGCCGTAACTCTTGCCAAAGTTTTCGGCGACGCCACCAACGAGAAAGGTTGGTTGCTTGCCCGCGGAGTGAAAAATCCAGGCCAGCATTGCGGTAGTGGTGGTTTTTCCGTGGGTGCCACTGACGACGATGGAATGTTTGCCGGGAATAAAAACTTCTTCGAGAATTTCCGGCATGGAGCGATACGGAATTTTGCGCTCCAGCGTTTCCTCAAGTTCCGGATTTCCGCGCGCGATGATATTTCCGACAATCACCAGATCCGGCGCCGGTGTGAGATGCGCCGCTTCGAAAGATGGAAAATACGCAATGCCCAAGCTATCGAGAAGCGTGGATGCGGGAGGATAAACTCCAGAGTCGGAGCCAGTGACTTTGAAGCCGGATTCGCGCAACATTCCGGCGAGCGGCGCCATGGCCGAGCCGCCTATGCCGATGACGTGGATGTGTTTTGCTTGAAATGGACTGGCAGTATTCAGTTGGGCCTGCGTCATTCGATGACCGCCGGTTCGAGGATTTCGAGCCTGCCGCTGCCTTCCGCACTTAGGCGTGCACGAACACCAAGCGGAATCGTAAGTATAGAGCGCGCAGTGTGACCAATGGGCGCGCCGTAAACAATTGGAATGCCCAGCGGTGCAAGAATTCTGGCACAAACGTCGCGCACGGACGGACTGCCTGCCACAGGCGGCTCACAATCGGGAAAATCACCGAGCACGAGTCCGCGAATTTTGGACAATTTACCAGCGTGTTTCAGGTGCATGAGAACCCGGTCGATTTGATATGGCTTCATCGCGCGGTCTTCGAGAATCAGGATTGCACCGTCGCTGTCGAGCTCCCACGGCGCGCCAATGGTTGCTTCGAACAGAGTCATGGCGCCGCCGAGCACAATTCCTTCTGCTGAACCCATTTGCAGGGTTTCGCCTTGCAGCGGAATCATCCAAGTGCCTGATGTTCTTGTGAGGGCGTTTCGAAAGGAGATTTCGTCGTAGCCGCCCGGGGTGCCAGCACCGCAATCCAGACCAGCGGCGAGCATGGGACCGTAAAAACCAGCCCAGCGATGTTTCTGCCAAAGATAAATTTGCAGAGTCGTGAGATCGCTGAATCCAACCAGAGGTTTTACCGCCAGGGATGTTGGCAGACCTTGTTCGAGAAGATAGACCGAGCCATAGCCACCGCGCGTGGCGATAAGCGCTTGGCTTGCGGGATCAGCTAGGGCGTTAAGAAATTCACTGTGCCGCGCATTGATGGGACTTGCAAAATATCCATCGGAAGGAAGCTTCTCTGGAGGCACAACGGAAAAACCCAGACGTTCGAGCTCTTTCTGGCCGGCCGCGACGCGATCGCTTTTTCCAGGTGACGCCGGTGCCACGACCGCGAAACGCGAGCCCTGGCGCAGCGCCCTAGGCCTTTGCACGGCGGCAGCGGCGATCATTCGGACTGCCTTTCGACGGGCAGCATCTCGATAGAAATGCCGGGCCGAGTCATCGCCGTCAGTAGCTGTCCTTGTTGACGTTGCGTCACGTCAGCATCGAACTGGATGATGTGCTTCTCTCCGGTAATGTTGACCTGAAAATTATCGAGCTTGATGCTTTGATCCTTAAAGATGCGGTGAACTTCGGGAACCATGTCGATGGCGCGGTCGGTGGTAACTCGGAAGAGCATGTAGCGACACTTCAGCTTCAGCGCATTTTCTACATAAATGAGTCCGGTCAATGCAAAGAGCACGATGGCAGCAGCGATGCCGGAGACGCGATACAGTCCGCCGCCGGCGCCCATGCCGATAGCCGCTTCGGCAAAAATGGCCGAGGCGGTGGTCATACCAACTACGCTGCCGCGTTCCCGGAGAATGACTCCTGCGCCGAGGAATCCGATGCCCTGCACGATGTTGGAAGCGATTCGCGTGGTGCTGGCGTCGCCGGTGGCCTTTGCGATTTCCGAAGAGAGAATTGTGAAGAGAGCTGCGCCGACGCACACACACAGGCTGGTGCGCATGCCCGCCGGGCGTTTGCGGACGCTGCGTTCAATGCCGATGACCGAGCCAAGTAGCGCAGCCCAGAGCAGACGATAAGTGATGGTGCTGAGAGGCAGCATGTGTATTTTGCGCCCGAACGGAGCACGCCGGGCTGAAATGGATTTTACACGGAAACCAGTCCTGGCATACGAAAGCAGAAAGCAGGAGAGTGCGAAAAGAGCATGGGCGTAAGACCCGAAAACCCCAGGTTCAGGCAATCGACCGTTTTGCGAGGTCAAAGGGCGCTCGCTTCAGAAATCGGCCGCTACAAAAACCTGGAGGCGTGACGGCGCGCCTTATGGCCTCCACAAAGAAGCAACCTCGAAAAGCTAGAGTTGGAACTGCGTGAGTTTTAGGAAGTGGCGGGCGCGGGATTCGATTTCGCTGCGCTTGAGTTTGCGGAGGCGTTCGGGGCCGAACTCTTCCACGGCGAAGCTGCCGAGGACCGAGCCGTAGACCATGGCGCGGCGGAGGGCGGCGTTGTTCGAACCGCTGCAGCTCGCCAAATAGCCCATGAAACCGCCGGCGAAAGAATCGCCTGCGCCAGTGGGATCGTGCGGTTCTTCGAGAGGAAATGCGGGCACGCAGAATACGCCGCGTTTATCGACCATCATGGCGCCGTATTCACCGCGTTTGACGATGAGCGTGGATGGTCCGAGTTTGAAGATATGACGGGCGGCGAGAAGCAGATTGTGTTCGCTGGAAAGCTGGCGCGTTTCGGCGTCGTTGATCATCAGAATGTCAACGTGTTTGAGAGTTTCGCGCAGTTCGGCGGGAGTGCGTTCGATCCAGTAGTTCATGGTGTCCAGAGCGACGTGTTTCGGCGAACCTTTGACTTGCTGGAGGACGCTTCTTTGCAGATCTGGGGCGATGTTGGCTAGGAAAACGTGTTTGGAGTTGCGGAAGGATTCGGGGAGTTTGGGATTGAAATCGGCGAAGACGTTTAGTTCGGTGACCAAAGTTTCGCGTTCGTTCAAGTGCTGGGAATATTTTCCGGACCAGAAAAAGGATTTGCCGGCGGCGCGTTCGAGCCCGGCGGTGTCAATCTTGCGACCCTTGAAGATGGCGTTGTCTTTGGTGGAGAAGTCGTCACCCACGATGCCTACGAGATTTACGTGGGTAAAGAAGCTGGCGGCTATGGCGAAGTATGTGGCTGCGCCGCCGATGATGCGGTCGACTTTTCCGTAGGGGCTTTCGATGGCGTCAAACGCTACGGAACCTACGACGAGTAGTGACACGAGTTTTCCTGTTCGAGAAATCCTGGGGGGATTTCTGGGGGGAGTATAAAAGCAAAATCGCCCGCATCCCCGCGAAACACGGGGCGGGCGCCAGGCGGCCGCTACAACGGAAAGAAAAGAACCGGCCTCCCGAAGGGGCCGGGATAAATTCCGGTCGGCCACTACGAAGGCGTGGTTTGCGGTTGAACATCGCTCCCAGGCGCGCCGTCACGAAATGTATTTTCCGATGATGGTGGAGAGGCGCTTTTTCGTGGCGGCGGGGACTAGCTTTGGGTCGGTGATTAGCGCGTGGGCTAGGGCTGAATCGCATTTGCATTCGTGGGCGATCGGTAGAGATTTGACGGCCTCGCGCAGAACGCGTTGCGCGTTGTCGGCGTTTTGATTCAGCGTGGCGATGATTTGCGCGCCGCTGACGGATTGGTGATCGCGATGCCAGCAATCATAGTCGGTGATCATGGCAATGGCGCCGTAGCAGAGTTCGGCTTCGCGGGCGAGTTTGGCTTCGGTGACGTTGGTCATGCCAATGACGTCGAACTTCATGGTGCGGTGCATGTTGGCTTCAGCAAGAGTAGAAAATTGCGGGCCTTCCATGCAGATGTAGGTGCCTTTGCGGTGCACTTTGACGCCGCAATGAACGCAGGCATCGGCGAGTACGCGGGAGACTTGCGGGCAAGTGGGTTTGTCGAAGGTGACGTGAGCGACGAGGCCGCGGCCGAAAAATGTAGAGATGCGATTCTTGGTGCGATCGACGAATTGGTCGGCGACCAGGAATTCGCCAGGGGCGAGTTCTTCTTTAAGGGAGCCTACGGCGCTGACGGAGATGATGCGATCGACACCAAGAAGCTTTAGCGCGTAAATGTTTGCGCGGAAATTGATTTCGGTGGGTAGAATGCAGTGGCCGCGCCCGTGGCGCGCGAGAAAAGCCACGCTCTTGCCTTCGAGCAGCCCGGTGACGATGGCTTCGGAGGGATCGCCGAAGGGCGTTTTGACGCGGATTTCTTTGCTGTCGGTGAGGCCGTTCATAGCGTACAGGCCGCTGCCGCCAATGATGCCGATAGAGGCTCTGGGAGGTTTGATCCCAGTCTTCGCCTTCGCTGTTTTCAAAGCAGTTGTTCCCTTTCGGCTTGGATATTACTGCTTAAGGTGTACTGGTTCGAATACAATTTTATTTTCCCGTTCGTGCAATGTCGCTGCGGGAATGTCCGGGTCGTGGCCGAAAACGACAATCCAGTTTTCCTGGACAATGGTCTGCAACCATTTTCGCTTGGTTTCGAGCGTCTGCAAAGGGTAAAGGTCGTAGGCCATGATCCAGGGGAGAGCAAGATGGTGACGCGTGGGGAAAAGATCGGCGACGAAGAAAACCGTTTTGCCACCACCGGTGAGTTTGATGGCTTGGATATCGGCGTTGTGGCCGGGTATGCCGACAGCAGAGATGCCGGGAATAATTTCGGTATCGCCAGCGAGGGCATGCCACTGGCCGGATTGCTGCATGGGGAGAAAATTCTCTTCGAAGTAGCTGGCGCGGTCGCGTTCGGTGGGATTGGCGGCGTGAGCGATTTCCGCGGCCTGGACGATGTATTTGGCGTTGGGAAAAGTGGGGACGGCTCTGTCGTTGTGGAGTTTGGTGTTCCCGCCGGCATGGTCGAAGTGGAGATGAGTGTTGATAACGACGTCGATTTGATCGGGACGAACGCCTCCGGCCGCGAGATTGTCGATGAGCGGATCGCCTTCCTGGATGCCGTAGATGTCGCGGAGTTTTGCCGTCCACTTGGTGCCGTTGCCGGTTTCGACGACGATGTTTTTGTTTTGCGTTCGAACCAGTAGCGAGTTGGCGGCCAGGCGGATTCGATTGCGTGAATCGGCCGGAGATTTTTTCTCCCACAGAGGCTTTGGCACGACACCGAACATGGCGCCGCCATCGAGATAAAAGTTTCCGCCGTGAAGGTGTTGAATTTCCAAGTCCCCGAGGTGCATTGGTATGAGTTCCTAGGCTTACAGGCCGCTCCTGGCGAGGATTTCGTTGACGGCGGCGAACGGATCTTTGCGGCGCTCGGCTACGTCGGCAGCAAGTTGGTTGAGAGCGGCTTCTCCGCCGGCGGCTTTGAGGACGCGCTCGACGAGGCAGGATTCTAGGAGTTCGAGCAAATGGTTGCGCCAGTGCTCGGTGTGTTTTTTGGTGCGTTCTCCGCTGGATTCGAAATGGGCGCGGAATTTGGCGATGGTAGCGGCCAGAATGTCGATGCCTTTGTTTTCGGTGGCGACGGTTCGAATGACCGGGGGATGCCAGCCGTCTCTGGGCATTACCAGTGAAAGCATGGCGTGAATTTGCTCTTCGAGGCGATCGGCGCCCTGGCGATCCGATTTGTTGAGGACGAAGATGTCGGCGATTTCCATCAAGCCGGCTTTCATGTTTTGAATGTCGTCGCCGAGGCCGGGCACGAGAACGACGACCACACAATCAGCGAGACGAACAATATCAATTTCATCCTGGCCGACGCCGACGGTTTCGATGAGGATTTGATGCTTGCCTGCGGCGTCGAGGAGAAGCGCGACTTCAGCGGTGGCGCGCGCAAGGCCGCCAAGAAATCCACGCGTGGCCATGGAGCGAATGAAAATGCCGGCGTCACCAGCGTGGCTTTGCATACGAATACGATCGCCGAGGATTGCGCCTCCGGTGTAGGGACTGGTGGGATCAACAGCGATAACGCCGACGCCTTCGTTTTGCTTGCGGTGTTGGGCGGCAATGCGATCGACCAACGTGCTTTTTCCTGTACCGGGTGCGCCGGTGATGCCGGTGAGGTAAGCTGTGCCCGTTTGCGGGAAGAGAATCTTCAGCAGCGGCTCGGCTTGTGGGGCATGATTTTCAATCGCGGTGATGGCGCGCGAGATGGCGCGAATTTCGCCGGCGCGAATTTGCTCCGCCCATTTCTCTATGGCGGAGAGATCATGATCCTGCGGAGTTTGCGCGGGCGAAACAGGCAGCGGCATGTGGCTATTATTTCTTGCCTAAGAGCTGCCGCGCAATGACCAACTTCTGGATTTCGCTGGTACCTTCACCGATGGTGCAAAGCTTCACGTCGCGATAAAACTTTTCCGCGGGATAATCCTTGATGAAGCCGTAGCCGCCGTGAATCTGCACGCACTCGTTGGCGACGCGGACGGCAACTTCACTAGCGAAGAGTTTGGCCATACTGGATTCGCGGGTGAAGCGGACGTCTTTCTTGTCAGCGAGCCAGGCAGCTTGATAGACGAGCAGGCGGGCGGCTTCGACTTCGGTGGCCATATCGGCGAGTTTGAACTGGATGGCTTGGAATTCGCTGATGGGCTGACCGAATTGCTTGCGTTGCTTGGCATATTTAATGGCGGCATCGAGCGCGCCCTGCGCCATGCCGAGAGCGAGAGCGGCGATCGAGATGCGGCCGCCATCAAGAATTTTGAGGCTGCTGGTAAAGCCTTCGCCTTCGTCGCCAAGAAGGTTTTCGAGCGGGACACGGCAATCGGAAAAAATCACCTCGGACGTGTCGCTGGCGCGTAGGCCGAGCTTGTTTTCCTTCTTGCCAGGTTTGAAGCCGGGAGTTCCCTTTTCGATGATGAAGGCGCTGATGCCGTGCGAAGCTTTGGATTTATCGGTGACGGCCATGGCAACGCAAACGTCGGCATAGTGTCCGTTGGTGGTGAAAGTTTTTGCACCGTTGATGACCCAATGGTTGCCGTCGCGTTTGGCGATGGTGCGAGTGCCACCGGCGTCGGAGCCCGCTTCGGGCTCTGTAAGCGACCATGCCCCAATTTTCCTGCCTTGCGCAAGCGGTGAGAGATATTTTTGCTTTTGCGCTTCGCTGCCGAACTTAAAGATGTGGTTGGAACAAAGCGAATTGTGCGCCGCTACGATGATACCGACGGAGCCGTCCACGCGAGAGAGTTCTTCAATGGCGATCACGTATTCGATGTAGCCGAGGCCAGCGCCGCCATATTCTTCGGGAAAGATGATGCCGAGAAGACCCATTTCGGCGAGCTTAGGCATGATTTCGATGGGAAAGTGGGAGACTTCGTCCCACTCCATAACGTGCGGAAGGATTTCGCCTTCGGCAAATTCGCGAACGCTGCGGCGCAACTGATTCTGTTCATCGGTAAACGTGAAGTCCACGGGGCCTCTTGGTCAGCGTAGCGGTCAAAAAAGCGGATATAGCTGAGCAAAGATAATTTTATACCAAGTTTGCTACCAGCCGACGGGGTTGTTGTTCTTGCGATTTTCTTCGTCCAGCCAGGTTTTGAGGGGAGCGAAATACTCGATAAGCGCACCCGCGTCCAGTTTTCGTCCGCCCGTGAGAACTTCTAGTTCCTCGGGCCACGGTTTGCTGCTGCCCATGGTAAGCATTTTGTCGAGCTTCGCGCCGGCGGCTTTGTTGCCATAAAATGAACAGCGATACAGCGGACCGGTGAAGTCCGCTTCGCGGCACATAGCGCGATAAAACTGGAATTGTAAAATGCGCGCGAGGAAATACCGCGAGTATGGAGTATTGCTGGGGATGTGAGCTTTGGCGCCGGGATCAAAATCGGCTTCCGAGCGTGCGACAGGCGGGGCAATCCCCTGATATTTTGTGCGCAGGTTCCACCAGGCTTTGTTGTAGTTTTCCGGTTTGATTTTTCCGGAGAAAACATCCCAACGCCATTTATCTACGAGCAGGCCGAACGGAAGAAACGCAACTTTTTCGAGGGCGGTGTCCAGCAAATATTTTGTGTCACCGGAAGGTGGCGGAACGGAGTCGATCAGGCCGATTTGTTTGAGGTACTCCGGGGTGATGGAAAGCGCGATGGTGTCACCGACAGCTTCGTGGAATCCGTCGTTAGCGCTGCTCTGAAAAAGCGGCGGCTGATCTCTATAGGCGCGTTGATAGAAGTTGTGGCCGAGTTCGTGATGAACGGTACGGAAATCTTCTTCATCTATGTGGAGACAGACTTTGATGCGTACGTCGTCTTTTGCATCCAGATCCCATGCGCTGGCGTGGCAAACAACATCGCGGTCGGCTGGCTTGGTGAACAGCGAGCGTTCCCAGAAAGTTTGCGGGAGCGGAGCAAAGCCGAGCGAGACGAAAAAGTTTTCGCCGTATTTGACCATGCCGCGGGCGTCGGTTTTGCGGCCCTGCAGAATTTTCGTGAGGTTATAGCTTTGCGGTGATTTTGGCTCGTCCATGAGGTCGGAAATATTGTTCCATTCCTGGCTCCAGATGTTGCCGAGGAGGTGAGCGGGGATCGGACCGGAAGGTGGCACTACGTCCTTGCCATATTTTTTCACGAGCTGCGCGCGGACGTAGGCGTGCAGGGAGGTGTAAAAGGGCTGCAACTGCTGCCACAAGCGATCGACTGCGGTTTCGAATTCGTCGGCGGACATATCGTATTGCAATTTCCAAATCTGTCCGGCGTCTTTGAAGCCAAGTTCGCGAGCGCCTTCGTTGGTCAGTTCTACCATGCGGGCGTAGCGATCGCGCATAGGGGCGCCGACGGCTTGCCATCCGGCCCAGGCTTTCTTCAACTCTTCGGGATTGCGGCTGGTGGCCATCAATTGGCCGAGCGCAGTGACGTCAAGGCATTTACCTTGCGCGCCGTCGGGACACCAGGTGCCTTTGCCGTAGTCTCCGTCGAGCGAAGTTTCAATTCCAGCAAGTTCTTTCTGCAGGGCTGGATCTGCTGGCGAAGGGAGAAGGGTCGAGATTTCCAGAAGAAGTATCTTGCGCGCGAGTTCCGGAGGTAACGAAATACTCTCGAAACGGTGGGCGCCGCGGGAAAGAAGCACTCCCTTGGCCGTAAGTTCCTGAGTCGCGTCTGCCGCCATCTGCTCGGTGTCCACGGTGATGAAATTTTCCTCGACCCACGCGGCGCGTTGCGCTTTGATTTCAAGATCGAAGAGCTGCTTTTCCGCGTCATCCACGAAAACTTGCGCTTCATCGATGGCGGGTCTTTTCGGTGGCGAGGCTGCGGGAGCTTGCGCCTGAAGCTCGCTAGTGCAAAGACATGAGAGTCCGAGAACAAGGAAATTCAAAACGGTGCGTTTTTTCGCAAACCGAGTCATGCAGCGCTCCCCTGGGACCTGGTGACGACCTGACGCAGAACTTGTATGGCGTGGTCGACACCGTGTGCGTCGACGTCACAATGAGTGACGAAGCGGACAGAATATGGTGCGGTATCGAGAGCCCAGATGCCGCGTGGTTTTAGGGCGTCGCATAATTGGACGGCGTCCATGCCAGTTTGTTTGCAATCGAAGATGACGATGTTGGTCTTGACGCTTTTGGGATCGATCTGGAGGCTTGGGATTTGCGAGATGGCTTGCGCAAGCCGCTGCGCATTTTGATGATCGATGGCGAGTCGCTTCGGAGACTCTTCGAGGGCAATTCTTCCTGCTGCGGCCAGGACGCCTACCTGACGCATACCGCCGCCAAACATTTTGCGGTAAATGCGCGATTTCTCTATGAAAGCGTGCGAGCCAACCACCATGGAGCCGACCGGGGCACCGAGACCTTTCGAAAGGCAGAACATGACGGAATCGACGTCACGGGCAATTTCGGAAACGGAAATGCCGAGCGCGACGGCTGCGTTGAAGACGCGCGCTCCATCGAGATGAACCTTCAGTCCGGCGGAGTGAACATGGTTGCAAATGTCGCTGATCTGAGCGGCTGTGTAGAGCGTGCCGCCTGCCATATTGTGAGTGTTTTCAAGGCAGACGAGCGCGGTTTGCGAGTCGTAATAAATTTTCGGACGGATGACGGCTTCAATTTCCGTCCAGGTGAGGATGCCATCTTCGCCGCGCGTAACACGTGGCATGCAGCCTGCGATTGCAGACATCGAAGCTAATTCGTAGAGGTTGATGTGGCTGCGTTCTTCGCAAATGACTTCGTCGCCGTGATGGGTCCAGACTTTTATAGCGATGAGGTTGCCCATGCAGCCGGCGGGTACGAAGAGGGCGGCTTCTTTGCCGAAGATTTCGGCGGCGCGAGCTTCGAGCGCGTTCACGGTGGGATCTTCTAGATAAACGTCATCGCCGACTTCGGCTTCAGCCATGGCACGGCGCATCGCGGGAGTCGGGCGGGTGACAGTGTCGCTGCGTAGGTCGACTACCTTGGGTGCGCCTTGTGGCGAGTGCAATTCCCTTTCCGGATCGGTCGTGGATTGTGCTGGCATATTTTTCTCCGCGGAAAATTGATCAATTCAGCTAACGCATTAATTCGACGAAAACCTCGTTCGAGATGCTCAAGTGTTTCGCTGCCAGGCGAACGACAGCCCCATCGCGTTCGAGCAGGCCTGAAGATTCAAGCGGCCGAAAGCGATCGGATATCGAAACGCCATAGAAGTTTTGCAGACGATCCAGATCGATTCCGGCGAGCTGACGAAGGCCGAGGAAGAGTTCTTCTTCTAAGGCCTGCGACGCGGAAATTGTTTCTGCTTGCTCGATGGGAATTCTGCCCGATGTGATGGATTGCACGTAGGCAGCGGCATCGTGCGCATTAGCCCAGCGTTGTGTCCCCGAAAAGGAGTGCGCGCCGGCCCCGAAGCCGAAATACGGTGCGCGGCGCCAGTACTTGCGATTGTGTTCGGAGGCGAAACCGGGTTTGGCGAAATTGGAGATTTCGTAATGTTCGTAGCCTGCAGCGGAGAGCGTGGCTCGTGCCAAATCGTAGGATTCGGCCATGGCGTCGTCCGAAGGAACCGCGGAAGCGGAATATTTTGTGCCGCCGCGGAGAAGTTCGCTGCCAAGACGGCTGCCCTCGTCGACTTCGAGGAGATAGATGGAAACGTGTTGCGGCGCGAGTTGAACAAGCTCATCGAGCGAGTTGCGCCAACTTTCCGGGGTCTGGTGCGGCAGACCCGCGATCAGATCGAAACTGATGTTGCAAATTCCAGCGCCTTGAAGAATAGGAACCGCGCGATAAATATCGGCGCGGCGGTGCACGCGGCCCGCGGCTTGTAGTTCGGCATCGGAAAAAGATTGGACGCCGAAGCTGACGCGATCGATTCCAACGGCGGCCCAGGCCGCGGCTTTCCGCGAATCGATGGTTTCGGGATCGGCTTCGAGCGTGACTTCGCGGAAGTCGTGGGCAAACGTTTCACGAATGGCCTCGAGCATTCCTTGCAGATGCTGCGGATCGAGCAGGCTGGGCGTGCCTCCGCCGAAGTACACGGTATCGACAATTTCGTGTGTGACAGAATCTGCAAGGATTATTCCTGATGGTTGGAGACGGCTTTGATGTTGGCGAATTTCGGTCTGAACAGCCGCGGCGTAGGGAGCAAACCGGGCGCTCGAGACCACGCCGGTGTGAAAATTGCAGTAGGTGCAGCGGGTCTGGCAGAACGGGACTTGAATGTAGACGCCGAGGCTCATTAGGTAAACCAAAACTTTAGCACACCGAACGGGCGGGATCTTCGCGCAGAAAATGGCCGGACGGAAGCTCCGGCGCGATCGCATACAAAAGGCGCCCGCCTCGAGATGCGGAACATACGAGAGAGTCCGCCCGGACACACTAGGAATCCGCCGGATGGATTCGCAGTACGCGAACGCTAATCTTCGACAAACGCGCGGAGGCGGTTGAGCGCGGCGTTCCACTGCCGCGATATTTGGGCGAGGTAAAGTCGAGCGTCCGCCAGTCGCTGCTCGTTGAGTCGCCAGCGCCGCTCGCGGCCGTAGCGAGAACTGCGGACCAGGCCGGAACGCTCCATGACGCGCAAATGCTTCGAGATTGCCTGGCGCGTGATTTGCGAGCCAGACGTGAGCCGAGTGATGGACATCGGTCCTTGACCACTCAGGCGAGCCACAAGGGCCAGACGAGTGCTGTCTCCCAATGCAGAGAAGACGGATGCCGGGACTTTCGGCAGGGCGACGAGCGTAGATTTACGGATTCTTCGCAAGATATTCCTCGATCCGCTTTATCACTAGCGTCCAGCCGCCCTCGTTCGCACTGAAAGCTTTTGCGCGACGCGCCAGCGGAATTTGGTCAAAGCCGGATTCGGTGACGGTAAGTTGTACGCCGTCTGGCACTTTCTCAAGCGTGAAGACCACGAGGGTAGGCGGCTCGGAGGAGTAGTCGAAGCCCGGCTCGACCGCACCGGGATGCCAGCGGAACGAGAACAATCGCTCCGGTTGCATCTGCTCGATTTTTATTTCGAAAGCAACGCCTTCGTATGGTTTTTGCATTTTGGCGACTTCCTGGTTGACCGTGGTGGGTACGATCACGGCGGTCATGGTGGCTCCGGGCTCGAACGGAGCGTTGAAGTGCATGCCAAACCAAGTGCCAAACTCGGCGGAATCGGAAAGAGCGCGCCAGACGCGCTTTAGCGGTGCGCGCAGAAGAATTGTTTTCGCGATGCGATCTGTAGACATATGCAACCTCCTGGTTGCATATTAGCAGAAGCACTGGGTGTCGTGCAACCAAAAGGTTGCACAATGCGAAGCCTGCCAAGAGCGACGGCGTAACGCCGCCGTTACACAATGCAATGCCGCCATCACGACGGGTCAGGGACGATTTTTAAAAACCCGGTGCGCTGGCGCAGGCCGTCGAATGCGCAGAGGAAGATTCCCTGCCAGGTAGCGAGGCCGAGTTTGCCGTTTTCGATGAAGACGGTTTGAACCGTCCCAGTGAGGATGGCTTTCATGTGCGAGTCGGTGTGCCCGCGGAGTGTTGGTAAGGACCTTTGTGCGGAATCAAGCGATCGAAGATCCCTTCGACGTCGCTGGCGACGTCGGGGTCGGCGTGTTCGTTGATGGCGGCGCCGGCGGTGGTGTGCGGAACATAGACGTGGCAGACGCCAATCTTCACATCCGATTCGCGGACCCTGCTCGACTTCGCGGGTTATATCTACAAACTGCGGGCGGTGATTCGTTTTGACGCGAAGAGTTTTTCATTGCCGTAGAAATGCTAGGGGATGGGAATGATGAAGTGCAAGCCGATGTTCTTGATACCAGAGTGGCGTTCGATTTCTTCGAAACCTTGCTGGCCCCAGCGTGCGGCGAAGGGGAGGAAACACAATTCGCGAGACTGCAAAGACTTGTCCGGATGCAAAAGGTTCGAAAGAAATTGCTCATGCGCGGCGAGCACGTTTCGCTTGTGGTCCAGTGCGCGGCCGATTTTTTGCTGCAACTGCTCGGTTTGATAGGCGATTTTCTTTTGCACCGTCTCGACCGCGCCTTTTAAGGTGGGGTCCAGCACGGACACCAATTCCGACCATTGCTGAAGGCGTTTCTTGATTTCGCTGCCGTTTTCTTCCAGCAAGCTGGAAACGTTTTCCGGCACGCTGGCCTGGCTGATTCGCTTGCGAAGCTCCTGCGGGCCGTTCCACACGTCCTCGACTGTGAGTCCGTATTGGGCGAGGAGCCGCTGCGCTTTGGTGTCCACCAGCGTGAAGCCAGTGCGTGGAAGCATGACCGGCATGCGGCCGAGAAGGTTGCGATAGAGGACTTCGGACTGGGCAAAGTATGAAATCTCGGACGGACCCCCGATGCAGGCGACCGTGGGGAGTAGAAAATCTTGAATCACGGGGCGCAGCAAAGCGTTGGGGCTGAAGTTTTCCGGTTGGCTTTGAATGGCGCTAAGAAGTTCGGATGGCGTCCAGGACTTGTTGCCAGAGCGAAATTCCCCCGCGCTGCTGGTGATCGCCTGGCGGCCGTCGCGCGAAATATGAAACAGGACGGTACTGCGCGAAGTCACTTTCACTTGAGCCGCGTAGCCGGCCTTTTCGAGCGCCTCGCCGCGGTCCAGGAGTTGCTGTTCCAGCAAATCGCGCTGTTCAATTGCCTGGATGAAGACCGGTTGCGCGATTTTGTGCAGACGCAGGTCAAGAGGATCGAGCAAGATGAGGCCGAAGTTGCCGAGAAGACGGGCAAACATTCTGCCGAAGGCGCTGCCATAGGTATTTTCCGGGCGGTAACACTCGTTGATAATTTGCGCGATCTCGCTGCCGCTTCCCGCACCGAGGATTCTTGCCGCTTCGGCTTGTAACGCGGTAACCTCCGCCCCGAGTGAAATTCTGCCGACCGGCGCGCCGTTGCCTACATTCGCAGGCAATTCGAATTTCACTAACTGCCCTTCATGGAAGAAGGAAATTTTGCGGACCTCGTCGAGATCGTGATCTTCCGTGGCCATCCAGAAAACCGGGACGGCGTCGATACCCTGCTCGGTCAAGTCTCTTGCGATGCGTACAGCAGCGACGGCTTTATACACGGCGTAGCACGGGCCGCCGAAAAGGCCGACCTGTTGACCCGAGACCACCGCGACCGCGCCTTTTTCCAGACGATCGAGATTGGCGCGCGTCGTTGCACCAGACCCGAGAAGCTCATTTTGCTGGCGCAGAATCGCAGTGACCGCGCCGCGGCGGTCGGCAGGAAACTTCAGATCACGAGCAACTCGCAACACGCTTTCCAATCGCGGTTTGTGTTGGTAGAAGACGCTGGTACGTTCATAGGAATTCAGATAATCAAGCAGCAATTTAGGCTGGTGAGGGAGTGCGTCGATCGGAAGGGCGCGACAATGCATGGACGTTTGATGATAGCCGGACGATTCGGTCACAGACAATAGACGGAAAGAAAGTCCCTTGGGGAGCAACTCGCGGCCGCGCAGCGGTCAGGCCCGGGCGGTGGCGGGCTCAAATTGGGAGATGACTTGCGCGATGTACGCTTTCTTTGCGTCTGCGGGCGGAAGCAAGGGCAGGCGCGGTTGGCCGCCATGGTAGCCGCGCAAATCCATTGCATATTTCACTCCGGCAATGCCGCCTTCGGAGACGATGGCTTTGGATGCGAGGGCCAAATGCTGTTGCAGAGTCTGAGCTTCGGCATGGCGGCCGTTCTTGAAAAGGTCGAACAACTCGACACACTTTTCCGGTAGAGCCGAGGCCAAGGCAAGAATCGCGCCTCTCGCACCACTCGCAAGCGCTGGATGTACGACCCCTGCCGAGCCGGTCAAAATCTGGAAATGTTTCGGCGCTTGTGCGGCGACTTCCACGATGCGCTGAATCGCGCCAGAGCTGTCTTTGATGCCGATGATGTTCGGGTGTTGAGCCAGCGCCACGATTTCTGGAGTTTCAAGAGTGACACCAGTGAAAATCGGAACCGAGTAAAGAAGAATTGGGATCGGCGACGCATCGGCAAGGGCACGATAGTGACGCACATAGGTCTCCGGATGGTAAGCAACTTTGTAGTAATAGGGAGTTTTCACCAGGGCGACGTCATAGCCAAGAGTAGCCGCGCGTTTGGTACGTGCGATTGTTTCAGCGGTGGATTCCGCGCCCGTCCCAGCGATGAGCAGCTTGCCTGGAGCTGCAGCTTCCTTACCAGCAACGAGTAGCGCTTCGGACTCCACAGAAGAGAGGAGTACGGATTCCCCGGTTGAGCCAAGCACGACATAGCCTGCGAGTCCGGTCTTATTGTAACGAGCGAGGTTGGCCTTGAAGTGGTCGATCGCGACGGAACCGTCGTCGTGATAAGGAGTCGTGAGTGCCGGGAACATTCCAGAGACGTCCACGCGCTAATCTCCTGAACCTGATGTGCCGGAGACCGCTGCCTGGCCGCTGTGAAGATCCTGCAGTGCGGAGACTTCGATTCCCTGCTCGATCAAAGCGCGAATGCCGCGGGCTGCTGCGTGCCCAGCTGCCAGCGTGGTAATACACGGGATGTTATAGCGAATTGCAGCGCGGCGAATGGATTTTTCGTCATAGAAGGATTCGCGGCCGAGAGGAGTGTTAATGACCAGATCGATTTTGCCGGTTTTGATTAGGTCTACGATGTTGGGGCGGCCCTCGTTTACCTTGAAGACGCCTTCGGCTTCGATGCCGGCTGCTTGCAGCGCCGCAGCGGTCCCGCGAGTCGCGGTAAGTTGAAATCCCAACGCGGAAAGCTCTTTGCCGATGGTGGTGAGATGTTTTTTGTCGCGGTCGTTGACGCTGAGAAAAACTGTGCCCTTGCGCGGGAGGCGCTGGCCAGCCGCGAGTTGTGCTTTTGCGAATGCCTGGCCATAAGAAGTCGATATGCCCATGACTTCGCCTGTCGAGCGCATTTCCGGGCCGAGGATGGTGTCTACGCCGCGAAATTTGTTGAACGGAAATACTGGCGACTTGACCGAATAATATTCGCGCACGGCGACTTCGGCGACCCCATTGTGATGAACGAGCGGAAGATTCATGTCAGCAAGTTTTTTTCCGGCCATCAGGCGGGCGGCAACTTTTGCCAGCGGAACTCCAGTAGCTTTGCTGACGTAAGGAACGGTGCGCGACGCGCGCGGATTGACTTCCAGAACGTAAACGGTGTCACGCTGGATGGCATATTGCACGTTCATCAAGCCGACGACTTTCAGCGCTACCGCTAGGCGCTTGGTGTAATCGCGAATGGTGTCAAGAATTCCCGGAGATAAGCTGACAGGAGGAAGCACGCACGAAGAATCGCCCGAGTGCACACCGGCTTCTTCGATATGTTCCATGATTCCGCCGATGACGACGCTGGTGCCGTCGGCGAGCGCATCAACGTCCACCTCGGTAGCTTCTTCCAGGAATTGATCAATGAGCACGGGGCGAGCGGGACCCATCAACGCGGCTTGCGCAACATATTCCTGGACAGTATTCGCGTCGTAGGCGATGACCATGGCGCGTCCGCCGAGTACATAACTTGGACGAACGAGAACGGGCAAGCCGATCTCGGCGGCAAGCCGCGCGGCTTCTTCCGGCACGAGAGCGGTGGCGTTGCGCGGCTGCGGAATTTTCAGCTCATCCAGCAAGCGGCCGAAGCGGCGGCGGTCTTCAGCAAGATCGATGGATTCGGGCGCGGTTCCGATGATCGGCACGCCGTTGCGTTTCAGTTCGAGTGCAAGGTTAAGGGGCGTCTGTCCGCCGAACTGCACGATGACGCCTTGCGGCTTTTCTTTTTCAACGATGGCGAGAACATCTTCGAGCGTGAGCGGTTCGAAGTAGAGGCGGTCGGAAGTGTCGTAGTCGGTCGAAACCGTTTCCGGATTGCAATTCACCATGATCGTTTCGTAGCCGTCTTCATGCAGAGCAAAACTCGCGTGGCAGCAACAATAATCGAATTCAATTCCCTGCCCGATGCGGTTCGGTCCACTGCCGAGAATGATGATCTTGGGCTTCGATGATGCGTCGGACTCGTCTTCATCCTCGTAGGTGGAATACATGTACGGAGTGAATGATTCGAACTCGGCCGCGCAGGTATCCACACGCTTAAATACTGGCGACACTCCGTAACGCGCTCGCTGCAAACGAACCGCTGCAGGAGTCGTCTTCCACATTTGTGCCAGTGTTTCGTCGCTGGTGCCGTGGCGTTTCACTTCGCGTAGTAGTTCCTTTGAAGCAGTCTCCACCGTTACGCCAGCCGCACGTTTATTCATGGCGACGATTTCTTCGATTTGCTTGATGAACCAGGGATCAATTTTGGTAAGTTCACAGATTTCTTCGGCGTGCAAGCCGCGATCGACGGCCGTAAGCAGCCAGTGAATCCGGTCCGGGCGGGGCGTGGCTAGTTTTTCGCGCAGGAGAGAGTCAGGAGTATCTGCGGGGGCCCGCCAAGGGGTGTGGGGCTCCAGTGAACGAATCGCTTTTTGCAGGGACTCCTTAAAAGTGCGGCCGATGGCCATCACTTCGCCGACGGATTTCATCTGCGTGCCTAGAGTGCTGTCTGCACCGGGAAATTTTTCGAACTGCCACTTGGGAATTTTTGTCACCACGTAGTCGATAGTCGGTTCGAATGATGCCGGCGTCTTCTTGGTGATGTCGTTGGGAATTTCGTCGAGCGACATGCCGACAGCGAGACGTGCGGCAATTTTTGCGATTGGAAAACCCGTGGCCTTGCTGGCTAGAGCCGAGCTGCGCGAAACACGCGGGTTCATTTCGATCACGGTCATACGACCATTTTCGGGGTTGATGGCGAATTGTACGTTCGAACCGCCGGTTTCGACGCCGACTTCGCGAATGATCGCCGCGGCAGCGTCGCGCATTCGCTGATATTCCTTGTCGGTGAGCGTCTGCGCGGGTGCCACGGTGATCGAGTCGCCGGTGTGCACACCCATGGGGTCAAAATTTTCGATGGTGCAGATGACCACAAAATTGTCGCGATAGTCCCGCATCACTTCTAACTCGAATTCTTTCCAGCCGAGGACGGATTCCTCGACGAGCGCTTCGTGTACCGGGCTCACGTCCAGCGCATGGCTGATGGAGTCGGCGAACTCTTCGCGATTGTAGGCAATTGCTCCGCCAGTGCCTCCCAGCGTAAACGATGGGCGGATCACCAGCGGAAAGCCCAGTTGTTCGCAAAGCCGCATGGCGTCCTGCGCATTGTTGATGAGCGCCGAAGCAGGAACTTCCAGACCGATTTTGCGGCACGCGTCTTTAAACCACAGGCGGTCTTCCGCGACCTTGATGGCACGCAAAGAAGCGCCAATCATTTCCACTTTGTGTTTTTCAAGGATGCCGCTTTCGGCCAGCTCCACAGCGAGATTCAAGGCGGTTTGCCCGCCAACCGTGGGAAGAAGCGCATCGGGCCGCTCCCTGATGATGATGGCTTCGAGATATTCCTTCGAGAGTGGCTCGATATATGTGCGGTTGGCCATCTCCGGGTCAGTCATGATGGTCGCGGGATTCGAATTGACCAGCACTGTTTCGTAGCCTTCGTCGCGCAGCGCTTTGCAAGCCTGCACGCCGGAATAATCGAATTCGCAAGCCTGGCCGATGATGATCGGCCCCGACCCGATAATCAGAATCTTCTTAATGTCTTTCCGCTTCGGCATCTGGCCCCTTCAAACGGTTTTGTGTTTCGCTTTCGCGCTCGTGGGAATTCTTATCGCCGCGAGCTTCCCGGGTGTGTCCATTCCTTCATCAAATCCGTGAACTGCGTGAACAAATAATGTGAATCGTGCGGCCCCGGCGAAGCTTCCGGATGATATTGCACGCTAAAGATCGGCGCAGACTTGTGCCGCATACCTTCGTTGGTGTGGTCATTCAAATTAAGGTGCGTGATTTCCACGTCGCTCGACGGCAGAGATTCCGGGTCCACACAAAAACCATGATTTTGCGCGGTAATTTCGATTTGATTGGTCAAAAGATTTTTTACCGGATGATTGGAACCGTGATGGCCGAACTTCAGTTTGAAGGTCTTTCCGCCAAGAGCCAATCCACAAACTTGGTGGCCGAGACAGATACCGAAGACGGGAACCCTGCCAATGAATTTTCGAACAGTTTGCACTGCGTACTCCATAGGCTCGGGATCGCCCGGACCATTCGAAAGAAAAATGCCATCGGGCTTCATCCCGAGCACGTCTTCGGCGGATGTCGTTGCCGGCACCACTCCTACTTCACAGTTGTGATCGGTCAGCAGCCGCAAAATGTTCTGCTTGATGCCAAAGTCATAGGCGATTACGCGCAATTTTGTCGCGTCGTTATTTTGCGAAGCTTCGCCCATTTGTTCGGACCACGGCGAGGTCACCAGATCGATCGATCCTTTGCCCCAGTCGTAGGACCTTTTACAACTCACTCGGCTTGCCAATTCCTGCCCAGCCATCGTAGGCAGGGTCTTTGCTTCGTGGATCAGTTGATCGGCGGCGGTACCATCGGTCGCAACCACGCCGCGCAACGCGCCAAATTTGCGGATATGGCGGACCAACGCGCGCGTATCAATATCCCAAATGACCGGAATCTTATGGCGGTTCAGATAAAGATGCGCGGTTTCGGTGGAGCGCCAACTCGAAGCAATCTGCGAGAATTCACGCACGATGAGCGACTCGATGTACGGCTTGGCCGCCTCTTCATCGTCCAGATTCGCGCCAACGTTGCCGATGTGGGGATACGTCAAACAAACAATTTGCCCGGCGTAACTGGGATCGGTGAAAACTTCCTGATAGCCGGTGAGGCTGGTATTGAAAACGACTTCTCCGCCGCGGCGGGTGATCGCGCCGGCCGCGCGGCCGTTAAATACGCGCCCGTCCTCGAGCGCCAGAATTGCGGGTCGATGCAAAACTTCGCTCAGTGTATCCTCCGTTGCTCATTTTTCTAGTGCTTCGACGGTGGTTGAAAGCGAGCCAAAGTGATCCACGGGCCAATACGCAAAAACCGCGCGGCCATAAATAAACCGGCTGGGGACCGGGCCAAAAACTCTGGAATCGTTCGAACTGATGCGATGATCGCCCATCACGAAAAACATGTTGGGTGGAACGCGAACCGGGCCATAGTCGCTTAGATCCTCATATTGCGGCGGCACGTAGGATTCTTTCAGCTGCTGCCCGTCCACGTACACCATGCCCTGACGAATCTCCACACTTTCACCAGGAAGCGCGATCACGCGCTTGATGAACGATTTGCTGCGGTCGAGAGGATACCAGAAGACCACCACGTCGCCGCGATGAATCGCCTCGAAGCGATAAACAAATTTGTTGATAAAGATGCGCTCCTGGTCGGAAAGCAGCGGCGCCATGCTGGTGCCTTCGACCTTTACAGGCTGGTATAGAAAAATGATGATAATCAGCGCCAACCCGATGGCGATCAGCAGGTCGCGAGTCCACACGCGAATTTCGTGGCGCAAATGAAGCTGACGATCTTTATTGCCGGCTAGAACAGCCCGAAGGGGCAACGGCGTTTGCAAGGAATAGGCGGCGGGCTCCACGGCAACGTCAGGTGGATTCGCGGGTGCGGTCAGTGGGCGCTCGTCCGGATTCGGCATTGTTGCGTACTACTTCTTTTATATCACGCGAAGTGCCGCAGATTCCAGGTTGAATCTATCTGCAGCAGGCTTGGGATTCGCGAGGCGAAAACTGAACCTCGCCTATTCGATTCGGTTGTAATCGAAAAGCCGGAAGCCCTTACTGAGCCAAACGTAAATCCCGAGCGCGGGTGGTACTTGTTCAGGCCGCGAACTCCGGCCAAGTCCCATGTGAAGCCGCCCGCGGTAATCTGCAGCCCGACTCTTGCCTGCCCGGCGGCGAAAGCCTAACCGAGGCATTCCGAAGCGCCATGCGCGTTATCCTACGCGACCTGGGCATTCACGCCAAGAAGATTCACTCCGGCGACGGAGCAAATTATTTCCCATCGTGGTCCAGAGCGTAGTTTAGCGAGGCCAGGCACGCGGTTACTGCCGTCTCTGTACGCAGGATCAAGCTGCCCAGCGAAGCCTCTTCGAATCCCGCTTTAAGCGCCGCGGAAAACTCCTCATCCGCCCACCCCCCTTCCGGGCCAATCGCCAGCGCAACCGTGTTTGCGGTACGGTCCCGCAGAATTTTCCTGAGCGGCCGCGCCTCGGGCTGTTCAGAAAGCATCAGTTTCAATTGTGATTGCGACCCAGCCAAAGCATCTTTAGGAGTGGTAACGCCTTCGATCACCGGCAAACGCACCCTGCGCGATTGTTGCGATGATTCAAAGAGAATCTTTTTCCAACGGTCTGCGCGCTTTCCTGCTGCCGCAAGCAATCCTTTTTCACTTCGCGCGGCGGCGAGCGGAACGATACGATTCACTCCAAGCTCCGTGGACTTTTCAATCGCCCATTCGAAGGCATCGAACTTCACCACCGCCAGTAAAAGAGTTGTGTCCAGGGAAGACCTTCGAACCGGAATCGGTTCGACGAGGGAAAATTCGATCTGATCTTTGCGAGCGAATTCGATCTTGCCCAGCCATACCGAAGTGCCATCGCTCAGTTCGTAAAGCTGACCGGGCTCCGCCCGCAACACTCTGCCAAGATGGTGCGCCGCATCGCCCACAAGTACGGCGCGGCCCGCGTCAAACGCATCAACAAAAAATCGTCTTCGCAATCGGGAAACCCGCCGTGATCCGTCTATCCAAAAATATCTTTTACTTTGTCGAAGAACGAAGACCCACGCTCGGCGGGCTTATTGTCCACTTTTAGAGTCAAACCTAATTGCTCCATGATGTGGCGTTGCTCGCGTGTAAGTTTCGACGGAGTCATCACTCGCACGTGGTAATAAAGGTCGCCCTTCCCACCGCCGCGGGGATCGGGCAATCCATGACCCTTGATGCGAAATACTGCGCCGCTTTGTGTGCCCTCGGGAATTTTAAGCCGCTCCTCGCCGTTTAGTCCCGGAACCGGCAAATCCGTTCCTAGCGCCGCCTGCGCGATGCTCACCGGAATCGTGCAATAGAGATCCGCTCCGCGCCGCTCAAAAAAAGGATGCTCTTTGACATCAAGTACGACGTACAGATCACCGCTCGGCCCACCGTTGGCGCCGGCTTCGCCTTCGCCCGGCACACGCAAACGCGTGCCAGTATCCACTCCGGCGGGTATGCGCAGATCGATGGTCTTGTCGCGTTCGATGCGGCCCTGGCCGCGGCAATCCGCGCAGCGTTCTTTGATGATTTGCCCAGCGCCCTGACACGAGGGACACGTCCGCGTGATAGTGAAAAAGCCTTGTTGATACGCAAGCTGCCCGCGACCGCCGCAAGTCTGGCAGTTGCTGGCGCCAGTCCCGGCTTTCGCGCCAGTTCCATGACATGCGGCGCACAACTCCTGTTTCGGCAGTTTGATCTTCGTGGATACACCTGACGAGGCTTCCTCGAATGTCAGTGTCATGTCATAGCGCAGGTCCGCCCCGCGCTGAGAACGCGTACGGCCGCGCCGGCTGCTGCCGCCAAGAATATCTTCGAAGCCGAAAAAATCGCCAAATATGTCGTGGAAATCCTGGAAAATCGTTCCGTTAAAGTCCACGCCGCCACCCGCGCTGCTCAGACCTGCATGGCCGTAGGTATCGTAAATCTGGCGCTTTTCCTGGTCGCTCAGCACACTATAAGCTTCCGTGCATTCGCGGAATTTAATCTCGGCTTCGTGCTTGTTCTCCGGATTGCGGTCGGGATGCCATTTCAGAGCGGCCTTGCGGTAGGAAGACTTAATTTCGTCCACCGTGGCGGTCTTGGTCACGCCGAGTACTTCATAAAAATCACGTTGGTTCGACTTCGCCATTCGTTCGGTTTCCTTTTCAGATTAATAGTTATGGTGCAAGTTGGGGTTTCGCGCTAATTCGTATTTGCTTTCGATGCGGCAGCGGGGTGGACGGCTACACGTACCATCGCCGGACGCAGGACGCGCCCATGAAAAACATATCCCGGCTGAAAAACCTGCAACACCGTGCCGTCGTCGTGTTCAGTCGTCTCAGTGCGATCCATGGCCTGGTGCAAATGCGGATCAAACGGTTTCCCGATCGGGTCGATGCGTTCCGCTCCAAGTTTTGCGATGTTGTCGAGCAGTTGCTTATAAATAAGTTCAAATCCGCGCCGGTAATTCTCGTATTCGGCTTCGCGGTGCGCGGCAAGCGCCTGCTCAAATCCATCGATGGCCGGAATCAAGGCTTCAATCAGCCGTGCCGCGGTGCGCTTCGAATCCTCGCCGCGCTCCTTTTCAATGCGCTTTTTGTAATTATCGAAATCTGCCTGCCGCCGCAGCAGCGTTTGCCGCAGGTCTTCCAGATCGGTGGCCAACTTTGCAACGTCCGCATCCACTCGCAAAGGTTCCGATTCAACATTGCCTTCCGTGTTTTCGTCTCGCCGATTCACGGGAATTCGTATCTCTTTCTCACTCACAGCATTGCCCCTTTTTCAGCTAGGAAATCTTGCTCATTTCCGGCTAGGAAATCTTGCTTAACGACTCACTGAAAATTTGCGCCACGTACGCCACCGCGTTTATTGCACGTTCGTAATGCATTCGTGTCGGACCGATCAGGCCAAGTGAACCTTGCACTCCATCTACCCGGGTATACGGCGCGCTGATCAGCGCCAGGCTGTCGCCTGCCTGCGAAATTTCTTTCAGTCCGATTTGCACCAGCACCGGTTCCGGCGAGTCAATGCATGCGTTCAACACCGTCACCAGGCGATGTTTCTCTTCGATGGCAGACAAGAGTTCGCGTAACTGCAACTGGTTGGAAAATTCCGGCGTTCCAATGATCTGCGCCGTTCCTTCCACATGCAGTTGCGAAGTCGTCTCGTCTCCCAGGACGGCGGGATCGCACAGCGCCAGTGCACCGCGCAGCAGTCCTTCATAGCGCTCGCTTTCCGTCGCCAGCTTAACCAGCAAGTCCGCGCGAATGGCCTCAAGCGTCCAGCCAGAATATTGCCGGTTCAAGAATTCCGCAGTCGCGTCCAATTCCTGCTGAGAAAATATCCGCGGCGGCCGCAACACTTTATCCCGCGTAATTCCTCCCGGCGAGATCAGGACCACCACCACTCGCCCATCTGGCAGCAACCAGATTCGCGCGTGTTCCAAGATTGTTCGACCCAGAGGCGGCGACACCACGATGCCAAGGCCGTTCGATACCTCTGCAAGTACATGCCCAGCACGTTCGGTGATTTCGACGCGATTATTGGCGGTAGAGAATTCGCGCCGGATCCATTCTTTGTCTTCCAGACTCAGCGTGGCCTGCGTAGCGATTTCCTGCGCAAAAAAACGGTACGCCGCAGCGGTTGGCACCCGGCCCGCCGAAGTATGCGGTTGATACAAAAATCCGCCGTCTTCCAGATCCGCCATCACGTTGCGAATCGTCGCGGTGCTCAACGTTTCTGCAAACCGCTTGGAAATGGCGCGCGACGAGACCGGCTCGCCGGTCTCGATATACGTCCGGACAAGGTCCGCCAGAATCTGCCGGTTGCGCCGTTCCTGGAGTAGCGCGTTTCTCATGGGCGGCACTCACGCCTGAGAGTGCTATTTCTATTGTAGGAACGCTGTCAAGTCCGGTCAATCGCCGCCACGAACCTCGCGTGCGGATCGCCACTACTTACTATTCCCTGCTCAGTGCGCGCTACCTCCGTCAGTCTGCGTTGTCGATCTGCGCTCGCTGCAGTTTGTCCGAATAGTCGATATACAGCGTCTTCCACTCAGTGTAGAAGTCGATGGCAGCAATCGCTGCCTCCCGATGGCCATTGCCGGTTTGCTTGGTCCCGCCAAATGGCAAGTGCGTTTCGGCGCCAATGGTCGGCGCATTTACATATACGATCCCGGTGTAAATATCCCGCATTGCTGCGAACGCCTGGTTAACGTTCTTCGTGTAGATCGAAGCCGACAGCCCGTACGGCACGCCATTCGCAACTTCGACCGCTTCCGCAAAATCGTGCACCGGAATCAACGACACCACCGGTCCAAAGATCTCTTCCTGCGCCACGCGCATTTTCGGGGAGCAATCGCCAAAAACCGTCGGTTCGTGGAACCAGCCTTTGGCAAACGTTCCGGAATCGAGCCGGTTCCCGCCCGTCAGCAGTTTCGCGCCTTCGTTTTTCCCAATTTCAACGTAAGATATCACGGTGTTGAGCTGCTGCTCGTTGATGCACGGTCCCATTTCTGTCAACGCGTCCAGTCCGTTACCAACGTGCAAATGTTTTACGCGTTCCACCAGCCGCTTAGTGAACTCACCATAAACACTCTTATGAACCGCCACCCGACTCGCCGCCGTGCAGCGCTGCCCGCTAGTCCCAAAGCCGCCCCACACCGCGCCATCCACCGCCAAATCCAGATTGGCATCGTCCATCACGATAATGATGTTTTTGCCGCCCATTTCCAGCGACACATGCTTGAAATCCGGCGCACACGCTTGCGCAATGATTCTTCCCACTGCCGTGGAACCCGTAAAACTCAGCACCGGAACTTCTTTGTGCTGCGAAAGTGGCGCTCCCGCATTGGGCCCATCTCCGCTCACTAGATTCACCACGCCTCGCGGTAATCCAGCTTCCGTTAATGTCTGTACCACGTGATACGAAGAAAGCGGCGTATCCTCCGCAGGTTTCAAAACCACGGTATTCCCTGCCACCAGCGCCGGCATCATTTTCCAGGCCGGAATGGCCATGGGAAAATTCCAGGGCGTAATCATTCCGCACACACCAATCGATTGCCGCACGCTCATGGCAAATTTATTCGGCAATTCCGATGGCGTAGTCTGGCCAAACAGGCGCCGTCCCTCTCCCGCCATGTAGTACGTCATATCAATCGCTTCTTGCACGTCCCCGCGCGTCTCCGCCAGCACTTTACCCATCTCGCGCGTCATATCTTTCGCAAACTCTTCCTTGCGCTGCACCAGCAGCTCCGCCGCGCGGTACAAAACCTCGGCCCGTTTGGGCGCCGGCACCAGCCGCCAGGACTTGTACGCTTCTTTCGCCGCATCCACAGCGGCATCGACATCTTTCGCAGTCGAAGACACAAACATCCCCACCAGTTCATCCGAATTCGCCGGATTGCGGTTCTCGTACGCCTTCCCCTCGCTCGCTTCCACCCACTCCCCATTAATAAAATTCTTGTACACGCGTGGCGCTGCTGCCGTTGCCATACTGCCTCCTGAAATCCTGTCATTTCGCTATTTTGCGAGCTGGACGTCTTGGCGTGAGCCAACTGTGCAGACAGAAAACTTTAGCATCGCTCGTCGAAACAGGTCAAACGGCGTAAATTATCTTGGGGGCAAGTGATCGGTACGCGGGCGAGCAAAACCCACATCGGGACGAACAGCCGATCACCGGACTGTCCGTCCCGCGGATTGCGATTTTATTTGTGCTTTGCGATTCGCGTATTAAGCGAGATTCTTGCGCCGGGCTCCCAGCAACCCAAGCGTTCCCACTCCCAACAGGAGCATCGTCGTCGGTTCCGGAGTAGGCGTCGTACCGCCGCCGGGCGTAGCCGAGCCTAGCGTGATGTTGTCGAATCCGATATCTCCCGCCGACCCGGTGAAATCTACCGATTCTGCGGTCCCTGCAAAGGCCACCCCGGCCGGTGTCCATTTGCAAGAAGCTGTCGTGCACGCACCGTTTACTGGCAAGCTCAGAGTTGCGAGCAGCGCCCCGGTTCCATCCAAGCTGCTCCAAATCGTTACTGAGCCTGGCAGGAGAGCCGCAGAATAAAAGAAGGAAAATCCAGTGCCGAAGCCGCCTGGCACATTCATCACATCACCAGTTCCCGGTAAGAAAAAAAGGATGGTGTCGCCCGACGGCGCATTCGTGAAATTCCCGTTGCCTCCAGGAAGCGGCGTCAATGCCAGCGAACCTGAGCCAAATACGACTCCCAAGTTCCCGCCAGCTCCACCGTTGTAGAAATTGCCGACCGTGACAAAGTTTCCGACACCCTCAAACGTCAGTACCACAGGGGTGCTGTCAGCCTTTGCCTCATGAGCGCCAAACATCAGCACAGCTCCGGCGAGAAATAGCGTCTTCCATTTGCTCATTGTGGTGGCCCCATTCTTAGAAAAACGGCGCAGACTTCGCCCATTGCAGATTTCAATTAGCCGGAAATACCTGCGCAGTTTGCGCGCCAATGCGAAAGGCGAACAGCAATTTCTTAAGAACAGTCTTTTGAGGGACTTAGAAGATTGCAAAGCGTTGGTTACAGCCGGGCGGATGCCGTAGCTCGCCACAAATTTGCAAAAGGTGTGCAAAACAATTCCTGACGCGGCTGCTCCTAAAATACTCATTCTACTGTGTTTCTGGTATTTGGGGAGGTATAACCGACAGTCAAACCTACGGGCGGCGACCGGATTCCAAAGGTGCGGCAGCGATATTGGCGGAAGAGGTGAGCCGGGAAGTCGCTCCCGGAGGCGGCGTGGGCGCAGCGACTCCGGCGGTTTCTGATCCTAGCCCAAGCCGCTGAAGCGTAGGAGCATCCAGCTTGCCGCTAGGATTCAGTCCCCGGGCCGTTTGGAAGCGGCGCATTGCGGCAACAGTATTGTCGTCCCATTTGCCGCTTGGCAAACCTTGGAATGATCCGTCCCTGGCCAAGGCTGCCTGGATTTGATTTACACGATCCGCAGTGGGAGTTTTCTGGCCGGGCGGTTTGCGGGATTTCTTACCAGCAAGCGATCTAGCAGAAGACCTTCTTGTCGTACTCGAAGAAGTTTTGCCAGACGCTTTGCTCGAATTCCTGTTGCTCGCATTAGAAGCTGCGTTGTGACTCTTTGCTGAACTGCTCGCAGTCGACTTCTTTTTTGACGCGTTCCTGACCGGCGAATTCTTCGCGGCAGTCGTCTTACTGTTCGCGGCACTGCTCTTCATGGAACTGGTGGCAGCTTGAGCGAAACTTGCCGGCACACCCAGCCCCGCCAACGAAGCCGTCAGCAGAACCAGGAGTGCCGCGCGAACGATTCTCATAACTTTCGTGTTCCTTTTGTTTCGCTGAGCGATTACTGAGCGTTCTCTATCGGAATAACTCCCGGTAGAAATACCGTCAGAATGCGATCATTGTCCTGGCGACGCAGAATTTTGAAGACCACGTTTGAACCAGGCTTCAGTTTTCCCATGACAGCCTTGTAATCTGCCACCGAACTTACTGCTTGTCGATTGACTTCGGCAATGACGTCGCCGCGGGCGAATCCCAGATCATCGCCGAAGCTAGCTGGATCGACGTCCACGACGAGCACGCCTTTCTGGCCTTCCATACCGACGCGTGACGCGCGGTCCGGGGTCAGATTTTCGACGCGCAAGCCATATTCGACAGCACCGTTCTCAATTTGGGAGTCGACTAGCTTCGCATTCGAGTTGGGAAACACGCGTGTGCGGTCTTCGACCACAGCACTGGTTTCCTTGGACTGCCTGTCGCGCACGTACCCGATCTTTACTTTCGTTCCGATGGGAGCTTGCGCAATTGGATTGACCAGATCGTTGCCAGTCTTGATCGGTCGGCCGTTGACGTTGGTTATAACGTCGCCGCCCTTCAGGCCAGCCTTTTCCGCTGGGCTGCCGGGCTCAACGCCCATGATCACCACGCCGTTGGCCGCGCCAAGTTCTTTTAGCGTGATAGCATTGGTTCCCAGATCTTCCTGGAAACTGACGCCGATGGAGCCGCGCGTAACGCGTCCCTGCTGAATCAATTGGTTGTAAACATTAATGGCGACGCTCGATGGGAGAGCAAATCCGACGCCTTCGTAGCCGCGGCTGCCGGTGATAATTGCAGTGTTGATGCCGATAACTTCGCCGGCCAGATCCACCAGCGGTCCGCCGGAGTTGCCTGGATTGATGGCGGCATCCGTCTGCAGGAATTTCTGAAATTGCCGGCCCACTCCGCCGCGATCTTTCGCGCTGATGATTCCCGCGGTGACGGTGGCGTTCAGGCCGAATGGACTGCCAATCGCCAGCACCCAATCACCGACTTGCACACCATCGGAATTCCCTAGTTTTGCGACAGGCAATTCCTTGGGTGGCTCGATCTTGATCACTGCCAGGTCGGTTTCTTCATCCACGCCGACGACTTTGGCGTTGTACTTGGTGGTTTCGCCGTTCAATTGCACTTGAATCTTGGTAGCCTGATCCACGACGTGGTTATTGGTGAGAATGAAGCCCTTGCGATCGACGATCACACCAGAACCAAGGCTGCGCTCGGCTGTCGCGGGAGCATCCTGGCGGCCATCAAAAAAGCGATCGAAAAAGTCCTGCATTGGGTCATTGGGATTTTCTGGCTGCTGCTCGTTCGGCTGCTGCGGACGGCGTTTGCTAGCCGATCGCCGCTTCTCCATCACCTGCGTAGTGGAAATGTTCACGACCGCGGGTTCCACACGATTTACGATGGAAGCGAACGAATTGGAGGACGGAATGGCGTCCGGCATGGCCAGGGGCGTCGCTCCCTTGCCTGCAAATGCGACGGTCTTCATGGCTGAAGTACGGCCGGACACAACGGTGCCGATAAGAATTCCTACCACCAAGGTGAGCGCCACAAACAATACGGCAACCATTTTTTCCCGACGCGCCCAGCTGAACATTTTAATGATTGGGTCACCCATCTGTGCTGCTCCTGTATTCTCTCCGCGGCCTGACCGCTTTCGCGAGTCGCACCCGTCGCCATTGAGTATAACACTGCGAACTTACCGGAGTTGTCCAGTACAAGTGCTGCACCGGAAAACACACTGGCCATATGGCCGGGCTGGCTTTGGAGGTTCGTTGACTTAATTTCCTCTCTCTCTTTGACGCGACAAACCGCAAAATTGTTGTCACGCAATGTTGCACTTTAGAAACAGTATTGACAATCGGCACTTTCCCTGTCATTACTATTAGAGCCGCTTGCTGCGGCGAAACGTGGCGATTTAGGGCAACTTGCTCCACGTAAAAAACTGCTAAAGAGCATGTAGAGATTCTGGGATATTCTGAGACCCCTCCTGCACTCTTTGGCACGGAGGGTTTTTTATTTCCCTCCTTGTCAGCCCTAAATACGTTGGCGATTCGTCCGTAGCGTAGTTGGCCACTTTGCAGTGGCCCGTTTTGCCAGTTCCGTGATTTGTTCCGGGCCGCGACTGGAATGCCGATGCCGGAGATTTATCAGCTGCGTTGCCGCGAATGCGGCAAATTGTGGGGTAACGCGCCGCGTTCGTTTTGCGAAGACTGTTTTTCCCCGTTGGAAGTTTCCTACGATTACCAAGCCATGAAATCCAGCGCTTCGAAAGACTCCCTCGAGCATCGCGACTTTAATATGTGGCGCTACGCCGAATTTCTGCCGCTGCCGGAAGGATTTCAATTTCCCAACAGCGTTGGCGGCACTCCGTTGGTTGCTTCGCGCCATCTGGCGAAAAAGTGGGGTCTGACAAATCTATATTTCAAGAATGATGCGGTGTGCTTCCCTTCTCTTTCGTTTAAGGATCGTGTGGTGGCAACGGCACTGGTGGCTGCTCGCAGATTCGGATTCCAGACCGTCGGCTGCTCGTCCACGGGAAATTTGGCGAATGCGGTTGCGGCGCAGTCGGCGCAACAGGGATTCGATGCCTGCGTTTTCATTCCGGCCGATCTGGAGCCCGCGAAAATTCTGAATACGGCAGTATACGGAGCGCGCATCGTCCGCATTAACGGCAATTATGACCACGTGAACCGGCTATGCGCACAGATTGCGGACCGCTTTCAGTGGGGACTGGTGAACGTGAATCTTCGCCCTTACTACTCGGAAGGATCGAAGACCCACGGCTTCGAAATAGCCGAGCAACTGGGCTGGCGGCTTCCGGACAACGTGGTGGTGCCGATGGCTGGCGGCTCGCTGATCACCAAAATCGCCAAAGCGTTTCGCGAACTGGTGACCTTGGGTTGGGTCGAGGAAAAGCCGGTGAAATTTTTTGGCGCGCAGGCGACAGGCTGCTCTCCGATTTCGAATGCGGTCAAACGCGGACTGGCGCGGTTCGAACCGCAGAAGCCGGACACTATCGCGCGATCCTTGGCCATCGGCAATCCCGCCGATGGGCCATTTGCCATTAAGCTGATTCGCGAATCGGGTGGCTGGGCAGAAGATATTTCCGATCGCGAAATTGTACGGTCCATTCAATTGCTGGCGGAGACGGAAGGAATTTTTGCGGAGACAGCTGGCGGTGTGACCACTGGAGTCACGGAAAAATTGTTGCGCGAACGCCGCATTCGCTCCGACGAAACTACCGTGGTATGCATCACCGGCAATGGACTAAAGACAACCGACGCGATCGTGGCTGAATATCCTTTGGCCGAAGCTATCGCACCAAAATTGGAAGCGTTTGAGGCCTATCTGGATGCGCAGCTTGCGGCTCCGGCAGCGGCAAAGGCTTAACGCGACGGCTGGACGCGAATGCGGCTGGGGCTCATGACATCTGATCACAGGAGAAGACATGGCAGTGACGATTGAAATTCCCACAGCGTTCCGGCGGTTCACCGACGGATCGCCAAAGTTAGACTGTACGGCGGCCACGGTTGCGGAAGCATTGAACATTCTGACTTCGCAGTATCCCGGGCTGTCCAGGCATGTACGCGACGACCAGGGCCAGATTCGCCAGTTTCTGAACATCTATCTGAATGACGAGGACATTCGTTTTCTCGGCGGCGAAGAATGCGCCGTAAAGGAAGGCGACAAAGTATTGCTGGTTCCTTCGATTGCAGGTGGCAGCCGATAACTGCACCCCACAATTGCACATTTGCGAGGCGCAGCCTTCTCCAGCAAGCCTTAAGACTCTTGTCGTATTTTGAGCTTTTCTCGCAAGCTCCGCCGTATTACAACTCTCCTCGCGAATCGTTGTCCCTACCGCATCTCGTTTTCCGATGTCGCCAGGGGGTTTTTGATTTTGTCCACCGCCGGCCTCGATGTACCAGCCGCAGGAAGACCAACCCCAGTGGCAAGTGCAGAACTGCGTAAACATCTCGGATTTGTTGATCTGATTTTTGCCTGCGTCCTGATGGTGGTGATCCCGGACTTTTTTGGTACCGCCGTAAAAGCCGGCTCCGCAAGCGTGTGCCTGTGGCTGTTGGCACTGGCGTTTTTCTTCTTGCCGCAAGCTTTGGTGGTGGGGCATTTGAACAAGCGCCTCCCCTTGGAAGGCGGTCTGTACGAGTGGGCGCGCGTGGCGTTCGGAGATTTCATTGGCTTCGTCGTGGCATGGAATTTGTGGCTTTACGTTGTTGTGTACACCGCGTCGATTGGACTGGTTACCACGAATTATCTGGCTTACGTGCTTGGTTCGGAATACGCGTGGATCGCGACCAATCGTCCCGCTTTGATCGCAGCGACGGTTGCAATCATTGCCGGGCTGATGCTGGTGGCGCACGTTGGATTGCGGATTGGGAAGTGGGTGACTAATGTAGGAAGCGCGCTCACGGTTCTGACGATCGCGGTGTTGATCGGGCTTCCTTTCGTCCGCCATGCGCAAGGAGCACTTGCTGAATATCACCCGCTCCGTTTAGCTCTTCCGCCGTTGAGCTTGTTCAGCTTCAGCGTGTTCAGCAAAATGACTTTTGGAGCGCTTTGCGGGCTCGAGTTCACGGCAATTTTTGCAGGTGAGTCGCGCAATCCAGTGCGGCATTTTCCGCGCGCGATATTGTTGGCCGTGCCGGTGGTGGCATTTCTTTATATTTTTGGGACCAGCGCAATCCTGGCTTTTGTATCTCCCGATTCCGTGGATTTGATTGGACCAATCCCGCAAGCGCTGAAAGGGGGATTCGCGGGCATGAGCGCCGCGCGAATTATTGTGCCGGCAGCGATACTGCTGCTCCTCACGAACTATCTGGCGAGCTTCAGCTTCAATTTCGCCGCCAATACCCGTCTGCCCATGGTCGCGGGATGGGATCACCTTTTACCGGCCTGGTTCACGCAGTTACATCCGAAATACCGGACCCCCGTGAACTCCATTCTCTTTCTGGGAATCATTACGCTTTTCGCGAGCCTGGCGGTGCTCATCGGTGTCCGTGAACTGGAAGCTTTCGAAATGCTGCAAATTTGGGGTTTCACTTTTTACGGGATTGCATATCTCGCGATGTTCGCGATTCCGCTCCTTGCAAAACGGGAATCCCAATTGCGCTCCGGAATACTGCTCAGAGTTGCCGCGACGTGCGGGTTCGCACTGACGCTGTTATTCGTGCTGCTCTCTATTTTCCCAATCGTTGATGTCGTTAATCCTGTGCGCTACGCGGTGAAAACAATTGCGGTTTTACTGGGAGCGAACTGCGTTGCGCTAGCGTTGTTTATCCAGCAGCGCCGCCGCAACCGCAAGAATTTCTTGCCGGCCTGTTCGTAGCAGCTCTAGACCCTCGCCCAATTTCAGAACCCGCATCGCGGCGACCGCGGATATGACAGAAACATGCGGCCTTCCGGCCGCAGATAGAAATAAATCATGGCCTTTCCCATTGGTTGGTCCTAGCGGAGCGAAAAATCGCATCGATGACTTTCATGTTGGCGAGGGCGTCTTCGAGTGGAACGGGTACTTCGCTGTCCTCGCGGATGGCGCGCGAGAAAGCGTCTCCCTGAACCGTGTATTGATCGCAGGCAGGAATCTCTTCAACTTCCACCTTGCCGTTATAAATTGCCATTCCATCAGCGATCGTAATGTGCGTTGGGCAGTCATTGGGCGCGTTAAATGGAATTTCGACCGCCAGGCGTCCGGTGGTTCCCAGTATTTCCATGCGTTGAAAAGAGTTGGTTTGTGTGCCGCAGGAAAAAACCGCATGGCCGCTGGAGAACTCCATCACGCCGGAAGCGAGACGGTCGGTGCCGAAGTCGGGATCGAGTTCCAGCGCTCCGGTAACGCGCTTAGGATGCTCCCCGAACAGCCAGCGCGAAAGCGTTATCGGATAACTGCCGATATCCAGAAGTCCTCCGCCGCCCCATTCGGGTTTGTGGCGAACGTTGGCGGGATCGCGATTGAAATAGCTGAAGACGGTGATGATGGATTTGAGTTGGCCAATTTTTCCGCTGCGGATCAGTTCTCTTACGCGAAGCCATTGCGGATGCGTTTTGACCATGAAGGCTTCACCAATTTTTACTCTGGTGCGCTCGCGGACGCGCATCAGTTCGACAACCTCCGCCGCGTTCAACCCGATCGGCTTTTCGCACAGTACGTGCTTCCCGGCTTCGGCAGCTTTGATCGACCACGGAACATGCAGATGGTTGGGAAGCGGGTTATAGATGGCTTCGATGTCAGGGTCGGCGAGCAAATCGTCATAACAGCCGTGGGCCTTGGGAATGCCGAGGTCCCGCGCGGCGGCCTGGGCCTTCGTCAAATCACGCGAAGCGATTGCAGCGATCTCGCACCGGTCGCACTTCTGCATCCCGGGAATAACCTTGCGGACGGCAATGGATGCGACTCCCAGAACGCCCCACTTCACCCTTTTGGTCATTGCGGTGAACTCTCCGAAGACAGAAAAAAAGCTAACCATCATTGATAGCAGGACTTAGCGAAAGCCCGCAATTTGTCTATTTTCCATGAAACGCTAGGCCATCTTTCGGCACTACTACATATCAGGGGCAGACGGAACTATCTTAAAGGAGTTTTGCTATGCCTACGTCCCTGGAAGTAATTAACCGCTCTGCGATTCTGCTACATATTCCCGATGATCATGGCAACGCCGTGAAAGTCATTCTCGGAGGCGCCGATGGGCCGCTGGTCACAATTGATCCAGCGGGCCATATTCATGTATCGCCGTCGGTTGGCCCGGGGGACAGGGAAGTCCGCAAAGCCGTGAGCGGAATATTGCAGGGAATTCAGGAGATTGCCCGGCTGGCGAACGAAGCAAAAGCCGCAGCCGCGGGAACAGCTAGTATTTGAATTCCGGGTTTGTCGCGCTTGCACGAATTTTTTCTTCGATGCATATCGTATTGACGTGAGCCGGGTAGACTGCGGGCAATATACACGATTCACCGCATTGCGCCTTGGCGAGGTCGACAGTAAATTGGGGAGGGTTAGATGATCCCAGAAAGGTTCAGATTCGTAACATGACACCAATTCTTATCGCGCTCGTTGGCGTGCTGCCCTTGGCGGTGGCTGGTCTTTCCCTGCTCTTCGTTTCCGGAAATCCTCCACACAACCCGCATCACCACGCAATTAATTTGTGGTACCTGAAGTAACCGTTCCCAACGAGACTGCCAAACAAGCTGTTCGCACCGTCGAATGTCCTAAATAAGTTTCAGCTGACGGCTTTCGAGCTCAAGCAATTGTTTCTTGAGCGGCAGACCGCCGCCAAATCCCGTCAAACTGCCATCGTTTCCAATAACTCGATGACACGGAATAATAATTGGGATAGGATTCGCGCCGTTTGCTGCTCCGACGGCACGCACCGCTTTGCGGCTGCCGACGCTCTCAGCCAGTTCTTTGTAGGAGATGGTTTCGCCGTAAGGGATTTTTTGCAGCGCGGTCCAAACCTTTTTCTGAAAGTCCGTTCCTTCCAACACCAGAGCAAGCTCAAAATTCTTAAGCTCGCCAGCGAAATAGGATCGCAACTGATCGACCACTTCGAGGAATACGGTGTTATCGACCTGCCATGCCGGGTCCGCACGTCTCGCGCGCTTGCCCGCGCCAAAACTCACCAGCTTCAGTCCAGCACTCGACCCCGCCAGCAGCAAGGAGCCTAGCGGGCTATCGAACCAGGTGTAATAAACCGGATTCACGTCGTCGTTCCTCACCCTATTCATAATTCATACAGTCTAAGCCGTCAGCTCAAGCGCTTCCAAACAATGTCTTCGTTATTGCGGCGATCGATCAAAACATCCGGTTGACCGTCCGCCTGGGGGCGAAAAAGGATCCGCCCTTCGACTCCCTTGCGGAAGAAGATGTTTTCGGCCTCCGGAATGAGTGCTTCTTTCTCGCGGCCGGCCGGCTGCATGAATAATGTTTGTCCATCGGTAGTGATCGCGCGCGTGGTCCCGGGAGCGAGTTCATAGGTGCCGAGATATTCCTTGATTTTCGCGATGTCCATGATCCCGGGTGCTGGATCTTCGTAATAACGCAGCATCTGCCCGGCAACGATTTGCCAGTTACCGTTTCGGCGAATCCAGGTATCCGTGCCGTGGTATCGGGCGTGCTCCACTTGACCAAAGATAGTCTCGGTTTCAGCAAGGTCGTAGCTCAAGATTGCGGTGTCCTTTACTATGCGGCTTTTGGGATTGCGCACCTTGATGGCGCCGGAATAGCCAGCGGGCATCGGCGAAACATCTTTCACCAGCGCAACCTTATCCATTGCTCTGCGTTTTTCGTCAAAATATGTAGCACCGTCCGCGAAATATTTCTTCCACGGCTCCTGATTGCCGGGAGCCACGGCGTCCATCAATTCCTGAGTTCGACGAACCAATTCCTCCTCGGTGATAGACCCGTACGTCCGGTGTCCACATCCCACGACAGCCAGGATCAATCCAATCGCCAATCCGATCCTCGAAATGCGCTTAATCATCGCGTTCGTATCCATTCGCCTTGCCAGTGTGCGGGCCGCCGACTGATTTAGTTCGACGTGCGGGATAGCGGTCGGGTAAGCTCGCCAACACAGCATACCCGCAACTTCTCAATGCCAGCGTTCTACAAGTGCGTCTTTTTGCCCTGCTGCTGTTACGGTGCTAAAATCGCAATGGTAAACGCCATGACCGCAAAAACTCTGTACGAGAAGATCTGGGATAGCCACTTGGTGTACGAAGAACCGGGCAAGCCTTCCCTGCTCTACATCGATCGGCATTTGATTCATGAAGGCACTTCGCCCCAAGCATTCTCGGGCCTGCGTGCCGAAGGCCGTAAAGTTCGCCGCCCAGACCTGACCTTCGCGGTGATGGACCACTCGGTTCCCACCAAAGACCGCTTCCTCCCGATTCTCGATCAGGACGCTAAAGCGCAATTCGACGCGCTGGAAAAAAATTGCCAGGAATCCGGCGTTCGCCTGTTCGACATGAACAGCAAGAATCAAGGCATCGTGCACATCATCGGCCCCGAACTCGGCATCACTCAGCCGGGCCAGACTATCGTTTGCGGCGACAGCCACACCTCGACACACGGCGCATTCGGTACTTTGGCGTTTGGCATCGGCACCAGCGAAGTCGAACACGTGCTGGCCACGCAATGCCTGGTGCAAAGCAAATCCAAAACGTTGCACATTCTGGTGCATGGCCAACGCCCGAAAGGCGTCACTGCGAAGGACATCATTCTCGCCATCATCGGAAAAATTGGCATTGGCGGCGGAACAGGGCATGTTGCGGAATACGGCGGCCAAGCCATCCGCGAACTATCCATGGACGGCCGTATGACGGTTTGCAACATGACCATTGAAGGCGGCGCGCGCGCCGGAATGATTGCGCCGGACGAGACCACCTTCGCTTATCTCGAAGGGCGTCAATTCGTGCCACGCGGGAAAGAGTTTCAGAACGCGGTAGAAACATGGCGGCTGCTCACTACTGACGATGGCGCGAAGTTCGATATGACTGTTGAGTTGCAAGCGGAAAAGATTGCTCCGCAAGTTACCTGGGGAACGAATCCAGGAATGGTAACAGGCGTGACGGACCGCGTGCCCGATCCCCGCTCGTTCAAGAATGCCGACGACCAGAAGGCCACCGAGCGCGCATTGCAATACATGGGATTGAAAGCGGGGACGCCGATCGTGGATATTCCGGTGGACCGCGTTTTCATCGGTTCGTGTACCAATTCGCGCCTTGACGATCTGCGTGCCGCCGCGCATCTCGTAGCCGGTAAGCACGTTGCAAAGTCCATCAAGCAGGCATTGATTGTTCCTGGTTCGCGCGGAATCAAAGCCGCTGCGGAAAAAGAAGGCCTCGACAAAATTTTCTCCGATGCTGGATTCGAATGGCGCGACGCCGGCTGCAGCATGTGTATCGGCATGAATGCGGACGTTTTACCTCCGCACGAGCGCAGCGCCAGCACTTCGAACCGCAACTTCGAAGGCCGCCAGGGCCGCGACAGCCGCACGCATCTAGTAAGCCCGGTCATGGCCGCCGCCGCTGCGATCGCCGGCCACTTTGTGGATGTGCGCGAATTTGCAGTTACCGAGGTTGAATGACCGACGGTCGCAAAAAAGCGCTTCTTAACTGGGTGCTGTTCATTATCCTGCTAATTCTGATATATCCGGTTGGATCCAGAGTCGCCGACCGTGCCGCTTGGTAGAAATTAGGGAGCGCAACTTTCCATGAAACCTTTTATTACGCACGCCGGTCTGGTTCTACCATTCGATCGCGTCAACGTGGACACCGATCAGATGGTGCCAAAGCAATTTTTGAAGGCCCTGACGCGCGAGGGATTTGGCAGAATTCTTTTTTACGATTGGCGTTACCTAGCAGGTGAAAAGCCGAATCCTGAATTTGTCTTGAATTTTCCGGAGTACAAAGGCGCGTCGATTCTTCTCACGCGTGCGAACTTCGGTTGCGGTTCCAGTCGCGAACACGCTCCATGGGCCATCGGCGATTACGGCTTCCGTGTCATCCTCGCACCGAGCTACGCTGACATTTTCTATAACAATTGCTTCAAGAACGGCATTCTTCCAGCCATCCTGAAGGAATCCGACATCGACGAACTCTTCAAACGCGCTGAGGCGGATCGTTCGTACACCGTCGCTGTAGATTTGCCGAATGAGACGGTAAGCGACAACCAAGGACTTGCCGTTTCGTTCGAGATCGCGCCGTCGCGCAAAGAAGTTTTGCTGCAAGGTCTGGACGATATCGGTACATCGCTGCAGCAGGTGAGCGCGATCGACGCCTACGAAAAGGCCCACGCAGCGACGGCCACCATGTACGCGCCAGTCGACGTAAAAAACTACACGTAACTCCTTATCCGCAGTTTTTATAAACGCCGTCATTCCGGGCGAAGCGAGGAATCTCTCTTCGCTGTCGCTCGCGCCACTAGCGTTGACTGCCGGCTACGACGTCTCTCCCATCGGATCGGGCGACTCCGGCGCGGCAGGCGGTCCCAACAATTCCGCCGCAAGAATTCCAGCCAGCACCAGCCCGGCCCCTGCAATCGACCGCAAGCCGAGCCGCTCGCCCAGCACCAAATAGGAAGCAATCGCCGCAAACACCGGCTCCAGCGTAAAAATAATCGCGGCGTGGCTCGGCGTAGTGAACTGCTGCGCCCAAAGCTGCAATGAGAACGCCACAGCCGTCGCGAGCACCGCGCAAACCGCGATGCCCATCCACAGCTGCGAAGTCGAATGGAAGCGCATCGGCTGCCAGCGAATCGCGTGCGCTCCAAACGCGGTGAGCCAAGCCATCAGCGCGCACGCCAGCACCTGCAACACGCTCAGCGCGGCGGCGGAGTGCTCCCGCGCATAATCGCCGACCAAAATGATGTGTACCGCGTACGACATCGCCGCAAAGAATGTCAAAACGTCGCCGCGGTTTAAGTGCGCGACGCCAGTTGCAGGCACCGTAAGGAAATACAATCCGGCGGCCGCCGCAATTGTTCCAAAATACACCCACCACGTTACTCGCTTGCCCCAGAACAACGCCAGAATCAGCGGCACCAGCACTACACTCGATCCGGTGATGAACCCTGAATTAGACGCGGTTGTGTAGCGCAACCCGGCAGTTTGGAACGCGTATCCGCAAAACATGAAAAAGCCCAGCCGCACGCCCGCGAAAATCTCATCCCTCTGCAGCACGCGAAACACTTGCGGACGGAACGCGGCCATGCAGATTCCGGCTAGCGTGAAACGCAGCGCCAAGAACACCAATACCGACGAATCATCCAGCGAATTCTTGACCACCACAAACGTTGATCCCCACAGCAGCGTGCAAAACGCCAGCGCCAATTCGGCGCGCAAACGGGTTACCTGTAGCTTGGTGGTTGAAACGGTTGGCACAGTCCGGCAAGCATACCAGCGAATGTCAGCAACTCGGTGCCTGCTCTGGAAAACACCGCTTCACGGGCTATTGACTGTGCTCCGAGCGCAAGTATCATGCAGACATAATGCACAAACAGCTAAGGCTCTGGTTTCGCGCGCTCAGCCTCGTGTGCGCAATGTTCACTGCTCTAACCGCGACAATCCGAGGGGAGCATCGTGAAAATTGGATCGAGATCAAATCGCCACACTACACGATCTATTCCAACGCCGGTGAACACGACGGCCGTCGCGTAGCTGCACAGTTCGAGGAAATCCGCGCGCTGTTCGAACAAAGCTTCCCCAAGCTCCGGGTGGACTTCGGAAAGCCCTCCATCGTCTATGTGCTGAAAGATGAAAATTCGCTGAAACTTCTGATGCCGACCTACGGCCAGAATAAAAACTCCATAAAGCTGGCCGGCTCCTACCAATTATCGAACGACAAGAATTTTGCCGTGGTTCGCGCCGACGTAACCGGCACCGGCACCAATCCCTATCATGTGATGTACCACGAATGGGCGCACGGACTGTTCCGTTTGAATTATCGCGGGCTGCCCCTATGGCCGGATGAAGGCCTGGCGGAATACTGGGGCGGCAGTGATATCGATAACCAGGAAGGCCGCGTAGGCATGGCCAATCCTGCCCAATTACGCGTTCTTCAACAGCATGCCTTTCTTCCGATTTCAACACTGGTTTCCATCGATGCGTCTTCCCCGCTCTACAACACCCGGGATCATGCCGGTATGTTTTATGCGGAGTCCTGGGCCATTGTTCACTATTTCTCTCTAGCTCCGGAAGTGCGCGACCAGCATCTTCTCGATAAATATCTTGCTGCTTTGCAGGCCACCGATGATCCGATCGAAGCGGCCAATCGCTCGTTCGGCGACTTGAAGAAACTGGGCGAAAAGCTGGAGGCGTACACGCGGCAGTCGGCATTTTTGTATCAGCGCATATTTGTGAAGAGCAATATTTCCGAAAAGGATTTCCCCGCTCGCCATTTGCGCCCGGCCGAAGGTCTGGTGGCCCAGGCGGACTATCCTGTCCATACCAATCATCTTCCTGAAGCCATTGAAATCCTGCACGAAGCGGAAAAATTGGACTCCAAGGCTCCCCACCTTCACGACGAATTGGGTTACTACCATTTTGTGAAAGCGGATTACGATAATTCGCTAAAGGAATTTGACCTGGCGATCGCGGAAGACCCCAACGACGCCACTGCTTACTATTACAAAGCGTCCATTCCCTATCGCAAGAGCGGCTACAACCGCGAGGCTACTCCGCAGATTATCGCTAATCTGCAAAAAGTCATTTCCTTGCAGCCCAACTTCGCGCCGGCGCACGCTTTCCTTTGCATCGCGTACACCCAATCAGCGGAAACCAAGCCAAAAGCTTTCCCCGAGGCCAAGAAGGCTATGGACCTGGAGCCCGGCAACCTGGCGTATTTTATTGACGCTGGACGGGCACTGGTCGCCACAAATGATCTGGCTAACGCAAAAAAAGTCGCCGACAGCGCACAAAAACTCGCAACCTGGCCCCGTGACCGCGCCATGGCCGCAAATTTTCAGAAGACCGTCAACGCAAAAATGAATCCGTCCGCTGACGACCCCCGCGCAGCCGCAGCGGCTGATCCCGTCGCGAGCGACGAAGGACCGACTACGGGCCCAGCGCAACCTTCTCAGAAAGAAGGCCAGATCACCGAATTGATCTGCGGCCATCCGCCATCGGTGATGTTCACCCTGACAGTAGGTGAGGATCAATTTTTATTTCACATAAAGGATGTCGCGAAAATTCGAATGCTCGATGCCGCTGGGAGCACCAACGAAGCCGCCAGCTGCGGAAAATGGAAGGACCGGAAAGCCATGGTGGAATTCTCGGCAACGCCGGATGGCCCGGCTTTTGGAGAAGTTAGTTCTATCGCGTTTAGGTGAAATTATTCCGAGGAGTAAACCGTGCGCCCGCCCACGACCGTGCGGAGAACCTTGGTACCAACGTATTCACTCGGCTCGACTTTTGTCAGGTCTTTCGAGAGCACGATAAAGTCCGCGAACTCGCCGGCCTTCAATTCGCCCTTCTTCCCTTCCATGAATTCGCCGTATGCTGAACCGCTGGTGTAAGCGTGAATGCAATCGGCCAGCGAAATTTTCTCCTGTGGCTGCCAACCGCCTTGCGGTCCGCCAGTGGGGAGCTCACGTGTTACGCACGCATACAGTCCGCGGAACGGCGTGATCGGCTCGACATCGTAGTCCGTTCCGAACGCCAGGCGGATTCCGAATTTCTCCATCGTGGCCCACGCGTACGCGCCTTTCACGCGCTCGGGCCCGACGCGCTGTTCGGCCCAGCGCATGTCCGAGGTTTCGTGTGATGGTTGCATCGAGGCGATCACCTGCAAACGCGCGAAACGCGGGAAATCCGACGCCGCCACAACTTGCGCGTGTTCGATACGGTCGCGCCGGTCACGTGGGCCGTTTGCTTTGGCAGCGGCCTCGAAAACGTCCAGCGCGACGCGGTTAGCGCGATCGCCAATCGCATGAAAATTTAATTGGAAGCCTGCTTTGTCGCGCTCAATCGCCAGCGCGCGCAGCTTTTCAGGCTCCATGGTCATGATGCCGCTAGTCGAAGGATCGTCAGAATACGGAGCGAGCATCGCGGCGGTGCGAGATCCGAGAGCGCCATCGGTAACCATTTTCAACGCGCCGGTGCGTAGCCAGGGATCAGTAGTTCCGCCGTCGCGGCGCATCTGCTCAAGCCTTCCGAGTGGCACAGGAAAAGGCAGCCACTCCGTAATCCGCACAGTAAGCTTGCCGTCGCTCTTGATGGCGCGATAGGTAAGAAAATCTTCCCACGCAGAATTGTCTTGCACTGAAGTCACGCCGTGTTGTGCCACATCGGCAAGTGCCAGCTCAATTCCGCGACGGCGTTGCTCCATGGCGGGCGGCGGAATCTTGGAATCGACCAGCCCCATGGCCGCGCCTTCTTTTAGCATCCCCGTCGGCTCGCCTGCCGCATCCCTTTCGATCTCGCCGCCGGAAGGATTTGCCGTGGCCTTACTGATGCCAGCAAGTTGCAGGGCAAGTGAATTTGCTACCGCTACGTGACCAGAAATGTGCGTCAGGATCACTGGATTCTTGGGAGAGACTTCATCTAATTGCTGGCGATTCGGAAATTTTTTGTCTGCCCAAAACGTGTGATCCCATCCACTGCCCCTAATCCATTCGCCATCCTTATGCTGCGCCACACCCTCCGCGAGGCGTTTTTGTAGTTCGGCCACACTCTTCACTCCATTCAAGCGCACCGCGATCCAGTCTTCTCCGGCGCCCGCAATGTGCACATGCGCGTCGTTAAAGCCCGGCATCACAAAATGTTTTTCCAGGTCAACCGCCTTCGCTCCGGCATCAGCAAGCGCGCTGACTTCATCGTCATCACCAACCGCCAGGATTTCCTCCCCGCGCACCAGCATGGCTTCGGCCCACGGAGAAGCGGGATCGTTGGTATAAATTCGCCCATTGCGGTAAATCGTGACCGCGGTCGTGGCGTTGGTGGCTTGTCTGGTTTTGTCCGGTGCCTGCGCAAAACCAACACTGCAATCAACGAATACAGAAATCGGCAGCACCGCGACGAGTGCGATAATTCTGTTGCGTTCGCAATTCTTCAAGATTTCTCCCCAACGATTCCGGAGGTGCCAAGCAGGGTCAGCAAAACACGTTGCAGGCCGGTTTCCCGTCCGTCTGATTCATACCATTCCTGCAAAGAGTGAGCCCCCCCGCCGTTGCCGCCGGCTCCCATCGCAATTGCATCGATGCCCAGCGAGAGCGGAATATTCGCATCGGTCGAGGCCCGTTCCAGCCGCGATTGATTGTGAACCGCCTCGTCCGCAGCCCGCAACGTCGCCAACAGCGGTGAATTCGATGCCAGTTCTCCGCCTGGGCGGCTACCCAGCAGGTCCAGCTTCCATTCCAGCTTTCCTTTCGAACGGTCGCGGGCAGTCTCCATCTCGTCGCGAATTCCAGCGGCGATGCAATCTCGTAAAGCAGACTCCAGTCGAATCAATTCGTCGTCACTCTCCGAACGCAGATCCACTTTCAATCGCGCTTCGTGCGGAATCGAATTCACGGAAGTTCCGCCTTCAATTTGTCCCAGATTATAGGTAGTGCGCGGACTCGACGGCACCCGCGTATTGATAAAGCGGACTGCGCCGCGAACCAGCGCGTTGATTGGATTCGGTATACCAAAATCGGACCAGCTATGACCGCCTGGTCCGGTAATGACCACTTCTACTCGGCGCGAAGCCAGCGCCTTGGTGGTGACGTGGTCAATGCTCGATCCATCGAGAACGATCACCGCTTTCAGCCGCTCGCGATAAGCGTCCACGATCGCGCGCATCCCGCGCAGATTCCCTTCCCCTTCTTCACCCACGTCGGCGACAAACAGAATTGTTCGTCGTGGCTGGATGCGAGCTTCATGAAGCGCTCGCGCTACCGCCACCAGAGCAACCAGCCCGGCGCCGTTGTCAGAGATTCCCGGAGCGGTCATTCGGCTTTTGTCGCGATGAACTTTAACGTCGGTTCCTGCAGGAAAAACCGTGTCCAGATGAGCAGAAAGGATCACCAGTTCTTTGTCGGACTCGCCGCGCAACAGACCGATCACGTTGCCGGCCTTGTCCGTCGAAACTTCCAGCCCTACCGCGGAGAGCAGCACTTTTACGGCGGCGGCTCGTTCCGACTCCTGAAACGACGGTGCGGGAATTTCCGTGAGGCGCGCTTGCTCGTCATCAATCCAAGCACGATGCGACGCGAACCATTCCATGGCAGTGCGGACTTGAGATTCCGCAGGAAGTCGAGATTGCGCCGATTCGCTGGCACGGTTCGCAGAACGATCCGCCGGAAAAGGGACAACGGGTCGGATGGGCATATTGAGCAGAATAACCGAAACCACCAGCCATTTCAGCGGTGAATCTTCTCGCCGGTTCAATGCGGAGCGACTCCGGCACAAAGCGCCAAAAGTTCGTCCTCGGTAAGCACGCGGGCAGATTGTTTCGCAGCATCCAGCAACCGTGCAACTAGAGCATCGTCAGCAGGGATCTTGCGGCGCTCCAACCAAAAAAGTACGTTGGATTTTCCACTCATCGGGCCAATTTCGATAATTTGCTCAAGTCCAAAAAGGTGTGACGGGACGCCGCTGTACACAATGTTTGCCAACTCGATGTTTCCCTTGTGAAACGCTTTTACGATAGCCGCTGCGTGGACACCGGTAGCGGTTCGAAACGCGTCTCTGCCGATGACCGGATAATTCGATGGAATCGTTGTGTGCGTGGCGACGGCAACGGTCTCGCAATATTCTTTAAGTCTTGAAAGATCGTGTTCAATCAGCCCCATCAATCGAAGATTGACGAGCATCAGTTCCATCGGCGTGTTTCCTACGCGCTCGCCCAGCGAATTCGCAGCGGCATGAACCTGATGCGCCCCCGCCGCGACGGCCCACAGCGAATTGGCAATCGCCAGGCCACGGTCGCAATGACCATGCCAGTCCACTCGAATATTTTCGCCGCACGGCTTAACCACTTCCTCCATTACAAATTTCACCAGATTATATGCGCCTTGCGGCGTTGCGTGGCCCACGGTGTCGCATAGCACGATCGCTCGTGCGCCGCTTCGAATCGCCGCGGAATAAAGCCGCTTGACCGTATCCGGATCCGTTCGAATCGTATCTTCGGTCACGTACATCGACGGCAAGTTGTGGTTCACTGCGAACTTGACCGCATTCTCGGTCGTGCGTTCCAGGTGATCCACGGTCCAGTCTTCGACCAGCCGTCGAATCGGACTTGAACCAAGAAAAGTTGCCGCCTCGATCGCAATGCCCACGCGCTGCGAAATATCCGCGATTGGCCGGATATCGTTTTCGAGTGTGCGTGCGGCACAATTCGGCCGTATCTTCATGCGATTGGCGGTGATTTCGCGTGCCAGCACTTCGCAATGTTCAGCTGCGCGCACGCCAGCGCCGGGAAGCCCGATATTTACAGAGTCAATTGCAAGCGATTCCATCAAATGAAGTATGCGAATTTTTTCCTCGATACCAGGATCGTGTACTGAGGGGTTTTGTAGACCGTCGCGCAAAGTCTCGTCATTGAGCAGAACTTTCGTCCCCGCGGGTATTAGCGGAGCCGAAGCCAGGTTCCAGTCGTATATCCAATCGCTCTGCTGCACAAATCCTCCAGCCAGGCGCTCATCGGATTGTAACCGGAACGACGACATGACAGAAGGCTTCGGTACGTCAGCGAGTAGTCCGTTTGCGGGCGGCCGACGCTTAGCGTAAATGCGCCTTTTGGACCAACTTTTCAACAATCTCGATTTCAAATACTGTCGGCCACCGCTTCCCGGTCACGAAGAGGCGGTCGTGCCGCGAATCGTAAGCGATTCCGTTAAGGACCGACTCGGCATCGATTCTTTGGCTAGCCGGCAGCAAGCCTGTGAGATCGATCCATGCGATCACATGTCCGTCCCGTGGCGAAATCCGCGCAATCATGTCTGAATGCCAAACGTTCGCATAAATCTCGCCTTTGATGAACTCAAGTTCATTGAGTTGCTCGACGTCTTTGCTCCCATCCTTTACGACTATATGTCGAGTTTCCCGGAAGGTACTCGGGTCGCGGAAGCGTAGGGTAGAAGTGCCGTCACTCGTAATTAGCTCATTGGCCGTACGCGTCATGCCCCATCCCTCTCCCATGTAAGTAAATCGTTTCAGGATTTGCAGAGTGAAGCGGTCGTATACGAAACAAACATGCGATTTCCAGGTCCATTGATAGATGGTTGGCCCCCAGTCAACGATACCCTCGCCGAAGTATTCGGGCGGCAGATCGTGACGTTGCAAAGTTTTTCCAGTTTCCGGAGAGCTGGCTAGCACTGCGGAGTGTCCATTGATTCCAATGCCTTCGTAGAATATCCCGTCCAGAAAAAGAAAACCTTCTGTATAGCTCTCGGTTGAGTGCGGGTATGTTGCAATAATCTTGTAACTGTAAGTAGGAGCCGCGTTCGCCGTGCCGCTGGCCAGCAAAGCGAAAACAAGAGATAATCTAACGGGAAGTTTGAATAAGGCCCAAGACATCGCCGCACCGTTTTTACCTGGCACATCTTTGGTTAGCGGCGAATTGACCATTCTCGGGAGCATCGCCTCATCCCAACACCAAAAATTCTGCGCTATTACCCTCGGTACGCTTCCTCATGCTCAACTGAAACCATGCACAAACCCTGCGGCGCTACAGTCGGTCCAGACTTGGACCTGTCTTTCAGCTCATACAGTCGATCAATATCCTCAGGAGTCAGACGGCCGCGTCCAACATCCAGCAGCGTGCCTACCATTTTGCGCACCATGTAGCGTAAAAACGAGCGCCCACGCACGGTAAAAATAAGTTCTTGGTTGTCCGCAGAACGCACCAGCTCCGTCGAATAAATCTCGCGAATCGTAGACCGCCCCTTGTCGTCATCCTCCGAGCCGGTAGAAGCGGCAAACGAAGCAAAATCGTGGCTGCCTACGAATCGCGCGGCGGCATCTCGCATTTTGCTTTCATCAAGCGGAAACGGATAATGCATCACGTACCGCCACAACATCGGTGGAACGACTTTTCCCCGGTACAAGCGATAGCGATAGATTTTGCTGCGTGCCGACCAGCGGGCGCTGAAGTCCGGCCCAACCTCTTCAGAGCCCACGATGCGAATCGTCGGAGGCAGAATCGCATTCAGTGCGCGTTGAAATTCCTGCGCCGACAACCCGCTCTGGGTTCGAAAGCTCCCCACCTGCCCCAGCGCGTGCACTCCTGCATCCGTCCGGCCCGTCGCATGCAACGCAATATTTTCCTGCGTCAGCCGCCGCAACACTGAAACAATCTCACCTTGCACGGTGGGTTTCGACGACTGTATCTGCCAGCCATGAAAATCCGTTCCGTCATATGCAATTGTGAGCTTGAGGTAGCGCATGCAGAGCGGCCCGCGCAATCAGGGCGACGAGCGCACAAACCGGCTTCCCGGTTTTACCGCTGCGGAACCGTCGCGGCAAAACGGACAATCCTCTGGCTCATAACTGGCAATCGGCAGATCCAGCAACGCCTGCGCCTTCACCGGAAAATCGATCTCACCGCCGCTGCGATCGATCAAGGCTGCCGCCGCAACCACTCGCCCGCCGACTTCCTGCACAACATGAATCGCTTCTTGAGTGGAACCGCCGGTCGTCCATACATCCTCCACCACCAGCACTCGCTGATCGGGTCGCAGCTCGAATCCGCGCCGCATGACCATCGTTCCGCTGCCATCGCGCTCCACGAATAACGCCGGGACTCCTCCTGCCTGCACCCCATGCTTCGCCGAAGGTTCTGGCAAAGCTCGCGCCACTTCCTGTCCGATGATTACGCCGCCCAGAGCCGGCGAGACCACTGCCTCAATGCCAGCGTCCGTGAACATCGCGGCCAGTGCTTGGCCCAGTTTTTCGGCAAATCGCGGATATTGCAGCACCAATGCACATTGCACGTACGTACCGCTATGCAGTCCGCTGGACAGCTCGAAGTGTCCATGCCGGATGGCCCCAGCCGTCTCAAAAATCTTCAACAAGTCTTCTCTTGCATCCATTGCTCAGCTAACCGTTGAACGTCCCTAAACGTCGAAATGTCAGGAGCTTAGTGGCTGCTGGGTTGCGTTGTCAAGGAACTGCGACGCTGATACACTCTCAATTCCGCCGCTCGGTGCATCTTTTCGTTTCTTTCGCCGGTGGATAGCCTTTCTCCGCTTGATTTCATGAAACAAATGCGAAGCAGTACGCGTTCTAATTAGTGCAGCTCATTCAGAACAACAATTTTAGTTTCGCGTGACATTTACTTGAGGGGATACGCACACATGACGACGCAGTTTGCACGACCGCTGATGGCTACCCTGCTGGCTGCAGTACTTGCCGTAGGAACCCTGTCCCCGGCCTATGCGCAGGACGCTCCGGCCGTTCAGTCTCCGACCGGCGAGCCCAAGCCCGCGAACAGCGCTTCTCCGACCATTTCGCTCGGCAGCTCGAAGTACAACTTCACGCGCGGCCCCAGGTCTTTTCCAAACCTGATTGCACCTTATTACCCGATTTCCATCTCTGAGCCCGGTGCCGCCAACACCCCTAAACTCGAACAAATGATCCATGACGGAAAACTGGAATTGACGCTGCAAGACGCCGTTGAATTGGCGCTTGCGAATAACATGGACATCGTCGTGGCTCGCTATAACCCGTGGTTTGCGGACACCGACATTCTCAAGACAGCATCGGGCGGAACCGGCCGTGGAACTGCCGGCGCTTCGTTTCCCTTCTCCACCGCAAATATTCCTTTTCTCTCGTTCGACCCGCTCATTACCGGAACAGTGCTGTTCGACCAGATAGCGGTTCCCGTGAATAACCCCTTCCTCGCCGGCACCGGCACAACCGGAGTTGGTGCGGTCTCAGCGCACACGGCGGAATACAATTTCGCTGTTTCACAGGGCTTTTCTTCGGGCACGACGGTGAACCTGGCGTGGGACAACACCCGCAGCTCTTCGAGTGCGCTTAACTTATTCAACCCCGCCGTTCAGTCTTCGCTCTATGTCACCGTTTCCCAACAATTGCTGAACGGTTTCGGCTTCTTCGCCAATCGCCGCAACATTCTCATTTCCAAGAACAATCGCAAAATCGCCGACCTGGCATTCGCTCAGCAGGCCATCACCACCGTCACCAACACCATCAACACCTACTGGGAGCTGGTTTACGCTCGCCAGAACGTGGATGTTCAGCAGCAGGCCGTGACCGTCGCGGAAAAACTTTACAGCGACAACAAAAAGCAACTTGAAATCGGCACCATGGCCCCGCTGGATGTGACCCGCGCGGAATCCGAATTGGCTACCGACAACCAGAATCTGATCGTCGCCAGAACCGCCCAACTGCAACAGGAACAGAACCTCAAGAATGCCATTTCAAAAGATCCCTTGGCCGCAAACTTTGTCAACGTACAAATCGCTCCTATCGATAAGCCCACGCCTCCTGAAGCCATCGAGGCATCCTCGTTTGAGGACGCCCTGCGCGAAGCATTCGTGAAACGTCCCGATTTGCAGGAACAGTTCTACAACCTGAGAAACGCGGACATTGATGCGCGCGCAACACGCAGCGCTCTTTTGCCCGTCGCAACCATCAATGGACGCTACGGCTCGCAAGGACTATCAGGCAACTCCACAGTTGCTGGCACGCCCATAACAACTGCCGGTAGTGCGGTGGTCGATTCGAGTGGATCGCCGGTCACCGTTCTCGGCGCCGGTAACGTTCCGGTAGAAATTTTCGTGCCCAACGTAACTCCAACCGTCGCCGGCACTCTGAAAGACGGTTTCGGCACCGCGCAAAGCCAGCTCTTTCACAATACTTTTCCCGACTACTCGGTGTATCTCAATCTACAGATCCCCCTCCGCAATCGGTCTGCACAAGCCGACAATCAGCGCGCGATTCTAGCTGCCCGCCAGCAGCAAGCGGTGATGCAACAGCTGAAGAACGCCGCGCTTCTCGATGTGCGCAACACCTACATTGCGCTGGTTCAGGATCGCGCCCGTGTGCAGGCCGCCGGCAAGGCCAGAGAACTGCAGCGGCAAACCTTCGAAGCCGAACAAAAGAAATATCAGCTCGGCGCGACCACCGTTTATCAAGTGATTCTTACCCAGCGCGATTTCATCACCGCGCAAGGCACCGAATTGCGCGCTTTGGCCGACCTGGTCGAAGCCAAAGCCAATTACGAACGCGCCATCGGTCGCACTCTGGAAGTAAATCGCGTCACCATCGCCGAGGGCAAATCCGGCAACATCGACCGCGACACCTTGATCCCGGGCACCCTGAACGGCAAAGTCGTCGGCACCGACGCACTCTTCAAAAAACTAGACGCGGAGAATCCACGCCTCGCCGATCCTTCTCCCACCGCCAAAAAATAACCACACCGGTCTTTATCCCCGCAGGGGCGCGGCATGCCGCGCCCTGCTTTCTTTTCTTGCCTTCTTTCTGTGGACCTCCCCGGTTGTACCCAACCCATCTTTCGCTTAGCATAAATAATTGTTATGCACTCATTCCTTCGCTCCATCGGCTGCGAGAACCTCTCATGACCGATGCCAAGAAAATCAGCACACCTACACTCACCGCCCCGGGAAAATCCCCAGTCAAGCGCACTCCCTCTCCCGAAGAAAAATCCTGGGAAGAAAAAACTCTTGGTCCCGTCCTTACAAAAAATCTCGAACGCCAGGCGCAATTCACGACCATCTCCGGCCATCCAATCCGCAGGCTTTATACCGAAGCTGATCTGCCCGATTGGAACGCCGCAGCACAACTAGGCTTCCCCGGTGAACCACCCTACACCCGCGGCATTCACTCCACCATGCATCGTGGCCGCCTCTGGACCATGCGCCAGTTCGCCGGATTCGGCGCAGCCGAAGACACCAACCAGCGCTTCCGCTATTTGCTCTCGCAAGGACAAACCGGCCTCTCCACCGCTTTCGATCTGCCGACGTTAATGGGCTACGACTCCGACCACGCCCTCTCCGAAGGCGAAGTAGGCAAATGTGGCGTAGCCATCAGTTCCCTCGCCGATATGGAAGTCCTCTTCGACCAAATTCCTCTCGCCAACGTCACCACTTCCATGACCATCAATTCGCCCGCCGCAGTTATCTGGGCAATGTATTTGGCCGTCGCTGAAAAACAAGGTGCCGACTGGAAAAAGATCTCCGGCACTCTGCAAAACGACATTCTCAAGGAATATATCGCGCAAAAGGAATACATCTACCCGCCCGAACCATCCATGCGTTTGGTCATCGACACTTTCGAATTTGCCGTCAAACAAACGCCAAAGTTCAATCCCATTTCCGTTAGCGGTTATCACATTCGCGAAGCCGGTTCGACCGCGATTCAGGAACTGGCATTTACTTTGCGCGATGGCATGGAATACATCGAGTACGCGCTGCGCCGCGGAATGAATCTTGACGAATTAGGCCCGCAACTCTCCTTCTTCTTCAACGCGCACAGCGACTTCTTTGAAGAGATCGCCAAGTATCGCGCCGCGCGCCGTATCTGGCACCAAGCCATGATCGAACGTTACGGCTCAAAAAATCCCCGCACCTGGGCGCTGCGTTTCCACACCCAAACCGCCGGATGCTCCCTCACCGCGCAACAACCCTACAACAACGTGGTTCGAACAGCGCTTCAGGCGCTCTCCGCTGTTCTGGGCGGCACGCAATCCTTGCATACAAATTCTTTGGACGAAGCCTGGGCTCTGCCCACGGAATTCGCCGCCACCATCGCGCTACGCACGCAACAAATCATCGCTCACGAAACCGGCGTAACGAATACGGTCGACCCGCTGGGCGGCTCCTACTTCGTCGAAGCTCTCACCAATGAAGTCGAATCCGGTGCATGGGACTACATCCGCAAAATCGATTCAATGGGTGGCATGGTCGCCGCTATCGAACGGAGCTACCCGCAACGCGAAATCGCGGAAGCCTCTTACCGCTACCAAATGGAATTAGACAAAAAAGAAAAATTGATGGTAGGCGTAAACGATTTCGTCTCCGAAGAAAAGCCGCTGGACATTCTGCAAATCGACGAAACCGTAGCGCATCGCCAAGCCGCCCGCCTGAATAAGTTGCGCGCCGATCGCTCCCAGGAAGCCGTAGCCCGCACCTTAGCAGCCTTGCGCAAAGCTGCCCAATCCCAAGAAAATCTAATGCCCGCGATTTACGCCGCCGTAAAAGCCTACGCCACCCTCGGCGAAATCTGCGAATCCCTCCGCCAAGTCTTCGGCTCCTACGAAGAAGTTGCCATCACCTGATGTTCACTCTCCCACACTTCTCCGTGCCCTCTGTGTACTCTGTGTTAAAATAAACATTGATGAATAACAACGAGCGAACCCGGCAAATTATAGGCGCTGCTACAGAAGTCCACAAACAACTCGGCCCCGGACTTCTCGAATCTGCTTACGAAGCCTGCCTGTGCCATGAACTAGCACTTCGCGGCCTTCGGTTCGAAAAGCAGAAGCCCATTGCGCTTGTCTACAAACAAATAAAAATTGCACCGCGGATTCGGTTTGGATCTTCTTGTCGAAGGCCACGTCGTGGTTGAATTAGAATCCGTTGAAGGACTTGGTTCAGCGCACGAATCGATTATGCTGACTTATCTGAGGCTTTCAGAACACGAACTGGGTCTGCTTATTAACTTCACCGTTTCGGTCTTGAAAGACGGCGTTCGCCGGTTCATCATGCCGCGCGAAAATAAAAGGGTGTTTCTTAACACCGAGGGCGCAGAGGCCACAGAGAAGAAAGCTTCTATCAAGCATGCCAACTAAAAAAATTAGAGTACTGATCGCCAAGCCCGGCCTCGACGGCCACGACCGTGGCGCCAAAATCATCGCCCGCGCCCTCCGCGATGCTGGCATGGAAGTCATCTACACCGGCCTCCGGCAAACCCCCGAAATGATCGCCTCCGCAGCCGTCCAGGAGGACGTTGACGTCATCGGCCTCTCCATCCTCTCCGGCGCTCACAACACCATTTGCCCCCAACTAATGACCCTGCTCAAAGAAAAAGGCATGGACGACGTAACCGTCCTGGTAGGCGGCATCATCCCCGGAGCCGACATCCCCGCCCTAAAACAAGCCGGCATCGCAGAAATCTTCCTCCCCGGCACCTCCACCCAAGCCATAGTTGAATTCATAAACAAAAAACACGCCGCCTGAGTACACAGAAATTGCGGAACTACCGTTTCTTCCCGGAGTCGGTCTCATTTCACAGATGCGTCTTGCGACCAATCCTCCGTTTCGCCTGTGCGCTCTCTGTATCAAAAAAACTCTGTTCGCAACACCGACCAGCCGCGCCGAAAATCCGCAACTTGAACCACGCCTCGGACCAGAAATCCTTTCTGCTGGTTTTTGCCTCTCCATCCTCCAACGCCGTATACTAATTCTCGCTTCTCTCGTGAGGCATTCGAGTGTCCGCTGCGATCCTGAAATCTTCCATTAACCGCGACTCAAAAGACTTTCAGAAGAATTCCCGCCGCATCGTCGAACTCCTCACCGAGATGAAAAATCAGGAAGAACTGATCTGCCAGGGCGGAGGACCGAAAGCGATTGAGTCCCAACACAAGAAAGGCCGCCTCACTGCCCGCGAACGCATCGAAAAACTAATCGACCCTAACTCCCATTTTTTCGAACTCGCACGATTTGCCGGGTTCGAAATGTACGAAGAATGGGGCGGCGCGCCTTCCGCCGGAACCATCACTGGCCTGGCGCGCATCTGCGGCCGCCTGTTCATGCTCGTCGCGAATGATGCCACAGTTAAAGCCGGTGCCTTTTTCCCGATGACCGCCAAGAAAGTGATCCGTGCGCAAAATATCGCTATCGAAAATAAAATTCCAACGATTTACCTGGTCGATTCCGCCGGCATCTTTCTTCCGCTCCAGGAAGACGTCTTTCCCGACAGCGATGATTTCGGCCGCGTCTTCCGCAACAACGCTGTCATGTCCGCCATGGGCATTCCGCAACTCACCGCCATCATGGGCATGTGCGTAGCCGGTGGCGCATATTTGCCGGTGATGTGTGATCACATCCTTATGACTGAAGGCTCCGGTTTATTTCTAGCAGGTCCAGCTTTAGTGCAAGCCGCCATTGGCCAAAAAACTTCTGCCGAAGAACTGGGCGGCGCAAAAATGCATTCGCAAATCAGCGGCACAGTGGATTTTCGCGAGCCCAACGACGAATCCTGCCTGGCGCGCATCCGCGCACTGGTAGACAAAATGGGCGCGCCCGATCCGCCAATCTTCAGCCATACCACGTCCCGCGAACCACTCTTCCCCGCCGAAGAAATCTACGGCATCTTTTCCAGCAATGCCGGCAAGCAATACGACATGCGCGACATCATCGCTCGCATCGTGGACGCCAGCGAATTCGAAGAATATCGCGCCGAATACGGCGAAACTTTACTGTGCGGTTACGCTCGCATTGGCGGCTGGGCAGTAGGCATTGTCGCCAACCAGAAAAAACATGTGCAGACCACTGCGCCTGGCTCCGACCAAAAACGCATCGAATTCGGCGGCGTAATTTATACCGAATCAGCCGAAAAAGCCGCCCGCTTTATCCTCGATTGCAATCAAAATCGCATCCCGTTAATTTTTCTCCATGACGTCAACGGTTTCATGGTTGGCAAAGGCGCCGAATGGTCTGGCATCATCCGCGCCGGAGCGAAAATGGTGAATGCCGTGTCCAACAGCGTCGTTCCCAAAATCTCCGTCATTTGCGGCGGCAGCTTCGGTGCCGGCCACTACGCCATGTGCGGCAAAGCCTACGATCCGCGTTTTATCTTCGCGTGGCCTACCGCGCGCTACGCAGTAATGAGTGGCGATGCCGCGGCCAGCACGCTGGCTGAAATCAAACTCAAACAACTCGAGCGCGAAGGAAAAAAGGTCGACGAAAAAGCAAAAAAAGAACTAGTCGAATCCGTCCGCGCCACATACGAACACCAATCCGACCCACGTTACGCCGCCGCCCGCCTGTGGGTCGACGCCATTATTGATCCCGCCCAAACTCGCGACGCCCTGATCTGGTCCCTCGAAACCGCCGCCCTGAACGCCGAAGTGAAAGAATTCAAGACTGGGGTACTGCAGACATAATGCGAAAGCGCGGATTTATCTTAATGGTCCTCTCCACATTCGGCTGGTTCTATGTGACGCATGCGATGGCCCGACTCCCGGGCGAACCCTTCGCAAACGAGACGGGCTCGATGGCTGCGCCATATCCGGTTTTCGCGGAGGTAATCCGACTCGTGGCGTTGCTGCTGTCTCTTGCGGCAATCACCTTTGTTTTTGTTGATCTGCTTGCCGGGATGAGAACAAGAACAAAATGAATGAGCGAATTAAAATTATCGAATGTCCGCGGGATGCGTGGCAGGGGCTCCAAGACGTCATCCCGGCGGCTTACAAAGCGGAATACCTCAAGGAGCTCGTACACGCCGGCTTCAAGCACATCGACGCAGTCAGCTTCGTCTCACCGAAACACGTCAAACAAATGGCCGACAGCGAAGAAGTAATGGAAAAATTCAATGCAACGCTTCCTGCGGGTTGCGAACCTCCAGAAATTATCGGCATCGTCGTAAACGAAAAAGGACTAAAACGAGCCCTCGCCACGCCCGGCGTCACAACCATCGGCTATCCCTATTCAATCTCCGCCTACTTCCGCCGAGCAAATGCCAACATGTCGCGCGGCGAATCTCGCGCGCTCGTCGAAACTCTCAACAAAGAAACCAAAGTAACCGGCCGCGGCCTGGTCATCTACATTTCCATGGCCTTCGGTAATCCCTACGAGGAACCCTGGGGTCCCGAACTCGTCGAAGAAACCCTCGAGTGGCTGAAAGATATTCGCATCCGAACCGTTTCACTGGCCGACACCGCAGGCGACGCCACCCCGGAACTTATCGCCGACGTTTTCAAACGCGCGACCGAACATGTCGCAGGCATCGAACTCGGCGCTCACCTGCACAGCCGTCCGGAAACAGCCGAAGCAAAAATTCTCGCCGCTTATCAATCCGGTTGCCGGCGCTTCGATGGCGCTCTTACTGGACTCGGCGGCTGCCCCTTTGCCGGAGACGATCTGGTCGGCAACATTCGTACCGAAGATATTCTCGCTACCATCAAAGAGGCTGGCGGCGACACGGGCATCGACCAATCGCGCCTGAACAAAGTTTTCGCGATGACCAACGAAATTCGCAGCAAATACGCCCACGCCCCAATCGCGAGTTAAGTCGCTAGCTTAGAAAAGAACGCAAGTAAGCCCGCTTGCAAGTAAGCAATTGCAGCAAAGGAGGCGCAAAGCAAAATGTATTCCACACTTCTTCTCGAATACAGCAAAGAACGCGCAACGATAACTTTAAATCGTCCGGACAAACGCAACGCCATCAACCCGCAAATGATTTCCGAGCTGCAATCCGCGCTCGACGAAATCGAAAAAAAGAAAGTACGCGTGGTGATTATGGCTGCGGCCGGCTCGGTATTTTGTTCCGGCATGGATCTGGAAATGCTCTCCAACATCGCGAAACAGTCTCCACAGGAGAACCAGGACGACTCCCGCCGCATGGCAAAACTTTTTCGCCGTATCTGGAGTTTTCCGCGGCCGATTATTGCGGCCGTCAACGGCCACGCACTGGCCGGTGGTTGTGGAATCGCCACCCTATGCGACTTCACGCTGTCCGTTCCCGAAGCGCAATTCGGCTACACCGAAGTGCGCATCGGATTTTTGCCGGCAATCGTGTCGGTATTTCTCACCCGCCAAATCGGCGACAAGCGCGCGCGCGACCTGCTCCTGACTGGCCGCAAGATCGATGCAAAAGAGGCGCACCAACTAGGCCTGGTCAGTGAAATCGTCGAACCCGATAAACTCATGGCGCGCGCCGAGGAATTATCCGACTATCTTATCGACGTCAGCCCCGGCAGCCTGACTCGCGCCAAGCGCCTGCTAGTCAGCGCGGAAGCTGCAGGCGTTGACGCCGACCTCGAGCGCGCGGTCCTGGAAAATGCGCGCATTCGTTGCACCGGCGATTTTAAGGAAGGCGTCGCGTCATTCCTGGAAAAACGCAAACCCGTCTGGAAAGACGAATAAATGTTCGCGCTTTTCCCATTGTCGTTCTCGTGCTTCTCCCTTGTCATTCCGAGGAGCGGAGCGCCGAGGAATCTGTTTTTGATTTTCGCCGCCGAGGAGACTAAATGGAATTCCACGATGCGCCGGTTCGAGTTCGCTACGCGGAAACCGATCAAATGGGCGTCGTCTATCACGCCAACTACCTGATCTGGTTTGAAGTCGGCCGCGTGGAACTGATGCGCGCGCTCGGCTTCGAATATAAACTCATGGAAACCGAAGACGATTGCTTCATTGTGGTAGCCGAAGCCAGTTGCAGATATCTTAATCCCGCGCGTTACGACGAATTGCTTCGCGTCCGCACACGCATTTCGGAGGCTGGCAATCGCATCGTGAGATATTCTTATGAACTTTTGCGCGATTCCGACGATCATCTTCTCGCTACTGGCGCGACCACGCACGTGATTTGCGGAAAAGACGGCAAGCCCAAACAGTTGCCAAAAAAATATCAAGAAAAGTTCCGCGCGCTCGGCAACGTCGCGCCCGCTACGAGCGAACTTGCATGACCTCAGCTGCCGCCATTGTCGAACTGAACGGTAATGATCTTACCTTCGAGCAGTTGTACGCAGTCGCGCTGCAGGACGCCAAAGTTTCGCTCGCTCGAATTGCCTGCGAGAAGATGGATGCCTCGCGCGGCGTTGTCGACAAACTCGTCGCGTCCGGCAAAACCGCTTACGGTATCAACACCGGCTTCGGAAAATTGGCCAGCGTACGTATTTCCACCGAACAGGTTCGCCAGCTGCAAGTGAATTTAGTCCGTTCGCACTGTTGCGGTGTTGGCGAACCGCTCGGCAAATTCGAAACGCGCTCGATGATGCTTCTGCGCGCCAACGCTCTTGCCAAAGGTCTCAGCGGTGTGAAACCGGCGACTGTGGAAACGCTTTGTGCGATGCTCAACGCGGGAGTTCATCCGGTAATTCCTTCGCAAGGTTCCGTAGGGGCCTCGGGCGATCTCGCTCCGCTCGCGCATTTGGCGCAAGTGGTGATCGGCGAGGGCCAAGCTGAATTTCACGGCGAAATTTTGTCCGGCGGTGAAGCGCTGAAGCGCGCAAAAATCACGCCAGTGCAGCTCGACGCCAAAGAAGGCCTCTCCCTCCTGAACGGCACGCAAGGCATGCTCGCTTTGCTCAGCCTGGCATTGCGCCACGCGGACGCGCTTGCTGATACTGCCGATGTCGCTGCAGCGCTTTCTCTCGATGCGCTGCGCGGCAGCCCCGGCGCGTTCGATTCGCGCATCATGCAAGCTCGCGCGTATCCCGGGGCGGCACGTACCGCCAGAAATCTTGCGCATTTGAACGAAGGCAGCGAAATCCGCGAATCGCATCGCGCGGCGGAAAAGGATACGCGCGTGCAGGATGCCTACAGCCTGCGCTGCACTCCACAGGTGCACGGCGCAGTGCGCGATTCCCTTTCGCAAGCGCGCGAAATGACTCGAGTCGAGCTCGACAGCGCCACCGACAACCCACTGGTCTTCGTAAACGAAAACGGAGATGGCGACATTATCAGCGGCGGAAATTTTCACGGTCAGCCATTGGCTATGGCCGCCGACCAAGTCGCCATCGCGATTGCCACGCTCGGAGGAATCTCCGAACGGCGCATCGAGCAGATGACCAACCCGCTGACCAGCCTGTTGCCGGCGTTTCTAACTCCCGAGCCTGGGTTAAATTCCGGCTTCATGATCGCGCAAGTCACTGCCGCAGCTTTGGTCAGCGAAAATAAGGCACTGGCCACACCACACTCTGTCGATTCGATTTCCACCAGCGGCAATCAGGAAGATTACGTCTCCATGGGCATGAGCGGCGCCCGCCGCCTGAAACGCATGCTCCACAATCTGCAGCACATCCTGAGCATCGAACTGCTCTGCGCCTGCCAGGGCATTGACCTGCTGGCGCCGTTGCAGACGGGAACGCTCGCTCGGCAAGCTTACGACGCGGTGCGGGCAAAATCGCCGAAGGTTATCGAGGACCGCGCGCTCGCCTCCGATATCAATACGGTCTCTGACCGGATCGCCTCGAATTTCTTCGCCGACTTACTCCGCTAGCGAACTGCTATCACTGGTTAGCCTCTAGGGCGCATCCCCCTCCCCTCTTTTTCTGTAAGTATTCATTCTAAAGGGCTTAACGGACCGCTTTTTTGTAAGTATTCATTCCAAAAAAACTTAAGCCGGTTGGTTTCCGTAAGTATTGGATTTAAAAGAGATACACCGCATGGCATCGCTAGCGAAGTTCGTAGCGAAGCGAGGAGCGAGCGTTTCGCGGGCGTCGGGCGGAACGGAAAGGTGTCGAACGATTTTCATCCAACACCATAACACGAACGTTGCTATCGCTCAATACTTAACTTATGCGATAACAGGCCGAATCGATCAGACCGCGTAAGCGTTTCAGGGGAAAGGGCTAATGGAGTGACCGCCCGTTGGAGCGGCCGCAGGTTGCTCCCATAAACGGCAACCCATAAACTGCTGAGCAGTAAATTATGACCTCACGCACACAAATTTTCCGAACGGAAGTAGGGCCGACGCTGCGTCTGGCGATTCCGCTGGTGCTGGCAGAACTTGGCTGGATGAGCATGGCCATTGTGGACACCATGATGGTCGGACGGCTGCCGAACAGTGCCGTGGCTATGGGCGCGGTAAGCCTGGGTTCCGCGGTGTTCATGGTGTTGGCGCTTTTCGGCGAAGGGCTGTTGCTGGGCCTGGACACGCTGGTGGCGCAAGCCTTTGGCGCAGGCAAGCGCGAAGATTGTCACCGTTCGTTGATTAATGGCGTGTACCTCAGCGTTGCGCTGACGCCGCTGCTGGCTGCACCCATCTGGCTGATGCCGCGATTCCTTCATGCAATGCACGTTGATTCAGCAGTGTCGCTGGAGACAATTCCCTACACCAACGCACTAACCGTCGGCCTGTTTCCCCTTTTGCTGTATTTCGCAGTGCGACGGTGCCTGCAGGCCATGAATATGGTTCGCCCGGTGGCGTTCGCGCTAGTCTCAGCAAATATCATCAACGGGCTGGGCAATTGGGTTCTGATTTACGGCAAATGGGGTTTTCGTCCCATGGGTACGGTCGGCTCAGGCTGGTCAACGGCGATTGCTCGGGCGTACATGGCCGCTGTGCTGATCGGCTATTTATTCTGGTACGACCGCAAGCATCGCACTGATTTGCTCAAGACGCCGGTAGACATCGATCTGGGCCGCATCAAACAGCTCATCGCGCTCGGAATGCCGGCGGCGCTGCAGTTCACTCTGGAAAGCGGAGTATTCGCCGCGGTCACGTCGCTCATCGCACGACTCGGTGCGGTACCGTTGGCCACGCATCAGATCGCGCTCAACACCGTTGCGTTCACCTACATGGTGCCGCTGGGCATCTCTTCCGCCGCCGCGGTGCGTGTCGGCCAAGCTTTGGGCAGGCGCGACGCGCGGGGAGCTGGGGCCGCGGGAGGCACGGCAATTTTTCTTGGCGCTGGGTTTATGACGCTGGCCAGTGTTGTGCTGCTTGTGGTGCCGCGCTGGATCGCCCGTATTTACACCACGGATGAAGTCGCCATTCGTCACGCCACAATCCTGCTTGCCGCAGGCGCAGTGTTTCAGTTATTCGATGGAATTCAGTCTGTAGCCACCGGAGCTCTGCGCGGCGCGGGCGACACCCGCACACCGATGCTTTGCCACTTTACTGCGTACTGGGTCATCGGGTTGCCGCTTGGCGCGTGGCTTTGCTTCCGCCGCGGCTGGGGCGCATTGGGTTTGTGGATAGGACTGAGCCTGGCGCTGATTTTGATCGGGGTCGTTTTGCTGATTGTGTGGCGAAGAACGGTACGGCGGTTGGTACACGCGTCTGTGTGAACTTACGATGGGGTGACGCCTTGCCCAAAGAAGATGCGGATTTTAACGCAGAGTGCACCGAAGACGCAGAGAGTCGGAGGCGACCGGTGACAGGGGCCCGCAGGAGTAATCGGAGGAGACGCGGGAGCTTGGCTACATTTTGTAGCGGCCGAGGTCTTCGTCGGAGAGGCCTTCGAGCCAATTGCGTAGTTGTTCGTTGGTGGTGCGCTCGGTGAGAGCGGTAGAGACTTTCGAATTTTTCAAAACTTGTTCGTCTACAAAAATTGGGCAGTCCATGCGCAACGCTAAGGCCAAGGCATCGCTGGGACGCGAATCAATAGTCATCATCTGGCCTTCGCGTTCCACCCAGATGAGTGCGTAAAACGTATCGTCTTTGAGTTCGTTGACTACGATCTTGTCCACGCGCACATCCAGCCCGAGAAAAACATTTTTCAAGAGGTCGTGGGTCATGGGGCGCGGCGTCTGCACCTTCTCAATTTCGAGCGCGATGGCGTTGGCTTCGTAGACCCCAACCCAGATCGGCAGGATGGCATTGCCTTGCACATCCTTGAGGACCACAATCGGCATGTTGGTTACCGGGTCCATCATCAGGCCACGAATCTTCATTTCCATTTCCATCGCGCCCTCCGCACTACATCTCGCTGCACTTCTATCATCCGGTCGTGCGATACACAATAAGCAATTTTGCTCTAAACGAGATGTTCGCCCAACAAGCTGTTCGCCGTGACGCCATTCACACGCGCCGTCACGTACTGCCCTAGCAAATCCGGCGCCGGGGAGGTCAGGCTGACCACCCGGTTGCAGGAACTATGCCCGTACCAGGAGTTTTCTTTCTTCGATTTGCCGTCTACGTGTACTTCATAAACTTCGCCAACCAGCGATTGCAGCGTTTCAGATTGAATCACTCGCTGCTTCTCCTGCAGTAATCCCAGGCGGCGGCTCTTTTCCCCCTCTGGAATCGCGTCCGGCATGGTCGAAGCTGGGGTATTCGGGCGCGGCGAATACTTGAACGAAAATACGCCGTCAAATTTGACTTCATCCAGCAGCGAAAGGGTCTCGTCGAAGTCCGCTTCGGTTTCGCCCGGAAATCCGACAATGACGTCAGTGGTAATCGCCGTCCGTCGTGTTGCGCTTCGAATCATAGCAATCTTTTCCAGATACTCTTGGCGCGAATAGGTTCTCTGCATGGCACGCAGAACGCGCGAGGAACCGGACTGCACCGGCAGATGCACGTGGTTACAAATCTTGTGGTCGGCGTCCATTGCGGAAATAATATCCGGCGTAAAATCCCGCGGATGGGAAGTCGTAAAGCGCACGCGACGTATTCCCGGCACCTGTGCTGCTTGCGAAAGCAATTCGCTGAAGCGCATTTTGTGGGGCGAAGGATCGGCGTAGGAATTTACGGTTTGACCGAGAAATTGCACTTCGCTGTATCCGAAATCGCCAAGCTGGTGGAGTTCAGCCAAAATGCGCGCGCTATCGCGGCTGCGCTCCGGCCCGCGAGTAAACGGCACCACACAATAAGCGCAAGACTTGTCGCAGCCTTCAATGATGGTCAGATAAGCGCGCCAGGGATTGTCGCGCCGCGTCATCTCCGTTTCGAACGTCTCGTCGGTATCGTTGTCGAGTCCAGCAACGCGCTGCTCGCCCGCTTCCACTCGTGCCAACAACTCCGGTAGCTTGCGGTAACTCGCCGATCCACACACCAGGCTGACCCACGGCGCGCGGGAAAAAATATCTTCGCCTTCCTGCTGCGCCACGCATCCCAGCAAGCCAATCTTCTTTCCTTCACCTTTTAGGCCGCGGTATTCGCCCAGGCGCGAAAAAACTTTTTGTGCCGCTTTCTCCCGGATACTGCAGGTGTTGTATAAAATGAGCCCGGCCGCTTCCGGCGTCTCCACTTGCTGATATCCGCGCGCCATGAGCAACCCGGCCACCTTCTCCGAGTCATGCTCGTTCATTTGGCAGCCGAAAGTCTCGAGGAAGAACGTTCCGCGCGCAACATTGGAATGGCGCAAGAGCGTCTCTGGAGCCGCAACGGGAGAAGCCACCAAGCTTTCCACCGGCTTGCCCAGCGTTTCCACCCGAATGTCAAAACTGTTCGCCATTCTTCAACGATTCTAGCACGCATCCTTGCCCAGCCCTTCGCGCGCCGCACGGGTGCGCACTGCGGAAGCGGTGCTCCCGTTTTTCCCACGGCAGATGCTCAGTCGCAGTAGTGGCACAGCGGCGGCCCTGCCGCCGCACTCCTTAGCTGGTCCTGCCTGCTGTACACTTGCATATCCTCGGCGCAATTCCCGTACAGCATTCGTTGCTTCCACTTTCTTCGTATGCTAGCTTCGTAAATACCAGCAAATTTTACTCAAACTGAGGAGCCAACATTTCTTTTCTCCTGATTGCAGCGTTTGCCGCTGACCTCGGCAGCATCCTTGAACAAACCGGTTGGGTTGCCCGCACCGTCTTGGCATTACTTCTCCTTTTTTCCGTCGTCTCTTGGGGAATGATTCTGCAAAAACTCAGCCTGTTCGGCCGCATCCACCGGCAAAGCGACCAATTCCTGCGCATTTTCCGAGCTACGCGCGGTGTGGCCAATCCGCAAGCGCTGGCCGCCGCAGGTTCCCCGTTCGCCAACGTTTACGCCGCCGGTTATCGCGAACTGCAAAGCCAGGTCGGCTCTGCTCCCGGCAATCCACATCCGCCGGCACTTAAAAGCGTAAGCGCAGTTACCGTCAACATGCAGCTGGCTTCGGCCGAAGAAATTCGCCGCGTGGAAAAAGGCATGACCTGGCTGGCCACCACCGGTTCGGTTACTCCGTTCATCGGCCTGTTCGGGACTGTTTGGGGCATCATTGACGCCTTTTCCGGCTTGGGTGCGGCAGGCTCGGCCAGCCTGCGCGCCGTCGCACCAGGCATTTCCGAAGCCCTGGTGACCACTGCGGCAGGACTTTTTACCGCCATTCCCGCGGTTATTTTTTATAATAGTTTTGTCGGTGACATCCGTGATTTAGCGCAGCGCTTGGACACGTTCGCTCTTGAGGTTACTGCTCAGGTCGAGAAGACGTTCAGCTAAGTCCGCGGCCGCCAGAAAGCGCCGCCGCAAAACATATGCAAATCTCAAAACCAACGCAATCGACGCTTTCCGAGATCAACATGATCCCGTTCATTGACGTCGTCCTCGTCCTGCTGATCATTTTCATGATCACCGCGCCGATTCTGCAGTCCGGAATCGAAGTCGACGTCCCCAAGACCAAAACAGTGCACGAAATCACTGAGCAGCGTTTGGTGATCACCATCGACAAAGCTCAAAGGGTGTACCTGGGCAACGACCCAATCAACATTCACGAACTGGGCAGCAAGGTTCAGTCTCAGCTAAAGAAGCCGCAGGACGCGGTTTATCTTCGCTGCGATGAGACGGTTCCCTTTGGGATTTTCGCTTCCATAATCGACACACTTCGTCAGTCCGGCATAAACAACATCAGCATCGTTACTCAGCCTCTGACGGATCGCAATCGAACAAAGTAGAGCATGTACACGGCGGTCGCCAATTCGGAGCAACTCAGTTTCAAACCGTATATAACGGTTTCAGGGATTCTTCACGCCGCATTGATCTTATTACTGGCTCTGTCCGCCTACTTCCACTGGGAGGGCAATCGCTGGGCTGGCCCGGGAGGCGGAAACGACAGCACCAAAGTGACGCTCGTCGGAAATTCCGGCCTGCCCATGCCGAATCCTCCTTCGGTAAATGAAAGTAATGTCGTGGATCCTTCCAAGAGCCTTTGGAAAAACGACATCAAGCCGGAGCCGCCACAGCCCAAAAAGGAAGAAATCGTTCCTCCAGACCTGAAGAATGTGCCTGATTTCAAGACTCTTGAAAAACCCAACAAAAAACCTCCGCCTCCGCCGCGGCAAAACAAAGCCTTTGAACCGAAGATCCCAAATCCGGAGAACGCCGTTCCCGGCAAGAATCTGGGCGCGCCCAAGATCACTACGGGCGCGGGTACCAATCCTGGCTCGTCGTCAACTCCAGGCCTTGCGATCAAGTCCGAAGGTGGCGGCGACTTCGCTTCCCGCTATGGTTGGTACATCGAGTCTGTGAAACGCCGCATTCAGGGCAACTGGTTGCAGAATACAATCGACCCCGGCGTTCGCGCTGCGCACACCGCGCACGCTGTGGTCGAGTTCACGATCTCCAAAGATGGCACTGTGAAAGACGTTCAGATCTCACAAGCTAGCGGAAATCTCTCCATGGACAATTCCGGTCTTCGCGCCATTATGTCTTCGAACCCGATGCCGGCGTTGCCCCCGGACTATTCCGGTTCGAGTGTCAGAGTGATTTTCGATTTTGACTTGAGTATGACAAGATGACACACGCAACGCCCACCCAGCCGTCCAAGCTTATGCTCCACGGAGGAAATAGTGTTTCTGCGCCTGCGATGCAGTAGTTTGCGTGTACTCCTATTCGTTTGCCTCCTCGCGGCTGCAAGTACCTCGCAGGCGCAACAACAGGATTGGTTTCGCATCGGCACCGGCCTCGGGGTAGAAAAACCGCGCGTTGCTGTTGCTGATTTTGCGCCACGCGCCGACTCCGCGAAACCGCACTCGACGCTCTTCTCCCAAGTGGTTCGCGACGACCTCACCTTCAGCGGCATTCTTGATGTGGTCAGCCCCAGCTTCTATCCGCAATCACAGCCCAGCGTTCCCTCTGAACTTCGTTTCGTGGCCTGGTCCGACTCCCCAGTCAACGCGCACTTCGTGGCCTTTGGCAATCTCGCTGAAACCGCGAGCGACGTCGCCATCCAGGCCTGGTTCTACGATGTGAGCAACCCGACCTCTCAAGCCGTTATTGCAAAAATTTATCGCGGCGCGCCGACGGATGCGCAAGTTCGCAAGTTCGCTCACCAATTTGCCGACGAAATCATCATGCGGCTCTCCGGGGGTCTGCCCGGCATCTCATCTACCCAGATCGCGTTTGTCAGTTCGCGCACCGGCACCAAGGAAATCTGGGCCATGGATTATGATGGCGCGAATCAGCATCCGCTCACGTCGCTTCGCTCGATCTCGCTTACGCCTCGCTGGTCGCCAGACATTTCCCGCATCGCTTTCACTTGCTTCTCCAAGGGCGGAAACGGGCCAGTGAGCCCGCAGATCTGCATGTACTCGGTGGATGCAGCTAAGGTGGTCAGCTTTCCGCGGTTCAAGGGCACCAACAGTGCGCCTTCGTGGAGCCCAGACGGCTCGAGAATTGTTTTTTCTTCGAGCATGAACGGCAATCCAGAACTTTTTTCCACCAATTCCGGAGGCGGCGATCTTAAGCGCCTCACGTTTGCGAATGGCGCCAGCACCTCGCCAGCCTGGAATCCCAAAACCGGCCAGTCCATCGCATTTGTCAGTGATCGCAGCGGCGTACCCAAGCTGTACCTGATGAATTCCGACGGTACCGACGCGCAAAATCTCGACGTTCCGGACAAAGGTTATCTGATTGATCCTTCCTGGGCGCCCAACGGCCAGTTGCTGGCGTTTAGTTGGCGCAGGCCCAGTAATAATTACGACATCTACGTCATGGAAGTCGCCAGCCGCCAAATTATCGAATTGACCCACGACGTAGGACGCAACGAGCGCCCCAGTTGGGCGCCGGATGGCCGGCACATCGTTTTTGAATCCACACGTTCCGGCACTCGGCAGATCTGGACGATGCTGGCCGATGGAACTCAGGCGCGGCAGCTTACAACTGCCGGCCACAACGAATCGCCGAACTGGTCGCAGCGCTGAGGAGCGAAGCAGGTTGGGGAAGATGCACAAAGAATATATATCGTGATACGACATTTCATCCGAGGTTCAGTTAGTGGTACTATGACCAAGCTCGAAAAACAAGGCTCGAAGAACAATCCACCGGAAATTCTTTTGCTGAGGAGGAATTTAGCATGACTGAGGTTGCCCGACCGTTTTATCGCGTTTGTCTCATGGTTGTCTTTGCTGCGGCAGTTCTTACCGCGGGCTGCAGCAAAAAACCGGTCATCAGCGGAACGCCGCCCCCACCCACCGCGGCGGCCTCGACTCCCACCGTCACGCTGACCGCCGACCCAACCTCCATCAACAAAGGCGACTCTTCCACGCTGCACTGGTCTTCGACTAATGCCACGCAATTGACGATTGCGCCCGATGTCGGCGCTGTCGCTCCGGAAGGTTCCACCAAAGTGACGCCGTCTGATTCTGTCACTTATACCGTGACCGCCAGTGGCCCGGGCGGCTCGGCGGATTCGACCGTGCGCATCACCGTTGCCCAACCGCCTACCGAACCGCCGGCTTCCACCGATAACGCCACCCTCGAACAAATGTTCTTGAGGGAAATGCAGGACGCCTATTTCGATCTGGATAAGGCGGACATTCGCTCCGACGCCCGCGCCGCCCTCGGCAAGTCCGCCGATTTTCTGCGCAATCACCCGCAAATTAAAGTGGTGGTCGAAGGTCACTGCGATGAACGCGGTTCCACCGAATACAACCTAGCGCTGGGAGACCGTCGCGCCGCCGCCGTCAAGCAGTATATGGTTTCGCTGGGCATCGGCGCCGACCGCGTCAGCACCGTCAGCTACGGCAAAGAAAAACCGTTCTGCATGGAGAGCAACGAATCCTGCTGGCAGCAAAACCGCCGCGGCCACTTCGTAATGGCCAAGTAACGAAGTAACGCTCCAGTAGTACCTTTTAAGCAGCGGCCCCACGCGTTATTTCGGAAGTGTGGGGCTTTTGCTTTTTGGCGCCATCCATCAGTGCAACTGTGGATTCCTCAGGAGCGCTGGCACAGCGCCATCGTCAGTCCTAGCACTTCTATACCATTACCATTCTCCTGCCCCGTATAGCCCCGCATCCTAATTCCTAATCATGAGGTTTCCGCTCCTCGCTCGACGGGCTCGAAGGTCGGCAATCGGCCTTTTGAGGATCCGGTAAATGCGGTAGCGCATTGATTAGCTATCATGAACATCGCGCCGAAGCCCCCGCCGTGATTCCCTGGAATAAGCTACCGGTTCTGGTCGTCGACGACAATGAAACCAATCGCCGTATCCTTCTGGAAATGCTTCAACACTGGGGTATGAAGCCCGCGCTCGCCGAATCCGGGAAATCCGCTTTGGTTGCCCTTGCGGGCTACGTCACCAAGCCGGTCGCCCAATCCGAGCTTCTCGACATCGTTTCCGCCGCCCTCGGCCGCACCGCCCGGCGCACACTGCGCAAGGATTCGGAATTGAGCCTGCCTCTGCCGCCCGCCAAGCGCGGCCTCAACATTCTTCTCGCGGAGGACATGCGATCAAAGGTGATCGCGACATTTGTCCGCGCTCCGGCATGGACGCTTATCTTTCCAAGCCAGTTCGCGCTGACGAACTCTTTCATGCCATCAAAAGTCTCGTTGCCGGCCGCCACTGGCTCCCTGGGTATTTCATCTAGCCCCACCGAAGAAGCGCCTTTTGACGAATGGCAATTCTTAGCGCGCATGGATGGTTCTCACGAAGTGTGTGTCCAGATCGCCGAGGCCTTCTTGGCCGAATGTCCCAAGCTGATGTCCGCTCTACGCACCGCGCTTAAGCAGAAGCACGCGCCGGAACGCGCGGTCGCTGCCCATGCTCTAAAGGGGGCGATCGCCAACTTCACCGGCTGCACAGCTTTTCAATCGGTCGTCCGCCTCGAACACCTAGCCGGTGAGGCCGATCTGCAATTGGCGTCCGAGGCCCTCAAGTATGCCCGTCGCGCGATAATTGGCTCTGTGCTGGATCAGTGTGATGCCATCCCCAAACCGCTGTTTTTTGTCAGTGCTGATTGCAAACGAAAAGGTGCCGTTCGAACGGGTACGAAGTGCGGCGTCCCGTCTGGGCAACGTCGTTAGGACAAGTTTCGCAACACCCGCGTCGGCGGACGGCTGCGGCCCGGAGCGTCGAGAGAGAAACTACCCTTTGGGCTGGCGCTGGCCAAGGACTTAAGCGATTGCAACAGCACGTTGATTTCTGCCGCAAGTCTGATCTTGGGTCGCCTCCTCAGCTCACTTCGTCTGCAGTTCCCGCACGCTCTCCAGAATCACGTGTCCAACAATTCCCAGGCTCCTGGCACTGACCTTCTCCATCGTATCCTGCGGCGTATGCCAATATCCCGCGGAGTTCACCAGGTCAATGATGTCCGCCGACGGCACGCCGCGCTGCAAGAAAGACAAATGATCGTCGTCCACAGGCATAGCCTGATTTACAAAAATCGATCCGTACCCCAGGCGTTTCGCTGTATTCCAAATCAGGTCTACCAGCTCTACCGTCGAATACTGCTCACGTTCCAGTTGTAAATTTTTCCCACCAACCAGGTCGGCCAGAATCATGGCATGAACCTTTTTCAGGTCGCCGCTCGCCGCCATTTTCGCCGCGAGTTGCCGGCTTCCGTAACGGTTGTCCGGATCCTGCCACTGCTGACGAACGGCTTCTTCACCATCGAAAAACGCGATCCAGATCGATTGGCGGGGACGCATTTCACACATTCGCCGCGCCATCTCCAGCATCAGGCCGGTCGATGACCCGCCGTCATCCGCTCCTACAAAGTTGTCCAGTCGTTTCGTGTCGTAGTGCGTTCCCAACAGGATAATTCCCTGCCGTTCACCGGGAATTTTCACCACGATATTTTTCATCGCTAAACGGCCCGCGGGCGTGTCCGACGAAAACGCATCGGTGTCTACCGTGCACCCGAAACTGGAAAGCTGCGATGTGATGTAATCCTGCGCTTGCGAAATTGCCTGCGAACCGGAAGGCCGCGGACCAAATCCCACCAGTTTTGCAACATGGCCGTAAGCGAGCGTTCCGTCAAAACCTCCAGTCTTTTCCGCCGGCAACGCATCCTCCGGAACTTGCGCAGCCGCTATGGGAACAGAGGTAGACGGCTTGCTTGCCGCGCTGGCATGGTCATCTGTCGTATTGCTCTTGCAGCCAGCGAACGGAAGCAACAGCAATCCGCCGCAAATCGCCAACACCGATTGCAAAGTCTTGCGGGTCTGCCAGCATATTTTGCTTATCATGTTTCAGCCCCTCGCCTCCGCCGCCAATCGCTTTTCCTTGCGCCTGACCACTATCCAGGAAACCGCAACGCCGATGAAGTATAAGACGGTCATCACACCCATCACCAGAAGCATGGTCACGGCGTCCGGAGTTGGGGTAACAATCGCCGCAACCACCGTAATCACCAATATCGCGTACTTGGTATTCTGGATCAGAAATTTCGGCGTAACGATTCCGAACAGCGTCAGGAAGAAGATCAGCACCGGCAGCTCAAACACCATCCCCAGCGCCACGATCACCAACAGCACCAGGTCAAAGTAGTCGTCAATCTTGATCAGCGGAACGACCGGCCCTTGAAAGCCTACAAGAAAGTTCAGAATGTGCGGCAACGCCAGAAAATAGGCGAATGCGATTCCAGCCAGAAACAGAAATACGGTCGAAAAAAGAAAACCAGTCACCGCCGATTTTTCATTGCGATAGAGAGCTGGAGCGACGAACAGCCAAACTTGATACAGGATCACCGGCGAAGCCAGCACGATGCCGATGTAGATGCTCAATTTAATCAGCAGGCTCAGATAGTCTGTCGGTCCCGTGTAAACCAGTTGCGGATTCAGGTTATGCGCGGTCAACGCAGCGCGAATGGGCACGGTGATCACGTTGATCATCTTCGGCGCCACCAACCATCCGATACCCGCGCCGACAAGTACCGATAGCAAAGAATTGATGATGCGCTTGCGCAGCTCGACCAGGTGTTCGAAAAACGTCATCTGCCCGCCGCCCTCTTCGGGCACGAGGGGTTCACTTTTAGTTGCTTCAAGCTGGTTGTCGCTGGTCATTGGAGGGCTGTGGGCCAGGTGCGCTGGTTTCGGCCTCTGCGGAGGTTCCTTCCGTCACAGGTTGTTCGACGATCGGTTGTTCGGTAACGGGTTCGGACTCGCCGGAGGAATGAGCTTCACGCGAAACCGCTTCTATCACCGGGGTAATCGTGGGCTCTATAAGCGTTACCGGTTCAGGCAGGATTTTCGTATCGGCCCCGGAGGGTGTTCCGAGGGTTGCCGGCTGCGGTTCGCCAGTGGAAGCGGCGGCGGCCTCCTGGGATTTCTTGAACTCGACTTCGCGCGCCTGCCGTTCGATCGTCCGCATCTCCTCTTCAAACGCCATCTTGAAGTCGGTGGAAGCCTTGCGAAACTCCGCCATCATTTTGCCCAGACCGCGGGCAAGTTCCGGCAACCGGTGGGGTCCAAAGACCACCAGCACCACGATGAAGATGATCACCAAATGGGGAACGCTGAACATGGACGGTCGGTGTAGCCGCGATACGCCTCTCTGGCATCATAGAAAGGGCGTAAGACACTGTCAAACCGGTCTTTTCCGTTTGACGTGATATACTTTAGTATCAGCGGGTAAATCTCTGGTCGCGTGAGGGCCGAATGAACCAGAATCGTCGCGGCTTCGTAGTCATTTTCACCGTCTTGGTCGCATCTGCCGTTTTTGGATGGATTTATGGACCTTCGGTCCGAGCCACATCCACGGCCGCGGAGGATAGCCAGTCTTCGGTGCGCGAATTCACCACGGTTCTTGACGTCGTTCAGGCGAACTACGCCGAACCAGTAGACGTGGACAAAGAGGTTTATCAGGGCGCCATTCCCGGAATGTTGCGCGTCCTCGATCCGCACTCCAGCTTTTTTGATGCCCGGCAATTTGCGCTGCTGCGCGAAGATCAGCGCGGCAAGTATTATGGCGTGGGAATGATCGTTGCACCGCGCGAAAATCACACCGTGGTGATGGCGCCGTACGTTGGCGCACCCGCTTACAACGCTGGTCTGCGCCCCGGCGACATGATCGTCAAGGTCGATGAAAAATCCACCGACAATCTTTCTACCACCGAAGTTGCGGATTTGCTGAAAGGGCCCAAGGGCACTGTCGTCAAGATTGTCGTTACGCGCGAAGGCTTTACCGAGCCGCTTACGTTTACGGTCACCCGCGGTGAAATTCCCCGTCATTCCGTGGACATCTCATTTTTAATTAAGCCGGGAATCGGCTACATCCGGCTGTCGTCGTTCAATGAAACCACGGATCGCGAAATCGAAGAGGCGTTGAAACAGCTCAACGTCAACAACCTGGATGGCCTGGTTTTGGATATGCGCGGAAATCCGGGCGGCCTTTTGAACGAAGCGGTCGCGGTCGGCGATGTGTTCCTGGAAAAAAATCAGCTCATTGTTTCGCACCACGGTCGCAGTTCACCGGAACGCCGCTACTACGCAGTGCGTGGCAATCAAGGTGTAACCATCCCGCTGGTCATTATCGTGAACAATAATTCGGCCTCGGCTACCGAAATTGTTTCCGGAGCCGTGCAGGATCATGACCGCGGACTGATTGTCGGCGAAACCACCTTTGGCAAGGGATTGGTACAGACCGTGCAGCCGTTGAGCGAGAACACCGGCTTGGCGCTCACCACCGCGCGCTATTACACGCCAAGCGGACGCCTGATACAGCGAGACTACAAAACTATTTCACTTTACGAATATCATTACGAACGGAAAGTCCCCGAGCACCCGACGGAAATCAAGCTTACCGATAGCGGCCGGCAAGTGACCGGCGGCGGTGGAATCACTCCCGATATCATCGTGGCAGCTCCGAAATACACCAAATTTGAACAAGAACTTTTCCGCGCGGATGTTTTTTATCCGGCGGAAGCGGGTGTCGGCGGTTTTACGCGCGCCTATCTTGGCGGCAGGCCGACCATCACGCACGAATTCACCGCGGACGATGAAGTGATGCACCAGTTCCGGAACTACCTGACCAAGCACAACGTGCGCTTCTCCGAAACGGAAATAGCCGAGAATCAGGACTGGATCAAGCGCAAGATCAAACAGGAAGTGTTCATGTCCACTTTCGGTATGCAGGAAGGCTTTAAAGTTCTGCTAGAAGCCGATCCCCAATTGCAAAAAGGCGTCGAGGCGATGCCCCAGGCGCGAGCTTTGTACCAGAACGCGAGAAAGATTGTGGCGCAACGTACTGGCGGCACGATCGATCAGCCGTAGTTAATTTCCTAGTTCCGCACATTAGAATGTCTCGCTGCCGATGCGCTGACGGTGTGTCCGAAGGAATCCGAGAACCGTTCTTCCGGCGTAGCGCATTCTTCTCTCCATGCTCTTCCATGCTCTGTGGCGTGTTGGAAACATTGGCATCCTTTGCTAAACTTTTAGTGCTGCTCGTGGGCGAGTAGCTCAGCTGGGAGAGCGCATCGTTCGCAACGATGAGGTCGCCGGTTCGACCCCGGTCTCGTCCACCATCTTTTCAATCACTTGCGGGATGTTGTCTTCCTCGAAAAGCCGGTTTTGTGCTGTGACTGTACTGTGACTCACCTTTCCCAGAGCTTCGACCGCATTCCGCTTCGCAGCCATGCGCGCGTGGCTGTATACCGCCGCCGCGCTGCATCGAGACAACCGGTGTGTCAATTGCTTCCACTATCACCACTCAGTGGTCCAGGGTGCCCTGCTGGGTCAACACGTTGCGCATCACGTGCTGGCGAACTTCTTCCAGCCAGTCGCCAAGCACTAGCGCCGGTCGCAACGAGCCGTGGCTTTAGACGCCGGCGGTCTCGTTCACGTTTAGATTAACGCCGAAGCTACGCCAATCTTTTGCGGTCGAGAATCAACTTTTGACGAATTCAACGTCCAGGGTGATGGTGACTTGATCACCGACCATAAAACCGCCCGTTTCGAGGGTCGCGTTCCAGTTCAGGCCAAAATCTTTGCGGTTGATTTTACTGGTGGCTTCGAGTCCGATCCGGGTACCGCCCCAGGGATCCTTTTGTGGCGCGCTCGGCGCTTCGGCGTCTAAAGTTACTTTGCGGGTGACGCCATGGATCGTGAGGTCACCTTGCAGCGCGAATCCGCCGTCGGACTTTTCTGAGATGCTGGATGATTTGAAAGTAATGGTGGGAAACTTCTCCACGTCGAAGAAATCCGCGCTCTTAAGGTGGGTGTCACGCTGCGGCTCGCGGGTGTTAATGCTGGCGGCGTCGATGACAGCTTCGATGATGGACTTGGTGACATCAGATGAATCGAGTCGCAGGGTGCCTTTGATGGACGTGAATTCCCCCTTGACGTTGGAAATCATCAGGTGCTTGACCTTGAACTGAGCGCTGGAATGAACCGGATCGATATGCCAGGTGCTGGTGGTGGCCCCAGGTTTGGCTGCGGTGCTCATTGTTTGTAAATCCTCCTTGTTATAATGATTGTCGTGCTAACGACTATTGATGTCTCCGGTCTGGGCTCGGTTACATGCGGGCGGGGTCTGGATCCGCAGCATAGCGCAATGTCAGCTAAGAAGCAGCCTTCCAAAACGCCAGCGAACGGTCGATACAAAGGCGACGGGTGTTTCCTGACCATGAGACTTGCGGACACAACCACAATGCCCTTGTAGGTCTAGAATATATCTAGATATAATATAGAATTGCTGCGCTTCGAGTGGGATGAAAGAATCGAAGTAATCGTGGCAACCATGGCCGCTGGTTTGAAGAAGCTCAAACCGTTTTCGATGATCCGGGCGGATGCGTGTTCCTTGGTCCAGAGGATTCCGGTGAAGAAGACCGATTCTTCCTCCTTGGAATGATTTCGGCAGCCAGAATACCGGTAGTTGTTCATTGTGACCGGAAATCCAATTCGGCGGTTCGTATTATTTCGGCGCGACAAGCCAGCAAGCGAGAGGTGAACTTTTATGAAGAAGGAATATGATTTTTCCAGGCTGAAGGAAGTTAAGAACCGCTATGCGGGCAAAAAGAAAGCCGTGGGGATCAATTTGAGCCCTGAAGTGATCGATTATTTCAAGGGACTGGCGGAAGAGACCGGACTGCCCTATCAAAAATTAATTGACCTTTATCTTTTGGACTGCGCCAGGAAGCGCAGGAAGCCGACGATGAAGTGGGTCGCCTAAGCATCGGCTTGTTCGCGTTCCGTGTGACGATGATGCGCGTGATGCGCGCACAGTAGCCAGTGCAAACGCAGCCCGATTGGCTACGCTCGCAAAACCGCACTACGGGCTATCCTTAGCCAGACCGATTGCTGCGGCGGCATTCTCGACGACGGCCAGAGCGCCTCTTGCGAAGTCTTTGGTGCCGCCGCCTTTTCCTGGGAATCGCTGGAAAACTGTTTTCAGCAGAGAGTTCATGTCCTTAGCGGCTTTGGGGTGTTGCGCGAAAACTACGTGTCCGGTTTGCCGGTCGGCGAGCAAGGCGACTACATTTTCGGTTTTTGCCAGGGATGAGCCGAGGTGCTGCAGGTAGTCGGGTTCGGCGCCTTCCAGCAATTCGGCCACTATGCGAATATCGCCGGGGTGCGGGCCTGCGGCTAAGGCCGCCAGCAGTGCTGCCGCGTCGGATTCGGCGACCTTAGGGAGCAGCGATTTGACGCGCTTGGCCAACGTTTCCCTTTCGCGCTGCACGCGTTCGACGGCTGATTGCAGATCCTGCGGCGCACATTTGAGTTGCGCACTGATTTGTGCGATCAAGTCTGCATCTTTGCGGGCTACGGATTCGGCGCGGCCGCCACAGACAAATTCCACCCGCCAGTCCTGGCGCATTTTTGTACAGCCGCGAATCAGTATGAATCCCAATTGTCCGGTATGGCGCAAATGCGTTCCGCCGCAGGGCTGCAAATCGATTCCAGTGATTTCAATGACCCGCAGCACGCCCTTGCGGTCTACCTGCTTGCGCACTCCTTGCCCGGCGAATTCGTCCGCCGTGCCATAACGCACCGTAATTTCCCGGTCCTCAAAGATGACGGCATTCGCGGCGCGGGCCGCGCCCTCGAGGATCAGCGGCGAAGGTTGCGGACCTTGCAAATCAATGGTGCTGACAGCTTCGCCCAGGTGGAACGACGACGTGAGGAGTCCAAAGCGCTCCTGAAATACCGCGGAGAGCAGATGCTGGCCGGTGTGCTGCTGCATATGGTCGAAACGGCGCGGCCAGTGAATGCAGCCGTCAACGCGGCCCGGGGCCACCGGACGGTCCACCACATGAAGGATGCGGTCTTCGTGGTCCCGAACATCAAGAACATTGGCATCGCCGAGCTTGCCAAGATCGTTCGGCTGCCCTCCGGAAGTGGGATACAACAAGGTCTGATCCAGGATGACTCCCCAATGCGGGGCGAAACCGGTGTCCTCAGCCTCGGCGATGGGCTCGCAGCTCAACACCTGGGCGCTGAAATTATCCTGAAAAGAATCGTCGTAGTACAGACGGCGGGTAGCCATTATCGGTCGATTTTATCACAAGCGAATTGCGTTATTTTCATCACACCAACGATAAGAATGCCCGTTCGAAACGGAAAGACAGGATAAGATAAAGGCATGCCTGTCCGGCTCATCGCTCTCGATATTGACGGTACTCTGCTCGATAGCCGCTGGCGGGTGTCCGACGCCAATCGCCAGGCAATTCAGGCCGCTACACGGCGAGGAATCGAAGTGGCATTAGTCACGGGACGGCGGTATGATTTTGCGCTGCCGGTGGCGCAGGATCTGGGCTGCCCAATCACCATGATTGTAAATAACGGAGGGCTGATTCGTTCGAACGACGGCCGCACCCGGCTGAAGCGCTTGCTTCCCGTCGAGACAGCGCGCACGGTGCTGGAACTGGGACGTCCATGGCGAGCTGGCGCCGCTGTGATCTTTGACCGGCCAAGAGAGAATCAGCTAATTCTAGAGCAGCTGGATCGTGATGACTCGCTTCGCTACGCGTACTATTCTCGCAACCTGGATTTTCTCGGTGTCGTATCCCCGATCGAAAACTGTCTGACCGAAATGCCGCTGCAGGTGATGTTTTCCGGAACGGTTGCGGAGATGGACGAGCTGGAACAATTACTGCTCGCCTCGGCGCTGGCACCGGAAATCAAACTTGCGTCCACGAAATATGCATCCAAGGATTTTGCGATGCTGGACGTTTTGCCGCCGGGTTGTACGAAAGGCGCGGCGTTGGCCGACTGGGCCAGGTCGCAGGAATTGCTGCGCGACGAGATTCTCGCCGTCGGCGACAATCACAACGATTTTGAAATGTTGGAGTTTGCAGGCATAGCCGTGGTGATGCAGAACTGTGTGCCGGAACTGAAAACATATGGCTGGCACGAAACGCATTCGAACGACGAAAGCGGAGTGGCCGCCGCGATTGAGCGGTTTGCGCTGAGCGAGGCGGCTTCATGCGCCTGACGCTTGCCCTTTCCGTTGGCGTGGCACTGACAGTGTGCGCCGCGGATGCCCGCGCGGACTATCTTGTGTTGCGTAGCGGCGCCCGGCTGAACGTATCCGCTTATCAACTTCTGGGCGACCGCTATCGCATCCAGATCAACGGCGGCTCGGGAGAAATTGCGGCGGCGGACGTCGTGGCGATCGAGCCAGAAGAAATTTTTGTGGAGGCGCCGCGCATGCCGCTGACGCAAGCGCCTTTCGGTGAACTGATCCGCAGTTCTTCGCAGAAATACGGCGTGGACGCGGATTTACTTTTCAGCGTAATCGCGGCGGAATCGAATTTTAATAGCAAAGCGATTTCACGCCGTGGCGCGCGCGGACTAATGCAGCTCTTGCCCGCGACAGCTGCTCGCCTCGGCGTTGAAGATATTTTTGATCCCGCGCAAAACATAGATGCCGGGACGCGGTACCTGCACGAATTGATGACGCGGTATCAGGGTGACTTGGTGCTGACCTTGGCAGCTTACAATGCGGGTCCGGGGGCCGTGCAGCATTACGGGCGCGTGCCGCCGTACAACGAGACGATTTCTTACGTGCGGGCTATTCGTAAGACATATGCGCAGAGGAAATTGAAGAGCGATGCGAAAGCCGCGACAAAGACCGCGGTGACTGCACAGGAAAAAACGGAAACGAAAACTGTTGGAGAGTAAGGCCGTCGGCGGTTGTGCGAGTTTACGGTTGTGATGGCGGAGGTGTCGGCGTCGTTTCCGGTGGACCTGGTGGCGGTTGCCCGGGTCCGAACTGCGTGCCAGGATTTGAGGTTGGACTGGTTCCAGACGGTGTTGATTGCCCGGGTTGACCCGCTGGCGTGCCGATCTGCGGCCCTGCTGCGCCGCCAACCGTGATGGTGTCCTTCGCAGGATCCCAGATAAATTCAAACTGCTTATAGTTCTTGGCCTTTTCGTAAACCAGAATTGAACTGTGATTGATCTTGCTGCCAACTCCAATGATATTGCCGCCGATGACTGTGGGCGAATCGGAAGCCAGCAGAGCCTCGTTGGCAGCGTCGCCAGCGGGGGTAGGATTACCCGAAGAGTCCGCTGCGGTTGCTGCCGTTGATGTGGCATCAGTGCCTGCCGGAGGATTGCCGCCGGCATTGGTTGAATTGTTTGGCTGACCGTTGGAATTTGGTTGAGCGGGAGTACTCTGCTGGCCCGGGCCATTCGCGGTAGCTGCCGAATTGTTGCTTGCGCCATTTCCGAAAACCTGCCCTACTGCCTGGCCCAGACCTTGCCCGAATCCTTGGCCAGATGCCTGCCCCGCCGATTGCGCGCCAAGTTGCGCTGCGGGCGTTCCCGGAACAGCGCCGAGCGCGCCGCCCACTCCTGACATTTGAATCGTCTGTGGAGGCTTAAGACTGCCGATCAACTGCCCCGTCGGGCCTACATAAATGAGCCGCCAATCGCCGTCCTTGGCGTTCATTGGATCTTTATACGCCTGCCTCATAAAGCGCAGGCTGCCCAGCTTGGGCTTAACCAGATCGTCCATTGAAGTGGGGAACTTACCGGTCTTGCGATAGTACATCTTGACGCCGCGCGCGTATTGTTTGCCGCGCCAGATCATTTCTTTTTCTTTTTCGCGGCGGCCTTCGGTAAGAACGTTGGGTGCGATGGAAATGGTCGCCAAAAGCATCAGCGTTACGAAAAAAAGTACCAGCAGGATAGCGTAGCCGTCCTGGTTTCTTCTGCTGCGCGGCGATGGACGACGGACGCTATTTGCGAAGATCGACTTCACGTGTTCGGTCCTGCCTCTTCGAGATTGGATTTGCCCTGGCGCCCGGACGAAATTTCCTCAAATTCGATGGTGGCATTGCCAATTTTCAGAATGCGAAAGCGGCCGAGGAAAGTATCGCCTTCCGCGACGATATAGACTTCTTCGCCGTCGGTCAGAAAAGCGCGCCGCGCGGTGCCGTCGGGGACCGTGCCGTACCCATAGAACTTCATATTGGCGGGAAATTCGAGCGGAGGCGGCGGGGGTGGCGGCGTTGGTACATAGTTCTTGTCGCCAGGCTGCAGAACCTTTGGAGCCGGAGGCGGCGGCGCCACCGCGCTGAACGGATTACGGCCCGTGCTCTTATAGTCAGTCTTCTGTACTTTCGCGATTTTCCAAGATTGAATGGCAGGGTTTTCCACGGTCATCGGAGTGTAACTAGCCGCGATCGTGCTGGCGCCCGCGGCAGCTGGATTTTGGCGGCTATTCCAGAACCACACCAGGGCCCCGACTATGACCAGCGCGACCAGCGCGATGATCTGATTTTTCTCTTTCATGCGGTGGTCCTGAAATACGTTTTCATTTTCAAGCCGATGCGCATGGTGCCGGGACCGGTTCCCTGCCCCTGGGCCTGCAGGTTCAACGACTCAACGACATAGAAATTATGCGAGCGCTGCAGATTGTTCATAAACCTGACGATATTCGCGTAATCTCCGTCAACCGCGGTATCCAGATCCACCTCGGTGAGGTTGCGTCCGACAATTTCCTTGTGACGAAGATTTAGAGTTTCAATCTGCAGCCCGGATTTCTTCGCCAGCTCGTCCAGTTCGGCGGTGATCGCGGAATCGCCGGTGGTTGTGGTTAACAGCGACGCGTCAAAGCGGTCATAGTCGGCGACGGTCGCCGGCAAATCGTGCCGGATTCTTTCCGCGCGCTCAATGTCGCCATTCAGAAGATCCAGCTTGTGCGAATCCTCCTTCAGTTGCGCCATGGGCGTTCGCAGCGCCGTGGAAGTCTGCCAGCTGTAGCCGGCCAGCGCCAGGTCGGCTACCAGCAGCGCACCGAGCCCAAACAGAATCAGCTGTCTCTTGACCGAAAACGTACGATCCATCAGCTCCTCACGTAAATTGCGTGTACTTCCAGCGCCTGGTCGCCGCTGTTCTGCGCGCCGTGCACGCTCAATAGCTCGACGTTGGAGAATGCCGTGGAATTTTCCATGGCATGCAAAAACTTGATTTTCGATTCGTCAGTATTGGCGGCAACCATCAGCCGGACAAACATGTGACCCTTTTCGAGTTGCGGCTGAATACTGACCACATGAACGCCAACCGGCACTAACTTCTCAAGATCCATGAACATCTGCGTCCAATCGAAGCTGCGTTCATCAATGATGCCGTTAACGAAGCTGGCGCGCTCCTTCAGCCGGGCATTTTCGGTCCGGGCAAAAAAATCGTCCAGTTCCTTGCGCCGGTGCTGCAGAAGCGCCGCGCGACTATTGTTCTCTTGTTCCTTGCGCCGCAGAGCTTCCTGCGCACGCAGTGTGGAATAAACGTGCCAACCCAGCGCCAGAAAAATAATTCCGCCGAGCACCGCGAGCAGGCCAGCTCCAGCAAGAAATCGCCGGTGCGATTCCAGCGGCTTGGTGGCGATATTTAAACGTACCTGCATTCGATCGGTGCCTCGGTTTCTTTCAGTTCTTCTGCATCATCCAGCCAACAAGGCCTTCGAGTTCGCGTTCCGCAAGCGGCCGGGCATCGGCGGAAACCCTTCCTTCGGAGATCGCTGTGTGCAACAGCGAATGCACTTCGCAATGAAATTCGGTTTCAAGCGGCGGCACAAATTCCGGTAGACGCGCGCCCAATCCGGCAACCCGGACCGATTGGATGCCTTCCTGCCAGGTATCCTGATAATAGGCCGCAACTGGATAAATTTCTTCAAGCAGCATCTGGGGCGTGAGCTGCGCGCCCTGCGCCGGCAGATCGGTGCAGCGATAGCCGCAGAGGACGCCCTCTCTCACGATGGCAGTGGTGAGCGAAGATCCGGAGACGCGAGCCAGCAAAGCAGGACGCTGATCGGCGAGAAGCGCTACCGCCGCAAGCGATGCGCTTAACACCACCCCAGGCTGCAAACCGGATTGTTCCGCTATACCTTCGTATTCGCGCACGATACGCAACCGGCCAAGCGCGGTAACCACATCGACGCCGCCTTCCCGTGGCGCCTGCCGCATATAGGAAATCAGCGTTTCGTCAACTTCAAATGGCACGCTTTTTTTGAGTTTCCAGCGCAGCATGGGAATGGCTTCTTTGGCGCTGCGTGGAAACTGATCGAAATGCTGCACGAATACTCGAATGACGGTGTCGGGCAGAAGCAGCGCGGCAATTTCATTTTTGGCGCGCAGACGATCACAGATGCCCTGCATCGCAGCGCGCACGGCGGCAGCGTTGGCGATATTGGTCTCGACCGCCGATGGCACGATCGCGCCTGGCGGCAACGCTTCCACGGCAAAACCGTCGAGCGCGCCGGTGCGGGTGAAGCGCGCTCCTGAAATACGATCGGGAGCAATCTCGATAGCAATGGGAGGATGCGGTTGCGCTTCGAGCCACAGCGCAATTTTCCGCACGAACGAACTCTGGTAAATTCCCTGCCGGTATGTTCCAGCTTCAGTCAACGAAAGTCACCTTATTGATTTCGCGCAGCGTGGTAATGCCCTGCCTGGCTTTGGCCAGGCCACTTTCGCGCAACGTGATCATGCCCTCTTCCCGGGCAAAGCGCTTAATCTCGGATGTCGGCCTTCGATCAATAATCATCTCGCGAATCCGGTCGGAAAGGTCGAGTAATTCGCAAATGGCCGTGCGTCCGTGATAACCCGTGCCGGAGCATTCCAGGCAGCCTGCCCCTTCACTGATTTGCGCATTCTGCGCATCCTCGGGCTTCATGCCGGCCTCGCGCAGCTCGTCCTGCGAAGTTTTTTTCGGACGCTTGCAATTGGGGCAGATGATGCGCACCAAGCGCTGCGCCATGATGCAATTCAACGCGGACACAAAGTTGTAGGGTTCGACACCCATGTTGATAAAACGCCCGATTACGTCGGTGACGTTGTTGGCGTGGACGGTGGTGAAAACAAGGTGCCCGGTCAGTGCGGACTGAATAGCAATCTGCGCGGTTTCCTGGTCGCGAATTTCGCCCACCATGATCTTGTCCGGATCGTGCCGCAAAATCGAGCGCAAGCCGCGTGCAAAGGTCAGGCCCTTCTTTTCATTTACCGGAATCTGCGTGATGCCGCGCAGTTGATATTCGACCGGATCTTCGATGGTGATGATCTTGTCTTCGTCGGACTTGATTTCGTTGATGGCCGCATACAGCGTCGTGGTCTTGCCGGAACCGGTCGGACCGGTGACCAGCACCATGCCATAAGGTTCGCGAATGTACCGGCGAAAACGCGCCATTTCGTCCTGCGAAAAGCCGACTACATCGAGACTCAGGCTCTGAAATTTCTCTGAAAGCGTTTCCTTGTCGAGAACGCGAAGCACCGCGTCTTCGCCGTGGCTCGCCGGCATGATGGAAACGCGCAAATCAATGAAACGGCCTTTGTACCGGACGCGAAAACGGCCATCCTGCGGGACGCGACGCTCGGCAATATCCAGATCGCTCAGCACTTTAATTCGCGAGATGACCGCGGAGTGCCAATCTTTCGAGATCGGCTGCATGGCGTGCTGCAACACGCCGTCGATGCGGTATTTCACGGCTACTTCCGCGTCGCGAGCTTCGATGTGAATGTCGCTGGCTCTACGTTCCAGTGCGGTGAAGATGACCGTCTCGACAAGCTTGACGACAGGACTACCGGTAGTGTCACGTGTGAGCCGATCTCCCGAAATAGTCTCTTCGGTATCTTCGTCGGCTTTAGTGACTTGCAACGTGAACGCTTCCGTGGCTTGCTCAAGGACCCGTTGCGATTGCTCGGTGCGCTTCAGCAGGTCGCCAATTTGTTTTGCGGTGGCGACTCTGGGAGCAAGTTTTTTTCCCAGCAGCAGAGCAAGTTCGTCGCTAAGCAGAACCAGGCTGGGATCGGCCGCAGCAATCACGAGCACGTTGTCGCGCTGTTCGATGGGCACGAAGTTGTAGCGAAACATCAGGTCTGCTTGGATAGTACGGAAAAGTTCGGGATCGATGCGTTGTTCGCGCAAATCGATGAACGGCACGCGATACCGTTCCGCGAGGCGCCGGGCATTGTCGCGGTCGTGCTGCTCCTCGGCGCTAAAAATAACTGGCGCGACGGCCGGATTGTCTTGTGTGGTTCCCATAAGTTCCTAGTGACCCGCAGTTCCAGTGATCGAGAACGAAAAAATCGGCAAGTACAGCGAAATCAAAATGAATGCAACCAATATGCCCATGAAAATCAAGATGGCCGGCTCGATCAGCGACACCATCGCGGATAGCTTGATGTTCACTTCTTCTTCATAAAATTCCGCGACGCTGGTAAGCATGGGAGCAAGCGCGCCGCTGGATTCTCCGACTTCAATCATATCGAGCGCCAGCGCAGGCATGATTTGCGTGGATGCCAAAGCCGCGTTCAGCGAGTCGCCCTCGCGAACCATTTGCGTCGCGCGCGTGATGGACCCGCGCAGCAGCGCGCTATCCATGGAGTCAGCGGCGGTCTGCAAGCCTGCCACCAGCGGAGTTCCGCCAGTCAGAAGGGTGGCCAGCGTGCGGCAAAATTGCGCCACCTGAAACTTTAAACTGGTGTCGCCAATCAAAGGCAACCGGAATTTTAGCCGGTCAAACGCCGCGCCACCTTCTTCCGAACGAGACCAAAGGAATATTCCTACCGCGATCAGGACTAGCCCGGCCAAAACACCCAGAATTGCGACGCGATAATCTACGGTCAGTGCGATCAGGATTTTCGTCGCTACCGGCAACTCCACGTTCATGTCGCGGTAAAGCTGTCCGAACTTTGGAACCACGAAAGCCACCAGGTAAGTCACCACCAGACTTGCAACGACGATCAGCAGAACTGGATACACCAACGTCGCAAGTATTTTCTTTCGGACTCCGGTGCTAACTCTCTGATATGCAATGTAATAGTCGAGAACGCCGGAGAGGTTGCCGCTTTTTTCGCCGGCAAGTATCGCTGTCGAATACACCTTGGAAAATACTCCCGCCTCCTGCACAGCCTCCGAGAGCGACTTTCCTTCTCGGACACGGTCACGCACCTGACCGATAATCGGGCGCAGCCTTGGATTAGCGGCCCGGTCGGTAAGTAAATCAAGCGCCCGCAAGATTGGCAATCCAGCTTTGATCAGCGTATTGAATTGCTGGTTCAAAATCAGAAAATCGGAGCCACCAACCTGGCGAGAATTGCGCTGTCGCAGCAAGCCGCCAAGCACACCGCCACGGTTTTCAACCGAATACACGTACAGCCCGCGGTCCGCAAGCTTCTGGCGCGCTTCCGCTTGCGTCCCCGCAGCCTCGACGTGCGAAAAGACTCGGCCGTTGGCGTCAGCCACGCGGCAAACGAATTCCCCCATGACCCTCAGTGTACCTCATTTGAAAATATGCAGGATAGGCTGGAAGGGTTGGCCGTTTCCATACATGTACTCATGCATGATTCTTAACACGTGATTCATGTTTGTGAGATATGCGCTAGCGCGCTGGCTTGCGCTCGCGCGTGTCGGGAGCCGCACCGAAATCTCCGTCCACAATGGCTACTCCTTTGGACGGCTGGAAGCTGAATTTGGAGGCCTGCAGCAGCGGGTCAAACTGCCAGTTGGAAAATCGAAATTCCACCTGCACGCCACCGGAATCAACCACCAGGATTCGAAGCAGTTCTCCAGTGCGCGGATTCAATTCGAACAGCGCGTAAGCGCCATGGTCGCCCGAAGAAATACTTGGCGTCGCCGAGGTAGCCGGAGCTGCGTCGTCCGATCCACGCAGATTACATCGCAGCACAACGCCCTGCGCTTGGACCGCGCTGGACGAGTTTTCAAGAACGACATTCTTGCAGATCCGCGAGACTTTCATTTCGCCCGCCAAAAGTGCAAGCGGAGTTCGCGAGTCCGAACTCTGTTTGGCGCGCGCCCGAGTCACGGTGTGATCCGCCGGCACATAAAACCACGACCACTTGCCGTCCACGATGTAGAGGTTTGCTTCGGGAGATCCATACTCCCAGCGCATTTTGCCGGGCTTCCCGAAATACGCTATGCCTGCTTCGGATCGAACCACTTTCCCGCTATCAAAGTAGGTCTCAAGAAAATTCGCTTGGAGCGTTTTTGACGAACGATAGGTCGATTCAAACCGGTGAACCAGCGTGGATACAGTCGGTGGTTTATCTTCCGGCGGCGGGAGCCAGCCTACAAACACTGAAATCAGAATCAGACCCAGCCTCATACCTGAGTCTAGCATCCACAGCAAGTTACTGTATCGGCGCGTCCGACGAACTGGCGGTTCCAGTTGTGTTGTAACGCGTCACGTTGGTGTCACTGGAATAAAAACTACGCTGGCCGGAAATCCCTCGCGAAAGAGGATCCACGTTAACGCTGTAATGGAGCGAAGGGGTCGAGGACGCGTCCTGCGTATAAGAAAAGATATATCCGCTTTTTGTGCCGCTCGCCAGATTCGGGTCAATGTAGCAAGAAGCCGTGGCGGATCCGGGACAGGGACTTATGCCACCATCGCCCAGGTTCGCCAGGTTGGTCGAAAACCCAATCGTTGGAAATGCCGATGAGTACGATATCTCAGCAGTATTCAATGCATGCAAAGAAGCGGCCGCCGATGCTTCATTGGCTTGCATGCGCGCGCGCAAAAGATTGGGGATCGCAATCGCGGCGATAATCAGAATAATCGCCACCACGATCAACAATTCGATAAGCGAAAAACCCTTCTGTGCCCGTTTCATGAAATGAACTCCGACCGACGCGAACGATTCTTTCCAACCGTGGCCTGATATTCCTGATCGTAAGGGAGCATACGAAGGGCCAATCTCGCGACCAAGCTCTCTTCTTTTATCACTGATTCTATTACCTTTAGATATCCGCTTCAGGGTAAATCAAAATTCGCCGCTGACCGTAGACCCTTTCCGTCAGATTAGAATCATCGAACAACACTTTTTGTCACTGTCCCAAAAGCAAAAGGCACGGATCGAAATCCGTGCCCTCCGTTGTTCAGATCTGGTAAAGCACTCCAACGCGATTTATTGCAGAGGAGCGTCGGACGACTTTGCACCGCTGGCCGAGAAGTAACGGATCACACCTGACTGGTCAGAGAAGAATCCGCGCGTTCCGGAGGTGTTCGGCGCGACTGGGTCGCCACCGACGGTATAACCCGTCAAAGGCGTGCCGCTGCCGACGGCAGTCATCGAGAACTGGTAGCCGCTCTTGGTGCCAGCAGCCAGAACGCTGTCAATCAAGTCAGCAGCAGAG